>Ga0172382_10000040_pt1 | contig 196284 bp, 159 predicted proteins | sample Leawel138RmetaG_FD_122245 | JGI IMG/M metagenome (GOLD analysis project Ga0172382, IMG submission 122245) | Leachate microbial communities from a municipal landfill in Southern Ontario, Canada - Leachate well 138R metaG | ecosystem: Engineered > Solid waste > Landfill > Unclassified | place... | reverse complement strand
CCGCGCGTTTGGGTTCCACACAGGTGAGGCGATGATCGCGATGGGGATGCTCAAGCTCGGCGGCCTCTGCCCGCCCCTCCCTGGCCGCTAAACGACGATCCGGACCCACAACTACGTCAGGAGCGCCCGAAAAGGCAGCCGAGTTCCTCGTCAAGACACCCCCGACGCTACTCCCACCTGAGAACCCTAGTGTCCAGGCGGCAGCCGCAACGTACCTACAGGACCAAGGTCTCACCGGCGTTCAGAGCACCCACGCGCTCGACGTCCAGAACAAGTCCGAGAACCTCCACCGTGCGTTGGACGAGGAGTTTCCCAACGAGTACTCCGGGATGTGGCCGAACGAAGCGGCTGGACGAATCACCGTGGCGGTGACAGACGACGTTCCGACTTCGGCGATCACCGACGCCGCTAGCGATGCGGACCTGGTCGGAAAGGTCGACGTCGTTCGCCGCCCTAACACCTGGGACGAGTTGCAAACAGCCCTGGAGACGGTGGACGCGGACTTGTTGGCCCTGATCGAATCCGGCAAGGTTCAAGTCGAGCTCGACCCGGAAGGGGGAAGGGTCATCGTCACGCAGGCCAGTTCCTTGGATGTGGCTGAGCGGGCCTTGGTGGCGACGTCCCTGTCCGGTATCGATGTACCGAGCCACGTCGTCGATGACCCGGCACTCGAGTTCTCGATCGAGCCGCTCGCGTGTGCTGGGTCCGGTCGCTTCGGCTGCGACTGGCCCTGAAAGGTGAGATGATTACCGGCGACGTTGGTTACTGCACGGCCGGATTTGTGGCCCGCCGCAACTCCGATGGGGCTCCCGTCATCCTCACCGCTGGGCACTGCCTGCGTTCCGACCCCGGTCACACCGAGACCGATGAAGTCGCGACGTGGAGCGCACCGAACGGAAGCAACCAGTGGAAGGTAATCAACGCACTTTCGGACAAGATCATAAGTCGTGTCGACAAGGATGGAGACTTCGGCTATGTTCAGATCAATGGAAAGCTGACTTGGCGAAAGTCGAAGTCGAACATCATCAGGGTTTACTCCGATCCCAACGCCGGAACGACTCGGGATCCTCACTACCGCATCAACGACGTGCGCTACTCTCCGAACCCCGACAAACGCAAGAACTTCGTGCTTTGTATGACGGGGACGAACCCTTTCCAGGGAAGCGCCGTGAACTTCGATATCAAGCAGCGATGTGGAAAGCTGAAGCGGCTTGGGTTCAGTGGCAAGTTCAAGACGGTCAACTCCAGGATTGGACATCTTGGTGTGATCGACGTGTGCGTCAACGGTCAGGGTGGCATCGCGCCCGGCAACAGTGGCGGCCCAGTGTATAAAGACCATGTCGCTTACGGGCTCATCGCGGGGGCTGATGACGACGGTTGTACCGTCTATTACTCGAGTGCCAGGGGTGCCGAACGGGCCCTGGGAGTTCGGATCCGTCGTGGCTGACGATTCGATCCGATGAGGTGGAGATGGCTCAGGGTCGTTGCGGTGCTCGCGGTCGCCGGGATCGTCGCGGTCGGGACGCTGATGGTGTTGCGGGCCGATCGCGGTGAGGAGATCCGGTGGACGGTGGTCGGCACCGGCGTTGACGGACGGTCGTTGCGGATCTGGCTGCCGACGTTCGACTCGTCGTGCGACGAGGTGCGTGCGGAGGTCGTCGAGGACTCGGCGGAGCAGTTGCAGCTCGAGCCGCGCTTGCATCGTCGGGAGTGCGTGATCGGCACCGCGATGGCCGGGACGTTCGAGACGGTGCGATTGAGCAGGTCGGTCGGTGGGCGGGTGATCGTGGGCCGCGGCCACGATCCCGGGGCTCGGCTTCCCTCGTCCATGACGGACGCGGCCCACCAGGAGTCGGCTCGAGTCCTCCGCGTTCCCGGGGTGCTCGGGCTCCGGGTGGAGGATGCGACCCGGTTGTTGCAACGAGCTGGCTATCGCGTGAGGACCCGGTGGCACTCCCGGGGCGATCATGAGTCCGGTAAGAGCGTTGCGCCTACCGCTCGCGTCAGCTATCAGGAGCCGCCGCCCGAGACGCCTGCCGCGGGTCGTTGGGCACCTGGGGGCGAACGAGTCCGCGTCGTGACGCTCCGTGCGGCTTCTGCCGGCGCGGACTAGCGACGCCGAGCCACCGGACGTTGACTTCGACGTCTCTCGACGAGGAGTTGGTCGCTCCAGGTGATGTGAACGTGCGTGCCTCGCCGGCGAGGCGGCCGAACAGCTCATGCAGCACCCGTGAGTACAGGACGTTGGAGTCCAGGACGAGGCGGGGCGGCAGCCCGCTGGTCATTCAGCGGGAGCGCCGAGCGCATCGAGCTCGGCCGCGAACGCATCGGCTCGACGCGCTGCGGCTGCGCGCCGGGCATCGAACGCCAGAACCGATGCAAGCGGGATCTTCCAGTACCGCGAGCTCGGGAGCTGATGGCCGTCGAGCTCTCCAGCGTCGACCAGCCGGCGGACGTGCTGGCGAGAGCATCCCAGACGTTCGGCGACCGCCTGCGGCGCGCGGGCCCTCGCCTCGTCCGTCACGCGGTGACGGGCGCCGCGGACGGCGTTCCCACGAGCTGCTCGAGCGTGCGCTCCTCCGCCGGGGCGGCGAGGGCGTGGCGGCGGTACCAGCGGCGACCGTGGGGGTTCTGGTACGCCCACAGGGCGGCGGCGACGGCGCCCCGCGGATGGAGCCAGAACCCGTCGGCGACCTCGAGCGTCGGCGTGCGTCGGCCCGGCTCGACGTCGGCGACGACGACCCCCGGACCCTCGTCGGTCCCGCGCCAGGCCAGGACGCCGCCGGCGCCGTCGGTGATGCACGCCCCGCCCTGGAACCGGCCGCGGTACGGCACGCCGGGCGCCAGCGGCAGCCCGCACTCCACGGGACCGCACTGGGCGGCGTGCGCGACCGGCGCCCCGACCGCCCGGCCCATCGCCGGCGCGATCCCGGCAGCGGTCCGTTGGTTGGCGGCCTCCAGGCGGCGGGTGACCGACGCGGGCGGCCACGGCGGGATCGACCACCAGGCCGACCCGCCGACGACCAGGTCGACGCGGCCGACGAGCCGGTGCACCGTCTGGGTGCGCATGAACTCCCAGCAGAGCGCGACCCCCACCGCGGTGCCGTCGGCGTCGAGGACCCCGTCGTCGGCGCCGGGCGCGTAGTAGCAGTTCTCCCACATCGTCGGCAGGTCCTTGTCGTGCCGGCCCAGCACCCGGCCGTCCGGTCCGACGAGGAAGAACGCGTTGCGGTTCTGGCCGTCCGCGTCCCGGCAGACGAACGATCCGCCGACGGTGGCGTGATGCCGTCGCGCCAGATCCTGCAGGAGCTGCATGGGGGCGCCGTCGGGCGGGCACGCGGCCGTGGCCATCCGGTCGTCGAACCCCATCCCGGTGCTGAAGAACTCGGGCAGCACGATCCAGTCGGCCCCGGCCGCGCCGGCCTCGTCCCCCAGGGCGCGGCACCGTCGCAGGTTCTCCGCGACGTCGGCGATCGACGGCTCGAGCTGGACGACGGCGATGCGCATGCGGAACCTCTCGGTCGGTGGCGGGACGCGGGGCCACGGTCGCCCATCGACCCCGACCCGACCCTAGCCCCGCGCGTCGGGCCGGTCCATGGGCCGACCGCACACCGCCGGTGGGCGGAACGCCCGATGGTCGTCGGCGGACTTCGCGGGGGAGTGCGCGATCCGGTCTATCCTCGGGGTATGTCGCTGCTGGAGCGGATCACGGTCGACGCCGATGTCGCGCACGGTCGTCCGGTGGTGCGAGGCACGCGCATGCGGGTCTCCGACGTCCTGTCGCTGCTCGCGGCCGGGGCCTCCGAGTGCGAGATCCTGGAGGACTACCCGTACCTCGCCAGAGAGGACATCGCTGCGTGCCTGCACTACGCGGCGGCGCAGGCCGACCACGCGATCGTGAACGCCGCATAGGTGAGGTTCCTCGTCGACGCCCAGCTGCCGCCCGCGTTGGCGCGGATGCTGGAGGCGCGCGGGCATGAGGCCGAGCATGTGGTCGACATCACCCGTGGCGATGCACCCGACCGCGAGCTGTGGAACTACGCCGTGGAGCACGGCGCGGTGCTCGTCACGAAGGACGAGGACTTCTCGGACAGGGTGCTGCTCTTGGAGCCCGCGCCCGTCGTCGTGTCCGGGTCGGAAACACGCGACGGAGCGCACTGCTCGGCTGGTTCGACCCGTTGGTCGACCAGATCGTGGCGATGGTCGAAGCGGGGCGCCGGCTCATCGAGCTGAGCTGACCGCGGCGACGTGCCGACCCGATTCGGGCTGGTCCGCGACAAGCGCATGGCGGTGCGTCGGCCGCGGCATCGCATCCGAGAAATCCCTCGCGGAGCGCGACCCGCCGATACCATTCGCACCAGTATGAAATCCCGGGACGAGGAGCGGACGGCGTGACCGACGTCAAGATCACCTACGTGGGCGGCCCGACCGTCCTGATCGAGGTCGGGGGGTGGCGGATCCTCACCGACCCGACCTTCGACCCGCCGGGCAAGCGGTACTTCTTCGGCTGGGGCACGGCGTCGAAGAAGCTCCAGGGACCGGCGGTCGCGTTCGCCGACTTGGAGCCGATCGATGCGGTGCTGCTTTCGCATGACCACCACGGCGACAACCTCGACCCGACCGGGCGCGACCTGCTGCCGCGGATGGGCCGGATCATCACCACGGCCCCCGGGGCCAAGCGGCTGGGTGGCGACGCGCTCGGGCTGCAGCCGTGGGAGACGACGACGCTGGCCGCCGACGGCAAGGAGACGATCGAGATCACCGCCACGCCGTGCCGGCACGGGCCGCCCGGGTCCAAGCCGATCGTCGGCGAGGTCGTCGGCTTTGCGCTGAAGTGGGCGGGGCAGGAGCACGGCGTGCTGTGGATCACCGGCGACACCGTCCTCTACGACGGGGTGCGCGAGGTCCCGCAGAAGCTCGACGTCGGCACCGTGATCGTCCACATGGGCGGTGTCGCCTTCCCGTGGCTGTCGGGGCCGCTGCGCTACACGATGAACGCGCAGGAGGCGGTGGAGCTCTGCGGGGCGCTCGACCCGACGACGATCGTGCCGTTGCACTTCGAGGGCTGGAAGCACTTCCGTCAGGGCCGTGGCAAGGCCGAGGCGATCCTCGGCGGATCGCCGGTGGCCGATCGGGTGCGGTGGCTCGCCGCGGGGGCCCCCACCGATCTGACGGTGTGACCGTCGCCCGAGGGTCACAGGTCCGACCGGGCGCCGCGGCCGGCGCCCGGCCGCGGGATCCGCGCGGCCCGCGTCGGGCTCCGGTCGGCGTGGGTCCGGCGCCGGCCGTTCGCGAGGGCCGGCGCCCGCATGGCGGGCAGCGGGGGCGGTGCCGGTGAGCCCCGCCGGCCGTCCGGCGCTGACGTCGCCCGACGCGTGGGCGGCGGCGGCGCTGGACGACATCGAGGATGCGGGCGTGCGTGGGCTGTCGGTGCAGTCCGTCGCCCGCCGGCTCGGCGTGAGCAAGGGCGGGCTCTACCACCACTTCGCCGACCGCCGCGCGCTGCTGCGGGCGGCGCTCAACCGCTGGGAGCGCCGCCAGGTGACCGAGCTGGGGGAGGCGTTCGACGCGATCGCCGACCCCCGCGAGCGCCTGCACCGGCTCCTCGCCTACGCGACCGTCGAGAAGGCGCCGACGGTCATCCTGCAGCTCATGGCCGCCGTCGACGACCCCGACGTGGCGGCGATCCTCGACCGTGCGGCCACCGCTCGGCTGGACCTCCTGGGCCGGATCTTCACCGACCTGGGCCTGCCGGCCACCGCCGCGCGCCAACGCGCGGTCCTCGCCTACGGGCACTACCTCGGCCTGGCCCAGCTGCGGGCCCAGGCCCCCGGGGTGCTCGCCGACGACGCGGACGTCCACGAGCACCTGCGGATCCTCGAGGCCGCGCTGCTGGCCGGGATCGCCGGCGACCCGTAGGTCACGGTCGTCGCCTGTCGCCCTCCGCCTGCCGCTCGTCTCGGTGGCCTGCTGGTCGCCGTGCCGCCTGGCGGGGCGTCGTTGGTGTGGATGACCGGCACGGTCGTGGGTCGGTCCTCCACCTGGCCGTCGTTTGGCGTCGTCGCGGTGGAGCGGCCCGGATCGGGGGGGTGGGGTGCGGCACTTGGGCGACGCCCGAGGCGTGCGCCCCCGCGTCACCCTGGCGGCGCGGGGCGGGCCGGGGTGCGCTGTCGGACCGGCGCCCCACGTCCGCCGCGCAGCACACCCCAGGCATCCGGGGACCGGGGTGCGCTGTCAGGCCGGCGCCTCACGTCCGCCGCGCTGCACGCCCCTCCCCGCGATCACGCACCCGAACCGTGGCGCACCCGAAGCCGAGACGCCGAACCCCGCCCCGACGCCGACCGGTCAGAGCCTTCCGGCCAGGTGCCCCGCCGCGTCGGGATGATCGGCGGCCCATGTGCGCAGGCGCACGAGGTCGGGGTCCTGGGACGGGTCGCGCTCGACGAGCGGCAGGATGCCGTCGAGGATCTCGCCGGCGGCGCCGTCGACGGTCACCTCGCGTCCGGTGAGCGGGGCGAGGGCGCCGGCGCCGCAGCCGACGACGCACGGACGGCCGAGCTCGCGACAGACGACGGCGGCGTGCGACGTCGACCCGCCGAGCTCGGTGATCACCGCCGACGACGCGATCATGCCGTGGACGTCGTCGGGGTCGGTCGTCGGGCGGGCGAGCACGACGTCGCGCTCGTCGGCCAGGTCCTCGGCGGCCTCGGCGTCGTCGGCGATGACGCCGAACCCGACGCCCGGGCAGGCCGGCTCACCGGTCGCCAGGACGGTGGCGTCGCGCCGCGCGACCGGGTCGACGTGGGGGCGCAGCGTCGCGGCCAGGTCGTTCGCCGACACCCGGCCCAGCGCCTCGGCGGGCGTGATCACGCCCTCCTCGGCCAACGCGACCGCCAGGCGGATCGCCGCGTCGGGGGAGCGCTTGGCCGCGCGGGTCTGCAGCAACCACAGGCGACCCTCCTGCACGGTGAACTCGATGTCCTGCACGTCGCGCGCGTCGGCCTCGAGCGACCGGGCGGCGGTGAGCAGCTCGTCGTGGCAGGCCGGCTCGCGCTCGGCCATCGCCGTCAGCGGCAGCGGGTCGTGGCGGCCCGACACGACGTCCTCGCCCTGACCGCCCGGCAGGTACTCGCCCAACGGGGCGGCGTCGCCGGTGAGCGGGTTGCGGGTGAAGAGCACGCCGGTGCCGGACCGGTCGCCGACGTTGCCGAACACCATCGCCTGGACGGTCACCGCGGTGCCACCGCTGTCGGGGATGCCGTGGTGCTCGCGGTAGGTCACCGCGCGCGGCGACGTCCACGACGTGAACACCGCCAGCGCCGCCGCCTCGAGCTGCGCCCACGGGTCGGCGGGCGCCGGCGTCCCGACGACCTCCTCGAACTGGCGGGCGAACCGCGTGGCGACGTCGTCGGCGAACGCCGCGTCCCCGGTCTCGGCGGCGACCGCGCCGCGCAGCTCGTCGGTGATCCCGAGGTTGAGGACGGTGTCCATCATCCCCGGCATGCTGTTCGCCGCGCCGGAGCGGACCGACACGAGCAGCGGCCGCGGGCCGGCGGCGAACGTGCGGTCCATCTCGCCCTCGAGCCACGCGACGCCGCGCCGCAGCTGCTCGCGGACCGCGTCGGGCAGTGCGCCGGCGGCGGCGACCTCGGCGCAGAGCGTCGTCGGCAGCGCGAACGCCGGCGGCACCGGCAGGCCCATCGCCCGCATCCGGTTGAGCCCCCACGCCTTGCCGCCGACGTCGGCGCGGTCCAGCTCGCGCGATCCGTCGAGGATCACCGGCATCAGACGGCCCTCCCCGCACGGGCCTCGTCCTCGCGGGACAGGCCGAGCAGGTCGATGAGCTCCTCGTGCAGCTCGAACCAGACCGTGTGGTAGCTGTCGAGCAGCGGCTTGGCGAAGTACGCGTGGTCGCCGGCGGCGACGGCGTCGGCGGCGCGCTGCAGCCGCGTGACGTACGGGGTCAGCCGGGGCGCGGCGGCGGCGATCTCGGCGATGAGGTCGCGCACGTCGTCGTGGAGCGTCGCGAGCTCGGCGGCGATCGCCCCGTCGTAGTCGGCGTCGGTGTGGTCGTTGGGCCCGCCGTCGCGGGTCTGCCACCGCGTCATGAGCTCCTTCAGGCGCGTGTTCGGCGCGTGGAACCGCTCGTACGCGGCGGCGATCCGCGCGCCGTCGACGCCGGCGCGCTCCTCGGCGAGGAGGGCCGTGAGGCGCTCGCGCCCCTCGGGGGTCAGGCGCACCGTGCCGCGCGCCTCCTTCACGTCGCCGGCGGCGATCGCCGGGTCCAGGACCGCGTCGACGTCGGCGGTGGGCCGCCCGAGCGCCTCGCACAGGACCTCGCGGGCGGTGCGGCCCTTCAGCCCGACGAGGCGCAGCACGGCGAGCGCGTCGGGGTCGACGTCGGAGGTGGAGGAGGGGGCGGGGGTCGTGCCGTCGGTCATCGTCGGGTCCTCGTCGGGGGCGGGCGTGGAGACGTCGATGTGCGCCCGCTCGGCGACCGTCACCTCGCCGGTCGTCCCGTCGACGACGAGCAGGTCGCCGGTGCGGATCGACCGGGTCGCGGCACCGGTGTTGACGACGCACGGCAGGCCCATCTCGCGGGCGACGATCGCGGCGTGGCTCACCGCGCCGCCGATGTCGGTGACGAGCGCGGAGGCGAGCGGGAACGCCGCCGCCCAGCTCGGGTCGGTGACGGCGGCGACGAGGACCTCGCCGGGCTCGAGCCGGTCGCAGTCGACCGCCCGCTCGACGACCCGGGCCCGGGCGGTGACCCGCCCGGGGGACGCGCCGATCCCCTGCAACGCGTCGCGTGCGTCGGGGGCCCCGGTCGACGGTGCGTCGGCGGGGATCCCGGCGGTGGGGCCGGTCCACAGCTCCGGCAGGCGCAGCCCGGCGTACCGCTCGCGCTGCGCGCGGCGCGCGGCGACGAGGTCGCGGACCCCGGCCGGCGGGCCGTGGAGCAGCTCGTCGGTGCGTAGGAGGAAGACGTCCTCGGGATCGTCGAGCGCCCCGTCGGCGGCGAGCAGCCGGCCGGCGGCCCGTGCGGCGTGACGCGACACGTCGAGCGCCCGCAGGAACGACCCCTTGCCGACCTCGCGCAGCGGCAGCATCGCCGCGCTGGTCCGCGATAGGAGCGCGACGAGCGGGCGGCGGGTCCGGGGGACCGCGGCGAGCAGCTCGCGCAACGCGTCGTCGCGTCGGGCGCCGTCGCCCCGCCCGGGGGCCCTCGTCCCGCCGCGGCCGTCGGACAGGCGCCCGTAGGCGGTGACCATCGCCTCGAGCGGCGCGCGGTCCTCGCGCCACGGCCGGCCGGCGATCTCTCCGACGTCCGGGCCCTGGAACCCGAACTCCGTCACGACCGCGTCGAGGTCGAGCCGACCGGCGGCGACCTGCAGGAGCCGGGCGACGAGCCGCTCCTCCTCGAGCTCCTCTCCACCGCCGGCGACGAGCAGCTCGTGGCCCGGGAGGCCCGCCGCGTCGCACACGTCCCGAAGTCGGTCGAGCAGGCCCTGGACGACCATCGTCGCCATGAAGTGCGGGGCCATCGCGTCGGTGAAGCCGCGCAGGCCCTCGTCGAAGCGCCGGCGGGCGAGCGCGACGTCGTCGATCTCCTCGCGGGTGCGGTCGCGCCACCACGCGTCGAGCGCGGCGGCCTGCGTGCGCATCCGGCGGCGTAGCCGCAGCACCGACCGGGGGGCGTTGACGACGATCGCGGGGTACCGCCCGACCGACGCGCGCGACGCGGGAACGCCCGGTCGCACGCTGCCGAACGCCTGGCGCTCCAACGCGTCGCCGGACGTGCCCGGGGTGCGGTCGGCGACGGCGCGCAGGCGGTCGAGGTTGGCGGCGTACCGTCCGACGAGCACGCCGGAGAAGCGCTGGTCGGCGTCGTCGGGCAGTCGCACCTCGGACCGCGCCAGCACGCCCAGCTCGTGGAAGCAGCGACGGATCCCGACCTCGCTGCCGGCGATCCACGCCGACGCGCCGAGCGGGGTGAGGACGCCGGGCAGGGCCTCGGCGGCGTTGACCGTCGTCCACGTCGACCCGGGGCCGACGGCGTGGTCGAGCGGGTCCGGCTCGCGCAGGAGCGGGACCGCGGCCCATGCGCGGGTCATCGTCAGGTGTGGATCGGTCACGGCGTCCTCGGGTCTCGGCGGGGAGCGGCGTGCCGTCGGCGTCGCCGACGGTTTCCCCATCTCCCCTCGTGCTGAATATATATTCAGACCGTGGTCTCCACGTCAAGGCGCCCCGCCCGACCCTCGACCCGCGACCGGATCGTCGTGGCGGCGCGCGAGCTCATCACCGCGCGCGGCGTCGCCGGGCTGCGGATCGCCGACGCGACCGACACGGCGGGCGTAGGACGCGGGTCGTTCTACAACCACTTCGGGTCGCTCGACGAGCTCGTCGAGGCGGTCGTCGTCGAGAGCATCGTCGCCCTGGCGGCGCGCACCCAGGAGGGGGTCGACGACCACGAGGACCCCGCGGTCGCCGCGAGCCTTGCCGACCGGCGGTTCATCCGGATCGCCTACGACGACCCGGCGTTCGCCCGGCTCCTCGTCCACCTGGGCCACAGCGACTCGGTCTTCCTCCGGGCGATCGAGCCGTACGTCCGCCGCATCGTCGACCGCGGCCTGGCTTCCGGGCGGTTCCGCGTCACCGACCTCGACGTCGCGCTGAACATCCTCTGCGGCGGCGCGGTCGCGACGATCCGGGCGATCCTCGAGGACCGCGCCCCGCCCGACGCCGACCGCGTCCACGCCGAGCTCACCCTGCTGCAGCTCGGCGTCGCGGCGTCCGAGGCGCGGGCGATCAGTCGGATGCCGCTGGGTCCCGCGGTGGCGCCGGATCGGGCGACGTGATCCGCACGAGCCGGGCGCGGGCGTCGCCGGCGGCGTCGCGGGCCTCCGGGGCGACGAGGCCCTCCAGGACGATCCGGCGCCCGGTGAGGATGCACGCCTCCAGCGCCGCGTCGTCGAGCGCCATCCGGTCCGGGCGCATCGTCAGCGCGACGACGCCGTTCCACGCGCCCCAGAGGAACCGCGACAGCTCGCCGGCGTCGATCGGCCGGGCCTCGCCCGCGTCGATGGCGGCCTGGATGCGGGCCGCGAACTCGTCGATGAGCTCGTCGAGCCGGTCGGTGATCCGCGCCCGCACGTCCGCGTCCTCGATCGTCGTGCCGGCCTCCACGCCGTCGAACGCGAGGAACCGGAACGCGCCCGGGTGCTCCAGGTGGAACCGCAGGTACGCGTCGCCGGCGGCGAGGACCCGCTCCAGCGGGGTGCGGTCGTCGGTGTACGCCCGCGCCATGTAGTCCGCGAAGAGCTCGACCGACCGCTCGGCGAGCGCGTGGTACAGGCCGTCCTTGCTGCCGAAGTGGCTGTAGATCGACCCGACGGCGACGTCGGCGTCGTCGGCGACGTCCTCCATCCGCGTGCCCCGGTAGCCCCCGGTGCGGAAGGCGCGCTCGGCGGCGTCGAGGATCGCCGCCCGCGTGCGGGCGGCGCGGCGGGCGCCACGGGCCGGGCGGCGCGTCTCAGTTGGAGGCGCGTTCATCTTTGAATCTTGTTGCATCTGCGGGCGCGGCGCGGTTAGGGTCGCGCCATGACCGACCATGATGTCGTGATCGTCGGGAGCCGGTTGGCCGGCACCACCGCCGCGTCGGCCCTCGCACGGAAGGGGCGCGACGTCGTCGTCCTCGACCGGGCGCGGTTCCCGTCCGACACGTTGTCGACGCACGTCCTCTTCGGCGGGGGGATCGAGGAGATCCGTCGGATGGGGGCGTTCGAGCGGATCGCCGCGCTCGACCCGTCGTTCCTCCGCGAGGTCGAGCTGCACTTCGGGCCCGACGTCAAGGTCCACGAGCGGTGGGGCGCCAACGGCCGGTCCGACTACGTGCTCTGCGTGCCCCGCCCGGAGCAGGACGCGGTGCTCGTCGACGTCGCGCGCGGCCACGGCGCCGACGTCCGCGAGGGCTGCGAGCTGCTCGACGTCCTGTGGCGGGCCGGCCGGGCCGCCGGGGTGCGCTACCGCGACCCCGACGGCGACGTCCGCGAGCTGCGGGCCAAGCTCGTCATCGGCGCCGACGGTCGCCGCTCGACGGTCGCCGCCCGGGTGGGGGCGTGGCGCCCGTACCGCGCGTCGCGCAACGGCCGCGGGCTCGTCTTCCGCTACCTCGACGATCCGCAGGCCGGGACGCGGCTCAACGAGACGCTGTCGCAGTGGCGTGACGGCACGTCGATCTGCATGGTCTTCCCCAGCGCGCCGCGACCGCGGGCGGTCGCGCTCGTCATGGGGCCCGCCGCCGACGTCCACCGCGCCCGCCGCGACCCGGACGGCGCCTGGGCGGAGTTCCTGCGCCGCCATCCCGGGTTCGCCGAGCGCATCGCCGGCGCGACGAACGTCGGCAAGCTCCGCTCGACCGCCGACACGACGGCGTACTTCCGGCCCAGCAGCGGCCCCGGGTGGGCGCTCGCCGGCGACGCGGGCCACTTCAAGGACCCCATCATCGGCCAGGGCCAGCGCGACGCGCTCTGGATGGGCCGCACGCTCGGCGAGGCGGCCGAGCCGGTCCTCGACGACCCGGCGGCGCTCGACGCGGCGCTGCGCCGGTGGGAGCAGGAGCGCGACCAGGAGTGCCTGTCGGCGTACCACTTCGCCAACAACGAGACGCGGATCCAGCCGCAGTCGCCGGTCCTCGTCGAGATCGCGCGTCGCGCCCAGGGGCGCCACGACCCCGACCTGGGCGACATGTTCGCCCGGATCCGGGACCAGCAGGAGGTCCTCACCCTCCCGCGCCTCATGGGTGGCGCCGCCCGCGCGATCGCCCGGCACCCCGGCCACGCCCGCGACGTGTTGCGCTCCGCCCTGCCGGACCTGCGCACCGACCTCGCGATCCGCGCCGAGATCCGCCGCGGCCGGTTCCGCTCCACCCGCCCGATCGCCGGATCCGAGCACCCCGGCTGGACGTGGCCCGCCACGCCACGCCGTCCGACGGTCGACGCGTGCGCGCCCACCCCCGCCGCCACGGCGGCCGCGTCCGGGCCCGGCGGCCCCACGACCCCCGTGCCCGGCGCCGACATCCCGGCGACGTCCGCCGCCACCCCGTCCCCGACCCCCGAGCAGGTACCCGCATGAGCCCCCGCAAGCCGCTCCGCATCGCCGCCGTCCAGGCCCACCTCGAGCTCGGCGCCGTCGAGCGCAACCTCGCCCGGATCGAGGACCTCATCCGCGACGCCCACCGCGAGCACGATCCGCAGGTCATCGTCGTGCCCGAGGCGATGACGTCGCCCAACGTCTTCCACGAGCGGCTCGACGGGGTCGCCCGACCGGTGGACGGGGCGCCGTTCCAGCTCCTCACCCGCCTGTCGCGCGAGCTCGACTGCGTCGTCGGCGGCGGGTTCCTCGCCCGGCGCGGTGGCGACACGTACGGCACGTACGTCCTGGCGGAGCCCGACGGCCGGGCGCACCTGCACGACAAGGACATCCCCAGCGCCTGGGAGCACCACTACTACGTCGGGGGCGACGACGAGGGCCGCACGCACCTGGCCGGCCTGGGCCTCGACGTCGGCGTCTGCTCGGGCTGGGAGTGGATGCGGTACCGCACGTCGCGCCGGCTGCGCGGGGTGGACCTCGTCCTCGGCGGCATGTGCTGGCCGTCGTTCCCCTTGAACTGGGGCGGCCCCCTGCGGCGTTGGACGACGCGCGAGCACGGCCTGTGGCGTCAGGCCCAGCGCGAGCTGCCGCGTCAGGTGGCGCGGTTGGTGGGGGCCCCGGTCGCGCACGCCGCGCACGTCGGGCCGGTCGAGTCGCAGACGCCGCTGGCGCGCCGGGTGCCGTGGCGCACCGAGATGCTCGGCGAGACCCAGATCTGCGCCCCGGACGGGACGATCCTCGCGCGGATGACGCTCGAGGACGGCGAGGGCCACGTCGGCGCCGAGGTGACGCCCGGCGCGGTCGCGCCGCTCGACCCGCTCGCGAACCGGTTCTGGATCCCGCTCGTCACCCCGTCGACGTACGCCGCGTGGTACGCGATGAACGCGCACGGCCGACTGACGTACCGCCGCCGCAAGGCGCGGGGAGAGCACCCGTGGCAGGCGTGGCCGGCGGGCGACCTGCCGGACGAGCTGGGCCCGGTCGCCGACGAGCAGGCCCAGCACTTCGCCACCACGCGGTGACCGCTCCCGGTCGGCGGGGCGCCCCGCCGACCGCCGAGCCCGGGCGCGGCCGTGCGCCGGCGCGGACGGTCCGTGCGCGTGGGCGCGACGGTCAGGCGGCGTCGTCCGGCAGGACGTAGAGCGTGCTCCACACGATCTCGGTGAACGCGTCGATCTGGGCGTCCATCTCGGCGCCCGGCGGCACGTCGACGAGCACCGTGTCGCTCACGCGCTCGGCCATCCGGATGAGCCACCCGGCGGTCGGGGCGGGGAGGAGGGTCGGGTCGATCCATCCGCCCTCCTGCCCGGACCGGATGTGGGCCTCGAGCTGGGCGATGTGGTCGATCATCTCGGCGTCGAGCTGCTCGCGCAGGTCGGCGTCGTAGGCGGCGGCCTGCGACACGATCGCCATGAGCGGCGAGTGCGGGACGTAGATCGTGACGCTCTCGGTCAGGGCCCGCCGGACGTCGTCGCGGGTGACCCCGGGGCCGATGAGCCACCAGGCGCCGCCGGCGGTCTCGCGGACCTCGCCGTGGACCTGGGCGCCCCAGTACCGCAGTAGCGCGCTCTTGTCGGCGAAGTAGGCGTAGAACGTCGAGCGCGACAGCCGTGCCTGGCGCATCATCCGCTCGACGCTCAGGGTCGCGTACGGCTCGCCGGCGGCGATGAGCTCGCGGACGGCCTGCTCGAGCCGGGCGGCGATCTCGCGGCGCCGCGTCTCGCGACGCGCGCCCGACCGGATCTGCTCCCGGGAGCTCATGCGGCGCCCGCGTAGATCGACTTCCACACGATGTCGACGAGCGCGGCGACGTAGTCGTCGGTCTCGTCGGCGTCGGCGGGGAGGATGAGCGTGTGGAGCCCGCGCTCCAGGAGCAGCGTGAGCCACAGCGCGACCCGGCCGGCGTCGACGCCGGGCCGGACGAACCCCTCGGCGAGGCCCCGGGTGATGTGCGCCGTCATCGTCGTGCTCGCGTCGTCGAGGAACGCCGCGGCCCGCTCTCGCACGCGCGCGTCGGCGGCGGCGAGCTCCTGCACCGCGACGAACGCCGCGTAGTGCGTGCGGAACGCGTCGACCATCCGCTCGACGGCCTCGCGGACGTCGTCCTTCGTGATCGGGGCCGACAGCCCCATCCAGTAGTCGGCCGACCCGATGACCTCGGCGTGGGCCTCGGCCGCGAGGGTGCTGACGAAGTCGCCCTTGTCCTCGAAGTACACGTAGAACGTGGACCGCGCGACCCCGGCCTCCTGCGTGAGCCGGTCGATGCTCACCTGGGTCGCGGACTCATGCTCGAGCGCGCGCTCCAGCCCGGACCGCAACAGGCGGCGGGCCTGGTCGTCGCCCAGCGCACGCGGGCTCTGGGTGGTGCGGGGCGGCGTGCTCATGTCGCCCAACCATCATAGGGGTGGAGGCGGACCAACCCATCGGCGCGCACGACATGTCGGTGATGGTGGTGACGCGGTCACCCTGTGCGACGCCCGATCAACCCAGCCCGTCGAGGAACTCCTCGGCGAGCTCCATCACCCGGTCGGTGGCCTCGAGCTGTGGGCAGTGGCCACAGCCCTCGAGCATCACCGTCCGGCCGTGCTGCAGGGCCTCGCCGAGGACGGCGGCGCCCTCGGGGGCGAGCAGGCGGTCCTTCGTGCCCCACACGAGCAGCGTCGGGCAGGTGATCCGCTCCGGGGCGATCGGGGGCTGGCCGCCCGGGAGGATCTCCGCGACGAGCGCGCGGCCGATGTCCAGCAGCCGCGTCAACGACCCGCGGGTGCTGAGGTGCTGGGTGAACCCCTCGATCATCTGCGGATCGGCGGCGGCGGGCTCGGCGAACGCGACCCGCCGGAACACCTGGCTCACCCCACCGGCGACCATCCGGCGCGGCAGCGGCACCGGCATCGCCAGCACCCGGTGGATCGCGGGGTCGTGCTGCAACAGCGCGCTCCACGGCGGCACCTGCACCCCGGCCGGGGCCAACGGCATGATCCCCGCGATCGGCAGGTCCTGACGCTGCGCGAGCCGCAGCGTCAGCAGGCCGCCGAGCGAGTTGCCCGCCACGACGACGTCCCCGCCGGTGCGCTTCGCCGTGGCCTCGACCACCGCGCCGCAGAAGTCGTCCCACTGCGGCAGCAGCGCGCCGCGCTTCAACCGCGACGCCCGGCCGAACCCCGGCAGGTCGATCGCCACCGCGGCCCGGCCCGCGGCGGCGAACCGGCGCATGAGTGGTCGCCACGTGTCGGCCGAGTCCCCGTACCCGTGGATCATCACCACCGCCGGGCCGCGCCCGTCGACGGAGAGCTCGCGCGTCTCGTAGCCGAAGACCGACGTCCGACGCTCGCGCACGGGGTCGGCGGGGTCGGTGGCTTCGCGGTCCGCGAGGGGCTCGGTCCGTGCCATCAACGGCATGGTACGCCCCGGCGGCCTGCCGTCCGTCCGTCGGCGGACGTCCCGTCCGTCGCGCGGCGACCTCGCGGCGCGCCGTACCGCGCCCCGGACCCCCGGTACAGTCCGGTCGATGCGCAGCCTGCCCCGCCCCGGGATGCCGTCCGCCGCGGCCGCCGCGGGAACGTGGTCGGCGCGGTCGCTGGCGCTCGCCCGCGACGCCCTCGCCCTGTCGCGGGTCGGCACGGCCGAGGTCGCCGCCCACCGTGCGCCTTACGCGGTCGTCGGTCGGGGCGCCGAGTACCGGCTGCGCCGGTACTTCCCGGACGTCCCGCCGACCGGTGCGCCCGCGCTGCTCGTCGCCCCGCTCGTCCTCACGGGCGAGGTGTGGGACCTCACGAGCGACGTCTCCGCGGTGCAGCGCCTCGCCGACCGGGGCGTCGACCCGTGGGTCGTCGAGCTCGCCCCGCCGCGGGACGACCATCACGACGTGCCCGGCATGCTGGGTCGGCGGGTCCAGGCGGTGTCGGCGGCGATCGACGACGTCATCGCGGTCGCCGGTCGCAGCGTGCACGTCGTCGGCTACAGCCAGGGTGGGCTGCTCGCCTACCTCGCGGTGGCGCACCGCTCGTCGCAGGGGGTCGCGTCGGTCGTGACGCTCGGCGCTCCGATCGACCCGTCCGAGGCGCTCGGCGTGCCCGGCGAGGACACCCCGGCGAGCGTCGTCGCCGAGATCGCGGCGCTCCTCGAGGTGGGCGTCCGGATCCCGGGCTGGGCCGGCCGGCGGTTCCTCCGCTTCGTCGACCCGGGCCGCACGACCCAGCGACGGGTCGACTTCGTCGTCCGCCTGCGCGACCGCGACGGACGGTTGCCGCGCGAGGGGTCCCGGCGCCTGCTGCAGGCGGACCGGTCGTTCGCGTTCCCCGGGCCGGCGCTCATCGCCGCGGGCCGGGCGTTCGCCGCCCAGAACGCGGTGCTCGCGGGACCGCTCCCCGTGGCCGGGGATCCGGTCGGGCTGGACGACCTCACGGTGCCGGTGCTCGCGGTCGACGGCGCCGCGGACGCGATCGCCCCGGCGGCGTCGGTGCGTCCGATCGCGCGCGCCGCGCCGGGGGCGCAGGTGTGGGGCCACACGGTCGGCACGGGCCACGTCGGGCTCGTCGCCGGGGCGCGGGCCGACGCCGACGTGTGGCCGGTCGTCGCCGAGTGGATCCACTGGACCGACGGCGAGGGGATCCGTCCGGCGGTGCTGCGCAGCCTGTCGGCCGGGCCGGAGGACGATCCGGCCGCGTTCGGCCTGGGGGTCGGTGGCCAGTCGCTCGTCGAGGCGACGGTCGACGCAGCGCGGTTGCTGGCGACCGGCACCGCCCGGACCGCCCGGAGGCTGCGTGGCCTGGGGGAGGAGGCGGTCGAGCAGCTCCCGCGGCTGTCGTTGCTGCAGCAGGTCCGGCCCGGCACCCGCGGCTCGCTCGCGCTGCTGCTCGACGAGCAGGCCGACCGCGACCCGGAGCGGTCGCAGTTCCTCTTCGACGACCGCGTGCACACCCGGGCGGAGGCGAAGTACCGGTTCGACGCGGTGACGTACGGGATGCTGAGCCTGGGGATCCGGCGTGGCGAGCACGTGGGGGTGCTCATGCGCTCCCGGCCGAGCGCGATCGCGGCGACCGTCGCGCTCAACCGGATGGGCGCGGTGGCGGTGTTCCTGCGGCCCGAGGGCGACACCGCGCTCGAGGCGTCGCTGGGCCGCGTCGACCGGATCGTGTGCGCGCCGGACCTGCTCGACCCGGCCCGCGCGACCGGGCTGCCGGTGGCGGTCCTCGGGTCCGGTGGGGGGCGGGATCGCGAGCTGCCCGCCGGGGTGATCGACATGGAGCGGATCGACGAGACCACCGTCGTCCCGCCCGCCTGGTACCGACCCAACCCCGGGCAGGCCCGGGACCTCGCGTTCATCCTCTTCACCGGCGACGGCTCGTCGCTGCGGGTCAACCGGGTGACGAACGGCCGCTGGCTCCTCAGCGCGCTCGGGACCGCGTCGGCCGCGTCGCTCACCGTCGAGGACACGGTGTACTGCCTCACCCCGCCGTCGCACCCGTCGGGGCTGCTCGTGGGCCTTGGGGGCGCGATCGCCGGCGGGTCGCGGCTGGCGATGGCGTCGTCGTTCGACGTCGACACGTTCTGGGCCGAGGTTCGTCGCTACGGCGCGACGGTCGTGACGTACACGTGGACGATGCTGCGCGAGCTCGTCGACGCCCCGCATCATCGCGGCGAGGAGCGCCATCCGATCCGGTTGTTCGTCGGGTCGGGGATGACGCCGGACCTGTGGCGTCGCGTGCTCAAGCGGTTCGCGCCCGCGCGGGTCGTCGAGTTCTACTCGGCCGCCGACACCCACGGGGTGCTCGTCAACCTCGGCGGTCGCAACGTCGGCGCGCTCGGTCGGCCGTTGCCCGGGGGCGCCCGGATGCGCGTCGTCCGCTGGGACCTCGACGCGCACGCGCCGGTCCTCGACGACCGCGGGATGGCGATCGCCGCCGTCCCGGGCGAGACGGGGATGCTGCTGGCGGAGGCCGACCGGGCGCTCGTCGTCACCGGAGCGGTGAGGGCGTTGCGCGGCGTCTTCGCCCCCGACGACGCGTGGATGGTCACCGGCGACCTCGTGCGGCGCGACGCGTCCGGCGAGTTCTGGATGGTCGACCAGGCGCGGATGCTCGTGCCGGGCAAGGACGGCCCCCGGTCGCCGTTGGAGGTGCGCGACACGCTCGAGGCGCTGTCCGCCGTGGATGGGGCGGCGGTGCACTCGGAGCGGGAGCTCACCGCCACCGGCCGCGTGCGTCGCGGTCGTCCGCCCCGGCTCGTCGCCGTCGTCCAGCTGCGCTCCGGGCAGGAGCTGACGGCGGACGACCTGGACGCGGCGTTCGCCGGTCGGCCGTCCACGGGGCGGCCCGACGTCGTGCGGGTCGTGGAGCGGCTGCCGGTGACGTCGTGGTACCGCCCCGACACCCGGGCGCTGCGCGAGGACCCGCCCGCGTTCCTCGCCGCGTGGGCGTGGGACGGCCGACGGCGCGCGTTCGTCGCGCAGGACTGACGGGTCGAGGTCGAGTCGTGGTACGGTATCTGGTACCACCAGGGAGGTCATGATGGCGATCACCGCCAGCGAGGCACGGCGGACGCTGTTTCCGCTGATCGAGCAGGTCAACGACGATCGGGCGCCGATCGAGATCACGTCCAAGCGCGGCAACGCCGTGCTGATGTCGGCCGACGACTACGCCGCCTGGGAGGAGACGGCCTACCTCTTCCGGTCGCCGGCCAACGCGCGGCGGTTGCTCGACGCCGCCGACGCCGCCGAGCGCGGCGACACGGTCGAGCGGCCACTCGATCGCGGGTGAGGCTCGTCTTCACCCCGCAGGGGTGGGAGGACTACGGGCATTGGCAACGCGTCGATCGCGCGATCGTCAAGCGGATCAACCGCCTGATCGACGACGCGTTGCGCGACCCGACCGACGGCATCGGCAAGCCGGAGCCGTTGAAGTACGGGATCAGCGGCGCGTGGTCGCGACGGATCACCGAGGAGCACCGCCTCGTCTACCAGGTGCGTGACGACGATCTGGTGATCCTTCAGGCCCGGTACCACTACGCGCGATGAGGGCCGCACGAGGCCGGGCCCCGCCTCGTGCGGTCGGCCTCGGCCCGGGCTCCCGGCGCCGGCCCGGTGGTGGGCCCGCCGGCCGGGTCCGGCCTGGCGGACTACGCGAGCCCGCCGCCGACGGCGAGCCGTCGGCGGAGGAGCGGGGCGACGCGGTAGCGGGGCTCGCCGAGCTCGCGGTGCAGCGCGTCGAGGATCGCGACGACGTGGGCGACGCCCAGGCGGTCGGCCCAGGCGACCGGGCCCTGCGGGTGGTTGACGCCCAGCCGCAGGCCGGCGTCGACGTCCTCCGGCGTGCCGTTGCCCTCTCCGATGAGGAACGCCGCCTCGTTGATGAGCTGGGCGACGATCCGTCCGGCGACGAGGCCCGGCGCGTCGGCGACCGGCTCGGGGTGGCGGCCGATCGCGGCGATGAACGCCGTCAGCCGCTCGATCGCGTCGGGGTCGGTGGTCGCGGTGGTCGTCGTCTCGATCAGTTGGGCGGCGGCGAGGGGCGCGAGCGCGTGGAACCCGGCCGCGGTCGGCGCGATGGCGTGGAGCGAGCCGCGGTGCAGCGACACGGCGCGCGGCCCGGCGGGGAGGGGCGCGTCGTCGTCGGTGCGCAGGTCGAGCACGAGCCACGCGTCGTCGTCGCCGACGGTGAACCCGGCGTCGCCGGCGGCGGTGCGCAGCTCGGCGGCGACGGGCAGGTCGCCGACGATCGCGATGGTGCGGTCGTTGCCCCCGCCGGTGGCGGGCGGGTCGACGTCGTCGGGCCGGTGCGCGGCGCCCTCGGCGTAGGCGTACCAGCCGGACCCGGTCTTGCGGCCCAGGGTGCCGGCTGCGATCTTGCGGGCGGCGAGCGGCGAGGGCTGGTAGCGCGGCTCGCCGTAGCTCTGGCGGTGGAAGCTCTCGGCGACGGCGTGGTTGGTCTCGATGCCGATGAGGTCCATGAGCTCGAAGGGGCCCATGCGGAACCGGGCGGCTTGGCGGCAGATGCGGTCGATCTGCTCGACGGTGGCGATCTGTTCTTGGAGGAGCTTGAGCGCTTCGAGGGAGTAGGGGCGGTTGACGCGGTTGACGAGGAACCCGGCGACGTCTGCGGCGTCGACGACGTGCTTGCCCATCGCCTCGCCGACGGCGCGGGCGATCGCCACCGCGCGGTCGGAGGTGTGCTCGCCGGCGACGACCTCGACGAGCCGCATGACGGGGGCGGGGTTGAAGAAGTGCAGCCCGACGACCCGGGACGCGTTGGGGGTGGACGCCGCGATCTCGGTGACCGACAGCGACGACGTGTTCGTCGCGAGGATCGCGTCGTCGTCGAGGATCCCGGCCAGCTCGTTGAAGAGGTCGAGCTTGATCTGCAGCCGCTCCGGGGCCGCCTCGATGACCATGCCGGCGCCGGCGAGGTCGGTGAGCGTCGCGGCCGGCTCGATCCGGCCGCGGATCGCGGCGGCGTCCTCGGCGGTGATCTTGCCCTTGGCGGCCAGGCGGTCGAGGACCTTGCCGATCCCGGCGACCCCGCGCTCCAGGGCCTCGGGCACCGGGTCGTGCAACAACGTGCGCGCGCCGGCCTGGGCGGCGAGCTGCGCGATCCCCGCGCCCATCGTCCCCGCACCGATCACGGCGATGACGTCGGGAACGGCGGCGGTGGGGGTGGAGGCCATGGGCGCAGCGTACCGGCCGAACACGCTGTGCGGTCGTCGTGTCCGGCCGGACGGGTCAGGCGGCGTCGCCGGCGAGGACGCCCTGCGCGTGCTTCACGAGGCGGAACTTCTGGACCTTGCCGGTCGGGGTGGTCGGCAGCTCCTCGGCGGCGAGGAACAGCACGTGCTTGGGGACCTTGAACCGGGCGAGGTGCTCGCGGCAGAGCGCCAGCACCTCGTCGGCCTCGAGCGTCGCGTCGGGCTGACGGACGATGCAGACGCACCCGGCCTCGCCCCAGCGGTCGTCGGGCACGCCGATCGCGTACGCCTGGCTCACCGCCGGGTGGGCGCTGAGGAGCTCCTCGATCTCCTTGGGCATGACGAGCTCGCCGCCGCTCTTGTACAGCTCCTTGCTGCGACCGGTGATCTGCAGGTACCCGTCGGGGCGCACGACGCCGAGGTCGCCCGACACGACCCAGCCGTCGACGATCGCCTCGGCGGTCTCCTTCGGCTTGGCCCAGAACCCGAGCATGTTCGTCGGCCCGAGCGACATGAGCTCGCCCTCGGCCCCGGCGGGCAGGCGCTCGCCGGACTCGGGGTCGCGCGTCTCGTAGTGCGTCAGCGCGCCGCCCTCGTCCGGCAGGCCGGCCGATCCGGCGAGCTTCGGCCGGCCGACGGTCTCCGACGTCAGCGTCCGCTCGTCCTCGGGCAGCGTCATCGTCATCGCGCCACCGGTCTCGGTCATCCCGTACCCGGTGACGATCTCGGTGACGTCGAACGCCTGCTCCACCTGCTCCCACAGCCACACCGGGGCGGGGGCGGCGCCCGACAGGATCGACACGAGCGACGCGTAGTCGTAGGCGTCGCGCTCGGGGTGCTCGAGCAGCGCGACGGTCATCGTCGGCACGCAGAGCATCTCGGTCGCCCGGTGGCGTTGGATCGACGCGAAGTAGTCGACCGGCGCGAACGTCTTGCGGGGGATGATCGCGCCACCGGCCATCATCGCCGCGAGCATGCCCTCGACGTAGCCGAACATGTGGTAGCAGGGCAGCGAGAAGAGGATCCGCCGGCCGTCCTCGAACGCCCGGGTGAGCGCCGACCCGTACGCGGTCCGCAGCACCGCGTCGTGGGTGACGAGGACGCCCTTCGGCGACCCGGTCGTGCCGGACGTGTAGAGGATGTCGCCGACGTCGTCCGGGTTGCGCCGGGCGCCGTCGGACGCACCGCGGTGCTCGTCGCCGCGGGCGGCGAGGTCGTCGATCGTCGGCACGCCCTCGCGCGCCGGCAGCTCGGTCTCCATCTGCACGACGGTGCGCAGCTGCGGCAGCGCGTCGGTCGGACTGGACGCCCAGCCGGGGGCGATGGCGTCGAGCATCCCCAGGTAGTCCAGCCCGGCGAACCCGGTCATCGTGATGAGCGCCCGGCACTCCGACTGCTCCAGGACGTACGCCAGCTCCTCCTGGCGGTAGAGGTAGTTGAAGGGGATGCCCACCGCTCCGGCCCGCGCGATCGCGAACTTCAACGGCGCGAACTCCAGGTGGTTCGCCATGAGCAGGCCGACGTGGTCCCCGGGCCGCACGCCGGCGGCGACGAGGCCGTCCGCGAGGCGGCGCGCCCACGCCTCGGTCTCGGCGTACGTCAACGTGCGATCGTCGGTGATGACGAACGGCCGGTCGGCGAACTCGGCGGCGCAGTCCTCGAGGAACGCGTCGAGCGTGCGCGGGCGCCACCCGGGGAAGCGCGCCTCCAGCGCGGCGCGGCGTTCGTCGATCGGGGGGACGGGGTCGGGCATCGGGGCGCTTCCTCTCTGCCCGGGACGGGCGGTCGGAGATCCTCGACCGATCCTACCGTCGCGCGGGCGGCCTGACCGGGCATGCCGTCCGGACAGGACGTATGGACGATGTGCGCGCAGCGGTTAGGATGCGCGTCATGTCCGCTGACAGCGCCCCCGCGACCCCGGCGGAGCCGGTCGTCCTCGCCGAGCGGGACGGCCGCATCGGCCGGATCACGCTCAACCGCCCCGCCGCCCGCAACGCGATCACGACCGAGGTCGGCGTCGAGCTCGAGCGCGCGCTGCGCGACCTCGGCGGGGACGAGTCGATCGCGGTGATCGTCATCCGCGGCGCCGACGGCTGCTTCTCCGTCGGCGGCGACTTCCACCACCTCGAGGCGCTGCGCACGAGCGTCGACCCGCCCGCCCGCGAGGCGCTGCGCGGCCTGTTCGTCGCGTTCCGTCGCGCGTGCGACGTCATCGCCGAGCTGCCGGTCCCGGTCGTCGCCGCGGTCGAGGGCTACGCCATGGCCGGCGGGTTCGAGCTGACGCAGTCCGTCGACATCGCGATCGTGCGCGACGACGCGAAGCTCGCCGACAACCACTCGAACTTCGGCCAGGTCCCCGGCGGGGGCTCGTCGCAGCGGTTCGCCCGGCTCGTCGGCCGCCCGCGCGCGCTCGGCCACATCCTCACCGGCGACCGCCTCAGCGGCAGGCAGGCCGAGGAGTGGGGCCTCGTCTACCGCGCCGTGCCGGCCGCGGAGTTCGACGACGCCGTCGAGGCGCTGCTGCAGCAGCTCGCCGGCAAGGACCGCGCGGCGATCGCCCGCACCAAGGCGCTCGTCCGCGGCGGCCTCGACGGCACGCTCGCCGAGGGCCTGGACCGCGAGCTCGAGACGGTCCTCGACCACCTCGGTGGCGACGGCGCGGCCGCCGGCATCGGCGCGTTCAAGGCCCGCGGCTGATCCCCGGCCGACCCCTTCCGACCCGACGACCAGGAGCACCCGAGATGACCGCGAGCACCGACGAGATCACGACCGAGGCGCTGATCACCGACGCCGCCGTCCTGCTGGACCTCGAGTCGACCGGCGTCGCCCGGATCCGCCTCAACCGCCCGGACGCCGCCAACGGCATGAGCGTCCCGTTCCTGCAGGCGCTGAACGACGCGATCCTGCGCTGCCTCGAGGACCAGCGCGTCCGCGCGGTGCTGCTCACCGGCGAGGGCAAGCACTTCTGCGCCGGCGGCGACATCCGCGACTTCGCGTCCAAGGGCGAGGGGCTGCCGGACTACCTGCGCGTCGCGACGAGCCTGCTGCAGACCGCCGCGTCCGGCCTCATGCGCCTGCAGGCGCCGGTGATCGCCGCGGTGCACGGGTTCGCCGCCGGCGGTGGCGGCCTCGGCCTCGTCTGCGCCGCCGACCTCGTGTTCGCCGGCGAGCGGACGAAGTTCATGTCCGCCGCCACCCGCGCCGGCATGGCGCCCGACGCCGGCACGTCGGTGACGCTGTCGCGGATCGTCGGGTTCCGCCGCGCGATGGAGATCGTCCTCGCCGACCGCGTCCTCACCGCCGAGGAGGCGCTCGAGGACGGGCTCATCAACTGGGTCGTGCCCGACGACCGACTGGTGGACGACGCCCTGGCGTTCGCGCGGAAGATCGCCGCTGGCCCGACGCTCGCCTACGGCGAGGCCAAGCGCCTGATGTGGGAGGGCCTGGACGGCACCGCCGAGGCGCGCATGCCGGACGAGGCGAGCACGGTGTCGCGCCTGTCGGGCACCCACGACGCGCGCGAGGGCCTCGCCGCCGTCATCGAGCGCCGCGAGCCCCGCTACGAGGGCCGCTGACCGGCGTCGCCGCCGGCCCGCCCGTCCCACCGAACCCTCCGATCCCGACCGTCCGAATCGAGCCCACGTCATGTCCGAGACCCTCCGCCCCGCCGTCATCTGCGAGCCGTTGCGTACCCCGGTGGGGCGCTACGGCGGCGTCTACCGGTCGTTGTCGGCGACCGACCTCGCCGCCGTCGTGCTGCGCGAGCTCGTCTCGCGCGCCGGCCTGCAGGAGGGCCAGGTCGACGACGTGATCTTCGGGCAGTGCTACCCGAGCGGCGAGTCGCCGGCGATCGGTCGCGTCGCGGCGCTCGACGCGGGGCTGGGGATCCAGACGCCCGGGTTCCAGATCGACCGGCGCTGCGGGTCGAGCCTGCAGGCGCTCGTCATCGCCGCGATGCAGGTGCAGACCGGGGCGTGCGACGTCGTCGTCGCCGGTGGCGCGGAGAGCATGAGCAACGTCGAGCACTACTCGACGCAGATGCGGTGGGGCGCCAAGGGCGACGGGATCGTCCTGCACGACCGCCTCGCCCGGGCGCGCGTGACCGCCGGCGGCCGGGACTTCCCCGTCGACGGCGGGATGCTGGAGACGGCGGAGAACCTGCGCGAGGAGTACGCGGTCACGCGCGAGGAGCAGGACGCGCTGGCGCTCGAGTCGCACCGTCGTGCGATCGCCGCGCACGAGGAGGGCCGGTTCGCGGACGAGCTCGTGTCGGTGAGCGTGCCGCAGCGCAAGGGCGATCCTGTCGTCGTCGACCGCGACGAGCACCCGCGGCCCGAGACGACGACCGAGAGCCTGGCGCGACTCAAGCCGATCCGGGGTCGGGTCGACCCGGCGTCGACGGTCACCGCCGGCAACGCGAGCGGCCAGAACGACGGCGCGTCGGCGTGCATCGTCACGACGCCCGAGCGGGCGGAGGAGCTGGGCCTGCGGCCGCTGGCGCGCCTGGCGGGCTGGGCGGTCGCCGGGGTGGAGCCGCACCGGATGGGCATCGGCCCGGTCCCGTCGACGCAGAAGGTCCTCGACCGCCTGGGCCTGACGCTGGCCGACCTCGACCTCATCGAGCTCAACGAGGCGTTCGCGGCGCAGGCGCTGGCGTGCACGAAGGCGTGGGGCCTGACCGACGCGGACTTCGCGCGGGTCAACGTCAACGGGTCGGGCATCTCGCTCGGGCACCCGGTCGGCGCGACCGGCACCCGGATCATGGCGACGCTCCTGCGCGAGCTCGACCGTCGCGAGGGGCGCTACGGCCTGGAGACGATGTGCATCGGCGGAGGGCAGGGCATGTCCGCCGTCTTCGAGCGGATCGCCTGACCGGCGAGGGCGACCCGACGACGACCCGACGCCGAGCGGACCCGATGGCGCAGCCCGACCATGACGACCTGCTCCGCGAGGTCCGGGCGCGTCACGACGCGGTCGCCGACGCGGCCCGGCCGGAGCAGGTCGAGCGGCAGCACCGGCGCGGCAAGCGCACCGCGCGCGAGCGGATCGCCCGGCTGGCCGACCCCGACCGGTTCTTCGAGCTCGGCGCGCTCGCCGGCCCCGGTCCGCCGCAGCCGGGCAGCCCGCCGCTCGAGGCGCCGGCGGACGGGGTCGTCACCGGCATCGCCTACGTCGACGGTCGCCCGGTCGTCGTCGCGGCGTTCGACTTCACCGTCCTGGGCGGCAGCAACGGCGTCGTCGGCATGGCGAAGATCGCCCGGTGCGCGGAGCGGGCGCTGCTGGACCGGATCCCGCTCGTCCTGCTCTGCGACGGCGGCGGGCACCGGATGCAGGAGGGCCTGGACTCCCGCCACGCCGCGCCGGGGTCGCCGCTGTTCCAGCTCCTCGTCGACCTGTCCGGGCTCGTGCCGGTCGTCTCGGCGATGATGGGGCCGGGGTTCGGGGTGGGCACGACCCTCGCGGCGCTGAGCGACTTCGTCGTCATGGTCCGGGGGATGGGGACCCTCGGGATGGCGGCCGCACCGTTCGTCGAGGCGGCCACCGGCGAGCGGCTCACGAACGAGCAGATCGGGGGCGCCGACGTGCAGGCCCGCAACGGCGTGGCGGACCTGGCGACCGACGACGAGGACGAGGCGCTCGACGCGATCCGCGCGTTCCTCGGGTTCCTGCCCTCCAGCGCCGACGCGCCACCACCGCGGATCGACGGTCCGCACGCGCCGGGCGACGTCGACCTGAACGCCGTCGTCCCGGCGGACATGCGCCGGGCGTACGACGCCCGGGACCTCGTCGTCGGCCTGGCCGACGTCGACACGGTGCTGGAGCTGCGCCGCTCGGCGAGCCCGAACGTCGTCACCTGCCTGGCCCGGATCGACGGGCGCCCGGTGGGGGTCGTCGCGAACCAGCCGTTGCACCTGGGCGGGGCGCTCGACAGCGGGGCGTGCGAGAAGGCCGCCCACTTCATCGCGGTCTGCGACGCGTTCGGGCTGCCGCTCGTCGTGCTCATCGACCTGCCGGGGTTCCTCGTCGGCACCGCCGCCGAGTCGACGCAGCTGGCGCGCCGCAGTGGCCGCCTGGCGTACGAGATGGCGCAGGCGACGGTGCCGCGGTTCACGATCGCCGTGCGCAAGGGCTACGGCGCCGCGTACATCGCGATGGGTGGCGGGCGTGGCTACGCCGCCGATCTGGCGTTGGCGTGGCCGACCGCCGAGATCTGCGCGATGCCGGTCGAGAACGCGGTCGACATCGCGTACCGTCGCGAGGTCGAGGCCGCCGACGATCCGTCGGCGCACCGCGACGCGCTCATCGCGCGGTTCCGGGCGAACATCGATCCGTACGCGGCGGCCGACGGGTTCGGGATCGACGACGTCGTCGAGCCGTCCCGCACCCGACCGTTGCTCGTCGAGGCGCTCGGTCGCGTCGCGCCGCGCCGTCCGCCCCGCGTCCCCGGCAAGCGCCGGACGATCTCGCCGATCTGACCCGTCGTGCTGCGCCGGGTCCTCATCGCCAACCGCGGCGAGATCGCCGTCCGGATCGCCCGTGCCTGTCGGGAGCTGGGGATCGCGTCGGTGGCGGTGCGCCCCGACGCGGCGGCCGACGGCACGTCGGCGCCCGCGGCGGATCCGACGGTGGGGCCGCGGGTGCGCGACGCCGACCCGGCGCCGGACGAGCTGCATCTGCGGACCGCCGACGAGGTCGTGGACGTGCCCTGCGCCGCGCCGCGCGACGCGTACCTCGACGTCGACGCGCTCGTCGCGGCGGCGGTGGCGGCGGGCGCCGACGCCGTGCATCCCGGGTACGGGTTCCTCGCCGAGAGCGCGACGTTCGCCCGGGCGGTCGCCGACGCGGGCCTCGTGCTCGTGGGCCCGTCGGCGGACGTCATCGCCACGCTGGGCGACAAGGCCCGCGCCCGCGAGCTGGCGGTGCGGTCCGGGGTGCCGGTGGTGCCGGGGATCGCCCCGGACCGGTTCGGGTCGGCGGCGCCCGGGTCGGGCGGGTTCGCGGCGGCCGACGTCGTCGCGTTCGGGGACGCGCACGGTTGGCCGGTGGTGGTGAAGGCGACCCGTGGCGGCGGTGGGCGCGGGATGCGGGTGGCGCGCTCCGCGGACGGCGTGGCGGCGGCGCTCGACGCGGCGCGTCGTGAGGCGGCCGCGGCGTTCGGCAGCGACCTCGTCCACGTCGAGCGGTACCTCGAGCGTCCCCGGCACATCGAGGTGCAGGTGCTGGCCGACCGTCACGGGTCGGTCGTGGCGCTCGGCGACCGTGACTGCTCGGTGCAGCGCCGTCACCAGAAGCTGGTGGAGGAGGCCCCCGCGCCGGGGTTGCCGGACGACCTGCGTACGGCGATGGCCGACGCCGCGGTTCGCCTGGTCCGGTCGGTCGGCTACGAGGGCGCGGGCACGGTCGAGTTCCTCGTCGCCGACGGCGACTTCTTCTTCCTCGAGGTCAACACGCGGATCCAGGTCGAGCACCCGGTGACCGAGCTCGTGCTCGGCGTCGACCTGGTCCATGAGCAGCTGCGGATCGCGGGTGGGGCGCCGCTGCGGATCGCGGGCGCGGGGGCGTCGGCCGATCGTGCCGGGACGCCGCCGGTCGGGGCCGGCGGTCGGTCGTCGGTCGTCGGCGTGACGGCGTCGCCCGCCGACCTCGCGCCCCGCGGGCATGCGGTGGAGTGCCGGATCAACGCCGAGGATGCCGCGCGCGGGTTCGTCCCGGCTCCCGGACGGATCGACGGTCTGGACGTGCCGGCCGGGCCGGGCGTGCGGTGGGACGGTGGTTACGAGGCGGGCGACGAGGTGCCGGTCCACTACGACGGCCTGGTGGGCAAGCTCCTCGCGTGGGGGCCGACGCGTGAGGTCGCGATCGCGCGGTTGCGCGCCGCGCTGGGCGACCTGCGGGTCGTGGGGATCGCCACGACCGCCACGGTCGCCGCCGCGGTGCTCGATCATCCGGACCTCGCCGCCGGCCCGGTCCACACGTCGTGGTTCGAGGAGCACGCCGACGCGCTCGTGGCCGCGGCCGGCACGCCGGACGGCGCCCGTCCCGCCCGGGATCCGGCCGCCTCGGACCCGGCCAGCGCGGGCCCGGCCGACGCTGAGCGGATCGCCCCGGACGTGACCGTCCCGGACCCGACCGACGCGGAGTCGACTATCCCGTCGCCCCCGGACGTGTCGCCGTCGGTCGTCGTCGCCGGGCGTCGCGTCCGGTTGCCGGCGCGGGTCCCGGGACCGGACCGCGGCCAGGCGGGCTCCGTCCCGGGGGCATCGACGGACCGCCGCCGGCGGGCCTCCGTCCGGGGAGCGTCGTCGGGCCGTCGCCGCGGGCCTGCGGCCTCGGCATCGGCGGCGACCCCGGCGGCCCCGGGCCCGGCCCGGCCCGCGTCGCCGCCCACGGGCAGGAGCGCGGCCGCGGCCCCGGCGGCGGGCTCCGGGACCGTCGTCAGTCCGATGCACGGCACGATCCTGGCCGTCCACGTCGCGGTGGGGGACGTCGTGCCGTCCGGGGCGCGGCTCGTCACGGTCGAGGCGATGAAGATGGAGAACCACGTCACCGCCCCCCACGACGGTCGGGTGGTCGAGCTCCACGTGGCCGAGGGCGCCGCGGTCGCAGCCGACCAGCCGCTCGTGCGCCTCGCCGCGCCCGGTGGTACCTAGCAACCGGGGCGTCAGTCGGCGCTGGGGTGGCGCACCGCGCGCTTCGATTCGGGGTGCCCCACGCGGGGGACGCCTGGCGACGCTCAGGTGGATCGCCTTCTCATGCGCTTCGCGGTGATCCACGCCGGCGTCGTCCCGCGTCGCGGCGGTCGGCGTCCAGTTACGGACGTCTCGCAGCGGTATGCCTTCGAGGTCATGTTTGATGACGTGGAGGACATGTCGCCGTCGGACGGGCGTCTTCGGCATGACGCCCACGGCAGATCGCCGTCGGGCATCGCCTCTGCTTCGTGACGTGGGCGACGATCGCGGTGGGGCGCTCGACTTCGGCCGGCGTCGTCCTGGCCTGCGCTCGCACCGCGGTGCGGGGTGGCGCTCGTGCGTCGACCGCGGGCGCCAGGCGGTGGGTGGGACGGGTTCGAGGCGGCGGTGGGATCCGCGGGTCTACGCTCCCCGGCATGACCGCCGGCACCCCGACGGCCGAGGCGACGCCGCCACCGCGTCGGCGCCGCGGGCTCCTCAACCCGGCGCTCATCGCCCGCACCGCGCGCGACATCGCCGACGCCGACGGGCTCGGAGCCGTGACGATGCGCGCGCTCGCGCAACGGCTCGACTGCACGCCGCGCGCGCTCTACCGGCACGTCGACAACAAGGAGGCGGTCCTCGAGCTCCTGGCCGACCACGCGCTGTCCGGCCTGCCCGAGGTCCGCCGGGACGTGCCCTGGCAGGACGCCCTGCTCGAGTTCTTCGTCGCCTTCCGCGAGCTGCTCGTCGCCGAGCCGGCGGTCGCCCGGGTCGTCGCCCAGCAGGTCGTCGCGGGGGACAACTTCCGTCGACACGCCGACCGGGCGATCGCGCTCCTGCTCGAGGTCGGGTTCGCGGAGGACGTCGCGGTCGAGGCGGTCGTCGCCCTGGCGTACTACACGCTCGGCGCCGCGCTGCCGGGCACCGGCCAACCGCTCCACGACCAGTGGAAGGCCATCACCGGGGACGGCCTCCCGCCCGACGCGCTGCCCACCCTCGCGCGGGTCGCGCCGCACCTGGCCGAGGACACCGCCGGGCCGCGGTTCCGTAGCGCGCTGCGACGGATGGTCCGCGGCTACGCCCTCGACCTCGACGGTGCGGACGCCTGACCGGCCGCCGGTCCCGCATGGCCGCCCGGCGCCCGACCCTTCCCACGGAAGTCCACGGCGTGTACCGTGGTCCACGTCGTGGACTTGCGGGCCGGGAGGCGCGTGGGAGGAACGCGGCGACGGGATGCGCGAGCGCATGCCCGGCCGCGCCGCAACACCGAGAGGGAGGACCCCGATGGCCGTCGAGCCGGACCTGCACCAGCTCAACCCGATGCACCTGCCCACCGGTCCCCGGACCACGTGGACGAGCGTCAACACCGCCGAGACGATGCCCGGCGTCATGAGCCCGCTCGGCTGGTCGTTCTTCCTCGCCTTCGGCGAGCGCGGGACCCGCGGCAGCTTCGCCGACCTGGGGGTCCTCTCCGCCGACGAGGTGACGATCCCCGACCACCCCGACGACCGCGTGTCGTCGATCTTCCTCGGCCGGTTCGTCGCCAACGTCGACACCTTCCGGCGGTTCGCCGACCGCATCCCCGGAACGGCCGGGGACGACTTCGAGACCCAGATCTTCGGGTCCGCGCGCGAGGGCGTCGGCCGGCCGACGAAGGCCCGCTGGCCCCACATCGCCGTCCGCGCCCCCGCGTCCGTCGCGCTGCTCCCCCGCCGGATGCGGTCGATGGCCGACGAGACGCACGCCTGGTGGCGTCGCCAGGTGACCGCGCCGGTCGGCGACGGGCGGGCGCAGCTCCGCCTCGCCGTCGAGCGGACCGAGCACGCCATGCGCGTCCACGTCTTGGCGACGTTCGTGTCGCAGGGGCTCTTCGGCGCGCTCGAGGACCTCGCCGGACGCGCCGGCGATCCCGGTGCGCACCTCGAGCTGTCCACCGGCTACGGCGACATGGAGGAGACCGACATGGTCCACCGCCTGTGGCGGGTCGCCCACCGCGGCGACCGGCTGGAGGACTTCCTCGCCGAGTACGGCTTCCACGGGCCCGAGGAGGGCGAGATCTCCGTCCGCTCGTGGCGTGAGCAGCCGTCGATCGTCGAGGCGATGGTCGACGCGTACCGTCGCGCGCCCGGCCAGCCGGACCCGCGCGATCGCGAGCGGGCCCAACGGCAGCTGCGCGAGCGGGCCGAGGCCCGGGTCCTCGCCGGCCTGGACCGGGTCGGTCGCGCCCGCGCACGGGCGCTCATCGGCCTGTCGCGCCGCTACGTCCCGCTGCGCGAGGTCGGCAAGGCCGCGCTCCACAAGGGCTTCGACGGGGCCCGCTCCGCCGCCCGCAACCGCGGGGCCGAGCTCGTCGCGCAGGGCGTGCTGCGCGACGTCGACGACGTCTTCCTCCTCACCCTCGAGGAGATCGTCGACGGGCCGTTGCCCACCGACCTCGACGCGACGATCGAGCACCGTCGCGCGCTGCGCGACGCGTACCGTCGGGTCGACGTGCCGCGCGCCTGGCAGGGCGAGCCCGAGCCGGTGCGGATCGCCGCCGACGCCGACGTGGAGCGCGTGACCGAGGTGCGCGGCACCGGGGCGTCGCACGGCGTCGCCGAGGGGATCGTCCGCGTCTGCCGGTCGGCGGAGGAGTGCGACGCGCTCGAGTCCGGCGAGGTGCTCGTCACCCGCGCGACGAACCCCGGCTGGGCGTCGGCGTTCCCGCTCGTGTCGGCGCTCGTCGTCGACATCGGCAGCCCCGGCAGCCACGCCGCGATCATCTCGCGCGAGATGGGCCTGCCGTGCGTCATCGGCACCGACGACGGCAGCGTCCGACTGCGGACCGGCGACCGGGTGCGCGTCGACGGATCCGCCGGCGTCGTGACGATCCTCGAGCCCGTGGCCGCCACCGCGACCAGCGCCGACGACGACGCCCCGGCCCGCCCCGCGGACGACGACGGGTCCGTCGCCGACGCCCACGCCGTCGCCGACCGCGACGCCGTCGCCGTCGCCGTCGCCGACGCCGACCCCGTCGCCGACCCCGACCCCGTCGAGATCGCCGTCGTGCGGTTGCTCGGGCTCAAGGGGCGTGCCGGGGCCGACGTCGTCGCGACGACGCTTGCGCTCGACCCGGCGGTCGTCGGCGAGGTCCTCGACCGGCTCGTCGCCGACGGCCGCGCGAAGGCGGTGCGGGACGCGGTGCGCCTGACCCCCGAAGGTCGGACCTGGATGGCCACCGCGCTCGACGCCGCCCGTGGACGGATCGACGGGGCGGCGCTCGAGGACGGGTACGAGCGGTTCCACGAGCCCAACTCGCGGCTCAAGGAGCTCATGACCCGCTGGCAGACCCGCGGGGACGACGCCGACGAGGCCGCCGCCCGCGACGCGGTGCTGCGCGACCTCGCCGGCCTGCAGGCGGACGTCGCGCCGCTCGTCGCGGACCTCGCGACGCTCAGCCCCGTGCTCGAGACCTATCCCCGGCGCCTGCAGGCCGCGGCCGACGCGGTCGCGGCGGGCGACGAGTCGATGCTCGCCGCCCCGCTCGCCGACAGCTTCCACACCGTGTGGTTCGAGCTGCACGAGGACCTCATCGTGCTCCTCGGACGCACCCGCGAGGACGAGGCGGCGGCCGGCCGGGCGGTCTGACCGGCCCCCGCCGCCCCGTCAGGCGATCGGTCGCAGGTCGCCGGCGGCGACCATCTCCACCAGGCGGAACTTCTGGACCTTGCCGCTGGCGGTCAACGGGAACCCGTCGGCGGCGTACCAGTGGACCGGGCGCTTGTGGCGGGCCAGGTGCTCGGCGCAGTGGGCGGCCAGCTCGTCGGCGGACGGCGACGCGTCCGGCGCGACCTGGACCACCGCGCACACCTCCTCGCCCCACTTGTCGTGCGGCACGCCGACGACGTAGGCGTCCTGGACCGCCGGGTGGGCGTGCAGCACGCCCTCGATCTCGACCGGGGCGATGTTCTCGCCGCCGCGGATGATCATGTCCTTCACCCGGCCCGTCACCCGGTAGTACCCGCGCTCGTCGAGCGTGCACAGGTCGCCGGTGTGGAGCCAGCCGTCGGCGTCGACGGTGCGCGCCGTCGCGTCGTCGTCCTTGTAGTAGCCGATCATCTGCTGGTAGCCGCGGGCGCAGAACTCGCCGGCCGTGCCGATCGGCGCCGTGTCGCCGGTCGCCGGGTCGACGAGCTTCGTCTCGGCGTGCGGCAGCGGACGGCCGATCGTCTCGGCGGTGTCGTCCGGGGAGTCGTCCGGACGGGTCTGGCAGACCGTCGCGCCGAGCTCGGTCATCCCGAAGAGCACCGCCACCGTCGCGCCGGTGTCACGCTGCACCTGGCGGACCACCGCAGCCGGGACCGCCGCGCCGCCGACGAGCACCGCCTGCAGCGCCGAGAAGTCGCGCCCGGCGAACGACGGGTGCTGGAGCAGCGCGATGAGGACCGTCGGCACGGCGCCCAGCGCGGTCGCCCCGTGCCGCTCGACGAGGTCGAGGACGTGGTCGGGCGCGAACTGCTCGACGAGGAGCATCCCCGTCCCGCGCGCGACCGGGCCGTAGCTGCAGATCCCGCCGCCGGCGGTGTGGAACATCGGCAGCGGGTTGACGAACAGCCCGCCGGTCGGCACGCCGCCGTGGCCCAGGCACAGCTCGGGCACGTTGACGAACGTCCGGTGGGCGAGCAGGACGCCCTTGGGCCGACCGGTCGTCCCCGACGTGTACTGGATCTGGACCGGGTCGTCCGGGCCGGGGGAGGGCAGCTCCACCACGGGCGCGTCCGCGGCGGCGGCGCGGACGCCGGAGAGCTCGATGACCTTGCGCAGCTTGGGCGCGCGGTCGGCGAGCGTCCGCGCGTGCGCGCCGATCTCGTTGTCGCGGTGCCGCTCGACGTGGAGCAGCAGCACGGCGTCGGAGTGCTCGACGATGTAGCCGCCCTCCTGCTCGCCGAGCGCCGGGTTGACCCCGACGAGGACGAGGCCGGCGAGCGCGGCCCCCCACTCGACGAGCGGCCACTCGGCGACGTTGTGGGCCCAGATCGCGACGTGCTCGCCCGGCTCGGCGTGTTGGAGCAACCAGTGGGCGATCCGCTCCGCCTCGGCGAGGAGCTCGGCGAACGTCCACCGCTCCTCGGCGGCGGGCGGGGGCGGCGCGGTGATCAGCGCGGTGGCGTCGGGGCGCTCCGCGGCGGCGTGGCGGAGCAGGTCCCCGACCGTGCCCTCGCGCAGCGGCGTCGAGGTGTCGGCGGGGAGCTGGGACGGCGACGGGTTGGACAACGGGCTCTCCTCTCGTGGGACGCCGGTCGGCCCGACCGGCCCTGCGGCCATCCTACGGGGCTGGACGGTCTGCCCGGATAGTCTGTACGATCTCCGGATCCGGCCGACCGTCGAAGGGGAGCTCATGGCCACCAAGCTCATCACCGGATCGCGGGTCGTCGCGATCACCGGAGCCGCCCGGGGTATCGGGCTCGCGACCGCGAAGGCGGTGTACGCGACCGGCGCGAAGGTCGCGATCGCCGACATCGACGAGGCGGGGGCGAAGGCCGCCGCCGCCTCACTCGGCGACCGCGCGTTCGGCACGTTCGTCGACGTCACCGACTTCGACTCGTTCGCCGCGTTCATCGCCGCGACCGAGGACGCGCTCGGGCCGGTCGACGTGCTCGACAACAACGCCGGGATCATGCCGATCGGGCCGTTCCTCGAGGAGACGCCCGAGACCGCCGAGCGGCAGCTCACGATCAACGTCCTGGGCGTCCTCAACGGGATGAAGGCCGTCCTGCCGGGCATGCTCGCCCGCGGGCGGGGCCACATCTTCAACACCGCGTCGGCGGCCGGCAAGACCCCGGTCCCCGGGGGCCTGACCTACGCGGCGACGAAGGCCGCGATCGTGTCGGCGACCGAGACGGCGCGCGTGGAGTACCGCAACCGCGGCATCCACTTCACCTGCGTCATGCCGTCGTTCACGAACACCGACCTCATCGCCGGCACGAACGGCACCCGGTTCTTCAAGAACGCCGAGCCCGAGGACGTCGCCGCGGCGATCGTCGACGCGATCGAGAACCCGCGCCCCGACATCTACGTGCCGGGCACGCTCAAGGGCATGTTCACGGCGCAGAAGTTCGTCGGTCGCGGCGTCCGCGACGCGCTCAACCGCGCGATCAAGGCGGACCGGACGTTCCTCGAGATCGACCGCACCGCGCGCGCCGGCTACGAGAACCGGATCGCCGCCCCCGAGCCCGCCAAGGAGCTCGCGGCCGCGCCGTCCGACGACGCCGTCGTCCCCGCCGCCGATCCGGCGCGCGAGCCCGCGTCGGCGCGCGACTGAACCACCCCACCTCGTGGGGCCGCCCGGGTCGGCACGCCGATCCGGGGCGGTCGCACGATGACGCCCCGGCGGCGACGCGCGAGACTCGCCGGGCACCACCGTCCGATCCTCGACATCGACCCACAGGAACCACCCATGGCCACCGAAGCCCTCGTCTACGACGCCATCCGGACCCCCCGGGGCAAGGGGAAGAGCAACGGCTCGCTCCACGGCACCAAGCCGGTCGACCTCGTCGTCGGCCTCATGCACGAGACCCTGGCGCGCAACGCCAACCTCGACCCCGAGGGCATCGACGACGTCATCCTGGGCTGCGTGTCGCCGATCGGCGACCAGGGCGGCGACATCGCCAAGACCGCCGCGCTGAAGGCCGGGCTGCCGCAGACCGTCACCGGCGTCCAGCTCAACCGCTTCTGCGCGTCGGGCCTCGAGGCCGTCAACACCGCCGCGCAGAAGGTGCGCTCGGGCTGGGAGGACCTGTTCCTCGCCGGCGGGGTCGAGTCGATGTCGCGGGTGCCGATGGGCTCCGACGGCGGCGCGCTCTTCAGCGACGTCGAGTTCGGCTACGACAACCACTTCGTCCCGCAGGGCATCGGCGCGGACCTCATCGCGACGCTCGAGGGCTGGACCCGCGAGGACGTCGACGCGTTCGCGCTGCGCTCGCAGGAGAAGGCCGCCGCCGCCGAGGACGCCGGGTACTTCAAGGACTCGGTCGTGCCGGTGCGCGACCTCAACGACCAGGTCGTCCTCGACCACGACGAGTTCATCCGCCGCGGCACGACGATGGAGGTCCTCGGCAAGCTCAAGCCGTCGTTCGCGGCGATGGGCGAGATGGGTGGCTTCGACGCCGTCGCGCTGCAGAAGTACCACTGGGTCGAGGAGATCGACCACGTCCACCACGCCGGCAACAGCTCGGGCATCGTCGACGGCGCGTCGCTGCTCGTCATCGGCAACGAGGCCGCCGGCGAGCGCCACGGCCTGAAGCCGCGCGCGCGGATCCTCGCGACCGCCGTCTGCGGCGACGAGCCGACGATCATGCTCACCGCCCCCGGGCCCGCGTCGAAGAAGGCCCTGGCGAAGGCCGGCCTGAAGGCGTCCGACCTCGACCTCGTCGAGATCAACGAGGCGTTCGCGTCGGTGGCGATGCGCCTCATCAAGGACCTCGACATCGACCCCGAGATCACGAACGTCAACGGCGGCGCGATCGCGATGGGCCATCCGCTCGGCGCGACCGGCGGCATGATCCTCGGCACCGTCATCGACGAGCTGCACCGCCGCGGCAAGAAGTACGGCCTGGCCACCCTCTGCGTCGGCGGCGGCATGGGCATCGCCACCGTCGTCGAGGCGATCTGAGCCCCTCGCGGAACCGACGGAGACACGCATGAGCTTCACCAACACCATCCGCTGGGAGGACGCCGGCGACGGCGTCGTCAACCTCGTCCTCGACGACCCGAACCAGTCGGCGAACACGATGAACGCCGACTTCATGGCGTCGATCACCGCGACGGTCGACCGCCTGGAGGCCGAGAAGGACCGGATCAAGGGCGTCGTCCTGACGTCGGCGAAGAAGACGTTCTTCGCCGGCGGCGACCTCAACGACCTCATCTCGGTCACCCGTGAGCAGGCCGTCGAGATGACGGAGCGCGTCGCGGCGATGAAGGCCGACCTGCGCCGCCTGGAGACGCTCGGCCGGCCGGTCGTCGCGGCGATCGACGGCGCCGCGCTCGGCGGCGGCCTGGAGCTCGCGCTCGCCACGCACCACCGGATCGTCGTCGACGACCCGCGCATCCAGATCGGCCTGCCCGAGGTCACCCTCGGCCTGCTGCCCGGCGCCGGCGGCGTCGTCCGCACCGTCCGGCTCATCGGGCTGACCGACGCGCTGATGAAGGTCCTCCTGCAGGGCCAGCGGATGAAGCCCGCCAAGGCGCTCGAGGTCGGCGTGATCAGCGAGCTCGTCGACTCCGCCGACGCGCTGCTGCCCGCCGCCAAGGCGTTCATCGCGGCCAACCCCGAGGCCGTCCAGCCGTGGGACGTCAAGGGCTACAAGATCCCGGGCGGCGGACCGTCGCACCCGAAGATCGCGGCGAACCTGCCGGCGCTCCCCGCCACGCTGCGCAAGCAGCTCAAGGGCGCGAACATGCCGGCGCCGAAGAACATCATGGCCGCCGCCGTCGAGGGCGCGCAGGTCGACGTCGACACCGCCCTGGCGATCGAGGGTCGGTACTTCCTCGACCTGCTCACCGGTCAGGTCGCGAAGAACATGATCCAGGCGTTCTTCTTCGACATGCAGGCCGTCAACGGCGCGCGTGGCCGGTCGAAGGACCGCGAGCCGTGGAAGGCGACGAAGGTCGTCGTCCTCGGCGCCGGGATGATGGGCGCCGCGATCGCCTACGTCTGCGCGAAGGCCGGCATCGACGTGGTCCTCAAGGACGTGTCGCTGGAGTCCGCCCAGAAGGGCAAGGCGTACAGCGAGAAGCTCGTCGCCAAGGCGGTCCAGCGCGGCCGCTCGACGCAGGAGCAGGGCGACGCGCTGCTCGGCCGCATCCTCGCGACCGACAAGGCCGAGGACGCCAAGGGCTGCGACGCGGTCATCGAGGCGGTGTTCGAGGATCCGAAGCTCAAGGCGCAGGTGTTCGCCGAGATCGAGCCGTTCCTCGCGCCCGACGCGCTGCTGGGGTCGAACACGTCGACGCTGCCGATCACCGGCCTCGCCGAGGGCGTGACCCGCCCGGCGGACTTCATCGGCCTGCACTTCTTCAGCCCGGTCGACAAGATGCCGCTGCTGGAGATCATCAACGGCGAGCAGACGTCCGAGGAGACGACGTCGCGCGCGCTCGACCTCGCCAAGCAGATCCGCAAGACCCCGATCGTCGTCAACGACTCGCGCGGGTTCTTCACGAGCCGCACGATCGGCACGTTCCTCTACGAGGGCATGAACCTCCTCGCCGAGGGCGTCCCCGCCCAGTCGATCGAGCAGGCGTCGGCGCAGGCCGGCTACCCCGCCCCGATCCTCCAGCTCATGGACGAGCTGACGCTCACGCTGTTCCGCAAGGTCCGCGACGAGACGGTCGCCGCGGTCGAGGCCGAGGGCGGCACGTTCGAGGCCGAGCCGGCGTTCGCCGTCCTGGACCGCATGGTCGAGGAGTTCGAGCGCCCGGGCCGCTCCGGGGGCAAGGGCTTCTACGACTACGACGAGTCCGGCAGGCGCGGCAAGCTCTGGACCGGCCTCGTCGACGCGTTCGGCGGCGTCGCCGACCCGGCGACGAACCCGGCCGCGGCGATCCCGTTCGAGGACCTCAAGGAGCGGATGCTCTTCCGCGAGGCGCTCGAGACGGTGAAGTGCCTCGACGAGGGCGTCCTGGAGTCGGTCGCCGACGCGAACATCGGGTCGATCCTGGGGATCGGGTTCCCGGCCTGGACCGGCGGGGTGCTGCAGTACGTCAACGGCTACCAGCGCCCCGGCGCCGGCAACGACGCGCCGGTCGGCCCGGCGGTTTTCGTCGAGCGGGCCCGCGAGCTCGCCGCCGCGTACGGCGAGCGGTTCGCGCCGCCGGCGTCGCTGGTCGCCAAGGCCGAGGCCGGCGAGGTCTACACGGACAAGGTGCCCGCCGCGGCCTGACCGGCCGCGGCCACGTCCGGGTACGTCCCCGCCGGAAACACCCGGTGGGGACGTGCCGGACGATCGAATGCGAAACGATGGTCCGGATGCCCGACCACGACGCGCAGCTCACCGCCCCGGCGCCCCGGCGCCGCATCGCCATCCCCGGGACGTTCAACCTGCGCGACGTCGGGGGGCTGTCGACGGCGGCCGGGCCGGTCCGCTCCGGGGTGTTGTTCCGGTCCGATGGATTGGCGAACCTCGACGACGACGGCCGGGCCGCGTTCGCCGCGCTCGGCGTGCGGACGGTCGTCGACCTGCGCCAGGCCCGCGAGGCGGAGCAACATCCGAGCGCGCTGCCGGACGACGGGCCCGAGCGCCACCACGTCCCCGTGTTCGCCGTCGCGGGCGAGCTCGGCATCGACATGGACAGGCTCGCCGACATCGGCGTGCTCTACCGCGCGCTGCTCGACCGCTGCGCCGAGGGGCTGACGGCCGCGGTCCGGCGTCTGGCCGCGCCCGGCGCGCTGCCGGCGCTGGTGCACTGCGCCGCCGGCAAGGATCGGACGGGGATGGTCGTCGCCCTGAGCCTGAGCCTGGCCGGGGTGCCCGACGAGCAGATCGTCGAGGACTACAGCTTCACCGCCAGGCTGCTCTCCGGCGACGTCCGCGATCGCTTGGAGCGCGAGGCGATCGAGGCGGGCCTGGCGACGCAGTTGCTCGCGGTCGCCATGGACGCCCCGGCCCCGGCGATGGCCGAGACGCTCACCCACCTGCGGGAAGCCCACGGCGGCGCCGAGGCGTACCTTCTGCGGGGTGGGGCGAGTGAGGAAGAGCTGCAGCGCCTGCGCGATGCGCTGGTGGGCTGACGTGAGCGGTGTCGTCACCGATGCCGGCGGGCCGCGGGCGCGCCGCCGCTCGCTCTACATGACGAAGGTCGTTTGGACATACTGTCCGTACAATCCGTATGAGGGGAGGGCCCTGTGGCCTACGTGATCACCGAGGCGTGCATCGGCACGAAGGACAGCAGCTGCACCGAGGTGTGCCCGGTCGACTGCATCCATCCAACGCCGGACGAGGGCGGGTTCGAGGCGGCCGATCAGCTGTTCATCGACCCCGACGAGTGCATCGACTGCGATGCCTGCGTCGAGGCCTGCCCGGTGGACGCGATCTACTCCGAGGACCAGGTCCCGGGCGATCTGCAGTCCTACATCGCCAAGAACGCCGCGCACTACGCGTAGGCGGCGCGTCGCGGTCAGGCCAGGTCGTCGAGGTGGATCGCCTCGATGCCGGCCGCGGCGCAGGCGCGCACCAGGCGCCGGTCGGTGGAGTGCAGTGGCAGCGCGAACCCTTCGGCGGCCGCCGCATAGGCGGCGTCGTAGGGACTCATGGTGTCGCGCAACGACCAGATCCGCTCCAGGCGTGGGCCGGTGGCGTCGAGCGCGAAGTCCAGGTGCCGCAGGGTTCGCACGGCCGCTGCTCCGGCGTCGGCGTCCAGGTGGCCTCGGCGGACCAGGCGACGCAGGGCGTGCGTGGCCTCGACCTGGCCGTGGGCCGCGGTGATCAGGACGACGTCCTCCGAGCCGGTGAACCCGTCGAGGACCCGATCGGCGCCCTCGCGGTGGCGCCCGTCGATCAGGAGCTCGACGATGGCGGACGCGTCGAGCAACAGGTGGCGGTGTCGAGATCCTCCGGAACGTTGCGCAGATGGAGGGTGGCCATGGCCGGACGGTAGCGGATCATGCTTGCGTCATCTGCTTGCAGGCGGCTTGGTCGTTCATGGCCGGAGCGTGGCGACCCGACCTGCGGCGGAGCCAGTGGGCTTTCGCGACGGTTCGGCGTCAAAGCCGCCGCACGGCCGTGGAATCGGGCGTCGGCGTCAGCCCCTCGGGCGCGGACGGACCACCCTGACCCGGACGGTGCGCGCCGGCGATCCGGCGGCGCGCACGCGCAGGCCGCGCAGGCCCGGCCGGGCGAAGCGGACCCGCACGGCGATCCGGCCCCGGCGGTCGCTCCGCGCCCGGCGCCCGGCGATCCGCAGCGTCGCGCCGCGCACCGGGACCCACCGTGCGTCCTCGCGCCGGTGCACCCGCAGGCGCAGGCGCACCGTGCGGCCGGCGACCGGGCGTCGTGGCGACACGCGCACCCGCAGGACGCCACCGGAGGGGGCGACCGCCGGCGCGGGGGCGACGGCCGGCAGGCAGGACGCCGTGACGTAACAGGCCAGGGGCGGCTCCTGGTCGGTCGGCTCGACGCTGTCAGCGCCGCTGAGCAGGTCGGGCACGCGCGCCAGCAGCCCCACCGGGTCGGCACCGGGGATCGGACCCGTCAGGCACCCCACGGGGGCCGCGCGCCCCGGCACCGCCGGGCCGTCGTGGGCGAGCGCGTCGACGGTGAGCGCGAAGGCGATCGGGTCGGCGCTGCCGGTGAGGATGTGCTCCGACGTCGACAGCGCGCACACGTCCTGGATCGCGACGTTGGTGATCCGCCCGCCGCCGCCGTGCAGCGACGAGCTGCCGGTGTCGTCCTGGTTGGGCTGGACCGTCTCGTCGGTCCGGGTGTAGACGTTGGTGTACGAGATCCCCGGGAACGTCTCCTGGTGGCTGTTGAGCGCATCGAGGAACGCCGACCCCGCCGACTGCTGGTGGATGGCCGGGCTGCAGCCGGGATCGCAGCGATCCAGGCTCGTACTGCCGTGGTTGGACGGCACCAGCCCCACGAGGTCGTCGACCATCGGCCGCAGGTCCCGCCAGAACCGCAGCGCCCAGCGCGGGATCATGCCGCCCTGGCTCGCCCCGACGATCGAGATCCGCCGGCCAGCGCGACGGTGCGTCTCGCGGATCGCGTGGACGACGTACTCGGCGTTGACCTGGATGTCTCCGGTCGCGCGGTTGGGGATGCGCACCGTGCAGGTCGGGACGCCGTGGGCGCGCAGGCCCGGCTCGTAGGTGTGCGACCAGTTCGCCTCGGGGGTGACGTTCGTGCCGTGGACGAGCAGCACCGGCGTGCGCGACGCGTCGTCCACGTCGGCGCCGCACCGCAGCGACGCAGCCAGCGCGGGGGCCGGGACGCGCAGCGCGGGTGGGGGCGCGTCGACCGGGGCGTAGAGCGGCATGGCCCATCATGGCCGACGCCGTCGGGGCGGCGCCACCTCGGGCCGGCGCGTCGATCGGGACGGGCGGTCCGGTTTGGCGGTGCGGGCCCGCGGTGGGCGCCCCACGGCATCGCCCTCGGGCGGAGGGACGGGGCCGTCGTCGCTGCCCGTCGCCGTCGGCGGTCGCCCGGATAGTGTCCGCCCAGGCGTCGCGGCCCCGTCGTGGCGATCCCTGATTCCGATGGCGCTCCCTGATCCCCTCGCCCCCGACGACGGCCCGACGGTGCCCGACGACAAGCGCACCGTCGCGCTGCTGGACGCGGCCCGCAGCGTGATCGTCGACTTCGGGATCCGCCGGATGACGATCGACGACGTCGTCAAGCGCTCCGGCGTGTCGCGGATGACCGTCTACCGCCGGTTCTCGGGTCGTGACGAGCTCGTCACCGCGGTGATCCGCCGCGAGCTCGAGCAGAACGCGGCCACGATCCTCGCCGCCGTCCGCGACACCGAAGGCGCGGAGGCGCGGCTGATCGAGGCGTTCACCACCGCCACGCGGGTGGTCGAGGGCAACTCGCTGCTCACCCGGCTCTTCGAGCTCGAGCCCGAGCTGCTGCTGCCGTACCTCACGACGCGCGCCGAGCCGTTCGTCGCGGGGAGCATCGCGTTCATGCGGCCGTTCGTCCGCGCGGTGCGGGTGGCGGCCGGCGACCCGGATCCCGACGCCGGACTGGACGAGACCGCCGAGATCATCGGCCGGATCGGCATGTCGCTCCTGCTGACCCCGGCGGTCGTCCTGGACCTGTCGGACGACGACGCGGTCCGGACCTTCGCCCGCGAGCACCTGCTGCCGATCGCCCGTCGTACGGGCTGAGCCCTGCTCCGCGGCCCCGCGCGTTCGGTGACGGGGGACGAGGGGCCGGTGCCGGCGGTGACCCGTAGCGGTGCATGGCGCACGTGAGTCATTTGGTACAGATCGACGAATCTCGTATCAAACTCTCGAATCGGTGCTACGCTCCGTCGGCCCCTCGACCCCGGAGCCTCCATGCCCCTCGAGCTCAGCGACGAGCAGCAGGCCTTCGTCGACGCCATCGCCGACTTCTGCGCCCGCGAGTGCGGGACCCGCGAGCAGCGCGACGCGCTGACCCACGGCGGCCGCGAGCCCCACAGCCAGGAGCTCTACGAGAAGATGGCCGCGCTCGGATGGATCGGCGTGTCGACGCCCGAGGAGCACGGCGGCCTGGGCGGTGGGGCGGTCGACATGTGCCTCTTCCTGGAGCACTCCCAGCGCGGCCTGGCCCCGATCGGCGGCATCGCCCCGACCTGGATCGTCGGCGGCGCGTTCGAGCGGTTCGGCACCGCGGACCAGAAGCGGGCGGTCCTCGGGGGCGTCGTCGCCGGGCGCAACCAGGCGATCGCGATGTCGGAGCCCGAGGCCGGATCCGACGTCGGCGCGCTGACCTGCCGGGCCGAGAAGGTCGACGGCGGCTGGCGGATCAACGGGCAGAAGACCTGGATCTCCAACGCCCACATCGCCGATCACGTGCTGCTCGTCGCCCGGTCGACGCCCGGCGGGGCCAAGCACGAGGGCCTGACGATGCTCGACGTCGAGCCGTCGAAGGTCGAAGGCCTGGACATGCGCCTGATCGAGACGATGGGCGGCGCCGAGCAGAACGACATGTTCTTCACCGACACGTTCGTGCCCGACTCGGCCGTCGTCGGGCAGGTCGACGGCGCGTGGACGCAGCTCATGGCCGGGCTCAACACCGAGCGGCTCATCCTCGCCGCGCTCATGCTCGGCCGGGCGCAGCGCGCCTTCGACGACACGCTGCGCTACGTCCGCGAGCGCAGGCAGTTCGGCCGGCCGATCGGGAGCTTCCAGACGCTGAAGCACCGGCTGGCCGACATGGCGACCGAGCTGGAGTGCACGCGGCTGCTCGTCTACGACGTCGCGCAGCGGGTGGACGCCGACCCGTCGGCGATGCTCGCCCGCGAGAGCTCGATGGTCAAGCTCAAGGCGACCGAGGTCGCCAAGCACGTGGCGCTCGAGGGGATGCAGATGATGGGCGGCTACGGCTACGCGCGGGAGTACGACATGGAGGGTCACCTGCGGGCCACGGTCGTGTCGACGATCTACGGCGGCACGAGCGAGATCCAGCGCGACATCATCGGGCGCACGCTCGGCCTGTAGAACGACGACCACGAGGGACGAGGAATGGGCGAGAAGCGCACCGGCCGGATGGCCAAGTCACGTCTGGGACGGGCGGCCAAGCTCGGCGGCCTGGCCGCCGGCCATGCCGCGCGCGAGGCCCGCACCCGCACGCGGACCCTCGGCAAGGACGACGACGCCAAGCAGCACGCGATCGGCGAGGCGCACCTGGAGACCGCGCGCCGGCTCGTCCGCGTGCTCGGCACGATGCGCGGCGCGGCGATGAAGCTCGGCCAGACGCTGTCCGTCATCGACGTCGGCGTCGTGCCCGAGTCCCACCGCGCCCAGGTCCAGGCCGAGCTGGCCAAGCTCCAGCACATGGCGCCGACGGTGTCGTTCGCGCAGATGCGCCGCGTCATCGAGGAGGACCTCGGTGGGCCGCTGGCGGAGTTCTTCGCCGAGTTCCATGAGGAGCCGATCGGCGCGGCGTCGATCGGGCAGGTCTACCGGGCGGTGCTGCCCGACGGGCGCGAGGTCGCGGTGAAGGTCCAGTACCCGGGGATCGCCGACGTCGTCCGCGCCGACATGAAGAACATGGGCATGGCGCTGAAGCTCGCGTCGAAGCTCATGCCGGGGTTCGACTCGCGGGAGATCGCCGACGAGGTGAGCGAGCGGATCAGCGAGGAGCTCGACTACGAGCTCGAGGCGTCCAACCACAAGGCGATGGCCCGCGAGTACCGCGACCATCCGTTCTTCGTCGTGCCCGACGTCGTCTCGTCGCTCTGTCGCGAGCGCGTCATCGTCACCGAGTTCGTCCACGGCCGCAAGTTCACCGACGTCGTCCACGACGACGACGCGGCGCGCGACCGTTGGGGCGAGATCCTCTTCCGGTTCTACGTCAACGCCCCGTTGCGGTCCAAGCTCCTCAACGGCGACCCGCACCCCGGCAACGCGATCTTCCTCGACGACGGCCGCGTGGCGTTCCTCGACTTCGGGTTCTTCAAGCGCCAGACGCAGTCCGAGATCGACGTGCAGCTCGAGCTGCTGCGCGCCGTCTACGCCCGCGACGCCGACACGCTGTACGACATCACCGTCCGCGAGGGGATCATCACCGGCGGCCGCGAGATGGTGCAGCCGCTGCTGGAGAAGTACGACGCGGTCACCTGGTGGTTCATGCGCGACGAGGACGTCACGCTGCAGCCCGACACGGTGACGAAGGTCGTGCTCGAGCAGGCCGAGATGGAGAAGGAGGGGTTCGGCCGGATCACGCTCCCCGCCGACCACCTCGTGACCCTGCGCGCGTTCGGCCTGGTGCTCGGGATCCTCGGCCAGCTGCGGGCGACGAACAACTGGTTCCGCATCGGTCGCGAGGTGATCTTCGACGAGGCGCCGGTCACCGAGCTGGGCCGGATCGAGGCCGGCGACGCCGTGCCCGACGCCGACGGGGCCACGGCATGACCGGCGGCCCGTGGGTCCGTCGCGACCGGGGAGCCGGTACCCGCACGACCCGTCGTGGTACGGATCGACGGATTTCGTACCACGCGTGCCGACCGGTGGTAGGGTCCGGCGGTGGCGAGGGCGACAGGGAGGTCCACGGTGCATGACGGGTCCCACACCGACGGCCGGACGACGCCGGACGGCGCGGTCGACGACGACGTGGCGCCCGCGGCGGGCCGGGCCGACGCGGGAGCCGACCGCCCGTCGGCCGACCCGCTCATCCCCGACCCGGCCGACGCCGCGCTCTACGCGCCCGGCCGCGGGTCGCTCGTCTGGACCCACGGCAGCGACGTGCGCGTCATGGCCGCGTCGGTCTACGCGCTCCTGCTCCAGGTGTCGCACCCGACCGTCGGCGCCGGCGTCGCCGAGCACTCGACGTTCCTCACCGACCCGTGGGGCCGGCTGCTGCGCACGCTCGACTACGCGACGACGATCGGCAACGGCCGGCCCGAGCACGCCGCCGCGATGGGCCGCAAGATCCGGGTGTCGCACAAGCGGATCAAGGGCGTCGGGCCGGACGGCACGCGGTACCACGCGCTGGAGCCCGAGGCGTACGCCTGGGTCCACCTCACCCTCGGCGAGGGGATGATCCAGGCCCACCGCCACATGGGCCGACGCCTGAGCGCCGCCCAGGAGGAGGCGCTCTGGCACGACTGGCGCAAGGCCGGTCGGCTGCTCGGCATCCGCGACCGCGACCTGCCGGAGACGTGGGCCGAGGCCCAGGTCCTGCGCGACCGGATGGTGGCCGAGCGGCTCGGGCACAACGAGGCGGTCGACCAGGTCCTCACCCTGCTGCGCGGGCCCGCGCCACCGTCGCGACGGATCCCGCGACCGCTCTGGCGGCTCGTCAGCGCGCCGGCCGGGGAGCTCATGCTCATCGTCACCGGGGGGCTCATGGACCCGGACCTGCGCTCGCGCCTGGGCATCCCGTGGGGGCCGGCCCGGCAGCGCGCGTTCCGCGTCGTCGGGGCGCTCGGCCGGGCCGCGTCGCTGCCGATGATGCTCACCCCGCCGCTGCGCTCCGCCGGGCCGTGGTACCTGTGGTTGCGCGGCCGCACCACCCGCAGCCGCGCCGTCGACCGGGTCGCGCTCGACATCGAGACCCCCGGGTCGTCCCGGCCGTGACCCCGGTCGTCCGCATCGGCGTCGCCCGCGGACGCGCCGGGCTTCGACCACGATCCGTGGCCGGGCGCCCGTGACGTCACGGGGGGCGCACTGACATGGCGTCGTCGGCGGTGGGGAGAGGAGCGCTGACGGAGCTGCCGAGCACGGTCGGGTCGATGGGCGTCCTGACCCTGCGCACGGTCCGGGCGATCATCCGGACCCCGACGGCGTTCGGTCCCGAGCTCGCCGCCCAGATCGCGTTCGCGCTGCGCGTCGGATGGATGCCGCTCGTCCTCGCGGCGGTCGCGATGTCGTACGGGCCGGCGGGCATCCAGGCCGCCGGGTTCCTCAACCTCTTCGGCGCGATCGACCGACTGGGCGGCCTGTTCGCGATCACCGTCATCCGCGAGTTCGCGCCGCTCGTCTGCGCGATCGTCGTCGCCGGGGTGGCCGGCACCGCGATGTGCGCCGACCTCGGCGCGCGCAAGGTCCGCGAGGAGCTCGACGCGCTGTCGGTCCTCGGCGTCGACCCGGTGACGAACCTCGTCGTGCCGCGGTTCCTCGCGCTCGTCTTCGTCACGATGGTCCTCAACGTCTACGCCCTGGTGTTCGGCACCCTCGCCGGGGTGCTCGTGGCGGTCATCAACGACTCCACGCCCGGCGTGTTCTTCCACGCGTACTTCAACAACGCGGCGGCGCTCGAGATCGCCGCGGCGTTCCTCAAGACCGCGATCTTCGGCGGGATCATCGCGATCGTCTGCTGCTACAAGGGCCTGCACGCCGAGGGCCGGCCGGCGTCGGCCGCGCGGTGAACCAGGCCGTCGTCCTGACCTTCCTCGCCATCGGCCTGGTCGACTACGCGTTCACCCAGACGCTGCTGGCGATCAGCCCCGAGCTGTCGGCGGTCCGCTGATGCTCGCGCTGCGCAACGGGATCGAGCTCGTCGGCGAGATCCTCCACTTCTCGTGGTCGATCATCGTCCGGGTCCTGACCGGGCGGGTGCTGCGGTTCTTCGGCGAGGCGGTCCGCCAGGCCGGGGTCTTCATCACCGGGTCGGTCGGCGTCATCTTCCTCATGGTGTTCGCGCTGGGCCTGCAGTGCGGGATCCAGGCCGCCTACGGGGTGCAGGCGGTCGGGGCGCCGTCGGTGTCGGGGGCGTTCACCGCGCTGTGCAACCTGCGCGAGGTCGCGCCGTACGCGTTCGGGTACATGATGGCGGCGAAGGTCGGGACCGGCATCGTCGCCGAGCTCGGAGCGATGCGGATCTCGGACGAGATCGACGCGCTCGAGGTCATGGGGTTCGACCCGGTCAACTTCCTGGCGGCCACGCGGCTGCTGGGGATGATGGTCGTGCTGCCGTTCGTGTTCGTCATCGCGATGGGGGTCGCGTTCGCCGGGTCCTACGTGGCGGTCGTCATCCAGATCGCGCGGGTGTCACCGGCCGCCTACCTCGAGATCTTCTGGGTGTTCCAGACCCCGACCGACCTCGTCTTCTCGCTCGTCAAGGGCATGACGATGTCGGGGTTCGTCATCCTCGTCGCCTGCTACTTCGGCTACAACGCCAGCGGCGGACCGGTGGGGGTGGGCACCGCGACGGCACGGTCGATGGCGGTGAACATCGTCGGCATCCACGCCATCGGGCTGCTCACCACCCAGCTGTTCTGGGGCGGCGACCCACGATCCCCGGTGGGCGGCTGACGTGCGGATGACCGGTCCTCCGTGCCGGGGCGACGCCCCGCGACCCGTGGTGGGCGCCTGACGTGCTGCGTCCGGCCCGTGCGCTGCCCGTGCTCCTCGCGCTCGTCGCGGTGGTCGTCGCCGTCGTGCTCCTCACCGGCGGGGAGCGGTACCGCGTGACGATGGTGACGCCCGACGCCGGACAGCTCGTCGTCGGCAACCACGTGACCGTCGCCGGACTGCCCGTCGGGCAGGTCACCGCCGTGCGCCTGGCCCGCGACCGCCGGGCCGAGGTGGAGCTGCGGATCGACGAGCCGCGCTGGCGGCCGCTGCCCCGCACGGTGCACGCCACGATAGCCCCCGGCGGCCTGGCCGGGCAGGCCAACCGCGTCGTCGCGCTCGAGATCCCGCCGACGACCGACGGCGCGTCCGCGGCGACGATCCCCGACGGCGGCGCGATCGACCCGGCCAACGTCCGCGGGATCGTCGACCTCGACCACCTGCTCGCGAGCCTCGACGACGACACCCGCGAGCGGCTCGCTCGGATGATCCGACGCGCCGACGGCAACCTCGCCCGCACCGGCGCCGGCGGAAACGCGGCGCTTCGCGAGGCCTCGCCTGCGTTCTACGCCGTCCGCGACGTCCTGCGCGACGTGTCGGGGCAGGAGGAGACGCTCGACCGGCTGCTGCGCAGCACCGACGCGCTCACCGGCACGCTCGTCGAGCACGAGGAGGACCTGCGCTCCGGCCTGGCGTCGACGCGCCGAGTGGCGCGCACGCTCGTCGAGCGGCGCAGCGACCTCGCCGACCTCGTCGACCACGCCCCGGGGTTGCTGCGCGAGGCGACCGCGACGCTGCGCCGCGCCCGCCCGACGCTGCGCGCGCTGGAGCCGACGATCGCCGCCGCCGGCCCGCTCGTCGACCCGCTGCTCGACGTCGCCGCCCGGCTGCGCCGCGCCACCCCGGCGCTGCTGCGCACGATCGACGGCGGCCGCGACCTCGTCCGGCGCGCCCGGCCGCTGCTGGATCGGGTGCCGGCGATGCTGCCCGAGATCGACGACGGGCTGCAGAAGGCGCACACGACGTTCCGGTCGGTCCGGCCGCTCATGACCCGGATCGCGCCGTACGTCCCCGACGTGCTCGCCGGGTTCACGTCGGCGTTCGCCGGGGCGTCCGGCGGCTACTACGACGCCAACGGCATGTACGCGCGGGTGAGCCTCAACGCCGGCGGCGGGCTGCTGGAGGGCCTGCCCGACCCGGGGATCGTGCCGGGGCTCTTCGCCCAGGACGGGTTCCGCACCGGCCGGACGAACCGCTGCCCCGGCGCCGCCGCCCCGGCGACGGCCGACGGGTCGAGTCCGTGGGTCCCGTCCGGCATCACCTGCGACCGGGGGCACGACCAGTGACCCGGTGGATGATCCTGCCGCTGCTGGCGGTCGTGGCGGTCGTCGCCGTGCTCGCCCTGCGCGACGGCGGCGACGACGGGCATCGCGTCGACGTCGTCTTCGACAGCGCCCGCGGGCTCCAGGAGGGGTCGCTCGTCAAGGTCGCCGGCGCCCGGGTCGGCCGGATCACCGCCATCACGCTCACCGACGACCGCCACGCCCGCGTGTCGCTGCTCGTCGACGGCGACGTCGGCGCGTTCCGCCGCGACGCCGAGTGCGGGGTGCGGCCCGAGGGGCTCATCGCCGAGAACTTCGTCGACTGCGACCCGGGCACCCCCGGCGCCGGGCCGCTCGCCGAGGGCCCGGACGGCGTGCCGACGGTGCCCGTCGACGGCACGACCCGCCCGGTCAACCTCGCCGACCTCCTCAACCTGTGGTCGGTCCCCACCGGCGAGCGCGCCCGCGTCCTCGTGAGCCAGCTCGGCCTGGGCCTCAGCGCCTCCGGCGACGACCTCAACCGGATCCTGCGCCGCACGAACCCGGCCATGCGCGAGGCGGACCGGCTGCTGGCGATCCTCGACCGTCAGCGGTCGCGATTGCGCTCCACCGTCGAGCGCACCCAGCGGGTGATGGCGGTCCTCTCCGACCGCCGCGGCAGCCTGCACCGCCTGACGACGACCGGCCGCGCGGTGACCCGACGCGTGGCGCGGCGCGCCCCCGAGCTCGAGGCGACGCTGCGGCGGATGCCCGCGCTGCTCGACGCGGCCGCGCCGGCGCTGCGCGAGCTCGACGTCCTGAGCGACCGCGCCGAGCCGCTGCTCGCCGCCGGCGACCGTGCGGCGCCGGGCCTCGTGCGCCTCGGCCGGCGCGCCGGACCGGTCATCCGCACCGCCGACCGCACGCTGCGCCGGATCACCGGGCCGCTGCGCGAGGTCCGCACCGGCATGCGCGACCTGGCGCCGCTGCTGCCGGTCGCCGACCGCGGCCTGCGCAACGCCACCCCGACGGTCACCGAGAGCGACCGCACCCTCGTCGCGCTGCGCGACGCCGGGTTCTTCGAGGGGCTGTGGTCGTTCCTCTACTACGCCGGGTCGGCGCTGTCGCGGTACGACGTCAACGGCCACCTCTTCGGCGGGCACATCCTCCTCAACCGCTGCATGATCTTCGCCCACCAGCCCGTGGAGGGCTGCTCGGCGTGGCAGCGCGACGAGGCGGCGGCCGGCACGCCGACGCGCCCCGGACCGGCCGCCGCGGCCCGTGGAGGCGCCCGATGAGCCCCGCGCCGCGCCGCCCGCCGACGATCGGCCGCCGCGACCCGCTCGACCGGCTCGAGGCGCGTGCCGGCGCCTTCGGCGTCGCCATCATCCTCGTCGCGGCGATCGTGTTCGGCATCTCGTGGGGCGCGTCGCGGGGGCTGCCGTGGCGCGACTACCAGCGGGTGTCGGTCCTCGTCCCCGACGCGGCGCAGCTCGTCCGCGGCGACGAGGTGCGGATCGGCGGGGCGCGCGTCGGCCGGCTCGAGCGGATCGCGCCGCACACGCAGGACGACGGCACGGTCATCGCGCGCCTCGACCTCCAGCTCGACCCGGGCCAGGGCCCGCTGCCGGTCGACTCGACGGTGACCGTCGCGCCGGTGAACCTCTTCGGCAACAAGTACGTCGACCTCGTCCGCGGCCGGTCCACGACGACGGTGCCCGACGACGGTGCGCTCACCGTAGACCGCGCCCGGCCGATGGTCGAGCTCAGCGACATCCTCGCCGACGTCGACCCGACGTTCGCCGCCCGCGTGCGTCGGATCCTCGACGAGGCCGGCACGGCGTTCGCCGGACGCGGGCACGAGATCGCCGGGCTCGTCGACGCGGCCACGACCCTCCTGCCGCGGCTGCGGCGGTTCTCGGCGCTCATGGCCGACCCGGCCAATCGGTTGGAGTCGCTCCTCGTGCGGGTCGACACGACGATGGGCCTCCTCGACGACCTGCGACCGGTGCTGCCGTCGCTGCTCGACGACGCGACGCGGGTGCTCGCGGCCCTCGACGCGTCCGGTCCCGCGCTGGAGCGGACCCTCGCCCGCGCGCCGGGGCTCATGGCCACCGGCGCCACCGCGCTGCGCGAGGCCACCCCGGTCCTGCGCGACCTGCGCGTCGTCGCGTCGCGCCTGGCCCCGGTCGCCGACCGCCTGCCCGGCACGGTGGCCGGGGCGGAGCGGCTGCTGGCCGCCACCGACCGGACCCTGTCGCCCGCCACCCGGATCGTCGAGACCGCCGCCGGCGGCGGTCGGATCCTGCGCGGGCTGGCGGCGCAGCGGGCGCCGCTGGAGCGGGTGCTCGCCGACCTCGACCTCGTCAACGCGCCGCTGCAGGGCGTGGTGCGCACCCTCGGCGACGCCCAGATCCACTGTGGCGTGGCCGGGCTCATGGGCCGCAACCTGCCGGCGGCGGTCAACGGCGGCGACCGCACCGGCGCGTGGCTGTCGGGCCTGCTCTTCCTCGACCCCGACGCGCTGCTGCCGGCCGCGACGCAGCACGGCAACCTCCACGTCGACCCGTACCCGCGCGCCGACGCGGGGGGCTGCGCCGCCGGCAACGCGCGCTACGCCGAGGGCCGTCGGGTCGGGCCGGCGGACGCCGACGACACCGTGCTCGACATCCGCGCCCCCGCCGAGGCGACCGAGCGCGCCCGCCGCGCCGGGCTGCTCGACCGACACGAGGGGACGGACCGATGAGGCTCATCGCCCCCCGCGTGCACCGCCGCCGGCCGCCGTACCTCGTCATCGGCGCGATCGGCGTCGCCGTCTTGGCGCTGGCGGTCGCCCTCATCGTCACCGGCAGCGGCCTGCCGGGCGGGCGCGACGGTCGCCGGGTCCACGGGATCTTCGGGTCGACGTCCGGCCTGCGGGTCGGGTCCCCGGTCCGCGTCGCCGGCGTGCAGGTCGGCCGGGTCGACGCGGTCGATCCCGCCGACGACGGCGCCGCCCGGGTGACGTTGTCGCTCGACGACGATGCGCCCCCGCTGCGCGAGGGCACCCGGCTGCAGGTCCGCCCGCGGGTGTTCCTCGAGGGCGGCTACATCGTCCAGGTCGAACCGGGACCGCCCGACCGTCCGCTGCTCGCCGACGGGGCGACGGTGCCGCTGGAGGACACGTCGTTGTCGGTGTCGTTGCCGTCGGTCGTCGGGGCGCTCGACAAGGACGCCCGCACCCTGCTGACGTCGACCGTCGAGGAGCTCGACGCGGCGCTGGCCCGCAGCGGCTCCGCCCGGCCGCTCGTCCGCGACCTGCCGCCGACGTTGCGCGACGCGACCCGCCTGACCCGTGCGCTGCGCGGCGAGGAGCCGGGCGACCTGCGCGAGCTCCTGCGCGACGCGGAGCGCCTGACCGCGACCCTCGCCGCCGGTCGCGACCGCCTGGGCGGCACGCTGTCCGGGCTGCGCACCGTCATGGGCACCCTCGCCGGCGAGGACGCCGAGCTGCGCGCGGTGCTCGCCGAGCTGCCGCGGATCGCCCGCGAGAGCCCGGCGGCGTTGCGGGCCGTCCGGGCGGCGCTCCCCGACCTGGACGGGCTCATCGCCGACCTGGGACCGACGTTGCGCGCCACCCCGGCGCTGCTGCGCGCCGCCCGCGGCACGCTCCGCCAGGCCGAGCTCGCGTCGCGCCCGTCCGAGATCCCCGCGCTCGTCCGCGCCGCCCGTCCGCTGCTCGACGAGCTGCCGGCGTTCGCGGACGCCGGCCGGGCGACGCTCGGCCAGGCCGTGCCGCTCCTGCGCTGCCTCGACGAGCGGCTCATCCCCGGGTTCACCGCGAAGATCGAGGACGGCGACCACACCACGGGGCACGACGTCCTGCAGGAGCTGCTGTCGATGTCGGTCGGCCTGGCGTCCAGCGGCGGGGCGTTCGACGCCAACGGCGCGATGGTGCGCCTGGCGCCGACCGCGGGCACGTCGGTCATCAGCGCCGGAGCCGCCGACGGCGTCGGGCCGTTCACCGCCACGAGCGGTCAGGCGATCCAGGGCGCGCGACCGGTCTGGTACGGCACCCGCGGCCTGCCGCCGTTCCGGCCCGACCTGCCCTGCCACGAGCAGCCGCTGCCGTCGCTGCGCACGGCGTCCGCCCCGGCTCCGCGCACCCGCACCGCGCGCCGGACCGCCCCGGTGCCGGTCCCGGACGACCGGGCCGACGCGCGCTCGATGGTGCGGCGCCTGCAGCGGGCGCTCGACCGCTCGGGGGCGACGACCGGGAAGGGCGTGGGCGGCGCGGGCGCCGCGACGACCGGCGACGCGGGGGAGGGCCGCTAGATGGCGCGGGCGTGGCGCGAGAACGGGCGCTGGATCCTCGTCATCGTCGGGTTCATCGCCGCGGCGCTCGTCGTGTCCGGCTACCTGCTGAGCCAGCAGCGGCTGCGGCTGCCGTTCACCGACCGCTACGACGTGCGGGTCGCGTTCGTCACCGCCCAGTCGCTCACCCCCAACACCGGCCAGCCGGTGTCGGTGTCCGGGGTGCGGGTCGGCGAGGTCTCGGGCGTCGAGCTCGAGCGGGGCCGCGCGATCGTCACCCTGTCGCTCGACCCGGACCGGCTGCCGCGGGTGCACCGTGACGCGCGGGCGCTCCTCACCCCGATCACGCCCCTGAAGAACATGGAGGTCGAGCTCGATCCGGGCACCCGCTCGGAGCCCGCGCTCGGCCCGGACGAGATCCTCGACGCGTCGCGCACCCGCACGACGATCGACGTCGACGAGATCCTCGCGGTGCTCGACGCCGACTCGCGGCTCTACCTCCAGCAGCTGCTCCTCACCGCCGGTCGCGGGACCGAGGGCCGGGGCGAGGACCTGGGCGACGCGCTCCGCGGCCTGGGCCCCACGACCGCCCAGCTGCGGCGGATCACCGCCGCGCTCGCCGACCGCGACCGGCTCGTGCGACGCCTCGTCCGCGACACGCACCTCGTGGCCGGCCAGACGGCGCGCGACGCCCCGGCGATCAACGAGATCCTCGCCGGGCTCGACACGACCCTGTCGGCGGTCGGTCGCCAGGACGCCGCGGTCCGGGCGTCGCTCGACCGGCTGCCGGGGACGCTGCGCGACGTCGGCGCGACGGTGCGGCGCACCGCGGGCCTGTCGCGCACCGCCGCCCGCACCGCCCGGACCCTGCGCCCCGCGCTGCGCACCCTGCCGGCGACCGCGCGCGACGCCGCCCGCCTGCTCGACCGCGTCGAGCCGCTGCTGCGGCGCGACGTGCGACCGCTCGTGCGCGACGCGACGCCGCTGGCGCGCCAGGCGCTGCCGGTCCTCACGGCGATGCAGGGCATCACCCCGCCCGCCCGGCGGATCCTGTCGGTGCTGACCTACGCGTTCAACGAGCTCGTCGCCGACCCCGGGGACGACCGCAAGGGCTACCTGTTCTGGGGCTCGTGGTTCTTCCACAACGCCAACTCGATGCTGTCGACCACCGACCCGATGGGCGCGGGGTGGCGCCTGCTGCCGCTCGTCGACTGCGGCCCGTTCGCGAGCGATCCCGCGCTCGCCGCGGTGCTGCAGCCGCTGCTCGGGCCGCTCGTCGGAGGGTGCGAGCCGTGATCGCCGTGGACCACGTGCCGGCCACCACGATCGCGGGGAGGACGACGTGCTGACGAGCCTGCCGCCGCGCCGGGTGCTGCTCGGCATGATCCTCGCCGCGTTCGTCGCGGTCGTCGTCGCGATCGCGCTGTGGGTGCGCGCCGACGGCGGCGTGCCGTTCCAGGCGCGGGGGTACCAGGTGTCGGTGCGCCTGCCCGATGGCACGGGGCTCGTCCGTGGCGCGGACGTCCAGCTGTCCGGGGTCGTCGTCGGCCGGGTCGTGCGGGTGACCGCCGCCGGCACCGACACCGACACCCTGGTCGAGATCGACCCGGAGTTCGCGCCGCTCCCGCGCGACACGCGGGCGATGCTGCGCAACAAGTCGGTGCTCGGCGAGCGGTACGTCGCGCTGTCGCCCGGCACGGTCGACGGCCCGACGATCCCCGAGGGCGGCCGCCTGTCGTCGTCCCGCGTCGAGGTCGCCCCGACGGTCGGCGAGGTGCTCGACATGTTCGACGAGCCGACCCGCCGGTCGATCCGGAGGCTCACCGGCACGCTCGAGCGGACGTTGCGCGACCGGGGGCAGGACCTCAACGAGCTGCTCGCCGGCGCCCCCGAGGTCACGCGCGAGCTCGAGCGGCTGAGCGCCGTCGTCGACCGCAGCCGCCCGACGGTGGCGCGGGTGCTGCGCCGTACCGACCGGGTGCTCGCGGCGGTCAACGGGTCGGATGCGGACCTGCGCGGCCTGTTGCGTGACGCGGCGACGATCGTGTCGGACACCGCCGCCCGCGACGACGCGCTGCGGGCCACGATCGACGGCCTGCCGGGGCTGACCGAGGAGACCGAGGCGACGCTCGCGGTGGCCCGGCGCGTGCTGCGCTCGGGCGCGCCGGTCGCGCGGCGCCTGCGGGAGGGCTCGACGGTGCTCCCCGCGACGGTCCGCAGCGTCGACCGGCTCGTGCCGGCGCTCGCATCGCTCCTCGAGGCGGCCCGGCCCGAGCTCGTGCGGATCGGCCGGATGCTGCCCGACGTCGAGCGGATCACCGACCGGTTCCCCGGGCTGCTCCCCGACCTGCGCGAGGTCACCCGACGGATGCCGTCGTTCTTCCGCATCCTCGAGGCGTACGACGACCAGCTCGTGTCGTGGACGGGCAAGCTCGGCGCGATGACGCAGGCGTCCACCGTCGGCGTCGGCGGCCGCAAGCAGCACTACATCCGCCTGGCGATGACGATCCCCGCGTCGCCGTTGTACGGGGTGGGGGAGCGCCCGTCGTACTTCCGCTCCAACGAGTACCCCGCCCCGGGCGCGCTCAACGCGTTGAGATCCGGCACGCTCGAGGCGTTCGACTGCCGGCACACGAGCAACGCCACGTTGCTGCCCCCCTTCGGCGGTACCCCGCCGTGCATCACCCAGAAGCCGTGGACGTTCGACGGCGTGACGGCCCAGTGGCCGCACGTGCGGCCGTTGCCGTAGCGGGTGAAGGACGGGGCGCCGCGGTGGGCCGGCCCGGGGCGTCCCTGCGTCAGCGGCCCGCCGGCGGGCGCGCCGGGTCGTGGTCCTTCTCGGGGCGCTCCGGGCGGATGACCTCGCCCGTCGACACGTCGATCCGGACGTTGCGCTCCGGTCGCGGGATGCCGGCCTCGTCCGAGATCTCGCAGAGGAGCTCGAACATCGCGTCGAGGAACGCGGATCCGGCGTCGTCGGGCCCGTGGTCGTCGATCGTGGCGTGGAGCATCTGGTCGTCGGTCATGCCGTGATCGTCGACGCTGAACCTGTGCCGGAACGACCGGTCGATCGTGGAGGAACGGAGGTGGACTCGTGGACGTGGGGGTCGGCGCTTGCGCGATGAAGTCGACATGTTGTACAAAACTGATATGAGCGCGTCCGTCGACCGTCCCCGCGTCCTCGTCGTCGGGGCGGGGCCCTCGGGGCTCACCGCCGCGCACCGGCTGCGCGGCGCCGGGTTCCATCCCGTGCTGATCGACCAGCGCGACCGGGTCGGCGGGCAGATCCGCACGCGCCGCGAGGCGGGCTACCTCATGGAGGAGGGCGCGACGCTGCTGCCGTCGGCGTACCGGCCCGTCCTGCGGATCGTCGAGGAGCTCGGCCTGCACGACGCGCTGATCCCCGCCGGGTCGCGCGTCGGGTTCGCCCGCGACGGGCAGGTCCACGAGCTGCGGTCCGAGGCGCTGTTCCGCGACGCGGTCCGCAGCCCGATCGTCAGCGCCCGGTCCAAGCTCGCCCTGGCCCAGCTCGGCCTCGTCAACGCGCGGATCGGCAAGCACCTGAGCTACGAGGACCTGTCGTCCGCGGGGCGCTGGGACCACGAGACGCCCAAGCGGTTCTGCGAGCGCCACCTCGGCCTGTCGGGCGAGGCGTACGACTACCTCATCGACTCCACCGTCCGCGGGGTGCTGGGGGTGCGCAGCGACACGATCTCGGTCGTCGAGCTGTTCTTCATGATCAACAACATCCTCGGCACGACGCTCTACGCGTTCCGCAACGGCTACTCGGAGTACATCGAGGCGCTCGCGGCCGGCCACGAGGTGCGGTTGGGGGCGACGGTGCGCGAGCTCGTCGAGACCGCCGACGGGGTCCGCGCGAGCTACACCGACGCCGACGGCGACCACGTCGAGGAGGCGGCCGCGGCGGTCGTCACGATCCGTGGCGACCGCATCCCCGACCTGCTGCCCGGGTACTTCACCGACCCGTCGTGCGAGGCGTTCCTGCGGTCGCTGCGCTACACGAAGTGCGTCGTGATGAACGTCGGCGTGACGACCCCGCCGCCGGGGGTGCGGGCGTCGGTGTCGAACATCCCCGAGTCGATCGACCCGGGGGTCATGGGGTTCACCTGCGAGCACAACAAGGCCCCCGGTCGCGTGCCCGACGGCCACGGGCTGCTCGCGTTCCTCGCGATGACCGAGCACGCCGAGCGGCTCGTGCGCGAGGACGACGACACGGTGCGCGAGTGGTTCCTACGCGGTGCGGAGAAGGTCCTGCCCGGGCTGTCGGACACCGTCGACCACACCCGGATCTCGCGCTGGAACGAGGTCATCGTCTACTCGCGGCCGGGCCTGTACCGCGAGCTGGGCGAGTTCGTCCGCCGTCGTCCGCGCGGCAGCCGGATCGAGCTCGGCGGCATCTTCTGGTCGTCGTCGAACATCTGCACCGCCACCTGCTCCGGCGAGCGCGCCGTCCGTGACCTGCTGCCGCTGCTGCGCGCCGACGCCTCCCCGCCCGCCGGCGTCCCGGTCACGGTCGGCGAGCGGGCGCTCGACGGGGTGGCGTGATGGCGACCCCGACCACCGGTCGCACGGCCGGCGGCGGTTCGTCCGTCGGAGTCGGGGGCGCCTCCACGGACGAGGCCGCCGTCACGCCCTCGGCGACGTCCGCGACGACGGCCGCCGCCGGAGCGGACGCTGCCCCGACCACCCCGCCCGGCCCGCCCGACCACCGTGGCGGGGTGGTGATCTGGGCGCTCGTCGGGGTGCTGCTCGCCGCGCTCGCGCTCACGACGTGGGGCCGCTGGATCCTGTCGTCGGAGGAGTTCGGCCGGGTCGAGGTCCTCGGCCCGGACGAGTTCCCCACCTGGCGGCTCGTGCTGCTGCGGATCTCCGAGGTGGCGAGCGTCGTCGAGATGAGCACCATCGTGTACCTCGTCGCGATCCGGCCGTGGCGGCGCGCGCGGCGGCTGGGGATCGAGGCGAAGATCGCCCTGGGGTGCTTCCTCGGCAGCGTGTCGGACGGGTTCCTCAACACGCAGGAGTACCTCTTCGCGTGGAACCAGCACTCGATCAACGTCGGCAGCTGGTCGTCGTTCCTGCCGTTCGCCGACCCCGACCACCAGTCGCGCTACGCGGAGGGCATCGTCTGGGGCACCCCGATGTACATGTACTTCTGCATCGGGGTGGCGCTCGTCGCGGTGCCGGCGATCCAGCGGATGCGCCGCCGCTGGCCGGGGATCCGCAACGGGACCGCGTTGTCGGTCGTGTTCGTCGCGGCGTGCGTGTTCGACTTCGTCGTCGAGAACGTCTTCATCCGCTTGGACCACGGCTATGCCTACGCGCAGGCACCGGAGAGCGTGACGTTGTTCGCCGGGTCGCAGTACCAGTTCCCGCTGTACGAGATGGTGCTCGTCGCGGCGCTCGGGGTGTTCTTCACCAACCTGCTGCTCAGCGCCCGCGACAGCCCGGACGGTCGCTCGTGGGCCGAGCGTGGCGTCGAGCGGCTGGCGCCGCGGTGGCGTGGCCCGGCGAGCTGGCTCGCGGTGATCGGGGCGTCGATGACGGCGTTCTTCCTCGTCTACCACCTGCCGTTCAACTGGCTGGGCCTCGTCGGCGACAGCGCCGCGGACCTGCCGAGCTACCTGCTGCCGTCGCGCTGACCGGGCGGCGGAGCGGCGTCGCCCCGCACGTGGCGGCGTCACCCCGACCGCGCCGGGACCGCCCGCGATCGGCGGGTGGCGCCGGGTCGGCGGCAGGCGGCGTCAGGCCACGCCGACGACCCGGCAGACCGTCTCGCTCAGCGCGTCGACGAGCGCGTCCGGGTCATGGCCACCGTCCAGCATCTGGTGGCAGGTCCGCTCGATCATCCAGGTGAGCGACTCGGCGACGACGTCGGGGTGGTCGGGCGCGTCGGCGGCGCCGGACTCCCAGTGCCCGGTGAACACGCGGCGGGCGACGTCGGCGACCTCGCGGATGCCGCCGACCCACAGCGCCCGGATCGCCGGGTCCTGCTCGGCCATCTCGATGATCGCCCCGATCACGACGTGCCTCTCGCGCCACCCGTCGACGAGCTCCCGCACCGACCCGCGCACCGCGTCACGGGTGAGCGGCCCGCCCGGTCGCGGCCCCGACGGCCGCCCGGCCGCGGTGAGCCACGCGAGCTGCTCGCGCGCGAGCGCCTCGGTCAGCGCGGTGCGGTCGCGGAAGTGCGCGTAGAACGTGGCCCGCGACACGTCGGCCTCGCGGGCGATGTCGGCGATCGACAGCGTCGCCAACGGCGCGCCGCCCTCGAGCAACCGCACCGTCGCGGCGAGCAGGTCCTGCTGCGTCCCCGCACGGCGGCGGGCGCCGGCGAGGGCCTGACTGCTCGGTGGCACCGACCCAGGGTACCCGCCCCTCGCGGACCGCCGAGCAGCGGTCCCGGGGCGGGGGCGGGGCCGGGCGGGGCGACGACCTCGACCGATGTGTCCACATACGGTGCTACGGTGGCCACATGGCGAGGTCGGTGGGGATCCGGGAGCTCAAGGGCGACGCGTCCGGCGTGATCCGGGCCGTCGAGGCCGGCGAGGACGTGACCGTCACGCGCCGCGGTCGCGTCGTGGCTCGGGTCGTCCCGGCGGGGGACCCGATCGGCGGGGCCGACGGCGCCGTGCGGGCGGCGCTCGCCGAGCGCGGCCTGCGGTGGAGCGGACGCCGACCCCGCCTGCCGGAGCCGATCGCGCTGTCCGGTCCGGGCCCGACCGCGTCCGAGTCGGTGCTGGACGACCGCGGGCCCCGGTGACGCTGTTCCTCGACACCAGCGCCCTGGTCAAGCTGCTCGTCGAGGAGGAGCACAGCCGGACCGTTCGTGACGCCGCCGAGGCGTCGTCGGTGCTCGTCGCGAGTCATCTCGCCCTCGTCGAGACGCATGCGACGCTGACCCGGATGCGACGCGGGGGCCGCGTCGACGCGGACGCGGCGGAGCGGCTCGCGGCAGGGTTCGAGGAGCTGTGGGTCGACGTGGCAGTCGTCCCGATCGTCGACCGTGTCGTCGTGCGGGCGGCCGCCCTCGCCCGGCGGCACGGCCTGCGTGGCTACGACGCGATGCAGCTCGCGGCGGCGCTCGACGTGCGCGACCTCCCCGCCCTCCGGTTCGCGAGCTTCGACGTCGAGCTCGACGCCGCCGCGGCGCGCGAGGGCCTCATGTTGCTGACGCGCTGAGTGGTCCGCACGACGGGCCTCGAGGACGGCTCGTACACCTGGCGGCTCGGGGGGTGATCGCGCGCGGGCCCCGGCTGGTGATGACGCCATCGCTAAAGTCGCCCGCTTCCGTGCCGGGGCGGACCGTCCGTTCCCGGTCACGGTCCCGCCTGGACCTGCCGATCACCGGGACGAAACATGCTGCGCCGATCATCCATCGCATCGCTCACCACCACCATCGGGCTGCTGCTCGCCGGCAGCGCGGCCGCCGACCCCGGCCGATCAGCGGTGGAGACCGGAGCGCACGCGTCGGTCGTCGCGCCGGTGCATCCGTTCAACGTCCAGCGACCGGCGGGCCGGCCGAAGGGGATCGTCCTGGGGCTCCACGGCGGCGGGTGGCGCAGCGACCCGGGCCTGGTGGCGGAGTACGCGTCGCGGGTGGGGCCCCACTGGACCGCACGGGGGTGGGTCGTCCACTCCACCGGCTACACGACCGGCCGACGCAGCCTGGCCGACGTGCTGGCCGTCTACGACCGGCTCAAGCGTCGGTACCGACGGGTGATCGTCACCGGCGAGTCCGCCGGTGGCCATCTGGCGTTGATGGTCGCGGCGCGCCGGTCGACGCCGTTCGCGGTCCTCGTCGAGGGCGCCATCACCGATCCGGCCGGTCCCGGGCTGCGCCCAGACCTCGTCGAGGGCACGCGCGAGGTGTGGGGCCCGAACCTGGCGCGGGTGTCTCCCGCGACGCTGCCGTTGCGGATCGCCCCACGCCGCGTCCTCCTGAGCAACAGCGTCTGCGACGACCTGGTGATGCCGACCCAGATGCGCACCTACCGGGAACGCCACCCGGGCGTCCGGACGCTCCGCGTCCCCTGCGGCGACACGCACCGCTACACCCACCGGTTCACGACCCTCGCGGGCGTGCGAGCGCTCGACCGCCTGCAGGTGCAGACGGTGCGGGTGCGGTGACGCCACCGAGCCGTTTGAGCAGGTCAAGCGCGAGAACGAAGTGTTCGCCCTCGGACCGGCCGTCGCGCAGGTCCAGTGGGATTCGGCGCGGCGTAGCGTCTGATCACGCGAAACGTTGTCGGGCGTTCCGCCGTTCGAGCTCGACGAGGTCCAGGACCTTCTGGCCCGAATGAGGGACGTCGTCGCCGATCGACACGTCGTTCTCGTGGGCGGCCAGGCATTGGCGTTCTGGGCTGCACAGGTCGCGCTGGCGATCAAGCGCCCGAACGAGGTTGTCGCGCTCGCGGCGGACATGGCGGCGGTCGCGCCCGACTCGCCACGGAGGCGCGCCTCGGCGGCGAGGCTGACGCTCCGTGGCGTGTCGGCTACCCGTCGAGATCCGCCAGCGCGAGTGCGAAGCCAGGCAGCAACGGCGACGTCAGCACGTCGTCGGCGGTCAGGTCGATGGTGACGGTGGAGATGTCGTCCGACGGCGCGACGGTGCCGATGACGCCTTCGGCCGCGGGTCCCTCGGCGACGGTCGTGCCGTCGACGGCCCGGCGGTGGATCCGGGCCCCGAGGGGGTCGGTGCGGACGAGCCACACCTCGCGGGCGCCCGCCCGGAGGTAGCGCCCGGTCTTGGTCTCGGCGTCGTAGCGGGCGGTCGACCGGGAGGCGACCTCGACGACGATGTCGCCGACGGGCCACGGGCGCTCGCGCTTGGACGGCAGATCGCGGTCGGGGGCGAACCACTGCACGTCGGGACCGAAGAACGTGTCGGGACCGACCTCGGTGTCGATCGACAGCGTCGCGCGTCCGCGGTCGGCTGCGGCGCGACACCACGCGCGCAACGCCGCCCAGACGATCCCGGCCGCGTCCTGGTGGTCGAGCAGCGGGTCGTTCATCGTGACGAGCTCACCGTCGAGCAGCTCGAACCGGACCCCGGGGGGGGACTCGGGGAGCGCCAGGTACTCCTCGCGGCTGAGGCGGGCGGCGATCGGCATCGTCACGGTCATCGTAGGAACGGCGGTCGGGGTTGTCCACGGGCATGGGTCGCCCGGGACCCTCGCGCGCTGCGGTGTGACGCAACGAGGGGGCGTTCGTGCCGAACCGGTGCAGATTCAGTGACGGGTTCGTGGGGCGTCAGTGCCGATCTTCACCGACGATCCGCTCGTCGGTGAAGATCGCGTCGATGTCATCGGGTCGCGCCCCTCGCGTGTCCTGCGCCGCATGACCGACGTGCGGTGCGGGCAGGCCGGCCTCGAGGGCGGCGAGTCCCTCGTCCGCGTCGGAGCGGTTGTCGGGGTCGTCCTGCTGGGCGTCGAGCTCGGTGGCGCGCCTGTAGGCGGCCCGGGCCTCGTCGTGGGCGCCCGTGGCGTGGGCGGCACGGCCGTAGAGGCACCAGGCCCAGGCGCCGGCGGGCGCGATCGTGGCGTAGTGGCGCAGGTGCGGCAGCGCCTCGTCAGGGCGGCCGAGGTCGAGCAGCGTGTAGCCGAGGCCGTGGTGGGCCATCGGCTCGCCGGCTTCCAGGCACGCACGCCACCGGCCCTCGGCGGCCGCGGGGCCGATGTCCGGGTCGATCGCGTCGTTGAAGATCGTCCGGTCGAGCGTGTCGGAGGGTCCGATCCGGTCGGTGAACGTCCGGATGATCGTGGCCAGCGACACGTCGGTGAGCGCGAGGAGCGGCACGTCGAAGCGCGGCTGGTCGGGCAGATCGCTGTCGTCGGGATCGAAGCTCTCGAACGTGTGGACGATGAACCCGACGCACCGTCCGCCGGGCCGGTCGTGGAGCAGCTTCACGGTGCCGACCACGTCCTGCCAGCAACCCGCCGGCTGATTCTCCGTCGTGCGCCCGAGCTCGAGCGCCGAGAGCAACTCGCGGTCCTCGTCGTACGACAGGCGCAGGATCGGACGGACGGATGGTGAGGGCAACGGAGAACCTCGCGGGACGCGGAGCAGGGGGGCACAGGTAGGTCGTGCGGGAGTGGGTGGATCTGACACGGCGACTCGGCGATCGGCCCATGCCGCGTCGCCAGGTGCCGGACCGAACTGTCGGGCGCCCGCGTCCGTGTGGGCGTGGACGCCGTTCCGGAGGTCGTCGCGCCGCCGGCGTGGAAGGGGCGGGGCTGGGGTGGATCACCCCTGATCCTGCGAACGGGCGATCCATCTGGCCGCCGTCGGGCGACGCTCAGGTGGAGGACCGCACCGCGGATCGTGGGGTGCGCCACCTGACGCCCGCCAGGGACACCTCCCGCCCGTGAATGGAGCCGGAGCCCCACCGACCAGCGAGTCCCTAGCCGGCGTCGATGGTGATCCGCTTGCCGCCGCGGGAGCAGCGGAGCCCGAACGTCGGTCCCGATCCACCGCGCTGCTGTCCCGCGCAGCGCCACGTCTGGCGACCGACACGGACCGCGCCCGCACGGCCCCAGCCCGGCGCCACCGCGATCCGGGGGATCCGCGCGCGGCCGCGGTAGATCCGGCGGCCGATCGCACGGAGCGTCGAGCACGCGGCGTTCCGCACGCGCCCGGTGGCCGGCAACCGCATGCCCGGGTAGGCGGTGCTGTTGGCACGTCCGATGATGAACCTGCCGCACCTACGGGTGCGGCTCGCGCTGTGCGTCAGCTGGCCCGCGCGCTCGCCGAGCCCCGCCGTTGCGCACGCGGTCCCGCCGCCGACGCCGAACCAGTGCATGCCGGGCGCCGGGCCGGCGGGCGGTGCGCACGACGGCGACGTGGCCGCGGACGCCGGTGCCCCGAGGACCAAGCCCCAAGCCAACCAGGCGACCACGAGACCGAGGATCGATGAGGGGACCGTTGAGCGGCGCATGGTGGCGCGACGCTAGCAGCGGTGCGGGACTCCGAGGCGATCCTCCGGTGGCGCTCGCCGCCGGGTCCTTCGTCAGGGCTCGTCAGACCACCGCCTTCTCGGTCGACCTTGCTCGTGCCGGCCCGTACGGGCCGGCAATCCGCATGTTCCTACGAGAGAGAAGCGCATCGTGAAGACCGTCCTGAAGGTCACCCTCGGCGTCCTGTTGGCCGTCGTCATCCTGATCGGCGGGTGCGCCGCGCTGCTGGACAGCGCCGCCGACGAGGTGCAGAAGGACAGCGACCGCACCGCGATCACCCCACAGCAGTACCGCGACGTGCAGATCGGCGAGCGGCACGATGCCGTCGTGGACCGCCTGGGCGAGCCCGCCAGCGCCGACGAGTTCTCCAGCGAGATCGAGGGCCTGGACGAGCCGGTCGGATCACGATGCGTCCTCTACGGCCGCAAGGGCGAGCTGCTGGCCGGCTACCACCTGTGCTTCGACATCAACACCGACCGGCTCGAGAGCAAGAGCGCGTTCTGAGTTTCGGCGGCGCGTGTGAGCGAGGGTTGGCGCATGGCACGCACGTGGTTGTCGATTCGGTGGAACCGGTGCAGGGACTCGGCGGGAGGGCCGGGCAGCGACCATCCGACTGACCCTGTCCGGACGGCCGTTCACGCTGACCGCCGCTGGCTGCCGGCATGGAGGCTCCGGAGGTCCGTCGACGTCAGTCCGTCACCACTCCGAGCGCCTCGAGGAACTCCTCGATCACCATCACGCGGATGCCTCTGGTTCGTGCCTCCTCGGCCTTGCGGGAACCACTGCGGGGGTCGCAGACGACCACGAGGTCGACGAGCCCGGAGACGGCCTTCTTCGGGACCAGGCCGGCACTCGTCATGAGGGCAGCCATGTCGGTGCGCGACAGCGGCCGTCCGCCCGAGGTGTACGGGACCTCGCCGGTGATGACGACCCGCGTGCCTTCGGGGAGGGCAGCGGCGGGACCGACGGGGGTGGATGTCGCGTGCCCGATCGCGCGGGCCAGCTCCTCGCGGATGATGGCGTCGGCGTCGTCCGGCGCGATCCGGAGCAACGCCGCGACGCAGGCGAGGTCACGCTGCTCCGGGCGCGTGATGATGTGATCGGCTGCGGCGGCCTCGGCAGCGCGCCGGAAGCAGCTCCGGTGCACGTCCCGCACGGCCGTCTCCGACAGGTCGGAGCCTGCCGCGACGGCGACGAGCTGTCGGATCTCATCGCCGGTGACCAGCCGATCGGCCAGGGCGGACCAGACCTCTTCGGCGTAGGCGGTGCCATCGCCGCTCACGAGCGGGGCCGGCAGCGTTCCGATCGTCCGCGCGACGAGCTCGAGTCCGTCGGCGACCGCGCCAGCGCGCTGGAGGCGGGTGAACGTCCGGCCACTGGGGGTCAGGCCCGACCCCGGAGCCGGCGACGGGCTGAGCAGGTCACCCAGGTCCGGGTGATGTGCGGCGAGCTGGTCGAGCGTCTCGATGCCGGCGCTGCGGGCACGGTCGAGGGCGATGCCGAGGAGTGCCGCGGTGGCGCGGGCGTCGGCGAGCGCCTGGTGCCATGCGCCCTCGGGCGGTACGTACTCGAGGGTGGCGGCCTCGCGTTGGAGGGCGCCCGCGAAGCCCATCCGTCGGGTGCAGACCGCAGGCCATCGCCGTTCGTGTCCGTGGAGGGCGAACGCTGATCGCAGAGCCCGCAGGTCGAAGTCGACCTCGTGGCCGGCCAGGACACGGTCAGCGAACAGGACGTCGAGGTCACCGAGCAACTCGTCGAACGTCGGCGCCCCGACGAGGTGGTCGTCGCGGAGCCCGTGGACCTGACATGCGCGTGGCGCGATCGGTCCATCGGGGCGCACGAGCGTCGACCACTCGTCTCGGGTCTCGCCGTCCCCACCGACCACGACGACCCCGATCTCGACCGGTTCGCCCTGGAAGTCGGTCGTCTCCAGATCGACGACCGCGAACTCGGCCTCCTCGATCGGCCGTGCGAGGTGCGGGCTCATCGCAACCCCGCCCGCTCGACCGCGAGGAGCGCGTCGATCTGACGGCGATAGCGGCGGACCGTGCGCGTCTCGTCGGGCGCGACGGTGACGACGTAGGACCCGTGGGCGGCCAGCGTGCTCCCGTCCTCCGCCGTCGCCTCCAGCGACGGGGCCTGCTCGCCCTGTCGCTCGACCGTGGCCAGATCGTCGGCGTGGTCGTCGTTGTCCGGCGACAGCACGGTGCCCTTGACGAGCCCGAGCCATGCGGCGCGGTGGCGCTGCTCCTTGCCGTCGTCGGTGGTGACGCTCTCGGGCGGGAGAGCGTCCACGGGCAGCTCGGTCCGGACCGTCGTCGGCTCGACGGTCACGCCACCGCTCTCGGCGCCCCGGGCGAGCGTCACACGTGCGGCCGGACCGTCGTCGGCCAGGACGCGCGGCACGCTGAGCCGCTCGTCCAACAGATCACGCCATTCGTCGGCGGAGAGCGCCCGCACGACGAACCGCGTGGCTCCCTGCCCGTCGCTGCCGGGCATTGCCGTTCGCCATGCGAGCAGCCGCTGCCCCTCGGCACCGGCGATCGCGAAGACCTGCTCGCGATCCTCGCCGAGGTGCGGCTGGTGGACGATCGGCGCGAGCAGCCCGAGCGGCGTCGCGCCGCCGATCTGCACCGGGTCCCCGTGCTTCAGGACGACATCGATGACGGAGAGCGGCATGGGCGTGGAAGGGCTCGTGGGGTCGGTGGTCGGGAAGGCAGCGGGGCGATCATCCCGCACGGGGCGGCGGGGAAGGGGCCTGGCCCGTGGCACGACAGGTGGTCCCGCTTTGGGGTGACCGAGTGGGCGGCGGCGCGTCGATCTGGGCAGCACGGGCCCCTTCCTTTGCCCATCGAACAGATCGGCCTTGAGTTTCTGGCCCCGTGCGCCGAGGATGATGAGGTGGACAGCACCAAGGCCCGATCATCGTCGGTCCGCCGTTGGGGCGGAACGTCGCGGACGGCGCTCGCAGAGCACGTCGCGGCGGGCCGACGAGCAGACACGACTGCCACGCGCCACCGGATCGCCGGTGGCCAGTCGTGAGCTCCGAGGTTGGGGCCCCGGTCTGGGAGGAGCACCGGGCCGAGCGTGACGGGGTGCAGTTGCGGCTGCTGGTGCAGCCTGCTGTCAACCTGGCCCTCGTGCACAACGCGGTGCCGCTCGTCCAGGCGGTCCAGGTCGTCAACGGCAGCGGTCGTCCGCTGGAGGACGTGAGTGCCCGTGTCGAGCTCGACGGTCGAGGGCGCGGGCTCGTCGAGCCGTGGACGGCGACCCTGGTCCAGGGACTCGCCGAGGGCGATGAGCAAACATGGATGCCCGGCACGGTGTCCGGGACCCGCCCGGCCGACGCAGGTGGGCTCAGGGACCTCGGTGATCTGGTCCCCGCGTACGACCACCTGGAGCAACTGAACGAGAGCCACCGGGCGACGGTCACGGCGACCCTCACCCACCGCTGGGGCGATCCGCTCACACTCGCCGTCCCGGTGCAGGTCCTGGCTCACAACGAGTGGTTCAACGACCCGCTGTTCTACGAGTCGCTCGCCGCGTTCGCGCAGCCCAACACCCGGGCGGTCACCGACGTGCTCGACGGGGCCGCGACGCTGCTCGAACAACGTCCCGGCGGCGGCAGTCTCTGTGGCTACCAGCAGGGGCCGGAGCACGCGTCGCTGATCGCCGCGGCGGTGTACGAGTCGCTGCGCAACCGGACGATTCGCTACATCAACCCACCGGCGTCGTTCGAGGGCACGGGGCAGAAGATCCGCACCGTCGCACAGGTCCTCGACGAGCGGTTCGGGACGTGCCTGGACCTTTCGGTGGCCTATGCGGCGTGCCTCGAGCAGGCCGGATTGAACCCGGTGCTGTGGTTGGTCGACGGGCACGCCTTCGCGGGATACCTGCGCGATGATGAGGCGACCATCGGACGCACGGTCGTCGTGGAGACCAATGCGCTGGCCAACCTCGTGGAGTCCGGGCGCGTGGTACCGGTCGAGGCGCACTTCTACGATCAGGAGGCGACGGGAACGTTCGCAGCGGCCGTTGCCGCGGGCCGACGACGGTTCGACGAGCGCGACGCGCTGCACGGCGCCATCGACGTGCGGTACGCCCACCGCTCGGGCACGCGCCCGCTGCCCAGCTCGGACGCCACGCCGGCTCATGCGAGCGGCGGCGGGGGCGAGCCAGGCGCCACGGCCGGGGCCGCGTCGCCAGACACGACGGCGTTGGATCTGCCGCCGGAGCTGCTCGCGCGGCCCGATGAAGACGACGTTCTGCTCGACGGTCGAGACGATGCTCCACCACGGGTCCAGCAGTGGAAGCGAGCGTTGCTCGACCTCAGCACTCGCAACCGGCTGCTCAACCTGCGACCCGGCAACGAGGTCGTGGACGTGCACGTGCCGCCGGGGTCGCTCCCGTTGCTGGACGACCTGGTGCACGCGGACAAGGCGATCACGCTGTTGGCCCAGGACGAGCTGAGCGACCTGCACCAGCTCCAGGGCGCGCGGCGCGCGCAGGACCTGGACGTGGACGTGTTGACCGGCCTGCTCCAGGGACGGGAGCGCACGGCGTTCGTGGCGGTGACCCAGGCCGCCTACGCGCGGCGGATGCGCAACCTGCAGCGCACCGCCCGGACGATGCTGGAGGAGACCGGCAACGCCAACCTGTATCTGACGTTCGGCGCGCTCGTGCACCGCACCCCGACCGGCAAGGAGGCTCGTGCCCCGCTGTTTCTGTTGCCGGTGAAGGTGGAGGGGCGCGGAGGGCGGGAACCGTTCCAGATCCGCCTGGACAGCAGCAACGTCGCGTCGCCGAATCTCTGCCTCGTCGAGTGGCTGCGCGCCAAGCACGGCGTGCAGATCGAGGCACTGGAGACGCCGAAGCTCGACCGCAGTGGCATCGACCTGGTCGCCGTGCTGCCGGCGATCCGCGACGCGCTGCTCACGCACCACCTGGACCTGCGGGTGGACGAGGTCGCCACCCTGGCGATCTGCCAGTTCAGCACGTTCGGGATGTGGCGCGATCTCGATCAGCACTGGGACCTGTTGGCGCAGAGTCCCGTCGTCGAGCACCTCGCGCTCCGGCCCGGTGAGACGTTCCGCGATCCCGAGGTCGAGGAAGACGACGACGTGCCACTCGACGCGGTGCCGGTCGACGAGGCCCGGCTCCCCGTCCCGATCCCGGCCGACGGCTCGCAGCTGCGCGCGGTCGCCCTCGCAGCGCAGGGCCGGTCGTTCGTGTTGGAGGGACCACCCGGGACGGGCAAGTCGCAGACGATCACCAATCTCATCGCCCACGCCCTCGAGCACGGCAAGTCCGTGTTGTTCGTCGCCGAGAAGCAGGCGGCGCTCGACGTCGTGAAGAAGCGCTTGGACCAGGTCGGGCTGGCGGACTTCTCGCTCGATCTGCACGGGCGGAGTCAACGACCGGTCGAGATTCGGGCGCAGCTCAAGCGGGCCGTCGACAACGTCGCCGCGTACGACCGACGAGGGTGGGACGCGATCCAGGCGCGGGTCCGTTCGCGGCTGGCGCCGTTGGCGGAGTACCCCGACCGCGTCCATGCCCGCAACGGCGTCGGCGTGTCGCTGTGGAGCGCCTACGAGAACCTGTGCCAGTACGGTGACGGGCCCATCGCGCCAATCCCGGCGGCCTACGTCGCGACCGAGCGCGACGAGGAGCCGGTTAAGGACGCGCTGCGGGACTTCGCCCGTGCGGCCCGCACCGCCGGGCTGCGCCCGCGCCACCCGTGGGCGATCGTGGGACGCGTCGGCGACGATCTGGACGCCACGGATCTCGTGACGGCGGCGCAGGGCCTCGAAGAGGCTCGTCGCAGGCTGTCCGGCGCGCCCGTCGCCCCGGCGCTCCTGGAGGCGTTGCCGGGCCCGCGGGCGCTCGACGCGCTGTTGCCCCACCTCGACGACCGGGTTGCGGGAACGGTCCCCGATCGAGCTCGCCTGGACGAGGTGCGCTCGTCTGCCTGGCGCACGCGCCGCCGGCAGCTCACCGACGAGCTCGTGCGCTTTCCCGAACAGCACGGAGTGGTGCTCTCGACCTTCGCACCGGCGTTCCTCGAGCACGGTGATGCCTCAGGACTGGTCGCGGCGGCCGAAGTCGCCCAGAAGGGGATGTTCGGCAAGCGCAAGCGCGCCGAGCAGTTCGCCGCCACCGTGACGCCGTTGCTCACCGATGGCGCGACGCTCGATCCGCCACAGGTGCCGGGCCTGCTCATGGGGCTGGACGCGGCCCGCACGCACGCCGAGCAGCTCACCGGGCAGGCGCGCGACCTTCTCGGTGACCTCGTGCCCGGCGGATGGACGCCACTGCGGGCGGACGCCGCGACCGCGCTCGCGTCCGCGACCGAGCGTCTGGAGCGCAGTGACCGCTTTCAGCGTGAGCACCCCGAGCTGTGGGAGATCGTCGAGCGGGCCGGTGTGCCGGCGACCGAGGATGTCGGGCATCTTCGGGACGTCCTTGCCGGGTGGAACAGGTGGCTGCGGCTCGTGGGGGCCGACGACGGCGAGCTCCGCCAGTGGGCCGACGGGCGCCCGTGGACCGAGGCGTGGGCGCAGGACGGACCGGTCTGGGCCCGCGAGACGGCCGACAGCGCCGATGCCCCGGTACGGCGCTGGAGTCGGATGGTCGCGTTCCTCGACCCGTTGCACGACGCCGGGCTGGACGCGCTGCGGGTCGAGCTGCTGACCACCGAGCTGGACGCGGCCGAGGCCGAGGTCGCCTACATGCGGGGCGTGGCCACGACGTCGCTGCGCGAGCGGCGGGAGGCGGCCGGGCTGCAGGGGTTCGACGGCGCGTTGCGGGACGGTGAGGTCGAGGATTACGCCACCGCTGCGGCCGACTCCCGCCGCGAGCAGACGGTCGCGTTGCCGGCGGGTCTGCTGGAGCAACGGCCGTTCCGCGGCGACCGGCTCACCGGCCGGGTCGGTGAGCTGCGTCGGCGGCTCGACGCCAAGCGTGGCGGGCTGGCGATCCGTCAGCTCATCGAACGCTACGGCGACCTGATCGTCCAGGCGACGCCGTGCTTCTTCGTGAGTCCCGCGTCGTTGGCCCAGTTCGTGGCCCCCGGAGCGATCACGTTCGACATCGTCGTCTTCGACGAAGCGTCACAGGTGACGGTCGCCCAGGCGATCGGTGCGCTGGGACGGGGACGCTCGGCAGTCGTCGTGGGTGATTCGCAGCAGATGCCGCCGACGTCGGTCGGAAAGGTCAAGGCGACGGAGCAGGCGGCTGACGGCACCGGGCACGACGGCGACGACGAGGAGGACGTGCCGCTGGAGGATCTGGAGAGCATCCTCAGTGAGTGCGTCGAGTCGCAGCTACCGCGGATCTGGCTGTCGTGGCACTACCGCAGCCAGGAGGAATCGCTGATCGCGTTCTCCAACGCCCACTACTACGAGGGCCGCCTGGCGAGCCTGCCGTCACCGGGCGGGGACCCGACGGCGGGGGTCGAGCTGCGCCGTGTCGACGGGCACTTCAACCGCGAGGACCGCAAGGACGGGTTCCGCACCAACCGGGTCGAGGCCGAGGCGATCGTCGCCGAGATCCGCGAGCGGCTGGCCGATCCGCACCGCTCCGCCGAGTCGATCGGGGTGGTGACGTTCAACCTGCAGCAGCGCGAGTTGGTGCTGAACCTGCTGGAGGAGTGCGACGACCCGCGGGTGGCGCGGCAGCTGCGGGAGGATGCTCCGGAGGGGATCTTCGTGAAGAACCTCGAGAACGTGCAGGGCGACGAGCGCGACGTCATCCTCTTCTCGGTCGCATTCTCGAAGAAGCCCGATGGCGGCCCGCTGCCCCTGAACTTCGGGCCGCTCACGGCTACCGGCGGCGAGAAGCGCCTGAACGTCGCAGTGACCCGGGCACGGCGCAAGGTCGTGCTGTTCGCGTCGTTCGACCCGGCCGACATCGACCTGGCGCGCACGAGCTCGAAGGGCATGGCTCACCTGCGCGCGTACCTCGAGGTCGCGGCTCACGGCGCACAGTCCTTGGAGCCGGTCTCGGGACGTTCGGTGGTCGGGATCGACCAGGTACGCGAGGCGATCGCCGAGGCGCTGCGCGAGCGTGGCCTCGAGGTGCAGTCGGACTACGGACTGTCGGACTTCTCGCTCGACCTCGTGGTGCGTCGCCCCGGCCGGGAGCGTTGGCAGGTCGCGATCCTCCTCGACGGTCCTCGCTGGCGGGACCGGCCGACCGCCGCCGACCGTGACCTGACGCCCCGCCTGCTCGAGCCGATGATGCACTGGGGCGCTGCGCTGCGCGTATGGCTGCCGCAGTGGCTCGACGACCGCGACGCGGTGCTGCGACGCGTGGAGGAGGCGGTGGATCGAGCGCAGGAGCGTGAGGAGCAGCTGGCTGCGGAGCGGGAGCGCGCGGCGAACGCGGAGCCACCCCAGGCGGAGGACGACACCGCGGAAGCTCCCGCAGACGAGGACCTCATCGAGGTCGAGACGTTCGTGCCGGCCGGCGATGAGCATCCCTCTGCTGCGACGGCCGAGACCAGGCCGCTCGTGGCGGGAGGGGCCGATCCGCCGCCCCCTGACGTCGCGCCCACCGAGCGCGACCCGCACGCCTGTGGCGTGCCCTACGCCGAGACACCGCCCACCGCCTTGGGCACCCGGGACGACCTGGCGCGGACGTCCTCGCCGACGGTTCGCGCAACGATCACCGCGGCGGTGCGCGAGACGATCGAGGTCGAGGGCCCGATCGAGCTGACCCGCTTGGCGCGGTCGATCGGGCGTAGGTTCGGGCTCGATCGCGTCAGCACGCCCCGCCGCGCGTTCATCCTCGAGCACGTTCCGTCTGATCTGGTTCGCGGCACCGATCTGGGCGACTTCGCCTGGCCCGCAACCCTCGACCCGGGCACCTGGCGCGGCTACCGGACAACGCCCGAGGGCTTCGGTCGTCCCCTCGGCGAGATCGCGCCCGAAGAGATCCTCAACGCGATGGCCGCCGTGGTCGCCGACCAGGTGCTCACCGACGACGAGGCGATGTTCCGGGCCACGCTGGCGATCTTCGATCAGCGGCGGCTGACGCCACAGTCGCAGGAGCGGTTGAAGGCGTGCTTGGTCATGGGACGGGCGAGCAGGCGGTTGGTACGGGTGGAGGGGACCGGCCGGTGGGTGGGGGCATGACCCAGCAGATCGACGACCCGGTTGCGCACTCAGCATTCCGGGAACCCGCCCGTCCGCAGGAGGCCGCTCGCGATGTCAGATCCACCGCGCTCCCTGCGACCCGTGTTCATATGCAGCGGATCGAAGGGGCAACGGCATGGAAGTGATCGTCGGAGCAGTCGCGGTGGCCGCCGGCCTCGTTCTCGGGTGGCTCTTGGCCCAGCGGGCGTTCGGGAGCGTCGCAAGGGAACGCGACGATGCACGCGCAGATGCGGTGAAAGCCCACGCTGAACTGGCCACCGCCCGCGCGGAGGCAGCGGACGAGCGCGCCGAGGCGCGCAGCACGATCAGTCGTCTTGAGGCCGAGCTCAAGGCGGCGCGTGAGCAGGGGCAACGCCTGCAGACGGCGATGGAGTCGGTCTCGAGCAAGGTCCTCGAGGGCACGACCAAGCAGCTGCGCGAGGAGTTCGCAGAGCAGCGCAAGCGGGATCAGCAGGCGGCAACGACCGAGCTCGACCGCCGCACCGAGAAGATCGAGGCGCTCGTCAAGCCGGTGGGCGACAAGCTCAAGGAGTTCGACGCGAAGGTCCAGCAGGCCGAGAAGGCCCGCAGCACGCTCGACGGCTCGTTCCTCGAGCACCTGAAGGCGCTCGGCCTACGCGTCGACGATCTGGGGAAGCGGACCGGCAACCTGGTCGACGCGCTGCGCAAGCCGAACGTCCGTGGAGCCTGGGGCGAGCTGCAGCTGCGCAGCGTCATCGAGCGCGCGGGCATGAACGCATACTGCGACTTCACGGAGCAGACCACGGTGACTGACGGCGACGGTCGCCGCCTCCGCCCGGACGTGCTGGTGCGTCTGCCGGGCGACAAGCTCATCGTCATCGACGCGAAGGTGCCGCTCGACGCGTTCCTCGCCGCACAGGAGGCCGAGACGGAGGATGCGATCGCCGTGGCGATGGGCCGGCACGCGCGACAGGTGCGCGAGCACATCAAGACCCTTGCGACGAAGCGCTACCAGGACCAGTTCGACAACACGGCGGACCTGGTCGTGATGTTCCTGCCGAACGAGGGCATCTACCACGGCGCGCTCGATGCGGATCGGGATCTCTTCGACTTCGCCGTCGACCAGAACGTCCTGATCGCGACCCCGACGACGCTCGTGGCGCTCCTTCGTGCGGTGAACTACGGCTGGACTCAGGAGCGGATCGCGGTCAATGCCCGCGAGATCGCGCAGGCGGGGACCGAGCTGCACCGCCGAATCGTGGTGTTCCTCGAACACTTCGCGAGCGTCGGCAGGAACCTGAACACCGCGGTGACGAGGTACAACGCCGCGGTGGGCTCCTTGGAGGGCCGGGTCCTGCCACAGGCGCGGCGGCTGGAGGAGCTGGACGCGAAGAGCGCGAAGGAGCTGCCGGTGGTGCCTGGGGTGGACGAAGCGCCACGCGAGGTCCGGGAAGCCGTGGGCCTTGGGGCAGGCGCGGAAGAGGCGTGAGGCGGTTGGACTGTCAGATTGTCCGTGTGTGGAGAGACCTGCGCACCATGCATCGAGGCGGACATGACCATCGCTGTGGCCCATCGTTGCCGCAGGAGCACCGATGAGTAGTCCGGCACTCGGCCTCGAGCCGATGTTTCGCGTCCAGCTCGATACCCGGGAGACGACCGTGTGGGAGCCGGAGGGACTCGAGGCGCTCGGGCTTCGCGAGCGGCAGGACCTGCAGCAGTGGTTCGTCGAGGAGTTCCGTGACGTCGGCGGCTCGTCGGGCACGCACGGACTGCTCGAGTCGGTGGTCGGCTCGCCGGAGATCGGCGACGGCCATGTCCTGGCGGGGTCGCTTCTGCTCATCACGGAGGAGTTCGCGGGCTGGGCGCACGGCGGCCATCGGCACGCCGACCGGCTCGACCTCCTGCTGCTCGATACCGCGGGCAGCCCGGTCATCGTGGAGCTCAAGCGCGGCACCGCTGACGAGTTCACCGACCTGCAGGCACTGCGCTACGCGGCGTACGCGTCGACGTTGACGCCGGACGACGTCGAGGACCTCTTGGCCAAGCGGCTCGGCGTCACGGTCGACGAGGCTCGGGCGGCGATCGCGGACCACGTCGACGCCGCGAGCCCTGCCACGCCGCTCGCCGAGATGGGGGCGGTCCGGATCGTGCTGGTCGCCGAGGCGTTCACCGCGCCTCTGACGACCACCGCGATGTTCCTGCGCCAGCGCGACATCGACGTCCGCTGCGTGCAGCTCACGGTTCGCCGAATCGACGCCGAAAGCGTCGCGGTCTCGCCGCGGCTGCTCGTGCCGCCACCGGCTACGGAGGCCTTCTTGGTCAAGCGTCAGCAGCAGGAAAGGGCCGAGGCCGTGGCGCGGGCCTCCGGGCGCCGTCGCGCGCGCACCGTCAACGTGCTGATCGACGCGGACGAGATCGAGGCGGGCACCGAGCTGCGCTTCGCCGTCGACACGCTCGGGCCCAAGCGCCGTCCACCGGTGGCAGCGTGGATCGCGGAGGACAGCGATCGCGGGCGTGCCGTCTGGACCGGCGAAGCGGGAGGGCGCGCGCTCCGGTGGCTTGCGGACGACCAGCTCTACTCCGTCTCGGAGCTGACCCGGGTGATCATGACGTCGGCCCTCGGCACGACCCAAGAGGCGTTTCCCGGCCCCGACTACTGGCTGGCGCCTGGTTCTGACACGGTGGTGCTGTCGGTCCTCGCCGACCGGGTCCTGGGGCGTGACGCATGACGACGGAGACACAGACGGTGACCACGGCGGCGACGACCACCACCCCCGACCACTTCCCACCTGGCACCCTCGTCGAGGTCCGCGACGAGCTCTGGCTCGTCGAGCGGTCCGAGCGCGCCGGTGACGGTGGCTGGTTCGTCGACGTCCAGGGCCTCAGCGACCTGGTCCGCGGCACGAATGCGACCTTCGCCTCGACGATCGACCAGATCGTCGCCCTGGATCCGGAGCAGGCGACGGTCAAGGTCGATCGCAGCCCGCGGTTCCGTGACTCGCGACTGTGGCTCGAGGCGACGCGCCGCAAGTCGTCGGTGCCGCTGACCGACCCCAGGTTGACCGTCGCGACGCAGGGGCTCGTCGACGCGCTGCCCTACCAGGTCGCCGCCTGTCGGCAGGCGCTCGATCCGGCGAACCTCCGCCCACGGATCCTGCTCGCCGACGCCGTTGGGCTGGGCAAGACGATCGAGATCGGGATGATCCTGAGCGAGCTCGTCCGGCGCGGCCGTGGGGAGCGGATCCTCGTGGTCACGCCGCGGCACGTGCTCGAGCAGATGCAGTTCGAGCTGTGGACGCGGTTCGCGTTGCCGTTCGTTCGCCTCGACTCGGTCGGCATCCAGCGGATCCGCCGGCGCCTGCCCGCCAACCGCAACCCGTTCGCGTACTTCAAGCGGGCGATCATCTCGATCGACACGCTCAAGGGCGACCGGTATCTGGCGCACCTCGAGAAGCAGGCGTGGGACGCCGTCGTCATCGACGAGTCGCACAACGTCACGAACAACGAGACCCAGAACAACCGCGTCGCCCGGCTGCTCAGCCGCCGCACCGACGCCCTGATCCTCGCCAGCGCGACCCCGCACAACGGCAAGGCCGAGTCGTTCGCGGAGCTCATCCGGATGCTCGAGCCGAGCGCCGTCCGGCCCAACGGCGAGCTGATCGAGGACGAGGTCCGCCGGCTCATCATCCGGCGCCACCGCCACAGCCCTGAGGTCGCCGCGACCGTCGGCGCGGACTGGGCCGAGCGGCAGGAGCCCCGCAACGTGCTGGTGCCCGCCAACCCGACCGAGGACGCGGTCGCCGGCGAGCTGGAGTCGTCGTGGCTGCACCCGGAGCCGGGGCGATCCGTGCTCAGCGGCAAGCGCGCGCGGCTCTTCCCGTGGACGCTCGCCAAGGCGTTCCTCAGCAGCCCGGCGGCGCTGCAGGCGACGGTCGCCGAGCGCTTGCGCAAGGTCGACGACGAGCGCGAGGAGGACGCGCTGCACCGGCTTGCCGACCTGGCCGAGCGCAACCTGCAGGCCGGCAGCGCCAAGTACGACGCGCTGCGCCGCGAGCTCGACCGGATCGGCATCAAGCGCACCGGCGACGCCCGCGTCGTGATCTTCGCCGAACGGGTGGCGACGCTCACCTGGCTCCACGACCGGCTCCAGCGTGATCTGAAGCTCAAGGACGACCAGATCCGTGTGCTGCACGGCGGTCTGACCGACGTCGAGCAGCAGGAGATCGTCGAGTCGTTCAAGCAGGCCTCCACCCCGATCCGGGTGCTCGTGACCGGCGACGTCGCGTCGGAGGGCGTGAACCTGCACCTGCAGTGCCACGAGCTCATCCACTACGACATCCCGTGGAGCCTGATCCGGATCGAGCAGCGCAACGGCCGCATCGACCGGTACGGCCAGAAGCACTCGCCGCGGATCACGACGCTGCTGCTGAGCCCCGCCACCGAGGTGTTCGGCGGTGACCTGCGGGTGCTGCAGCGGCTCGTGGAGAAGGAGCACGAGGCACACAAGGCGCTCGGCGACAGTGCGTCGCTCATGGGCAAGTACGACGTGCAGGCCGAGGAGGACGCCATCCGCGAGGTCCTCGCCGGGCAGCAGGATCTCGACGACGTCGTGCGGTCGGTCGACGAGGTCAGGGACGACGGTGGGCTGGAGGGGCTGCTGGCACGGTTGATGGCCCCGGCCGATGACGCGCCGACGACCACCGCGCCGACCGTCGAGGATCCGCCTCCGGGGGTGTACGACGAACCGCTGCCGTTCCTCCGCGACGCCCTCGAGCTCGCGTTCACCACCCCGGCTGCCGCCCCTGCGGCCGGCGGCGTCGGCTGGCGCGAGCACGCCCAGCACCAGGTGGTGGAGTTCGAGCCGAGCGCCGATCTGCGCCAACGACTCGAGGTGCTGCCCCAGACCTACCTGCGGGACCGACGGGTGACCGAGGGGCTGCGCCTGGCGACCGCCAAGGCCCGCGGCCAGCAGGCCCTCGACGCGGGACGCAGCGCCGAGTCGAGCTCGCTGTGGCCCGAGGTGCACTTCCTCGCACCGCTGCATCCGGCGCTGGATTGGGCGGCCGACCGCGCGCTGGCGTCACTGGGCCGCAACGAGGTGTTCGCCGTCGCGGTGCCCGGGACGACCGCCCCGGCGCTCCTCGTCCAGGGCACGCTGACCAACGCCCGCGGCCAGGTCGTCGCGGCCAGCCACCTGGTGATGCACTTCCTCGACGCCGCGCGTCCCGACCGGGTGATGACCGAGCCCTTCGAGAGCCTGCGAGGCGCCCTCGACGCGCTGGGCGTGGCGAGCGCCCTGGCGAACACCGGGTCACTCCCTGAGGATCTTGATCTGAGCCGTTTCGTGGCCCCGGGAGTGCGCGAGGCACGGGCCTTCCTGGAGATCCAGTTCGAGGCGGCGGCCGACGACGTCGAGCGGCGTGTCGGCGACTGGATCGCGCGCGTCGGCGAGTGGGAGGAGCAGGCCGCCGAGCTCTTCCAGCGCCAGGATCTCCGGGCGCGCCGCGGGGCCGTCGCCGACGAGCTCGGCCTCGCCGAGGCGATGCGCCCCCGCGAGCGGACGGTGCGGCCGCTCTTGCTCGTCGTCCCTGACGGAGAGGACGCCTGATGGCCACCACCGACGCCCGCACGGTCACCGACGCGATCATTCCCGTCGAGGACTGGATCAGCGAGCACTTCTTCACCACCGACGCGAAGAAGGAGTCGTTCCTCGCCCGCGTGCTCGAGCGCCGCAAAGCGTGGGATGCCGAGAAGGACCGCGGTACGACCCGCACCCGCTGGACCGCGGCCCGCCGCGAGCTGGCGTCGCGCTTCGCCCGCCTGACGTCCGACACCGACCCGGCCGAGGTCGGCGCGCTGCACGACGACCTCGCGACGATCCTCGGGTTCGCGGGCACCGGCGGCTACACCCGCGACCGACGGGGCCCGGTGACCTTCCTGCACAGCGCGGGCCTGCCCGAGCCGCTGATCGCGCTCGTCGAGGCTCGCCCGGTCGCGGCGGTCGAGGAGCTCGTCGCCAAGGACGCCCAGACGTTGCTGGAGCCGTTCGCCGTCGACGAGACGACGGAGCTCACGTCGGTGGCCCGGCTGCTGTCGACCCTCTTCGTCCGCGACGACGCCCGCCCGGCGTTCGTGCTCGTCTTCGCCGGATCGCGCCTGCTGCTCGCCGAGCGCGAGCGCTGGCCCGAGGGCCGCTACCTCACCGTCGACCTGCAGCTCGTGCTCGACCGCGCCGACGACAAGAAGGGTGGCGAGGTCGACCGTGCGCTGACCTGCGTCGACGCCGAATCCTTGGCCCCGGATGCCGAGGGCGCGATCTGGTGGCACGGCGTGCTGGAGGCGTCGGTCAAGCACACCGTCGGGGTCAGCCAGGACCTGCGCGACGGGGTGCGCCTGTCGATCGAGATCATCGGCAACGAGGTCGTCCGGCGACGTCGCGCGCAGGGCCTCTCCCCGCTGCCCGCCGACGAGGCGCAGCCGCTGGCCAAGCAGGCGCTGCGGTTCCTCTACCGCATCCTCTTCCTGCTCTACGCCGAGGCGTCGCCCGAGCTCGGCGTGCTGCCCACCGGCGCCCCGGAGTACGAGCGCGGCTACAGCCTCGACCGCCTGCGCGACCTGACGCTCGTCGAGCTCAGCACCCCGCAGGCCCGTGAAGGCACGCACCTGTACGACTCGCTCGCGGTGCTCTTCCGCATGGTCGACGAGGGGCATGAGCCCGCCCAGGGGACCGACACGGATGCGGCGCAGGGGGAGCACCTGACCTTCCGGTCGTTGCGCGCCGACCTCTTCCGGCCCGAGGCGACGGCCCACATCGCTGCGGTCGGCCTCGGCAATGCAGCGATGCAGCAGGTCCTGGAGCACCTGCTGCTCAGCAAGGCGTCGGGCAAGCGCGACCGTGGGTTCATCTCCTACGCCGAGCTCGGGATCAACCAGCTGGGCGCGGTCTACGAGGGCCTGATGTCCTACACCGGCACCTTCGCGCAGGAGGACCTGTACGAGGTCGCCAAGAACGGCAACCCCGAGAAGGGCTCGTGGGTCGTGCCGATCGACCGGGCGGAGGGCCTGAGCGCGAGCGACTTCGTGCGGGTCACCGACGACGTCACCGGCGAGGAACGCCCGGTGGTCCACGAGCGCGGCAGCTTCGTCTTCCGCCTGGCCGGGCGCGAGCGGCAGCAGTCGGCGTCGTACTACACGCCCGAGGTGCTGACGCGGTTCGTCGTCTCGCAGGCGTTGGAGGAGCTGCTCGATCAGGACAACCACACGACGACCGCCGAGGAGGTCCTGCAGCTGACGGTCTGCGAGCCCGCGCTCGGGTCGGGCGCGTTCGCGATCGAGGCGGTCCGGCAGCTGGCCGAGCAGTACCTGCGCCGCCGGCAGGAGGAGACCGGCGCCACGATCGACCCGGACGACTACCCGCGCGAGCTGCAAAAGGTCAAGGCGTACCTGGCGCTGCACCAGACCTACGGCGTCGACCTGAACGCGACCGCGGTCGAATTGGCCGAGATCTCGCTCTGGCTCGACACGATGGTCGAGGGACTGCAGGCCCCGTGGTTCGGCCTGCACCTGCGGCGCGGCAACTCGCTGATCGGCGCGCGCAAGGCGGTCTACGCCCGAGGCGACGTCACGAGCAAGGACTGGCTGACCACCCCGCCGACCCCGGTCGGCCCGGGCGACGACGACGCGCCCGAGATCGCCGGGCGCATCCCGCACTTCCTGCTGCCCGCCCAGGGCTGGGGCGCGGCGGCCGACGTCGGCAAGGAGATCAAGGACCTGGCGCCCGACGCGGTGCAGGCCCTGAAGGACTGGCGCAAGCAGTTCCGCAAGAAGCCGACGAAGAAGCAGCTCGACCGGCTCGTCGCGCTCGGCCACCGCGTCGAGCGGCTGTGGGCGATCGCCACCCGCCGGCTCGAGATCGCCGAGGCGCAGACCCGCCGGGACATCCCGCTCTGGGGGCGCGAGGCCGACGACGCCGCGCTCACGGTCGAGGGACGTCCCGTCACGCGCGAGGAGATCGAGGCGAACCTCGCCGACCCCGACGGCGCCTACCAGCGCCTGCGCCGGGTGATGGACGCCTGGTGCGCCCTGTGGTTCTGGCCGCTGACCGTGGAACAGGCCGAGCCGCCGGAGCTCGAGGCGTGGATCGACGCGCTCGAGATGCTGCTGGGGGTACACAGCGAGAAGGGCGCACGTCCAGGCCAGATCGGCATGGGTGAAGCCACGACATGGGACGAGCTCGAAGGGGCGGAGGCTCGCGACCTGCAGTTCTCGACCGCTCGGTCGACGGCGGACACGCGCGCCGAGCACCCGTGGCTCGGCATCTGCGCCGAGGTCGCCGAGCGGCAGGGGTTCTTCCACTGGCACCTGGACTTCGCGCCGGTGTTCGCCCGGCGCGGCGGCTTCGACCTGCAGGTCGGGAACCCGCCGTGGGTGCGGCCCCGGACCGACGTCGAGGGGCTGCTGGCCGAGGGTGACCCGTGGTGGCAGTTGGCGGTGAAGCCGACGCAGGAGCAGAAGCAGCAGCGGCGGGCGATGACGCTCGAGTTGCCCGTGTCGAGCGCCGGGGGGGACGAGCAGACGATTCGGGATCTCGCGGTCGACGCGTCGGTCGACATCGTGGTGGCGGCCGAGGTGCTTGGGGCGGTGACCGAGTACCCGCTGCTGGCGGGCCTGCAGCCGAACCTCTACCGCTGCTTCATGGCCGCCGCCTGGGGGCACCAGGCACCGAGCGGGGTGAGCGTGCTGATCCATCCCGAGACGCACTTCACGGACGCGAACGCCGGGGTGTTTCGTGCGGCGACGTATCGGCGGCTCAGGCGGCACTGGCAGTTCATCAACGAGCTGCAGCTCTTCGAGATTCAGCATCAGAAGACCTATGGTGTTCACGTCTACGGGGCGATGCGATCTGAGCCAGCGTTCGCGATGGCGACGTCGCTGTATCACCCGGATACGGTCCTGCGGTCGCTGGCGCACGACGGGTCAGGCGAGGAGCCCGGCATCAAGGACCCCGACGGCTACTGGGACCTCCGGCCCCACGGTGACCGGATCCTGACCGTCGACCGAGCGATGCTCACCACCTGGCATGACCTGCTCGAGGACGAGACGGTGCCGGTCGAGCAGACCCGGATGGTCTACACGGTGAACCGCACGAGTGCGCGGGTGCTGGCGCACCTGGCGACGCAGCCGCGGATCCGCGACCTCGGCCTTGAGTTTTCACGGGGTTGGGACGAATCGATCGACCGCAAGAAGGGGTTCTTCGACGTCGAGTGGGGCCGTCCGGCGTCGTGGGACGATGTGATCCTGCAGGGTCCGCACCTGTTCGTCGGCAACCCGTTCTACAAGTCGCCGAACCCAGCGATGCAGCACCATCTCGACTGGTCGCCGGTCGACCTCGAGACGCTCGAACCGGACGCGATCCCGGTCACGTCCTACAAGCCCCGTGGCGACCGCGCGAAGTACGACAAGTCGTACACGCAGTGGAGCGGCGGCTCGGCGCGGGACTTCTACCGGGTGGCGTGGCGGCGAATGGCGGCGAACACGGGCGAGCGGACGTTGATTCCGGCGCTGATTCCAGACCGCACAGCCCACATCAACGCGGTCTACGTCGCTGGGTCAAGCGATGCGCGCATGGTTGCTGCCGTGAGTGGGGTCATGGCGAGTCTGATCTCTGACTTCCTCGTTCGCGTCGTTCCCATGGGGGACATCTTGCCCTCTGCTGTTGGAAGGCTCGCGAAGCCACGGCTCGGGGCCGCCGTGGAGGGGGCGTTGGCCCGACGCGCTCTACGTCTGGGTTGTATGTCAGACGCCTATGCTCGGCTTTGGCGCGAAGCGGGCCCGTTCGAGGACACGATGGGTGATGCTTGGACCGGCGGCCTTGACTATCCCGGTCGTACCCCACTTGCCCAGGTCGGATCGGCGTGGTCTTCACAGACTCCCCTCCGCCGCGCCTCTGACCGCCGCCAAGCCCTGCTTGAGATCGACGCCCTTGTCGCCCTCGCCCTCGGCGTCTCGATCGATGACCTGTGCACGATCTACCGCACGCAGTTCCCGGTCCTGTACGGCTACGACCGTCACCGTGACCACTACGACGCCAACGGCCGGCTCGTGCCGCAGGACGTGCTGAAGGTCTGGCGCACCAAGGGCGAGCGGATCAGCGAGGACGAGCGCACCCACACCAACGCGGCGGGCAACACGTACGTCTACGAGCTGCCGTTCGTGACCCTTGACCGCGAGGCGGACATGCGCCAGGCGTACGCGGACTTCGAGCGGGTGCTGCAGGAGCGCGACGGTGGGTGAGCTGCTGCCGACGCTCGCGGCGCGCGGGGTGCGCGACGGGCTGCTGGAGTACCTCGACACGACGTTCGCGCTGGCCGACCAGGATGCGCGGGCGGCACTGACCGAGCTGCTCGCGCACCCGCAGGACGGGATCGTCAAGGGGCCTTACCTGCGGCTGCGGTTGCCGTTCCGTGCCGCACCCGACGGGTGGCGCCGGACCCTCGGCTGGCACCCGACCGACGACGACCCGCAGGCGTTCCCGCCCTACGGGCACCAGGCGCGGGCGTTCGCGCGGCTCAGCTCGCTCGACCGCGGCGACGGACCGGCCGGACCACAGCCGACGCTCGTCACCACCGGCACCGGATCGGGCAAGACCGAGGCGTTCCTGTACCCGATCCTCGACCACGTGCTGCGGGCCAAGCGCCAGGGCGTGGGCGGCATGAAGGCGCTGCTGCTGTACCCGATGAACGCCCTGGCCAACGACCAGGCCCAGCGCCTGGCCGGACTTCTCACGAGCCACCCGTCGCTGGCCGGCGTCACCGCCGGCCTCTACACCGGGCAGCAGGGGTCCAAGCGCACGAAGGTCAGCGCCGACAGCCTCATCACCGATCGCTCCGTCCTGCAGAGCAGCCCGCCGGACATCCTGCTGACGAACTACAAGATGCTCGACCAGCTCCTGCTGCGGCACGCGGACCGCAAGCTGTGGGGCCAGAGCGCGACGTCGCTGCAGTACCTCGTCCTCGACGAGTTCCACACCTACGACGGCGCCCAGGGCACCGACGTGGCGATGCTGCTGCGCCGCCTGGGCCTGGCGCTCCGCGCCCACGGTCGCGAGGGTGACGGTCCCCTCGCCGGTGTCACCCCGGTGGCGACCTCTGCGACGCTCGGCGACGGCGGCGACCCGACCGCGATGCTCTCGTTCGCCCAGACGGTCTTCGGCGTGCCGTTCTCCGACGACGCGGTCGTCACCGAGTCGCGCCTGACGATCGACGAATGGGTCGACGCCGGTGACATGGCGGTGGCCGCCGATCCGGTCGACGGGGCTGCGCTCGTCGAGGCGCTGCGTGCCGCGGCCGACGGTTGCGGTCACGACCCCCAGCCCGACGTGCTCGCCGCGGCCGTGGCGCCGGTGCTCTACGACGGCGACACCGGCGACGCACCACTCGTCGACCTCGTCCGCGCCCACCCGCTGACCCGCCGCCTGCTCGCCGCGTGCGGCGAGGCCGCACCGTTGGCGACCGTCGCGCGGACGGTGCTGCCCGACCCGGCCCCCGCCGACGCGCAGACCGCGCTCGAGATCTACGCCGCGGTCGTGAGCCACCTGCGGGCCACGGCGGGGCGGGGCATGCCGTCGGTCGAGCTCCACCTGTGGGTGCGCGAGCTGACGCGCATCGACCGCGAGGCCGCCCCCGCGCCGGCCTTCGCGTGGGGCGACGACGGCGGCGTGCCGCTCGGCGCGGCCGTCGACGGTGACGGCACCGCGCAGACGCAACCGGTCTTCCCCGCGCTCTACTGCCGGCACTGTGGCCGCTCCGGCTGGGGCGTGACCCTGTCGCCGGCCGGCGGCGCCGACCTCGACACCGCCGACGACGCGATCCGACGCGACCACGCGCAGAGCAGCGGACGGTTCCGGCCGCTGATCCACGCCACCCGGGGGCACGAGGTCACCACCGCCCCGGCTGACAGCGGCGACAGCGACGAAACCGGCCTGCGATGGTTCCACGTCACCGAGCGCCGACTGCTCGTGAGCGAGCCCGAGCCGACGGACGACCGCCCGACGGCCCTGCCGGTGCTCACCCACGTCGGCCTGGACGCCGCAGACGCCAGCCGCCACGACGACTGCCCCGCTTGTGGACAGCGCGACGGGATCCGCTTCCTCGGCTCGGCGGTGGCGACCCAGCTCTCGGTCGCCCTCTCGAGCCTGTTCGGCAGCACGAACATCGACGCGCGCGAGAAGAAGACCCTCGTCTTCACCGACAGCGTCCAGGATGCTGCGCACCGGGCCGGGTTCATCCAGGCCCGCTCCCACAGCCTGACCGTCCGCTCGGTGCTGCGCGAAGCGGTCGGCGACGACCCCTGCACCCTCGAGGAGCTCCCCGAGCGCGTCTTGCAACGGGTCGGCGACGACCCTGCCGCCCGGTACCGCATCCTGCCGCCCGACCTCGTCGAGCGCCCGGAGTTCTCGCCGTTCTGGGAGAAGAAGACGCTGAAGGCGATCCCGGTCGGGGTGCGCAACCGCGTACGCCGACGGATCCTCTTCGACGCTCAGCTCGAGTTCGGCCTGCAGTCGCGAATCGGCCGCACGCTCGAGCTGACGAGCACGATCGCCGCCGAGGTGCAGGCCCCCGCCCCCACGATGGTCTCCGCCGGACGACACGCCCTGGAGGAGGGGCAGGAGCAGCTCACGCTCAGCGGCGCGCCCACCGACGCGACCGTCCTCGCGTGGGTACGGGGCGTGCTGGAGCATCTGCGGCAGCGTGGCGCGATCGAGCACGAGTGGCTCAATCCGTACGTCAAGGAGGACGGCAGTCGCTTCCGCATCTGGCGCGGCCGGCGCCGGACCGACGGCATGCCCGCCTTCCCGATCGGACGGAGCGCCCCGGCGTTCGCCCGGGTGGGACCCGAGAGCAAGCATCGCGAGAAGCTGCTCGACCAGGCCACCGGCGCCCAGGGCTGGTACGCCCAGTGGGCCACCCGCGTCCTCGGGGTCAGCGCCCGGGAGGGCGGCGTCCTCTCGCGGTTGCTGCTGCACGAGCTGGCGAAGGCGGAGTTGCTGGAGGTCACGACCAACGAGGCCAAGGCCGACGTGTTCGCGCTGCGATCCGGCAGCGTGCTGCTGGAGCCCGTGCCGACCGATGCCCTGCAGGCCGGGCGGCGACGGCTCGTGTGCCGGACCTGTCGCAGCGAGGTGCCCGGCACCGCGCGCGTCGTCGACGAGCTCGACGGTGCGGCGTGCCTCGTCACCCGCTGCAGCGGCACGCTCGTCCGCGACCCGGGAGAGCCCGACAACTTCTACCGACGGTTCTTCAGCACGCACGAGGTGCAGCGGGTCATCGCCCGCGAGCACACGTCGATGCTCGACGACAAGCTGCGGCTCGAGCACGAGAACGGGTTCAAGGGCCGCAGCGAGCAGCCCCAGGCTCCCAACGTCCTGGTCGCCACGCCGACGCTGGAGATGGGCATCGACATCGGTGATCTGTCGACGGTGATGCTCGCGTCGCTCCCCCGCACCGTCGCCGGGTACGTGCAGCGCATCGGGCGCGCCGGACGGTTGAGCGGCAGCGCGTTGAACCTCGCCTTCGTCACCGGCCGCGGCGAGCACCTGCCGCTGCTCGGCGAACCGACGTCGCTCATCAACGGGACGGTGCGGCCCCCCGCGACGTACCTCGACGCCGCCGAGATCCTCCGCCGGCAGTTTCTCGCGGCCGTCGCCGACGACGAGGCCCGCGACCCCGGGGGCAACCACCCCACGAACGCCGAGCAGGCGATCGGCGACACCGGCCCCCGCTCGTACCTGGCGTCGCTCATCGCGCGGGCCGAGGACGACGCGGACCGGCTGGACCGCTTCCTCTCCGCCTTCCCCAGTCTGCGCCCCGAGAGCGCCGAAGCCCTCCGCGCGTGGGTGCGACCGGCCGACGGCCCCGGGACGAGCGGGCTCGCCCTACGGATTTACGCCGCTGCCCAGCGGTGGGCCCAGCAGGTCGAGGAGCTGGGTCACCGGATCACCGCCATCCAGCAGGCGTTGCCCGATCTCAAGCGGCTCGCAGAGCTCCCGGCCGCGACCGACGACGACAAGCACGCCCGCAAGACGGCCGAGGCGTCGATCCGCCTGGCCGAGAAGCAGCGGGCCGAGCTGCGGGGCGAGTACTGGATCTCCGTCCTGGAGCGCCTGGGCCTCTTCCCGAACTACACGCTGCTCGGCGACGACGTGACCCTCGACGTCGGCCTGTCGTGGCAGCACCCCGACTCCGGGGCATTCGAGACCGACACGCACGCCTACCAGCGCAGCGCGTCGCTCGCGCTGCGCGAGTTCGCCCCCGGCTCGACCTTCTACGCCGGCGGACACCAGATCAAGATCAACGCCGTCGACCTGGGCAGCGGCGGCGACGCCGTCCGGACCTGGGCCCAGTGCCCGGAGTGCGGCTACGGTGCGGACGTCACCGACCAGGACGGGCCGGCGTCCTGCCCCCGCTGCCAGAGCCCGGGCATCGCCGACGTGAGCCAACGCCTCGAGACCGTGGAGCTCCAACGGGTCTCGTCGACGATGCGACGAGACGAGGCCGCGATCGACGACGCCCGGGACGAGCGTCAACGCGAACGGTTCGAGGTGACCGTCACCGCCGACGTCGTGCCCGAGAACGTCACCGACGAGTGGTACGTCGAGCATCACGGCTTCGGCGTCCGTCACGTTCGCGGCCTGCAGATCCGGTGGCTCAACCTCGGCCGCGCCAGCGGCCAGGGCGCGCCCCGGCGGATCGCCGGGAGGGAGGTCCCCGCCGAGCTGTTCCGTGTCTGCGCCGAGTGCGGGCAGCTCGACGGCCGCACCGGCCGCAACAGCCCGCACGAGCACCGGCCCTGGTGCGGGCGCCGCAAGTCCGACGACGAGCGCACCGTCTCGGTCGCGCTCAGCCGGTCGCTGGAGACCGAAGGGCTCCTGGTGCGGCTCCCGCCGCTCGTGGACCTCGGCAACCCGTACGCGGTGCCGTCGATCGTCGCGGCGATCCAGCTCGGCCTGCGGGAGTACATCGGTGGGGCGCCCGACCATCTGTCGGTCGAGCTCGTCGCCGACGTCGACAACGGCGGGACCGACGCCATCCTGTTGCACGACGTGGTGCCCGGCGGCACCGGATACCTGGCCGAGCTGGCCGATCCGGCGATCCTGCGCGAGATCCTCGTCCGCGCGTACGAGGTCGTCCGCGACTGCGCATGCCGCGAGGAGGGACGACCGGCATGCCACCGGTGCCTGCTGCCCTTCACCCGGTTCGGCCGGGGGCAGCTCGTCTCGACCATCGAGGCCGAGCGGCAGCTCCACGACATCCTCACCGCCGGACGCGCGGACGCCGATCCCCACGACGTGTCGTGGGAGATCACCCGGGAGGCCGTGATCGACGTCGACCCCGAGTCGAAGATGGAGCAGAAGTTCCGGGCCGTCCTGCGTGAGCGATTGACCACGATCGGCGCCACGGTCAAGTCGACGCCGCTGGCGGCCGGCGAGCGATGGGAGATCAACGTCGGCTCCGGGCGACGCTGGACGCTGATGCCGCAGGTCAACGTCATCAACAGCAGGCCGGACTTCCTGCTGCGCAGCGACGATCCGAGCATCCCCGAGATCGCGATCTTCTGCGACGGCTGGCGCTACCACGCCAGTCCCGAGCACAACCGCCTGCACGACGACGCCGTCAAGCGGCAGCTGCTGCGCGAGTCCGGCCGGGTCGTCCTGAGCCTCGTCTGGGCGGACCTCGAGCCCGCCGAGGGGCCGGCGATCGCGCCGTGGCTCGGCGACGACGTGGCGTCGAAGCTGTTGGCGACCGGCCAGTTCGGACTGAAGCCCGGGCACCTCGACCTCGCTCGCCGTGGGCCGCTCGACCTGCTGGTCAGCTGGGTCCAACAGCCCGACCCCGACGGGCTACGAGCGCTCGGAAGAGCGGTGCCGTTTGTGCTGGCCGCCCACCCGACGCAGGCCACTCGCGGCGGCCTGGACGACGCTGCCGATCTCGTCGCCCGCGCTGCAGCCCTGCTCGAAGGTGCGCCCCTGCCGAACCAGGGCAGCAGCCCGGCGTGGGCGTGGACCGACGGTCCGGTGGCGCTCGTCGCCCGGCTGCCCGTCGGTCAGGACCCGGACGCCGTGGCGGTAGCCCTCGTCCTCGACGATCGGCCCGAGTCCGTCGCCGACGCCGAGCGCACCAAGCAGGGGTGGCGCACGTGGTTGCACCTGGCCAACCTGCTGGGGCTCCGGGCCCTGCCGGCGGCGGTCACGGTCCACTCGCTTGCCGAGGCGCCGGTCGGAGCTAGCGCGGAGGCCGGTACCGGCGCGACTCGCGAGCGGCCCTCCGAAGGGGACCGCGTGGCGAGCGATGTGCGGTCGCCACGCGTCGGTACTGGTGACGCGACCGACGGTGCTTTGCCGCGGGTCGACGCCGAATGGCAGGCGGTGCTCGCCGACGCCACCGACGCCGAGCGACCGGTGCTCCAGGCGCTGGCCGGGGACGGCCTGCCCGCCCCCGAGGAGGGCCCCGAGGTCGACGGGATCCCGCTCGGCCCGACCTGGACCACGGCGCGCGTGACGCTGGACCTCGACCTGGACGACGCCGAGCGGGCGGCCCTCCGCGCCGCCGGATGGACCGTCGTGGCCCTTGACCCCGAAGCGGTGCGGACCGCACTCGAAGGAGCATCCTGATGGCCGTCGTCATCTACGCCCCGAACAAGGACGGCCTGCACGACGGGTCGCTCGGCAAGAAGATCCACGCGTTCATCCGCAAGGTCTTCGAGGACGACACCCTTCCGGGCCTGCACATCGAGCCGATCAAGGCCGCGATCGACCCGAAGGTCCGCACCGGCCGCGTCGACGCGATGTACCGCGCGGTCCTGTTCAAGGTCCAGGCCGCCGGCGGCGCCCCGCACTACATCTTCACCGGGGTCTGGCCCCACGACGAGGCGATCGAGATCGCCCGCAAGTCGGTCCTCAAGGTCAACCCGGTCAACGGGCTGCCCGAGCTGTTGATCGCGTCCGAGGTGCCGCTGCCGCAGGCCTCCGCCGGTCCGCACTCCGACCAGGTGGCCGATTCCGCCGGCCCCGTCGTGGGCACGGGGGCGCGGACCGGGGACGCTGTCACCGCGGGGCTAGGTGTCGACCCCGGGACCGATTCGTCCACCGGCGAAGGAGCGGCCGGCGGCGAGGACCATCAGGTTCCGTCGTTGCCGCTGCTGGAGCGCACCGGCATCACCCTCGAGCAGCTCACCGACGAGCTCGGCATCGATCCAGACCTGGCCCGCCGGGCGCTCGCGGTGCGCACCGACGACGAGATCATGCAGCTGGCGGAGCGGGCCGTCGAGTGGCAGGGTCTCGCGCTGCTGGACCTGGCCGCCGGCGCCTCGATCGACGACGTCCGTGCGGCATTCGGCATCGACGGGCCGAAGCCCGTGCTCGCGGAGGACGAGGAGGCCCAGCTGCTCGAGGGCCTGCAGAGGCCGGCCGCACGGATGCAGTTCGCGTGGCTGGAGGACGACGACGAGCTGCGCCGGGCGATCGAGGACGGCTCGTTCGCCAAGTGGCGGATCTTCCTCCACCCGGAGCAGCGTCGCTACGTCGATCGGGGCACCAGCGGTCCGTTCCGCCTGTCGGGTGGCGCGGGCACCGGCAAGACCGTCGTCCTGCTGCACCGTGCCCGTCGTCTGGCACGCCAGCATCCCTCGGCGCGCGTCGTGCTCACGACGTACACGCGGAACCTCGCCGACGCACTCGAGCGCGACCTGCGGTCGCTTGATCCGACCCTGCCGTTGGCCGAGCGTCTCGGTGACCCGGGGGTACGGCCGACCGGTGTCGACGCGGCGGCCGCTCAGGTGCTCTCGCGCGCCACCCCCGACGTGCGTGCGCAGGCGGTCGAGCAGGTGCTGGGCATCGCTGGGGACCGCACGGCGACGCAGCGACCGAACGCGAAGAAGGCCTGGGACGACGCGATCTCGGCCGCCGGCGGTTCGCTGCCGCCCGATCTGCGGTCGCCGGGGTTCTTCGCGGCGGAGTACGAGCAGATCGTGCTCCCGCACCGCATCGTGTCGCGCGAGCAGTACCTGCGCGTCCGCCGCCCGGGGCGTGGCGTGGCGCTCGGACGGCGGCAGCGCGTCGCGGTGTGGGACGTCGTCAGCGCCTACCGGGCCGCGGCGGCGATCCCCGGCACGCTCGACTTCGCCGAGGTGTGCGCGATCGCCGCGGCCATCGGCGAGCGCGCCGAGCATCGCATCGCCGACCACGTGCTGGTGGACGAAGGGCAGGACCTGAGCCCGCCGCAGTGGCAGTTCCTGCGGTCGTTGGTGGCCGAGGGGCCGGACGACCTGTTCATCGCCGAGGACGCGCAGCAGCGGATCTACGGCCAGCGCACCGTCCTGGGGCGCTACGGGATCCAGATCGTCGGTCGCTCGCGCCGCCTGTCGCTGAACTACCGCACCACCCAGCAGGTCCTGCGCTTCGCCACGGACGTGCTCGCCGGGCAGTCCTACGCCGACCTCGACGACGAGATCACCGAGGTCGACGGCTACCGCTCCGCCCGCCGGGGACCGACGCCGACCCGGATCGGCGTGAGCTCGCTCACCGACGAGCTGGAGCGGGCCGCCGCGGTCGTCCGTGGGTGGCTGGATGACGGCGTCGAGCCCGACGCGATCGGCGTGTTGGCCCGGGACCAGTCGACGGTCGATGTCGTCTCCCGGGGATTCGAGGACCGTGGGGTGCCGATCCGTCAGGTGACGCGGTCCGCCGGCCCCTCCGGACGACCGCAGCTCATGACGATGCACCGCGCCAAGGGCATGGAGTTCTCGCGCGTGCTGCTCTTCGCCGCCGACGCCGAGCTGCTCCCGGCGGCCTACCTGCTCAAGTCGGTGCCCGACGCCGAGCGTGACGACCTGATCCAGCGCGAGCGCTCGCTGTTCTACGTCGCGGCGACGCGCGCGCGGGACGAGCTGGTGGTGCTGTGGGAGGGGGAAGGGAGCGAGTTCCTTCGCGCGTAGCTCCCGGACGACGGCGGCCGGTGTGCCGGTGCGGTATCGGCGGCCGGTGTCCCGGGTGTTCCCGGTGGCGGGCGGAACGGCGGCGGCCCCGCCCGCCCGGCTTGAGCCGCTGGATCGCCCGCGCACCGTCGTTGCTCGAAGTCGGGACAGATCCGGAGCGCTCTCGGCACGGACTGACGCTGGAGTCGACACCGCCGCGGCGGCGACGCTCCGGGTGTGTCACGACGAGCTCACGCGGACGTAGGGGTCGCCCAGACGGATCATCCGTGCTGGGGGCCTCTCGAAGCGCTGCTGGATCCCCGGCTCTGCGCCTGGTTCGACTGGACGTACGAGGCGCGCCTGGACGACGGCGACCACGTCCAGGCCTACAAGCACCGGACGACCCGGCGATACCTGCACCTGGCCCGGCTCGGCCGCGCCTTTCGCCTCGAGGGCGCCGGAGCGTTCGTCGAGGTGCCACTGCCGGTCGCCATCGTGACGGCGTTCATTGGCTGGCAGCGGGATGCGCCGTCGCCGGCCGAGGTCGCCGCGCTGCGGACGGCACTGGCCGCCGCCGGAGGGCCGCCCGATGGTGCGGTCGAGGCCGTCGCGCCGGGGTCGACAGCCGGCCGGCCAGGGGAGGGACGATGACGCATACGCCGGCCAACCCGTCGGAGCGCCCCGTGGCTGTGGTTCACGCCGGAAGGGCGAGAGCTTCACCGTCGCCCGGGAACGGTGCGTCATCCAGCGAGCGCTGGGCGACGACAGCCGCTTCGAGCGGCGCAGCGGGAAGTTCGTCCACGAGATCGCCGGCATCACGTCGCGCGTGGCGGACGACCGGCTCGCGCTGTTCGCGGCATCGGCGACGGACGAGTTCCGGGAGCTCTTCGACTTCCTCGTCAGCATGCAGCTCTACTCGATCGTCCCCAGCGAGCTCCGGCGCCTGCAGCCGCCGGACGCCGGCGACGTGCTCCGCGAGGACGGCGCGAACGCCGCAGCGGTCCTCAAGCGCCTCCAAGATGGCGACAACGACCGCTACGAGCGGGTTTGCAGCCTGCTCGGTGCAGCGGTGCCCGGCATCCAAGGGGCGCAGCACAAGTCGTTCGGAGGCCAGTTCGAGACGGTCGAGTTTCGGCAGGATGTCGGCCAGAAGCACCCATGGACGTTCGACGCGCTGAACGTGTCCGACGGGACGCTGCGGATGCTCGGTCTGCTGCTCGCCGTGTACCAGCTGGGGCCGGTGTCCGTCCTGGGGATCGAGGAACCCGAGGCCACGGTGCATCCCGCCGTGACCGAGCAGATCCTGGAGGTCCTCCGCGACGCGTCGCGTCTGCGACAGGTGCTCGTGACCACGCACAGCCCCGATCTGCTGGACTTCGCGGGCATCGACGAAGGCTGGCTGCGGGTGGTGACGAACCCGCAGAACGCGACGCTCATCGCACCGCTGTCGGAGACCAGCCGCGACGCGGTCCGCCATCACCTGTTCACCACCGGTGAGCTCATGCGGTCCGGTGAGCTGACCGGCGACACGGAGGGCGCGACCGAGCGAGCCAACCAGCTGAGGCTCTTCGGGCCGATCGACGCCGCGCGAATCGCTGCCGATTGAGCTGGTGACCGTCCTCGTCCCCATTGTGGAGGGACAGTCCGAGGAACGCTCGATCGGCGGCTTCCTACGGAGAGTGCTCCACGCGCGTGGCCGTTATGACGTGGAGGTCGCACGTCCGATTCGCGTGAAGCGCCATCGGGTGGTCCGGGATGGTGAGCTCGAGAAGCACTTGGCGCTCGCAATGCGCGCCCGGCCGGGCGCGTCGTCGATCCTCGTGCTGCTGGACGCCGACGACGACTGCCCGGCCGAGCTGGGCAGGCACCTGAGGGAGCGAGCCGACGCCGCGGTCGAGTTGCCGGTCGGGGTCGTACTACCGAACGCCGAGACCGAGGCATGGATCCTTGCGGGCATCGAATCGGTCCGTGGGCTCCGCGGCATCGATCCGACGGCGAGCCCGCCGGACGATCCCGAGGGCGTACGGGATGCCAAGGGCGCACTGACCAGGCGCATGAACGGGACCCGCGGCTACGTCGCCACGGCCGACCAGCCCGCGCTGCTCGCGGAGCTGAACGTCGAGCTCGCCGCCGACCGTTCGCGCTCGTTCAGGAAGCTGCTCAGCGAGCTGGACCGGCTTCTCCCGGGATGGACGTGATTGCGACTCGATTCTCAGCCACCTGATCGATACGTCAGATTCGGGGCCATCGATGGCGACTACTCAGGAATCACGGTCAGATCCGCCCGGCGACACCGACTATGGTCCTGACCGTCGTCGTCAGGAGTCGCCGTGGAAGCCGACATCAAGTCAGTTCAGGACCTGTTCGCCAACCAGCATCGCTACGTCGTGCCCGCCTACCAGCGGCCCTACGTCTGGGACGAGGACCGGCAGTGGCGTCCGCTGTGGGAGGACGTCGAGCGGATCGCGGACGCGCGGCTCGAGGAGCGGGAGGCCCGCCACTTCCTCGGTGCGATCGTCATCCGGCGGGAGCGGACACCACCGGGTGGGATCACGGAATGGTCGGTGATCGACGGCCAGCAGCGGCTCACGACGTTGCAGCTGCTGTTGGTGGCGATGGCGGATGCGGCCCGCGAGGACGGGCTCGCCAAGGACGCACGCCAGATCGGCAAGCTCGTCCACCACGACGAGGACGACGCCGAGGGCGACGAGCGGTTCAAGTTCTGGCCGACGTCCGCCAACCGCGACGCGTTCCGGCAGGTCGCGCGGGAGGGCGGGCCCGACGCGTTCCACGACGACCCGACGAACTCGGTCCACGAAGCGTGGATCTTCTTCCGTCACCAGGCCCACGAGTACGCCCACGCGGACGGCGCCGAGGGGGAGGAATCCGCGCGGCGGTACGCAGCGCTGCGCGAAGCCGTCACGGGCCTGCTGCAGATCGTGACGATCAGCCTCGACCGTGAGGATCCCGCGCAGGTGATCTTCGAGACGCTCAACGCGCGCGGCACCCCGCTGTTGGCGATCGACCTGGTCAAGAACGCGCTGTTCGACGCCGCCGAGCGGGCCGGCGCATCGGTCGACGACATCCACGATCGGTACTGGGCGCCGCAGCTGGGGGACGATGCCTACTGGAGCGCCGAGCACCGGATCGGTCGCCTGACGGTGCCACGGTCGGAGACGTTCCTCATGCACTGGCTGGCGATGAAGCTCGGGGAGGTGATCCCGGCCGACAGCCTGTTCGAACTCTTCCGCCGGCGGGTGTTGCAGGCCGAGGGTGCGGACCCGGTGCGGCTCGTCCAGGAGTTGAACGCCGACGCCGCCACCCTTCGGTCGTTCGACGGCTTCGCGCCCGGGACCCACGAGCACCGCTTCTTCGGCACGCTCGCCAAGCTCGACACCACGACGATGCACCCCGTTGCGCTGCTGCTCTTCCGCAGTGGCATCGATCCCACGCGGCGGGAACGGGCGCTGCGCGCGATCGAGAGCTACCTGCTCCGGCGGATGCTGCGGTACCTGTCCACGAAGAACTACTCGCAGCTCGCGGCGCGCCTGATCTCGGCGGCCAACGGCGACCTCGCCCGGGTCGACGAGCGGATCGTCGACGAGCTCCTCCAGTCGCAGGCGGACACGTCCCGCTGGCCGACCGACGACGAGCTGCGCGAGCACCTGCTGCACCAGCCGGTGTACGGATGGGTGAAGCAGTCCCGCGTCGTGATGGTCCTGTCGGAGATCGAGCTGGCCGCGCGTCGCGGAAAGGTCGAGCAGATCAACACGCTGCCCGACAAGCTGCAGGTCGAGCACATCATGCCGCAGGCGTGGCAGACCCATTGGGCGTTGGTGGATCCCACGGACGAGGAGGCGGTGCGCCGTCGATCCGATCGCGTCAATCGGCTCGGCAACCTCACCCTCGTCGCGGGTGCGCTGAACGCGTCGATGTCGAACGGTGCCTGGGAGACGAAGCGCGACGCCCTCGCGCAACACAGCCTGTTGCTGTTGAACCGGGAGCTGGCGCAGCGCGACGAGTGGACGGAGGCGTCGATCGACGCTCGGGGTGCCGCGATGATCGATCGGATCGTGGAGCTCTGGCCGGGACCGCAGGCGTTCATGCCGCGGTCCTGGCAGCCCCGCGATGCGGAGAGCTGGCCCGAGGACGCCCTCACCGTCCCGGACGCGATCCGCGATATCCGTGCCGGCGCGACGTCGTACCTGGCGACGCTGCTCGACGACCTGGCGGAGCGGCCCGGAGGCCGCCGACGGTTCGCCGACGTCGAAGCGGCCCTGGGCTGGCCACGCCGTCGGCTCGCCGCGGTGCTCGGCGGGTACCAGTCGCGGTTCGGCAAGCCACACGACGGTCGCCGGCCGTGGCGCATCCACCTCGACGGCGACGGGACCTGGTGGATCTGGATGGACGCCGACCAGGCGGCCGCGGTGAGTGACGGGGTCCGCGCGGCGGGCGCGGGAGCCGAGCGTTCGGAGCGCCACGAGCGCCGCCTCGCGTTCTGGACGGCGTTGATCGCCCTGGCCGGGGCCCGCTCCGCACTGCACGCGGGCGTGACCCCCGGCGAGTACAGCTGGGTGGGAGCGAGCGCCGGGGTCCGTGGCCTGGGCCTGAACTACAGCGTCACGAAGGAGGGGTCATCCGTGGAGCTCTACATCGACCGCGGTCGCGGTGCGGACGACGAGAACCGGGCGATCTTCGACACGTTGCACATCCAATCGGCGGAGATCGAGCGCATGTTCGGCGGACCGCTGTCGTGGGAGGCACTGGACGGTCGCCGCGCCTGCCGCATCGCCCATCGTCTCGAGCTCGGAGGGTGGGCGACCGATCCCACAGGGTGGCCCGAGGTGCACGAGGCGATGGTCGACGCGATGACGCGGCTGGACGAGGCGCTGCGGCCGCACATCGCGGCGCTTGCGATCTGAGCGCAAGCGAGGGCTGGCCGGCGATCGACAGCGTCGCGATCACCGGCGCTGCTCGCGGCGCTGGATGTCGAGCTCGCTGCCGGCCGTTCGCGCTTGCTCAGGAAGCTGCTCGCCCGAGATCGATCGGCTGCTCGCCGGGCCGGCGTGAGGCCTACGGGACCCGGTGCGCCCGCGCCCGCTCAACCCGCGTCGGGCTCGTCGCCCCCGGCGCCGATCACGGCCCCGGCGGTCGCATCTACGGTGCCGTCGGGAACCACGAGAGCTGCGAACTCGGGTCGGAGCTCGAGCTCGTCCTCGAACTCGCCGTCGAGGCTTGCCGCCAGGGTGTCGGCGAGGCGGCCGCCCATCGGGCGGAACGCGACGTAGGTCAGACCGCCGGAGACGACGCCGCCGACGATCGGGACCGCCTTCGTGATCGTCTTCTCGATGGTCTTCTTCGTGATCTTCTGCCCGAGGATCGCGCCGACCTTCTTCACCAGCGGGTACCAGGCGGTCTTCGTCAGCGCCTGGGTCGCGACCTTCTTGCCGAGGTTCTGGCCCGCGACCTTCGACGTCTGCGTCACGAGCGTCGCCGCACCCGCTGCGCCGAGCATCGCCCCGAGGTAGGCGATGATCCGGATCTGGGCCGCCTCCGACAGCTCGCCGCCGCCGTCGAGCAGCTCGTCCTCGCCCTTCGCCGCGACGTACGGCGGGCGCCACGCGGCGACGAACGCGCGCTGCGCGGCGGTCTCGGGGGCGACGCGGCCGGCCCGGGCCCGCGCGGTGAACCGACGTGCGTCCGCCAGCTGCGCCAGCGCCTCCTCCACGGTCGCCCCGTGCTCCATCGCCTCGCAACCGAGCACGGTGACGGTGCGGCCCACGCCGCCCCAGCAGTGCACGTAGACGATCCGACCGGCGGTGCGGGCCCGGGCCAGCACGTCGAGGATCACCCGCATCGCCGTCGGGCTCGGCACGTCGACATCGCGGATCGGCAGTCGCACGTGCCACACGTCGGGGATCCCGCGGGCCTTCGCCCGCGCGTGCAGCAACCGTTCGTAGGGCCGCAGACCGTCGGCGTCCTCGGTCAGGTCGACGAACCACCGCACGCCCAGGTCCAGCAGCGCGTCGAGCTTGGCGGCGGCCTCGTCCTTGACCTTCGCACCCGGGTACGGCCCCGCGAGCAGCTCGTGCTCCCGGAACCAGAACGCGTCGTTCGGCAGCTGCGGGTCACGCTCGGGCGCGCCCGGGTACCGCGGCAGCCGGGCGTGCTCGATAGCGCGCTCGTCGGCGAGCTCGCGCAACGCGTCGGCCAGCTCGACGAACTCGTCGCCCAGGTGCACCCGCTCCCGCCGACGGTAGGGGATCGCCTTTGCCCCGTACAGCGCGCCGGCGAGCTGACCGGTGATCGCGGCGGTGGTGTCGGCGTCGTCCCCGAGGTTGACGGCCGCGAGGACCGCGTCGGCGAACGTCGTCGTCGACCACACCGTCCACAGCGCCGCCTCGAGCGCCTTGGGCGCGAAGCCCGACCCGACGATGCCGGGCGGGACGTGGGCGCTCGGGGGCGCGGGAACGTCGGGCGCGTCGACGCGGAACGATCCGCTGGTCACCGTGCTGACGAGGCCGTCCAGGTGGGCCGCCGAGACGAACGGCGCGTCGGGACCAAGGACCGACAGTCGGTCGCCGCCCTGCAGCGCGTCGACGAGCAGGGCCGCGAGGACCTTGGCCGCATCGCGGGCGGCGGGATGGCCGTGGGTCGTGTTGGACTCGGCGATCGTCGCGGTGATCGCCGCACCGCGCGCGTAGCCGCACGCCATCGCCAGCGGCGCCAGGCGCATGAGCACGCCGTTGCCGCCGGCGTTCGGGAACGCGGTGCCGGCCTGCGCGTCGCCGGTCTGCTCGAACCGCTCCAGCGCCTGTCGGGTCGCGTTGCCGATGTCGAAGCACGTGCCGGTGCTGGACCGCTCACCGTGGCGGTACCAGCGGACGTAGCGGCGCAGCACGTCCGCCGGGTCGTGATCGCGCCGGTCCAGCAGGCTGTCGGCCAGGCACAGCGCCATCGACGTGTCGTCGGTCCAGGCACCGACGGGCAGCCCGAACGGCCCGCCGCCGGTCATGTCGGTCACCGGCGCAAACGTCCCGCGCGGCGAGAACTCGACCGTCGTCCCGATCGCGTCACCGACCGCCAGGCCGAGCAGCGCGCCGCGGTAGCGGTCCTCGCGGGTGGGCGGTGATGCGGGGCGCATGGTCGTCATCCGGGATCAGGCCGTGGGGGACGGGGTGATCCTGACAGGCGCCTGTCCGTTTCACGGCCGAATCCGCGCCTTCACGCCGACGTTGTTTCACGTATCGATACGTGAGACACTGGGGTCATGCGAGGCGTCGACCTCATCGTGCTGCTCGACCTCCTGTCCCGACCTGGACGTGACTGGACGGTGCGGTCGGTCGCGGGCGGGCTCGGCCTGCCCCCCGCCAGCGTCCAGCGCGCGGTCGAGCGGCTGGCGGCGACGCCAGCGCTCGATGGGGCGTCCCGTCGGGTGAACCGGTCGGAGTCCGAGAGCCTGTTCGTCGACGCCGCGCGGTTCATGTTCCCCGCGCACCTCGGAGCCGAGACACGTGGGACCCCGACGGCCTGGGGTGCGTCACCGCTCAGTGATGCGCTCGCCGTCACGGATGGCGTGCCCGTGTGGCCCTCGCCGACAGGCACCGCGCGAGGGTTCGCCGTCGACCCGCTCCACGACGTGGCTGGGGCGCTGGCGGTCGCCCGGCCCGAGCTCTACGAGCAGCTGACGCTTGTCGATGCGTTGCGACTGGGTGACGCACGGGTCCGCGGGGTGGCGGCTGACCTTCTCCGCGAGCGGCTGTTCGGCGGGGTACGGGCGTGAGCGATGGTCCGTTGGAGACTGCGGCGACCGCACTCGGCCCCCTCGTGGACGACGTCGTGTTCGTCGGCGGGGCGACCCTCGGCGTGTGGATCACCGATCCAGCTGCGCCGGCACCACGGCCAACGCTCGACGTAGACGTGGTCGTGGACGTTGCAACTCGAGGGCGCTTCGCCGCGTTCGAGTCCGCCCTACGACGCCGAGGCTTCGCCGAGGCATCGAAGGCGGCGTCATCTGCCGCTGGTGCTGGACGCGATGCCTTCCGATTCGGCGGTCCTCGGCTTTGCGAGCCGCTGGTATCCCTTGGTGGTGCGGGATCCGCCGACCTACCGCCTGCCGTCAGGGCGTTCGATCTCCGTGATTGCCCCTGCGATGTTCCTGGCTACGAAGCTCGAGGCGTTTCGTGCGCGCGGAAAGTCCGACTACTTCGGGAGCCGTGACTTCGGTGACGTCGTGGCCATGCTCGACGGCCGGGCCGAGGCGGTGGATGACGTAAGGTCGGCCGACCCCGATGTGCGGGCCTTCATCATGGATGAGATCCGGCGGCACATGGCGTCGCCTCGGTTCGAGGACGGGATCCATGGCGCACTACGCGGGGACTCCGCGAGTCAAGCTCGGGCGGCAGCGATCGTTCTGCCGAGGCTTGAGGCGATCATGCAGCTGGCATAGTCCCCGCGCCATCCGGGGCGATTGCCCACGGTCGCGTTCGAAGCCCGCGAGCGAGACTGATGAACGCGCGGGGCGCCGTGTCGGCCCTGACGTCCCGATCGCGTCCGGTTGAACAGGTCGCGCGGCGGCGCTCCACAGAATCCGACGCGGACTCCGCAGCGCGGCTGGCGCGGGTGTCGCCGCGCTGATCGACCCGCCCGAAGGTGCGTGAGGACCGCGGTCCTCACGCGATACCCAGGGCCTTCCCGCACGCGCCGCTCATGCCTCCTCGAGGTCCCGCCGCACATCGGCCCGCCACCGCGCCGTGTCGGCGCGGCGCTGCTTGCGGCGCTCCGCACGGGTCGGCGAGCACATCCAGCACGAGCAGCGGTTGAACGGGTTGCGGGTGAAGGCGTTGCGCGGCAACGTGAACGGCCACGAGAAGGGGTGGGCGCCGGGGTCGCGGCGGACGTCCTCGGGATGCGGGGCGGCCCTGTCCCAGTCGGCGGTGCCGTAGCGGCCGACGGCCTGGCCCCAACGGATGGTGGCCCAGCGGTCGCGCTGGAAGCGGATGTGATCGCGTCCGTGCTTGCGGCGCGGACGCGGATGGGTGTGGCGAGGCACGATGGACTCCCGGTCGCGGTGGACCGGCGCGCCTGCGTCACCCGGAGGTCAGCGCAGGCGCCCCGGCATGAACCGGGAGGGAGGTGGTGCGTGCGTCATCGCCTGCGCAGCGTAGCTGTGGATGACGCGAGCGGGTGCCGTCACGTACATGCGGTTCGACGGCGACGGTCGGGCGCTGCCTCTCAACGCGATGTCACCGAACGCCGACATCGTAGGACCGTCAACGAACGTGGACGACCCCTACGCGTCGTCGAACGTCGACAACCATGACGTCCTCCACCCTCCGCACCGTCGCGCCACCGTGCGCGCCCGTTCGCCCAGCCGCTGCGAGACTTCGGCCGTGGCCGAGCGCAAGGACGTGCCGATCGACCAGACCGTGGCCGCGCTGGCGCAGGAGCGCGTCGTGGAGCTCCTGATCGCCGCGGCCGATCGACATCGCGACGTCGAGCACGAGGTGCGGCTGGCTGCCGCGCGTGCGTCCGGGGACCTGGAACCGGTCAAGGTGGCGGCGCGGCAGGGCCTGCGCAGCGTCCGGGGATTCCTGGGGTACCGAGAGAGCAACGAGTGGGCCGCGCAGGCGCGGCCGGTCGTCACCGAGCTGACGGCGTTGGCGGCGGACGCCCCGTCGGCGGAGCTCGTCGACGTGATCCAGAAGGCGATCGACCGGACCGTCAAGGCGATCCTGCGCGCCGACGACTCCGGCGGGCAGATGGGTGACGTGGCCCACGAATTGCTCGACGCCCACGCCCGTGCCTGCGACGGCCGGGTCGTCGATCCGCGCAAGCTCGCCCGCTGGATCATCAAGTTCGACCTGGGGGATGCGCAGGACTTCTTCTACGCCGATCCCGTCCGCTACGCCGACGCCCTCGGGGAGCGTGGGCTGCGGGCGATCCGCGAGGCGGTCGACACCGCCGCAGGTGGCGACACCGATGTCGACGCTGCCACCGGCACGGACGCCGACGCCGCCGATGGCGATGTGGTGGCCGGCGCCGGCACCAGGAGGGACCGGTTCGCGGTGCGGTACCTCCGCGAGCGGCTGGCGATCGTCGACCGCGACGTCGACGCGATCGTGCGCCTGCTCGGCGGTGACCTGGCCCACGGGGGTCGGCACCTGGCGGTCGCGGAGGCGATGGACGAGATCGACCGCCCCGACCTGGTGCTGGAGTGGACGTCCCGCGGGATCGACGCCGACGGGTGGCAGATCGACCGCCTGGTCGACCTGGCGTGCGCGACCCACGAGCGACTCGGCGCGCCCCTGGAGGCGTTGCGGCTACGGCGGGCGCACCACGAGCGGGCCGCATCCTCGTCGACGTACGCCAAGCTGCAGGCCGCTGCCGAGACGCTCGACACCTGGCCGGTCGAGCGGGACGGCGCACGCGCAGCGCTGCGCGACCGCGACGTCCGCGGGTACGTCCACGCGCTCCTCGCCGACGGCGACGACGACGAGGCGTGGGACGCCGCCGTGGCGGCGGCCGAGCAGATCGACGATCGGACCTGGCTGCAGCTGGCGGAGCGGCGCGAGGCATCCGAGCCGATGCACGCCCTGCGCGTGTACTTGGAGGTCGCCGACCGCACGCTGATCGAGACCGGTCGCCCGCACTACGCCCGCGCCATCCGGATCCTGCGGTCGGCTCGCGGTATGGCGACCACCGCGGACCTCGTCCTGGAGTTCGAGACCTACCTCGTCCTGCTCCACGAGCACCATCGCCGGCGCCCGTCGCTGATCGAGATGCTGCACAAGGCCGGGCTGGTGCCGCGCGAGGCGTGACGCCCCGCCAGGGCGGGCCGGCGATGACCGACTCGCGTTGGCACTGTCGACGCGCTCGACGATGATGCGGCTATGAGGGAGACGCCGGACGAGCTCGTCGCCGCGGTCGCGGCCTCGCGAGTTCGTTGCCGCGTCGCCCGATCCGGCGACGTGGTCGAAGTACCGCTACGCGGCGTGGCGCACGTCGGAGGCCCGTTGGGCACCGTCCAATTCGAGCCTCGCGCAGAAGGTGGGCGGGCTCGTGGCTCGGGGTGCGCGACCTCCTGGCCGACGTGGCAGCCGGGGCATCGGGGTCCGCGACGAGCTGAGGTGGAGGCGGGGGAGGGGGCAACAGGCGGCGGCCGACGCCGGCCGGCATCAACCATCGCGGGACGAGCACGGTGAGCCACGCGACCCCGAGATCCTGGCCACCGGCGACGCGGGGCGCCCCCGCACCACCGTTCACCGTCGCTTGGCGGTGAACTTCAGCTCGTAGGTGTCGCACACCGATCCGGCGACGATCGACTCCTGGCGCAGGATGCCCTTGGCGGTCGTGGCACTCGTGAAGCGGCCCTTGAGCGTGGTGTAGACGGTGACGCCCTCGGCGGTCTCCCTCTTGCGCCCGCTGAACCTGCCGCCCTTGACCTTCCAGGTCAGGCCGGGACCGACGGTGGTGATCTGCGACGTCGACGATCCCGCGCAGGTCTCGAGCACGTGGGCGACGACGTTCTTGATCCTGTTGCCCTTGCGGTCGACGGTGAACTTCAGGTCGTAGCCGCGGACGATCTGGCCCTTGGGCGCCTTGAACGTGCCCGCCCGGGGCGTTGCGGCGAGCGCGATCGACGGGACGGCGAGCGCCAAGGCGGCGACGGAGGCGAGGACGGTTGATCGGGACACGGGGCGGCTCCTGCGAATCGGAACGAACGGGCGTCGCGCAGCGTACGGGTCGGGTGGGCGCCCGACTGCGCGAGCGCCTGATGATCCGCGCCGGCGACCTCGAGCCACGGATCCTCGACGGAGACGGCACGAAGTCGTCACGTTCTCGGCCTGGTTGCGTCACCGGTCGGGCTGGGACGGTCTTCGAGACCGCAGCGCTCGCGGTGAGTCGCGCCGGTGGACCTCACTGATCATGCCCTCGACCGCCTCGCCGAACGCGGCATCGCGCTTCGCGATGTCGAGCTGGTCCTCGCGACCGCCCATCGTCGTGTGATGCACCGCCACGGATCGACGAGTCACCACGGATTCGCGTTGGACGGTCGCGCTATCGTCGTGGTGACCGAGACGGACGATCACGACCGGATCGTCACCGTCATGGAGCTGGCGTGATGCGCGCGACCTACGACCCTCGAGCCCGTGCTGTCGCGGTGATCTTCGTCGCCGACGCTCGGCATGGTGTCGTCCGCGAGGTCGCCGACGGCGTGTACGTCGGACTTCGGGACGATGCGCCCGTGATGATCGAGCTCGTGGGCATGGGTGGTGCCGACGACGAGGACCGTCTGAGCGCAGGCGCCGCGGCGTGCGGACTGGACGGCTCCGCGATCATCGCGGCGGTCCGAGCGGCGGTCGCCGTTCCGGGCCGTGAGGTGACGGTGGACGTCACCGCACCTCGGGCGGCCTGATCGCCGGTCTCACGCTCCCGGGTGGCATCCCACCTCGCGCTGCCGACTGCGCGATCCGCGCTCGAGCGGCTCGCTTCGCCACGCCCCGTCAGATCCGTACCGCGCCTGCCGACCTCTGCCCATGCCACGACGCTGTTCTGCATCGCACCCACACCTGCGTCCGGTCGTGGGGCGGGTCGCCGTCGTGTCTCAGCGATCCTGGCCGCGACGCGCGAGCAGGACGAGCGCCGCGACGAGAGCCGCCAGGGCGACCAGGACCCCGGGGCGGGCGACCGTGGCCACCAGGCCGCGCGACGGCTCGGGAACGGCCTGCCCCGGCGGCGGGAACTGGCCGCGGCTGCTGGCGGGCGGCACCTCGGGTGCGACCTCGTCGTCGTCGATCTCGGTGTCCGACTCGGGATCGGCGGTGATCGTGACCTCGGACGTCAGCGCTGCGGCGTCACGGTTGGTCAGGGCGGGGGAGATGAGCAGGCCCGCGGCCTCCAGGTCGCCGCCGATCGCCTCGCGGCCGGCCTGGGTCAGCCGGGCCAGGCCGAACCGGTCGCGGAGCTCGCGGACGGTCAGGGTCACGCCGCCGTCGTCGGCCTCACGGACGTCGACGGCGAGTTGCGCGGCGGCAGGATGCGTCATGACAGCCCGAAAGCATGCCGCACCGCCCGGCGGGCCGTCCCGTCGCCGCGCCCCGCGATCGTCACCCCTTCGCCCGGCGCGCCTCCTGCAGCGGGTTGCCGTCGGCGTCCGCGTTGCCGATGACGTCGGGCCACGGGCCCAGGTGGTTGTCGCGGGCCCCGTCCATCGTCAGGACCGATCCGCTGAAGAAGTCGCCCGCCGGCGAGCAGAGGAACGCGACGAGCCACGCGAACTCGTCCTCGGTCCCCAACCGTTGCAGCGGCACCATCGCGGCGGCCGACTCGACCATCTCGCGCGGGTACTTCGTGAGGAACGTCCGGGTGCCGAACTGGCCGGCGGCGATCGCGTTGAGCCGGATCCCGAACCGCGCCCACTCGATCGACAGCACCCGCATGAGGTTCTCGACCGCGGCCCGCGACGCCGAGCTGTGCGCCATCCCCGGCAGGCCGTGGTGCGGCGACAGCGTGACGCTGACGATCTTGCCGCCGCGCGGCGCGCCGTCGTCCCCGTCGGGGATCATCGCCTTCGTCGCGACCGCGTGCGACATGAGCCACGCGCTCTCGGCGTTCAACCGCATGACGGTCCGGAACCCCTTCGGGCTGATCGTCTCGGCCGGGGCCAGGAACTGTCCGCCGGCGTTGTTCACCAGCGTGTCGATCCGCCCGTGCCGCTCCAGCACGGCGTCGACGAGCGCGTCCACCTGGTCCTCCTCGCGCACGTCGCAGACCGCGGCGTGGACCGTGCCCACCGCGGCGGAGCGGCCGTCGCCCGCCGCCGCGCCACCGGCAGCCGCCCCCCGATCGTCGCCCCCCGCCGCGTCCGCGTCCGCACCGCGCCGCCGGGCCGCCTCCTCGGCCAGCGCCGCGGTCTCCTGGAGCGGCTCGGCGCGGCGTCCGCAGATCGTGACGTCGGCGCCCAGGGCGGCGAGCTCGAGCGTCGCCGCGCGGCCCAGTCCGCTGCCCCCGCCGCTCAGCAGGACGACCTGTCCGGCGAGCAGGCCCGGGGCGAAGATCCGCGACGGCGAGGCGTTCATGTCGGGCAGTCTTGCGCGCCGGCCGCGACCCGGTCCACCAGGGCCGGACCTCGACGACCGCCCGCCACGCGACGTCGACATTCCTACCGTCAGTAGGTATCGTCGGGGGCATGCCCGACGACCGCTCCTCCGACCCGGGGCGCCGCTCCGCCGTCCGTCGCCTGGCGCGGGCCGGGGACGACCTGCGCCACGGCGTCCTCACCATCGGATCGCGCACCCCCACGACCCCGCGCAGCGTCGTGCGCCGCGCGCGGGCCGGGTCGCTGCGCGACGTCGTCGGCGGCCGCGTCGTCCTCGTCACCGGCGCGTCGTCGGGGATCGGCGAGGCGACCGCGCTGCGGCTCGGCGAGGCGGGCGCGACCGTCGTCCTCGTCGCCCGTCGCCGCGCCGAGCTCGACGCGGTCCGCGACCGGATCGTCGCCGCCGGCGGCGCCGCGTCGTCGCACCCGTGCGACCTCACCGATCCCGATGCCGTCGACGCGCTCGTCGCCGCCGTCCTGGCCGACCACGGCGCCGTCGACGTGCTGGTGAACAACGCCGGGCGGTCGATCCGCCGGCCGATCTCGGCGTCGCACGACCGCCTGCACGACTTCGAGCGGATGATGGAGATCAACTACCACGCCGCGGTCCGCCTGACGATGGGCCTGCTGCCGACGATGCGCCGGCGCGGTCGCGGCCACGTCGTCAACGTCCTGTCGGAGGGGCTGCTGCTCCACACCCCGAAGTTCGCCGCCTACCTCGCGTCGAAGGCCGCGCTCGACGAGTTCTCGCGGTGCGTCGCCGGCGAGGTCCGCGCCGACGGGGTGCGGTTCACCGGCGTCCACATGCCGCTCGTGCGCACGCCGATGATCGCCCCGACCGCCGCGTACCGCAACGTGCCGGCGCTCCGTCCGCACGAGGGCGCGGCGCTCATCCTCGAGGGGATCGTCACCCGCGCCTACGCGGTGACCCCGCGCACCGGCAACGGCCTGCGCGCGGCCCGGGCGGTCGCGCCGGAGCTGCTCGAGGCGGCCGTGGCGCGCGTCGCGGGGCAGCGCCGGTTCGACCCGTCGCGGGTGTCGGGGGACGCGGCGCCCGAGGGGCTCGACGCGGCGACCGGATCTCGCGACCCGGGGCCTCACGACCCGTCCGCGCCGGAGCCCTCCGCGGCGCGCAGCGCCAGGTAGTCGGCGCGCACGACGAACGTCTCGCGCATCTCGTCGGTGAGCTCGTCGAGGAACTCCTCGCGGTAGGCGGAGTCGGTCAGGACGCTGATCGCGAAGTACAGCCCCGACAGGCCCCCGATCGCCGCCGACACCCGCAGCAGCTCCTCGGTCAGCCGGACCGGCACGCCCGCGATCGTCGTGTCGAGCCCGAGGAGCACCCGGCCACCGCCCTCCGCCGTCCACGCGGCGACGACGTCCTCGTCGATCGCGAGCATCCCGAACAGGACGAAGAACCCGGTGATCGCGACGCTCACCACGAGGACCTGCAGCCCGTGACCGACGAGGAGGACCATCCCGACGTTGAGCCGCTGCGACCGCCGTAGCGGCGGGGCGGCCGCCACCCGCGGGTCCTCGGCCGCGGCGCGCTCCAGCTCGCGCACCTCGCGCGGGAGCCGCACCGCGAGGAACGCGAGCGCCACCACGGCGAGCAGCAGGCCGATCGCCACGAGCGACCCGCCCGACATCGGCGCGAACACCTGCCACATCTCGGCGTTGACGAAGAGGACGATCGCGAACAGGAGCAGCAACGGGACCGCCCGCGCCAGCAGGCCGACGGTCGCCGCCAGCTGGTGGACGAGCCGCCGCGACGCCCACACGAGGATCGACCCGAGCGCCAGCCCGTACCCGAGCGCGACGAGCGCCAGGACCCCCAGGTTGACCGCGGCGGTGACGAGCGCGCTCGTCGTCTGCCCGTTGAACACGAGCGGCAGCAGCGCGGGCACGACGACGAACGCCGCGAGCTCCGGCCACCCCAGGTCCTCGGGCACGGTGAGCGCCGGACGGCCGCGCATCCGGTTGACCGCGGCGACCGCGACGAGCGCCACCCCGACCGCCCCGGCGACCGCGGCGACGTTCGCCACCCACGACCAGTCGAGGTCGAGCGCGCCGAGCAGCTCGACGACGAAGACGAGCGCCAGCAGCGGGAACGCCCGGTTGAAGACGTCCTCGCGCGCGGAGTAGTCCTCGATGAGCAGCGGGAGCCCGGCGCGGCGGAACCGCCGCTCGTGGACGTCGGTGTCGTGCACGCCGGGCATTCCACCCTGCGGGCCGGACGACGCCGCGCCCGGCCCGCGGGGGCGTCGTCGCGCGACGGTCAGCCGGCGGCCCGTGGCGCGGGGCGACGCCTGGCGGGCGGCATCGGGAGGACCGCCAGGCCGGCCGTCGGGTCGGGCGCCACGTCGCCGGCGCGGGCGTGGAGGACCACCGCCGTATCGCACCACGGGCAGCGGCGGTCGCCGGCGACGAGCACCTGCTCGGTGCACGTCGGGCACCACGAGCGCTCGATCGCGTGGTCCTCGAGCGACTCGACGTCGATGCCGGCGCGCTCCGCGACGGTCGCGCACACGTGCGTCACGCGGGCGCCGTTGCCGGCCCGTCCGCGCGTGATCTGCTCGACGAAGCGCGGGCCGCGCGGCAGGTCGATCCCGAGCTCGGCGGCCATCCGCTCCGGCCCTAGATCGACCATGAGGATCGCCAGGCGCTCCTGGAGCGGGCCGGCGAGCGGCACGTGCATCGCGCCGAAGCTCTCGGGGCCGTGGGTGACGACGTCCTCGACGCAGCCGCGGTCGAGGAAGTGGGCGTGCTGGCCGCGGGTCGTGCGCAGCGACGAGATCGCGCCGAGCCGGCGACGGCAGAGCCGGTACCGACGGCAGGTGGCGTCGACGCCGTAGCGGGACGCGTGGTCGCGCAGGAGCATCGCGGTGGGGCGGATGTCGACCCTGTCCCGTGCGGGCGCGGTGGCGGGCGGGGCGGTGGCGGGTGGAGATGATGGCGTGGGTCGCATGGCGGACCTCTCGAGCGGTGGGACGGCCGGTCCGGGCGGGCCCGGCCGGTCGGCCGCAGCATACGTCGTACTCAGGGCGTCGTCGAGTCCAACCGACGAGTCCGTCGCACGCTGGCGCGACGGCGCTCGCCCGGGCGGTCCGACGCCGTGCGTCCCACGACCCGGCGACGGCTCGACCTCGCGCCGCCGACCGCTCGACTCCCGGCCCGCCGACGGGTAGATTCGTGGGCGCGCGCGCCGCGTCCGGCCGTGCCCTCCGCATGCCCGCCGCCTTCTCCCGCAACGACCGCCCCGGACCCGCCGAGCCGCCGAGGCGGGCGGTCGTGGGCGGCGGATCCGACGCCGTCGGCCGTCGCACCCCCGGGCCCGACCGCACCCTGCTGCGGACCGCGGCCGACGGCGCGACGCGTCTGGCGGCGGTCCCGGGCGACGTCGTCGGCGGCGCCCGCGCGCTCGCCGGCGCGCTCGTCCGCCGCCCGGATCGCGCCGCCGATCCCGACGACCGCGACAGCCAGCTGCTCCGCGACCTGCTGCCGCTCGGCTGGCTCATGGCCAGCGGCTGGTTCCGGGCCGACGTCCGCGGCCTGCACCACATCCCGGACGGCCCCGTGCTGTTCGTCGGCAACCGCTCGGGCGGCAACGTCAACGTCGACGGGGCGGTGTTCACGCTCTCGTTCGCGAGCTACTTCGGCCCCGAGCGCGCGTTCTTCGTCCAGTCGTCGAGCCCGGTGCCGGACCTGCGCGGCCTCGGGTTCCTCCGCCGACTCGGCGTCCTGTCCGACGGCGTCGACGTCGCCGCCGACGTCCTGCGGAGCGGGGCGAGCGTCCTGGCGTACCCGGGCGGGCAGGAGGAGGCGCACCGGCCGACCCGCGAGTCCGGTCGCGTCCGGTTGGGCGCCGATCCGGCGGTGGTCCGGGTGGGGATCGACGCCGGGGTCCCGATCGTTCCGGTGGTGGCCGTCGGCGGGCAGGAGACGGCGCTCTTCCTCGGGCGCCGTCGGACCCTGCGGGGAACCGCGTCGGACGGGGCTCCCCGCCGACGGTCCGTGCCGGTGTCGCTCGCCGCGCCGTGGGGCGTCAACGTCGGCGACGCGCTCGGTCACCTCCCGCTGCCGGCCAAGCTCACGATCCAGGTGCTGCCGCCGATCGACGTCCGCGGCCGGTTCGGCGACCGGCCCGACCCGGTCGCGGTCCACCGCCACGTCGGCGACCGGATGCAGGAGGCGCTCACCGACATGCAGCGCCGTCGACGGCTGCCGGTGGTGGGCTGACCATGCGGTTCGTCGAGCGGATCGACCTGCCGGTGCCGCCCGAGCACGCCTGGCGCGTGGCGGTCGACCCGCAGGTCATCGCCCGGACGCTGCCGGGCCTGGAGCGGCTGGAGATGATCGGCGACCCGAAGCTGCGCGAGGGCGCGCGGATGCGCTGCGTCCTGCGGATCGGGGCCGCCGCGCTGGGGAGCGAGCTCGTCGTCACGGAGTACACCCCCGACCGCGACCTCGTCGCGTCCGGCGTCACCGGGATCGACCTCCACATCGGCCTGCGCATCCGTCCGCACGGCGAGGGCGCCCGGGTGCAGGTCCGGATGGGCTACAACCCGCCCGGCGGGGTCGCGGGCGCCGCCGCGGGGGCCTTCGCCCGACCGGTGCTGCGCGCCCGCATCCGACGGATGCTCCGCGGCATGGAGCGGATCGCGCTCAACGAGACGGCCCGTCGCCGTCCGCCCGGCCCGCGCCGGGCGACCGCGACGGTCGTGCGGGCGGGCGACGTGCTCGTGCGCAGCGGAGTCGTGCGACCGATGCGGCCCGACAAGGTCGTGGCGATCGCCCGCCAGCTCGCGCGGTGGGGCGCCACGCCGGCCGGGGCCTACAGCGCGGCGGCGGTCCGCTACCCGGGCCGCCTCGCGATCGTCGACGGCGACCGCTCGCTGACGTACGGCGAGCTCGACCGGCGCAGCACGGCGCTCGCGGTCGCGCTGCGCGACCGCGGCGTCACCGAGGGGCACCGCGTCGCGATCGCGGCGCGCAACCACCGCGGGTTCGTCGAGACGCTCGTCGCGGTGAGCAAGGCGGGCGCGGACGCGCTGCTGCTCAACGTCGGGTTCGCCGAGCCCCAGATGCGGGCGGTGCTCGACCGCGAGCGGCCGACCGCGATCGTCTGCGACGCCGACCTGCTCGGGGTGCTGGGCGAGGGGCGTGGCGGGTCGGCGGTCGTCGTGCCGCGCGTCGTGAGCGCCTGGGACGACGAGCATCCGCCGGTCGACGGGATCCGCACGCTCGACGAGCTCGTCGTCGAGGGCGCCGGTCGCCCGCTGCCGCCGCCGGGCGCGCCGGGACGGGTCGTCCTGCTGACGTCCGGCACGACCGGGGTGCCGAAGGGCGTCCGTCGCAGCCGGATCCCGCTCGAGGCCCCGATCTCGCTGCTCGACCGCATCCCGTATCGCGACGCCGGGACGCTCCTCATCGCGCCGCCGCTGTTCCACGCGTGGGGGTTCGTCAACCTGCTGCTGGCGATGCTCACGGGGTCGACGGTCGTGCTGCGCCGCGGGTTCGATCCCGAGGAGACGCTCGCGACGATCGAGGCGTGCGACGTCGACGTGCTCGTCGCCGCGCCGGTGATGCTGCGGCGCATCCTCGACCTGCCGGACGACCGGCGGGCGGCGCACGACGCGTCGTCGCTGCGGCTGACGGTGTCGTCCGGGTCGGCGCTGCCGGGCGAGCTCGCCACCCGCTGGATGGACGAGTTCGGCGACCACCTCTACTCCCTGTACGGGGCGACCGAGGTCGGCTGGGCGGCGATCGCGTCGCCCGAGGACCTGCGCTCCGCGCCGAGCACCGCCGGCCGCGTCCCGCGCGGCGTGGACCTGCGCGTCTTCGACGCCGACGGCGTGCCGATGGCGACGCACCGCAAGGGCCTCATCCACGTGTCCGGGCCGACGGCGGAGACCCGCTACACCGACGGCACCGGGCTGCGCGAGCGCAACGGCCTGGTCGACACCGGCGACGTCGGCTACGTCGACGACCTGGGCCGGCTGTTCGTCCTGGGCCGGGTCGACGACATGGTCGTCTCGGGCGGCGAGAACGTGTACCCGCGGGTCGTCGAGGACCTGCTGGCCGAGCATCCGGCGATCGCCGAGGTCGCGGTCGTCGGGGTGCCCGACGACGTGTGGGGCCAGCGGCTCGCCGCCCACGTCGTCCTGCGCGACGGGGCGGAGCTCGACGACGACGCGCTCCGCGCGTACGTCCGACGCCGTCGCCCGCGGTTCGACGTGCCGCGCGACGTGCACCGTCACGCGTCCCTGCCCCGTAACGCGGCCGGCAAGACGATCCGGCGCGAGCTGGCCGCGATCCCCGCCCCGACCGCGTCGTAGCGGGCGGTCAGGCCCCGACGAGCGTCGGCTCGTAGAGCACGCGCCACAGCAGCAACGTGCCCGCCGCGATCGACGCGGTCAGCTCGTCCTCGTCGATCGGACGGGCGAGCACCTGGTGCAACGTCCGCTCGAACGCCCACGGCAGCCAGCGGGCGGTCTCGGCGGCCGGCAACGTCGGGTCGACCCATCCGCCGGCCTGGCCGCGGACGATGTGCGCCTCGACGAGGCCCTGGTGGCGGTCCATGATGTCGTTGACCGCGTCGCGGAGCCCGGGGTCGTAGCGCGCCCCGTCGTAGATCGCGGCCATGAGCGGCCCGTTGTGGAGGTACTCGCGCATCGTGCGGTCGAGCGCCTCGTGCAGCTCGTCCCGGTGGACGTCCGGTCCCAGGTCCCACCAGGCGCGGGCCGACTCGGCGGTCTGCTCGAAGACCGCCTCGGCGCAGGCCCGCAGCAGGTCGGTCTTGTCGGTGAAGTACGCGTAGAACGTCGAGCGCGAGATCGGCATCGCGTCGAGCAGCGTCTGGACGCTGATGTCGGAGTACGCGGTGCCCGACGCCAGCAGGTCCTCGATGACGGGCAGCATCGCGTCGCGGACCTCGTCGCGGCGCTTCTGGCGGCGGGACCGCCCGTCACGCCGCGACATCGTCGCCCCCGTCCACCGTCGGGGCGAGCAGCAGGTTCCAGATGAGCCCGGCGAGCGCGTCGAGCGTCGCGTCGTCGGCGACGCCGTCCGCGTCGCGCAGCTCCTGCAGGCCGCGCTCGACCGCCCACACGAGCCACGACGCGGTCTGGTCGGCGTCGATCGCGGCCGGGATGCGGCCGTCGGCCTGACCGTCGCGGATCCGTCCGGCGACGTTGTCGATCGCGGGACGGATCGTGGCGCGGTACGCGTCGCGCAGCCCGGAGTCGTGCACCGTGGCGGCCACGACGACGCCGAGCGTGCCGCGCAGCCGGCGGAACGCCGCGTCGAGGGTGTCGATCGAGCGGCGGACCGCGGCGCGGTCGTCGGGCCAGGACGGCTCCCACAGCGCGCTGCCGGCCCGGCCGAGCTCGCGCCACACGTGCTCGGCGAGCGCGAGCATGAGGTCGGCCTTGTCCTCGAAGTGGACGTAGAACGTCGACCGGGCGATGCCGGCCACGTCGAGCATCGCGTCGATCGGCGGCCCGTCCTCGGCGCCCTGGTCCGCCATCGTCTCGAGCGCGCCGGCGATCGTGACGACCATCTCGGCGCGGCGCCGGGCTCGGGCGGAGCGGAACGTGCGGGCGGGCGTCGCCATCGGACACGGAGTCTAGGAGTCGTGGCCGGACGGCGCGTCGGGGAGCCGCTACCGGGCCGTCATGCGGGCCAGGCGCGACACGGCCTCGGCGCGGTTGCTCGCGTCGAGCTTGCGCAGGATGCTCGACACGTGGCTCTTCACCGTCTCGGGGGACAGGACGAGCGACGCGGCGATCTCGCGGTTCGACATGCCCTCCGACAGGAGCTCGGCGACCCGGATCTCGCGCTCGGTGAGCCGCGCGCGGACCTCGTCGGACGCGAACCCGGCCGGCGTCCCCAGCGGGTCCCGCGTGGGGAAGGTCAGGCCGAACCCCTGGTCGACCGGCAGGGTCACCGGCGCGTCGGTCATCTCGCGCGCGAGGGCCTGGATCGACGACGACGCCTGCCGGACCTCGGACAGGAGCTCGGCGGCCCGCATCCGCAGGACGACGAGCTCGAGCGCCGCGGTGACGGCGTGGACGTAGGAGCCGAGCAGCCGCCGGTCGCCATCCGACATCGGCCGGTCGTCCCGGACCGCGACGACGATCGCGACCGCCCGGGCGTCGGGGGCGACGGGCATGAGGCACGTGCGCGCGTGATCGAGCCCGAGCGTCTGCGCGACGAGGCTCGGCAGGCCGAGGACGCGCGGGTCGTCGCGGGCGGCCGGTCGACGCACGATCTCGCTCTCGAGGCTGCCGGGGGCGAGGGGGATCGGCGCGGCGAGCGTCCGCCGGCGTAGCGCGTCGCCCTCGGGGTGGCGCAGCGGTCTGGTGCCGTGGGTCGTGAGCGACGCCTCGGCGACCCGCAGGACGAAGCACGCCGCCACCGGGGTGGCGTCGCGGATCCCGTCGGCGGCCGACGCGAGCATCGACATGGCGTCCTCGGCCGAGCGTAGGGTCCGGTAGACCAACGCCACGCGGTCCAGCACGTCCAGGGGGTCGGGGGGCTCCATGCCGCGATCCTCGCACGCGATCGACCACCGTCGCGGGCGCCCGGCCGCCGCCGCGCCGTCGGCCGTGGCGGCGTCGCTCGCCGCGTCGGCCCGGCGGCTCCGCCGTCGCGAGCCCCGCGGCCACCGGGCGATCCACCCGATCAGAACGGCGTGTCTGGACTTGGCGTTCGGCATCGAATACGCTTGCCGTGGCGTCGTGGAGTGGCGGTGGATCCGGCCTCTGGACGTCGCGTTCGAAGCGTGGTGGGGGCGGAGGGCCTCCCGTCGCCCCGGGAGAGGGAAGTAGTGATCAGCGAGCCCATGACCGTCCACCGCAACCCAGGTGACCCCGTCGCGGTCGCGCGCGACCTGCGTGACGCGCTCGTCGACGTCCTCGCCGTCGACGACCCGGCGATCGCCCGACTCCGCCACGCCCGCACGACGGTGGCGCTCCGCGTCGAGGGCGGCGGCGCCCCGATGACCCTGCTGCTGGACCGCGACCCGCCCGAGGTCGTCGACGGCGAGGACGCCGAGATCGTCATCGACCTCGACGCCGAGGCGGCGCGCAACATGGCCGTCGGGGCGCTTCCGCTGCCGGGGGCGATCGTCGCCGGCGACGTCCGCTACAGCGGCCCGGTGCGGTCGTACATGGCGATCGACCCGATCATCCGCCGGCAGCTCGCGCTCCGCGCCGGCCGCGACCCCGAGGACGTCGTGCCGGCGTCCGCCTACCCGCCGGGGATCGCCCCCGAGCTCCTCGCGATCGAGTCGCGCGGCCTGCAGAAGAGCTTCGGCGCCCACCGCGTGCTCGCCGGCCTCGACGTGCAGATCCCCGAGGGCGTCATATCGGTCGTGCTCGGCCCGTCCGGCACCGGCAAGAGCGTGCTGCTGCAGCACGTCATCGGCCTCATGAGGCCGGACGCGGGCGAGGTCATCATCCGCGGTCGCCCGCTCAGCCGGATGAGCCGGTCGGAGATCCTCGCGCTGCGGCGCGAGATCGGCGTGATGTTCCAGGACGGCGCGCTGTTCAGCACCATGAACATCTACGACAACGTCGCGTTCCCGCTGCGCCAGCACACCGACCTCACCGAGCCCGAGGTCGACGAGATCGTCATGCACCACCTCGACAGCGTCGGCCTGGCGGGCGCGACCGACCGCATGCCGAGCCAGCTGTCGGGCGGCATGCGCAAGCGCGCCGGGCTCGCGCGGGCGCTCGTCCTCAACGCGGGGATCGTGCTCTGCGACGAGCCGGACTCCGGCCTCGACCCGGTCCGCACCGCCCTGCTCGGCGAGCTCCTCATCGAGCAGCACGCCGCGCACGGCGGGACGATGATCGTCGTCACGCACAACGTGCTCCTCGCCAAGCTCCTCGCCGACCACATCACGGTCGTGTGGCGCGGCAAGGTCCTGGAGTCCGGCCTGGCGGAGCACATCTTCGCGTCGCCCACCCCGTTCGTGCAGCAGTTCCTCGCCGGCGCATCCGAGGGTCCGCTCGGCATGGACGCCTGAGCGCGCACGGCGCTCGCACGGTCGGCCTCCGCGGTCGGCCGCCCACCGGATCTCCGGGGACCGGGCGACCCCGACGGTCGCTCCGGTCGCGCTCCACTCCTCCGGGCGAGCGCAGACCGCGGACCGGGTCGCACGCCGACTCGACGGATGTGTGACGAAGTTCACCCGACCGGGGGTACCGGTTCCCCCGGTCAGGCGATGTGCTGGATGTCGTGTCCGGGCATGATGTCCAACGTGGAGGGAGGGGTCACCAAGCCGCCGGCGGGAGCCGCGCGCGCCGACAAGCCACGGGGCGTCACCGCCCACGAGGCGTTCGAGGGCTCGGCGGTCTTCGCGTCGCTGCGCACCGCGTACGACACGGCGATGCTCGGACCACGGGTGGCCCGCCTGGCCGTCAAGCCACCGATCCGCTGGGTCGGCGACGCGATCATCGAGGCCAACCTCAACGTCCGTCGCTGCTTCATCCCCCTGCTCATCTCGCAGGCGATCTGGATCATCGGCTTCGGGATCCTGAACTTCGGCGAGGTCGCGTTCACCCTCGGCGTCGCCGACCGCGCCCCGGGCGGCGTGTTCGTCGGGTTCACCCGCGAGGTGTCGACGTGGATCACGATGATGATCCTCGCCGGCATCGCCGGCAGCGCCCTGGCGGCGGACATCGGCGCCCGCAAGATCCGCGAGGAGCTCGACGCGATGGCGGTCCTCGGCGTCGACACCATGCGCTCGCTCATCGTGCCGCGGGTCATGGGGATGGTCTACGCCGCGCTCGTGCTCGGCCTGCTCGGCCTGCTCATCCCGATCGGGTGCTACTACATCATCACCCCGGCGTTCCTCGAGTACACGCCCGCGGTCTACCGCGAGTCGTGGTACCTCAACATCCAGCCCGTCGACCTGCTGTCGACGTTCTTCAAGCACGCGGTGATGGGCTTCTTCATCGCGATGGTCGCCTGCCAGCGCGGCCTCGCCACGAAGGGCGGCGCCGAGGGCGTCGGGCTCACCGTGACGCAGTCGGTCGTCGTGTCGTTCTTCGGCATCTGGATGTTCAACAGCGTCTACAACATCGGGTTCCTCACGATCTTCCCCGACCTGCTGGTGCTGAAGGGCTGAGATGACCGCTCCGCCTCCACCTCCACCGTCGGCGGCCGCCACCGCGGACCCGACCGCCTCCGAGCCGGAGCAGGTCGGGGCCCGCAAGGTCCACAGCGGGTTCCTCCACGAGATGGGCGAGCTCGTCGTCTTCTCCGGCCAGGCGATCGTCGCGATGTTCGGGACGCCGCGCTACTTCTCCGAGGTGCTCGGGCTCACCGCCCGGATCGTCCGCCGCACGAGCTTCCTGCTCCTGGCGATGAACGTCTTCCTCGGGTTCAGCGTCGCGACGTTCGGGTTCTTCTTCCTCCGCACGATCGGCGCGGGCGACTTCGTCGGCGTCTTCACCGGCCTGCTCACCCAGCGCCAGGTGTCGATGACGATGTACGGCTACGTCCTGAGCGCGAGCATCTGCTGCGCGATCACGGCCGAGCTCGGCGCGGCGAAGATCCAGCAGGAGATCGACGCCTACGAGTCCACCGGCGTCGACCCGATGCAGCTCATCGTCGGGGCGCGCGTCCTCGCGGTGATGATGTTCGTCCCGCTGGCGACGGTCATCAGCCTCATCGGGCAGAACCTCGGCAACTACCTCGACATCGTCGTCGTCCTCGGCGGCAACGGGTCGCAGCAGTTCCTCGACGTCACCTTCAGCGTCCAGAGCATGATCGGCCAGATCTACACGCTGATCACGTTCTTCTTCATGACCCTGCCGTGCGTCCTCGTCGCCTGCTTCTACGGCATGCGGGCCAGCGGCGGACCGGCCGACGTCGGTCGCGCCGTCGCGAAGTCGCTGATGATCAACCTCATCCTGGTCCACGTCATCTCGGCGTTCTTCGGCGTCTTCTTCTACGGCCGCAACCTCAACATCCCGATCGGCGACTGATGAGCGAGAAGGCAGGCATCCGCCGCCTCGTCACGGCGGTCGTCGGGGTCGTCGCGGTCGTCGTCCTGGCCGTCGTCGTCACCAGCGGATCGGACCCGACCGGCCACCGGCTGAGCGCCACCGTGACCGAGGCGACGAACGTCATCGCGGGCCAGGAGGTCCGGGCCGGCGGCAAGGTCATCGGCGTCGTCGACGACCTCGAGCCGATCGACCGCGGGCACCGCGCCAAGGTCACCCTGCGGATCACCGAGGACGACGCGTGGCCGCTGCCGCGCGGCACGAAGTTCAGCGTCCGATGGGGCGGCACCGCCTCGTTCTACAACCGCTACGTGCGGGTCGAGCGCGGCGAGGACGGCGGCCCGGTCCTCGCCGACGGGGCGACGATCCCGGCCGGCGACTTCACCGTCCCGGTCGAGGTCGACCAGCTCCTCGCCGACTTCGACGTCCGCGTCCGTCGCGACCTCAAGCGCTTCGTCGACAACATGGGACCGGCGCTCGCCCGGGCCCGCGGCGGCCTGGAGGAGACGCTCGAGGAGGCGCCCCCGGCGCTCGAGCAGGGCCGGATCGTCATCGGCGAGCTCGTCGCCGACCGCGGATCGCTCGCCGAGACGATCAACCGCACCGACAAGGTCGTCGACGCGGTCCGTCGCGCCGATCCCGGCCTGTCGAGCCTGCTCGAGGGCGCCGCCCGCACCTTCGACGCGATCGCCGACCGCAGCACCGAGCTCGAGCGCACGATCCAGGCCCTGCCGGCGACGTTCCGCCAGGTCCGCCAGACCCTGCCGAAGGCCGACACCACCCTGCAGGGCGTGTCGAAGCTCGCCGGCGAGATCCGGCCGGGCGTCCGCGAGCTACGCCGGATCGCCGCGCCGGTCGACCGGACCCTGCGCGCCGTGCAGCGCGTGACGCCCGACGCCCGCGCCACCCTGCGGACCGTCCGCCGCGACGGCGACGACATCAACCGGTTCGTCACCCGCCTCACGACCCTGTCGCCGCAGCTGTCGTCGACGTCCGACGAGGCGATCACCGCGCTGAAGTGCATCCGTCCGTGGACGCCCGAGATCGTGTCGCTGCTCATGACCTGGGGCGACTTCATGTCGTGGAACGACGGCAAGGACAAGATCCTCCGCGCCCAGATCCAGCACTTCCTGCCCGCCCAGTTCAACTCGCACCCGATGAAGCCGGCCGAGGTCGCCAAGCTCTACCCCGGGATGACCTACGGGTTCCCGCGGCCCCCGGGCTACAACGCCGGTCAGCCCTGGTTCCAGCCGGAGTGCGGCGCCGGGCCCGACGCACTCGACCCGTCCAAGGACCAGGAGGCGAACGCCCCGATCGCCCGGCCGATGCCCGAGATGCAGACCTCGAGGAAGAAGGCCCGGCGATGAAGGCCGCCGCGCTCCTGCCCCGGGCCGTCCTGCTCGTCGCGGTCGTCGTCCTCGTCGTGCTCGTCACCCGCAGCGACGAGAGCTACGTCGTGAACCTGCGGATGACGAACGCCGGCGGGCTCAAGGACGGGTCCCCGGTGACGATCGGCGGCGTGAAGATCGGCAAGGTCACGCTCGACGTCGACACCGACGCCGACGCGGTCGTCGCCCGGCTCGACATCGACGAGCAGTACGCCCCCGTCGGGCGCGACGCCCGCGCCGTCATCGCCGCGCAGAACCTCCTCGGCCAGAAGCAGGTCGAGATCGTCCCCGGCGACACGCAGGACCCGGCGCCGTCCGGGCACGTCATCCGCACCGGCAGGATCACCGAGGCGACCGACCTCGACCGCGTCCTCAGCGTCCTCGACGCCGACACCCGCGCCCGGCTGGCGATCTTCGTCAACGAGGCCGGCGCCGCGTTCACCGGTCGACGGGCCGACTTCAACCGCTTCCTCCGCGAGATCACCCCGGCGATCGCGTCCGGCACCGACCTCGTCCAGGCGATCACGAGCGAGAACGAGCGCCTCGGGCGGCTCGTCGAGACGACCGACCGGTTCGTCGCCGAGATCAACGACCGTAGCGACGACGTCGTGCGGCTCGTCGACCGCGCCGGCCGGGCCGCCGCGACGGTGTCCGACAAGCGCGCCGAGCTGCGGGCCACCCTCGCCACCGCGCCGGCCGGCCTCGACGAGCTGCAGCGGTTCCTCGCCGACCTGGAGCGCTCGACGACGCCGCTGCAGACCGCCGCCCGGCGCGTCAGCGCGACGACCGACCCGCTGACCGCGGCGCTCGACGAGCTCGAGCCGTTCCGCAAGGCCGCGGACCCGGCCCTGAAGACCGCGGTGAAGGTCGCGCCGGACCTCGTCCGCCTGGCCCGGCAGGCCACCCCGGTCCTCGAGCGCGCCCGGCCGACCCTCGCCGCCGTGACGAGCCTCAGCCGCAAGGAGCTGCCGGGCGTCGGACGGATCGTCGACCGGGGCCTGAACAACGCGCTCGCGGTCGTCGACAACTGGGCGGGCGCGATCCAGTTCCGTGACGGCCTGTCGCACATCTTCCGCGGCGAGGCGTCGGCCGCCCCGGACGCCGTGGCGGCGATCCTCGAGCGCCTGCAGGCCGGACCCTCCGGACCGTCGCCGACCTCCCGCGGGCGGGCGACCGCGAAGAAGCCCACCCCGAAGGCCGGCGGCCAGGCGTCGGCGCCGGCGTCCAGGGCCCCGCGGGCATCCGCCCCGCGCCCCGGCGCGTCGGCACGACCCACGCCGCTCGAGGAGTCGCTGCGCGGCGCCGTCGACGGGGTCGGCCAGGTCATCGGCGGCCTCGGCAGCGGGCTGGGCGCGACGCTCGACGGGCTCCTCGGCGGGTCCGGGGGACGCAACGGCGGCTCCGGGTCCGGCGACGCGGGCACCATCCTCGACCGACTCCTGGGCCCATGAGCGCAGCACGCAACATCCGCCGGCCCAAGCGGCGTCGCGACACGGCGTCGGTCCGCACCGTCACCATCGGCGGCACGATCGTCATCATCCTCCTGGCCGTGCTCGGCTGGCAGGCGCTGCGCGTCTACAACGGCGTGCCCGGGCGCGACTACTCGACGATCTACGTGTCGACCCCGCAGGTCGGCAACCTCCTGAGCCACGACCAGGTCCGGATCGCCGGCGCCCGCGTCGGGCAGATCCTCAAGCGCGACGTCGGGGCGGACGGCAAGCCGCGGATCGAGCTGCAGATCGAGCCCGGCACCGACATCCCGTCCGACACGAAGGTCGCCGTGCGTGGCGCGGGCCTGCTCGGCGCACGCTACATCGAGCTCATCCCGGGCACGAGCCCGGAGCCGCTCGACGACGGTGCCACGCTGCGCGGCACCGACGCCAGCTACACCTTCGGCCTGCCCGAGGCGCTCGACACCTTCGACCGCGAGACCCGGGGCGCGCTCGGCCACATGGTCGGCTCGCTCGGCCAGGGGTTCCTCGGCAACGGCGAGCGCCTCAACGACGGCATCCACGCCGCCGCCACGCGCGGCAAGCCGTTCGGCCAGTTCGCCCGCACGGTGCTCGCCCGGGAAGGGGCCGCCCAGCGGCTGATCCCGGCCCTCGACGCCGCGGTCGCGCCGCTCGACGCCAAGCGGCGCGAGATCGCGGACCTCACGACGGTCGGGGCCGACGTCATGGACACCTTCATCGAGCACGCCGCCGGCATGCGCGAGACGCTCGACGTCGCGCCCGACGCCCTGACCGACATGCGCTCCGGGCTCAACGCGTCGGCGCCGCTGCTCGCGAGCCTGCGCGGCGCGGCCGACCAGGCGTCGGTGACGCTCGCCGACGCCCCGCGCGGCCTGCGCTCGCTGCGCCGCCTGCTGCGTGACGCGCGCACCCCGCTGCGCCGCACGTCGTCGCTGCTCGACGCGGCCGTCCCCGCCGTGCCGGGCGCGTTGAGGATCACCGACGCCGCCGATCCGGTGCTGAAGCCGGCGAAGGACCTCGTCGACGACGGGCTCGTGCCGATCCTCCGCGAGACGCTCCCGTACGAGTGCGACATCGTGAACTTCGGCACGACGATGCGCAGCATGACCGGCTACACGCAGCCCGGGTCCGGGGTCCACGGTCCGGCGCAGGCGTTCCGCCTGCAGATCATCGTGCCGCTGTCGACCGACGTCGTCGGCATCAAGGACAACCTGGGCTTCAACAAGCGCGAGGGCGTCGTCGAGCCCTGCAAGTACCTCGCCAAGCCGTACCCGCAGTTCATCCCCGGGAGCGACCGGTGAGCGCCACCAAGAGCCTCAACGAGCGGTTCGGGCTGGCCTGGCTCGGCGCGCTCGTCCTCGGGGTGTCGACCTTCGTCATGCTCGCGTACTACGTGGGGTGGGCGCAGAAGCTCACCTACGACGCCGGCCGCGAGGTGAAGATCGAGTTCGCGTCCGCCGACCAGCTCGAGCCGGGCGACCCGGTCCGCGTCGACGGGATCGAGGAGGGGCGGGTCACGTCGATCGAGGACGTCGGCGGCGGGCGCCGTGCGCTCGTCACCGTCGACGTCGCCGAGGACGCCGGCCCGCTCTACCGCGACGCCCGCGCCGAGGTGCGGTGGAAGCATCTCCTCGGCGGCGCGTTCTACGTCAAGATCGACCGGGGCACGCCCAAGGCCGGCGAGCTCGGGGGCAACGTCATCCCGCGCGACCAGACCCAGGTCCAGGTCGAGGTCGAGGACCTCACCGGCGTGTTCCAGGGCCGGGCGCAGGAGGGGCTGCTGACGCTCATCGACGAGCTCGGCGTGACGCTCGAGGACGACGACGCCCTGGCCGGCCTGCTCGAGACCGTCGGCGACGCCGCCCCCGACCTGGAGCGTGGCCTGCGCGCCGCCCGCGGCCTGCGGCCCGAGCGCGACCTCCGCGACCTGCTCAAGGGGACGACGCACGCCATGCGCGCGCTCGACGCCCCGCAGGACGGGCTCCGCACGCTCGTCGAGGGCGCCGCGGCGACCCTGTCGACCACCGCCGGCCGCGACGACGACCTGCGCGCCACGCTGACCGACGGGCCGGGCGTCACCGCGCTCGTCCAGACGACGCTCCGGCGCCTGGACCACACGCTCGCCGGCGCCGACGGCCTCGTCGCCGACCTGCGCGAGGTCGCGCCCGACGTCGCCCCGACGCTCGCGTCGTTGCGCCCGACGCTCGAGCGCACGACGAAGCTCGTCGACCGGGCGCGCCCGCTCGTGCGCACCCTGCGGCCGACGGTCACGTCGCTCGCCAACCTCGGGACCCGCGGCGTGCCACTGCTCGACGACGTGCAGCCGAGCATCGACCGGCTCGAGAAGGAGATCCTGCCGTACCTCAACGAGCCGGATCCCGACACCGGCAAGCCGACGAGCTCGATGATCGGCGGCACCGCGGCCGGCTTCGGCGGATCGGCGTCGCAGCAGGACGCCAACGGGCACTTCATCCGGTTCCCCGCATCGGTCGGCCTGTCGTCGGTCAACCTGCCGTGCACGACGTCGATCACCGACCCGTACGCGGGTGACCTGCTGGCCTGCCAGTCGCTCGACGGGTGGCTCGCCTCGCTGCTGGGCTACGCCCCGGCGCTCGACCAGCTCCTCACGGGCGCGAAGGGAAGGAAGCCGTGAAGGATCCGCGCGATCGGATGACCCACGGGATCACCCGGGGTCGCCTGGCCCTGGAGACGCGCCGCTCGGTGCGGTCGATCCCGATCCTGCTGCTCGCCGTGGCGGCGACCGTCGCCGGCGGCATCGCGATCTTCAGCCAGCTGAGCAACACGCTGCTGAAGAGCACCGTCCAGGCGCGGTTCGCCGTCGACGACGCGTTCGGCGTGCTCGCCGGCGTCGACGACGTCCGCTACCGCGGCGTGCCCGCCGGGACGATCATGAAGATCGAGCGCGAGGGCACCCAGCCGGTGCTGCGGATCAAGATCCGCGAGGACTACCCGCTCTACCGCGACGCCCGCGCAGAGCTGCGCCCCGAGACGCCGCTCAACGACCAGTACCTCGACATCATCGATCCGGGCACGCCCAAGGCCGGCCGCCTGGACGAGGACCACGTCGTCCCGGCGTCCCGCACGGCGGTGAACGTCAAGGTCAACGACGTCCTCAACACCCTCGAGGCGAATGAGCGCACCCGGCTCACCCAGCTCCTCGACAACCTCGGCAACGGGATGGAGGACGGGGGCCGGTCGCTGCGCGCCGCGGTCAACCAGTTCACGCCGTTCGTCGCGAGCGCCCACACGCTGACGAAGGAGCTCGCCAAGCGCGACAAGGCCGTCAAGCGGCTCATCCACAACGCGGGCGTGCTGACGAAGACGCTCGGCGACCGCGAGCAGCAGCTCCGCACGCTCGTCCGCGAGGGCTCCGCGACGCTCGGCACGCTGCAGGAGGGCTCGGCCGACCTCGACCGCACGCTCGCCGAGCTGCCCCAGACGACCCGGGCGGTCGACTCCGGCCTGCGCTCCGTCGTCGCGGTGCTCGGGGACGTCGACCGGGCCGTGGCCGACCTGCGTCCGATCGCCCGACGGCTGCCCGGCGACCTGTCGACCGTCCGCAAGCTCGACGCGGCGCTGTCGCCGGCGGTCCGTCGCCTGATGGATCCGGTCGACCGGCTGGTGCCGTTCGCCCGGGCGCTGCGTCCGCTCGCCGACGACGCGTCCGACACCGTCGACGCGCTGAGCCCGCAGACCCCGTGGCTCGACAAGGCCACACGCAGCCTGGCGCTGTGCGAGAAGGCGGTCCAGGGCTTCTTCCAGTGGAACGCGTCGCTGTCGAAGTTCGGCGACGTCCGCGCCCCGATCCCGCGCGGCAACCTCGCCGTCAACGCGCCCGACCTGGGGATCCCCGGCGTCGCCAAGCGCAAGCCGGCCGAGAACTGCGCCGGCGGCGTGACCATCGACGGCCGCGTGCCGACGAAGGAGGACGAGAGCTGATGGAGGGCCGTCGCGCACTGCACAAGCACTGCCTCAGCCTCATGGTGTTCACCGCGGTGGCGGTGGCCTGGGCGCTCTTCCTCTTCGACCGGGGCGGTGGCCTGCCGTCGTTCTCCGACACGTACGAGGTGTCGGCCGTCATCCCGACCGGGGCCGCCCTGGCCCCCGGGTCGCGCGTGACCGTCGCCGGCGCCCAGGTCGGCAAGGTCAAGTCGGTGAAGCGCCTGGGCCGCGGCGCCCGCCTCCTGCTCGAGATCGAGGACGACGAGGTCCTGCCGCTGCCGCGGGACTCGCGCGTCCACATCCGCCAGCACACCCCGGTCGGCGAGAACTACGTGTCGATCGAGGTCGGCCGGTCCACCCAGACCATCGCGTCCGGCGGCGGGCTGCCGGTCGAGCAGGCCGACGAGTTCGTCGACGTCGACCGACTCCTCAGCGTCCTCAAGGGCGGCACCCGCGAGCGGGCCCGCCAGACGGTGAAGAGCCTCGGCATGGGGCTCGACGGTCGCGGCGAGCAACTCAACGTGACGCTCCGCGAGGCCGGGGACTTCCTCCGCCACGCGCAGGACTTCGTCGACGTCCTGTACGCGGAGCGCAAGTCGACCGCACGGCTCGTCGACCAGCTCGGGAACGTCGCCGCCGCGATCGGCCAGCGTGACCAGGCGATCCGCGACATCGGCGACCGCGGCCTCGTGGCGCTCGACGCCCTGCGCCGGCAGGACGAGGCGCTCGGCGAGACGATCGACGCGCTGCCGGCGACGTTGCGCAGCGTCAAGAAGACGTCCGGCGTCCTGCGGTCGACGTCCGGTACCGCGACGCCCGTCGTCGACGAGCTCACCGGTGCGCTCAAGGCCCTGCAGCCGGTCGTCAAGCGGCTCCCGGCGGCGTCGTCCGACGGTCGCGCGGTGCTGCGCGAGCTGTCGGCGGCGGCCCCGATCCTCGAGGACACCCTCGAGCGGGTCACGAAGCTCTCCGATCCGCTGGCCGCCGCGCTGCCCAAGCTCCACCGCGTGGTCTGCGAGGTCGCCCCGGTCGCCCGGTACGCCAAGCCGTACTTCCCCGAGGTCCTCCACATCGTGATCGGCCTGGGCTCGTCGTCCAACAGCTACGACGCGACCGGCCACCTCATCCGCCTGGCCCCGATCGTCGGCGAGAACTCCGTCGTCGCGCTGCCGGCGGAGATCTCGGCGGGCGTGTCCGACCTGCTCTACAAGTCGCCGCTGACGTCGCTGAACTTCGACCCGTACCCCAAGCCGGGCTCGCTGGGCAAGACCGTCGCCAAGGGCAACCAGCCGCTCGGGCCGTCGAAGATCCCCGAGACGGGCTACGTCTACCCGCGGGTCCACGCGGACTGCTGAGGCCGGCCCGGCCTCCCCGGACGGGCGCGGCGTCGACCTCGTGTCCGGCCGACGTGCGGAGGGCGCCGGACAGCGTCGAACATCGGGTCCATACTCGGTGTTCGACGCGCTACCCTTGGGGCATGGTCGCCGACGCACCCAGCACCCCCGGCATCCGGGACGTCCTCACCTCGGTGGCCGGCATGGTCACCGCGGTGGCGAAGGAGCGGCGCAGGGCGCCGACTCCACCGCGCACCGTCGACGACGTGCCGCTGTCGGCGGAGCACCTCACCGACGAGTGGCTCACCGCGGTGCTCTGCTCGGGCACGCCCGGCGCCCGGGTCGTGTCGCACCGGCTCGGGGAGGGCTCCGACGGCACGAGCTCGCGTCGCGCCGTGACGGTGACCTACGACGACGCCGGGCGCGATGCCGGCCTGCCGGTCGACCTGTACACCAAGGCGACGCCCAAGCTCCGCTCGCGGATCCTCATCGGCATCACCGGCGCGGCGGCCGCCGAGAACCTCTTCTACATGGGGATCCGCCCGCACCTGCAGCTCGAGGCGCCGCGCGGGTACCACGGCGGGTTCGACGCCCGGACCGGCCGGTCGCTCCTGCTCACCGACGACATCGCGGTGCAGAAGGGCGCGACGTTCGGCAACGCCGCGATCGAGGTCGACCGCGCCGACGCCGAGAGCATGGTCCGCGAGATGGCGCGCTACCACGGGCCGCTGTGGGGCGACCCGCGCCTGCGGGGCGAGTGGGCCGCCCGGGGCCTGAAAGACTGCCACGCCTGGCAGGCCGAGTTCAACGTCAAGACGCGGTTCGGCGAGGGCGCGATGGTCGGGGTGCGGTTCTCCGGCGACCTCATCCCCGAGCCGCTGCGACGTCGCCGCAAGGAGATCGTGCCCGCCGCGATGCGGTCGCTGCGGATCAACGCCGACGGTCCGCAGACGCTGCTGCACCAGGACACGCATCCCGCCAACTGGTTCCGCCTGCCGGACGGGTCGATGCACCTCTACGACTGGCAGGGGATCGCCCGCGGCGGCTGGGCGTTGGACTACGCCTACGCGCTGAGCGCCGCGCTCGACGTCGAGGACCGTCGGGCGTGGGAGCGCGAGCTGCTGGCGCTCTACCTCGACGAGCTGGCCGCGCAGGGCGGCGACGCCCCGTCGTTCGACGACGCGTGGCTGCAGTACCGCCAGCAGATGCTCCACGGGCTCATCTTCTGGCTCTACACGCTCGCCGCGGGCCGCCTGGGCGCGGTGCTGCAGCCGATGGACCACTGCCGGCTCATCGTCGGCCGGATCGCCCAGGCGATGGTCGACCTGGAGACGCTCGACGCGGTCCGCTGAGCGACGGGGCCTCAGCGCGCGTCGGCCTCGAGCGTCGCCAGGTGGGCGACGTTCGCCCGGTCGTCCGCGTCGTCGCTCGGCGCGGCGGCGAACCACGCGTCGAGGATCTCGTCGAGCACGGGACGCGACAGCAGCCGTAGGCCGAGCGCCAGGACGTTGGCGTCGTTCCAGCGGCGCGCGCCGTCGGCGGTGGGACCGTCGACGCAGAGCGCCGCGCGGATGCCGGGGACCTTGTTGGCCGCGATCGACGCGCCGGTGCCGGTCCAGCACGCGACGACCGCCTGGTCGGCGTCGCCGTCGACCACGGCCCGCGCCGCGGCGGCCGACGCCCACGCCCAGTCGGGCCGGTCGCCGTCGGCGAGCGCGCCGAACGCCACGACGTCGTGCCCGCGCTCGCGCAGCGCCGCGACGAGCTCGGGCGCCACCCCGTCCGTGGAGTCCGACGACACCGCGATCCGCATGGGGCGAGCGTAGGCGGTCCGCCGGTCGCGGGGGACGGCACGTCGGCCGATACCCTCGGTCGGTGACCGCGACCCGCCCCGCGCCGCCCGACCCGTCCCGCGCGCCGGACGCCTTCGACCCGGCCGCGTACGAGACGTTCCGGTTCGTCGACGTCCGGATCGACGAGGCGACCGCCACGGTCACCTGCCGGTACGCGCTCGACGACGCCGTCGGGTTCGTCGAGACCGTGCGGTTCGAGGACGTCACGTGGCCCACCGACCCCGCCCGGCGCGAGGTCCTGCGCCGGCTCGCGCGCCTGCTGCACCTCCTGGCGGGCACCTCGTACTTCAAGACCGCCGCGCCGCCGCGGATCGCGTTGGCCGACGACCCGGCCGACGGCGTGGCGGCGCTGTCGCCGCGCCTGGCGACGCTCCTGCGCGACGTCTACACGCTCGGCCTGGGCGAGTTCGCCTACGTCAACCGGATCGACGTGCGGGAGCGCGGAGCGTGGCCCGCGCCGGTCGAGGGCGCGGGGTCGCTGGGGGCGGGGGCGGACCCGTCCGCGGCCGCCGCCCTGCCGCCGACCCCCGGCCCCGTGGCGCTCCCGCGCACCGGGCGCACGCTCGTGCCGATCGGCGGGGGCAAGGACTCGGTCGTCGCGCTCGAGGTCGTGCAGCGCGCCGGTCGCGACGCGCTCTGCTTCTCGGTCGGCCGGGCGTTCCCGATCGTCGGCTGCGTCGAGGCGACCGCCGATCCGCCGCTGCCCCACGCCGTCGCGACGCGCACGCTGTCGCCCAACATCGGCGCCGTCAACGCCGCCGGGGCGCACAACGGCCACGTGCCGGTCACCGCGGTGGTGTCGACGATCGCGGCGATGGCCGCGGTGCTCCACGGCGCCGACACGGTCGCGATGGCGAACGAGCGGTCGGCGTCCGAGGCCAACCTCACCTGGGACGGCCTGGAGGTCAACCACCAGTGGTCCAAGGGCGTCGCGTTCGAGCGCGCGTACCGCGACCTGCTGGCCGCCGAGGTGGCGACCGCGCCGGACTACCGGTCGGTCCTGCGGCCCGCGAGCGAGCTGGCGATCGCCCGGGCGTTCTCGCGGCTGGCGCGCTACCACCCGCGGTTCACGAGCTGCAACGCGGTGTTCCGGATCGACCCGGCCCGCCGCGCGTCGAACTGGTGCGGCGACTGCCCGAAGTGCCGGTTCGTGTTCCTGGCGCTCGCGCCGTGGCTCGACCCGGCCGCGCTCACCGCGATCTTCGGGGTCGACATGCTCGACGACCCGGCGCAGGCCGACGGGTTCCTCGACCTCGCGGGCCTGCGGGAGCACAAGCCGTTCGAGTGCGTGGGGGAGGAGGCCGAGTCGCTCACCGCGATGCGGCTCGTCGCCGGCCGCGACGAGGACGCGCGGCCGGTCGTCGGCCAGGACGCGATCGGCGGCACGCGCGGCGGCCCGAGCCCGTGGGCCGACCACGCCGTCGTCCGGCGCATCCGCGACGAGCACCTGCAGGGCCTGGCCCCCGATCCGATCGCGATCGAGGCCCCGTTCGTCCTCGACGCCGCGGCGCTCGTCGACCTGCCCGACGACCTGCGCGGCGCGGTCGCCGCGGTGCTCGGGGCCTGAACGGCGCGCGATGCCCGGGGGCGACCGGCGGATCCCGCGCGAGGACGTGCTGTCCCGCGCCGAGGCCCGGCGGGTCGCGCTCGCGGCCCAGGGGTTCGCCGACCGTCACCACCGCCGTCCGCCGGCGCGGGTGACGGCCGCGCACCTCGACCGGGTCGTCGACCGGATCGGGCTCCTCCAGATCGACTCGGTCAACGTCCTGGCGCGGGCGCACCGGCTGCCGCTGTACAGCCGGATCGGCCCGTACGACGACGCGCTGCTGGAGCGCGCGACCGCGCGTCGTCCGCGGCGGCTCGTCGAGTACTGGGCGCACGAGGCGTCGCTCGTCCCGCCCGCCACCCATCGCCTGCTGCGCTGGCGGATGGCCCGGGTGCACGACGAGGCGTGGGGCACGATCCGTCGCGCGGGCGACGATCCGGCGCTGCTCGACGCCGTCGAGGCGCTCGTCGCCGCCCACGGGCCGGTGACCGCCGCCGCGCTCGAGCGGCTCCTGCGCGATGCCGGGGCCGACGGCCCGGCGACGCCGCACGCCGGTCCGGCCGGGCGCGCCGCGCTCGCCGCGGTCCTCGCGGCCGCCCGCCACGACCACGACTACGGGTGGCGGTGGACGGCGCTGAAGCAGACCCTGGAGCACCTGTTCTTCGTCGGCCGGGTGACGTCGGCGGGGCGCACCGCGCAGTTCGAGCGCCGTTACGACCTGCCGGAGCGGGTGCTGCCGCCGGACATCCACGCCGCGCCCGATCCGGACCCGGCCGACGCGCGCCGCGACCTCGTGCGGATCGCGGCCCGCGCCCACGGGGTGGCGAGCGGACCGTGCCTGCGGGACTACTTCCGCCTCGGCGCCGCGCAGGCCCGCCCGGCGATCGCCGACCTCGTCGACGCCGGCGAGCTGCGGCCGGTCCGGGTCGAGGGCTGGGATCGCGACGCCTACCTGCACCGCGACGCCCGGATCCCGCGGCGCGTCGACGCGCGGGCGCTGCTGGCCCCGTTCGACCCGTTGATCTTCGAGCGCACCCGTACCGAGGCGCTGTTCGGCATGCGCTACCGGCTGGAGATCTACGTGCCCGCCGCCCGGCGGGTGCACGGCTACTACGTCCTGCCGTTCCTCCGCGGGGAGCGGCTCGTGGCCCGGGTGGACCTCAAGGCCGAGCGTGTCGGGGCCGGGAGGCTGCTCGTGCGCGCGGCGCACGCCGAGCCCGACGCCGCGCACGCCGACGTCGCCCCGGACCTGGCGGTCGAGCTGCGTCGGATGGCGGGATGGCTCGGCCTGGACGCCGTCGACGTCGAGCCGCGTGGCGACCTCGCCGACGCCCTGGCCCGTGCGGTCGCCGGGTCGCCCGCGTGACCTCGCGCGGCGCCGCGACCGACGGCTACCCTCCGCGCGTGACCGTCGTCCCGCTCCCCCTGCCGCCGGCCGATCTGCGGATCGCCGACCTCGACGGGCGTCGCGTGGGCGTGTGGGGCGCCGGACGGGAGGGTGGCGCCGCGGTGCTGGCGTTGCGGCGGTACGCGCCCGCCGCCCGCGTCGTCGTCGTCACCGACGGGCCGCCCGCCGACGGCGCCACGACCTTCGTCCCCGCGGGGGCGGGCGCGCCCCCGGGCGGATCGCCCCCCGCCGACGACGACGCCGACCGTCCCTGGCCCGCCTGGCTCCACGGTCCGGCGGGGATCGACGCGCTGGAGGCGTGCGACGTCGTCATCCGCTCGCCCGGGGTGCCCGTCCGCGGGGCCGACGCCGACCGCCTGCGCGCGGCGGGGGTGACGATCACCGGCGGCACCGCCCTGTGGATGGCCGAGCGGACGACGGCCGAGACGGTCATCGGCGTCACCGGCACGAAGGGCAAGAGCACGACGAGCTCGCTGCTGCACCACCTGCTCGGGCACGTCGGGATCCGCAGCCGGCTCGCCGGCAACATCGGGGTGCCGCTCCTCGAGCAGCTCCGTCCCGACGATCCGCCCGAGGTGTGGGTCGTCGAGCTGTCGAGCTACCAGCTCGCCGACCTGCCGCGGGCGCCGACGGTCGCGGTGATGACGAACCTGCGGCGCGACCATCTGCCGTGGCACGGCGACGAGGCGACCTATCACCACGACAAGCTCCGGATCCTCGGCGGACCCGACGGCGACGGGCCCCGCATGGCGGTGCTGTCGGCCGCCGACCCGGCGCTCGTCGCCGCCGGGGACGCCTACACGGCGCGGGGCGGGGTCGTCCTGTGGACCGACCGCCCGACCGGGCTCCACGTGCGCGACGGCGCGCTGCGCGACGGCGACCGCACGCTCGCCCGCATCGACGACCTTCCCGTGCGCGGCGTCACCGGGGCCCGTGACGTCGCGTTGGCGCTCGAGGCGGTCCGGTCGGTGGGGTACGACCCGGCCGACCTCGGCGCCGCGCTCCGCGGGTTCGCGCCGCTGCGCCACCGGCAGGACGTCGTCCACGACGCCGACGGCGTGCGCTGGGTCGACGACTCGATCTCGACGACGCCCGACGCGACGCTCGCCGCGCTCGCGGCGTTCGCGCCCGGGCCGGTCGTGCTCGTGGCGGGCGGGGTGGACCGCGACCAGCGTCACGACGAGCTCGCCGCCACGCTGGCGCTCGGCCGGGTCCCGTCCGGGGTCGACGGCGACCCCGACCTGGACCTGCGGGTCGCGGGGCTCGTCGCGCTGCCCGGCACCGGGCACGCGCTGGCGGACGCGGTCGGGCGGGCGGCCGCCGCGGCGGGTCGTGCCGCACCGCCGATTCACCGGGTCGACGCGGCGTCGGCCGGGGGCGACCCGCCCGACCGCGGCGCGGTCGTCATGACGGACGCGGTCGACGCCGCACGCCGGATGGCCACGCCCGGGGCCACGGTGCTGCTGTCGCCCGCGGCGCCGAGCCACGGCCTGTTCCGGGACTTCGAGGACCGCGGGCGACGGTTCGCCGACGCGGCCCGCGGTGCGCCGTCGGCGGCCGTCGACGCGTAGGGTGGCCCGGATGCGGTCGCGGTTCCCGGGCGCCATGGCGCTCCTCCTGGTGGTGGCGCTCGCCGGTTGCGGATCCGATGACGCGGACGGGACGCCCGTCCCCGAGCCACGGCCCCCCGCGTCGGCGGCCCCGCTGCCCGACGTCGCCGGCCGTGGCGCCGAGGTCACCGCCTGGATCGTGGCCGGTGGGTTCGACCGGATCACCGGGCTCGTCCAGGAGCCCGGGCGGAGCGGTCGCGTGCTCGTGCTGGAGCGGCGTGGCACCGCCCGCTGGCTCGAGGGGACCGGGCCCGACCCGGGGCCGCCGTTCGTCGACCTCACCGCGACGACGTCGAGCGACGACGAGCAGGGCCTCATCGGCCTGGCGTTCCTCGACGGTGGCGCGCGGGTCGTCATCCACCGCACCGACGAGGACGGCGCCACCGACGTCGGGGTGTACCCGGTCCGCGACGGGCGGGTCGACGTCGCCGCCGGCCGGCGCCTGCTCACCGTCGAGCAGCCGTACGGCAACCACAACGGCGGGCAGGTCGCGATCGACCGTCAGGGGCGCGTCCTCGTCGGGATCGGCGACGGCGGGTCGGCGTTCGACCCGCGCCACAACGGCCAGAACCTCGGCACGAAGCTCGGCAAGCTCCTGCGGTGGGACCCGCGCGATCCCGCGCGCGGGTGGCGCACGGTCGCCTACGGCCTGCGCAACCCGTGGGGCCTGACGTTCGACGAGGCCACCGGCGAGCTGTGGATCGCCGACGCGGGCCGCCAGGTCGACAAGACGGTCGTCGAGGAGGTCAACCGCCTGCCCCCGGCCGCGCTCGAGGAGGCCGAGCCGGTGAACTTCGGCTGGTCGGCGCTCGAGGGATCGCGGCGGCTACCGGGTCGTGACCTGGACCCTCGCGGACGGCTCGTGTGGCCGGTGGCCTCCTACGGCCGGGACTCCGGGTGCCTCGTCATCGGCGGGACGGTGCCGCGCCGCACCCGCCTGGCCGATCTCGACGGGCGCTACGTCTTTGGCGACGGGTGCAGCGGTCGGGTGTGGTCGGTGCCGACCCGTGGCCGGATCGGCGAGCTGCGCCGCGAGCCGGTCGTCATCCCGGAGCTCTCGGCGTGGTTGCACGACCGGGACGGCCGGATCCTCATGGGCGACGACCACGGGCTCGTCACCGAGCTCGTGCGCGGCCAGGCCGGCCGCCGCTGACGGACGGTCGCGGTCGCGACGCTCGCGCGAGCATCGGGCGGCCCTCACCCGGCGGCGCCGCGCGCGACGACGCGGGCGCGCGAGGGCCTACAGGCCCTTGGGGTGCACGACGTGGAAGCCGGCGGAGCTCCGCGTCGACGTCTGCCACCGCGACCCGGTGTCGCTGCCGCGGCCGGACGTGTCGAACCGCAGGCCCGCGACGTACATGTACGCGTGGTCGGCGTGCGCGTAGATCGTCACCCACTTGCCGGGGCCCGGCTCGAAGTCGGTGGCCATCTGCCCGGACACCATCGGGTGGTCGATGAGGCCCGCCGCGGCCAGCGCGTAGCTGATCGAGCCAGAGCAGTCGTAGGCGCTGTCGATCCAGACCGAGTCGGCGAACCGGCCGTGCCCGCCACCGTAGACGTAGGGCTTGTGGGCGACGACGTTGCCGGCGCGGATGATCGCCTCGACCTGCGGCGGCGCGTCCACCGGGACGGTGGCGTGGCCTGCGGGGGTGAGCGTCGATCGGCTGACGAGGTCCTTCGTGCTCGCGTTGCCGCTGATCCGCAACGACTGCCGCAGCTCGGCCTCGATCTCGGCGTCGCCGGCCGCGCCCGACGGCAGGCGGCCGCTCGGCGGGTCGTCGTCGGCGGTCGTCGTCGCGACCGGCGCGTCGTCCGCGTCGTCCTCGGGCTCGGCGTCGGGCACGTCCGCGGGGGCGACAGCGGGCAACGGCAGCGACGGACCGTCGATCGACCACGCCGCGAGCTGCCGCGCCTCGGGTCCGCCGGACGTGATCCCGACGAGCGCGCCCGCCCCCAGCACGCCGAGCACGGCGGCGACGAGGACCTTGCGCCGACGCGGCCGCGTGCGGGTCTGCTCCTGCTCCTCCATCCCCGCCCACGATACCCGCCCGTCGCGCGTCGCGGTACCACCGGAGGGCGCCTCGGCGCGCCCCGGTCCGCGCCCCGTCAACCTTGTGGGCGAGCGCGGCCCGCCGGCCGGCGCGATCCGGCCGATGCTCGACGTCCTCGCCTGCCACTCCTGCGGTGTCCAACCGGACGCGTCGGTGCCGTGGCTCGCGGCCGCACGGGCGCTGCGCGACCTGGCGACGGCGCTCGTCGTCGGGGGCCTCGTGCTCGGCTGGACGGTGTGGCGGCCGCTGCGCCGCGACGGCCGCGTCCCCGGCGCCGTCGATCTCGGGCTCGTCCGTGGCCTGGCGCGGGTCGTCCTCGGCGCGGCGCTCGTCGGCGCCGCCGTCGTCGTCGTCGGGTTCGTCGCGTACGCGGGGGATGCGGCGTTGCGGCCGCTGCCGGAGCTCCTGGACCACGAGGCCGGGGCGGGCGATCGGGGCGGCGTCCGCGCGGCGCTCGACACCGCGGTCGGCGTGGGCCTCGTCGCGTCCGGGATCGCGTTCGCGGTCCTGGCCGCGTGCGCGGCGGCCGCGGCCCGGCGGGGGTGGGCGCCGTGGGGGACGGGGACCGTGACGACCGGGTCGGGGCGGTGGATCCCGCTGGCCGGCGCCGTCGCCCTGGCCGTCCTCCTCGTCGCGCCGGCGGTCGGCGGCAACGCCTGGTCGTCGTCGCGGTCGGTCGCGCTCGTGCCGCTCACCGTCGTCCACGTCGTCGCCGCGTCGGCGTGGGTCGGCGGGGTGCTGGGCCTGCTGCTCGTGCGGCGCGCCGTCCGGACGCTCGACGCCGGACCGGCGCGCACGCGGCTGTGGGCCGACGTGCTGACCCGGTTCTCGGCCCCGGCGCTCGCGTCGATCGTCGCCCTCGTCGTCGCCGGCGCGGTGGCGGCGCTGCTCCAGCTCGCGTCGCTCTACGACCTGCTCGAGACGCCCTACGGGCGCGCGGTCCTCGCGAAGATCGCCCTCCTCACCGGGCTGGCGGTCCTCGCGGTCCTGCACCGCGAGTGGCTCGTCCCGCGGCTGCGCGACGCGGCCGCCCCGTCGCACGACGAGCTCGCGCGGCCACACGACCAGGGCCCGGTCGGCCCGCCGCACGACGCGGCCGCCCCGTCCGTCGACGCGGGGAGCCCCGGAGCCCCGGGGGAGGGTCGATGGGCGACGGTCGAGCGGCTGGTGCGGCGCACCGTCGTCGGCGAGGTCGTGCTGCTGCTGGCCGTCCTGGGCGTCACCGGCGCGCTGGCGTCGTCGACGCCCCCCCGGGAGATCGCGCCGTCGACGTCCGGGCGCGGCGAGGCGGGGGGGCTCGTCGCCCATGTCGGCGCGGACCCGGCCCGGCGCGGCGACGCGCGCCTGCGGCTCGAGATCCACGTCGAGGCACGTCTGGCCCGGCGGCTCGGGCTCGCGGACGTCGACGCCCACCCCGTGGACCCGTCGTCGCCGGGCGGCCCCGGCGGGTGGTCGGTGCTGCGGGCGCGGGCGCTGCCGCCGGACCGCGACGGCCGACCGCGCGCCGACCCGGTCGACGTCGACTTCCGGCCCGGGTCGCCGATGGGCGATCCCGCCTGGACGGCCGACCACGTCCCGCTCGACGACCGCGGCACCTGGCGGCTGCGGATCACCCTGCGTCCGCCGACGCCCGCCGGCGGGCGCGGCGGTCGGCGGTCGCCCGACGTGACGGTCGTCGTCCCGATCCGCATCGGGTGACGCGCGCGCTACCGGCTCGCGATCCGTCGGCGAGCCCGGGGGCGGCGCGGCCGGACCGTCCGGAGCTTGTCGCCCCAAGCACCTTGAGCCCGTGCTTAGGCCCGGTTCAGCGACCGCGACCGACGATGCGCCACAATGCGCCGCATGACGTCGGGATCCAGGAGCAAGCAGGAGGCCGCGCGCAAGGCCCGCCTCGAGCGTGAAGCGGCGGAGCGCGCGGCCCAGGAGCGCAAGAAGCGCCTCGGGATCGTCGGTGGCGTCATCGCGCTCGTCGTCGTCCTGGCGGCGATCGTCGTCATCGCCGACCCGTTCAAGGGCTCCGCGTCCGACGACGCGTCCGACGTCGCCGGCATCAAGGGCGTCAACGAGGTCGCCGCCCTGACGAAGGGCATCCCGCAGGACGGCCTGATCCTCGGCGACCCGAACGCCCCGGTCACGATCGTCGAGTTCATCGACATGAAGTGCCCGCACTGCGCCGAGTTCTCGATCGCGATCCATCCGACGCTCGTCGACAAGCTCGTCCGCACCGGCAAGGCCAACCTCGAGATGCGCCTCGTCAACGTCATGGACGGCCAGGCCGGCACCGTCGACGGCGACCGCGCCCGCACCGCGGTGAACAACCAGACGGCGTCGGACAACGCCTGGAACCTCGCCGACACGATCTTCTACAACCAGGGCGGCGGCGGCGACGAGTGGGCGACGGAGAACCGCCTGAAGGAGATCGCCGCCCAGGTCCCGGGCGTCGGCGACGAGCTCAACGTCCGCGAGACCGCCGCGAGCCGCGCGCTGCGCGACGAGGCCGACAAGCTCGCCGGCGACGTCGGCGTGACGGGCACCCCGTCGATCTTCGTCCGCCCGCGCGGCACGAAGCAGTACACGTCGGTGCCGGACTTCACGAGCGCCGACGCGATCATCGCCGCGGTCGAGGCCGCCGCCCCCAAGGCCGAGCCGGTCGACGCCGAGACGCCGGCCGTCGACAAGTGATCCTCGACGCGGACACCGCCCGGGCCGCCCGGTCCTCGCACGGGGGCCGGGCACGATGACCGGGGACCGCCGCCTGCGGCTCGCGTCCTACGTCCTCGCCCTCGTCGGGCTGGCGTCCGCGTCGTACCTCACCTACACGAAGTTCGCCGACGACGGTCAGTGCCACGTCAGCGCCGGCTGCACCGTCCTGCAGACCGGCGAGTGGTCGGAGATCTTCGGCATCTCGGTGTCGCTGCTGGGCGTCATCGGCTACCTCGTCGTCATCGCCGCGCTCTCGATCCGGGGCGAGCTCGCCCGGCTCTCGCTCGTGCTCTTCACGGGGATCGGGTTCCTCTTCTCGTGCTACCTCATGTACCGCGCGTACATCACGGTCGACGTGTTCTGCCCGTTCTGCACGACGAGCGCGATCTGCATGACCGCCCTGGCGATCATCAGCACCGTGCGGTTCGTCCGCGGCCCCGGCCTGCCGCCGACGCCGGCCTGGGACCCGGACGACGTCGAGGCCCCGGGCGAGGACGCGGACGACGCGTCCTCGGAGCACGACGACGACGGCGAGGCCACGGCCGGGGGGAGGACGGCATGAGCCGCGAGGAGCTCCCCGAGCGCCCGCAGATGACGCGGGCCGGGATCGTGTCGCTGGTCCTCATGCTCGCCGTGGTCGTCGTCGGCCTAGCGGTCGCCGTCGGCGCGTTCGGCGGCGGGTCGGACGTGTCGGAGAGCGAGGACGGCGTCCGCGGCCTCACCGAGTCCGCCGAGATCCTCGACGGCGTCCCCCAGGAGGGGCTGCGGCTGGGCCGCGCCGACGCGCCGGTGACGATCGTCGAGTTCGCCGACCTCAAGTGCCCGCACTGCCGGTCGCACTTCGCCGACGTGCACCCCGAGATCGTCGACCGGCTCGTGCGGACCGGCAAGGCGTCGCTCGAGCTGCGGCTCGTCGCGCTCAAGGCGTTCCGGCCCGACAACGAGACCGGCCGCGCCGCCGCGCACCGCCTGGCGTCGCAGAACCGGATGTGGGACTTCGTCCAGCTCGCCTACTACAACCAGGGTCCCGCGGACGAGCAGTGGCTGTCGCCGCAGATGGCGCAGCAGATCCAGTCGTGGATCCCCGGCCGCAAGGGCGTGCCGTTCGACCTGGCCGGCGACGACGCCAGCCGTCGGCTCGACGCCGAGGCCGACGCGTTGCTCGAGCGGCTCGACGTCAGCGGCACCCCGGCGGTGTACGTCAAGCGCCGGGGCGACGACGACTACCGCAAGGTCGACGTCGGCGGCGTGTTCAAGGACAAGTCGAACCAGATCGTCGACGCCGTCGAGGACCTCCTCGGCGACGGTTGACCCCGCCCGCCGTGGCCAGGCGTCGTCGCCGACGGCGCCCGGCCGCCGGGCCATTTCGGACCCTGAAGGTCGGATACGTAGGGTGATACCCTACGTGCAGTGAAGAAGACGAGCATCTACATCGAGGATCAGCTCGACGAGGCGCTCGCCCTCCGTGCCGCCGAGGAGGGCATCACGAAGGCGGAGCTCATCCGCCGGACCCTCAGCAGCGCGGTGAGCCGGCCGACCCGCCCGCGTCCGACCGTCGGCGTGTTCGACGGTCCCGGCGACGGCGCGGTCGACGTCGACCGCTGGCTCGCCGGGACGGGGTTCGGTGACCATCGTCGTTGACGCCTCGATCGTGCTCGCGCTCCTCGACCGCCGGGCCGCCGACCACGTCGCCGTCCGCGACTGGGTCGCGACGGTCGACGAGGACCTCTTCACGAGCCCGCTCGCCGTCGCCGAGATCGACCATCTGCTCGCCGTCCGCGGCGGCCCCGACGCCCAGCGGGCGTTCCGGGACGACCTCGACGCCGGCGTCTACACCGTGCGGTGGTGGGCGGACGGCATGATCGACACCATCGGCGTCGTCCGCGCCACCGGCGACCTCGGCCTCACCGACGCGTCGCTCGTCGCGCTCGCCGCGCGCCTGCGCACCGCGCGCATCGCGACGCTCGACCACCACCGCTTCCGGCCGCTGTCCACCCCGGACGGCCGCCCTTTCACCCTGCTGCCCGCCGACGCGTGAGACGCTCCGGCCCGGCCCCGCCCTCCAACCCGTTCCCCGACCGCGACTCCGAAGGACCTCCCTCATGACCTCTCCGCATCCCGACAGCTTCGGCGCCAAGGACACCCTCGACGTCGGCGGACGCCCGTACGAGATCTTCCGCCTCGACGCGCTCCAGTCGAGGTACGACGTCGCCCGCCTGCCCTACAGCCTCAAGGTGCTGCTCGAGAACCTCCTGCGGACCGAAGGCAACGGCTCGGTGACGAAGGAGCAGATCGAGGCGCTCGCGACGTGGAACGCGAAGGCCGATCCGTCGGACGAGATCGCCTTCACTCCCGCCCGCGTCGTCCTCCAGGACTTCACCGGCGTCCCCGCGGTCGTCGACCTCGCCGCCATGCGCGACGCGATGAGCGACCTCGGCGGCGACCCGTCGAAGATCGAGCCGCTCGTCCCCGCCGAGCTCGTCATCGACCACTCCGTCCAGGTCGACGCCTTCGGCACCCCGCAGGCCTTCGCGCACAACGCCCAGAAGGAGTTCGAGCGCAACGAGGAGCGCTACCAGTTCCTGCGCTGGGGCCAGAACGCGTTCGACGCGTTCAAGGTCGTCCCGCCCGACACCGGCATCGTCCACCAGGTCAACCTCGAGTACCTGTCGCGTGGCGTGTTCGTCAACGAGGCCGGCGACGTCGCCCAGGCGTACCCCGACACGCTCGTCGGCACCGACTCGCACACGACGATGGTCAACGGCCTGGGCGTCCTGGGCTGGGGCGTCGGCGGCATCGAGGCCGAGGCGGCGATGCTCGGCCAGCCGATCCCGATGCTCATCCCGAACGTCGTCGGGTTCCGCCTGAAGGGCGAGCTGCCCGAGGGCGCGACCGCCACCGACCTCGTCCTCACCGTCACCGAGCTGCTGCGCCAAACCGGCGTCGTCGGCAAGTTCGTCGAGTTCTTCGGCGAGGGCGTCACCCGCCTGCCGCTCGCGGATCGCGCCACGATCGGCAACATGAGCCCGGAGTTCGGCTCGACCGCGGCGATCTTCCCGATCGACGCCGAGACGCTGCGCTACATGGCCTTCACCGGCCGGCCGAAGGACCAGCTCGAGCTCATCGAGGCGTACGCGAAGGCCCAGGGCCTCTGGCACGATCCGGAGCAGGAGCCGACGTTCTCGCAGGTCGTCGAGCTCGACCTCGGCGACGTCGTCCCGTCGATCGCCGGCCCCAAGCGCCCGCAGGACCGCGTGTCGCTGTCCGCGGCCAAGGAGGAGTTCCGCGGGTCGCTCGGCGAGCTGCTCGGCGACACGGGCTGCGGCACGCCGTACGACAAGGCGCTCGCCAACACGTTCCCGGCCAGCGACCCGCCCAAGACGACCCCGGGCGCCGACGACGGCTGCGAGCCGCACGCGCCGACCGCCGGCGAGCACGAGCGCGGCACCGCGGTGATGGAGTCCGAGACGGTCGCCCACGTCACGATGGACGGCCAGACCTTCCCGCTCGACCACGGCCACGTCGTGATCGCCGCGATCACGTCGTGCACGAACACGTCCAACCCGTCGGTGATGGTCGCCGCCGGCCTCGTCGCCCGCAAGGCGGCGGCGCTGGGGCTCAACCGCAAGCCGTGGGTCAAGACGTCGCTCGCGCCCGGGTCGATGGTCGTCACCGACTACCTCGAGCGGGCCGGCCTCAACGTCGACCTCGACGCGCTCGGGTTCAACCTCGTCGGCTACGGCTGCACGACCTGCATCGGCAACTCCGGTCCGCTGCCGACCGAGATCTCGCAGGCGATCAACGACAACGACCTGGCGGTCACGTCGGTCCTGTCGGGCAATCGCAACTTCGAGGGCCGGATCAGCCCCGACGTGAAGATGAACTACCTCGCGTCGCCGCCGCTCGTCGTCGCCTACGCGCTGGCGGGCACGATGGACTTCGACTTCGAGACCGACGCGCTCGGCACCGGGTCCGACGGTCGTGACGTCTACCTCAAGGACATCTGGCCGACCGCCAAGGAGATCGCGCAGACGGTCGAGGAGTGCCTGCAGGCGGACATGTTCCGCAAGAGCTACGCCCAGGTCTTCGACGGCGACGCCAACTGGCAGGGCCTCGAGGTGCCGTCGGGCGACACCTACGCGTGGGACCCCGCGTCGACGTACGTCCAGAAGGCGCCGTACTTCGACGGCATGCCCGCCACGCCCGATCCCGTGACCGACATCGCCGGCGCCCGCGTCATGGCCAAGCTCGGTGACTCGGTGACGACCGACCACATCTCGCCCGCCGGCGCGATCAAGCGCGACGCCCCCGCCGGGCAGTACCTCGAGGGCCGCGGCGTCAAGCCGGCGGACTTCAACTCGTACGGCTCGCGGCGTGGCTCGCACGACGTGATGATCCGCGGCACGTTCGCGAACATCCGCCTGCGCAACCAGCTCGCCCCGGGGACCGAGGGCGGGTTCACCCGCTACCTGCTCGCGGACGGGCAGCTGCCCGAGGGCGAGGTCACGACGATCTACGAGGCGTGCGAGGCGTACCAGAAGGCCGGCGTCCCGCTGGTCGTCCTGGGCGGCAAGGAGTACGGGTCGGGCTCGTCGCGCGACTGGGCGGCCAAGGGCACCAACCTCCTGGGCGTCCGCGCGGTGATCACCGAGTCGTTCGAGCGGATCCACCGGTCCAACCTCGTCGGCATGGGCGTGCTGCCGCTGCAGTTCCCCGACGGCGAGTCCGCCGACTCGCTCGGCCTGACCGGCGAGGAGACGTTCACGATCTCCGGCCTGGCCGATGCGCTGAACGCCGGCGAGCTGCCGAAGACGGTGACGGTGACCGCCGACGACAAGACGTTCGAGGCGCGGGTGCGGATCGACACGCCGAAGGAGGCGGAGTACTACCGCCACGGCGGCATCCTGCAGTACGTGTTGCGCCAGCTCGTCGCGGCCGGCTGAGCCCGACGGGCGGGCCGGGGCCGCGTGACGTCGGACGTCGCGCGGCCCACGGGCCACGCGCGGGCGTCGGCGTGGCGCCGAGGCGCGCGCCCGTGCGCGCCCGTCGTGCGCGACCGGGCGGGAGGCGGCTCCTTCCGGACGGCGTAGGGTGGGCGCCGTGCGTCAGCCCCGCGGACACGTCACGTCGGCCCCGGACGCCGCGGTCGAGCGGATCGTCGCGACGACGCTCGAGCTGACGGCGATCCCCGCCCCGACCGGCGCCGAGGGACCCCGGGCCGACGCGGTCGCGGACCGGCTCGCCGCCGCGGGGCTGGTCGTCGCCCGCGACGAGGTCGGCAACGTCGTCGGTCGCGCTCCGGGGGCCGATCCCCGGGTCCCGGCGTTCGTGCTGTCGGCCCACCTCGACACGGTCTTCGGGCCCGATCAGCCGTTGGAGCCGCGACGCGACGGCGACCGCCTGCTCGGCCCCGGCGTCGGCGACGACACGGTCGCGCTGGCGGCGCTCTGCGAGCTGGCGCGCGACGTGGCCGCCGCCGCGGGGCGACCCGGCGCACCGGTCGTGCTCGCCGCGACCGTGGGCGAGGAGGGCATGGGCGACCTGCGCGGCGTGAAGCACCTGCTGGCGACGGTGGCCGTCCGTGGCCTCGTGGCGCTCGAGGGGCACCTGCTCGACACCGTCGTGACCGGTGGGATCGGCGCGGTCCGGTTGCGGGCCCGTCACCGCGGGCCCGGGGGGCATTCGTGGGGCGACCTGGGGATGCCGAGCGCCGCGCACTCGCTGGTGCGCGCGTGCGCCGGCGCGTTGGCGGCGGCGCCGCCGGATCGTCACCTCAATCTGGGGGTGGTGCGTGCGGGCACGACGGTCAACGCGATCGCCGAGGACGCCGAGGTGCTCGTCGACCTGCGGGACGAGGATCCGGGGCGCCTGCAGGCGACGGCGGCCGCGGTGGCCGCGGCGCTCGAGCGGTGCGATCGAGGGATCCGGGCCGAGGTCGAGCGGGTGGGGCACCGCCCGGCGGGCCAGACGCCGTCCGACGATCCGTTGGTCCGCGCGGCGCGCTCCGCCCGGGGCGACGTCGGCCTGCCCCCGGTGGCCGAGGCCGCCGGGTCGACCGAGGTCAACGCCGCGTTCCCGCTCGGCGTCCCCGCGATCTGCGTCGGCGTCACGCGCGGTGGCGACATGCACCGGCCGTCGGAGTGGATCGAGATCCCCCCGATCGCCGACGGCGTGGCGATGTTGCGCGCGCTGCTGTGGCGGCTGGCGGCGCTGTAGGCGGGGGTGGGCGTGGCGCCGCGGCGCGGGCGCCTTCATCGACCGGGAGTCGACGTCGCCGAACGGCGAGCGCCCCGGCGGGTGCCGGGGCGCTCGGCGCCCTGCCGCAGTGGGGCGGCGGAGATCGGACGGACGCGGCGGGCGCCGCGACGCGCGGGTCGGAGGCGATCAGTCCTCGAACGTCACCGAGAACGTGATCGGATCGATCGGCGTGCCCTCCTCGGCCTCGCGGATCGGGTCCTGGCCCGGCGCCGGCGGGTCCGTGTAGTAGGCGGTCGCGCCCTCGGCGGTGAGGGCGGCCGGGACGTCGGTCCACGTCAGCGTCTTCCCGCCGTCGCTCGCCGTCGGCGTCACGCCGCTGAGGTCGAGCTCGGCGAACGGCATGCGCTCGTCCACGTCCAGCGACACGCCCCCGGTGGCGGACCCGCCACCCCGGGCGAACACGTCGGCGGTGATCGTGCCCTCGTCGCCGTCGAGGTCGATCGTCGGGTTCGACAGCGAGAGCTGGATCTGATGGATCGCCGGCATCGTCGACGTCTTCGGGCAGCCGCTCGGGGGCGGGCCCGAGACCGCGAGGTACCCGCCACAGACCTTGCCGGAGTACGTGATCGTGCCGGTGCGCGAGAGCGCGCTGTAGGTCCCGCCGGTGCCGACGTAGGAGAACCCGTCGGTGGCGTCACCGGTGGCGCCGTCGAAGGGCGCGAACGCGTTGGCGCCGGAGAACGACGACGTGTACGCGGTGTCGATCGTCCACGACGTCGACGCGCTCGCGACGCTCTGCGCCGGGTCCGGCACCGCGAAGGTGATCGGATCCAGCGGATCGCCCGCCGGGTAGAACCCGGCGAACGCGATCGTGGCGCCGTCCGCGGTCAGCGTCGCCGGCACGTCGCTCCACACGATCTGGCCGGTCGAGTCGTCCGGGGTGACGCCGGTCAGGTCGAGGTCCGCCAGGTGGATGCTCAGGTACGACACGCGCGGCGGCGCCGGGGCGTTGGGATCCATGCCACCGAACGGGCGGCTCGCGGCGTCGACGTAGAGCTTGCCGGTCGGGGTGCCGTCGAGCACGACGCGCGGGTTGCGGAACTCCAGGTCGAGCTGCGGTCCATGGCCGTAGTCATGGCCCCGGAAGCGGACGAATCCGCCGTACGTCGCGTCGAGCGTGCCGGCGGCCGGGTCGTACTCGGCGTCCTGCGGCGCGTCGAACCGGAACACGTCGTACTTGCCGGCGGTGCGGTGGCCGCCGGCATCGGCGCCACAGGTGACCCACCCGTGGGCGATCGGGCTCTGCAGGTAGTTGCGGAAGCTCGCCCGGAATCCCCAGTGGGCGCCGTCGACGAACGTCGCGTCGGACAGGTCGGGGCAGGCGTCGGTGACGGGCGCCGCGAAGGTGATCGGCGCCAGCTCCTCGCCCGGGTCGTAGAACTCGCCGAACGCCTCGGCGCCGTCCGCCGACAACGTCACCGGCACGTCGCTCCAGATCCGCTTGCCGTCGGCGACCGTCGGCGCGTCGGTGATCGTGAGGTCCGCGAGATGCACCCCGACGTGGGTCTCGACGGGCGGTGGCGTCGCCTCCGGGTCCGTGCCCTGGAACGGGCGGCTCGCGAGGTCGGCGATGAGCTTGCCGCGGCCGTGGCCGTCGAGCTCGATGTGGATGTTGCTGATCGAGCTGTCGAGCAGCGCGCCCTTGCCGTAGTCGTGGCCGCGGAACGCGATGGTGCCGCCGTAGGTGGCGTCGAGCGTGATGCCGCGGTCGTCGTCCGTGGCGGGGGTCCCCGGCGCGTCGACCGCGTCACCGGTGCCGGGGTGGTAGTCGACGTCGGTCGGCGCGTCGAGCCGGAAGAGGTCGACCTTGCCGGCGGACCTGTGGCCGGTCGCGCCGTCGGTGCAACCGACCGATCCGTGGGCGATCGGGCTCTGGAGGTAGGTCAGGAAGCTCGCCTTGAACGCCCAGTGCGCGCCGTCGACGAACGCGTCGTCGGCCAGGGCGTCGCAGGCCAACGGCTCCGGCGTCGGGGTGGTGGGGGTCGTCGGCGTCGTGGGAGTGGTCGGCGTCGTCGGGGTCGTGACGACCGGCGGGTCCGCCGGCGGCGCGACCACCGGGGGCGGCGCGGGCGTCGGGACCGGCGCCGGGGTGGGCGCGGGCGTCGGCTTCGCGGGCTCCGACGTGTCGGCGCGCACCGTCACCGTGCCGATGCGGCCGTGGCGGATCCTGCGGTCGAGCTTCAGGTCCCGCTGGATGCGGCGGGCGGTGGACCGGGGCATCGACGCGCCGGCGCTGACCAGGCGGACCGTCCCCTGCTCGCGGTCGTACCGCGGGGCACGACGCTTCGCCGGCCGCAGCGTCGCGAAGGTGATCGTCCGGTCGCCCAGGCGCGCGGTGATCCGCGGGCGCTTGCCCGACAGCTTGACCTTGAACCGCGACAACGTCACCCGGCGCTTGCCGACCGCGAGTCGCAGGCGCCCGTCGTGGTCGACGGTGGCCGAGCGGGAGCCGACCCGGCCGCCCTCGACGGGGAGCGTCAGCCGCGTGCCGACCACGCGCCCGGAGCGCTTCGCCACGGCGGGCTTGAGGCCCGACGGGCGGACCTTGGCGGCATCGAGGCTCTTCGCGGCGGTCCCGCCGAAGCGGATCACCGTCGAGCCGTCCGCCGCGCCCGCGGCGGCGGGCGTCACCGCCAGTGACAGGAGCACCGCGCCGGCGACGAGCGGCCGCCTGGCGCGGACGGCACGGGATTCCTGCATCATCGATCCTCTCCGTGGGAGTACGGGCACCCTTCATTTAGGGGTGCCTTACGGGGTGGGGTGAGGCTAGCCTAACTCTCGTCGGGCCGCGCCATGCCCCGCGTCCGGGCGCGATCGCCGCGGGCCGGCCCGGCAGGAGGGCCGTCGGACGCCGCGGAGCCCGCACGCACCGGGCCGCCCGCCGGCGCCGATAGCCTCGGCCCATGGCCCTGCGCGACCACATCCCCGGCGTCCCCGGTCGAGCGCCCGAGCCGGAGCCGCCGGTCCGCCTCGACGGACGCACCGCCGTCGTCTGTGGTGGCGCGGGCGAGGTGGGCGAGGGCATCGCCGCCGCGCTCCTGCACGCCGGCGCGCGGGTGGCGGTGCCGTCCCGCAGCCCCGACCGCCTCGCCGATCTCGAGCAGCGCCTGGAGGCCGCCGGGGTGCCCGTCGCCCGGCTCATCCCCGTCGTAGGGGACCTGTCGGCCGGCGAGTCGGCGGCCCGTCGCCTCGCGGCCGACGTCGTGCGGCTCGGTGGGCCGCCCGACCTCGTCGTCGCCGCGCTCGGCGGCTGGGACTCCGGCCCCCCGTTGGCGGACGTGCCGCTCGAGCAGTGGGAGCGCACCGTCCACGACGGCCTGCGCGCGCACCACCTGGCGGTGCGGGCGTTCATCCCCGCGCTCCGCGGTCGGCCCGGATCCGGCTACGTCATGATCAACGGCGCTGCGGCCCGCTACCCGGTGGCCGGGTCCGGCGCCGTGTCGACCGTGGCCGCCGGCGAGCTCATGGCGGCCCAGGTCCTCGCGGCCGAGGAGGCCGGGCACGGCATCCAGGTCGAGGCGTACGTCCTCGGGCCGGTCGGCACCCGCTCCCGCGGGGACGCCGCGGCGTGGATGGCCACCGCGCAGGGCGTCGGCGAGGTCATCGCCGCACGGGCGGCGTCCCGGCTCGACGCCGCCGACGATCCGGGACCGGCCACCGTCCTGGAGATCCTCACCGCCGGCGACCTCGACCGCGCGCGGAACGCCCCCGTCGGGGGGGTCCGCGGAGCCCGGGCCGGCCGGGCCGGCTGGGTGCTGTGGGGCCTGCAGACCGGCGGCCTGGCGCGCCAGGTGCGCCGGGGGACGCCGCCGCGCGACTGACCACGCCCGCACGGGCCCGGACGACGGTGGCGCCGGGACGCCCCGCCGGCGGTACCGTCCCCCGTCGTGGCATCGCTCGGCACGGCATCCGCTCTCGGCCCCGCGCGCCCCGTCGCGGTGGCGCTGACCCTCGTCGCGCTCTGCGTCGCGTGGGCCCTCGCGTCCGCATCGCACGCGCACGCCGCGTCCGGCACGTCCGCCGCCGCGCTGACGCGCGCCTGCCCCGGAGCCGACCGACTGCCCACCCGCACGTCCACCGCCCGCCGCCGGTTGCGGTGCGTCGTCAACGCGGCGCGCCGCGCGCACGGGCGCCGGGCGTTGCGCGACCGGCCGCGGCTCCGGCGCGCCGCCAACGCCCAGGCGCGGCGCTGCGCGTCGGCGAAGCGTCTCGGGCACCGGCTCGGGGGCGACCTGCGCACCCGCGTGCGCCGGGTGGGCTACCTGCGTGGCGCGTCGTCGTTCCGGGTCGCGGAGGCGCTCGGGACCGGGACCGGTCGCCGCGGCTCCGCCGTCGCCGCCGTCCAAGCGTGGCTGCGGTCGCCGCCCCACCGCGCGATCGTGCTCGACCGGTCGGTGCGCGACGGCGGGTTCGGGTTCACCGGGCGGTCGGCGCTCGGGTCGCGCGACGGCGCGACCTGGGCGCTGATCGTCGGTCGCCGCGGCTGACCGGCACGGACGGGTACCGTCAGCTCCATGACGCTGCCGTCCGTCCTGCACGAGTTGCTCACGACGCCCGCGCCCTCGGGGCGCGAGGCCGCGGCGGCGGACGTGTGGCGCCGGCACGCGGGGGCGTTCGCGGCCGTCGAGCACGACGTGGTCGGCTCGAGCGTCGCCCGGGTCGCGGGCTCCGCCGACGATCCGTCCGCCGTCCCGTCGCTGGCGGTCGTCGGGCACATCGACGAGATCGGCCTCATCGTCACCCACGTCGACGAGCGCGGGTTCCTCCGCGTCGCCCAGGTCGGCGGGTGGGATCCCCAGCAGCTCGTCGGCCAGCGGGTGACGCTCATCACCCGCGACGGGTCGCTGCCCGGCGTCGTCGGCAAGAAGCCGATCCACCTCATGGAGAGCGACGACCGCACCCGGGCGGCCAAGCTCAAGGAGCTGTCGATCGACATCGGCGCCGCCGATCGCGACGACGCGCTGGAGGTCGTGCGCGTCGGCGACGTGGCCGTCATCGACGTCCAGCCGCTCGAGCTGCGCAACGGCCGGGTCGCGTCGCGCTCGATGGACAACCGGATCGGGTCGTTCGTCGCCTACGAGGTCGCGCGGCTCGTCGCCGAGGCCGGCGGGGCGCCGGGCGAGGTCCAGGGGTGGGCGGTCGCGCAGGAGGAGACCGGCCTGTCCGGCGCGAAGACCACCGCCCACCGCGTGCGGCCCGACATCGCCGTCGTCGTCGACGTGACCTTCGCCAGCGACCAGCCGGGCGTCGACGCGAACGAGATCGGCGAGCACGCCCTGGGCTCGGGACCGGTCATCGAGCGCGGCACGCCGCTGCACCCGTGGGTCACCGACAAGCTCATCGAGATCGCCGAGCGCGAGGGCATCGACCACACCGTCAGCGCCGTCGGCCGCGCCACCGGCACCGACGCCGACGCGGTGCACATCGCCGCCGACGGCATCGCGACCGCGGTCGTCAGCGTGCCGCTGCGCTACATGCACTCGTCGGTCGAGACCGCCCAGATCGACGACATCCACGCGACCGCCCGCCTGATCGCCGCGTTCGCCCGCGAGCTCGACGCCGACGTGGACCTGCGGCGGTGACGACGCCCGCGCCTCCGCGGGTGGACGGCGCGGCCCGCGCCCTGCTCGTCCTGTGGGACATCGACGGCACGCTCCTGCTGCGGGCGTCGGTGGCGCACGTCCGCGCGGTGTGGGCGGCGCTCGCCGAGGTCCACGGGGTCGACGGCGAGGGCTTCAAGGGCCCCGGCGTCGCCGGCATGACCGACGCGCAGATCTCCCGGGCGATCCTCGCCGGGATGGGCGTCGAGGCCGCCGCGATCGACGAGCACGCCGCCCGCGTCGTCGAGCGGGTCGGGCAGCTCTACGCGCCCGACGACCTGCGGGACCACGTCAGCCCCGGGCTCGACGGGCTGCTCGCCGAGCTCCACGACCGCGACGACGTCATCCAGTCGCTCGTCACCGGCAACTACGAGGCGGTCGCCCGCCGCAAGCTCGACGCGGCCGGCCTGGGACGCTGGTTCGACCCGCGGTGGGGCGGCGGGTTCGGGTCCGACGACGAGGATCGCGACCGGCTCCCGGCGATCGCGCGCGCCCGGGCCGCCGCGGCCCTGTCCCCGGACCGCGAGCCGTGGGACCGCGACCGCACGGTCATCGTCGGGGACACCCCGCGCGACATCGCCTGCGCGCGCGCCGACCGGGTCCACGTCGTGGCGGTCACCACCGGCTCGCACGACCGCCACGACCTGGCCGACGCCGACGCCGTCGTCGACGACGCGGGCGAGCTGCGCGAGGCGCTCCTCGGGCTCGCGGCCCCCGCCCCAGACGCCATCCGGAAGGACCGCTCGTGACCCCCGCCGCCCCGTCCCCGATCGACCCGGTCGCGCTGCGCGCCGACCTCGAGCGACTCGTCGCGATCCCGTCGGTCGCGTTCCCCGGCTTCGATCCGGCGCCGGTCCGCGACGCCGCCGCCGCGACCGAGGCGATCCTGCGCGCCGCGGGCCTCGACGACGTCGCGACGATCGACGTGCCCGGCGCGGCGCCCGCCGTCCTCGGGAGGATCGACGTCGACCCGGACGCGCCGACGGTCCTGCTCTACGCCCACTACGACGTGCAGCCCGCCGGGCCCGACGACGCCTGGACGAGCCCGGCGTTCGTCCCGACCGAGCGCGACGGGCGCCTGTACGGCCGTGGGACCGCCGACGACAAGTGCGGGATCGCGCTGCACGCCGCGGCGATCCGGGCCTGGTCCGGTCGTCCGCCGGTGAACGTCAAGGTCCTGATCGAGGGCGAGGAGGAGACCGGCAACGGCACCCTCACGACGCTCGTCGAGAGCGACCCGGACCGCTTCGCCGCCGACGCGTTCGTCATCGCCGACGGGTCGAACGTCGCCACCGGCGCGCCGACCCTCACGACGTCGCTGCGCGGCCTGGCGGTCGTCGACGTCACGGTGCGCACGCTCCGCGACCCGGCGCACTCCGGGGTCGTCGGTGGCCCCGCCCCGGACGCGCTGCTGGCGCTCAGCCGGATCATCGCGTCGCTGCACGACGACGCCGGCGACGTCGCCGTCGACGGGCTGTTGCGCGAACCGTGGGACGGCAGCCCCGTCGACCCGGACGGGTTCCGTCGCGACGCGGGGGTCCTCGACGGGGTCGCGCTGCTCGGCACGCGCCCGGTCGCGGAGCGGATCTTCGTCGGGCCGTCGATCACCGCGATCGGCATCGACGCACCGGCCGTCGACGGGGCGGCCAACGCGATCGTGCCCGCCGCCCGGGCCCGCCTGAGCGCGCGGCTGGCCCCGTCGCAGGATCCGTCGGCCGCGGCCCGGTCGATCGTCGATCACGTCCGTCGGCACGCACCCTGGGGGGTGGAGCTCGAGCTCGTCGAGGGCGCCCACGCGCCGGGCGCGCTCCTGGCCGGCGACGGGCCGGTCGCCGCGGCGGCCGCCTCCGCGCTCGAGCAGGGCTACGCCGCGCCGGTGCAGCGGGTCGGCAGCGGCGGCGCGATCCCGCTCTGCGCCGACCTGTCGCGGATCTACCCGACCGCCGAGTTCGTCCTGTGGGGCCCGGGGGACGAGCGCTCGCGGATCCACGCCGGAGACGAGTCGGTCGACCTGGCCGACCTGCACCGCGCGGCCGCCGCCGAGGCGGCGTTCCTCGGCGCGCTCGCGCGGTAGTCGCGCGCGTCGCCGTCACCGACCCCGCGGCCGTGGGATCGGGGCGTCGGGCGGCGGGCGTCCGCCCGTCGACGTCGGACGACGCGGACGGCGCCGGGGGCCGGGTGGTCCTTGAGCCGGTCGCCGCGTTGCGCTACAGTAGTTGCATAAGCAACCAGATGGAGGCGACATGCAGCTCGACGGGATGCACCACATCACGATGATCACCGGGGACGCCCCGCGCAACGTCGCGTTCTACGCCGACGTGCTCGGCCTGCGCCTCGTGAAGAAGACGGTGAACTTCGACGCGCCCGAGGCGTACCACCTGTACTACGGCGACGAGCAGGGCAGCCCGGGGACGATCCTCACGTGGTTCGAGTTCGCCGGCGCCCGCCCGAGTCGGCCGGGAGCGGGCATGATCCACACGATCGAGCTCGGCGTCCCGACCGCGGCCTCGCTCGACTTCTGGGAGTCGCGGCTGCGCGACGCGGGCGTCGCCGTCGAGCGCACCGACGCGCCGGCGCTGCGGCTCGCCGACCCGGACGGCCTCGCGCTCGAGCTCGTGCCCGCCGTCGAGGGCAACGCGCCGCTGCAGGCGGCCCACCCGGACGTGCCCGCCGAGCACGCGATCACCGGCGTCGAGGGCGCTCGCGCGTACGTGGCGTCCGACGTGTCGCGCGACGAGGCGCTGCTCACCGACACGCTGGGGTTCGTCCGCACCGGCGCCGGCGCGTACCGCGTCGACGGTCCGACGCGGAGCTTCCGCTGGTCCTACGACCTGCACCCCGAGCGCGGCGTCGAGGGGTCGGGGACGGTCCACCACATCGCCTGGCACTCCGCCGACGCCGACCACGTCGCGTGGCGGGAGCGGGCCGCCGCGGCCGGCATGCTCGTCACGCCGGTCATCGACCGCGACTACTTCGACGCGATCTACTTCCGTCAGCCGCAGGGCGTGCTGTTCGAGGTCGCGACGACGTCGCCCGGGTTCGCCGTCGACGAGGATCCCGCCCACCTGGGGGAGGAGCTGCGCCTGCCCACGCAGCACGAGGCGCTGCGTCCGCAGCTCGAGCGCCTGCTCACGCCGCTGGAGAGCCCGCGCCGCGTGCGGGAGGCCGTCCGATGAGCGCCCTCGTCCACCGGGAGCGGCCGGCCGACGGCGCTCCCGACGGCCTGCTCGTGCTGCACCACGGGCGTGGGGCCGACGAGCACGACCTCATCGGCCTGGCCGACGTCTTCGACCCCGACCGGCGCCTGCACGTCGTGACCCCCGGCGGTCCGTTGCGGATCGCCGGGTTCCCGGGCCGCCACTGGTACAAGGTGCCGCGGGTGGGGTATCCCGACCCGGACACGTTCCGCAGCGCGTTCGACGCCCTGGCCGCGTTCCACGACGAGACCTGGGAGCGCACCGGGATCGGTCCGGACCGCACGGTGCTCGGCGGGTTCTCGATGGGCGCGGTGATGAGCTACTCGACGGGCCTGTCGGGCGACCGTCCCGCCCCGGCGGGGATCATGCCGTTCTCGGGGTTCGTGCCGGTCGTCGACGGGTGGGCGGCGTCGACCGACGACCGTCGGGCGACCCGGGCGTTCGTCGCCCACGGCCGTCACGATCCGGTCATCGGCGTCGAGTTCGCACGGGACGCCACCGAGCGGTTGCGGGCCGCCGGCCTCGACGTGGACTACCACGAGTCCGACGTCGACCACCGGATCGATCCGACGCACGCGCTGGCGGCGCGCGCCTGGATCGCCGACACCCTCCCGGCGGGCGGATCCGACGGGTGAGGCCGGGCCTCCCCGGCGGGGCCGTCACGGCCGCCGCCGGTGGGCCCCGCGGTGGCCGGACGCCGACGGCGTCGCGCTAGCGTGACGGTCGTGCCCACCGTCACCGTCACGACGTTCACCGATCCGGCCTGCCCGTTCGCCTACAGCGCCGAGCCGATCCGCTGGCGCCTGCGGTGGCGGTACGGCGACCAGCTCGACTGGCGACTGCGGATCGTCGGGCTGTCGCGGGACGGGTCGTCGTACGAGCGGATGGGGTTCACGCCCGAGAGGGCCGCCGCGGGGCTGCGGGCCTTCGACCGCCACGGCCAGCCGCTGACCGTCGCGCCGGGCCGGCCGATCGGCGCGACCTGGCCGGCGTGCCGGGCGGTCGTCGCGGTGCGCGAGCGGTTGGGCGCGGACGCGGCCCTGCGGGTCCTCGGCGAGCTCTACGCCCTCAACCTCGGGGCCGCACGCCCGTTGTCGGCGCCCGAGACCATCGCCGACGCGGTCGCGACCGTCGGCGCGACCCCGCAGCAGCTCGAGGCGTGGATCGCCGAGCCCGACGTGCATGCGGCGTTCGCGGCCGACATGACCGCGGCCCGCCGCCCGAGCCCGGCGGCGCTGGCGACCGACGCCAAGCTCGCGCCGGCCGGGGAGGAGTGGGACCCGGACCCGGCGACGGTCGACCCGGCCCTGCCGCCGGCGTCGGGCCGCCGCTACACCTGCCCGAGCTACGTCCTGACCGCCGACGGCCGCACGCTCGAGGCGCCGGGGTTCCACACGTCGCTGACGATCGAGACGTTGCTCGCCAACCTCGTCCCCGACCTCGCGCTGCGTCCGTGGGCCGAGGACCCGCGCGAGGTCGTCGCGTGGGCCGGCCAGGCGCTCACGACCCAGGAGGTCGCCGCGGTGATGGACCGGGCCGACGAGCGCGACGTCGTGGCGAGCCTCCTGCGCGCGGCGGGCGCCGTCGAGCAGCGGATCGGGAACGACGCCCGCTGGACGGTCTGAGCGCGCGTCGGGCGACGGCGGGTCGGAGGGAGGCCCGGGCGTCGGTGGCGGAGACGGGGAGTCCGGCGTGCGGGTCAGCGGCGGCCGAGGATGGCGTCGACGACGCGGTCGCGCAGCCGCTTGGACCGGATCCTGATGTCGCCGAACCACGTCCGACCGGTCAGCACCACCCGTGGCGCGCCGGTGGCGGCGACGTGCCCGGCGTCCTGGCGGACCGATCCCATCCGCGCCCGGGCCCGCACGTCGACCGCGACGCCCTCGGGCGTCAGCAGCGTGATGTCGCCGAAGACCGTGCGGACGTCGATGGTGATCTCGTCGCCGTCGACCCGGGCGGCGCGGAGGTCCAGGACGATGTCGCCGAAGGTCGCACGCCAGCGGCTGTGGGCGGGCACGACCCACGCCCCGCCGCGCCGCAGGTCGCCGAACACCGTCGACTCGACCGTCGGGGCCGTGGTCGGGACCGCGACGCCGCGGGCGGGGGCCGGGGGCGGCGCGGGAAGGTCGGCGACGAGCCGGTCCAGGTCGGCGCGGTGGACCGATCGGGCGGCGTCGTCGAGGCGGTCGGCGAGCTCCTCGAACGTCAGCCGTCCCTCGCCGGCGGCGTCGCGCAGCCGCTCGATCGTCGCGTCCCGCTCGGCGTCGGACGCCCGGATCGCCGGCGTCTGGGGCCTGCCCCACGGGACGCGGCGCTCGGGGGGACCGCCGGGCTCGGTCATCGGGCGATCGTAACGCCGCGGGGCGGTGGCGGTCGGTGCCGGTCCGGCCGCCACGGCCGCCGTCGGGGGCCCCGGAACGTCGCCTACGGCGCCGGCGCCTGGAAGGTGAAGGAGCCGTACTCCTCGCCGGCGTCGTAGGTGAGGTACGGGGCGCCCTCGGGGGTGATCCGCGACGATGCGACGTAGGTGACGGTCTTGCCGTCGGCGGCCGGCGTCGCGCTCGTGATCGTCAGGTCGAGCAGCGGCACGTTCTGGAACGCCTGCGGGGCCCCGGTGGCGCCGGACCGGCCCGATCCCTGCCCGTCGGCGACGAGGCGCCCGGTGCGACGATCGGTCGGGAGCGTGATCCGCGGGTCGCGCAGCACGTTGTCGATCCCGTGGTTGGCGCAGCGGGAGTGGACCGCGCCGCCGTAGGCGACGACGACGCCGTCGCTGACCTTCGACGCCTTGCCGCCGGTGAACGAGAACGTGCCTCCGCTCCCGGTCGCTCCGTCCTCCGGCGTGATCGAGCCGGTCCCCGCGCACATGAACGGCATCGGGTTGTGGATGTAGCTCACCCACGACGCCCGCATCGTCCACTGCAGCGGCGCGACGTTCGTCACCGCGTCGCCCGGGTCCTGCGGGTCGGGTCCGACGAGCCGCACGTCGACCGTCAGGCGGCCGAAGGTGCCGGTGGGGGTGCGCGGCAACCGCAGGCGCTTGCGCAGCAGCTTCGCGGCGCCCTTGGTCAGCGTGACCTTGAGCTTGGAGCCGCGGATCCGGTTGCGGCCCGCGTCGTAGGAGAGCTTGCCGGTGGCGACCGTCGCGAGCGTGCGCTCCTTGCCGCCGTTCACGCGGCCGCGGAGCTTCGACGTGCGACCGGTCTGCAGCGTCAGCCCGCGCACGTCGACCTTGCGCTTGCCGACCCGCATCCGGAACGCGTGTCGGGGCGCCGCGTCGACGCGGATGGGGTCCTCGCCCCGCGCCTCGCCCACCCGGAACAGCAGCCGGCTGCCCTTGCGGTCGGCGCCGTTGAGCGCGCTGTAGCGCACCTTCGCCCGCTGCATCGTCGTCGCGGCCTTGCCCCGCGGCTGGAGGGTCATCGTGCCCTCGTCGACGTCGCCGAGCGACGCCGCGCCGGCCGTCGGGGCGCCGGCGGCGAGCAGGAGCGACGATCCGACCGCGGCCACGGCGATGCGGCGGAGGGACGCGTGACGGGCTGGTGCGCGCATGCCCACACGGTAGCGCCGCGACCGACTCCGTCCGCCGGACCGGTAGCGTCGCGGGACCTGGCCGGCTTCCCCCGCCGCCCGGGCTCCGCCTCCGAAGGGATCCGCATGCACGCCACCGTCCTCCACGGCCCCCGCGACATCCGCCTCGAGCAGGTCGACGACGCCACGCTGGTCGAGCCGACCGACGCGATCGTCCGGGTCGTCGCCGCGTGCGTGTGCGGGTCGGACCTGTGGCCGTACCGGGGCGTCAAGCCGACGCCGGAGCCGACCCGGATCGGGCACGAGCTCGTCGGGATCGTGGAGGAGGTCGGCGCGGACGTGCGCACCGTGCGTCCCGGCCGGTTCGTCATCGCGCCGTTCGTGTTCAGCGACGGGACGTGCGTGCACTGCGCGCACGGCATCCACACGTCGTGCGTCGCCGGCGGCGTCTTCGGCACGGGGCCGTCGCGCAGCACCGGCCGACCGATCGACGGGTGCCAGGCCGAGTACGTGACGATCCCGCAGGCGGACGGCACGCTCGTCGCGCTCGACGAGGTCCCCGACGACCATCTCGTCCCCGGGCTCCTCACGCTGTCGGACGTCCTGGCGACCGGGCACCACGCGGCGCTCGCCGCCCGGGTCACGGCGGGGGCGACCGTCGCGGTGGTCGGCGACGGCGCGGTCGGCCTGTCCGGCGTCATCGCGGCGAAGCGCCTGGGCGCCGAGCGGATCGTCGTGTTCTCGCGCCACGCCGACCGCCAGGCGCTCGCGCGCGAGTTCGGCGCGACCGACGTCGTGGAGTCCCGGGGACGCGACGGCGCCCGGGAGCTCAAGGAGCTGCTCGACGGGATCGGGGCGGACGGGGTGCTGGAGTGCGTCGGCACCGAGGAGTCGATGGCGCAGGCGATCGCGTCGACGCGCCCCGGGGGGATGGTCGGCTACGTCGGCGTGCCGCACGGCGACGGTGGCCTGTCGCTGCAGCGGATGTTCGGCACGAACGTCGGGGTCGCCGGAGGCGTCGCCCCGGCGCGGGCCTACATCCCGGAGCTGCTGCCCGACGTCCTCGACGGCACGATCGACCCGGGGCGCGTCTTCGACCGGACGTTCGCGCTCGCCGACGTCGCCGACGCCTACCGGGCGATGGACGAGCGGACGGCGATCAAGGCGCTGCTGCGGCCGTAGCGCCGTCCCGGCCTCGAAGTGGCCGTCCGGAGCGCGTCGTCGGCGGCGTGACGCGACGCGCCGCCCGACCGCGTCGCACTTACGCTGCGGTCCAGAGCGCGTCGTTGCCGGCGCGGCGCTCGACCGCGCCGGCGTCGCGCAGCCGCTCGCGGGCCTCGTCGCGGTCGTCGAGGCCCATGATCGCGGCGACCTCGACGGTCGCGAGCGGGCTCCCGGCCCAGCGCAGCGCCTCCAGCGGGTCGTCGGCCCACGCCCGCCGGTCCAGGTCGGGGGCGAGGTTGGCCAGGACCGCCTCGATCGCCGCCCACGGCTGGAAGCCCGGGACCTCGGCCACGCGATCCCCGGCGTGTAGGACGTACGTCGGGCAGGTGTAGCGTCGCCCCGGACCGGCGAGCGACGCGTCGCCGCCGACGGTCGCCGGCCAGTCGGCCTCGACGTCGGCGAGCTTGTGGTCCAGGGCGAGGGCCGCCGGCCCGGGGTGGCGCGCGGCGACGAGGTCGTCGCGGAACGCCCGGTCGTCGTCCTCGTCCGCCACCCACGCGTCGAGCTCGGCCGGATCGAGCCCGGCGGCGCGCGCCGCGGACGCCAGGACGTCCGGATCGTCGATCGGCCGGGCGTGGGCGATCCCGGCGATCCGGAGCTCGCGGAGCAGGGCCGACTCCTTGCCGGTCCCGTGCTCGCGGGCGGCGACGATGCGCCGGCAGGCGTCCCACGACCCGGCGGGGGTGCGGCGGTCGACGACGGCGAGCGGCATGCCGTACGCGTCGAAGTCGCGCAGCACCTCGGCGTTGCGGACCTCGTCGAAGCCCTTGGCCTCCTGCGCCGCCCGGTCGCGGGCGAGGCCGACGACCCGGACCGTCCACGTGAGCTGGGCGCCGAACCGCCACAGCAGCCGCTGGCGCACCGGCTCGGCGCTGTAGGCGAACGGACAGGCCGGATCGGTGAACTCGACGACGTCGACGGCGCGCATCGCTGCAACCTAACGGGGCGTCCCCGGTCGGTCAGGAGATCGGGGCGTCGAGCGTCGTGGCGGCGTGGTTCAGCAGGTCGGTGAAGAGCAGCGGGAACCATCCGGCGACCGCCGCCGTGGCGGGGCGCCCCAGGCAGGGGAGCACGGGCACCGCGACCCGGAACGTCGACGTCCACCGGACCTCGGTGCCGTCCGGGCCCGAGCGCAGCTCGATCGACCCGCGGTGCTCCGGCACCCGGACGGGCCACGCCCGACGGATCTCGTACCCCATCCGGTACGGCCGTCGCCAGTCGGTGATCTCCTCGACGAACCCGCCGATCCCCGCCCGGACGCGCCGCTGCGTGCCGCGGCGGTCGTCATCGTCGCCGACGTCCTCCACGATCGTCGCCTCGCGCACCCAACCGAGCCCGGCGTAGGCGTCGATGCCGGTCACGGCGGCGAACACGTCGGCGATCGGCGCGCCGATGATGCGCTCGACGAGGATCTGACGGGTCCGATCACGGTCGCGCGGCATCGCGCCCCATCGTCCCACGCCGGACGCCTCGTCCAGACGCCGCGAGCGACCTTGGCGCGAGCACGCTCGTCGCGCGTCGGTCCGACGGTGGCGGTGGGCCCCGACCCCGACCCGCCCCGGGGCCGGCCGTCCCGGGGCGACGTGCGACACACTGGCCGGGTGCCCGCGCCCCGCTTCGACGACCGCGCCGCGTCGCCGCCGGTCGGCTGGACCTTCGCGGGCGCGCGCGGGGCGGGCCGGGCGGACCGGCTGGAGGACGTGCGGGCGACGATCGCCGACGCCGAGCGCGAGGCGCGCGAGCACGGGCGGTGGGTCGCGCTCGTCGTGGCGTACGAGGCCGCCCCGGCGTTCGAGCCGGCGATGCGCACCCATCCGCGACCGCCGGCCGGCACGCCGTTCGTCGCCTGGTGGTCGTACGACCGGCGCGTGCCGGCCCCGCCGCTCCCGGAGGACGCGGACGGCCCGCCGCCGCTCGCGGCGCCGAGCCGACGTGCGGGCGTCGCGACGTTCCCGGCGCTCGTCGACGACGTCCGCGGCCGGATCGCGCGCGGCGACGTCTTCCAGGTCAACGTCGCCGACCGGTTCGAGGGCCGGTTCGCCGGCGATCCCGACGCGGTCTACGCCGCGCTCCTGGACGCCCAGCGCACCGCGTACGGCGCGCTCGTCGACCTCGGCGGCGGCACGGTCGTCGCGTCGGCGTCCCCCGAGCTGCTGTTGCGGTGGGAGGACGACGTCGTCGTCTGCCGGCCGATGAAGGGCACGATCGCCCGGCGGCCGCGCCCCGACGACGACGAGGACGCCCGGCGGGCCCTGCTCGCGTCGACGAAGGACCGGGCCGAGAACGTCATGATCGTCGACCTGCTGCGCAACGACCTGTCGCGGTTGACGGTCGGGGCGCGCCCGGACGGTGGCCCGGGGACGGTCGACGTCGTGGGGCTCTGCGACGCCGAGCGGTACGACACCGTGTGGCAGCTCACGTCGACGCTGCGCGCCGCGGTCCGCGACGACGCGTCGCTCGTCGACGTGCTCGCCGCGGTCTTTCCGTGCGGGTCGGTGACCGGCGCCCCGAAGATCGCCGCGACCGACGTCATCGCCGCGCTCGAGGCCGAGCCGCGCGGCGTGTACTGCGGCGCGATCGGGATGCTGGCCCCGCCGGGGGAGGGGCCGCGCGCGGTGCTGTCGGTGCCGATCCGCACCGCGGTCCTCGACGTCGCGGCCGGGACCTACGTGTACGGCGCGGGGGGCGGGATCACGTGGTCGTCCGACCCCGTGGCGGAGGAGCGCGAGGTCGAGGTCAAGACCCGGATCCTCACCCGGCGGCCGCCACGGTTCGACCTGCTCGAGACGCTGCGCCTGGACGCCGACGGCCTCCACCACCGCGACCGGCATCTCGATCGGATCGCGGCGTCGGCGGCGTGGTTCGGCCGACCGCTCGACCGCGACGCGGCGCGCTCCGCCCTCGACGCGCTCGGCCCGGTCACCGCCCCGCACCGGGTGCGCCTGCTGGTCGACCGCGACGGGCGGGTGCGCACCGAGGCCCTGCCGCTCGGACCGGACGCCCCGGCGCGGGTCGCGGCGGTTCCGTCGCCCGACGCCCCGTCGCCCGGATCCCCGCGGGTCGCGTCGGGACCGGCCGACCGGCCCGGCGCCGCCGCCACCGACGGCCGCGTCGCCGGTCGCGTGGTGCGGCTGGCCGTCGACACCGTGGTCAGCCGCTCCGACGACCCGTTCCTCTGCCACAAGACGACCTGGCGCGAGCCCTACGACGCGGCCCGCTCCCGGCATCCCGACGCCGACGACGTGCTGCTCGTCAACGAGCACGGCCGGGTCGTCGAGGCGACGATCGCCAACCTGGTCGTCCTCCGCGAGGGCCGCTGGTGGACGCCACCGCTGACCGACGGCGGCCTGGCCGGCGTCGGCCGCGCCGTCGCGCTGGAGGCGGGGCTCGTCGCCGAGCGGTCGCTCCCCGCCGACGAGCTGGACCACTGCGACGCCCTCGGCGTGCTCAGCGCGCTGCGCGGGTTCCGCCCCGCGGTCCTCGTCTGACGCTCCGCCATCGCCCGGCACCTCGCCATCACCCGGGTGCGGCCCGCGGTCCGCCCCCGGTCCTCTACCCTTCGTCGGCGCGTCCCACCCGGGCCCGCCCCGCGGCAGCGCGCCGGACCCCGCTCCGGGATCCCCGCGACGGGCCCGCGGACGACGACCTCCCCGACCACCGGAGCCCCATGAGCACCGACGCCGAGAACCCGTCCGGACCGGCCCGCGAGCGCGGTCCGGGTCGTCGCACGATCATCACGGTGCTCGTCGCCGTCGTCGCGCTGCTCGCCGCCGCGGCGATCGTCGTCGCCGCCGGCGGGGATGACGACGGCGACCGGTCCACGTCGGTGAAGCTCGCCGCCCCGCCCGAGCCGCAGGGCTTCGCGTCGCGCCCCGACCTGCGCCCGCCCCCGGTCAAGGTGCTGAAGAGCACCGACGAGCAGGCCCCCGGCTACGTCTTCGTCGCCCCGAAGAAGATCCCCAACGGCGGGGGCGACGACGGGCTGATGATCTACGACCGCAACGGCGATCTCGTCTGGTTCGACGCCAACGGCAAGCTGCCGGGCGGCAAGGACCGGTCGCGGATGAACTTCAACGTCCAGACCTACCGGGGCAAGCCGGTGCTCACCTGGTGGGAGGGCGAGGCCAAGCGCGGGTTCGGCGAGGGCGAGGGCGTCATCGCCGACATGCACTACCGCGTCATCGCCCGGGTCCAGCCGAAGGGGCCGCTCAAGGCCGACTTCCACGAGTTCCACCTCACCGACCGCGGCACCGCGCTCATGCTCGCCTACCACGAGCGCAAGAAGCGCCACGACCTGCGCAAGGCGGGCGGCGTGAAGCGGGACCGCCTGATGGAGAACACGGTCCTCGAGATCGACGTGAAGACCGGCAAGACCCTGTTCCGCTGGGACGCCAGCGACCACGTCGACCCGCTGGACTCGATCCACCCGGTCCCCAAGCGCGACGACCTGCCGTACGACTTCTTCCACGGCAACTCCGTCGACATCGACGAGAACGGCGACTACATCGTGTCCGCCCGCAGCCTCCACGCCGTCTACGCGATCGACCGCAAGACGAAGAAGATCAACTGGCAGCTCAACGGCAGGCGCAGCGACTTCAAGATGGGCAAGGGCTCGGTGTTCCGCTGGCAGCACGACGCCCGACCGGTCGGCAAGGACCTCGTCTCGGTCCTCGACAACCACGCCTTCTCGGCCAAGGAGAAGGCGACGAAGGGCGCCGAGTCGCGCGGCATCATCCTGAGGCTCGACCGTAAGCGCAAGCGGGCGACGCTCGTCAAGGAGTACCGCCGGCCCGGCGGCACGCTCGGCCCGACCCAGGCGAACATGCAGACCCTGCCCGACGGCAACCGGATGGTCGGCTGGGGCGGCGAGACGCCGCGACTGACGGAGTTCACCGACGACGGCCGCGTCGCGTTCGACGCGCGGTTCGAGCGCACCCCGACCGAGACGTACCGGGCCTACAAGCAGCCGTGGGTCGGCCGGCCCACCGACGACCCGGCGATCGCGTCGCGTCGCGGCACGAACGGCACCGCGGTCCGGGCCAGCTGGAACGGCGCGACCGAGGTCGCCACCTGGCGGGTCGTCGGCGGCGACACGGCCAAGGACCTCAAGCCGCTCGGCGAGGCGCCGAGGAAGGGCTTCGACTCGCTCGTCATGGTCCCCGGCCGTCCCGCCTGGGTCGCCGCCGAGGCGCTCGACGCGCAGGGCGAGGTGCTGGGTCGGTCCAAGGCCGTGCGGCCCGGGGACACGACCTACGTCACGTCGCGGAGGGGCTCGGCCAAAGATCGCTGACGCGCGGTCGCCTGTGCGAGGATGACCCCGTGTCGACGGGGACCGTCCGCATCCAGGCAGCGCTCGGTGGCGAGCTCGACGCCGTGGAGCTCGGCCGGGGACTGGCGGACGTCCTGGCGACCGACGTCTACCCGGAGCTCGCCACGCGCCCCGACATCCGGGCGCTCATCGACGAGGCGTGTGGCGCGAAGGCCACGCTGCTCGTCGGCCTGCTCACCGATCGGGTGGCGCCGGACGACGTGGCACCCGCGGCGGCCGTCGCGCTCGCCCACGAGCTCGCCACCGCCGGCGTTCCCGCCGAGACGGTCGCCCGGTCCTACCGGGTCGGCCAGGAGGTCGCGTGGACGACCCTGCTGGACGCGATCGAGCGGGTCGCCGAGCGCGAGGGCTCGTCGGTCGTCGACATGGTGCGCGCCACCACCCCGGTGCTGTTCGCCTTCGTCGAGCGGATGCTGGCGGTGACGATGGCGGCCTATGACGACGCGCTCGACGACGAGCGACGGTCGCTGGCGCGGCGTCGCCGACGGCTCGTCGACGGGCTGCTCGACGGGACGGTCCCGGCGCTCAACGCGGACGCCGAGCGCTTCCTGGGCTACCGCCTCGCCGGCCTGCACCTGGCCTTGGTCCTTCCGGGACCGGCGACCCGGGTCGACGAGGGCGTGGTGCACCGGATCCGGGGCGAGCTCGACGCGCCCGCGTCGCTCGTGGTCGGTGAGCGTGCCTGGGTGCGTCTCACCCGGCCGTTGCGTGCGGCCGATCGCGCCGCGGTCGAGCGGGCGTTCGCCGACGCCGACCGCACCGCCGGGATCGGCGGGCCGGAGCGGGATGCCGCCGGCTTCCGGAGTGGTCACGAGGCGGCGGAGCTCGCCCACCGTGTCCAGCGGGCCCGCGGTGACGTCGGCGTGACCTGGGCGCGTGACGTCGCCGTCGAGGCACTGGGCCTGGCGGCCGCGCCGATGGCCCGGCGCCTCGTCGCCACCGAGCTGGGCCCGCTGCACGACCTGCCGAGCCGGACGCGCGAGACGCTCCGCGCCTGGCTCGAGACCGGGAGCAACGTGGGTGCCGCCGCCCGGCTCGGCCTCCACGAGCAGACCGTGCGCAACCATCTGCGCCTCGTCGAGGAGCGACTGTCCGGACCGTTGCCGGAACGTCGCACCGAGCTGCACGTCGCGTTGCGGCTGGCCGTGGTGCTCGACCCACGCAATCCGCGAATCGGAGGGCGCGGCTTCACGCATCACGAGTGGCACGGCCCCCCCGACGGCCCATAGCCTCGGACCATGGCACCCCCACCGCGCCCCGTCGCCGAGATCGTCTGGAAGATCCACCGCAAGCTCTACGTGGGCACGCGCGGCCGGCTGGGGCGGCGGTTCCTCGGCATGACGACGCTCCTGCTCACGACCCGCGGGCGCAAGAGCGGCGAGCCGCGCCACACGGCGCTCATGTACCGGGAGGAGGGGCCGGCGCTGGCGGTCGTGGCGTCGAACCTCGGCAGCGACCGACCCCCGGCGTGGTGGCTCAACCTGCAGGCCGAGCCCGTCGCCACCGTGCGCGTCGGCCCGGAGCGTCGTCGCGTCCAGGCCCGCCGGGCCACGCCCGAGGAGCGCGACGAGATGTGGCCCCGGTTCGTCGAGATGTACGGCGACTACGCCGAGTACGAGCGGATGACCGACCGGCCGATCCCGATCGTGCTGCTGGAGCGCGCATGAGGGTCGAGGAGACCGACGTCGTCGTGGTCGGCGGCCGGCTGGCCGGGTCGGCGACCGCGATCACCCTGGCGCGGGGCGGCCATCGCGTCGTGATGCTGGAGCGGCGCCGGTTGCCCTCCGACGTGCTCTCCTCGCACGCCCTCGTTCCCTCCGCCGTCGCCGAGACCGCGCGGCTCGGCGCGCTCGAGCGCCTGCTCGCCCTCGACCCGCCGAAGTCGCCGTGGGTGCACGTCGGGGCCGGCGACGTGCAGGTCCACGAGCACTGGTCGGCGGTCGACGGGATCGGCTACGGCCTGTGCATTCCGCGGGTCGACCAGGACGTCGAGCTGGCGCGCACGGCGGAGGCGGCCGGCGCCGACGTGCGGATGCAGACCGACGTGCGCGACGTCGTCTGGCGCGCCGGCCGCGCCGCGGGCGTACGCTGCGTCCACGACGGCGAGGAGGTCGAGATCCGGGCGCGGCTCGTCGTCGGTGCCGACGGTCGCCGCTCGACCGTCGCGGCGCGCTGCGGGGCCTGGACCCCGTACCGCGCGTCGCGCAACGGCCGCGGCGCGGCCTACCGCTACATGACCGACCCGCACGTCGGGACGCGCTGGCACGCGACGATGTCGCAGTGGCGCTGGGGCACGACGGTCGGCTACACGTTCCCGACGCCGGGCGGGCGGATGATCTGCATGCTGATGCCGCCGGCCGAGCGGATCTCCGAGGTCCGCCGCGACCCCGAGGGTGCCTGGCGGGCGCTGGTCGGCGAGGATTCCGACGGGATCGGTGCCCGCCTGCGCGGTGCCACCGACCACACGCGGATCCGCTCGACGTCCGAGACGATCTCGTACTTCCGCGCGTCGAGCGGGCCCGGCTGGGCGCTCGCCGGCGACGCCGGGCATTTCAAGGATCCGGTGATCGGCTCCGGCCAGCGCGACGCGCTGCGGTTCGGCCGCCGACTCGGCGAGATCGTCGGGCCGGTGCTCGACGCCGGCGGGGAGGACGCCGAGCTGGACGCCGCCCTGCAGGAGTGGGAGCGCGAGCGCGACCGGACGTGCATGGCGTCCTACCACTGGGGGTCGCGCGAGAGCCGCCCGAACGCACCGGCGACGCCGCTGCTGCGCGAGGTCATCCGCACGTTCGACGGCCACCGCGGGCAGCTCGCGGACAACTTCGGCCGCGTCCGCGACCCCGAGCGGATCGTTAGCCCCCGGGTCGTCGCGCTCGGACTGCTCAACGCGCTGCACCGCCACCCGGGCCGGCGTCGCGAGATCGTGCGCGAGGCGCTGGGCGAGCTGCCGATCGAGGCGGGGATCCGCCTGGACCGCTGGCTCGGTCGACATCTGTTCCGTGCCTCGACGACGCGCCCGTCGGAGCGCGGCGACGTCGACTTCCCGCCGGTGCCGCGTGCGGCGTCGGCGGCCGTCGCGGTGCCCGACGAGGGGACCGCGGGGCTCGCGACGAACGGCGGCCCGTCGGCCGCCGGCGCGAGCGAAGGGCCGACGGCGGTGTCGACGGCCCGCTGAGCTGAGGGGGCCTCCGACCCTGCCGCCGAGCCTCGTGCCGCCGATGGTCCTGGCCCGAGGGATCGGGGTCGGACGTGACGGCCCGACCCGCGATCCCGCGAATCGACGTCAGCGCCCCAGCACCCGGAGCGGGCGGCGGGCACGGCGGACGGCGCCCCCGCCGCGGGGGCGCGCCTCGACCTCGACCCGGGCCGACACCGCACGGGTCAGGCGTCCCAGCACCAGCCGCTGGGAGGCCGTCGGGCGCAGCCGCAGGCGCACGGTGCCCGCCGCGGACCGTCGGCGGACGCGGGCCAGGGTCACGGTGCGAGGCCGGCGCACGCCGTCCCCGCGGCCGAGGCGGGCGACGATCCGCACGGTGACGTCGGCGTCGACGTCGCTGTGCACCCCGACCACCACGCCGCGGCGGCGCAGCTTGGCGTTGCCGACCCGCCGGACCGACGCCAGGTCGATGCGCTTCGCCCGGCCGCCGGGGGAGTCGGCGACCGCGTCGTCGATCGGATCGCCGGGACCGAAGCGGCTGTCGTAGCGCAGCACGAACGCCCGGCTCGTCAGGTCGCCGCGGAGCGCCGTCGGCTGCAGGCCCCACGTCTCGCGGGCCGTCGTCGCCGTCCACATCCGGGTCCAGTCGTTCACCGGGCGGTGGAACGTGCGCATGATCCCGTCCTCGTGGACGTGCAGCAGGGCGTACCCGCACGGGTAGTTCTTGATCGCGCCGTTCTCGAGGAACCGCAGCGGCCCGGTCGGCCCGTGCGTCGTCAGGTCGTTGGCGTGGGTGTGGCCGTGGAGCACGATCCGCACGTGGTCGTGGCGGGCCAGCACTGCGAGGAGCGCGTCGGCGCCCTCGTCGGCCGGCACGCCCTGGATCGGCTTGAGCAGCGGGTGGTGCAGGGCGACGATCGCGTCGCGGCCCTCGGCCTTCAGCGCGTCGAGCTGGGCGTCGAGCCACGCCGGTTGGTCGCCGAGGATCCGCGCCGCGCCGGTGTCGGGGTCGTTGGAGTCCAGGCCGACGACGCCGAGCCGGCGGCCGACGCGGGCGACCGAGCGCAGCGTCCCGTCACCGACGGCGTTGCCGGGGAACGCCTGCGACCGGAGGCAGTCGTGGTCCGGGCCGCACTCGCCGACGAGGCGCCGGTCGTGGTTGCCACGGGTGACGAGGAGCGGGGCCGACAGTCGTCGCAGCTGGCGTAGGGCGCGGGCGACGTCGTCGGGGCGCCCGCGGTCCGTCAGGTCGCCGTTGGCGATGACGAGGTCCAGGTCGTGGGCGGACAGCTCGCCGATCGCCGCGTCGGCCATGCGGTGCGCGTAGTCCGGGTAGGTGTCGGCATCGAAGCACGGCGGCACCGACACCCCGCCGGGCAGGTTGAAGAGCGTGCCCGAGCAGTGCTCGCCGATGTGCAGGTCGTTGAGCAGCGCGATCGTCGCGAGCTTGCGCCCCGACGGCGGGACGAGCGTGCGGAAGGCGCCGGGGTCGGCCGGGCCGCTGCCCAGGCCCATCCGCCGCCCGCCCGAGAGCAGCTCGTAGCGGTACTCGGCGCCGGGCTCCAGGCCGTCGACGGTCGCGACGTGCACGTGTCGGCGCTCCTCCAGCCGCAGCTCCCGCGTCGGGCCGCCCGCCACCGGGGTGATCCGGATGGTGGTGTCGGTGGCCTCCTCGGTCCACCACCAGGCGACCATCGACCGGTCGGTGACCGTCACGAGCTCGGGCTCCAGGGCGGCGCCCAGGTACAGGCCGGCGTCGGCGGCGCCCGTCGACGCGGCCAGGGGCCCGAGCGCGGTCGAGCCCACCACCGCACCGGCGGCTCCACGGACGACGGTGCGACGGGTCATCGGACGTGCGCGCATCGAGCCCATGCTGATCGATCCGGAGCGTGACAGGTGAACGAATCGTGTTCGGATCGACCGAGCCGGGCGGCCGTGGCGCCGGATCGATCAGTCCGGCAGCGCGACGATCGCGTCGACCTCGACGAGCGCGCCCTTCGGGAGCTGGGCGACGCCGACCGCCGCACGGGCCGGCGGGTCGGTGGGGAACGCCCGCGCGTACGCCTCGTTGACCTCGGCGAACGCGTCCATGTCGGTGAGGTAGACCGTCGCCCGGACGACGTCCGCCATCGTGGCGCCGGCCGCCTCGACGACCGCCCGCAGGTTGCGCAGCGCCTGCTCGGCCTGCTCACCGTACGTCGTGCCGACGAGCTCGCCGGTCGCGGGGTCGAGCGGGATCTGGCCGGAGCAGAAGAGCAGGCCGCCGGCGGCGACGGCGTGGACGTACGGCCCGATGGCGGCGGGCGCTTCCGGGGCGTTGACGGGGCGGCGGTCGGTCGACATGCGTGGCTCTCGGTCGCGGGATCCGGTGGACCCCCATCATGCCGGGTGCGCGCGTCAGTCCCGCGACGGGTAGATGCCCTCGAGCGCGATGACGTACCGCAGGCCGAGGAACGGCGGACGGTTCTCGTGCGGTTGGCCCTGACCGGTCGCGTTCGTCGTGGACGACGTCCCCAGGTGGTCGCTGCCGCCGTCGGCGTAGCTCCCGCCGCGCGCGGGGACCTTGCCGTCGGGACGGTTCGTCGTCGCCCGGTCGTTCGTGGCGGCGGGGGCGGGGACGCCGTGGCTGTGCGTCGGCATCTGGCTCGTCAGCAGCGTGACGGCCTGCGCGCCGCCGACCTCGCCGAGCGCGACCTCCCCCAGTCCCGGTCCGGTCCCCGCGTGCACCGGCACGCGACCACGGAGGTCCGGCAGGCCGAACGAGGTCTGGCCGTTGCCGCCGTAGGTCGTTCCGAGCAGCGAGAACAGCGCCGTGTACTGGGAGATCGGCAGCAGCTGACCGTTGCAGTCGGCCCACCCCCTGGGGGCGAAGTTGTAAGCGACGAGCATGATCTCGCCGATGTACGGCTCTGCGGGCACGGTGGTCCTCGGGGGTCAGGCGGTGCGTCGGTCGACGATCGCGATGTGGTGAGGGGCCGTCGACGCGACGGCGAACAACGGGATCGCGCCGTGGCGCGGGTGGGCGACGGTGACGGCGAGGTCGCCGGCGTGCGGGCGGGACAGGGCGAGCGTCAGGGCGAACGCGTCCTCGCGGCCGGCGAGCAGGTCGCGCAGACGCGACCCCTCGCGGCCGAGGTCGTCGACCGCGACGATCCGGACCCGGCGGCGACGATCGCCGACGCGGGCCGCGAGGACCTCGCCGACGAGCGGCGTCCACGCCGACCGTCCGAGTGGTTGCGCGGCGCGTGCGCCGGCCGCCCACGCCAGCGATCCGCCGCCCGCGGCGAGCGCGGCCGACACCAAGCCGGCCCCGGCGAGCAGGCCGCGGCGGCTGACCGTGGTCGGGGGGATCGGGTGAACGGTCACGGGACGATCCGGGCGGCCCAGCGGACGTTGTACCGGGGGCTGCCGTCGGGGTTGCCGATCCGCAGCGCCAGGAGGTCGCCGGTCGTGATCGCCACGCCGCCGGTGTCGCTGCAGGTCGTCGCGGCCGCGGCGACGGTGCACGTCAGGTCGGTCGCCGTGCCGTTCCTCACGAGCGTCCCGGTGACCGACTCTCCGGGGCCGGGCGCGACGACGTCGATCCGCAGCGCCTCGACGGTGCCGGCCACGAGCGCCGGCTGGGCGACGTCCGCGGCGTCGTCGGCGGCGTCGGGCAGGCCGAACGGCCCCGCGTACGACGTCGTCTGGCCGGGGTCGACGAACGCGACCGCGCCGCGCAGGACGGTCGGGGTGGACGTGCCGGCGGGTCCGGCGGGGCCCACCGGACCGGCGGGCCCGGTCGCGCCGGTCGCGCCGTCCGCCCCGGGCTCGCCCCGGGGGCCCTGCTCGCCCTGCGGTCCGGTCGCACCCTGCGTTCCGGTCGCGCCGTCGTCGCCCTGGGGACCGGCGGGTCCGGTCGGACCGGCGGGCCCGGTGACGCCACGCTCGCCCTGCTCACCGGCCTCGCCCTTCGCGCCCGGCTCGCCCTTGGGGCCGGGGGCGCCGTCATCGCCGTCCGACCCGGGCGCGCCGTCGGCCCCGGTCGCGCCCCGCGGACCGGCGGGCCCGGTCGCGCCGTCCTCACCGGCCGGGCCACGCGCCCCGGCGGACCCGGCCGGCCCGGTCGCGCCGTCCTCTCCGGCGACGCCGCGGGCGCCGGACGGGCCGGTCGCTCCGCGGGCGCCGCGTGCGCCCCTCGGCCCGCGGACGGCGTGCTTGCGCCACGTGACGCGGAACTCGCCGCGGCGGCACGACTGGCCCTCCTTGATGACCCGGAGCGCGCCGTCGCGGTAGGCGGCGCAGCCACGGACGACGTCGTCGTCCCGGGACACGGCCCCGGCGATGACGGCCCCGGCGCCGGCCAGGACGAGGCCGGCGGCGAGGACCGCGACGAGGCGACGGCCGGGTCGCAGGCGACGGAGCGATGATCGGACGCGGGAGAGCACCCGGCGACGGTAGATCGCGCAGGGCGACCGACGTGCGGGCGTGGACGAAGGGCCGAGGGACGCGACCCGACTCCCGCCGGAGTGGGTGGCATCGCGTCCGGCTGTCCGCGACCACGGTCTGCTGGAGTCCGCGCTCGCCCGACCACAGGCGACGGCGTTCGATCGCCTTCCTCGGCGCCGACGGCCGACGGCCGGCGGCCGCCGGCCCGCCCTACCGCGCGAGCTTCTTGTAGGTCAGGCGGTGCGGGCGGTCGGCCTCGTCACCGAGCAGGTCGCGGCGGTAGGCCTCGTACGCCTGCAGGTTGCCCTCGAACCACGTGACCTTCGAGTCACCCTCGAACGCCAGGATGTGCGTGGCGATCCGGTCGAGGAACCAGCGATCGTGCGAGATGACCACGGCGCACCCGGGGAACCCGAGCAGGCCCTCCTCGAGCGCCTGCAGCGTGTCGGTGTCCAGGTCGTTCGTCGGCTCGTCGAGCAGCAGGACGTTGCCGCCGCGGCGCAGGAGCTTCGCGAGGTGCACGCGGTTGCGCTCGCCACCCGACAGCGACCCGACCTTCTTCTGCTGGTCGCCCTTCTTGAAGTTGAACGACGCGACGTACTGGCGGGAGTTCATCTCGCGGTCGCCGACCTTGACGTAGTCGAGCTTCTCGGAGATCTCCTCCCAGACGTTGTTCTCCGGGTCGAGCGCGTCGCGCGACTGGTCGACGTAGCTCAGATCGACGGTCTCGCCGAGCTTGATCGTCCCGGCGTCCGGCTGCTCCAGGCCCGTGATGAGCTTGAAGAGCGTCGACTTGCCGGCGCCGTTCGGGCCGATGATCCCGACCATGCCGCCGGGCGGCAGCGTGAACGACAGGTCCTCGAAGAGGAGCTTGTCGCCGAAGCTCTTCGACAGGCCCTTCGCCTCGATGACCGTGTCGCCCAGGCGCGGTCCGGGCGGGATCGTGATGCGGGTCTCGTCGAGGCGCTGGGCCGCCTGCTCCTTCATGAGCTCGTCGAGGTTGTTCAGGCGCGCCTTCTGCTTCGTCTGGCGGCCCTTCGGGTTCTTGCGCGCCCAGTCGAGCTCCTCGTTGATCCGCCGCTGGCGGGCCACGTCGGTGCGCTTCTCCTGCGCCATCCGCTTGGCCTTGGCGTCGAGCCAGCCGGAGTAGTTGCCCTCGAACGGGATGCCCTTGCCGCGGTCGAGCTCGAGGATCCAGCCGGCGACGTTGTCGAGGAAGTACCGGTCGTGGGTGACCGCGACGACGGTGCCCTTGTAGTTCTCGAGGTGCCGCTCGAGCCACGCGACCGACTCGGCGTCGAGGTGGTTCGTCGGCTCGTCGAGCAGCAGCAGGTCGGGCGCCGACAGCAGCAGGCGGGCGAGCGCGACGCGGCGCTTCTCGCCACCCGACAGGTCGGTGACGCTCCAGTCGCCGGGCGGGCAGCGCAGCGCGTCCATCGCGTACTCGACCTTCGCGTCGAGGTCCCACGCGTCCGCGGCGTCGATCTCGGCCTGCAGGCGCGCGAACTCGTCGGCGGTCTCGTCGCTGTAGTTCACCGCCAGCTCGTTGAAGCGGTCGACGAGCGCCTTGAGCGGGGCCAGGCCGACCATGACGTTCTCGTGCACCGTCTTGGACTCGTCGAGCTGCGGCTCCTGCTCGAGGATCCCGACCGTGGCGTTGGGGGCGAGCGTCGCCTCGCCGTCGAACTCGGTGTCGGTCCCGGCCATGATCCGCAGCAGGCTCGACTTGCCGGCGCCGTTGTAGCCGAGCACGCCGATCTTCGCCCCGGGCAGGAACGACAGGCTGAGGTCCCGGAACACGGTCTTGTCCGGGGGATGCACCTTCGTCAGGCGGTGCATGGTGAAGACGTACTGGCTCGACACGATGATCAGCGGTCCCGAGGGAGGAGGTGCAGGCCGTCCGACCGGTGGTGCGGACGCGGGTCGCTCCGCGCGCGGACGGAGCGACCACTGACGGTACCGATGGACGCGGCCGTGTGGCCCGCGACGGTGGCGGGCGGGGCCGGGCGGTCGTGGTCACGGTGGCGGGCGGGGGTCGCTCGCCGGGCGGACGCCCCGCACCCGGTGCTACCGTCGATCGCGGGTCCCGGCGGTCGGGGCCCCCGGACGAGAGGGCGCGACGTACCCGGACCGACGACGTCGCGCGGAAGGCATCCCATGGCGTGGCTCCTCCTCATCGTCGCCGGTCTCCTCGAGGTCGTGTGGGCGATCGCGATGAAGCGCAGCGACGGGTTCACCCGCGTGCCCGAGACGGTCGTCTTCCTCGTCGCCGTCGTCGCGAGCATGGTCCTGCTGTCGCGCGCGCTCCGCGATCTGCCGGTCGGCACCGGGTACGCGGTCTGGACCGGCATCGGCGCGGTCGGCGCGGCGATCGTCGGCATCGTCTGGCTGTCGGAGTCGGCGTCCCCCCTGCGCCTGGTGAGCGTCGGCCTCGTCGCCGCGGGCATCGTCGGCCTGGCGCTCAGCTCCTCCGCCGGGCACTGAGCCGTCGCGGGCGCACCGGCCGGGCGCACGGCTCGTCGGCCGGCCCATCGGGTCGGCCCGGGCGCCGACCCGGGGCGCCGACCCGGGGTGCGCCCAACTGCGGACGCCCCACGCCGGTTCCGCAGCACGCCCCGGCCCACGACCGGTGACCGCTCCCGGGGTGCGCCCAACTGCGGACGCCCCACGCCGGTTCCGCAGCACCCCTAGACCGTCCCACCCCCCTCGACCCGTCCCCCGCCCGGCGCACCGTCGCGCCCGCACGACCCCGCAGGTCGTGGATCCCCGGCGGCGCCGGGCCTAGGATCGCGGCATGAGCACGGTGGACCTGCCGGACCGTCGCGACGGCGTCGGGGCCCTGCTGCGGGAGTGGCGCGAGCGTCGGCGGTTGAGCCAGCTCGAGCTCGATGCGCGCGGGGTCGTGTCGGCCCGGCACCTCAGCGCGGTCGAGACCGGCCGGTCCCGGCCCACCCCGCGGATGATCCTGCACCTGAGCGAGCACCTCGACGTGCCGCTGCGGGAGCGCAACCGATTGCTGCTCGCCGGGGGCTACGCGCCCGCCTACGCCGAGAGCGAGCTCGACGCCCCGCCGATGGCGGCGGTGCACGAGGCGATCGAGCACGTGCTGAAGGCGCACCGCCCCAACCCGGCGCTCGTCATCGACCGGCGCTGGGAGCTCGTCGCCGCCAATCCCTCGCTGGCCCCGCTGATCGACGGGGTCGCACCGGAGCTGCTGGAGCCGCCGGTGAACGTCCTGCGGTTGAGCCTCCATCCCGACGGGCTGGCACCGCGGATCGTCAATCTCGCCGAGTGGCGTGACCACCTTGTCGGGCGACTGGCCCGCTCGGTCGAGACCTCCGGCGACGCGGACATCGCAGTGCTGGTGGCCGAGCTACGCGAGCTCTGCCCGGACATCGGTGAGGACGCGGCGGCGGGTGCCGGCGGCCGCGGGCGGGATCGGGCGAGCGGGCGCGGCGGACGACCGGGCGGAGGCGGCGGACCCGGGCGAGGCGGAGGACCCGACGGCGTCGACGGGCGGCGCGAGGCGTACGAGCGCCCGCCTCACCGCCAGGCGGTCGTCGTCCCCCTGGTCTTGCGTCACGGCGACGCGGAGCTGCGCCTGCTGAGCACGACCACCGTGTTCGGCACCCCGCAGGACGTCACCGTCGCCGAGCTGGCGATCGAGACGTTCTTTCCGGGTGACGCCGAAACCGCCCGGCGGCTCGCCGCGCTCGACCCGGGCGACTGACAGCCCTCCTTCGTCACCGGCCCGGCCCCACCGGGAGCCGTTGGCCCGGATGAGGCGGGTGAACGACGCCCCGATTGCTCGAGGGCCACCGTCCACCGCACCACCTTCACAACCCCGCAGGTCGTGGACGTCACGCCCTTGCCGCGGCACGCTGCGGACATGACCACGCCACAGACCCGTCTCCAGATCATGCGCGAGTTCCTGCCCGCCTCGCCACTGCCGAACCGGCTCGGCATCCGGCTCGAGAGCCTGGAGCGGGACCGTGCCGAGCTGTCGATGGCCTACGACGCCGCCAACACGACGCTGGCCGACGTCGTCCACGGGGGTGCGGTCGCATCGCTCATCGACACCGCGGGCATGGCGGCGACATGGGCCGATGACGCGATTCCCGAGTCGCTCGAGGGATCGACGATCTCGATGAACGTCAACTACCTCGCCGCGGCGCGCGGCAAGGACCTGCGCGCCGTCGCGACCGTCGTGCGTCGGGGTCGCTCGGTCGTCTTCAGCGAGGTCGCCGTCACCGAGCCCGACGGGCGACTCGTCGCCCGCGGGTCGGTCGTCCAGCAGGTCGGGCCGGCGAAGCCCGCGGGTTGAGGGCGGTGTGGGCCGGATCCGACCCGCCAGGGCGCGAACGATCCGGCCCAGGTCGAAACGGCCACGCCCCGGGTGCGCACGGGCCGGATCCGACCCACCCACGCGAGCACGATCCGGCCCACGGCCCACGGCCCACGGCCCACGGCCCTGGTCTCAGGGCTCCGACGGCCCGACGCCGGTCGAGTCGGCCCCCGCCCGCCGCCCGCTCGCCATCGGGCCCGCCCCGCCGCCGGCCCCCGTCAGTCCCCGCCGCCCGCCGGTGCCACCCGACCATCGGCCGTCGCGCCCTCAGTCCCCGGCGACGGTCACCCCGGCGCGGACCGCCGACGCGGCGACGGCGTCGACCGCGCGCTCGACCGCGTCGACGTCCCGCACCGCGCCGGTGTCGGCCGACGTCGCCATCGCGGCGTAGGCGCGCAGGGCGGGGGAGACGACGCGATCGCGGTCGGCGGGGCGGTATCCGGTCGACGACTCGAGCGCGGCGCGGCGCGCGGCGAGCTCGTCGTCGGGCACCTGCAGCTCGATCCGGCGGCTCGGGATGTCGATCGCGATCGTGTCGCCGGGCTCGACGAGGGCGATCGTCCCGCCGGACGCCGCCTCGGGAGAGACGTGGCCGATCGACAGGCCGGACGTGCCGCCCGAGAACCGCCCGTCGGTGATGAGCGCGCACGCCGCGCCGAGGCCGCGACCCTTGAGGTACGACGTCGGGTAGAGCATCTCCTGCATCCCGGGGCCGCCGCGCGGGCCCTCGTAGCGGATGACGACGACGTCGCCCTCCTGCACCCGGTCCGACAGGATCGCGTCGACGGCGTCCTCCTGCGACTCCACGACGACGGCGGGGCCCGAGAACGTGAGGATCGACTCGTCGACGCCGGCGGTCTTCACGACGCACCCGCGCTCGGCGAGGTTGCCGTAGAGGATCGCCAGGCCGCCGTCGGTCGAGTAGGCGTGCTCGATGTCGTGGATGCAGCCGTCGGCGGCGTCGACGTCCAGCGACTCCCACCGCTCCGACTGCGAGAACGCCTCGGCGGATCGCCGGCACCCGGGCGCGGCGTGGAAGAGGTCGCTGGCGCGCTCGCTGGGCCGCGGGCCACGGATGTCCCACTCCTCGAGGAACGCCTTGAGCGACGGCGCGTGGACGGTGGGCACGTCGTCGTGCAGCAGCCCGCCGCGGTGCAGCTCCCCGAGGATCGCCGGGATGCCGCCCGCGCGGTGCACGTCCTCCATGAGGTACACGCCGTTCGGCGCGACCTTGCAGAGGCACGGCACGCGCCGCGACAGCGCGTCGATGTCCTGCATCGTGAAGTCGAGCTCGGCCTCCTGCGCCGCCGCGAGCAGGTGGAGCACGGTGTTCGTCGACCCGCCCATGGCGATGTCGAGCGTCATCGCGTTCTCGAACGCCTCGCGGGTGGCGATCGACCGCGGCAGGACGGAGGCGTCGTCGCCGTCGTAGTACCGGGCGCAGAGCTCGACGGCCGTCCGGCCGGCGTCCTCGTAGAGCGCCTTGCGGGCGGTGTGGGTGGCGAGCGTCGAGCCGTTGCCGGGCAGCGCCAGGCCGAGCGCCTCGGTGAGGCAGTTCATCGAGTTGGCGGTGAACATGCCCGAGCACGACCCGCAGGTGGGGCAGGCGTGCTCCTCGATGATCGCGATGTCCTCGTCGGACACGTCGTCGGCGACCGCCTCGGCGATCGCGGTGACGAGGTTGAGGCCCTTGCGGACGGTCCCGTCGACGAGCGTCGCGGTGCCGCCCTCCATCGGCCCGCCCGACACGAACACCGTCGGGACGTTCAGCCGCAGCGACGCGTTGAGCATCCCCGGGGTGATCTTGTCGCAGTTGCTGATGCAGACGAGCGCGTCGGCGCAGTGCGCGTTGACCATGTACTCGACGCTGTCGGCGATGAGGTCGCGCGAGGGGAGCGAGTAGAGCATCCCGCCGTGGCCCATCGCGATCCCGTCGTCGACGGCGATCGTGTTGAACTCGCGGGCGATCCCGCCGGCGGCGGTGATCGCGTCGGACACGATCTCGCCGACCGGCTTGAGGTGCGTGTGACCGGGGACGAACTGCGTGTACGAGTTCGCCACCGCGATGATCGGCTTGCGGCCGATGTCGGCGCCGGGGACGCCCGACGCGCGCATGAGCGACCGGGCGCCCGCCATGTTGCGCCCGTGGGTGACGGTCCGGGACCTGAGGGGGGGCATGTGGCTAGACTAGCGGAATGGCCATTCCGGCACCAGTCGGTCCGTGGACGTCGCTCACCGCCGACGAGAAGCGCGCCCGGATCCTCGCGGCCGCCGACGAGCTCTTCGCCCGCGAGGGGGTCGACGCGGCGATGCCGGTGCTCGCCGACGCGCTCGGGGTCGGCGTGGCGAGCATCTACCGCCAGGTCGGCAGCAAGGACGACCTCGTCGGCCGGCTCGTCATCGCGCGCGCGACGGCCCTCGCCGAGCGGTTCCGCACGGCCGCGGCGCGCCCGGACGCGTGGGGCGCGCTCGTCGAGGCGACCCACGCGACGGTCGACGACTGCATCGACGACGCGCTCTCGCAGTCGGCGTGGGACGCGGCGGCGGGCGACTCCGACGCGGTGCGTGACGCGCGGGCGGCGGCGACGGACGCGCTGGAGGGCCTCGTCGGCTCCGCGCGGCGGGCGGGGGCGCTGCGGCCCGACGCCACCCACGAGGACCTGCGGCTGCTGTTCTGCGCGCTGCGCGAGGTGGCCGGGATCGGCCGTGACGGGGCGCACCGGATGGCCGAGCTCGTCCTGCGCGGCATCGGCAGGCCCGACTGCGACCGGGCGGGGGCGACCACGGGCGCACCCGGGTGCTCTACCGTGCGCGCGTGATCGCAGCGACGCGCCGGGCGCCCGGCACCCCACGACGACGGGCCGCCGGCGACGGGGGCGGACGGTGAGCGCGGGCCTCGCGGCGCTCCTCGACGACGTCGCCGTCCTCGCCCGCGCGGCCGCCGCGTCGATCGACGACGTCGCCGCCGGCGCCGGTCGTGCGAGCGTCAAGGCCGCCGGCGTCATCGTCGACGACGCCGCGGTGACCCCGCGCTACGTGCAGGGGTTCAGCCCCGAGCGCGAGCTGCCGATGATCCGGCGGATCGCCACGGGGTCGATCCGCAACAAGCTCCTCTTCATCCTGCCGGTCGTCCTGCTCCTCAGCGAGTTCGTCGACTGGCTGCTCACGCCGCTGCTCATGGTCGGCGGGGCGTACCTCTGCTTCGAGGGGGCGGAGAAGCTCTGGGAGGCGGTCGGCCCGCACCGGCACGCGGCGCAGGCCGCCGTCGAGCGCGATCCCGCCGACGAGGAGGAGCTCGTCGGCGGCGCGATCCGCACCGACTTCATCCTGTCGGCCGAGATCATGGTCATCTCGCTCAACGAGGTGACCGACGAGGGGTTCCTCGCCCGGGCGATCATCCTCGTCGTCGTCGCGCTCCTCATCACCGCCGTCGTCTACGGCGCGGTGGCGCTGATCGTGAAGATGGACGACGTCGGGCTGCGCCTGGCGGCGACGCGGGAGGGCGCCGCGGCCGCGTTCGGTCGCGGACTGGTCCGCGGGATGCCGGTCGTCATGCGGGTGCTGTCGACGGTCGGCATCGCGGCGATGCTCTGGGTCGGCGGCCACATCCTCCTCGTCGGCCTCGACGACCTGGGCCTCGGCTGGCCCTACGACCGCGTGCACCACCTGGAGGAGGACGTCCACGACGCCCTCGGCGGGCTCGGCGGCGTCGGCGGCTGGCTCACGAACACCGCCGCGTCGGCCGTCCTCGGCGTCGTCGTCGGCGCGGTGATCGTCGCGATCCTCCACCGCGTGCACGGGCCGGGGCACGGGGACGGGGACGCGGACGCAGAGCATTGAGCGGCCTCCGCGGCGGCGCCGTCCGGCGCCCGCGGGCCGGGGCCTGGCCCGCGGTCCCGCCGACGAGGCGGGCGACCGTCCGGGGTCAGCCGCCGAGCGGGCGGACGAGCAGGATCTGCGCGGACCGGCCGACGGGCCCCCGCTCGTCGTGCAGCACCGCGGCGGTCAGCCCCTGGCCGTCGGGGCCCCACGACACCGTCGTGTCGAGCCCGACCCAGCGGCCGACCGGTGCACGGAAGAGGTGGATCGTCAGGTCGACGTTGGGGTAGGCCCACGCCCGCGGCGACTGCAGCGGCGCGACGCCGTTGGCGGTGTCGACGAGCCCGACGTACCCGGCCAGCGGCGAGGTCTCGCGGCCGGCGACGAGGTCGAGCGGCGTCCTCACCCACATCCGGCCGCGACCGGGACGGGTCGGCTCCGGCACGCGACACTCGAGCGACGCGATGTAGCCGCCGGGCCAGACGTCGCTCAACGGCGCGGCGTCCAGGCCGTCCGGGCCGGGCATGGGGTCGGGGTCGCCGCCGGCCACCGCGGTGGCGTCGGTCCGGGCGACCCGCCATGCCGACGCGCGCAGCACCGGACGGCCGTTCCACGCCGCGCGCGCCTCGACGAGCTCGATCGCCCGTCCCGGCCGGGTCACGTCGACGTCGACGGTCACCTCGTCGATCGCGACGGGCCCGAGGATGTCGAACGAGATACGTGCGATCGCGAGCCCGTCGGGCTCCCCACGACCGGCGACGAACCGCTCGATCTCGGCCACGAGCAGGCCGTTGAGCGGGCTGACGTGCTGCTCGTCCGGGTTCCAGCCTCCGCCGGTGGCGGCCGTCGCGCGGAACCGTCCCGGCCCGGACGGGACGAAGTACGAGCTGGGGGAGGGGGCGGAGTGCGGGGCCGGCGCGGGCACGCCGACAGGGTAGCCGCGGGTCCGGCGCGGCCGTCCGACGCGGCCGTCCGGGACGTGCGTCCGGGTCGGGGCCTGTGGCGCGTGCCGCCCGGCCGCTCTGGTAGCTTCGCGCACCGTGCTCGACGCCTTCACCTTCCGCCGGGCGGTCCTGCCCCTGCTCGCGACGACCGTCCTGGCCGTCGCGGGTTGCGGCGACTCCGACGACGACAAGGGCGGCGGTGGTGGCTCCACCGCCTCCGGCGACGCGAGCGTCGTGACCCGGGACGTCCCCGGCTACGGCACCGTCCTGGCCGACGACGAGGGCCGTCCGCTCTACGTGTTCACGAAGGATCCGGACGGTGGCAGCGCCTGCGCCGACGAGTGCGTGAAGACGTGGGAGCCGGTCGAGGCGGACGAGACGCCCACCGCGGGCGGCGAGGTCAAGCAGGGCCTGCTCGGCACGTTCGACCGCGAGGACGGCACGACGCAGATCCTGTACAACCAGCGTGCGTTGTACACGCACAACGGTGGCGGTCTGCTGGCGGGCGTCGGCGAGGAGCTGGACGGCGGCACGTGGTACCTCATGTCGCCGAACGGCGAGCCGGTCGAGACGACCGAGCCGGGCGGCTACTGACCGTCTGCAGGGCCGTCCGCCGGACCGGTCCGGCGGCCGCGGCCGCCGCGTGCCCGAACGAGCCCTGATGAGCGACATCCCCCACGACACGTCCGCGGCGTCCGTCGACGACGAGGCGACGCGCCGCCGCAAGCGCCTGATCCTCGCGGTCTGCTGCGCGGCGCAGTTCCTCGTCATCCTCGATCTGTCGATCGTCAACGTCGCGCTGCCGACGATCCAGACGGCGCTGACGATCTCGTCGGTCGACCTGCAGTGGATCGTCGACGCCTACGCGATCCTCTTCGCCGGGTTCCTCATGCTCGCGGGCCGCGCGACCGACCTCATCGGTCAGCGGCGCACGTTCGTCGGGGCGCTCGGCCTGTTCGGCCTGGCGTCGCTCGTCGGCGGGCTCGCCCAGTCCAGCGACCTGCTCATCGCCGCGCGGGCCGGGCAGGGCCTGGCCGGGGCGGGCATGGCCGCGGCGTCGTTGGCGGTCATCACGTCGACCTTCGCGCCCGGCCCGGAGCGTCACCGCGCGATCGCGCTGTGGGGGTCGATGAACGGCCTGGGCGGCGCGGTCGGGATGCTCGCCGGCGGCGTGCTCACCGAGGCCCTGAGCTGGCGGTGGATCCTCCTCGTCAACGTGCCGATCGCGCTGGCCGGCGCGGTCATGGCCGCCCGGGTCCTCAACGACCGCCGTCGCGACCGCGACCTCGGGTTCGACCTCGTCGGCTCGTTCGTCCTCACGTCGGGCCTCCTCATCGCGACCTACGGCGGCGTGACCGCCGGCAAGCACGGGTTCGGCTCGGCCGAGGCGCTCGTGCCGATCGGCGTCGGGTCGGCGCTGCTGACGCTCTTCCCGCTCGTCGAGTCGCGCGTCCGGTCGCCGCTCGTGCCACCGGGCGTCGTGTCGCGACGCCTGTGGGGCGTCAACCTCATCGTCCTGCTGTTCAGCGCGTCGCTGTTCGCGATGTGGTTCGCGGCGTCGCTCTACCTGCAGCAGGTGCTCGCGCTGGGGGCGCTCGACACGGGCCTCATCTTCCTGCCGATGGCCCTGGCGATCATGCTCGCCGCGCGGCCCGCCGGACGGCTCGCGTCGCGCGTCGGGGTGCGCCCGGTGCTCGGGGGCGGGCTCGTCATGCTCGCCGTCGGCCTGCTCCTCATGTCGCGCGTGGCCGACAGCGGCAGCGCGCTGCAGTACATCGCCCTGCCCGGCCTGCTCGTGTCCTTCGGCATCGCCCTGTCGGTCGTCGCGTCGACGATCGCCGCGACCCAGACCGCCAAGGCGGACGAGGCCGGACTCGCGTCCGGGCTCGTCAACACCGCCCGCCAGGTCGGTGGCGGCCTCGGCCTCGCCGTGCTGCTGTCGATCGCGAGCCAGCACACCGCGTCGAAGATCGGCGACGCCGAGCCGGTGCGCGAGGCGCTCACCGACGGGTTCGCGCTGGCGTTCCAGGTCGGGGCGGGGCTCGTCGCGGTCGCGGCGGTGCTGACGTTCGTCCTGCTGCCGCGCGCGAGCGACGCGCCGTCCCGCGCGGGCGGCCGCCGCGTGCTCGCCGGAGCCGCCGCGACCGTCGCGGTGTTCGTCGCGCTCGAGGTCGGCCTGCCGCGGTCCGAGGGCGACCCGATCGGCGCCTTCACCACCGATGGCGCGCTGAGCTTCGTCACCGAGCCGGGCCTGCACCCGCCCGAGATGTTCCTCGAGCGCGAGCGGACGGCGAAGGAGCCGCTGCCCGGCCCGATCATGACCGGCAACTTCGTCGACCTGACGAAGGGCAGGATCGTCGGCCAGAGCGGCCCGCTCATGCTCGACGACGCGCTGCAGCCGGTGTGGTTCCGGCCGTCGCCGATCGAGGACGTCGCGGGCAACCTCGACGTCCACACCTACCGCGGCAAGCCGGTCCTGTCCTGGTGGGAGGGCGAGATCAGCGAGACCGGCGAGATCGACCACGGCCGGGTCAACATCGTCGACCAGGCGTACCGGCCGATCGCGACGCTCGAGGGTCGGGACGGCTGGGTCATCGCCCTGCACGACATCAAGATCGTCGACGACGTCGCCTGGGTCGCCGCCAACCGCAACGAGCTCGCCGACCTGTCCGACGTCGGCGGCGTGACGCACGGCGTGATCATCGACTCGGCGCTCCAGGCGTACGACATCGAGACCGGTCGCCTGCTCTACACCTGGCAGGCCAAGGACCACATCCCGATGGAGGAGTCGGACACGCAGCCGCCGACGAACGGGTTCCCGTGGGACGCCTACCACATCAACTCGATCGAGCTCGTCGACGGCGACCGGGCGCTCGTGTCGATGCGCAACACGAACGCCGGCTACCTCTTCGACCGCAAGACCGGGCGGATCGAGTGGACGCTCGGCGGCAAGGGCTCGACGTTCGAGATGGATCCCGACGCCGAGTTCGAGTGGCAGCACGACATGGAGATGGAGGACGAGCGCACGGTGCGCCTGTTCGACAACCACTGCTGTCGGATCACCGGCGCCGGGGACTACCTGCCGTCGGACCGCTCCTCGCGGGTCCTCACGCTCACGCTCGACCACGACGCGAAGACCGCGCGGGTGAAGTCCGAGCAGACCCACGGCGACACGTTCCGTGCCCAGTACATGGGCAACGCCCAGCGCCTGGACTCCGGCGGGCTCTTCGTCGGCTGGGGCCAGGTGCCCTACATCTCGGAGTACGACGCCGACGGCGAGCTCGTCTTCGACGGCGCGTTCCCGGCCCCGAACATCAGCTACCGCGCCCGCACCCGGCCGTGGGTCGGCCGTCCGGCCACCCCGCCGAAGGGCGCGGCGCGCACGAGCGGCGGGCGCACGACCGCGTACGCCAGCTGGAACGGCGCGACCGAGGTCGTGCGCTGGCGGGTCGTCGACGCGGCGGGACGGACCGTCGCCCGCGCCGACCGCGACGGGTTCGAGACCGAGATCCCGCTGCCACGCGCGGACGGCCCGCTGCGGGTGCGCGCGCTCGACGCCGACGGCGAGGTCCTCGGCACGTCGCGCCCGTTCACGGCGACCGCGTCGTCGGACTGACCGACCGTCACCACCACACCACCCCTCACCCCGGAGTCGACGATGAGACTGATCGGAGCGGGCCTTCCCCGCACCAGCACCCTGTCGCAGAAGACCGCGATGGAGATGCTCGGCCTGGCGCCGTGCCACCACATGGTCAGCGTGTTCGCCGACCTGCCCCAGGCCGAGCTCTGGCGTCGGGCGTCGGAGGGCGATCTCTCTCCGGCCGAGATCCTCGCCGACCACCCGGCCGCCGTCGACTGGCCCGCGTCGTACTTCTACCGCGAGCTCATGGAGGCGTTCCCGGACGCGGTCGTGCTGCTCAGCGTCCGTCCGGGCGAGGCGTGGGCCAACAGCATCCGCCAGACGATCTGGGGGATGTTCCACGACGACAAGCTCTCGCGGCACATGAACGCCGCCCACGAGGCCGTCAACCCGGCGTGGCGGACCTGGATGGAGACGCTGCGCGGCTGGTGGGGCGCCAAGGGGATCTTCGACGGCCCGGACACGACCGACGCGCAGCTCATCGCCGCGATGGAGCGGTGGAACGACGAGGTCCGCGCGACGGTCCCGGCCGAGCGTCTGCTCGAGTGGACGCCGGCGGACGGCTGGGAGCCGATCTGCGAGCGGCTCGGCATCGCCGTGCCGTCGGAGCCGTTCCCGCGCGTCCACGACAGCGCGTCGTTCGACATCAACATCGTGCGCGGGGCTCTCGCCGGCGTGCAGGCGTACGTCGACGCGCAGGAGTAGGCGGTCCGGCCCGGCGGCGTCGCCCGGGCCGCCGCCCGGCGCGCCCCCGGGCCATCACCAGGCGCGCCGCCTGGTCAGCGGCCGTCGACGGCCCGCAGCCCGGTGGCGAGGAGGTGCGCCACCACCCGCTCCGCGGCGCCGGCGGCGTCACCGGTGGCGTCCAGGTGGACGTCCGGGCACTCCGGCGCCTCGTACGGCGCGTCGATCCCGGTGAACCCGGGCAGCTCGCCGGCCCGCGCACGCCGGTAGAGCCCCTTGGGGTCCCGCGCCTCGGCGACCTCGAGCGGCGCGTCGACGAACACCTCGACGAACTCATCGTCGGCGAACATCGCCCGCGCGGCGTCGCGGTCGGCGCGGAACGGCGAGATGAACGACACGATGACGACGAGGCCGCTCTCGCACATGAGCCGCGCGACCTCGGCCACCCGCCGGTTGTTCTCGACCCGGTCGGCGTCGCTGAACCCCAGGTCGCGGCTCAGGCCGTGACGGACGTTGTCGCCGTCGAGGACCGCGGTGCGCACCCCGTCGGCGTGCAGTCGCTGCTGGACGAGGTCCGCGATCGTCGTCTTGCCCGCGCCCGACAGCCCGGTCATCCACACGACGCGCGGCCGGTGGCCGTTGAGGCGGGCGTGGGCGTCCTTGTCGACGTCGAGGTCCTGCCAGCGGATCGCGGCCGACCGCCGCCGGCCTTCGGTGATCATCCCGGCCGCCACCGTCTGGTGGGTGGTGCGGTCGGTGACGATGAGGCCGCCGGTGTCGGGGTTGTCGACGTAGCGGTCGAACGCGACGGGGCGGTCGAGCGACACCTGCAACGACGCGATGCCGTTGGTCGTCAACGCCGTGGTCGGGCGGTGCTCGCCGGTGGTCACGTCGAGCTCGGCGGTCGGCGTGGCCAGGCGCGCGCCGACGCTCTGCGTGCCGACCCGCAGCGTGTACGGCCGCCCCGGCTCCAACGGCGCGTCGCCCATCCACACGAGCTCGACGTCGAGCTCGTCGGCGGCCTCCGTCGGGTCGATCCCGCAGCAGACGACGTCGCCGCGGGTGGCGTCGACGTCGTCGGCGAGGACGAGCGTCACCGACTCGTCGGTGACCGCCAGATCGCGGTCGCCGTCGAACGTCACGATCCGCGCGACGCTCGTCGTGATCCCGGACGGCTCGACGCGCACCCGGTCGCCGACGCGGACGGTGCCGCCGACGACCTGGCCGGACACGCCGCGGAACTCCGGGTCCGGACGGTTGACCCACTGCACCGGCATCCGGAACGGTCCGTCGGCGCCCCGGTGGTGCGGCGGCGCGGCGTGGAGCCACTCCAGCAGCGTCGGGCCGTCGTACCACGGGGTCCGCCCGCTGTGGGCGGTGACGTTGTCGCCGTCACGCGCCGACACCGGGATCTCCGACAGGACCTCGAAGCCGAGCGGCGCGGCGACCGCGTCGTACTCGGCGACGATCCGGTCGTAGGCGGACCGGTCGAAGTCGAGCAGGTCGAGCTTGTTCACCGCGAGCACCACGGACCCGATGCCCAGCAGCGCCATGAGGTGCGTGTGGCGCCGGGTCTGCGCCGTCACCCCGTGGCGGGCGTCGACGAGGATCACCGCGGCGTCCGCCGTCGACGCGCCGGTGACCATGTTGCGCGTGTACTGCTCGTGTCCGGGGGTGTCGGCGACGATGAACTTGCGGTGCTCGGTCGCGAAGTACCGGTAGGCGACGTCGATCGTGATGCCCTGCTCGCGCTCGGCGGCCAGGCCGTCGAGCGCGAGGCTCAGGTCGAGGTCGCCGTCGCGGGACCCGGAGTGGCGGGAGTCGCCGGCGAGCGTCTCGAGCTGGTCCTCCAGCAGCGCTCCGGCGTCGTAGAGCAGGCGCCCGATGAGCGTGCTCTTGCCGTCGTCGACCGACCCGCAGGCGATGAACCGCAGGACGTCCTTCGCGCGGTGCGCGGCGAGCAGGTCCGAACCCTCGACGGTCGCCATCAGAAGTACCCCTGCTGCTTCTTGCGCTCCATCGACCCGCTGGAGTCCCGGTCGATGACGCGACCCTGGCGCTCCGACGTCCGCGACGTCAGCGTCTCCTCGACGACGTCGAGCGTCGTCGCGGCGGTGCTCTCGACCGCCCCGGTCAGCGGGTAGCACCCCAGGGTGCGGAACCGCACCGTCCGCGTCTCGGGCTCCTCGCCCGGCAGCAGCGGCAGCCGCTCGTCGTCGACCATGACGAGGGCGCCGTCGCGCTCGACGACCGGACGCGGCGCGGCGAAGTACAGCGGCACGACCGGGACGCCCTCGCGGTGGAGGTAGAGCCAGACGTCGAGCTCGGTCCAGTTCGACAGCGGGAACGCCCGCACCGACTCGCCGGGACCGGTGCTCGCGTCGTAGAGCCGCCAGAGCTCGGGGCGCTGCCGACGGGGATCCCAGCCGTGGCCGGCGCTGCGGACCGAGAACACCCGCTCCTTGGCCCGGGAGCGCTCCTCGTCGCGCCGGGCGCCCCCGAACGCCAGGTCGAACCGGTGCGCGTCGAGCGCCTGCTTCAGCCCGTCGGTCTTCCACACGTCGGTGTGGACGGCGGACCCGTGCTCGAACGGGTTGATCCCGCGCGCGACCCCGTCGGGGTTGACGTGGACGATGAGCTCCATCCCCGCTTCGCGGGCGGCGGCGTCACGGAACGCGTACATGTCGCGGAACTTCCACGTCGTGTCGACGTGGAGCAGCGGGAACGGCGGGGGCGACGGGTGGAACGCCTTGCGGGCGAGGTGGAGCAGCGCGGTGCTGTCCTTGCCGATCGAGTAGAGCATCACCGGCCGCTCGCTCTGGGCGACCGCCTCGCGCATGATCTGGATCGCCTCGGCCTCGAGCAGGTCGAGGTTCGTGAGCCGCCGCGACGGGCGGAGGTGGGCGTCAGCGCGGGGCACGGGGCGGCTCCGCGGGCGCGTCGGCCAGCGCGGCGAGCAGGTCGGGGGCGAGCTCGGGTCGACAGACGAGCAGGTCGGGCAGCCACGCGTCCGCGCCGTCGTAGCGCAGCGGCGAGCCGTCGATCCGGGACGCGTGGAGCCCGGCGGCGAGCGCGACCCCGACCGGGGCGGCGGAGTCCCACTCGAACTGCCCGCCGGCGTGGACGTACGCGTCGGCCTCGCCGCGCACGACGGCGCTCGTCTTGTAGCCCGCCGACCCCATCGGCACGAGCTCGACGTCGATCCGCTCGCGCAGGTGGTCGACGGCGGCCGGCGGACGGGTGCGACTGACCGCGATCCGCGGTCGCGGGCCGGGCGCGGGCGGCGGTGGGGCGACGTCGGCGCTCGACAGCACGACGCCCAGTCCGGGTAGCGCCACCGCCGACGGTCCGGGGCTCCCGGCGACGACGAGCGCGACGTGGACCGCCCAGTCGTCGCGGCCCTCGCGGAACTCGCGGGTGCCGTCGAGCGGGTCGACGATCCAGATCCGACGGTCCTCGGCCCCGGGCGCCACGGGCGCGCGGTCCTCCTCGGAGCGCACGGCGTCGTCGGGCCGCAGGGCGCGCAGGGTCCCGACGATGAGCTCGTGGGCCATCGCGTCACCGACGTCGCCGAGCGCCCGGCCCCGCAGCGGTGCGTGCGTCCGTGCGGCGAGCAACGCCTGCCCGGCGGCTTCGGCGAGGTCCCGCGCGAGGCGGTCGTCGCTGAGGTCGACTCGGTCGTCCATGTCTGTCGTGCCCGCCTCGCTCGTGGGTGTACGCCGTCCCCGACCCACCGGCACGGCGCGCGGTCCGGCGCGGGCGACCCCCCAGACTAGTGGCAACGGGCCCCGTGGGAGTCCGACCCCTCCGGTGTCGGCCCGATCGCCGGGGCGTCGACCCGTCCACGACCGGGACGCGTCGGTCGCCCGCTACCCTCGGTCGGTGGCCGGCGCGGTCTTCGACATCGAGCACGGGATGGGGCTCCTCGAGCTCACGCCGCCGTTCGACAAGCGCGACGTCCAGATGGCCCGGCGCGCGCTCGCCAAGCGGTGGCATCCGGACCTGGCGCCGCCGGGGCGACAGCTGGTGCACGAGCGCCACCTCAAGGCGATCAACGAGGCCGCCGACCGGCTCGAGCGCCTGGCGGAGGACTCCCACCGCGGCACCGTCACCGTCAACGCGGTGAAGGTCAACGCGGCCGCCGCCCGGCGCGCCCGCGAGGAGGCGGGCCGCCGGGCCTACGAGGAGCGCGAGGCGGCCGCCGCCCGGGCCGAGCACGATCCGTTCGGCAGCCGCATGCCCGACCACTCCGTCGTGCACCGCTACGCCCGTTGCGTCTCCTACCCGGAGTGGGGCGTCGGGAGCGTGGACGGGGTGTACTTCACGGGGGAGGGCGACGACGTCCAGCAGTGGGCGCGGGTCCGGTTCGAGCTCGGCGTGCGCACCGTCCCGGCCGGCACGCTGCAGTTCGTCGACTTCTCGAAGCCCGATCCGGGCGCCGAGCGGCTGCAGCGGTTCATGACCGCCGCCCAGCACGCCCTCGCCGAGGGCGAGTTCGCGGTCGCCGCCAAGCGGCTCGTCTACGCGCGCGACGCCGACCCGTCCAACACGAACGTCTTGCGCCTGCTCACCGTCGCGCTGCTGCAGGCCGACGACCTGCCCGCGGCGGCCCGCGCGGTGCGGGACTGGCTCCGCGCCGAGGGCGACCGTCCCGGCCCGCACCGGTTCGCCGCCCGGATCTACGAGGCGCAGGGCGCGACGATCCAGGCCGAGGAGTCGGCGGCGCGGGTGGTGCGGCTGTCTCCCGCCGACGCCGGCGCGTGGGCCCGCCTGGGTCGGCTGCGCCTGCGGTTGCACGACCGGCGGGGCGCATTGCAGGCGCTCGAGCGCGCCGTCGCGCTCGAGTCGACGGTCGACGGGCTGCTCGACCTGGCGCTCGCCGCGCACCTCGTCGGCGACGTGGGCCGCCAGGTCGACGCGTGCCGGCAGGCGACCGAGGTCGCCGACGCCGACCCGGGCGCGCCCGGGACGGTCGCCGCGGGACGGCGGGCCCGGGCGTGGGCCCGCTATGCGCACGCCCTGGCCCGGACCGATCGCCGCGTCGACGCGCTGTCCGCGTGCGATCGCGCCCTGGAGCTCGATCCGCAGGACCGCGAGGTCCGCGCGTTGCGTGACGCGCTCCGCGACCGGGCTCCGCGGGAGCTGCAGGCGACCGCCTGACCGGCAGGCCCGTCGATTCGCTCGTCTGACGCTCCGTCGGCCTGCCGAGCCGTCCGCGTGCCGAGTCGCCGGGCCGACGACCCGTCGACCGGCCGGGCCTACCGGCGCTTCGCCCGGCGCGGCTTGGGCTTCGGCACCGTGTAGCGGGCGTTGCGGGTCCGGCCCTCGAGCCCGTTGCGGCGGATGGCGTGGACCGCCACGCGGACCCGGTCGCCGGTGCCGAGCCCGCGGATCGTCGCCCGGCGTCGGCGGGCGGTCGTCGGGACGGCGATCCGACGGCCGTCGCTGACGCGGGCGAGCACCCGGTAGCCCTGGGCTCCGGTCGCGGCGCCCCAGGTGACGGTGGCCCGGCCACCACGCCGGCGGATCCGCACCTTGCGCGGGCGGCCGGGCGGCCGGGGCGCGGCGGCGCGGAACGTCGCCAGCACGCCGGCGGGCTCCTGACGGTGGTCGCGGTCGAGCACGCCCTCGATCCGGCGGCGACCCGCCCGGCCGTCCGCCGCGGTGAACGTCACCCGCCGGGTCCCGGGCCGGGTCATGCGCAGCAGCTCCTGCGTCTCGCCGCGGGGGCCGACCTCGCGCACGATGAGCCGACGGCCGCCCAGGCGCGACGCGGTGACGGTCAGCGCGTGGCGCCCGCCCTCCGCGCGTCGCACGGTCGTCGTGATCCGCGGCTTCGGCAGGCGGCCGGCGACGTCGATCGATCGCAGCGGCGCCGCGCCAGGGGTCGGCGTGACGGTCAGCTCGCCGCCCTCGGCCCCGGTGACGTGGACGATCGTCGCGTGCGGGCCCGCGGGGACCGCGACCATCCCGCCACCGGCCTGGAGCGACGCCGAGATCCCGGCGATGTCGCCGTCGACGAACGGGACGTCGAACCCGACCCGGCCCTCGAACGTCAGCGGCCCGGCGCTGCTCAGCGCCGCCTTCGCGGAGCCGAGCTTCAGCCCCACGACCCGCAGGTCGCCGCCGAGCGACAGCCGGAACCCGCCCTTCTTCGGCAGGTTGAGGACGAGTCCGTTGCCGTCCTTCAGCGCCTTGCCGGGGTCGGGCAGCGCGTCGAACCCGATCGCGGCGACGCCGGCGATCCCGCCGGCCGTCGCGGGCGCCGTGCCGCGGGGGCTCGCGAGCCGCGTCTTCTTCGTCCCGGTCGGCACGATGTCGAGCCGTTGACGCGGACCGCCCCGTTGGTCGTGGCGATCTTGCCCTTCATCGTGAAGCAGGCGCCCCCGCGCGCCACGGCGGTGACCCTCGCACCGAGCTTCACGGTCGCCCGGCAGTTGCCGTCGGCTCCACCACCGGGTGCGCCCCCGGCCGATCGTGGCGGGATCGGGTAGGCCACGACGGGCTTGGCGGACGGGTTGGTGTCGGCGACGACCCACCCGCCGCCGTCCGCGGCGATGCCGGAGCGCAGGTTGAAGTGCGCGGGGTCCTTGCCGATCGTGACGGCCACGCTCCACGCCGCGCCGTTGGGGGACGACGCGTGGCGGACCTCGTTGCCGTTGCGGTTGGCGACCCACACGCTCGACAGGCCACCGTCCGCGCCCTGGGCGAAGTCGCTGAAGATCGGACGCTCGCCCTGCCCGAGGAGGTGCTCCGCCCCGATCGCGAGCCCGTCGCCGACGGGGCCGACGCGGAGCGCGCCGAACGGCGCGGCGCGGTCGCGGGTCTGGAGCCACAGGCCGCTGGGGCCGCCGGCGAGGATCGGCTCCTCGCGATCGCCGGGCGCCGCGACCGGGGCGCTCCACCGCGCGAGGTCGTGGTAGCTCGCGCCGCCGCTGGTGTCGAACCGGCGCAGGTGGACGCGGGCGGCGCCGCCCTCCAGCGTGTTGCAGCCGAACACCGGCGTGGTGGCGTCGCGCAACGCGACGGTCCCGTTGAGGCCGCACGCGCTGAGGTCGGAGCCGATGCCGGCCCCGAGCCGGATGGCCTCGACGTCGGCGGTGCTGCCGTCGAGGGCGGCGGTGGCGTAGGCGACCCCGAACGTCGTGACCGAGCCGGTGACCGACACGGAGAACGGCCCCGGTCCGAGGATGCCGCGGTGGAGGTCCACCTCGTCCGAGATGTGCACCGGTGGCGCGAAGCTCGTCCCCCGGTCGACGCTCGTCCACTGCCAGACGCCGTCGTCCTTGCCGCAGCAGAGCTCGGCGAGCACGATGACCCGGTCGCCGCTCGCCAGGACGACGGTGGAGTGGAACGACCGGAGCGCGCCGCCGGGACCGGGCAGCCGCTTGGTGGCGGCGCAGGCGGTGGCCCCGCGGTCGAGCCGGCAGTAGCCGACGTCGACGTCGTTGGCGTCGTGCCACGCGACGTGCCCGGCCCCCCGGTCGTCGACGGCGACGGCGGGCCTCGAGCCCTCGGCGGTCACGGGGATCTGGGCGGCGGCGGGCGGTGACGTCGCGGTGAGCAGGACGAGGGTGACGAGGACCACCCGGACCGGGCGGACCGACCTGCGAACGACCGACGCGCGAGACATCTGGAGCCCCCTCCGGGGGTCGCGTGCCGATCGACGGTCGCCGGTCGACCCCGACACGACGCTACGCCCCGGGTGGGATGCCGCCGCGTGCGGTGGCGGCCATGGAGCGCACGGGCGACGTCGACCGGTGGGAGCGGTCCCGGGGCCGTCTGGGGTGTCGGTCCGCCCGTGCGGTCTACGCCCATCGTGGCGCGAGCGGGTATCGCCCCGAGCACACGGTCGCCGCCTACGCGCTGGCGATCGACCAGGGCGCCCACGTCATCGAGCCCGATCTCGTGCCGACCCGCGACGGCGTCCTGGTCGTCCGGCACGAGAACGAGATCTCGGGCACCACCGACGTCGCCGGCCGGCCGGCGCTGGCCGGTCGTCGGACGACGCGGATCGTCGACGGTCGCGCGGTGACCGGGTGGTTCACCGAGGACCTCACGCTCGAGGAGCTGCGGACGTTGCGCGTGAGGGAGCGCCTGCCGGACCTGCGCCCCGGCAACGCCTCCCACGACGGCCGGCACGGCGTCCCGACCTTCCAGGACGTCGTCGACCTGGCGCGGACGAGCAGCGCCCGAACGGGCCGCACGATCGCGATCGCGCCCGAGCTCAAGCACGCCGGTCACTTCCGCTCGCGGGGGTTGGACGTCGAGCGCGAGCTCGTCCGGGTGCTGCGACGCAACGACCTCGACCACCCGGACGCCCCGGTGATCGTCCAGTCGTTCGAGGACGACGTCCTCCGTCGCCTGGCCGGCGCGTCGCGCGTGCGCAAGGTGCAGCTCCTGGACCGCAAAGGCCGACCGCCGGACCGACCGGGCGGCGGATCCGCGCCGAGCTACGCGGACATGGGCCGCCCGCAGGGGCTCCGTCGCATCGCGGGGTACGCGGAGGCGGTCGCGCCCCACGTCGACCTCGTCCTACCGCGTGATCGCGACGGCCGCTCCACGATCCCGACGACGTTCGTCGACGACGCCCATCGCGCCGGCCTGCCGGTGATCGCGTGGACGTTGCGCCGCGAGGACGCGTTCCTGCCGCTGGCGTGTCGCGCGGGCCGGGATCCGGGGGCGCCGGGGGCGCTCCAGGGCTTCGTCGAGCGGTTGCTCGACCTGGGCGTGGACGGGGTCTTCTCCGACAACCCGGACATCGCCGTCGCCGCGGTGCGGGCGTTCGAGCGTGGCGCCGGGCCGGGGCCGACCGTCGGGGACGCCCGGTAGCGTCCCGTCGCGATGCGCCTGATCGTCGCCCGATGCGAGGTCCGCTACTCCGGTCGCCTCGAGGCCCTCCTGCCCGAGGCCCTGCGCCTGGTGATGGTCAAGTCGGACGGCTCGGTGATGGTGCACGCCGACACGGGCGGCTACAAGCCGCAGAACTGGATGACGCCGCCGACGGTGCTCGAGCTCGAGCGCGGCGGCGAGCCCGCCCCGGATGAGGCGCTCGCCCCGGGGGAGCGTCACGACGACGGTCCGGTGACCACCGACGTCGCACCGATCACGCGGATCGTCGTCCGCAAGCGCGCCGGATCGACCGAGGACCGCCTCGACATCCGTGTCGTCGAGGTGCTGAGCGACGTCGTCCACGACATGGGCGAGGCGGCCGCGCTCGAGAAGTCGGGCGTCGAGCGGGAGCTCCAGGAGCTGCTCGCCGACGCGCCGGAGTGGTGCGGCGAGGGCTTCCGCCTGGTGCGCCGCGAGTGGCCGACCGACATCGGACCGGTCGATCTGATGTGCCGCGACGCGACGGACGGCTGGGTCGCGGTCGAGATCAAGCGGGTGGGCACGATCGACGCGGTCGAGCAGCTCACGCGGTACCTCGAGCGCCTGAGGGCCGAACCGGGCATGGCCGACGTCCAGGGCGTGCTCGCGGCCCAGCAGGTCAAGCCGCAGGCCAGGACCCTCGCCGAGGGCCGAGGGCTCCGGTGGGTCGAGGTCGACCCGGCGGTGCTGCGGGGCGAGCGGGAGCCTGAGCTCACGCTGTTCGACGTCTGAGGCGCGACGTCCCCGGAGGACGCGCGCCCTCAATGCCCGGCGAGTCGCCGCCGGGGCCGCCGTCGCCCGGCACGCCGGGCGCCACCGTCGCTCGTCGACGGGTGCGCAGCGCCGGCCGGCCCGCGCACCGGCCGCGAGCCTGGGAGGAACGGGCCCCGAGACCTCGTCGGAAGGGGGGGCGCGCGACATCCGCCACGGGGAACCTGTACCTTGCCGGAGCCGCTGAGAACACGGCACGCCGACGGCGAAGGGAACGGGACAACCGCTCCGCACGAGCCGCGCAGGATGTGTTAGAGTTCTTGGTCTGCCCCGGAGCGATCCGGACGGCGTCCTCAGGGTCTTCGGGTCCTGTTCGAGTGGGCGTGGCGGTCTTTGAAAACGCAACAGCATACGTGCCTGTCCCGTTTGGGGTGGGTGCGTCCAGATTCATGTGTCGTGCCTCTGGTTGTT
>Ga0172382_10000039_pt1 | contig 201740 bp, 169 predicted proteins | sample Leawel138RmetaG_FD_122245 | JGI IMG/M metagenome (GOLD analysis project Ga0172382, IMG submission 122245) | Leachate microbial communities from a municipal landfill in Southern Ontario, Canada - Leachate well 138R metaG | ecosystem: Engineered > Solid waste > Landfill > Unclassified | place... | reverse complement strand
TTCCTGAACCGATCCAGCTGGTCAGGGAGGCGCATAATAGAGCTTTTTACCGACACTGCAACCGCTTTTTCACTTTCTTGCATAATTCTTTTTATTTCGGCTATTTATTCAGCAATGTGATCAGCAGGCACACTAAAAGAGCGCATTTTGATCAGCTCAGGCCGAATCATGGGAGCCGCGCCCTATCCTGGGCAAAGCACGCTTATATTTTGCCCCCACCCGCACTAGTAAAAGCACCGTCAATATCAAGCTATACGTTAACGCTTCGGCATAATCTGAGCGTATTAGCCAAATAAAATGCGCGCAAGCTAATACACCAATCAAATACACTGCTTTATGTAAACTCTTCCAGCGCCGCCCCATACGTCGTTGCGCCCAGCGATTTGATGTAAGTCCCAATGGTACCATCAACACCCACGCCGTTATTCCCAGTGTCATATAGGGTCGCTCAGAAAACTCTTCTATGAAAATTGTCCAGCTCCACCCCAACAAATAGGTAAGCACGACCAAAAAATGTAGTGAGGCATAAAACCAGGCATACAATCCAATCATCCGGCGTAATTGAGCCAGCTCATGTATGCGGGTGACTTGTCGCAAGGGTGTGACCGCTAATGCCAACAGCAAAAAGCGCAGCGCCCAAATACCGGTGGCCAACACCAAGGCCTTCCCTACATCGGGGCCCAGCTGGCCAGCCGCTATTTGGTAAATAAGCAAACACAGTGGAACCAAGCACAGGATAAAAACCAGTACTTTACGAATAACCATTACCAAGATACCTGACAAGCATTAATAATATCGATGTAAATCCATACCTTTATAGAGCGACGCCACCTGTTCCCCATAACCATTAAAAGGCTCGGTCAATATTCTGTTGGGGGAGAAAAACGTCGATGGCAGCCTTCGTTCTGATTTTTGACTCCAACGAGGATGATCTACATCAGGGTTTACATTAGCGTAGAAACCATATTCTTTCGACTGGATCCTATTCCAACTGGTAGCCGGCATTGCATTAAGAAAACGAATTTTTACAATCGATTTAATACTCTTAAAACCATACTTCCAAGGTACCACCAACCGCAAGGGTGCCCCGTTTTGATTAGGTAACTGACGACCATAAAGCCCCACCGCCATAATGGTCAACGGGTGCATGGCTTCATCCATGCGTAAACCTTCAACATAAGGCCACTCTATAGTACTGGTTCTAGAGCGCTGCCCTGACATTTCATCTGGCCTATAAAGGGTTTCAAACTGAATGTATTTAGCACTCGAAGTAGGTTTAAACTGCTTTATCAAATCAGCCAAGGGGAACCCTACCCAGGGGATCACCATCGACCAGGCTTCTACGCAGCGCAAGCGATAAACCCGCTCTTCGAGGTTCACCTTGCTTAATAAATCTTCGAGGTTGTACTTACCCGGCTTATCGACTGCTCCCTCTACTGTCACCGACCATGGATCAGTAGTCAGCGTGTGCGCACTCTCACCTGGGTCTGTTTTGCCGGTGCCAAACTCATAAAAATTATTGTAATGAGTAACATCCTGAAACGGCGTTAGCGCTTCAGAGGTATAAAAACCACTTGGGCTATCCCCAGTCGCCTTAGTATATTGCAATGCTGTTAACTCTTTCTGGGCTGATGCAAATGTTACAGGACTTAAAGCAAGTGCTGCGGAACTAAGTAATGAACCACCTATAAACTGCCGCCTTTTTAAATAAACAGACTCAGGTGTAATTTCAGAAGACGGTATATCGGCGGCTTTTTGTATTAGCATGGTTTACATTCCTCAGTAGAACAATATTAGACCCTTTTAGGGTAAATAATTCCTAAATAGGGGATTTTACTAAGAAATACAGTCAACAAGGTCGACCCCCCTTTCCCCTCCCGCACTCGCGGCCCATGCCAATAACAGCTCAGCGGTTGCCAAAGCGTCAGTTAGCGCATCATGTGCAGGGTAATCCGGCAGGCCATAGCGCTGACGACAGCTGTGCAAACGTAACACGCCTGCTGGCAAGGCGCTATCTGAACGCGACAAGCTGCGCCGCTCCAATACGAGGGTATCGACTATTGGTACAATAAATGGCGTGCCGTACAACTTTATCGACACGGCGTTTAGGTAATCCATATCGAGCCCAGCGTGGTGGAATACCAAAACCTTACCCACAGCAACCTCAAGCAGACGGTCAATTATCACCCGTATAGGTAAGCCCTGATCCAGCTCGCTATCGTGAATGTGGTGAATTACCGCGCTTTGGCCAACGCCAGATTGAATAGTGACGAAATGATGCTCCGCACCAGCAAGCTGTATAGCGCCACCAGTAATTGGTACCCAGCCAATACTGGCGATTTCACCGTTAATCGCTTGCAAGCTTGTTGTTTCTAGATCAACAACCAAAAAGTCTACTGCATTAAACTTAGCTCCCGCCGAAGGTAATGGCGCCCTTAGCAAGGTCTCTACATTAGAATCACAATTACGCCAAAGCCAGTAATATCGCTTAAGTGAAAGCCACCACAGCCACAACACGCTCTAAATCCCGCCACGATAATTGATTCGCAAGACCTCTTGCGCTTCATGCACAACGGTGAAAACATCGCGTAAATGCTTACGTCCTAACTCCGGCAAGTGATCAGGGTTAAAATAGTGACTAATGGGCTCTCCCGTAGTCAGCTGCCTGACCTGTTCATTAACACGTAACCGCATAATGTAATCCAGCGCATCATCCATATTACGCCCATCAGAAATAGTGAGTTTTTTAATCCGCATCAATTCAGCGATACGTTCATGGGTATTAACAGCAGCCACACAATTTGCAAGAGAATGAATTCTAACCATATCAATAATGGGTAATATGCCGCGCTTTTTCAAATTAAGTGTATCTTTATAATCACCATTACGTTCGACTAAAAATCGACGAAAAATCCCCAACGGTGGCGTGTGCGCTAAAACATTTTCGGCTAGAGCTGCTAAGAAAATACTGTTTTTTGAAGAGCATGCCAGCATATGCTGCTGCAATTGCTGACATAAGCTCGTATCACCATAAACCGAACGCAAATCAAAAAAAATACTGACATGCATAACCGCCTTCGGTGTAGGGCTACGCGTCCAACGCTCTACAGTTTGCTTCCAGCAGGATAACGACTGTCGCCACTGATCCGTGGTAGCCATGATCTTGCCTGAACAATAGACATAACCACAAAGGTCAAGTCCGTCACAAACGAATGTTGCTAAACCCTTAAACCAGAGATCATGTTCGGGCATAAACTCATCAGATATCAATAAACCATTATCCTGATCAGCGCCTATTAATTGCTCACTACGCCCTTGCGAACCAAACCCCAGCCAGCAAAAAGCAACTGGAGCCGTACCATTTTCCTCGGTATACAACTCAATTAATCTTGCGGTAACCGCGTCACTGATAGCGGTAAGGATACGGCTGATCTGCGCTGCAGGAACGCCAGCATCAGCCCACTCAACTAACATAGTAGGAAGAGTTTCAGCAATAGACTTTAAACCGGCAACATCATGCTGCCGTGAAATGTGCTGTACCATATAAACGGGGTCGTCTTGCTTCGCCAACATCAAATCAGATGCCGTGATAATACCTATGACCTCGCCCTGATCCATAACAGGTAGATGATGATACCCCTCCAGAGTCATCATTAATGTCGCATCAAACAATGTCGCTCCGAGATCTATTGTCAGCGGGTTTGGAGTCATCACCTTCGTTATCCGCGTTGATAAAGACATGCCCTGAGCCATTGCTCTGGAACGAAAATCTCGGTCGGTAACAATACCCGATAAACGCCCTTGCTCCACTATTAACGCAGATGACACCCGCCTGTCAGTCATTCGCTGTGCCGCGATTGACAAAGTATCCTGTCCAGACAAGACCAGTACATCCTTACTCATAAGCGTTGAAACTGCCGTCATCATTTGATGAGGACTGGCATCATAGCGCACAGCTCTACGTAAACGACGATCTTTCTGGCTGTGAAAAAATCGATCGAACTCCCGATTAATTGTCCTTAGATGCTGGTAACTTTTTTCGGGGAGAAAATAAATCAACGCATCTTCAATTAACACCGCGCGCGTGGCAATACGATTTTTAGACAGGCTAGCAAGATTAAAACTCTCACCTTCGCCCAATCGATCCAATAGTTTATTCTCATCACGTATTTCTACGGCACCACTGCGTAGAATTCTCAGGCCAGTTTCAGGTGTTTGCCGATCAAAAACATGACCTCGACGATAATAAACCACTTCTAGCTGGTGAGCTGCCGCGTTAAAATCACTTTCACTCAAGCTATCAAACGGCAAGCACCGAGCCAGAAACTCTGTCACCACTTTCAGCTCTGGCTGAACTCCTGCTGCTAGCATCGCGCTACCTCCATAGTTTGGCGGCCTAAATAGTTAAAGTATTAGCCCGCATTAATTAACTGGGCGAAAATCTTTTTTAAAACTGGTTTCATAATTCAAAAAAGGCATCTTTGTTTCTGCATAATAGACAGCACTCTCAGCCATCACTGCTATCCGCAAATATTTATCTTCGGGTAACAATGTCGTTAAATTAACAGCCCAAGTTTTACCATCATCAGAAACCGAGCGCATGGGCACCGGACCAGGAACGTCACTTGGATTGATGGCAATAGAAGCGAAAGCTTCTTCCAATGGAAATACCGATTCTATTTGTAGCGACAAATCACCCTCTTCCGCAGCACCCGTCACCACAAGTTTGAAATTACCATTTTTCAAACCACACTGACCACTGGCATAACGACAGTTTGGCAACTGCGCCAACTCATAATGGCCGCCAACCAACGCCGGCTTAGGCTGTTCTGAAACCAAATAGTCAACTGAAAAATAAGCAATAATCGCCAGTAACGGGGTAATGATTAACGCACTGATAACGTGTTTATTTTTAAACATAGGTCGCACTCCAATACGCGTATAAGATGACCAGATTCAAGTAAAAAAGGGGCTCGTAATGAGCCCCAAAGCTTACACCTTTACTGCTGGACCTATAATAACAAACCTGAATAATACAGCGCTCAGTGATCCTGCGCTTTTTCCACACCCATTGGCACACGGATATGCTCAACCAACTCTTGAACCTCTGATGGTGGTTCTTTGGTCATAGCAGAGACAGCGAAAGCTACGGCAAAGTTACAGATAGCACCGACTACACCAAACGCATTAGGTTCAATACCGAAAAACCAGTTTTCCTTCATGTCACCTAAAAATGCGGTATCGGCAATGAACATAATCCCTTTATGCTGGAACACATAAAGCAATGTTATCGTAAGGCCCGTTAACATACCTGCAATAGCACCTTCCTTATTGATACGCTTATTGAAGATACCCATCATCAATACCGGAAAAATAGAAGACGCCGCTAAGCCAAAGGCCAAGGCAACTGTTCCCGCAGCAAAATCTGGCGGATTGAAACCTAAATAACCAGCACCGGCAATCGCAAGCGCCATCGCTACTCGGCTAGCTTGCAGCTCGCGTTTATCGCTGATATTTGGCATAAACACGCCTTTCAGTAAATCATGAGAAATTGCTGAAGAAATGGCTAACAACAAACCCGCAGCTGTTGATAAAGCAGCAGCCAAACCACCTGCAGCAACCAGTGCAATCACCCAATTAGGTAGGCGAGCAATTTCAGGATTGGCCAATACCATGATATCGGCGTCAACTTTTACCATTTCATTAACAACAGGATCAGCCACATACAGAATACGACCATCGCCATTTTTATCATCAAACTCTAACAAGCCAGTTTTTTCCCAGTTTTTAAACCAGTTGGGGCGATCAACATACGCCAGGTTCTCAGCCGTAGCTGGTGGGTTGATAGTGTTCATCAAATTCAATCGCGCCATAGCAGCCACTGCTGGAGCCGTAGTGTAAAGAATAGCAATGAAGACCAATGCCCAACCCGCCGATGACCTGGCAGCTTTTACCGTAGGCACAGTAAAAAATCGAATAATGACATGGGGCAAGCCTGCCGTACCAATCATCAGCGACATGGTATAAGCAAACATATTAAGAGAGCTTAGCCTTGCTGATGTTGTGTACTCGGCAAAGCCCAAATCCATGACTACCTGATCTAGACGATCAAGCAAAAAGGTGTCCGTTCCGACCAAGACGCTACCTAACCCCAATTGAGGGATCGGGTTACCAGTTAAGTGAAGCGAGATAAATACTGCAGGGATGGTGTAAGCAAAAATCAACACACAATACTGTGCAATCTGGGTATAAGTGATACCTTTCATCCCACCCAATACTGCGTAGAAAAAAACAATCACCATACCGATCAGCAAGCCCGTATTATACTCAACCTGCAGGAAACGCGAGAAAGCAACGCCAATCCCTTTCATTTGACCGATAACATAAGTCACCGATGCGACGATCAAGCAGATTACGGCAACAATGCGCGCGGTACGAGAATAAAATCGTTCACCGATAAATTCTGGCACGGTAAACTTTCCGTACTTGCGTAAATACGGCGCGAGTAACATGGCCAGTAAAACAAAACCACCGGTCCAGCCCATTAAAAAAACTGAACCGCCGTAGCCCATAAAAGATATCAATCCAGCCATACCAATAAACGAAGCTGCCGACATCCAGTCTGCCGCTGTCGCCATGCCATTAGCGACAGGGTGAATACCCGCACCCGCTACATAAAACTCTTTTGTAGATCCGGCTCTAGCCCAAATAGCAATACCGATATACAACGCAAACGTAGCACCAACGACCAAATAGATCAGTGTTTGAAGTTCCATAATCCTGCCCCTATTATTCGTGAACGCCGTATTTGCGATCGAGATTTCCCATTAATTTGGAATACACAAAGATCAACACAACAAACGCATAGATTGACCCTTGATTAGCAAACCAAAACCCCAGTTTGTAACCGCCGATACGATATTCATTAAGCACATCGACCAGCATAATGCCGCAACCAAACGACACCACAAACCACACAATCAACAATTTGAACATCAAGCTTACATTTTCTTTCCAGTAAGCTTTGGCATCACTTTCACTTTTGAACGCCATTGTCGTCCCCTCCGATAGTTTTTATTTAAACTGTAGATAGTGTTGTAACACTTGTATCACAGCCATGAACATTAGACTTTGGTATGGCTTGCCTAATATTATGGCAAGCTGATTAATCCCGAACGTTTACAAATCATAGTGAGAATTTCATTGAAAATTGGACGTAGTCTGAATCGATACTGTCACTTCCTTTATCATCCACGGCGAAATTCCCCACCTCAACCCCAGCCCACAGATCAGGCGTGAGTTTACGGATCACATTCACGCCCCATTGAGAACGCTCGTACTCAAGCACATCGGTTTCAGCGGCACCGTAATAAACTGTACTGCGCCAGTTATCACTCCATAGATGACGATAGGCAATGGAATAAGCTGTGGTTTCTTCCACTTCATATTCACCGGTGTCGGGGTTAATGACGATATCTCTGGTCATCCCCGCACCGATATAACGGCCCGACTCACCCACGTTCACCTGAAAACGAATATCATCTTTGCCGACATTAATTTTCCCAGATACATTGGCTGCGAATGCTGTTTCACTGACATCACCGGTTTTCTGCTCCAGCCAGCGAGCCAATGCCGCCGCCGTCACTTCACCCCACTCGCCTTTGAAGGTGTAACTCGCAGCCAGATCAGGTTTTTTATCCGGCTCTTCTGAAACAGTACCACCTCCTGACCCCGGCGCATCAATGCCATCATCACCCCAAGTTTCCGGGTTCTCAATCGCCACTTTAAAGCCACCATAGGTATAACGTATTTGTGGTTGACGAATGAAAACCTCACCGGCGAGCGGCCCAGCAAAATCAAGTGTTTCCGGCAAAGCTGCCAAGGGCATAAAGGTTGACCAGTTCTGGCCGGCTATAATATTTTTGTATTGAATATATGCATGGCGTAAACGAGGGTTCGATGAATTAGTGGCGACTTCATTTCCACCACCACCATAAAAATCCATTTCAACAAAAGCGCTGACATCACCGTGAGTATATTTTGTGTTGAAGCGTGTTTCTTTAACACTGATACCGAAATGCGATGTATCGCCTTCACCAGGATTATTACCGCGCCAATAATCCTGATATTTAACATCTCCATCTACATAGCGGGCATCAACCTTGATATAACCGCCAAAGGAAATTTTGTCGCCATTAGCAAGCTCAAAATCAAAACTTGCTGTCGCGGGCAATGCGGTAGTGAGTCCAATAACACCCAGTAGTGTGCTTATCTTTTTCATATCCATCTTCCCTTCTTTATTATTGAACTAATTATTTCTGCCAGAAATAAACCAAAGCAACTAACAGGATCAAAACTTTACTACCACTGAATAAAAAATGATCTTAGACATTAGTCGTAGATAAATACGAGGCAATATCCAAGCGTGGCCCGACAGATAAACTATCACCAGTGATACAGCCATCCCACATAGCAGCCCACTCAGTTCAGTAGCCACCCATTTTGAGACAAGCCAATTAGACCAAGGTCTAATAGTCTCTACCTGCGCAGCCGCTACAATGACGCATTCATCCATGCGCCGTGGATTCAAGCAAGATAAGCCAAGAGGTACTAGAATGAGCAACACCGACACTTATCCGGTCAGCAGCACCTACCAAAACAATGCCCTTATTAGCGCGAGTGAATATCAGGATCTCTACCAACAATCGATGGAGGAGCCCGAAGCATTCTGGCGTGTTCAAGCCAAGCGTATCGACTGGATGCAACCCTTCACTGAAGTAAAAGATGTTTCCTTTGCCAAACACGATTTGCATATTCGTTGGTTCGCCGATGGCACCTTGAATGCCAGCGTCAATTGTTTGGACAGGCATTTGCAGGATAAGGCCGATCAAACTGCTCTGCACTGGGAGCCCGACCACGAAGGTGACGAGCCTCGCCACTACACCTATAAACAATTGCACGCCGCTGTGTGCCAGCTCGCCAATGGTCTGAAGTCCCTGGGGGTCAATAAAGGTGATGTCGTCACTATTTACATGCCGATGGTTCCCGAGGCTACTATCAGCATGCTGGCCTGCGCTCGTATTGGCGCCATTCACTCGGTGGTTTTTGCAGGTTTTTCGCCAGAAGCTCTGGCCGGCCGGGTTGAAGATTGCAACTCTTCTATCATCATTACCGCTGATGAAGGCTTGCGCGGGGGCAAAGGCGTTGCCCTAAAAGACAACGTTGATGCTGCCATACTGCACTGCCACACTACGAAGGTTGAGCATGTATTAGTTTTGAAGCATACCAACGCCGATGTTACTTGGGTCAACGGGCGCGATCATTGCTACCATAGCCTGACTGCTAACCAATCCAGTCATTGCGAAGCCACAGAACTCAATGCAGAAGATCCCTTATTTATTCTGTACACCTCTGGCTCCACTGGAAAACCCAAGGGCGTGCTGCATACCATTGGCGGCTATCTGGTATATGCCGCGCTCACCCACGAAGTTATTTTCGATTACAAGCAGAGCGAGGTTTACTGGTGTATGGCTGATATTGGCTGGATCACCGGCCATACCTATGCGGTGTACGGACCCTTAGCTAACGGCGCCACAATGGTGATGTATGAAGGTGTACCCAACTACCCCGATAATGCTCGCATGGCACGTATAATTGATAAGTATCAGGTCAATACTGTTTACACCGCCCCTACAGTAATCCGCGCTTTAATGTCTCAGGGGGACACCGCTGTCGCCAACACATCACTGGCCAGTGTTAACCTTCTCGCCACCGCAGGCGAACCTATCAACCCCGAAGCATGGCGCTGGTTTTACGATAAATTTGGTGGCAAACGCTGTCCGATTCTCGATACTTGGTGGCAAACAGAAACCGGCGGAGTGATGATCACACCGCTACCCGGCGTTACCTCACTGAAACCCGGCTCGGCAACCCACCCCTTCTTTGGTATCAACCCTGCTTTACTGGATAATGATGGCAATGAAATCCATGGTGAAGGTAGTGGTAACCTGGTGATTAAAGACAGCTGGCCGGGGCAGATGCGATCTATCTACGGTGACCATCAACGCTTTATCGACACTTATTTCTCCACCTTTGAAGGCTGCTACTTCTCCAGCGATGGCGCCCGTCGCGATGCCGACGGCTACTACTGGATTTCCGGTCGAGTAGATGACGTACTCAATGTCTCCGGCCACCGTATGGGAACTGCAGAAATTGAGAGCGCACTAGTCGCCCACCCCGCTGTCGCCGAAGCGGCTGTGGTTGGATTTCCTCACCAAATTAAAGGCGAAGGTATTTATGTCTACATCACCCTGAATCAAGATCAACAAGCCAACGATGCTATAGCGGAGGAAATGAAACAATGGCTACGAAAAGAAATAGGCCCCATAGCCACACCGGATATGATTCAGTGGAGTCCGGACTTACCCAAGACCCGCTCAGGTAAAATTATGCGGCGGATTCTTAGGAAAATAGCCACCGGCGAGTACGACTCATTAGGGGATATATCAACCTTGGCCGACCCCAGTATCGTCGAGCGACTCATCAGCGACCATAAGGCACTAACCCAACCCGCCTAACGATAAATCAACACAGCACTCTGCACTAACAGCCCCTTGCGCTATACTCCAACAAAAGGGGCTGTTCTAAAATAAAAAAGATAAGCAGGAGTTATCAATGGATTCGACGACCACCGTCATTATCGCCGACGATCACCCGCTATTCCGCCAAGCGTTATCGCAAGCGGTTAGCAGTCACCTAAACAATACCAATATAGAAGTAGCCTCTGACATCGCCTCGTTACAGCTATGTGTCGAGCAGCACCCCTTTACCCAACTGATTTTGCTCGATTTACATATGCCTGGCGCGCATGGTTTTAGTGGCCTAATTCATCTTAGCGCTCACCACCCTGAGATTCCCGTGGTAGTTGTTTCTGCCCATGCTTCCAGTGATATTATTCGCCGAGCGATGGATCATGGCGCATCCGGTTTTTTACCCAAAAGCAGTTCCATCGAAGAAATTGGCGAAGCTCTAAATCAAGTGCTGGCGGGAAACTTATGGCTGCCCACCGGTTACGATGAAAAAACAGCGGCGAGTAGCCAAGAAGAAATGGATATAGCCTCTATTTTGTCGTCACTGACACCACAGCAATTTCGTGTTGCCAGCATGCTCGCACAAGGTTTACTGAACAAGCAGATTGCTTACGAACTGAACGTAACCGAAGCCACCATTAAAGCCCATATCACCGATATTTTTCGCAAGCTAGGCGTCCATTCCAGAACACAGGCAGTGCTAGCTATTAGCAAGCTGGATGTACACCCCCCCCAGCCATGAACTCACATATTAAAACAAAGCAGCGTAAAATTTAACCTGGCTAAAATTCAAAGATGTTTAACGTTGCGACTCATCCGTCGCATAGCTGCGCGTAACGCTGCTGGCTGTACCGGTTTCGGCAAAAACAAATAACCATCTTGTTTAACCGTTTTACGTAACTCGTCGGAATTGTTTGCGCTAATGACAATCGCCACTAGCGGGCAATTCCAGTGGTAACTGAGAGCCTGCAATACATCCAAACCGGTTTCTTCATTATCGAGATGATAATCAGCTAGCACTATGTCCGGCGGTGATTCATGTTGCCAACGCTGTATAGCATCACTTAAATTAGGCACGCAGGTCACCAAACACCCCCACTGCTCCAGCAGAGCCTGCATACCGGCAAGAATACGCAATTCATTATCGACACACAGTACTTTTAAACCGTTCAGGGCAACATCAGTAACCTCTGGCGCTTTTTTCTGCACAGCTGATTTTTCGCCAACAGGAACAGCGATACGAAATACCGAGCCGACCCCCAGAACTGAATCAAAACTTAAACGGTGGCCCAACAATTGCGACATTCTATTAGCGATGGATAAACCCAAACCCAAACCTTTCTGGTTGTCGTCACCCGTAGTTTCGCCCAAGCGCTCAAACTCTTCAAAAATACGTGTACTGTCTTTATCTGCAATCCCTGGGCCCGTATCCCACACCTCGATCACCAACATGCCAGCTTTGCGACGGCATCCCAACAGGACTTTTCCACGTCGGGTGTAACGCAAGGCATTAGTCAGAAAATTCTGCAACACTCTACGCAGTAAGTGCCTATCGGTATAAACCCAAAGCTTGCTACTACGACAACTAAAGCTCAGGCGACTGTGCTGTGCCTGCGCATGAAATTCATTTGCTAGCATCTGTAATAAATCATCAATAGCAAAATGCTCACGACGCGGCACCAATTTTCCGGAGTCTAAACGAGCAATCTCGCGCATAGAGTCGATTAAGTTTTCTGCCCCTGATAATGCACCATCAATATTGTTGATCTGTTCACGGATACCCTCAACATTACCCTCAGCAGATTTTTGCTGCAACGTGGTGACAAATAATCGCGCGGCGTTAATCGGCTGTAATAAATCATGGCTAGCTGCCGCTAAAAAACGGCTCTTGTTCACGTGTACGCCGCTCAGCTCTTTTTCTATACGCGCTCTTAATTCGTTTTCTTGCTGCAGCGATTGATTGACCGACGATAATTCCGCCGTGCGCTCTTTTACCCGCTCTTCCAAATGAACTTTTGCTTTTTCCAGCTCATCCAGTATTTTTTGATACTCAGTAATATCCGTGTAAGTAGTTACATAGCCGCCATTAACCATCGGTGTACCACGGATTTCTATTACTAAATCATTGGGCAAACGGCGCTCTATTTTATACACCCCCCCAGTTTTCAACAGATCCAAACGACGAGCTACCGCACCATCCACATCTAGATTGGCATTACCTCCCAGATAACCCCGTTCGGCATTAAATTGATAAACTTTGGCAATAGGACAACCGACATAAAGCAAACGTGAAGGAAAATCGAACTGTTGTTGATAACGGCTATTCCAAGCCACCAGCTGTAATCGTTCATCAACAACACTAATCCCCTGAGGAATGGTTTCCAACGTGGTTTGTAACAACTCCTGACTAAACTGTAGCTGGCGCGAACTCCCGCCCATTAACGAAACAAAATCTTCAATTTGCACCGGCTGCTGTCGCCGTACCAAATCAATAGAACGATGCGCTGATACCGCGCCAATAATCGAGGCCAAATTACCTTCGACGCCTTTAACAACAAAACGCGGCGCTTTATCAAAGGGCAGTAGGCGATGACCCAGGCGTTGCTCAAAATCCTGCCACAGACGATTATTACTCACATCATCCTGCAGTGGCCGGATCAACGCTTGCAGCTGGCGTACTTCTATTTCGGTGAGTTCAAAATCTTTTTGTCTGAATGCGTAGCGCTGCCTCATCTGGTTAAAGGCCTTTGCCTGGCGAAGGTCCAGAGCATTAAATCGGCTGAGCTTTGAAATCACAAAAAAAGACAAACCATTGAGCAACAAGCTCCAAAAGACACCATGGCTCAGCGTATCCATACCGCCAAAGCCAAGAATATTAGTTGGCGAAAGCCAGCTGATCTGCCATGGACCCTGAATTATCAAACTATCGTCAGCAGGTAATAACGCCGGTAGCAACAAACAATAAAACCACACTGCCAGACCGATACTAATACCAGCAAACACGCCGTTGCGATGGCCTCGCAACCAGTAAAGGCCCGCAACAACCGACGGAGCCATTTGTGCCGCTGCGGCAAATGAAATCAACCCCATCGAGGACAGCCCATCGGATTCCCTGAAGTTATACTCCAGCATCCAGGCTAATAGGAGCAAGACAATAATTGAACTCCTGCGTGCCAACCGCAAGCGATTACCAAAGTCGGTTCTGGCCCTCGTATGTAAATTCAGCCACAACGGCACAATCAATTCGTTGGAAATCATAATCGAGAGCGTCAGTGTCGCCACGATCACCATTCCCGTCGCCGCCGATAGCGCGCCAATAAACACCAAAGTAGTAAGCACAGGGTTGTTCTCAGCCATCGGCAACAGCAACACATAGCTGTCCGCCGAGGCTTCTCCCCCCGCAAGCAAGGTCTGACTCACTAAGGCAATGGGGATAATAAATAGACTAAATAGCATCAAGTAGGCCGGCAACAGCCAACGCGCGGTGCGCACATCACGTCCCGTATGATGCTCAACTGCCATCACATGAAACTGACGGGGCAAACAAACAATCGCGGTCATCGACAACAGTATTTGAGTAAAAAACTTTAAATCGATGCCACTGTAACCGGTCAGTAAGGTGGTAGGGAGCGACAACTGAAAATCATCCCGCAGTAGTATTTGTACAGCAAAAACACCAAGCGCAAAAAAAGCGACCAATTTCACGATCGATTCTACGGCGATAGATGCGATCAAGCCCTGATGACGGCGCGGGCCTTCGATAACCCGGGTACCAAACACAATAGCGAACCAAGCCAGCACCATCGCTGAGATCAGGCTAGTGCCATTGGATATCAATAAATTTTCGCCCAGAGTAAAAGTCTCACTCAAGCTGTCAATATTAATCGTCGACCAGACCAGCGACACCGCCTTCAATTGCAGAGCGATATAGGGCAACGATCCAATCACCGCAACAATGGTTACCAACGCAGCAAGGCGCTGGCTTTTGCCATAGCGCGAACCAATAAAGTCGGCGATAGAAGTGACTTTGTTGCGAGAGCTGATGACCAATAAATGACGAATAAAATGCCAGCCAAAAATAAATAGCAGAATGGGACCAAGATAAATGGGCAAGAAGCTCCAGCCACCCTCTACTGCTCGCCCCACTGCTCCGAGAAAAGTCCAGGAACTGCAATAGACAGCCAGCGACAAGCTATATACCAAAGGCTGCCAACGTGGAGAAGCCAAACCATGACGCTCAACGTACCAAGCTACATAGAATAAGAGGGCGCCATAAATACTGGCGTATAAAAGGAGTAATTGGCTATCCATACTGACGAAAAGCCTTGCTGTTTGTTATAAGAATTAGCTATCGGGCTTGTAGCAGCATTCTACAGAGCCCGACAATATAAGCTATTAGACTAAAGGCTCACTGTGGTTGAGCACGCGTTTTGGCATAAATCGCCATCACGGGCCCTGACACAGCATAGCTAATAAACACCGCCAATAAAATACGTGCGGGGTCTAGCATCACCAAAGCAAAGAGCAACACAATAACGATCATCACCACGAAGGGTACCCTGCCGCGTAAATCCAAACTTTTAAAACTATAGTAGGGCACATTGAGAATCATCAAAACACCGATTAATGCCGTTAAGCACCCTGCAATCACCTCAATTTCAACCGGCAGGTTTTTACCGACCCAACCGAGATCGTGGCATACCCAAATCGTACCAGCAATAACAGCTGCTGCAGCGGGGCTGGCCAAACCAGAAAAATAATTTTTATCCACAGTATCAATTTGGGTATTAAAGCGAGCAAGCCGTAATGCCGCACAGGCGACATAAATAAATGAACAGGTCCACCCAAATTTACCCAGATCGAACAACGCCCAGCTAAACATAACCAGCGCAGGCGCCACACCAAATGACACCATATCAGCCAAGCTATCATACTCAGCACCAAATTTACTCTGTGTATTGGTCAACCGTGCTACGCGCCCGTCTAAACCATCCAGGATCATGGCAACAAAGATCGCAATGGCAGCCGCCTCAAACCGCCCCTGCATACCTGCAACAACGGCGTAATAACCTGAGAATAGGGCCGCAGTAGTAAATAGATTAGGCAGCAAGAAAATACCACGATGCCGAACTGTCTTACCATTAACCGATACCTCTTCCTCATGTTCGTCAATAGGCAATAAAGACTCAATATGGCTCCCCTCCTGTCCAAACGGCTGTTGATGCTCACCCTCAGGCTTGCCTCCAACAGACTTTTCGGCACTAGTATCTGGATCAGGTGAGGCAGGTTGTTGCTTATCGCTCATACTAATATTTCTTTCTCAGGTTAGAAGAATGCCAATGATAGATTAAAAATCGTTGCGGTACGATGCTTTCGCACAATCCCAAAAAGCTTTGACTAGCGGATTTTCCAAGCGCTGCGCCGTCGTACTCAAACCAATAGCAAACGGTGCTAACGACGGCTGCACATCCAATACTTGCACCTTATCTTTTAGTGGACTGCTTGCTAGCACTAATTCGGGCACAACCCCTACACCAAAACCCAGCCCAACCATACTGACTATCGCTTCATGTCCGCTGACCTGAGCATAAATGTTAGGCTTTACTCCCTGCAAGCGTAGCCATTGGTCCAACCTGGTTCGCGCCAAACCCCGCTCAGAGACAATAAAAGGTAGTTGTCGCCATGGTAACGCACCCCCTGTATCTAAATGACGCTGAATATTACTTTCAACCGTACAGTGGATGGCAGGATATATAAATAACAACGGTGAGTGTGTCAGCGTTTGAAACTGCAACCGAGGCGATAATTTATCGGGGCGGGCAATAATGGCAATATCATTATCTCCTTTCAACAAATGGCTAATACCATCGGCCTGATCCCCCGTATGCAGCTTGATATCAATTTCAGGGTGACGACGACGAAAAGACTCAAGCACGTCAGAGAGCACGCTATAAACCGCGGTTATTGAGCAAAACACACTAATCTCCCCTACCAGACCTTCTGCATCTTGCTTAACAGCTTCACAGAAAGCATGCCATTGCCCGAGCGACTGCCGAGCATAGCTGTGAAATTGTCGCCCGACCTCAGTTAAGTGAACACTGCGGTTATCCCGCTCCAGCAAACGCTGACCGACCTCCTCTTCCATCCGCTGAATCGTCCGGCTCACCGCTGAAGCGCTCATATGCAGAGCCTCACCGGTCTGACCAAAGTGTAGCGTCGTCGCTAAATTAAGAAAAAGCTGCAAATTTTTAGTATCCATCGCCTTACACCAACTTATGCCAAGTATTGCAATTTTCGCACAACTGTATAGCAAATATATCATTTTACGCAACATACTATCTTCTATATAGTTCGCTTCGACTAATAATTTATTGATGGGCAGTTTAATTTATGCCCATGCAAATCACCCATAACCATCAACCCATAACTACAGGAGCTCCCATCATGGGTCAGAATTACTTCAATACCTTGCCACTGCGCTTACAGCTTGAAGAGCTAGGCAAATGCCGTTTCATGGACCAAACTGAATTCGCTAATGGTTGCGACTATATAAAAGGTAAAAAAATCGTCATCGTTGGCTGCGGCGCCCAAGGCCTGAATCAGGGTTTAAACCTGCGCGACTCTGGCTTAGATGTTTCTTACACATTGCGTGCAGCCGCCATTGCGGAAAAACGCCAATCATGGAAAAACGCCACAGAGAACGGCTTTGCTGTAGGCACGTATGAAGATTTGATCCCTCAGGCCGACATCGTCATGAACCTAACCCCGGACAAACAGCATACCGACGTTGTCACCACTATCATGCCAATGATGAAAAAAGGCGCATGCTTAGACTATGCCCACGGTTTCAACTTAGTAGAAGAAGGCATGCAGATTCGCAAAGACATTACCGTTGTAATGATGTGCCCTAAGTGCCCAGGCTCCGAGGTTCGCGCCGAGTATGTACGCGGCTTTGGCGTACCCACACTGATCGCGGTACACCGCGAGAATGACCCTAATGGCGACGGCCTTGAAATCGCCAAAGCCCTGGCTTCAGCATCCGGCGGCGACCGTGCTGGCGTTTTAGAATCATCACCTATCGCTGAAGTTAAATCTGACCTTATGGGCGAACAAACTATCCTTTGCGGTATGTTACAAACCGGCTCTATCCTTTGCTTCGACAAAATGGTTGAACAAGGTATTGATGCTGGATACGCATCAAAACTGATCCAGTATGGCTGGGAAACTGTTACCGAAGGCCTGAAAATGGGCGGTATCACCAACATGATGGACCGCTTATCTAACCCTGCCAAAATCAAAGCCTTTGATTTAGCTGAAGAGCTTAAAGACATTATGCGCCCGCTGTATGAGAAGCATCAGGATGACATCATCTCTGGTCACTTTTCAAAAACCATGATGGAAGACTGGGCTGCAGATGATAAAAATCTGCTGGGCTGGCGTGCCGCTACCGCTGAAACCGCCTTTGAAAAAGCCAACAATACCAGCCAGGAGATTTCTGAGCAGGAATACTACGATCACGGTATTTTAATGGTCGCCATGGTTAAAGCCGGTGTTGAACTAGCCTTCGAAACCATGGTTGCTGCCGGTATTGTTGCAGACTCCGCCTACTACGAATCTCTGCATGAAACTCCGCTGATTGCCAATACTATCGCTCGTAAAAAACTCTACGAAATGAACGTGGTCATCTCGGATACTGCTGAATACGGTTGCTACCTGTTCGATCATGCTTGTAAACCATTATTAGCTGACTTTATGAAGAAAATCAGCACTGATGTTATCGGCAAAGGCTTGGATCTGAAAGATTACGGCGTAGATAACCAAGAGCTGGTTGCTGTAAATGCGGCGATCCGCAAACACCCAGTTGAAGTTGTTGGTACTAAATTGCGCGGTTATATGACTGCCATGAAGAAAATCGTTTAATCGAGACACTTCTAACCAAGCACCAATAAAAAAGCCGCTGAAATTCAGCGGCTTTTTTGTATCTCGATTTTTCTAACAACAAATTCAATGCGGGTGATAACGATTAGCCGAGAAAAAAGTGCTGAAATCGTTATAGCGTACGCCGTGCTCTTTCATTACCCGGTGCGCCACCTTAGCCACCATCTGGCGAATATAAAAGGGCTGCCCAACAACAAAGTGGTGAATGGCATGGGTGCTGCCAAAATTAAAGCAAAACAGGTGCATCGGTGCCAGAAACCAAGGCTTTAGAATTTGCGTCTGTTGAATCAGGTTATTCACCCCACCATAGTAATGCATGGCCGATGTGACAAAATTAAGCGACCCAGAACGAATAAAGTTAGGGGCTATCAGTACCACCACCATAAAATCCACAAAGCTCATGGCGTCCAACAAATATAAGGGATAAACCGTTTCTGCACCCCATATTGCATCATAACCATGAAACCCTAAAAATACATACCAGCAAGAAAAATACAGCAAGGCCAGAGGAAATGCCGCATTTAGCACCTCCATAACAGAAAAATTCTCAATATCATTTTTAAGAGCTGTACGACGGGCCAACATTCCGACCAAGCCATCAAACATCACCACAAAACGCATAAAACCATAGCGAATACCATTGCCCACCAAACGCTCTTCCAGGTCTTTTTTAGTACCTGATACTCGATGATGTAAAAAATGCATGCCACGGCGATACCAAGGGTTAACCGTATTAGGACGCATAATCCAGACCACCAGCATCATCAGATTTTGCATAAAGGCATTTCTGCTGAAATATTGCCGGTGGATTAAATCATGTTCAAGCTCATGGGAAACAGAGGCGAAAATAGCCGCGCAGATAATACACAACCAAGCAGGCATTACATCGATATAGTACAGATAAGCACAGCCCACCATCCCCGCCAGCGAAAACAACATCACGGTGAAACCGATCCAATCCTGATATTTCAAGAAACTGTATTTTTCCCGAAGACGCTTTTCCTCAGCTCGGATCACTTTAGCAATATGCTGGATGCGCTGTTCAACTGACAAAGTCTCAGCCGACTCAAAACTATTCATACACTACCACTGTAATTAAATGTAAAAGGTCGTATTCTAACAAAATACCTCAAACTGTATAGCCCAATAGCTCGTTCAAAAAACAAACAGTCCTACCCTGTTTCAAAAAAACAAGCCTATCCACGTTGAAAATACAGTGATTATTCAAACCAATAGCGCTCGTCTAGCCTTTAATCAGTGCTTATACGTATTAATAGGAGCATTCCTAACTGATGAAATATCTATTTAAAGCCAGGCTAAAACAACAAGCTTATATGAAAATTAGACGGGAACCAGATAAACGAGCTGGAAACCATCAGCTCTTGGGGAGAAAATCAACAATCCATGACAGCTTATACTACACAAATTAAAAAGTCAGTCTTGATTGCTTTTTATATGCAATGACAACTATCATCTTCACTCAGATCAATCAGGACACTTTTCAAGGCGCCCAAAAACCTGTCATGCTCAAAAAACAGCCAGCGCACACAACGCCAAGCTTATATCTTACTTTGGCTCTGAAACTCATCGCGACAGCTAACAAAAGCAAGACAGGATTGTTACCGCACTGAAACACCATTGTTTAACCATAAAAAAGACCATAAGAGGCCAACCATGATTAACCGCCAAATAACACTCAAATCCTATCCGGATGGTATTCCCACCCCAGATAACTTTGGCATGATCGAAACCCAAGTGCCAGAACCAGGCCCTGGTCAATTCGTGGTACGCAACCTGTACTTTTCCCTCGAAGCGGCAATTCGCGGTTGGCTCGATGGTAGAGCCAATTACCTTGACCCTATCCCCATCGGCGGTGCTATACGTGGGCCCTCTGTTGGACGAGTAGTCAAATCTAACAATCCAGATTATGCCGAAGGCGATATAGTCTGGGGACTGAATCACTGGGAAGATTATTCCCTACTAGATAACAACACTATTTTACTGACCAAGCTCGAAACACGTCCCGGTGTACCACTGTCCTATTATGTCGGTGCACTTGGTGGTTCGGGGCAAACTGCCTACGTGGGGCTACATGATATCGGCCACATCGAGGAAGGTCAGACCGTTGTTGTTAGCGCAGCTGCAGGGGCAACCGGCAGCATGGTGGGACAAATTGCCAAAATGCGTGGCTGCAAGGTGGTTGGCATTGTTGGTGGTGACGACAAAGCGGAACTGATCACTCAGGAGTTAGGTATGGACCATGCCATTAACTACCGAACAACGCCAGATATCGCTGCAGCAGTACAAGCACTGTGCCCAGAAGGAGTCGATATCTACTTCGACAATGTTGGTGGAAAAACACTGGATGCCATGTTGCTGTGCATGAAAGATTTCGGTCGTATAGCCAACTGTGGAATGATCAGCGACTATAACAATCAGGATAACCCGACGCCGGTCTATAACTTGTGGAAAATTGTAGAAAAGCAGCTGACCATGAAGGGGTTTTTGCTGTATAGCTATAATGACTCCATTCCCGGCGCCATGGATGACCTGCATCGGTGGGTCGCCAACGGTGATATCAAGGTGCTTGAGAATATCACCAACGGCATAGCCAACAGCGGCGCTGCCTATTCCAGTATGATGGAAGGTAAAACCATCGGTAAGAACCTGGTGAAACTGGATTTACCTGAAGAAGACTGACACGGATTTACTGAAACAAAGCTACACAATGCGGGGAGTATAAACACCTCCCCGCTATCAGAGAAAATACTGAGCAACACAAACTCCAACTCTTTACTAGGCAATCAGCCTTTGTCTGTGTCGACCGCCAAGGCAACCACTCAACACCTTGTGCCCATCAAAGCGATCGAGAATAGGTTTATCGATTACTTTTGCGTGAAAAAATCTGCCCGTGGATTACCACCCTCATCGTAAACAGGCTCGCTGATATCTGCCTGGTATTTGAGAACTTCCACCCCCTGCATACCAGCCTCAACAAGGGTTTCACCCATCTCTTTGTACCAGCGGGACTGAAAATGTGCAGCCAATGATTCCTCATCCGTCCAGCGCTCAAATACCCGGACACGACCTGCAATCAAGGGATTTGGACACCAGTCATAGTCAAGGCACCCCTGCTCATCGAGAGCCCCCTCAATCAGAGGGACAGCTTTTTTCAAGGCCGCATCCATACGCTGCGGGTCGAGGTCGATATATCCAGAGATAATGATCATAATGAGAAACCTTTGTGTGATAAATTTTAAAACGGGTACGACTACCTGTAACTTTTCCTCGCTAAACTGCTACACCGCTCCACCCCAAAATCTGTACGCCCTCGAAATAAACTCGTCATCTCTTATACAGCTCAGGCTCCAGATGCCCCTGATATTGGTCAGCAGCAGTTAATCTGACAATCCCTGGTTTGCTGAAGCCCTTACAATACAGACTCCCTATAACCTTTCCACAATATTGCAACAGACAACACAATAAAAACAGATCTGATTGTTTTATAGCATGTAACCATCATGCCCTCAATAACAATTACACAGGAGCATGGATAAGCTGAGAAAAACAGCCAGAACTATTTCATATCCACACTCAAAGCTTAAGCTTGCTGCTACTAATCTTGACACGGGGCCCACCTTCAACCACAGCTTACAAAAAAGCATAGCTCTTCAGCTACCTACATCCCTACTGTTTTACTCCGTCAAACCGTCAACTTCCAGTCTAGAACATAAAAACACAGCCAGGTTTGTTTTTATTAAAATCCGATGCTAAAGTCGCCAAATAAAGAGCAACTACCCATGTGCCGTTTTAGGTCAATATCCGTGCTGCCATAACGCAGTTGCACTCAAAATTGATTGCCCGGAGTACATATCATGTTCCCCCATATTTACGACCACCTGCTCATCGCAGATCCCCTCCCCCACACAGCATCCCAAAATTTTGATGCAATGCACCCCAGCTATGGCCGCAACTCGAATGACAACGTATTTAAAATACAGGGATTATTGAATTTGGATAACTTTAGCCAGCTATCTGATGGGCCCAGAATATGAATGGTTCACTCAACACCAAACAACTACAAGGTAAGATCGCTATCATCACCGGCGGCGCCTCGGGTCTAGGTTTTGGCATCGCCAGCCGCTTCGTGGCGGAAGGCGCACAAGTGATCCTCGCAGATATCGATTCCGAAGGCGGCGCCCGTGCAGCAAAGGAGCTGGGCGGTAATACCCACTTCGTTCACCATGACACCAGCTGTGTAGATCATTGGCGGCGACTGATCGACGTATCAGAAGAAAGCTTTGGAGGCTTGGACATTCTCGTCAACAATGCCGGTGTGACCTTGATGGGCTCTATTGAAGATGTCAGCATCGAGGATTTTGACAAAACATGGGCGATCAATACCAGAGGCACATTTCTTGGCTGTCGCTTTGCTATTGCGCTAATGAAGAAGAAAAAAACTGGGGCCATCATCAACATTGCCTCAGTCTCTGCCTTCAAACCCCAGCCGGAACTAGTGGCCTACAACACATCCAAAGCCGCAGTGGGCCTAATGACCCAATCCATCGCGCTGCACTGCGCCAAAAGCGGTTACGGCATCCGCTGCAACTCCATCAACCCCGGCGTCATCCACACACCGATGCTCGACAAGGTGATTAGCCAAGTGGAAAACGGTGAAGCACTGATGGACAGCTACAAGGCTATGCACCCCATTGGTCGTATCGGCCAACCCAGCGATATTGCTGGCATGGCGGTCTATTTGGCTTCGGATGCAGCGTCATTTATTACCGGCAGCGCCTTTACTGTGGATGGCGGGTTAGGCATTAACTAAGGTAATAGCCGAGCTGCAAAAATTTGTTTTCCACACGCTACTGTAACGAGGTGATATCGCTTTTTTCAAGCGGATGAGTTTGCCTGTTTCACTGGACAAAAAAAGGGCTGCATCTAAGATGCAGCCCTGCTTAAAGAACTTCCCGAGTTTCAACTATAAACTCAGTACTTTCTCTCCTCTGGCGATACCTGACACACCGCTTCGAACCACTTCCAGGATAACCGCATCACCCACAGATTCCAAAAATGCGTTCAATTTACCTGCTGTACCCGCTAACTGGATCGTATACGCTGACGGTCCAACATCGATGATTTGCCCACGATAAATATCAGTGCAACGCTTGATTTCAGCACGCTGCGCCCCGGTCGCTCTCACTTTAACCAACATCAATTCACGCTCAATATGGGCACCATCCGTCAGGTCAACCAATTTCACCACATCGATCAAGCGATTTAAATGCTTGGTGATTTGCTCAATAGTTTGGTTATCACCGATGGTAGTCAGCGTTAATCTCGACAGTGTCGGATCCTCAGTAGGTGCCACATTTAAGGTCTCAATGTTATATCCACGCTGAGAAAACAAACCTACCAACCGACTTAACGCACCGGCTTCATTCTCCATTAAAACAGAGATTATATGTCTCATTACGTTCTCTCCGTCTTGTTCAACCACATATCGCGCATAGAGCCATCGGGTGCTACCTGCATGGGGTAAACATGCTCATGACGATCTACATAAACATCTAAAAACACTAAACGATCCTTAAGTTTAAAGGCTTCGTCCATTGCCGCATCAAGGTCCGACAACTTATCAACCTTCATCCCAACATGACCATAAGCCTCGGCCAGCTTAACAAAATCAGGCAGCGAATCTGCATAAACACTCTGTGAATAACGTCCCGAGTAGTTCATATCCTGCCACTGTTTAACCATCCCCAAATAACCATTATTCAAATTAATTATTTTTACTGGGGTATCATATTGTGTACAAGTAGAAAGCTCCTGAATATTCATCTGAATACTACCTTCACCGGTCACACAGGCAACATCGCTATCTGGAAAAGCTAACTTAACACCCATAGCCGCCGGCAAACCAAAACCCATCGTCCCTAAACCACCGGAGTTGATCCAACGACGGGGCTTATCAAAACGATAATACTGAGCGGCAAACATCTGGTGCTGCCCAACATCTGAAGTCACATAAGCGTCACCACTGGTGGCGCGGTACAGCGATTCAATAACCTGCTGCGACTTAATCAACCCCGAATCGAGACTATAGCGCGGGGCAGTCCAAAGACCATAAGTATCGCGCCATTCATCAATTTGAGTCCACCAGCTATTGATTGCATCAGTATCTGGCAACGTTTTATCCTTGGCACGAAAGTTCTGTACCTGCGCCAACATCTCCTGCAAAACTGCGTCAACAGGACCAACAATTGGAATATCAGCAGCAATATTTTTCGAGATCGTCGCCGGATCAATATCTATATGAATAATTTTTGCCGTCGGGCAAAACTTACTTACTGTATTGGTCACACGGTCATCAAAACGCACCCCTATCGCCAAAATAACATCACTGTGATGCATGCTATTATTGGCTTCAACCGTGCCATGCATCCCCAGCATACCGATGAATTGACGGTCTGTAGCCGGATAGGCACCTAAGCCCATCAACGTATTAGTCACCGGATAATTGAGCTTGCGAGCTAACTCGGTCAGCAGCTCGCTACCATTACCCTGCACCACACCTCCACCAGCATAAATAACCGGACGTTTAGCACTCAATAATAACTGCACCGCTTTTTTAATTTGACCTGTATGCCCACGGGTTGCAGGGGTATAAGAGCGCAGTTTAACCTTGTCCGGATAAGCGTATTCAAACTTCTCTACGGGGTTGGTGATATCTTTGGGTAAATCGATTACCACAGGGCCCGGCCGACCGCTAGTCGCCAAATAAAAAGCCTTTTTGAGAGTTGCCGGTATATCTTCGGCACGCTTAACCATAAAGCTATGCTTTACAATCGGGCGAGAAATACCAACCATATCTGTTTCTTGGAAAGCATCGCAACCAATCAAATGGCTTTGTACCTGCCCTGACAGAACAACCATCGGGATAGAATCCATATAGGCTGTAGCAATACCAGTAACCGCATTAGTAGCACCAGGGCCAGAGGTTACTAATACTACGCCAGGTTTACCTGTCGCACGGGCATAGCCATCCGCTGCATGAGTTGCAGCCTGCTCATGCCGAACCAAAATATGGGACAATTTATCTGATTGAAAAAGTGCATCATATATGTGTAAAACTGCACCGCCTGGATAGCCGAAGATGTATTCAACACCTTCATCTTCCAAAGCTCGTATAACCATTTCGCCGCCTGATAACATCTCCACTGAAGAATCCTCTTAATATCAGTGTTTAAAAAACATGAGAATGTGTAAACCTGAAGTAATAGATAGATAGCGCTAAGATATAGAAGCTACCGGTACAGGGGCTATAAACACAGAAAATATTGCTCTGTGTCGCACAATACCATTATGTAACTATTACTTTGGAGGATACAAACCTCACAACCATTCAGTATCTCCCATTCTTACATTCCAGGAGCACGCTGGGCGATAACACCAAACCAACAGATGTTGGAACCCAGCTTAGCTAGCCAGGTGGTATTCTCGCAACACAGGTCGTGTGTCTGCAGAGCGAAGGGAGCGTCCCACGGTCAATACCGGTAAGTAAAGACCCGACGCTAACATTAACTACCGGTAAGCAGCTAACATTGGCCATCAACTTTCGTGAACTTCAATTGTGAAGGCTCAATTGCTAAAGTCAACCTCTTGTGCAAAATCATTGGTATTTGTTAGCATTTTTTTTAAATTTTTCTAAAAGCGAGACTAATTCCTTCCTTAAATGACATTTTTTGCCATAATTACGGCCATCATATTGATCACACAGGAAATTTCGTGAACATGAGTAGAGCACTTCAGGGCATTATCATTGGCTTGGCTATTTCCATGACCACCTCTTTGCACGCTCAACAAAACGGTCTTTACCGATGGACCGACGCCAACGGCACCGTGGAGTATTCCGACCGCCCCCCCGAAGGTATCAAATCAGAATTTATCAAATACTCAGGTAGCACCCATAAATCCAGCAGCACAGCAACATCAACCGACACCCCCACGGAGCAGACAAACGCCCCACAAAAAATGGAAATACTTCCGGAAAAAGATCCCGAACTTTGCAAACAGGCACAACAAAATTTGAAAGCACTGGAATCTGCCCGCATTAGAATCACTGAGCCCGATGGCAGCAAACGCCTACTCAGCGAAGACGAGAAAGAAGAGCAACGCGACAACGCACGGCAATTTATTAAAATTAATTGCTAAGCCAATTATGATATAGGCATTCAGACAACGATAGACAACAAAAAACAGGAGCCTAGGCTCCTGTTTTTTGTTGTCTTGCATAGAAAGATCAGCAGCTAGTGAAACTGGATATTACCGCTCACTTCATCCAAGTCGCAGCGAATCACATCGCCATGAACGAACTTGCCCTGCAAGATATCCTGCGCCAAAGGGTTCTCCAAACACTGCTGAATCGCTCTCTTCAACGGGCGGGCACCATACACAGGATCAAAACCAATGCTGGCAATCTTATCTAGCACTGCATCGCTGATTTCCAAACTCAGCTCACGCTCTTGCAACCTGTGCCGGAGCAAATCGATCTGAATATTGGCAATACTGCGAATTTGCTCTTTAGCTAATGGATGGAAAACCACAGTCTCATCGATACGGTTGATAAACTCCGGTCTAAAATGTCCACCCACAACCTCCATTACCGAGCGCTTCATCGCTTCGTAGTTTTCCTCACTAGCCAATTGCTGAATCAAATCAGAGCCCAAGTTAGAGGTCATAACAATCACTGTATTACGAAAATCTACGGTGCGACCCTGACCATCGGTTAAGCGCCCGTCCTCTAAGACCTGCAGTAAAATATTAAATACATCGGGATGTGCTTTCTCAACCTCATCCAACAATAACAGCGCATAGGGGCGACGGCGAACCGCTTCAGTCAGATACCCGCCTTCTTCATAGCCGACATAACCTGGAGGAGCCCCGATCAGACGAGCGACTGAGTGTTTTTCCATAAACTCAGACATATCGATGCGAACCATCGCCTCTTCGCTGTCATAAAGAAACCCAGCCAAGGCTTTACACAGCTCTGTTTTACCAACCCCTGTTGGCCCCAAGAATAAGAATGAACCATTGGGACGATTAGGGTCCGACAAACCAGCGCGCGACCGACGCACTGCGTTGGAAACTGAAACCAGCGCCTCATCTTGCCCCACCACACGCTCGCGTAAATAGTCTTCCATCTTTAACAATTTTTCCCGCTCACCCTCCAACATTTTTGAAATAGGGATACCAGTCCAGCGCGAAACCACTTCGGCAATTTCTTCTTCGGTGACTTTATTACGCAACAAAGTCATCTCCATCATCTCGGCCTGGCCTGCCGCATCCAGAGATTTTTCCAACCCGGGAATAACACCATACTGCAACTCAGACATCCGGGTTAAATCACCCGCCCTGCGTGCAGACTCTAACTCCATCCGCGCCTGCTCTAAATCGCTTTTTATTTTTTGCGTACCATGAAGAGCCGCTTTTTCAGCCACCCAAATTTCTTCCATATCCGCATATTCGCGAGATACTTTTTCAATATCTTTATCCAATATTTCTAACTGCTTCAGCGCACCTGCATCGGTATCTTTTTTTACTGCTTCACGCTCAATTTTTAATTGAATCAGTCTACGCTCAAGCCGATCCATATCTTCCGGTTTGGAGTCTATTTCCATCCGAATACGGCTACCAGCCTCGTCGATTAAATCAATAGCCTTATCCGGCAGCTGACGATCGGTAATATAACGCTGAGATAGCTTCGCCGCTGCAATAATCGCAGAATCTGTTATCTCAACACCGTGGTGCACTTCATAGCGTTCTTTTAAACCACGCAAAATCGCAATGGTATCTTCTTCGCTGGGCTCTTCCACCAACACTTTTTGAAAGCGTCGCTCCAATGCTGCATCTTTTTCTAAATACTCCCGATACTCATTGAGCGTCGTTGCACCGACACAGTGTAGCTCTCCTCGCGCTAAAGCAGGTTTTAGCATATTGCCCGCATCCATTGAGCCTTCAGCCTTACCTGCACCAACCATAGTATGCAGCTCATCGATAAAGAGAATGATGCGGCCTTCCTGCTTGGATAACTCGTTCAATACGGCTTTTAAACGCTCTTCAAAATCACCACGAAATTTTGCACCTGCTAGCAACGCTCCCAAGTCCAGAGACAGTAAACGTTTGTTTTTTAATCCCTCGGGAACTTCGCCATTGATAATACGTTGTGCTAACCCTTCAACAATGGCAGTTTTACCCACACCAGGTTCACCAATTAACACAGGGTTGTTTTTGGTGCGGCGCTGTAACACCTGTATGGTGCGACGAATTTCCTCATCTCGACCAATCACCGGATCAAGCTTACCCGCCTCCGCCAACGCGGTCAGATCAACGGTGTATTTATCTAGCGCCTGACGATTTTCTTCAGCCGCAGGATCACTGACCGCTTCACCGCCACGAATATTATTAATCGCAACACTGAGCCCCTGCTTGGTGACTCCCGCATCAAGCAACAACTTACTCACTACGTTATTTGCCTCAAGCATGGCCTGCGCCACAACTTCTGAGGAGACGTAATCATCTTTGTTCTGCTGAGCCTGTTTATCCGCTAAATTTAACACTCGGCCCAAATCATTGGACATATGAATATCGCCCGCGGTACCTGATACAGTTGGCAATTGATCGAGTTTCTGACTCAGCTGCTCACGCAGCCTGGTAATGTTGCCACCAGCTTGTGTTAATAAGGGTTTTACCGAGCCATTTTTCTGCTCGATCAGTGCCGACAATAAATGCAGTGGATCAATAAAATTATGGTCTTTACCGACTGCCAGTGATTGAGCATCTGACAGGGCATGTTGTAATTGGTTGGTAAGCCGTTCCATACGCATGGGGAATATCCTCAAGTAAATTATGCCAAGTAACCGATGTCATTAAGATGCGGCCGATCATAAGAATTTCAAGGAGCAAGCTCGCCAACCTAAAATTAAACTGTGCTTAAATTGATCGAGATCAATTAAAGTCGTTTATAGATAAGCGTTGCCATTCGCCCAGTTTCACCGTCTCGACGATAGGAGTAAAAGCGCTCGCTATCATTAAAACTGCAAAGCCCCCCGCCGTAAATATTGGTCACACCAATAGCATTTAAACGAATGCGAGCCAATTGGTATAAATCTGCAAAATAATGACCTCGTTTATTATAGTTAGGTACAAATACATCACTGGTTTGTTGCTGTAGTGATTTAGCCGCCCGTTCAATAAAAACCCGACGAACTTCCTCACCCACTTCAAAATTAGACAGACTAATAGCCGGCCCAAACCATACTAGCAGCTCATTATTCTGAGCCTTAAATTTAGCGCAAGTGGCCTCCACAACCCCCGCAACCAAGCCCCGCCAGCCTGCATGAATGGCGGCCACCTGATGCCCCGCCCGATCACAAACTAATAGTGGCAAGCAGTCAGCTGTCAGCACAGCACAGGCCAACCCTGCTACCGAGGTTATACTAGCATCAGCACGAAGACCAACCATTGCTTCGGTGGTCATGTCTGCTTCAATGATAGCCGTACCGTGAACTTGATCGAGCCACTGTATACGGCTCAAACCCTTGGCAGACTGTAGTAACAATTGACGATTAGACGCAACCGCTGACGGCTGATCATGCACATGTTCAGCCAGATTAAACTGCTGATAAGGCGCAATACTATGACCACCTAACCGAGTGGTAGTAAACGCAGCGATATTATCCGGTGCGGGCCAATCCGCTGCTATCAAAGATGCATTAGATAGCAAATACATCGTCACCTCCCATGTTACGTCTTATCACTTTAACGCCATCACTTACTCTTTATCGCCGCTACACATCTTCCCGCGATAACAGGGCCAGCAATTGCGCCACGTCTTCCGCCAGCGGGACTTCCCAGCTAATTTCTTCTTCGGTAAAGGGATGGATCAAAGATAAACGTCGTGCATGTAAAGCCTGTCGCTCAAAACCACGCAAGCCATTAATCAGCTCCTCGCTAGCACCCTTGGGGATACGAGGCCTGCCCGCGTAAAGTGGATCACCCACTAAAGCATGCTTAATATGTGCCATATGCACCCGGATTTGGTGGGTACGCCCCGTTTCCAACATACAACGGATATGGCAATGGTTAAGAAACCGTTTAAGAATACGATAATGGGTAATCGCCTCTTTGCCACCAGTGCTAATAACCGCCATTTTTTTACGCTGCCGAGGATGGCGCCCGATGTCAGCAACCACCTTGCCGCCGCCAGTCATCATGCCAAACACAATCGCTTCATACTCGCGGCTGACAGTACGCTCCTGCAGCTGATTGACTAGATGATTTTGTGCTGCGAGAGTTTTTGCCACCACCATTAAACCACTGGTGTCTTTATCCAGACGATGGACAATACCAGCCCTGGGCATACTGGCAAGATTGGTGTCATGGGCCAGCAAGGCATTTAATAAGGTGCCACTGGCATGCCCTGCGGCCGGATGCACAACCAGACCCGCAGGCTTGTTGATAACCAATAAGGCCTCATCCTCATAGATAACCTCAAGCGCAATGGCCTCAGCCAGCCAGCGATCTTCATCCTCGACCTCCGCCTGCAGGTGCAAAGTCTGCCCTGCGAACAGTTTGTCTCGCGGTTTTTTAATTTCAGCGTCAACAGTCAGCTCACCACTTTTAATCCAGAGCTGCAAGCGAGCCCGTGAATAATCAGGGAATAACTGCGCCGCAGCCTGGTCTAATCGACTGCCACTGAGCTGTTCTGGCACCTGCGCCACTTGTTCAATTGTCTCTGCCATTGATTTTCCTATCAGGATTGCTTTCAGCATAACGGTGGCTGTGGTTAAATACCGACTTGCCAGAAATGTACTTTCTATTAATTTGTTAGTCCAAACTGGCCCTATTGTATATGAATGCTTGGAATCCGTTGAATGAACATGCTCGTTAAAGTGTTTTTTATCTCTACTATACTGCTATTGGGGCTTACTGGCTGCTCATCCAGCAAAGATAAAACCCAAGATATGACTGAAAAGCAGCTCTACGAGCAAGCACAGGAGAACTTAGATGACGAAAGTTTTCAAAGTGCGGTTAGAACTCTACAGCTATTAGAGGCTCGCTATCCATTTGGTCCCTATGCAGAACAATCACAGCTAGAGATTATTTATGCCCATTACCGCAATTATGAGCCTGAAGCGGCCATTGCCGCCGCCGACAGGTTTATACGCTTACACCCACAGCACCCCAACGCCGATTATGCCTACTATATAAAGGGCCTTGCCAGCTACGCTGAAGGTGAAGGATTTTTGGACCGTTTTTTACCAACCGACATGACTATGCGCGATCCCGGCGCCGCATTACAGTCCTTTGAGGATTTTCGTCAACTATTATACCGCTACCCCGATAGCCCCTATGCAGCTGACGCCAAGGCGCGGATGCTCTACCTTCGCGCCAGGCTCGCTCGCTATGAGATCAATGTCGCTAATTATTACTTTAAACGTGGCGCTTATATGGCCGCCGCTAACCGTGGCCGCTTTGTAGTAGAAAATTTCCCGCAAACTTATGCAACAGCTGATGGCTTGGCAGTTATGGTACAGGCCTATCAATTATTAGGGCTCAATGATCTGGCCAATGATTCACTGGCCGTACTGCGTAAAAACTACCCTAAACACCCATCACTGAATAAAGATGGCCAGTTTATCAGCAAATTCACCCTCGCCGCCTCCGAACGCTCGCTAATGAACAAACTGACTTTTGGGCTATTTGATCACACTGAACCGCCGAAATTTGATAACCGTGCCGAGTACCTGATTCGCTAGGTCGCTTGGTCAATCACAACAAAATCACCCACATCGACTAATCCAAGGAAGGATTATGTACCCCACTGACTGGCCACAGCGGCTAACCACCCTCATTTTCGTCGTCTGCCTGGCCTATATCCCGTACACCCTCGCCGCACAAGCTCCGGCTTTAGCCCTGGCAAAAACCTATAACGAGAACATCGAGCTCGACCAATACTGGGTTAGTGAAAAGCTCGACGGTATCAGGGCCTATTGGGATGGCAAACAACTCATCAGTCGCCAGGGCCATATCATTCACGCCCCCACCTGGTTTACCGCACTATTACCAACGCAGACGCTCGATGGCGAATTATGGTCAGGCAGAGGTCAATTCGAGCGCACCACCTCTATCGTCCGCAAACATAAGCCTATCGACAAAGGTTGGCGGGATATTCGCTATATGGTGTTCGATCTACCCGCCTCAAAACAGGTCTTTACCCAAAGACTACAACAACTGCGACAATTGCTGAACAATCCAGAATCTCCGGCCCAATTGATTCCCCAGATAAAAATCACCGATCAAGCTACACTGGATGCCGAGCTACAACGTATTGTGCTAGCCGGTGGAGAAGGGTTGATGCTGCACCACGGCGAAGCATTATACCGCGCCGGCCGTAGCAACGACCTGATTAAACTAAAGCCCTACTATGACGCAGAAGCTACCGTTATCGGTTATAGAGCAGGTAAAGGTAAATATCGGGGTCAAATGGGGTCATTGCAGGTAGAAACTGCAGCGGGTATACAATTTTATATCGGCAGCGGCTTCTCAGATCAACAGAGAAAAGCCCCGCCACCACTGGGAACCATTATCAGTTATCGCTACTACGGATTGACTCACAACGGCATACCCAGACACAGCAGCTTTATCCGTCAACGATTCGACCACGACTTATAATTACGCAATATTGGCTATAAAAGCGCCGCTAACAAACCCTATTGAATAACTTAGCCATCGCACTGCCTTTCGCCTTTGCAGTGAATACCTTACACTAGTTTATTTACACTAGCCGCCGGCTTACCTCCACCAATCGACTGACAATGGATGATATTGTGACTATCAGAGCTGCCATAATAAAACAAATGCGTGTACTCCCGCATATCGACACCGACTTCGAAATCAAACGTCGAGTTGATTTTATTAAAACCACCTTGCAAACCAGCGGTGCAACCACCTTGGTACTGGGCATCAGTGGCGGTATCGACTCCTGTGTCTGTGGTCGCTTAGCGCAAATTGCTGTCGACCAGTTAAACCAATCCCTCGACCCAGCACCGTCTAAACCACGCTATCAGTTTATCGCCGTGCGGCTACCCTTTGGTGTTCAGGCTGATGAAACCGATGCGCAAATGTCACTAACATTCATCCAACCCAGTCAGAGCCTTGCAGTCAACATCAAACTGGGAGCTGATGGTCTCCATGAAGAGACAATTGGGGCTTTAAAGCAACAAGGATTATTAGCGAAAAGTGACAGCCATATCGATTTCACGAAGGGGAATGTTAAAGCCAGAGCTCGCATGATCGTGCAATATCAAATTGCCGGTCTACTTGACGGATTAGTATTGGGTACTGATCACTCGGCAGAAAATATCACCGGTTTTTTCACCAAATGGGGCGATGGTGCTTGCGATCTGGCGCCACTATTCGGCCTTAATAAACGGCAAATACGACAAATTGCTAACGCTTTAAAAGCACCAAAAGATATTATTAATAAAGTACCTACCGCAGATTTAGAAAGCTTGGCTCCATTAAAAACTGACGAGAGCGTGCTAGGCGTAAGCTACGATGATCTGGATGACTACCTTGAAGGCAAGCCTGTAAGTGATGATATTGCCGAGCATATCGAGGCTATTTACCATAGGTCACAACACAAGCGCCGAAGTATTCCAACTATCTACGATTAAAGCTTGCTCATCGTCAATATTCGTTAATCAGCAGTGCTGCTGAGCACCGCAGATATTTATTTTAACCTTGTGCTCTCAACCCTATGACTAAAGCTAGCAACACTGCTAACAATAATGACCAACAACAAAACCACTCATTATTAAAAATCTACACCGTCTATCGAGTGTTGCTAAGCTGCGCCCTACTTAGCACTTTTTTCCTGTCCTCCGATAAATCTTTACTTGGTCAGTTAAAACCAGAACAATTTATTTATACCGCTGGCTTCTACTTGCTGATTAATTTAATCGGTTTGTTATTAATTTTGCCCAAAAAAATTCCTTTTAACAGCCAGCAATTGTTTGTCAATTTCTTATTCGATATCACCATAGTTATTATTCTCACCGATGCCAGTAACGGCGTAGCTAGTGGCCTCGGCATGTTATTAGTCGTTATTGTCGCCGCCAGTAGTATTATGCTGCGGGGACAGCTAGCTTTATTAAGTGCCGCTTTTGCCAGCCTTGCGATTATCGCAGACACCTCGCGCTTAATTACCGGAGGTAGTTTACCAACCAGCAGTTTTTTACCGGCCGGCCTACTTGGCATGGTGTTTTTCATCACCGCTTTTCTTATTCACACCTTGGCCGTTCGTATTCGAGGCGCTCAAACTCTGGCAGCTCAGCGTGCCATTGATGTAGAAAAACTACAGACTCTGAATCAGAATATTGTACAGCGAATGCGTACTGGTATTATTGTTGTCGACCAACTAGACCGCGTTCAACTTGCCAATACCGCCGCCAGAGAATTGCTCGCAATACCAAAAAATGGCAGCAACTGCTCCGGCGAAAAACCATCAGATTTAAACACTCAATTATTATTGCAGCTTCATCAATGGCGACAAAGTCCTTATTACCAAACCCCCTTATTTAGAGCATCAGAAACCGGACCTGAACTACAAGCGAGTTTTTCTGCCTTAGCTGACGGTGATGATGGCAACACTGACACCTTAATTTTTATTGAAGACAATCGCCGTATCGCGCAGCAAGCGCAACAAATAAAACTCGCCTCTCTTGGCCGCCTCACCGCCAGTATCGCCCATGAGATACGCAATCCACTTGGCGCAATCAGCCATGCAGCACAGCTATTAGCTGAGTCAGAGCAGCTTGATTCAGCCGACCAGCGGCTCAGTGAGATTATTCAAAAACATTCCAAGCGGATGAACAATGTGATTGAAAATGTACTGCAGTTATCCACACGCAGCGCGCCCAATCCCGAGAAATTTGACCTCAACAAGTGGTTACAACAATTTATTGATGAGTTTGAGAATAACGATCACGACAGTGGTCATAACAACGACCAAGTCTACAAAAACTTTAACATTACACTAACCTCAGATCAGCCCTGTGAAGTCACCATGGATTGCAGCCAACTGAATCAAGTACTAACCAACTTAGCTCAAAATGGTTTACGTTATAGCCTACAACAAACAGGCCGCGCCACCTTGCAATTTCACTCTCAGATCAATCCCAGCACCGGGCTTGCAGTACTAGACATTATTGATGACGGCCCTGGTATTGAGCAGCAAGCGCTAGGGAAACTGTTTGAGCCCTTTTATACCACTGAAGTAAAAGGTAGCGGCCTTGGTTTGTATATTTCCAGAGAATTATGTGAAGCCAACGAAGCAAGATTAGATTATTTACGCAATAATAAGGGGAAAAGTTGTTTCCGTATCAGCTTCCCGCACCCCGACCGGCGCTTATCGCCCGAATAATGAATAACGAACTCTTTAAGCAAGGCATTAAACAACAATGAGTAACAATGTACTAATCATTGATGATGAGCCCGATATTCGTGAGCTGCTGGATATCACCATCACGCGCATGGGCATGAACACTGATTGCGCGGACAGCGTTAGCAGCGCGATCAGCCACCTAGATAACAAAGCTTATGACCTCTGCCTCACCGATATGAAACTACCGGACGGTGAAGGCTTGGACATCATTCACCATATCCAACAACATTACCCCAACACCCCAGTGGCGATGATCACCGCCTACGGCAGTATCGAAACAGCTCTCAATGCTTTAAAAGCTGGCGCATTTGATTTTGTCAGTAAACCCATAGACCTCGACCGTTTGAGAGGCCTAATCAACACCGCTCTCAAATTGGGCACTGACAACATCCCTGTAGAATACAGCGGGCAAGTCCAGTTACTCGGCAACACCGCCACCATCGATATTTTGCGCAAACAAATCACTAAGCTCGCTCGCAGTCAGGCACCCGTCTATATCAGCGGGGAATCAGGTAGTGGTAAAGAAGTTGTCGCACGCTTAATTCACGCCAACGGCCCCAGAGCCAGTAAATCATTTGTACCGGTCAACTGCGGCGCTATACCTTCAGAGTTGATGGAAAGCGAGTTTTTTGGTCACATCAAAGGCAGTTTTACCGGAGCAACAGAAAACAAACAGGGCTTATTCGAAGCCGCACAAGGCGGTACTTTATTTTTAGATGAAGTAGCGGATTTACCCCTACCCATGCAAGTAAAGCTACTACGCGCTATTCAGGAAAAAGCCATACGAAAAGTTGGCTCTAATGAAGAAGTCAATGTTGATGTGCGTATTCTCAGCGCAACCCACAAAGACCTGGCCACCGAAGTAGAGGCCGAACGATTTCGCAACGACTTGTTCTACCGGATTAACGTGATTGAATTAAAGGTGCCGCCACTGCGTGAGCGCAGCGAAGATATTCCGCTGCTAGCGGACTTTGCTTTATCGAAACTGGCCAATGACTGGCAGCTGGAAAAGCCCAGTTTATCAAAACCAGCCTTGGCAGCACTTAAGGCGCACTCGTTCCCAGGCAATGTGCGCGAACTTGAAAATACCCTTGAACGTGCATTTACGCTTTGTGAAGGTATGGTCATTAATGCAGATGACTTACAGTTAAGTAATAACACACCTCAAACAAACCAGGAAAACAACAGCCTCTATCAGGCCCAAAACCCCGAACAAGCGTTTGGTTCGCTAGAAGAATTTTTAGAAACAATGGAGGCACGTGCAATAAAGCTAGCACTAGAACGAACACGCTGGAATAAAACTGCAGCGGCAGAGTTGCTCGGCATATCGTTCAGACAATTACGTTATCGGCTCAAAAAACTGACTATAGACGATTAAAATATCAATAGGAAATTCGGCTAGCAATACCTAGAGCTCAATAAATTTCAATTCTTTTGGTAAAGAAAATGTAACAGACTCCTCTCTACCCTGCATTTCTTCCGGTGACTCAGCACCCAGCTCACACAAGCCATCTATTACTTGTTTGACCAGCACCTCAGGGGCGGAAGCGCCAGCAGTAATACCAATGGTGCGCTTACCAACAAGCCATTGTGGATTGATGTCTTCGGAGCTATCAATCAGATACGCTTCAGTACCCATACGCAACGCCAGCTCACTCAACCGATTAGAGTTCGAACTATTCGGCGAGCCAACCACCAACATCAAATCACACTGCTCGGCCAATTTTTTTACCGCATCTTGACGGTTTTGCGTCGCGTAACAAATATCATCTTTACGAGGGCCTTTGATATTCGGGAAACACCGGCGTAGCTCATCAATCACCTGAGCGGTATCATCCATTGATAAGGTTGTTTGGGTGACATAAGACAGTGCATTGGGGTTTTTAACAGGAATGCTCGCGACTTGCTCGCAGTTTTCTACCAAATAAATATCCCCTCCCATTGAGTAATCATACTGCCCCATGGTTCCTTCAACTTCCGGATGACCTCGGTGACCAATGAGTACGCATTCATGACCATCTTGAGAGAATCGCGCCACTTCCATATGAACCTTTGTCACCAGTGGGCAAGTGGCATCAAACACCTTCAAACTACGAGTTTTGGCCTCCTCCTGTACGGCTAAAGAGACGCCGTGAGCACTAAAAATAACGATACTATCATCAGGTATTTCGTCAAGCTCATCGACAAATACCGCGCCTCGATTGCGTAGATCTTCAACAACAAACTTATTGTGTACCACCTCATGCCGCACATAGATCGGCGCACCAAATACCTCAAGCGCCCGATTAACTATCTCGATAGCCCGGTCAACACCAGCACAAAAGCCGCGAGGATTTGCCAATTTAATTTTCAGCGCCGGGTTTACCGTAGTTGCTGTCATTAGCTCTTACACCGTTTCTACAGAAATAATATCAACTTCAAATAAAATATCTCGCCCAGCTAACGGATGATTGAAATCTACCACCACATTGTCATCATCAACCGACTTGACTACACCGGGCAACTCCGACTGGCTAGCATCCGCAAATGAAATCACCAGGCCTTGCTCCAACACCATATCCGCAGCAAAATCTTTGCGTGAGAAATGCTGAACATTATTAGGGTTTAACTGACCAAAGCTATCCTCTGGCAGTACCGTAAAGGCCCCCTGTTCACCAGCCTTCATGCCAAATAATTTGCGCTCAAATCCATCTAACAAACTACCATCGCCGACGGTAAAAGTTGCTGGAGCTTTATCAAAAGTCGAATCGATAATAGCACCATCATCAAACTTCAAAGAGAAATGCAAGCTAACTCGGGTGTCTTTGCCAATTACTATATCATTCATAATTTCATTACTTTCTAATTACCTAACGACTACATTGATTCGTATCAGCTAAGCTTTTTCAGCTGAGGAATTTTGATGGTGGTGTGGATTCACCAACATATCTAATATCATTAACCCCGCACCCACAGTGATGGCCGCATCGGCAACATTGAACGTAGGGAAATAAGACCCTTGGTAATGCACAGAAATAAAGTCCACCACATACCCCAACACCAGCCTATCCCACAAATTGCCTACAGCACCGGCCAATATTAGCGACAAACTGACTGTCATCAACCGCTGTGCAGCGCTTAAACGGCACAACCAGACTAAAATAAATAAACTAACAGCGCTGGATAAACCAGTAAAAAACCAGCGCTGCCAACCACCTGCATCAGCAAGAAAACTAAACGCAGCACCAGTGTTGTGGTGCAGGGTAAAATTTAACACAGGTAATATTTCAACCGGCGCGTCATAGCTGAGCTGGGTACTAGCTAGATACTTAGTCCATTGATCCAGCGCAACGATCAATACTACACTGATTAAGCCAACAATAACGCCAGCCTTACTTTGTTTACTTGTCACGGTGTCCCTCAATGCTCAAACTATAAATGCCTTAATTAAAACGGCTTAAGCGAAATAGCGAACCTCACCATCACCCTCAACATTATCAATGCAGCGACCACAAAGCTCTTCATGCTCAGCATTATCTCCAACATCCTTACGGTGATGCCAGCAACGCGCACACTTAGCATGCTCACTTTGCGCTACAAAAATCTCCAAACCATCAATCTCTGTAGCCACAGCATTAGCAGATTCAGCTAACGGCCTTACTTCGGCCGCCGAGGTAATAAGAGCAAAACGTAACTCGTCACCCAACTTTTGCAGTTGCTCGGCCAAATCGTTGTTGCAATACAAAATAACCTCTGCACCCAAAGTGGCACCGATTACACCATCACTGCGCTTGGCCTCTAACACTTTGTTGACTGCAGTTTTGACCTCCATAATGGTTTGCCAATAACCTTGACCCATCACCGTATCGTCGGCCAATGTCTCTAAGCCCTGATACCACTGGGTTAAAAACACTGACGATTCTTTTTCACCAGGAATATGCTGCCAAAGCTCATCCGCAGTAAAACTGGTAATAGGCGCAATCCAACGCACCATAGCTCTCACTATATGGTACAAAGCGGTCTGCGCAGAACGCCGAGCAACACAGTCAGCTTTAGTGGTGTACTGCCGATCTTTAATCACGTCGAGATAAAAACCACCCAGCTCTACCACACAAAAGTTATGCAATTTTTGGTAAATTAAATGAAACTGGTAAGACTCATAAGCATCGGTAATTTCTTGCTGTAAGCGGGCAGTTGTATCTACCGCCCAGCGATCCAGAGCAAGCATATCTGCAGCGGGCACCAAATGTTCGGCAGGATCAAATCCACTCATATTGGATAATAAAAAGCGTGCAGTATTACGAATACGACGATAAGAATCCGCCGTACGCTTAAAGATTTCATCACTGACTGTCATTTCATTACGATAATCAGTTGCTGCCACCCACAAGCGCAAAATATCAGCACCTAGTGTGTTCATAACCTTCTGCGGCGCAACCACATTACCTACTGATTTAGACATTTTTCGGCCAGTGGCATCAACGGTAAAACCGTGGGTTAATACGCCTTTATAAGGAGCACAACCGTTAATCGCGACAGAAGTCAGTAAGGAGGATTGAAACCAACCACGATGCTGATCTGAACCTTCCAGATAAAGATCCGCAGGAAACTGTAACTCTTCACGGCGTGCCAGTACCGATGCATGAGTCACACCAGAATCAAACCACACATCCAAAGTGTCTGTCACTTTTTCATAATCATCGGCGTCGCTACCCAATAGTTCTTTAGGCTCTAACTCAAACCAGGCTTCGATACCTTTTTGCTCAACTTTTAATGCAACCTCTTCAACCAAACGCTGACTTTCGGGATGCATTTCTGAGGTTTCTTTATGAATAAATAAGGTGATCGGCACGCCCCAGGTCCGCTGACGCGACACACACCAATCCGGCCGACTATTGATCATCGAGTCGATCCGAGCTTTACCCCACGATGGCATCCACTCGACTTTTTCCACTTCATCTAATGCTTTCGCTAGCAAGCCATTTTTTTCCATAGAAATGAACCACTGTGGCGTGGCACGGAAAATAATCGGGGTTTTATGCCGCCAGCAATGCGGGTAACTATGGTTAAGGTCTTCATAATGTAGCAATGCTCCACGCTCAGCCAGCACTTCGATCACACTGGCGTTGGCTTTTAGCACATGCTGCCCAGCAAACAACTCCGTATCCGGCAGATAAATACCGTTAGAGCCCACGGGGTTGTATATGTCTAAACCATATTGTTGACCCACAACGAAATCGTCTACCCCATGACCGGGAGCAGTATGAACCGCGCCAGTACCTGCCTCGGTGGTAACATGATCACCCAGGATAACCGGCACCTGACGTTGGTAGAACGGGTGTTGCAAAGGTTGATGTTCCAATTGCTGGCCTTTACAGCGCCCGATAATGGCAAACTGCTCAACACCCAAACGCTGCATAACCGTTTCGACCAAGGCCTCGGCAAATAAGACTTGCTGTTGACGGCCGTCTTTTTGGAAAGCTACCAACACATAATCCAAATCAGCATGGACACACACCGCCAAATTAGCAGGCAAGGTCCAAGGAGTTGTAGTCCATATCGCAATAGCAACACTGCCTTCAATCTCACCCTCGACTCCACAGGTAGCTAACACAGCAGCACGATCAATCACGTTAAAACTTACGTCAATTGCCGGAGAGATTTTATCCTTGTATTCTACTTCGGCCTCAGCCAATGCAGAGCCACAGTCCATACACCAATGTACCGGTTTGAAACCTTTCTGTAGGTGACCGTTATCAGCAATTTTACCCAACGCACGAATAATGTCCGCTTCGTTTTGGAAGTTCATCGTCAGATAGGGATTATCCCAGTCACCCAGAACACCTAAACGAACAAAATCTTTCTTTTGGCCTTCGACCTGCTTTTGCGCATATTCGCGACATTTAGTCCGAAACACAGAAGGCTCAACTTTAACCCCAGCCTTACCCACTTTCTTTTCGACGTTTAATTCAATCGGCAAGCCATGGCAATCCCAACCAGGCACATAAGGAGCATCAAAGCCACTCATGGTTTTAGATTTAACAATGATGTCTTTGAGAATTTTGTTCACCGCATGACCGATATGAATATCACCATTCGCATAGGGAGGGCCATCGTGCAAAATAAATACTGGGCGACCCGCTGCCGCTTCACGAATACGCTGGTAAAGATTACTTTCCTGCCAGCGTTTTAGGGTTTCTGGTTCGCGTTGCGCCAGATTTGCCTTCATCGGAAAAGCCGTCTGTGGCAGGTTTAATGTGTGTTTGTAATCACTCATAATATGTTCTTTACCTAAACTGTAAGTCTTGTTAGCAAGTATTGAATCGAAACGAAGAAAAATAAGTACGAAGCCTTTAACAACAAGGCGCTACTGAATCGTTGCAAAGTAATCTCGAACGGCCTGAATATCTTGATGAATATGCTGTTTTAATAAATCTAAAGATGCAAATTTTTTCTCTTCTCTGATTTTTTTCAAAAAGAAAACTTCAATCACCTTGCCATAAATATCTTGGTTAAAATCCAGCAGATGCACCTCTAAAATGGCTTTAGAACGATCTTCCACAGTTGGCCGGGTGCCGATATTTGCGACCCCCTTAACATGTCGCTCCGCCACAATCACATCAACTGCATAAACCCCTGATAATGGCGCACTCAATCGATGCAACTCCAGATTGGCGGTTGGCGTGCCCAGCTGGCGGCCCAACTGCTGCCCAACAATCACTCGGCCAGTGATGCTGAAGGGCCGCCCCAACAATTCGGTAGCTAAGTCAAAATTAGCGGCTTGCAGCGCCTGACGAATGCGAGTGCTACTAACCCGCTTGTTTTTAATCACCAGGGTCGAGGTAGAGACAACCTCAAAGCCGCTCTTTTTACCTTCCTCCTGCAACAATTCAAAGCTGCCTTCACGATTGTAGCCAAAGCGCAAATCATCACCAACAATGACGTAACGCACACCTAAACCCTGTACCAACACCTTGCGAATAAAGGTTGTCGCATCCATCTCACTAAAGGTGGCGGTAAAGTGAATACGCAAAACCCGATCAATACCCAGCTTTTTTAATGCCCGAAATTTTTCCCTAAAGCTCATGACTCTGGCGGGGGCCAGTTTGGGAGAGAAATATTCTCTGGGCAGCGGTTCAAACAACACCACCAAGGTAGGCAAGCCCAGCTCTTTACCCTTATCGATTAATTGTTGCAATACCGCCTGGTGTCCGAGGTGAACACCATCAAAAGCCCCAACCGTTAACACGCAACCACGATGCCGAGGGTGTATATTGTGTAAGCCGCGGATAAGCTCCATGGAATAGAATCTACTTTGCTATATGACTGGGTAATCTGATGCATTTAACATCAAATCAAAAGCATGTGATTATAGCCTAGCACCACCTCAGCCACCAGCCGAGGGCCACCACAATCACGCAATAGTACTGGAATCCGCACGAAAATGGCGTAGCCTCACCCCAAGCAGGAACATAGCTACCCCATAACTGACAACGCCAGCCAAACAAAGCCATAGTAACTGCCAGGCACGCTGCCACCACAGCCACTCTGCCCATAACTGCTGAGTGGGTACGATAAGCAGCAATACTGCCGCCATCATCGCTGCCGCCAACAGCAAGCGGATCAAGGTCGCCACAAAACCCGGCAAAGGCTTGAAAACCTGTTGCCGATACAAGCCCAAAAACAACAGGCCAGCATTGAGAAACGCGGCCACCGATGTGGCCAACGCCAAGCCCACATGGCCGAGCTGCCAGTAGTAATGCAAGGGCAGCACAAATACAATATTCAGCACCATATTAGCCAGCATCGCAATAATGCCAATTTTCACCGGTGTTTTGGTATCCTGACGAGCAAAATAACCCGGCGCCAGCACTTTAATCAGCATAAATGCAACCAAGCCCACCGAGTAGGCCTGCAGGCTGAACGCTGCCATCGATACATCCCTCGTCGTCAATTCCCCGTACTGAAACAACGTCATTAAAATAGGCTCCGCTAAAATCAACAACGCGATTGCCGCCGGAATAGCAATGATCATCACCATTCGTATCGCCCAATCTAATGTTGCTCTAAACGCCTGTGGTGAGCTAGCGGCCTGCTGCCTGGACAAACTTGGCAAAATAACAGTACTGATCGCAATTGCGAAGACCCCCAAAGGCAACTCAACCAGTCGGTCGGCGTAGTACAGCCACGAAACACTACCCGCCGGCAAAAACGAGGCTAAAACAGTATCCAACAACAAGTTAATTTGACTAACCGACACCCCAAATATCGCCGGCCCCATCAGCATTAAAATCCGCTTAACCCCTTCATCCTGCCAATCCCAGGTAGGCCTTGGATTTAAGCGCAAACCGTGCATAAAAGGGATTTGAAACGTTAGCTGTAATACCCCTGCTGCCATCACCCCCCAAGCCAGCGCCAACGCCGGCACCTCAAAGTAAGGTGCTGCCAGAATAGCAAAAGCAATCAAGGTGACATTCAACAGCACAGGAGTAAATGCAGGTACCGCAAACCGACCATAGCTGTTTAAGACCGCGCCACAAAAACCCGTCAGCGATATCAGCAACAGATAAGGGAAGGTGATACGAATCATATCCGTGGTTAACAGATAACGAACAGGGTCATCGGCCAAATAAAACCCCGGCGCAAATACAGCGGTCAACACTGGCGCACCCATAATCGCGATACCAGTGACCACCACCAGCGTCCCACCCAGCACACCCGCTACGCGATCAATCAAGCCTTTTACTGCCGCAAAGTCACGCTGCGTACGGTACTCCGACAGCACCGGAACAAAGGCTTGGGCAAACGCCCCCTCAGCAAAGAGGCGACGCATAAAATTAGGGATTTTAAACGCGACAAAAAAAGCATCCGCCGAAGCAGTTGCACCGATAAAACCGGCAATGACTACATCCCGGAGCAGGCCCAGTACCCGCGATAACATCGTCATAACGCCAACAACTAAGCTGGATCGCAATAAACTTGATGCGTTTTTCGGCGATTGAGCGCTGGAGCTAGGCGGGGCGGGCGACGTAGACAAGTTATTCACACCACATTGCACGCAGACGTTGATAATTAAGCTTTAACCACTGTACCGCGATCAGCGTGTGAGCAGTGATCAGCTCACCCCGCTCCAACCGCGACCATAAATCATCGATAGTGAGGACATGAACGCGTATATCTTCATTCTCATCCTCCAAACCATGAATACCACCCGCTCGGCTTAAATCTGCCCTGCCGGCAAACAAATAAAGAAATTCATTACTGCCACCAGGGCTGGAGTAGTATCGACCAATCGGCTCGAGCTGTTGTACTTGCACGCCAGCCTCCTCTACCGACTCACGCATCACAACACCCTCAGGGGATTCATCTCTTTCAATAAGCCCAGCCACCAGCTCCAGCATCCACGGAGATACATTATTGGCTTTAGCTGTATCGCTACCATAAACACCAATACGAAACTGCTCAACCAGCGCCACAGCATCCAGCACCGGATCATAGAGAAGCACTCCAGCAGCGTCGCGGCGCTGGAATAACTCTCGACAAACCTCCCCGCTCCAACCGCCCTCAAATAAGCGATGGCTCAATGTAAACTGCCGGATTTTAAAAAATCCGTCATAGACACCCTGCTCTTCACTGACACTTACATCGCTGCGGCTAAACTCGTCCACGAAATCTGTACCTATTATATTTTGACTGTTGGCGGTATTACTTATTTTGCGCAGCCTATTAAAATCGACTACCGGTATACCAATTTACCGCCCGCGCATATTTTTCTACCTGCGCCTCAACATCAAGAATTAATACAAATAGCGCCATCCTTACCAGCACGCCATTATCAGCTTGACGAAAAATAGCTAAATTAGGGTTGTCATTTAAATCATTATCCAGCTCATTGGCCCCCTCACGAGAATCCCTGGGTAGAGGGTGCATGATGACGGTATTAGGCTCGCAAAAACGGGTATAAATAGCCTGATTTAAACGATAGCGACCACGGTATAAATCGGCCTCTTGTTGACTGGAAAAACGCTCCTCTTGAATCCGGGTGGAGTAAGCAATATCGACATGAGAGATACTCATCTCCATCTCATCAGACTCGACCACAGTCAACCCAGCAGAGCGCATTAGCTCAACAATTTCACCCGGCATTTGTAGCTCCTTGGGTGAAATCAATACAATCGTAACGTTATTGAACAGCGTCAACAGTTTACACAGCGAGTGGACGGTGCGACCAAACTTCAAATCGCCGATCAGTGCAATACGCAAGCCATCAAGGTCAAAGCGACCATGATCCCGCAACTCCTTTCTGATGGTATATAAATCTAACAACGCTTGACTGGGATGTTCATTAGAGCCATCGCCACCATTAATAACCGGTACTCGGCTAGCTGCAGCAAACTCCGCAACCGATCCCTCCTGCGGATGACGCATAGTAATCACATCACTATACCCACTAAGCACTCGGGCAGTATCGTATAAAGATTCACCCTTGGCTATGGCCGAGGAGGCAAAGCCGATAGTCTCCCTCACTTCACCACCAAGCAGATTAAACGCACTACCGAAACTAACCCGGGTTCGAGTACTAGGCTCAAAAAACATACTGCCGAGTATCGCGCCATCCAATACCTTGGTAACGCGTTTACGTTGGGCATAGGGGACCATATTATCGGCCACTTCAAAAATACGCTCTATATCTGCACGCTCAAATTGGCCGATTGACAGCACATGACTACCAGTGAATATCACTTATGTATCCTCGAATATAAATAAAAACTAATTAACTGGGGTAACGCTGCCCGACAGGCCTTCCTCAATCTCGCCCAGATTGTCTGCCGCTGCCTCACCAAACTGTAAGCTGGCCCAACGGGCATATAAGGGCGAACTTTGTAATAACTGCTGGTGCGTACCGGTAGCCACCAGTCTGCCGTGATCCAAAACGGCAATGGTATCGACATTGATAACCGTCGCCAATCGATGGGCAATCACAATACTGGTACGTTCACGCATTAAATGCTCCAGCGCTTGCTGTACTTTATGCTCACTTTCCGCATCCAGAGCACTAGTCGCCTCATCCAGCAATAACAACTTGGGATTTTTCAATACCGCGCGTGCAATTGCTATACGCTGACGCTGGCCACCGGAAAGCCTCACCCCAGACTCACCTATAAAGCTATGATAACCATCAGGCAAAGCATCAATAAACTCATCAGCATGGGCTGATTTAGCCGCAGCAATGACCTCTTCATTGGTTGCATTAGGACTGCCATAACGAATATTTTCCAGCACCGTGTTACTGAATAGCACCGGCTGCTGAGGCACAATGGCAATATGCTTACGTAAGTCCTTTGGGTCCAGCTGACGGATATCAACGCCATCAAACCTGATTTCCCCCTGCTGCACATCGTAAAACCGCAAGATTAAATCAACCAGCGTTGATTTACCCGCACCGGAGCTACCCACCAAGGCTAAACTCGTGCCCGCTGCGAGCGTCAAACTAAGATGATTAACTGCCAGGGTTTCTGGCCTTGAAGGGTAAGCAAAGCAAACATCATCAAACTCAAGTTTGCCACTAACCTCCTCTGGCAACGCAATGGCCTGCGCTGGCGCAGTGATTAAATTATCGGCATACATTAACTCTAACAATCGCTCAGTAGCCCCAGCCGCTCGCTGTAAATCACTATAGACTTCGCTGATAACCCCTACCGACATGGCCACCATCATCGCGTAAAAAATAAACGCCGCCAACTCTCCTGCGGTGATGCGCCCCGCAATAACATCATGACCGCCGACCCATAACATATAACCCATCGCACCAAACACCAACGCGATAACAATAGCTGTCAACCAAGCCCGAAACCTGATCCTCTGTAGCGCCACATCAAAGGCCACTTCGACCTGCTCAGAAAAGGTACTGCTATCACGCTGCTGTTGATTAAAAGCTTGAACAACTTTTATATTTTTTAGTGACTCGCCAACAAAGCCTCCAAATACCGCTACCTTCTCTTGGCTACTTCGAGATAGCTTACGCACATAACGACCAAAAATGATCATCGGGAAAATCACTAAAGGCACACTCAATAGGACAATAGCGGTCAATTTAGGGTTGGTGATTAACAACAAGACAATACCGCCGATAAAGATCAACACATTGCGCAGCGCCATCGACACCGAAGAGCCAATAACCGATTGCAATAGAGTGGTATCAGTGGTGATACGGGACTGGATCTCCCCACTCAAATTAGTTTCAAAAAAACCAGGATGCAGCTCAATAACACTTTGGTAAACCGCACGGCGTAAATCCGCACTCACTCTCTCACCAATCCACGACACCAAGTAAAAACGGGCAAAGGTACCTATAGCCAGCAACACCACCATCACCATAAAAATCAGAATAGCTTGATCCAGACCTTCTCCAGCACCAGCACCAAACCCCTGGTCGATTAAAATACGCAGGCCCTGCCCCATCGACAAAGTAACCGCAGCGGTAAACGTCAACGCCACCAATGCCCCCAACACATGCCAGCGATAAGGCTGCAAAAATTTGAGAATCTCACTCAACACTTTAATATTGCCGCTACTTGCGCGCTGTTCGCTGGTTGTATTCTGCAAAGGAACCTCTTGAGTAGATATGATTGCCAAATCTTATCGGGGGCGACATTATCACCGCTATACGCTTACGGTAAAAGACTTGTCGCGTGATGAGTGATAAAATTAGTTGATTCAACATAAATTTGTGCTTAACTGAAGCCAATTCCACGCTTTATCAGCTAAGCTGTTGAAAATAACAAAGAATATGCTAATTATTAGTCGTGATTAAATATTGCCCTCTAAACAAAAACATTAACCAGCTAGCACTTGGAACCCTATAGTGGCAATTGACGACGCCTCATCATTGGTTAAATTTTGCTCATTCGAGTCAGGATTAAAAATTCTGAACAGCCAGTCTCTACGCTGGAGCGCCCCTCATCTGCTTAACGACCCCTTTGAAGTCCATCACAAATCAAACCCCGACTTCACCCCGCAGACACTACTCAGCAGCATGATCAAAGAAGCCGTAAGCCTATTATTTGGCCCCAACGAGCCCACGGGCAAAGCCAACCGTATTATCGCCGCCATCTGCCGCTGGCGCGAAGAAGACCGTTTTGCCTCAGAAGAAGAAGCTGAACAAGTTCTAAAACAGCTACTCAGTCAAATCGCTCAACAACAGCAAGAAAGTATAGATCTCTATATGACACAATGGCGCAACTTTTCTCGCTCATTACGTATTTGCTCATTTATCGACAAACCCAACAATCAATATGGCTGGCAGCGCTATGCTGACAACCATGCAGGTATAGCCTTACGCTTCAGCACTGGCCACGACACCGCGCTCACCAATCCCAAGCGAGTGCATTACGACCCAACCCCACCCACAATTATCAGCCTCAAACAGCAAATAGCGGTCACCTATGGACGAGAAAAGACACCTACGGCTAATACCGAAGACTTTGTCGACAAGGTGCTGCGCAAAAACAGAATCAATCATGCCGAGCGAGAATGGCGCTGTTTTAGTATCGACACCTCAGAACCGAATGTGGATGAACAGCTATGGTATACCAACAAAAAGTTTACCACTCCTGAGTTAAAAGCTGTTTATCTTGGGCTAGCATGTAGCAGTGAAAATAAAAACGCCGTGATCAATTTAGTGCGCAACAATTACAAAAGTACCAAAATTTACCAAGCTCATACCCTGCCTAACCGTTACGAAATTGACTTTCAGCTACTTGTGGATCAATAAACTCTCAATATAACTAAACAGGCTTGCCAGTCATCCCGGCTAACTGCCACTTGCTTTTTTTAGTCATTTTTTTAATCGCCGACTCCCTTTTGCTAGCAGCACTACGATTAGCACAAGCCTCCCGATAAACCACCGACAAAGCTCGCTCAAGCCGAAAAAACTTTGCCCCTTTGGTATTAGCTGGATCGCTGTGCTCCAAAAAGCGTCGTTCAATATCAGTACTGATGCCGGTGTATAACTTTCCTGATTGGGTTTCAATCATATACACCCACCACTGCGACTCCGTACTCAACCGCACCCCACCTCTTCAGCCATCCACTGCATAACAACATTCACCTGGACTATTTACCTAAACCAATAAACCATCACTGTAATCCAACAACTGCTCCAAAATAGCTTGTTCATGCTCTGTTTTATCGCCACTTTCAAGCAGCAAATGAATTTTTTCCAGAAATCCCTCCATGGTAATACTAGCCCCAAATGCTGGATCGGTTAAACGCTGAAAACAGTATTCACTCCACTGCAAGCGCTCCGCTTCAGTTAAACTGCCCAAGTAATTTCTCGCACGATAACGAAACAACATTTCAGCCAAACGCTTATCTTCAAAGGGAAAACTTTGTTCGCGTAACTCATCGGCGGTTGCAGCTCGAATTTTACTAAAGGTATTCTTATCATTTTGGCTAAAAAAACCACCACTGTATAACATCAGGTCGGGGTCGGTTTGCGGGGGAAAATCATGCTGCAAAAATACCGCCGCTAATTTTTCTGCTAACGCTGTATCCGCCATCAATTGCTTATAGTGTCCTCTAGCTGCGGGTAAATCGAGACTTATTTTCCGCGCGACTGATTCATCTAAAAGTTTAGCCGTAGCCAGAACTGGACAACGATTAATATGTACAGTTTTCAGTGCAATGCGCTCAACGCCTTCTGGCAAATCAGCCGCGGCGGTATATAAACGCTCACGAATTTGATCCGCATCAAGCGTCAGTAGAGGTGTGGGATCAACACTCAGGTCATAGCAGATAACCCCGTTTTTATTCACTGGATGCATTGCTAGCGGCATCACTAAAGTGGTACAAAAACGACTGGCAGGAAACATCGCCGAGGTATGCAGAACCGGTGTTTTTTCAGCCACATTGAGCAGCGCAGATACCTCACGCTTATTGCGTAGTTTGAATAGATAATCAAACAACTTTGGCTGCTTTTGCTTAATCAATTTAGCCAGCGCAATGGTTGCATAAACATCTGATAACGCATCGTGGGCCGCTTGGTGGTCAATACCGTTAGCCGCCGTCAGCTGCTCCAGCTTAAAGCTCGGTGAGCCATCTTCGTGCCGGGGCCAGTTAATGCCATCTGGCCGCAGCGCGCAGCATGCACGTACCATATCGATAATATCCCAGCGTGAATTGCCACCCTGCCACTCCCGCGCATAGGGATCATAAAAATTTCGGTATAACGTATAACGACTCACCTCATCATCAAAACGCAAACTGTTATAACCAACACCGCAGGTACCAGGCTGAGATAATTCAGCATGTATTTGACGAATAAACTCGGCTTCACACACCCCCTTATCCAGCGCTTGCTGAGGCGTAATCCCAGTGATCAGGCAAGCCTCCGGCTGGGGTAAAACATCTGCCGAAGGCTGACAGTAAATCACCAGCGGCTCACCAATAATATTGAAATCTGCATCGGTGCGAATACCCGCGAACTGGCAGGGACGGTCGCGGGCAGGATCGACGCCGAAGGTTTCGTAGTCATGCCAGTAAAAAGAAAAGTTTGCCATGGTTGTTATTTTGTCCTGAGCGATGAATTTGATAGTAAACGCTGACACAGAGCCACTGAAAGTAGCCAGCACTAAGGTTGCTTTTCGGCTCTGACCAAAATAGCGACGCTCATTCTATGCCAGGCCCCGGCTGATTCAAACCGCTGCGGCCTCATCTGCAACCAAGACGCTCGATATTGTTCACTGCTACGCCCACAAACATTAACAGCGGTTACTTTTTGTGCTAACTTGACTGCGTCAATGGATTTGACCCTAACCCCTCTGCAGAAGGAACTGTGCCATGCGCCCCATTACCCCACTTGCCAAAAAATCTGCCGCTCTTCGCGGTTTTACTTTTATTGATTTACTAACCACCCTATCGATATTTATGGTGATTACCTTTCTAGGCATCCCCAATTTCTCAGCGTGGCTACAACGACAAGCTCAATCCACCGTTTTTGACACGCTTCATCACTTAAGCACCTTTGCTCGCACTAAGGCCGTAAAAGAAAACACTTATTTGACCCTATGCGCAAGCCACGACAACGTGAACTGCACAGGTGAGTGGAATAAAACCATTATCATTTTCAGCGACCCGAATAAAAATGAAACTGTCGATGGAGATGAGCGGCTGTTCAAGGTGCTGACACTACCCAAATCAACACCTTGCCTGCTGTGGAACGCTGGAGCCCAGCGCCAATACTTACAATTTAAACCCTCAGGAGCCATTAACGGCACTGCGGGGCACTTTCGGTTTTGTGACAGTGTTAACAACTCGATTGAGACGCGCTTAGTAATTAGTTTTAATGGCCGCACTTCTTTGAAAAGCTTGTAGTTTTCACCAAACGGCTATTTATTTACCGATTATCCTGCGGACTAATCCGTCCGTCGATAGATACTCGCGAGCAGCCCTTGTTCCCCCTATTATCCATCCTGACAAAAAATTTAAATAATGGCGCTAGCAGCAACACAAACCTTAACCCAATAACCCCCGGTTTTTTAACCGTTTAGTTTTTATTAGTTCAACTACAGCCACACTAGCAACCAACGGATAATGGCTAAAATGCTTACAAGAAAAATACAGCAACAAGGTTTTAATTTAATTGAGCTTATGATTGTGCTGGCCATCGCCGCCATTCTTATTGGCATCGGCCTGCCCTCACTGAAAACCACCATCGACCGCAAAGCCGTCACAGCGGAGGCTACCCGCTTCGCTCGCAGCATAAATTTCGCTCGCTCCCAGGCGATAACTCAGTCACAAGTGGTCACCTTGGAAAGAAAAAGTCCTGACGCCAATGACTGGTCTCAAGGCTGGATTATTTATATCGATGAAGACGGGGCAGGCAACCAAACCTTCGACGATGGCGACGAGAGTAACAATGAGGATGGCGACACATTGCTTCGCGACGTCAGTATCAGCAGCCAGGGCCTTGATATCAAGACTGACAATACTGGCAATAAATGGATCAGTTTTGCCCCCTCGGGCCGACTGCACGAGGGAGGAGCATCCACCGCAATCACAATTTGCGACCAAGATCGCAGCTTAGCGTTTGCAGGCAGTCGCGTAGATGTTAGCCCCGTGGGGCGCACCAGAATTAGCGCCATCGAGGGACCGAATAAAACTACCGGTTGCTTATAAATTATTTATTCAATTTGTACCGTCAATTACATTGTACGATGGGGTAACAGCAATATGACAAAACACACACAACAGGGTATGACACTGATCGAGGTCATCGTCACCATGTTCATCATGGCCGTGGGTTTACTGGGGCTATCTGGTTTGCAGGCAACCTCAGTCAAGGGCGGGCTGGATACTGCCAAACGCTCACAAGTTACCTGGTTAGTGACGGAGTTAGTTGAACGGATGCGGGCTAATCCTGATGGCCTGATCAACTACGCGCAAACTATCAACGCCAGCCAATGCAGTACCATCCCCACAAGCTGCAGCAGTGTAACCAGCGCCAATGCCTGCTCAGCCAATCAAATAGCCACCTTCGATGTCTGGGACGTGTTTTGTGGACAACCCTCCACCGATGGAGAACTAACCGGCTCACCCGCCTCATTAAACCTTACCTCTATTGATATTAGCTGCGTTGATGGCACCTGCAACGATGCTAACGATAACTATACCGTCACGATTGCCTGGACCTCTACCGCAACAAACAGCAGTCAAATCTTGACCGCCGAAAACCGGGCCATTCAGGAACCCCAAAGCTTATCAATGACGGTGAGACCATAAACATGCAAAACCTAAAATCACAACAGGGCCTTTCTTTAATCGAACTAATGATCGCCATCACCCTTGGCATAGTATTAATGGGCGCGGCTCTACAGTTTATGCTAAGTACACGGCAAACCTATGATCTCAATGATGATATTTCGCGCATTCAGGAAAATGGCCGGATGGCGCTGGATATTATCGTTAAAGATTTACAAATGGCCGGTTATCGCCATCCGCTTAACGTGCTTAATGGTGGCAAACCCAGCTTTTTTCTCGACTGCGTAAATGCCGAAGGCGCAACCACACCCTGCGCCGCTGATGGCGGCACTAATACCAGCGACACACTATCTATTCAATTCGACCCACCACCGGATAACGGCACCATCGAAACAGATTGCACCGGCGCCTCGGTTCCCACTAGCGACATTATTGCTAATATTTATACCGTCAGAGTGGTGGATGGTATCAGCAGCCTTTATTGCCAAAGTTACAACGCCAGCACCAACACTGATATCTCCGCCGCAGTACCACTGGTAGACGGTATCGATAATATGCAGGTGCTCTATCGGGTAACGACTAAAATCGGTAACAGCGAGCGCTATCGATTTGTTGCTTACGACCAGTTAGACGCTGACGATCTGCCCAATATTACTGCTGCAAGAGTCGGCCTGTTAGTCAGTAATGGCTTTGCTACCGGCTCCGCCGACAGCCAAGCCCGTGAATACCGAGTACTCGATAGCGGCACAATCCAATACACCGATGATCGCCAGCCGCGCAGAATTTACAGCACCACGGTGCAATTTAACAACCGCATGTAACAGGAATGCAGCCATGATAGAAAGAACAACATCCAGTTATCATCATGCTCAAGGTGCCGTGCTTATTGTCAGCCTTATTTTATTGCTGGCCATGACGCTTATTGGTGTAGCTGCTATTGATTCATCCTCTTTGCAATCGCAAATGGCTACTAATAACCAACGAGCACGCAGCCTTTACCAAGCAACGCTAAGTGAAATTCAAGCTCAGTACAGGAAACTGGCAGGGTTGGATTATCTAAATAGCGTAAAAAATTCGGCCACGTCCATTTCCGATACACTACCCGGCGTTTCCATTGGTGGCCCAGGCCTAATTTTGACAGGCGATGACATTATTACCGCCAGACCAACCCTGACCCAAGAGGCTTATATTGTATTCACCGGAGAAAATAACGCGCCACTTTCAGGCTATAGTTTGAATGATTTTGGCGTCTACTCCTACGAAATAAATGCCATATCAGAGGTAACCGGCACCAATACTCAGTCTGATCAGACCCAAGGGCTACAAAGACCTGTGCCGGTGGGGCAAGACCAAGGTAAATAGCTTTTTATTGCAAAAACAATTTAGCTGACTCTATTAAATAACGGAAAACTGCGGCAAACCCAGCAGATCCAGGAGTAAATCATGAAAATGCTTAACCGCTCAATAATGCGATATACCCTCCCAGCCTCGATTATGCTGGCTTCATTTATACCCTTGTTTTTCCCTACTTATGTAGCGGCGGACGATACCGAAGTCTATCTGGATGTTCTCACCTTGCCGCCAGAGCAAACCCGACCCAATGTAGTGTTTATTCTGGATACCTCAGGCAGCATGGGGCTCTCTATGGTTGAGGGCACACGCTTCCAAGAACACAATCATTATGACCCTAATACCGTTTGGCCAGCCCAAGCTAATTACAGCGGCGGAGCAGGCGACCCCGATTATATTTATTTATACAATCGCAGAACCAGCTGGTATGCGAACCCCTATATGTACGTCAATAAAGTCCATATCAGTCAAACTAACTGCACTACTTCTCCTCCAAATTCTAACAGCAATAACCATGACAGGTTTCTCTTTGATGATGGCAGCTCCTCTTGGGCTGACATGTGTGATGAATCCAGTTCAAGCTGCAACTTTACACCCAGTAGTACTGGATTCCCAAAAGTAGATTGTTACTCAAAACAGGATTACCACAAAAAGGACAGTGACTACCCTGGCTCCAGTCAAACTAATAGCTTATTTGCTTTTGATGCCAACACACATAACTTCTTACAAAATTATTATCGTTATTCCACATTGCAATATGTTATGCGCGACATCATCGACACCAACTATGACGTTAACTTGGCCATGTTGAAATTCAATGGAAGTGCTGGTGGCCAATTGATCAAGGAAGCGCTATTAGCCACCGACCCGTCAAATCAAATAGCGATGAAAAAAGCTATCGACTTACTTGAACCAAAAGACAGCACCCCCCTAGTAGAATCACTGTGGGAAGCCGCAAGATATCTACGAGGTGAAACTGAAACTTACGGAGAAAACGGGGTTGACGAAGCATTTATAGGCAATAAGACTGACAATAATGGCGGCACTTATGACACCCCTATTAAGTATGCCTGTCAAAAAAGCCATATTATTCTTCTAACAGATGGGCTGCCCACAGGGGATAACGGCCGTGACACAGCAATTACAAACTTAACGGGGAAAAACTGCAGTCATACTGAGAATGCAGAAACCACCAATAAAAGCTGTCTCGATGATTTTGCTGACTGGTTATACACTGATACTAGCAATGACTCCGACCGCCGAGACCATTCCAGCCTCACTGGAGACCAAACCATTGCTGTCCACACCATCGGCTTTGGCCTCAACAATAACTTATTAATAGAAGCTGGTGGCGGTACATATGCCAACAATGGCAGAAATCACACTGCTGATAATGCTGAAGATCTTGCAAAAGCATTTAAACGAAGCCTCGAGGCTATTGACTACCAGTCTGACACCTCGGTAGCTCCCGCCGTTGCCGTTAACTCCTATAGCGGCTTACAACACCGGGATGAGCTCTACTTTGCTTTATTTAAGCCTGCAGCTACGACACGCTGGGCAGGTAATATCAAAAAGTACAAGCTGGTTAACGGTGAAATCGTTGATGCTACAGACGCAGGAGCTGTTAATGACAGCACCGGTTATTTTGAAGAAAATTCACGTAGCTTCTGGACTACCGCTCGCGACACTAATGGCGACGGCAATAATGACTTCACTCGCGATGGCGACAACATCATTATTGGCGGTTTTGCTACCAACTTAACCACCCCAACCAGCCGCAAGATGCTCACTTATACTGGTGACGCACCAGTTCACAATGGCGTCGTTGCCCCTACGGCCGTCAATTTAACTGAAAACCTGAACATTACGAATACCGCGATTACAACTGATCCTACACTGCTAGGCTCCGGCGTTGATGCTGCCGAAGCAGCTAATATCATTACCTGGGCACGCGGCGGCCTAACAGATTACAACCCCACAGGCCAAACCGCCCCTCTCGAGCAGCCTAACTTCTTCGTTGCCGACGGTATCCATAACCCACCGGTGGTTGTGACTTACACAACTGATGAAGCCTGTGCAGCCGACGATGCCACTATTGACATCTCAAGCTGCTTCGATGATACGGTTTTTGCTGCAACCAATATGGGTACCTTCCATGCGATCAACACCTCTAATGGTAGCGAAATATTTTCCTTCGTACCCAAAGAGTTATTGCCCAACTTAACCACCTATTATCAGAACTCAGGCGGCTTTACTGATAAGATCTATGGCCTTGATGGTCCCATGACAGTGTGGCGGCACGATGACAACGATGATGGCGATATCACCACCGGTGGTAATGACTATGTACGTATTTATCAACCCATGCGCCGCGGCGGCAGCAATATTTATGCTTTTGATTTTACCTCGCGCAGCCAACCAAAATTAATCTGGCAAATCAATGGCACTGGGCTGGATGAGACTCCTAGCGGTGATTATCGAGACCTGGCTCAAACCTGGTCAGCCCTACAGCGCGCCGTTGTGAACTGGTGTAATGGCGGTAGCTGTACTGAACGCAAAGTCTTGTTCTTCGGTGGTGGTTACGACCCTGTCCATGATGATGCCTTAGCCCCAGTTGCCAACAGCACAGGCAACGCCATTTATATGGTTGACGCTGAAACCAGTGAACTGCTCTGGTCTGCAGGCACTAGCGGTCACGACTTTAACAGCACTGACATGGCAAACAGCATTGCTGCCGATGTCACGGTGGCTGATATTAATGGTGATGGTCTTTCGGATTTCTTATTCGCCGTCGATATTCAAGGAAAACTGTGGCGTTTTGACTTTAGTCCGAGCCATACCTCTGCAGCCGACTTTGCCACGGGTGGCGTTATCGCCGAACTGGGTGGTTCAGGCCGTGATTTCCGTCGGTTTTACAACGCGCCTGACGTGGCTTATTTTGCCCAGCGCGGCAAGCCACCAATGCTGACTATTTCTGTGCCCTCTGGCAACAGAGCCGATCCTCGCAGCCGCGACACTAAGGTAGATGATCGTCTTTATGTAATTTTTGATTACCATGTACAGCAAGCACCCGACGATTACACTTATATTGGCGGCGCTACTATAAGCACCTCTGACCTGTTTGAAGTCGGTGAAACACCAACGGCTAGCCAGACTCACGGCTGGTGGCTGCCCTTAACCGGTACCGACGAAAAAGGCTTAGCTCGCACGGTAACCTTCAATGGACAAATTTTAATGAGTACCTTTTTACCCGCATCCACCAATACTTGTAATGGCAGCACCGGTGAAGGGCGTTATTATTTTCTTGATGCCTTAACGGGTGAGAGCCGGCTGTATGAGGATATGAACGCTACCCCCACACCCGATGACGCCAGTGACGACACACAACTCCCATATGGCACGTTGATGCATGGTGGTATTCCTCCAGAGCCCGCCATCATCTTTGGCAAATCACCAAAATGTGTAGAAAACTGTAAGGGCACAGAGGATCAGAAAGTCTATGAAGATCAAGCTGATTTAACCGGCTGTATTGGTACTGAATGTATTAATGAGAATATTGATCTACCAATCCATAAAACCTATTGGAGAGAAAACTAATGCTCAGCCATAAAAAAGCCAAGGGTTTCACGCTGATAGAAGTAATGATAACAGTAGCGATCCTTGGCATTCTCATTGCCATTGCTCTGCCTAATTACCGAAGCTTTGTTCTCAAAGGTAATCGCAGCGATGCTATGGCAATTTTGAACGAGGTCATGCAAGCTCAAGAACGCTATGCAGCAGCCAATGATACCTATGTAACCGATATCAGTACCCTTGGTTATGCTAACCCGCAACTATCCGCTGAGGGTAATTATCGAGTAGCCGCTGGCAACTGTACCAGTGGCGGTATTACAGTCTGTGTTCGATTAACAGCAACTGCTGTTGGGGGGCAGGCTAATGACGACAATGGCAACAGCGGTAACTTAAGCTTAAATAGCCGTGGCACCAAACAAGGCTGGTAAAATAGACGGTTTATACGCCAACAAAAAAGCCGGACTAGTCATTAGCCCGGCTTTTTTATATTCCAAAAGAAGTACTGTACTAAGAGACGGTAATCGCTTCCTCTTCAATCTTAGCCTGCCAAAATGCAGGCCCAGATTTATGCACTGAATCACCTAGATAATCCACCGCCACAGTAACCGGCATATCTTCAAGCTCAAACTCGTAAATCGCTTCCATTCCCAACTCAGGAAAGCCGACTACTTTAGAAGATTTAATCGCTTGAGCTACAAGGTAAGCTGCGCCACCCACCGCCATTAAATACACCGACTCGAACTCTTTGATCGCATCGATAGCAATTGGCCCGCGTTCGGCTTTACCGATCATCCCTAGCAAACCGGTTTTATCCAGCATAGTGCGGGTAAATTTATCCATTCGGGTGGCTGTTGTTGGTCCTGCGGGACCTACGACTTCATCACGAATTGGGTCAACAGGGCCTACGTAATAAATAAAGCGGCCCTCCATTGAAACGGGTAACTCTTCACCATTAGCAATCATATCGACCATTTTTTTATGCGCCGCATCGCGACCGGTCAACATTTTACCATTGAGTAACAAAGTATCACCGGGCTTCCAGGTTTTTACATCTTCTTTAGTGACTGTATCGAGATTAACGCGCTTAACGTTAGGACCGGCTTCACGGGTAATCTGTGGCCAATCTTCAAGCTTGGGTGGGGTTAATGTCGCCGCACCAGAACCATCCAAGGTAAAGTGAGTATGCCGAGTAGCCGCGCAGTTAGGGATGATAGCAACCGCCTTATTGGCAGCATGCGTAGGGTAGTCTTTAACCTTTACATCCATAACCGTGGTTAAGCCACCCAAGCCTTGAGCACCTATACCCAACTTATTTACTTTTTCATGCAACTCAAGCCGCAGCTCTTCCGCACGGTTGCTGGCACCACGCTCTTTTAGATCTTGAATATCGATTGGCTCTAACAGAGCTTCTTTTGCCAGTAGCATCGCTTTTTCAGCAGTACCACCAATACCTATACCCAACATTCCCGGCGGACACCAACCCGCTCCCATCAATGGCACCATGCTTAATACCCAGTCTACGACTGAATCTGAAGGGTTGAGCATGGCAAATTTAGACTTAGCTTCACTGCCCCCACCTTTTGCGGCGACGTGCACCTCCAGCTTATCACCAGGTACAATCTCATAATGGATGATACCTGGGGTATTGTCCCTGGTGTTAGTTCGGGCGCCATCAGGATCAGCCAAAATTGACGCTCGCAGTAAATTGTCAGGGTCCAGATAAGCACGGCGAATGCCTTCGTTACACATATCAGTGACCGACATATCGCCTTGCCACTGTACATTCATACCCACTTTCAAAAAAACTGTCACAATACCAGTATCTTGGCAAATCGGACGATGCCCCTCTGCACACATACGCGAATTGATTAATATCTGTGCAATTGCATCCTTGGCTGCGGGATTTTGCTCACGTTGATAGGCTTTATCCATTGCCTGAATGAAATCTAAAGGATGGTAATAAGAGATAAACTGTAGCGCACCGGCTACGCTTTCAATCAGATCTTCTTGACGAATTAAAGTCATCGGCAGCGAACTCCTCGTTCGAAAGGATAATAGGGGGAGAAAATGGAGTGGCATTATATACCACTCCAACGATAAATTTTCTAGCGTAAATCGTTATGGCGCAGTAGTGGCTGGGCTGGCATTCCCTTGCATCTGCCCCAGATTTTGTTTCAGACTACCGATATCACGATTAACTTGACGACGAAAACCATTGATGGACTCTACCCACTCTTCAGTATTTTTCACTCGCTGATCTAGCTTAGTGACAATGGCGTTAGCACGATTGACCTTATCTGCAGCAGCTTCAAGCCCTTTCTGCTGTTGTGACAAAGCTTGCTGATTAGCTTTAACCTGTCCCTGTAACTGCTCTGCTTTTTTTAACTGCCCGGCCAAACCACTGACTACAGCTTCATTCTGGGACAACTGTTGTTTAACACCAGCGATAAAGGCCTCGGTTTTTTTAATACTCGCCCCTTGCTGGGCCAGTAAAGCATCGTGCTCTTCCAGTTGTTTTTTACTTTTTTTCCAAACGTTATCCCAGAGCTTGCGAATTTCAAAATCCATTTCTTTGATTTTTACCTTCATCGCCACACTAGACTCATTCACACTTTCGTCGGTCACCATTAACCGGCGTTCAAGATCACCAATTCTGTTCTCATAGTTTTTCAAGGTTTGATCGGCAACCTGAAGTTTGAGATGCAAAAAACCAGCCCAGGCAGCCGTAGCCAACAACAGCAACAACCCTAAAACTAATAGGGTTTTACTCAAACCTGTTGTACCAGTATCGGCAACATCGGGGACTGATCCTAAACCTGCCGCTATCCCCCCCTTGGCTCGCGTTCGTTGAAAAGAAGCTATTTCATCATGAGCTGGTGTCATTTTTGGAACATGACCTATATGGTCATCATCTCTCTGGGGCATAATATCCACACGTTGAATCGATAGTAGAAGAAAAGCGCGTATTATCTCATACGGCTATAGACTTGACACCTGTTCGGAGGTTCAACCACGCTTATCAATAAGTGAGCGGACCCACATTTTTATTCCATAAGCTATATAATGGCAGAATCCGTTTATCGTAACGGTTGTTTGTTGCCGAGCGTTCGGACAAAAAAATAACTACACCAATTACCTATAGGATGATTTCATGGATAACTTCATTAGTCTCGACTTACTATTTCGCTGGCTGCATGTCCTGTTTGGCGTTACTTGGATTGGCTTTCTGTACTACTTTAATTTCGTCCAAACTGAATACGTCAAAGTAGCCAGCGACGAAGGCAAGGCTGATGTAATGGCAAAACTAGCACCCAAAGCTTTATGGTGGTTTCGCTGGGGAGCTATGCTTACCTTTTTAACCGGCTTCGTGTTATTAGGCTTAGTTGGAGCAAGAATCAACGCCTATTTAGCTATGGGTGTACTGGCAGGCACGCTGATGTTCGTTAATGTTTGGGCCATTATTTGGCCAAAACAGAAGATCATGCTCGGCCTCGTCGAAGGTGACAAAGCTGTCGCTGGCCCAAGAGCTGCGGTTGCGTCACGCACCAACGTTCTGCTGTCAGCACCGATGCTACTAGGTATGCTCGGCTCAATGCATGGCGCAAGTGCCGGTTTGATGCCCTTAACTCAGGGGCTAAGCACCGGCCTGATTATCACCCTTGCAATCATTATCTTACTAGAAGCCAATGCTATTTTTGGAAAAATGAACGGTGCAATCAATAGTTTAGTCGCCGTTATTCATTCCAGCGTAGCTTTATCGCTAATCTTTGTAGCATTGATTCAGTTTGTTTAAAACATTTACTCGATGTGATTGCGTGAACATAACCATCGATAGTAACACTGAAGCAAAACTTACTAACAACGCAGCAAAGTATTACAATACTGTCACTGCGTTAAAAAACACTTTAAAATTTCTTTTTAAATGATTTCGGATTGTAAAACACTTCCGTACAATAGTGCCTGCAGATATCGCAGGGTATTTAACTTTGACTCGACGACTAAATTTTTTGGAGATGTAAAATGGCTATTACCTTACCTGAACTTCCATTCGCAATGAATGCATTGGAACCTCATATTTCACAAGAGACTCTCGAGTTTCATTATGGCAAACATCACGCCACCTACGTAGCGAAGTTAGCTCCGCTAATCGAAGGCACCAAATTGGAAAATGCTAGTTTGGAAGACATTATTAAATCTTCCGAAGGTGGCGTATTCAACAACGCCGCCCAAATCTGGAACCATACTTTTTACTGGAACTGCCTGGCACCTAATGCTGGTGGTGAAGCTACTGGCGCTATCGCTGCCGCCATCACTGCGACCTTTGGCTCCTTCAGCGCGTTCAAAGAGCAATTCACTAATTCTGCTGTCAACAACTTCGGCTCAAGCTGGACTTGGCTGGTTAAAAAAGCAGACGGATCTCTGGCTATTGTTAATACCAGTAACGCAGCAACTCCTCTGACTGACGAAAGTGTAACACCGCTATTAACCGTCGATCTGTGGGAACACGCCTACTACATCGATTACCGCAATGCCCGCCCTGCTTATATGGATGCATTTTGGGCACTGGTAAACTGGGATTTTGTTAACGCAAATTTTGCCTAACGATTGATTAGTACGCTCCAAAACCGCCGAGATTTACCTTGGCGGTTTTTTTTCGTCCGTAATAACTCAACCGCAGCCAAACTAAAATCAAGGTAAAAAAAAGCCCCGAATAAATCGAGGCTCTTTCTTAGCATTGTGAATGCAAGGTTAGATATAAGTAAACTTACATCATACCGCCCATTCCACCCATGCCGCCCATGCCGCCCATATCAGGCATACCGCCACCGGCGCCACCTTCAGAAGGAATATCAGCAACCATGGCTTCAGTAGTAATCATCAAACCAGCAATTGAACCCGCTGCCTGTAGCGCAGTACGGGTTACTTTTGCAGGGTCAAGAATACCCATTTCAATCATATCGCCGTACTCACCAGTACCTGCGTTATAACCAAAGTTACCTTTGCCTTGCTTAACTTTATCAAGAACAACTGAAGACTCATCACCACAGTTCTCTACGATTTGACGCAATGGAGCTTCCATTGCGCGACGTAGCAAATTAATACCCGCAGTCTGATCATCATTAGAACCCTTCATGCCCTCGATAGCTTGCAGAGCGCGAACCAATGCAACACCACCACCAGGTACTACACCTTCTTCTACTGCAGCACGGGTTGCATGCAGAGCATCTTCAACACGAGCTTTTTTCTCTTTCATTTCTACTTCAGTTGCTGCGCCCACTTTGATAACTGCAACACCACCAGCCAGTTTGGCAACGCGCTCTTGTAGTTTCTCACGGTCGTAGTCAGAAGTAGTATTTTCGATTTGTGCACGGATAGCAGTAACGCGATCCTGGATAGCAGATGCATCACCGGCGCCATCAACGATGGTGCTGCTGTCTTTGTCCATGGTGATACGCTTAGCTGTACCGAGGTGTTCCAGAGTGGCAGTCTCAAGATCCAAACCGATCTCTTCAGAAATAACCGTACCACCGGTCAAGGTTGCGATATCTTCAAGCATTGCTTTACGACGATCACCAAAACCAGGCGCTTTACAAGCTGCAACTTTAACAATACCGCGCATATTGTTAACAACCAAGGTTGCCATCGCTTCGCCTTCAAGGTCTTCGGCAATAATCACCAAAGGACGGCCAGCTTTTGCAACTTGCTCTAACAAGGGCAGTAGTTCGCGAATGTTAGAAATCTTCTTATCAACTAACAGGATAAATGGATTTTCCTGCTCAACAGTCATTGTTTCAGTATTGGTGATAAAGTATGGCGACAAGTAACCACGATCAAACTGCATACCTTCAACAACATCCAGTTCGTTTTCCAGCACATTACCTTCTTCAACGGTAATAACACCTTCTTTACCCACTTTCTCCATTGCTTCTGCAATAATGTCACCGACCTGGGTGTCACTGTTAGCAGAAATACTACCGACCTGAGCAATCGCTTTACCGTCAGCACAAGGAGTAGATAGCTTTTTAATTTCAGCAACAGCTGAAGCTACAGCTTGATCAACACCGCGCTTTAAGTCCATTGGGTTCATACCCGCAGCGACAAGTTTCAGACCTTCATTAACGATAGACTGAGCCAATACTGTTGCTGTAGTGGTACCATCACCAGCATCGTCAGACGCCTTAGAAGCCACTTCTTTCAGCATCTGCGCGCCCATGTTTTCCAGCTTATCTTCAAGCTCGATCTCTTTAGCAACAGAAACACCGTCTTTAGTAACAGTAGGAGCACCGAAAGACTTATCTAAAACAACGTTACGGCCCTTTGGCCCCAATGTGGTTTTCACCGCATTGGCCAAAATATTTACGCCCTTCAACATTCTTTGGCGAGCTTCATCACCAAATATAACTTGCTTAGCCATGATTAATTTCCTTTAAATTTCACTTGATTAAGTTAATCGATTACGCCTAAGGGCTGTTTAACTCAACACACCAAAAATTTCGCTTTCGCTCATGATGATCAGTTCTTCACCATCAACTTTAATCGTATTGCTACCAGCGTATTGGCCAAATACAACAGTATCGCCAACTTTTACTGATAGTGGACGGACTTCGCCACTGTCTAGAACTTTACCGTCACCTACAGCAAGAACTTCACCTTGGTTTGGCTTTTCTTTAGCTGAACCAGACAAAATAATCCCGCCAGCGGTTTTTTCTTCTTCTTCCTTGCGACGAACGACAACGCGATCGTATAACGGACGAATTTTCATTTTGGTACTTCTCCCAAAATTAATGGTTAATGTTATGAATGTAATCCAGCCGGTACAATCCGGGTTGCTGCCAATATGGGGGCGCTCAAAAGGATATCAAGGGTATATTTTTATTTTTTAACGATTACAGCAGCGAAAGAGCCGGAGTGATTAAATATCAACCAAAGATGTGACAATCAAGCCTTACTTATCTCGACGAAACTCACCATCAATCACATTATGGCCAGAAGCCTCTCCCTTACCTACCCGCCCCTGCGACGTTGGCGAGCCCGAGGTAGTCGAATGGTAAAACTCCCCTCTAAACTCAGCCCCGCGACCGTACCTAGACATCACCAACCCCTGCCTCAACAAAGCCGCAACCAGCCCTTTGCGGACAAAGGGCAATAAACAAATAAATCCTATAACATCGGTAATAAAACCTGGAGTCAGCAACATCGCGCCACCGACAGCCAATACCACTCCCTCTAAAATCTCCCCAGCCGGTAATTGCCCCGCCTCAATACGCTGATTAACCTTCAGTAAGGTGCTTATCCCTTGGCGGCGTAACAACGTAAGACCAATCGCCGCGGTGAGAAACACCAGTGCAATGGTCGTCAATGCACCAACTTTTGAGCCGACCACAATAAGCAGCCACATCTCAGTAATAGGAACGATAATAAATAACAACAGCAGAAAGCGCATAACGGCCTCGCAATAAAAGGAATATAAGAGTAATGCGGGTAAAAATATGAATTTCAAGTTATGAGCCAGCCAGCACTCCGTCACTACAGCCCACCAACTACACTTGGACAACGCGATGTTTGCTACAATTCCCTCAAGAATTAATAGCCTACCCCCACACCCTGTCACACTAACATAGAGCGCACCTGGCAGCAGTATTATGACAGACGAAAAACGACAGCGAATCTGGCAAGTAATCCAGCAAATACCCGCGGGGCGTGTGGCCAGTTACGGTCGAGTTGCCGAGCTCGCGGGGTTAGCTGGCTGCGCGCGCCTAGTTGGCAATACACTGAGAAACCTACCTGAGGCGACATCCCTGCCCTGGCACCGGGTCGTCAACAGCCAGAGGAAAATCTCTTTACCCCCTAATACAACAGCTTATCGCGAGCAAAAACAACGGCTCTTGAGCGAAGGGATAATATTCAACAAAGACAAAATATCTATTAGGCAATTTATTTAGCTTGCAAGAAAGCTTTCTTCCAATCAATTAAAACTCACTGCTCATAGATTGATAAACCTACCCATGCACATTAGGATTGATGATCGTAAAAACATGCCAACGAGAACAGGCTATGAAAACGCTGCGCAACATCCTAATAGCCTTAGCCACAATAGCAGTGGTCATTGGGGGGTTGTTTTTTTACTATGTATACACACCATTACCCGCGCCGCCCCGACTACCTGGCAAATTCAGCCAAACCACATTAAGCCTTCCACTATCGGCAGACAATCAACACCAACGCCACTTCTCGTGGTATAGACCCGACAATATAGATCCACACCCGGCTTTGGTATTTGTCTTACACGGCTCAATGGGCACCGCCAACCACATTCGCACCTCGTCAGCTTATGAATTTGATTTATTAGCAGAGAAAAAAGGATACATTGTGGTTTATCCGCAAGGTTATGAAAACCACTGGAACGACTGTAGACAATCGGCCGACTACGCCGCCAACACCGACAATATTGATGACGTTTATTTCTTCAAAGAGATGATCGAATATTTCGTAAAACGACAGCACATCGACACCAACAAAGTTTTTGTCACCGGCCACTCCAATGGCGGGCATATGGCTTATAAATTAGCACTGGAAGTACCCGAGTTGTTCTCGGCAGTTGCCCCGATAAGTGCCAATTTACCGGTCGATAATAATTTAGATTGTATGAAGTCGAATAAACCAATTTCAATCGCTATTTTCAATGGCACTAATGACCCAATTAACCCGTATATTGGCGGCACTGTTAGTATCCTGGGCAATACCAGCAGAGGCCAGGTACTCTCTGCAGACGCGACCATTGAGTACTGGAAAAAGCTTGCGGGTATAACTCAAACAGCCACCCTGGTTAATCATCCAGAAATGGATGGCGATAACGAAACATCCATCGTGGAACAGCGCTGGCTCAGCACCGAAGGCATTAGCATGCGGCTCTATACGCTGAGAGGGTCGGGGCATGTCATTCCCTCTCAGCGGCTAAAGTATCCCAAGCTGATGGGCGGCAACGCTGGAGATATATCCGGCCCACAGGAAATCATTAACTTCTTCTTCGATAGTATTAGTACATCAGGCGGGTAAAGCATTAAACAGGCGTAGCAACGCCAAACAAATTGAACACCCGCTAAATCGCTATTTTTAACCTTTTAGACTGAGCATATGACTAGCGTGGCGGATCAATACGGCCATCGATAGAACCATTAACTCGAAACCATCCCGCTATAGAATAACGATCTCGTTTAGTAGGTAACACTTCATGCGGAAACTCTTCACTCAAAAATGCAACCACTGTGCCAAAACCTGGGGTTACCCTGATCGGGTGCTGCCCGTCTTCCGCATATAAAACTAATTCCCCGCCCTCTTCGGGCTGCCAATCAGGGTTCAAATACACCACCAATGACAGCGTACGGTTTGCTTCTCCCTTGAAAGCATCAAGATGCTTTTTGTAAAAATCCCCTGGGGAATAATGCGCAAAATGACTTTCAAAGGAAAATAGACCTAGCATTAAATGGCGGTTGAGGTAGGCCTGCAAAGCAGCCGCCCAACATAACCAATCACGACCAGCAGCTGACTCACCGCTAATCCAGCAGATCTCATCAGTGCGGACAAAGTTATTAATCGTATGGGTATTTTCTCGACCTACGCCAGCTTGTTTAAATTGTCCACCTGCCATATCCTGCAACTGGCGATATAAATCAGTAACGAATGCCACAGACAGTACGTTAGGATGTATGCTGTAACCTTTTTGATAAATGTTTTTCGCCATTAGCTCAAAAAAATGTTCATCTTTTCCAAACCCTGAATTATGTGCCTCCAGCAATGGAGCCTGTACCAATTGACTCATGCCAACAACCTCATTTTATGAACCTATGAAAAACCAGATTCTGCTCCAATAAAAACAGGGATTGTTACTTCCCTTTTTTATCTATTATCGACAACATCAAACTGACCAACATAAGCAGTCTCATCTTGACTGGATCACAATTGTTAGTACCCAAAACATCAGCTCAACAACTCTCGTGACAACAAACCACTAATAGAATTAGCTATTTCTTTTAGCCTCTATTCGACTAACAAACTCTTTCATAATCATGCTATAGAGTTCATTACCCATATATTTATCTTCGACACCGGATTCAAGACTCGGGTTATCATTAACTTCTATAACATACCCCTTACCTGCTGACTCCTTAACATCAACGCCGTACAAACCGTTACCGATTGGTTTGGTTGCTTTCAGCGCCGCCTGCAAAACAGCCTTGGGCACTTCAAAGGTTGGCATAGTATCAAAGCCACCACTATCCGCAGACTTATTGTCATTATGACGATAAATCTGCCAGTGATTTTTCACCATGTAATAACGGCAAGCGTACAAGGGCTTGTTATTCAATACCCCAATACGCCAATCGAAGTCGGTATATAAATATTCTTGCACCAGCAGCAAACTAGAACGTTTAAACAACTCTTTAGACTGAGCTGCCAGCGCTTCAAAGCTTTCAACCTTAACAATCCCGCGAGAAAACGAGCCGTCGGGTATTTTCAACACCAACGGAAATCCCAGCTGCTCAACCGCCTGCTGCAACTGTTGTGTTTCACCCTGCTGTAAAATAATTGTTCTCGGTGTCGGCACCTTATGGGTTTCAAATAATTTGGCCAGAAAAATTTTATTGGTACAACGAAGAATCGATGTTGGATCATCGATCACCACCATTCCCTCTGCTTCAGCTTTTTTAGCAAAACGATATGTATGATGGTCAATTGCCGTGGTCTCACGGATAAATAAAGCATCAAACTCTGACAGGCGCACAAAGTCTGATGGTGAAATTAATTCCACATCAATATCCAGCGCCTTACCCGCGCTAATAAACTTTTTTAAGGCTGTGGAATCACTAGGGGGGAATTTTTCATCATCATTAACCAGTATCGCCAAATCGTATTTTGCCGTTTTCTTTTGCTTATGCTGCCGCCAAACCTTACTGCTAAAATTATCCAGCGCATTGGCAAACTCGGTCTGCTCCTCGTCATCGAGTAAACGATGATTAACAATACCGATTTCGGTAATTTCCCAGCGCTCGGTGTAAGTCAAAGTAAAAGACAATACCGGGCAGGGAAAACGCTCAAACAAAATACGCGCCAGTGTTTTAAAGTTGCTATCACTGACAACGCCAAAATAGGACTTAATGATTATCTCCGATTCGCCAGCCCGACCTTTCAATGCCTTTTCAAGAGTTGGTGCCAGCTGCCCCAATTGCAATTTATAGAGCAAGGGATGGCTAATATCATTCAGCACCCGCATTGACGGTATCACATGATGGTCTCTCGCCTCAGCAAACAACGAACAATAATAACCCTCTCGCAGATAGCTATAATCTTGGCAGAGGTTTATAACCCGAACTCGCTGCTGGGTTTGCACCTCCAGCGACAAATAATCCTGAAAAGTAATAATACGATCACTGGGATAATAAGGTTCCCAGCCTTTGGGATCATCGACAACAATATAGACCTGTGACATCTGCTGATTAATACCTAAATAAATGAAAATGACCTGCTTCGATGCCAGTGCCGTCGAACTCGAAAAAGTTCAAATAGGACACTGGAGGGCAGCGTTCGCGAAGATAGGTTAAAACAAAAATATTTGCATCCTTTATTTTTCCTCATGCTATTATCGCGCCCCCAACTACTTACCTCAGCATACCACGCCAGCACCAACCGGCACCGACTTTTGACACCATGATTGAACCTATCTGCCTGAATCTAAACACCCAATTTAACCACAGTTTCAACGCGGCCCGTCAGTATTTTTTGGACACACTGGCAAAACTAGGCACGACTGCTGAAAACAACCCAACTTATAGCCACAGCACCATACTTCACCCACAACTGGGGCCAGAACAAGAACCACTGGCTACCGATATTGTTTGGCTAGGCCCCAAAAACAGCCGGCAAGTTTTGGTTGTTATTAGCGGCACCCACGGTATCGAAGGTTACGCGGGTAGCGCTATACAAAGCTTTCTATTAAATCAATTTGTTAGTACTCAATTGAATTTACCCGACAATATGGCCCTACTCTTTATCCACGCATTAAATCCATGGGGTATGGCCTGGCATCGTCGCTGCGATGAACAGGGGATTGATCTGAACCGTAACTTCATTGACTTCAGTCAGCCGCTTCCCGAGCACCGACACTATGAAAAAATTAGACCATGGATGTTTGAAGCCAACCACTTATTAAGGCAGCAAGCACTGAACCTGCAAGCGAGTGAATTGGGGCAACGCTGCTTTGAGCAAGCCCTGAGCGGAGGTCAATATCAAGATCCACTAGCGCCATTTTTTGGCGGCCAACAAAGCAGCTTTGGCCGCCAAACTATCGAAACGGTCATGACCGAATTTCAGCTGGCAACGAAAGAGCTATTAGTACTCGACCTACATACTGGGCTAGGCCCCTGGGCTTACGGTGAACTGATTTGCGACCATCCACTCGATAGCCCTCAGGAGCATTTCGCCCAGACACTATTTGGCGCCGCGATTAATGTCCCCGCGCGCGGCACCTCCACATCAGTCCCCAAACACGGTTTGCTCGACTATGCCTGGCACGCCATCATGACCGCGCAACACCAACGCAGCTGTTTTTTAACGCTGGAGTTTGGCACTTATTCCACCAGCGATCTATTTAATACCTTAATCGATGAACATATACTGTGGGCCAACAGTCATAACAAGCACAGCACCGCGGCCCAACAGCTGACACATCAACACAGTCGCAAACCCATGCTGGATCATTTCTACCCCCAAGATCGTCACTGGCAACAGGCGTTACTGTTTAAAGCCAAACAAGTAAGCGAGCAAATTCTATCTCAGTGGAAACCATGTTGATGAAACGCAGCAAACCAACCCCAGCCGTCAAACAAGCGCAGGACAACATTCATATTCGCCAAGTCGTTGAGACCGATATTGAACAACTGGATGCGCTTGAAAAAATCTGCTTCAACAGCGACAGGCTAAGCCGTCGTCGTTTCAAACACTGGGTCAGGGCGACCAACCGGGTGCTGCTCATCGCCGAAAGGGATACCGTCATTATTGGCTATGGGCTGGTGTTATTGCACCAGGGCACACGCCTGGCTAGATTGTATTCATTAGCCGTCAGCCCCGCCGCACGAGGCACCGGTTTGGGCCGCCGCTTATTGCAAGCTCTGGAATCCGAGACCGCTAACAAGAATCGTTTTTATATGCGACTGGAAGTCGCCACGGATAATGACAGCGCTATCAAGCTCTATGAGTCTTTGGGCTATACCAGTTTCGAATCTCTGACCGACTATTACGAAGATCACCGCGATGCTTTGCGCATGCAAAAACGCATCCGCTATATCGCCGCCAACATACAACAAAGCAACACCCCCTGGTATCAACAGACTACCGACTTCACCTGCGGACCAGCAGCACTGATGATGGCGATGGCCAGCCTGAAGTCAAATACCGCTTTTAATCAGGAGTGTGAGCTGGATATATGGCGCGAGGCAACCACGATCTTTATGACCTCTGGCCACGGCGGCTGTCACCCAGTAGGCTTGGCGCTTGCCGCCCACCAGCGCGGCTATGAGGCTCAGGTTTACCTCAATAAAAGCGGCCCTTTATTTATCGACAGCGTGCGCAATACACTCAAGAAAAAGATCCTGGCGGTGGTCGATCAGCAATTTAGAACCAAAGCCAAAACGCAAAAAATAGCCGTCAAGCAGCGGGATGTCAGCCAGGCCGACATTGCTCAATGGCTCAGCGAAGGCGCAGCTATTATTATCTTAATCAGTACCTATCGTATGGACGGTAAAAAATCACCGCACTGGGTCACCATCTCAGGGATCGATGATGAATGCCTCTATGTACACGATCCAGATCCGATTGATGATAAATATTCCTCTGTCGATTGCCAATATATTCCCATAGCTCGCGCAGACTTTGCCAAGATGTCGGCCTTTGGTAGTGAAAAACTACGAACTTGCGTGGTATTACGTCGGGCTCAGTAAGCGCCAATCAAGTCTGAGCGATTGAGCGGCTACTAACTACGGACACCGTGAAGGCATGGTTAATAGTAATCACAAAAACTGGACTTTGCTGCGGTAAAGCTTGAACATACGTCATCAGTAAATTCTCCAGGCAGCACTACACTGTGCTCCCAGTCAAGCCATAACTCCTGTGTCATAATGCCTATGTTAAAGAATAATCCCGAGCTATTTCGCGGCCTTAATTACCCTTGGGGTAAAGATGTTAATCCCGCCCCCGGCAAGCCAGAAAAAATTTGCGATGGCGTCTACTGGGCCCGATTTCAAATGCCAATGTCCCTCGATCATATCAACTTATGGTTGCTCGAGGATGACTGCGGCTGGACCATTGTCGATACCTGTTTAAACACTGACGAGGCCCGCGCAACCTGGGAGATACTGTTCAGCGATTTCTTTCAGGGAAAACCCGTCAACCGCGTTATTTGCACCCATATGCACCCAGACCATGTCGGCCTTGCCGGCTGGCTAACAGATCGCTTTAGTTGCGAGTTATGGATGTCACGAGAAGAATTTTTAATGTGCCGAGCCATGAGCAGCGACACCGGCCGAGCAGCACCTAAGGCCGCGATTAATTTCTATCGCGCAGCCGGTTATTCCGACCAGCAGATACAAGTCTATAAACAGAAGTTTGGTCAGTTTGGCTCTTATATCAGCCCCATGCCAGATAGTTTTCGTCGGCTAGTCGATGGCGAAACTATCACCATCAATAATCGCTACTGGCAAATTATTGTTGGTAGCGGTCACTCGCCAGAGCATGTTGCATTGTATTGCCCTGCCTTGAAGCTGGTAATTTCTGGTGACCAGATCCTTCCTAAAATCACTCCCAATGTCAGCGTCTTTCCCACTGAGCCGATGGGCGACCCGCTCAAGGAATGGCTGCACAGTAACGCTAGAATTCGTGATATATTACCTGACGATATCTTAATCCTCCCCGCCCATGAGGCGCCATTCTACGGTCTGCACCGCAGATTAACTCAGGTTATCGAATCCCACGAAAAAGGCCTAGACAGCTTGTTCGATCATCTACACGAGCCAAAACGGGTGCTGGACTGCTTCCCCGCTTTATTCAAACGCGAAATTGAGGAGGGCCTGTTAGGCATGGCAACCGGTGAAACGCTGGCGCACTTGAACTGTTTAATCGGCAGACACCGTATCAAATGTGAACAAGATCGACACGGCGTCAACTGGTACCAGCAATACCCAGAGTAAACTGCAAGCTGACAAATTCCTCTAAAAAATACAACCTAACGAAACAGGTCAACTACAGCAGCCTAGTACACAGACAAAAATCCTCAGGGTGCTATACAGGGCGTACAATGCAGGTATACATGGGCTGGGTCATTCATCCCCGCCACAAAAGCAAAACCCTCTTTAAGCGGGGCAATTAAATATCCCAAACCAGCCATTTGAGAACGACCTATCAGGCTAGTGCCTATAGAAGCATCTATAGCCGCCCCAAAGCCGTTAAATATTTGTTTGAGCCATCGTTTAGCGGGTGTCTGACCAGCATTAACCTCAGCTGCAAACTCTTTCAAAAACTGCTCCTGAGGCGATAACGGAATTTCTATCAACTCCCGCTGATATTCATCCAGCCCGGCCAACGTGGCCGCGGCATCAACTGCCTGTTGCAGAGTACCTAAATGATCGACCAAACCTAAACGCTGCGCATCGGCACCGGACCACACTCGACCTTCAGCGATCACTTCTACCTCCTGCGTGGACATGCCTCGCCCGGTAGCAACCAGCTCTAAAAATTGCGCATAACCATGATTGATCTTGCTTTGAATCGAATTCGCAGTAATCGCCTGTAACGGCCGATCAATACGCCACGCCCCAGCTAAATCCGTAGTGCCCACGCCATCGGTGTTAACGCCCAGTGCCGCTAATGATTTATCAACGGTTGGAAAGGCACCAAAAATACCGATGGAGCCCGTTAAGGTTGTAGGTAGCGCCCAGATTTCATCAGCATTCGCCGATATCCAGTAACCACCGGAGGCTGCCATACTACCCATTGAAATAACCAGCGGCTTACCTGCATGCTGTAATAAATCCAACTCACGCTTAATAATTTCTGATGCAAAAGCACTACCACCACCGCTATCAATACGCAGCACTAGAGCTTTAATATTTTCATCTCGGCGTGCCTCACGAATTAAGGCGGCCAAAGTATCGCCACCAATTGCTCCCGGTAATTGCTCACCATCAACAATAGTCCCTGCAGCAACAATGAGCCCCACCTTGTCAGGGTTTGCAACAGATGAGAGCTCCAATCGCTGCCGCCATAAGTACTTTTCAAAACCGATAGACTGATAGTCTCCCTCGGCCGTGACAGCACCCGCTACAGTGAGTAAATAACTATTGGCTTCATCGCGAGTTTTAATACCATCAACCAAACCATTGGCAACAGCAGCTGCCGCACCATCCCCATGAAACCGTGCTAAAACCTGATCACTGGTATTGATATATTCATTGATAGCTTGTGGTGATAAATTTCTGCGCTCAGCGACATGAGCAGTATATTCATCCCATAAACTCCCCAACCAAACACGACTGGCTTTTTTAGCCTCTGCTGACATATCGTCACGCATATACGGCTCCATCGCTGATTTAAACTCACCCACACGAAAAACATGAAAATTAATTTTTAATTTATCCAGTGCTTGCTTAAAGTAACTACGGTATAGACCATAACCCTCCAGAGCGACCTCCCCCATTGGATCCACATACACTTCGTCAGCCTGGCTTGCGAGCCAGTATTGGTCCTGGTTATAGGTATTACCGATAGCGATGATTTTTTTACCGCTGTTACGAAACGCATCTAACGCAGGCTTAATCTCCAACATTTTACTGAGACCGCCATAAACCATGTTATCCAAAGACAATACCAAAGAGGTGATTCGCTGATCTTCTCTCGCATAATTGATCGCATCGATGACATCCTCTACCAATACTTCCCGCTGCAAGGTACTGCTGTCACCGAGTAGTACTGTTAATGGATCGGTATAAGTTTTCTGATCAACGAGACTGCCTTTAATATCGAGCAGCAAAGCGCCCTTTTTCGGCACTGATGGCAACTCGCTAGAAGAAAACACAAAAATCAGGAAGCCCAACATGACGAGGAAAAAAAGGTTTACCGTGAGTAAGCGCAGAGCTGTGATAAAACGCATTAACCATCTATAGCTGCGCCGAATAAATCCTGGTTTTTTCTCATCCATCGTTAGTCACTACTCCAGTATGGTTATATTCAAAGGATAAAAGATGTACTGGCTGCCATGCAGCCATAACGACTGTATCACTGCTCTTTTAATGCCCGGGCACGCCAGCGAATATTCATCATCAACGCGATGAACAATACTACCGTAACAATAGGTTCCGACACTGTCAGCCATGAGCCGCAAGCAAATGCTGTTGGCACTGCTGCCAGAAAAAAGCCTAATAAAATAAATGTCAGCCATGCAAGGGGCCGCACTTTTTGTTGCAATATCGCAGGGAGAAACGGTAATAATAACAACACTTGTAAGCCCCATATCGACAGGTTGGGGCTACGGTTACAACTGGGCCACACTAAGGTTCCCAAGGTTAGCAGCACTAACAAAGCAAAGTAACTCAGCACCGCACAAAATCGAGCATAACGTGCCAGCACGGCATATTGATTTGGCATAGATTATTTCAACCTTGTAATTGCAGAGCGATTTTCGCCAGTCGCTTACCGAGTACGCGGCACAGAGTCAGTTCATCTTGATCCAATGGTCGATCACTGTGTTGGCCTGCCAAATGGCTGGCACCATAGGGTGTACCGCCCGTTTGAGTCGTCGTTAAAGCGGCTTCACTATAAGGCAAACCCACCATTACCATGCCGTGATGCAGCAATGGCAACATCATCGTTAACAAGGTTGTCTCCTGCCCACCATGCAAACTGGCGGTGGACGTAAACACCGCAGCGGGCTTGTCAATCATCGCACCGCTTAACCATAAGCTGGAGGTACCATCAATAAAATATTTCAACGGTGACGCCATATTACCAAAGCGTGTTGGGCTCCCCATAGCCAAGCCAGCACAGTTTTTTAAATCATCAACACTGCAATACAAAGGTCCATCAGCAGGGATATCAGCCTCGGTAGCTTCACAGACCGTGGATACTGCTGGCACTGTTCGGATACGCGCCTCAATACCCGCCACCAGCTCTATACCGCGAGCAACTTGCTTGGCCATTTCCGCCACCGCACCGTGACGGCTGTAATAAAGTACTAAAATATAAGGCACTGTCATCAGTTATTTACACCAGCGATAAAACGTTTTCTGGCGGGCGGCCCAAAATCGCTTTATTACCTTTAACCACAATAGGACGCTCAATTAATTTAGGATGGGTTACCATCGCTGCAAGCAACTGCTCATCAGTTAAACTTTCATCACTCAGCTTATTCTCTTTATAAGCATCCTCACTCTTGCGCAGTAGCTCTCGTGGGCTTATCGCTAATTTTTTGAGCAAACTTCTTAGCGTTGCTGTATCAGGTGGTGTCTCCAGGTACAACACAACCTCTGGACTGACGCCATTATCTTCAAGCAACTGCAAAGTTTGCCGAGATTTTGAACAGCGAGGATTGTGGTAAATAGTAACTTTATTTATGGTACTCATAGTGCCGCGATGCCCTCAATTAGAATACTGTTATACTGGCATTCATTATACACCAGTGAAGATAATTCCGTGCTGACGATAAAATTTAAAAATTTATTACAATTTATAAGCTATATTCAAAAGCGTTACATTGCTGATGGCTGCAGCAATAGTGCAGCAGCGCTCACCTATATGAGCTTATTTGCACTGGTACCGTTGCTAACGGTAATGTATGCCATCCTTTCAGCAGTGCCCGCATTTCAGCAAGTTGGCTTACAAATTCAAACACTGGTATTTGATAATTTCATCCCGTCTTCTGGACAAGAAGTACAAGACTACCTGAAACAATTTTCTGATCAAGCTGGCAAGTTAACCGGTGTTGGCATCGCTTTTTTGGGCGTTACTGCCATATTCATGTTAAAAAATATTGAAAAGACCTTTAATTCCATATGGAAAACACGCGCCAACCGCAGCGGCTTATCCAGTTTTTTACTGTACTGGGCCATTCTTAGTCTCGGCCCCATTTGTATCGGACTAGCACTGGGTATCAGCACCTATTTAGTGTCACTAAAAGTGATCTTCAACCATGTAGGTTTGATGGGTATAGGCACGCAGCTATTACGATTGACACCCTATCTATTAACCTCCGCGGCTTTTACTCTAGTATTCGCCGCTATACCCAACTGTAGAGTCCCTATCCGTAATGCGTTAATTGGCGGACTGGTGACAGCCCTGGTTTTTGAATGCGCAAAACAGTTATTTACCAGCATTGTTGCTAATACCAGCTATCAAACCATCTACGGCACCTTTGCGACACTGCCTTTATTTTTATTGTGGATATACTTATCTTGGCTAATTGTCCTTGCCGGCGCTGAACTGGTTCATGCATTGGGTGGATATAATGCGCTAAAAAATGAAGACTTTAGTGATATTGTCTTCGCCCTGGGTGTATTAGAGCTGCTCTGGCAAAAACATCAACGCGGCGAAGACCTACAGGAAAATTATTTACTGCAAAAGCCATGGCTGTTCGACCGCCATAGCATCGCCGCAGACCGCTGGGTCCCCATTCGCAACAAGCTATTGGATGAGAGTCTACTGCGGATGAGCGATAACGTGCATTTTGTTCTGGGTCGTGATCTAACTCGCTATACACTATGGGACTTATACCTTTTATTAGGTCAATCACCGGAGAGTCGATATCAGGGCAATGAGCCACCACCCTGGCTGGCGCGCAGCCTTGAATACCTCAACGACGCCGATGAGCACAACCAGAGGGTATTAAGTATTTCATTAGAAGATCTATTTGCTACGGCCGAAACAGCTCCCGCAGCCACTTTCAGCCCGACCATAGCCGACTCAAACCAAGACTAAAAAGGAATCACCACTGCTATGACACCTAGCCGTTATTACACCGTGTTATTTTTATCACTGCTGCTCAGCGCCTGCAGCAAGCCCGACTATACAGAGTTAAACGGTGATACCGGCCGCTTTGCTGACCATAAAGGCCAGTGGGTCGTTATCAATTATTGGGCAACCTGGTGCAAACCCTGTATCACGGAGATACCCGAGCTGAATAACTTTGCCAAACAACACGCTGACAATACCAAACTTTTCGGGGTAGATTACGACCAAAGCCCACTAGAGCAACTACAGCAGAACAGCACCAAGCTGGGGATAAAATTTACTGTTTTACGTGATGATCCGTCAGTAATTTTAGGCTACCCCAAACCCAATGTTTTACCGACAACCATTATTATCAACCCAGAAGGAAAACTGCACAAAACCTTAATCGGACCGCAAACTGAAGCAAGTTTATTACAGGCCACTCAGTGACAATGGTGAGCTGGCCTGTGACTATCGTTAAATCTGCTGTTATCCAACCTTGCTATTCAAAGCAATAGCAGAAAAACCGAGAGCCTCGTCACGGTTTACCCATTGCCAGCTCAGCAATAACAGCATCTTTTCACCGCTGGCTTCGCTAAACGAAAATAGCAGCTATAATGGTCTGAGGCGCAATAACTTAACAACCAACCGTCCAAATTTTTAAAGACTTCAGACCCAGGCCATCTCGATATTCAATAATACGCAACCAAGTGACCTATGATTTCTCTCTTAAAAAACTGCCTAACCGCCCTCTCTATCGGCCTACTGGTCAACACAGCAGCCCAGGCTGAAATATATAGCTCGAAAAATGCGGACGGTAATACCGTGTTTACTGACCAAAGGCCTAACCAAGCCAGTCAACCTACTCGCACAGGAAGCACCGTCAATTACTACCAACCGGTTGCGGCTAAACCTGCCAACAACAAGAGCAGCAATAACCCCAGTGAGTTAGCAACATTAAGCGTTGAAGATGATGAAAACAAGGAGCGAAGTGAGCCCCAACTAACAGAGGCTGATTGCCAGCGAGACTACCGTTTGAGCTGTGATCAGGTCAACAACTGGATGCAGTATGCCATCGAAAATTGCGTCAATGACCAACGCTGTAAGGACCCTGATTTTTTAGAGCGTAAATATCGCCCCCGCTCCCGCGAAGAGATGATTGCAATTGCCAATAAAGCCGCTATTCGTAACAACAGAAACGAAAAGGAAATAGCCCTGTTTCTTACCAAAAAATATACTGATTATTGTGACAACCAAGCAGCGCTGGCCTGCCGCAATAAAGCCAATTCAGAACAATGCGCAGCCAATATTTTGCATTACTGCAATGACTCACGCAGCTTGCAGGATGTTTTTAACAAATACGATAATCTAAGCGCCAATGAGAAACACAGGATTATTAGCAAGGCTAAGGCGATGGCCGTCGCAGGTGACGGCAACCAAGTCAATTACGATAAAATGATTTCAAGCCTTATTGAGATCCTGATCTCCCAAGCTGTCATGGGTATTTAAACATCTACCATCTATCTCGCACGGGCTTAGCTAACACTACCCACTAACAACTTATTTAGCGAAAGCTTTTAGACTGTAAATATCAAATCGAATCGCTTTACCGGCTACCGAGAAATTAGGTTTTCTTGCAGCTAAAAATTCGGCCTTTTTGGGCCGTTTGACCACAACCCGGTGCTTAGCTATAAGTAAAGCTTGCATCAAGAGCTGATCACTATCCTCATCAGCACCGACCAATTGCTGAAAGGCCTGCATATCTTTTTTTACCAAGGCAGATTTTTTTGAATGGGGGAACATCGGGTCAATCACCACCACGTCGGGTGGACTTAATTGCGCCTCTGTACGCATATACGCCAGCGCATCCATCCGTTTTAGCTGCATGCGCTGAACGATGGCCCGCAACTCGCTATCACTACTATCTAACCCTCGCTGTAGACCATCTGCCAGTACTGCGGCAATAACAGCTGAGCGCTCACACAATGTAACCGAATACCCCCGGCTGGCCAGCACAAAACTATCACGCCCCAGGCCTGCAGTAGTGTCCAGTACTACTGGCAGCTGCGATTTACTGCCTGCCACCGCCTTTACGATTAACTCACCCCCACCTTGTTTACGTCGATGATCAGTCGTGCCCGAGGAAAAATCGACGAATACCGGCCCAGCCGCCTTGGCCCCCGTTTGCACAATCGCCAAGCCATGGGCAGTGAACACTAATAGGTAGGAGTAATTTTCGCGTTGTTCTTCACTGACCAAAGACAGCCTCAATTGTTCAGCTAACTGCTGACACTGTAGCGGCTTGTCAACATCGAGCAGCACTGCAATAGGTTTAGTAATAGTATTCACAGATTAATTTTAAGGCAGGTTTAAGAGAAGGGTCAGGGCCGTAATGCGGTACTACTTAATAGTGCCGGGTCATCTTCAGCAATTAATTGCTCTAGATGACGACAGTTATTTTCTAGCGCCTCCATGTATAAATTAGGACCATCAAAATGCGCCTCAACGTAATGATAAAGGCCATTGAAATGCTTTTCTAAACGACCACTGATGGTTGTTTTGATAAATTGCGGCGTCTTTAATAACAGATCTTCCGCTGACTTATACAATACCAGCTCACTGCCATCGGGAAGTAATTGATGGGTTAATCCCCCCAGTTCAAATTCCGGATACAGACGATCGCGGCACTTCTCTAAATAGGCAGGATCTGCCATTTGTGCAATAACATCGGCGGTGCCTATAAGGCCACCAATGATTCGGTGCTTGGGATCATCCAGTTGAATTTGATCCGGAGTAAATTCATAACCAGTGAAATGGACTAGCTTTCCCGCCAACTCAATCCACTCAGCACAGCCAATACCTGGCAGATATTCAGCCATAAATTGCGCGCTGCGACTGACATGAATTTTGGTATATTCGGCGCCATGCTGAATGTTAGTCTCACCCTCACGACGGATATAACCCGAATCATGGAATAAGGCCACAATCATCCCCAGTACCGCCAGCTCAGGACCCAGACACTGGGCACCGGAATGGCGACTTTCATAGCCATCTAACAATCTGGCCATAGCGAGGCTAACATCTAATACATGCTGAATATCGTGATAAGTAGTATCACAGGCAAGAAAACCCTCTAGCTCGCCACGATAGAGGGCAGCAAAATCATTATACATTCTCTCCAGCAAGCTAAAATCGGTATCAGGATAACGACGCTGAAAAATATCCAGCACTGCAGCGCATACCTTCTGAGGGTCAGAGACATCGATAGTGCTACTCACATCCATAATCAACCGGTCAACTTGCTCTGTTTTAATAGGCTCCATATTAAAAACCTAATCATCGGCTGCGGTGAGATTTGTCCCCAACCGAGGCTGAAATGCATTGAAAACCCTGAGACGATTATCCTTACTGATCATCCCTTTACGCAGGGATTGACGTTGAGATAACTCACCATCCTGTTTACCCAATATAACCGGTTTATTACTGTTAACCGTGCGTATATTAATTCGCAAATTATAAACGTTTCTGGAGCGGCCATGTTTATCGGTAATCCGAAAACGACGTACGGTTTTCCCCCCCGAAGCTCCAATTTCGCCAGTTAAAAAACAATGCATTGCTGTAATAGTCTGGCCCGATAGCGTTTCACCTTTAAGGCTATGCATCTGCTTGACAGCTCGCTCAATAAAAAGCTGGCTATCAACAGGAATCAGATAGGCACCCTCTCGATAGGAAGTCGGCATATCGGCATCAAAATCTCCTATAAAAATTTGCCCAGGTTCTGCCAACTCCAACATTCTGGCCAACTCAATAGTGACGTCGCCAACGATAAAGCTATTTAAACCAGGGTTAAGTCCATCGGCCTGATAAAACTCAAAGTGACCACCGATATGAAAACAAGTTCTGATACTAGGTACGACTTGACCAGCCGTACCATTGCTATGCGCGGCACGCTGCGCCATCGCGTTATCCACAATGACCAACATCATGAATTCGAATAGCTCTAAGTTTGCTCTCGGGCTTTCCTGTTGGTGCCAAACATAGTAGCCATCGCCCGTAGTGGTACGGCAAAAATTAATTTGCTTATTCTGTCGCCGCAAACGCTCATGTGCAACATTCATCATATACGACAAACTATTAAGCTGGCTGGTTTGCTCAAACGGTGATACCAAAGAGAAATCGACAATATCAAACAGTAGCACCGCGCGGCTTTTAACATAATTAATGCTATAGCGTTTTATCAATGCATCGATAGCATGATAAGCATCTGCATCGGGTATCAAGGGCTGCGCTAAGTGGATTTTTACGGGGGTTAGCTCTAAGCGACTAGCTGCACCATGAAAATCCTCAATAGAGAGTAGACGAGAACCCGATATTAGCTGTCGAATATAGCGCCCATTCAGCGCCTCTAAGCGATCAATGGGGTCACAATCGTTAAGACTGGCAGAAAACTGGCCCAGAAAATAATGTGGCGCAGGTAAAACCTGAACACCATCCGAATCCAAACACCAGCATAGTAAAATATTCTGACCAAGATTCCAGTGCAACTTGAATTCACGGTCAAGCGCCTCTAGACCAGCTTGTCTGGCAACCGCAGTGATATCAGTAATGCTCGCACCAGTAGCATCATTGTCGGGAGATACCGGTGAGAGAGGTGTCGTCAGATCATTTGTCCGCATAATAAAATCTTTGCACAGGTTACCTGAAAATATTATTTAAAAACAAATAGATAGCTTTTTAACTAACAAACAGCATTGAAGTATAGCATTGATAGCCATACTTCTGACCAAAAGGGTATTATTACCACAAACCTAACTCTCTCCCCTTTCCCGCCCCTGTAGTTTGGGCGCGTGAGCAATAATACTATCCGCCATACGGGAAAAGGGCAGGCTCTGAATCCATACCGAACCATGTCCCGTCAAAGTTGCCAGACACAAGCCCTCACCACCGAACATCATATTTTTAAGCCCGCCAGCCAGCTTGATATCGTAGTCAATACCCGAAGTAAACGCCACCAAGCAGCCAGTATCCAGGTATAAGCTCTCACCATTCAACTCCTTGCGCACAACCGTACCGCCAGCGTGTATAAAGGCCAAGCCATCGCCCTGCAGACGCTGCAGGATAAAACCTTCGCCACCAAAAAAACCCGAGCCAATCCGGCGATTAAATGCGACATCTATCTTAGTCCCCAATGCAGCGGCTAAAAATGAATTTTTTTGACACAGCAACTGACCACCCAGCGAGGATAAATCAATCGGCAGAATAGAACCTGGGAAAGGTGCCGAGAAGGCTACGTGCCGTTTGGCGTTACCAGTATTGGTAAAATGTGTCATAAATACTGACTCACCGGTCAATGCCCGCTTACCTGCACTGAATAACTTACCAATAACACCTTGGTCGGCATTAGAGCCATCACCCATTTTGGTTTCGAAGCTAATATCTTGCTCCATATAATTCATCGCCCCAGCCTCGGCGATGACTGTTTCATTCGGATCTAACTCTATTTCAACCATCTGTACATCATGGCCAATGATTTTAAAATCCACTTCATGACTTTGCATTATTTAAACCTCAACCCTTTACATTGAACCCGTTTTTCTTAAAACTCAGCTATATATCAAACAAACATCAAGCCCATACCACCATTATTATGATGCACTACTTGCATCGCAACCGGCTGCTGATTGATGATACCGGTATGGCGCTTGATACGCGCCATCACCACTGTACCAATCGGTAGCGGGCTACTTAAACCCAATTGCACAAACACCCCTCCATCTGACAAATTTGTAGCCTTCAGCTCCAGCCGACCAAAGCTCGGATGACTCATTTCCACCAGTGCTTCACTACCGGTGCGTCTCTGTCTACGCTGCTCATCCATAAATTTGCCAATTATTTTGATCGCCAGTAAGCAATTATTTAATTAAATGTAAAGCTGCGACTTTGTAAGGCCCATGCCCACGGGCCGGTTTGTACACTAATTTGATCGACGCAGAGGCTAGAAAACTGCCAGTTAAGTGCACCACAGTAACGGCAAGGCGGCAATTTAATCCCTGCAATTTTAAAAAAATGCCGAGTTAAATCTTCAGCGTCATAATACACATCGCAAAGCTCGGCATTGTACAAATACTGCCCCTGACAATACTCACAGCTTTGAATACTGAAGCAGTCATCACCACAAAGGTTACCACCGCGCTCGCCAATAAGTTGAAGGTTGAACTCTATAGTCATATTGACATTCTGTGTTAAGAAGCTGCAGCTATCATCGAAAGCGGTAAGCAGCAAAGTTAATTATTTATCAATCCGGTAGCAGGGCACATACCCACCTTTTAATTTCATTCGTCCTTGATCAACAAAACTACTCAACAAGGCATCGATCTCAGCCATCAATCTCGGCTCACCCTGTAATATATAGGGCCCCTGTTTTTTTACCGCAGCGACGCAAGGTGCTTTAATATTACCCGCAACTATACCTGAAAAGGCCCTACGTAACTCAGTTGCTAATATATGCTTGGGCTGAGTCAAATCGAGCTGTAATTTATACATACTGTCATGGCTAGGATGAAATGGAGTTTGCAGAGCTAACGGTAATTTTAACTGCCAATTAAAGGCATAGGATTCCTGTTGTTTGCTACGATGGCGACGCACTTTCTCAACGCCCAACAATGCTTGCTGAGCAACCTTTCCCGGATCACCAATAATGATTTGATAAAATTTAGTCGCAGACTCACCCAAAGTGTTACTTATAAATCGATTGAGGTTGGTGAAATAGTCGCTACTTTCAGTCGGCGCGCTAAAGATAACGGGGATATTTAAACCTTTATTATCAGGGTGCATTAAAAATGCAAGCAGGTATAACACTTCCTCAACTGTTCCCGCCCCTCCCGGAAAAACAATAATAGCATGGGACAATCGGACAAAGGCTTCCAAACGCTTTTCGATATCCGGTAAAATAACTAATTCACTCACCGTGGGGTTAGGAGATTCTGCTGCAATGATGCTCGGCTCAGTTATCCCAATATAACGGCCATCAGATATTTTTTGCTTGCCGTGGCCGACAACTGCACCTTTCATTGGCCCCTTCATTGCACCGATACCGCAGCCGGTAGCAATATTTAAACCCCGCAATCCTAATTCATACCCTACCAGTTTCGTGTAATCATATTCGACACGCCCAATAGCATGCCCACCCCAACAAACAACCAGATTTGGTGCTACTCCCGGCTTTACTACGCCAGCGTTACGCAATACACGAAACACCATATCAGTTAAATCTTCACTGCTGATATTAGCGCGATCATTAATAGATAAAAACTTATGCTCGATATAAACAATATCCCTCAAGGCTGAGAATAAATGCTCCTGAATACCGCGTATCATTTTCCCATTAACAAATGCTTGTGCGGGAGCATTAAAAACTTCAAGTTTGATGCCACGAGACTGCGGAATAATACGAATATCAAAATCATGGTAAGCGGAGAACAGCCTATCTGCATCATCCTCCTCGGTACCGGCGTTAAGTACAGCCAATGCGCATTGTCGAAATAATTTGAAAACCTCGTCGTTATAATTCATAACGCCATCAATTTCGTTATGAGACAATAAATTTAAACTGCTGGTTGGTCTAACAGTAGCATGAGAAATTTTATTCATACTTTTCCTAAACATTAATAATGAAACAACATATACTGCACCCATAATAAGGAACAGGGATAATTACACTTTTAATCGATAAATCAACAGCCTTGATAGCTTCCTGGTTCAAAGGAGCACAAGCTGATCAACGCCCATTTCTTCAGTTACTTTCAACCATTGCAACCTTAGCTGTGGTAGCATCTAATAACTCAACAAAAAATCAATCAAACTCCATACTTAAAACGCCTCATCGATTTATCAAAAAACATGTCAATACTACTCTTTAAACTTAATAATGTTGGATTCGAAGAAGCAGAAGACGTGCGTAAGCTCTTAAACGAGCATGAGATTAAATATTATGAGACAGATGCAGGCCGCTGGGGTATATCCATTGCGGCTCTGTGGCTGGTCGATAAACAACAATTACCGCAAGCACAGCAATTGCTGACTGAATACCAATCACAGCGCTCAGCACTGGCACAGGCTGCTAATAAAGAAAATGAAGGTGCTAAGCATTCCATACTTGCTCATTTCAAACAAGCGCCACTTCAGTGCCTTGTATTGATCGCGGCAATCATCGCTATTACCTATTTTTCAATAGCACCTTTTATAACGATAGAATTTTAAAAGACTCTTTTTCGATACAGGATAGCTGCTTTTACAAGGCGGCGTCAGTAAAGCCAGACACCGCCGACACAGATACGCGCTAGTCAGTAAAACTTGGCGCTGCTCCCATATCCCACAAGATAACAGTGCCGCCCATAATCATCATAAGTATCACCAGGCAAAAAGCCACCACCGCACTAGCAAATAGAAACCCTCGCTCTTCCGGTATTTTCATCATAATGGGAATGCCCAGATACAACAGGTAAACGGCATAGCTAACCGCCGCCACACTGATCAATAAAGCCACCCAAAATATAGGAAAAAAGCCTATCGCACCAGCGATAAACAAAGGCGTTGCCGAAAAGCCAGCCACCGCAATGCCGCTGGCCGTAGAGGCATCACTGCCATAGGTTTTTGACATCCAATGAATCATATACCCAATCACGCAGACAGAGGCAACCATAGTTAAATAAAACAGCACAATGATCACCGCAGCACTGTCTGGTGTCATTTTGATAATATCACCATCCCCCACAGTCCAACCAATTTTTGTCGTACCATAAAACCACGCTAAGGCGGGCAGCAGGGCTAAAACAATGACATAAACAACCGGAAACACCAGGGATTGCTCCCCTCTGTCAGCAATACGCTGCCACTGTGTCTTGGGTTTTATCAGTAAACCTAATATATTGCCGATCATACTTCACTTCCTCCAAGCTATTATTATTTGTAATCACTTACGGTTAATGTTGATGTGTCGATTTATGTTCATGGTTAAGCTTCATTGTATGGCCGCCATGCTGCTGACTGTGATACCACGGCACAGCTATAGTCATAATCCCCATCACAATAATTAGCATGCCAGCCAAGCGGCGAGTATTTTTTGTACGCAGATGTCTTAGGAGTTTTTCGTTAACAAAGCCCATCGACAACATTGCAGGTAACGTACCCAAGCCAAAGGCAAACATCAATAATGCAGATTGCCGCCAGTCCGCTGCTGCCAGTGCCCAACTCAACGTGGAATACACTAGACCACAGGGCAGCAACCCCCATAAAGACCCTAGCAACAGCGCTTGACTGTGATTATTAACCGGCAGCAACTTCACTGTTAACGGTTGTACATAACGCCACAAGTACGCACCGGCTTTTTCTAACTGAGTTAGCCCCATCCACCATTGACTAACATACAGCCCCATTGCGATTAATAGCAAACCCGCCATGGTTCTTAAAATCAACCCCATCCCCGGCAACGAGGAAGCCATACGTTCACCCAACAAACCCAACAGTGCCCCGAGCATGCTATAGGTGAGTAGGCGCCCAATATTGTAACTAAGTAAATAAGCTACTCTGCCGCCACCCGAGCACTGCTTTGATGGCTGCCCTACGAACAACAGGGAGCTCATTCCACCACACATTGCCAAACAATGACTGCTACCCAACAAACCGATTAACAGCGCAACTGGAAATGATAACTCACCCACCCTTGTTCTCCGAGGCTTTTGTTTCTTCTACATTTTCAACCTGCTGTGCCGGAAAAGTTTCTTCGGACAAGTCTTCTTCGAATAAAATACTGTGGGCAGCCGCATCTAAATCATCATACTGCTTGCTATCTACTGCCCAAAAAAATGCTTTTATCGCAATGGCGGTAAATATCAACGCTATCGGTATCAGAATAAAAATACTATCCATGGGCAAGGTACTCCGGAACTGATTGCACGCTTCTATCAGCCTCAGTCATTTTACTCGCTCGCTGCAAGCGCAGTGCATTTAACACCACCACTATAGAGCTTAGCGACATACCTATTGCCGCAACATAAGGAGGCACCATACCCATCGCCGCTAATGGGATGGCCGTCAGGTTATACCCCAACGCCCAAGATAAGTTTTGTTTAATAATTGAACGAGTATTTAAGGCCAGTTTCAGCAACTCTAAAACACCACTTAAACGCCCTGAAAGTAAAATACTGTCTGCATGTGTTTTGGCTAAAGTGGAAGCATTAGCCATGGCCACAGAAACATCGGCAGCAGCTAGTACAGGCACATCATTAATGCCGTCACCCAACATTAAAACTTTTGCCCCAGATTGCTGCAAACTGTGAATATAGGCTAACTTCTGCTGAGGTGTTGCCCCAGAAACACAATGTTCAATTGACAACTTCTCGGCTAAATACTGAGCCATTACCGAATTATCGCCACTTAGAAGATGAACCCGGAGTTTACGTGCCTGCAAGCCGGCAACCAAATCAGCGGCATCCTCACGCAATGGGTCTTCCAAGCTAAACCAACACAAGGGTCCGGACATATTACTTAGTAACAACCACTGGGTAATGGTTTCATCAGGCGAAACGATTTTTTCAGTCTGCCTATCATGTTGATAAAGCTCGGCAGCGAATTGACTGCAACCCAAGCGGTAACGACAACCCGCAATAACCCCCTCAACTCCCATACCGTGAACAATCTCTATTTCCGTCACTTCTGCTGGCGATATTAGCTGTCGGTCTACGCGAGTGAATGCTTTAGCGATAGGATGCTCTGAGCAACGTTCTAAAGCCGCCGCTATTGCCACATAGTGAGCCTCGTCTTCTTTATCAGTAGCTACATTAAGCGATTCAGCATGATCAGCTGAGGCACTAGTCACTACCCTGATCTCTGCGATAGAAAACTCGCCCTTGGTTAAGGTGCCGGTTTTATCACAAACCACATCTGTTATTGTTGGTATGGCTTCCCAAACCTGTGGTTTGGTTACCAACAATCCGAGTCGCCGCAAACGATTGGTTGCAGCGGTAAGTGCAGCCGGCGTAGCTAACGATAATGCACAGGGACAACTTACCACCAGCACTGACAACATCACCCAAAAACCTTGATGATGGGTGTCCCCGGCAGCAAAAAACTGCCAATACGTGTAGGTGGCCACAGCGACAAAAATAACTAAGAGAACAAAATAACTCGACAAACGATCAGCTAAACGCGCTATATCAGGCTTTTCAGCCAAGCCTTTTGCCAATAACAAATTAATAGACTGTAACTGTAAATCAGCACCTGTGGCTTGTACCTGCATAGTCAGTACTCCGGTGCTATTGATAGTGCCCGCCACCAGATTATCACCTTCGTTTTTATCCTGCAGCTTAAATTCACCTGTCATTTGTGATTCGTCCACACTGCTGGAACCGGCAACAACAATACCATCAGCCGCAATCACCTGACCCGGCTTTAGCAATAAGCGATCCCCCACATTCAGCTTAAACAATGCAACGGCTTCGGTCGTGTCATCTTCACGTAAACGCAGGGCAGTCGCAGGCAGCAAGCTATTTAAATCTCGACTGGTACGCCCGGCATAATGCCGAGCGCGCATTTCAAGGTAGCGACCACCCAATAATAAAAAGGTGAACATGGCTACCGAATCAAAATACACTTCACCCGTCGACAACAGCGTAGCCTTTACACTGGCAGCAAATGCCAATCCAATCGCAATTGCCACGGGTAAATCCATACCGGGCGTATTAAATTTTAAACCCCGCCAAGCCCCAACAAAAAATGGCTTGGCAGCATAAAAGACAACTGGTGTGGTCACGATTAAGCTAACCCAGCGCATGAAATCCCGATACTCGACATCCATGCTTTGCAAAGCTCCAGCATAGAGCGCTATAGCAAACATTCCCACCTGCATCATCCCGATACCAGCAACCCCTAACCGTCGTAACGCAAGATGGTTTTCACGCAGCTGCATATCTCGCACATGATCTGCACTATATGGCTCAGGAGAATAGCCTAAACTAGCAAGCGCTCGGCATATATCACTTAAAGCTAACTTATCTTGCCGCCAAGTAACCCTTGCACTGTGCTCAGACAAGCTTAAAACCACTTGCTCAACACCATCTAACTTTAATAAGAAATGCTCTATTAACCAGATACAGGCAGCGCAGTGAATACCGCCAAGCAGCAACTGAATCGTACTTACGTCAACACCATTTATTTTTTTATTCTGGGTGAAACGCTGTAAAAACTCCTGCTCATCAAATGCGGAAAAATCATCATCACTTAACACAAAATCGGGTATCTGAGCTGAATCAGACGCTGACCTATATTGATAAAATGAGGACAAACCACTAGCTTTGATAGTTTCAGCAACCGCCCTGCACCCAGGGCAACAAAAATATTGCAACTCACCATCAAACTCAGCGCAAAACTGCTCACCAGTCATCACCGGCAAACCACAATGAAAACAGTCTAGCTGGCTAGCGATAGTTTTTTGTAACACGTATCACTACTCCTCGATAACAGTGGCGCCCGCTGCTGTTAAACTCATCACATATTCGGTTTCACTATTATTGGCTGGCAACTGAGCTTCTGCATTTAAACGCCAAGCTTGTGGCTCTTTTGCCGAGAGCTCCACATACCAGCGCCCATCTATAGCCTGTGTCAACTGCCCTAAATAATCATCATTCGGCGACAACTTTAGTGTCATTAAAAAATCTTTATCCTGGCTAGTTGGATGTATCCACTTCAGTATGAGCTGTGCCGGCGCTTGAGCAAAATTACCCCCCAATGCCACACGAACTTCACCCACCAATAGATCAAGCTTTAATGTTGCCACAGCACCCAATTGCTCAGCCATCGTATCTTCGGCCAGAATGCGATTAATCCCCATGCCCTGCTGGTAATAATCATCTGCCACGATACTGTCTTGATGCCGAAATGCAATCACTACCGTTATGATGCCTGCCACCACCACGGATGCTGGTAACAAAAAAATAAACCAAGGCCAAAACTGTTTGTACCAAGGGACTACAGGATCTGACTTTTGCATTTCAAATGCCTCAATGCTGAGCACCAGTAAATAAGTTGTCCGCGCTAAATTCTAGGACCAATAAACCGACTCTCTGCAGTATCTTTAAACTGCTTACTATCGACAGACTCTAGTACAAACTCGATGGTGTTGTTGGTGTCATTTAAATTAACAGGATCAATACTTAAACGAATAGGTAGCTCCATCACCTCACCGGGGGCCACCATCAGCTCGTCATTACCGACAAACTTAACCCCATCAAGACCATTAACAGTGATCCTATATCGCCTCGAAATTTGATCCATATTGATAACTTTTAGGGTATAACTATTTTCAATCATACCTTCAGTACTTTCAGTATACAGCCGGTCCCTATCACGAATAACGTCAAGCTTCAGGGGCTCACGAGTTATAACAACCGTGATAAACAACGCTACCATCACCAGCACCGCTATACCGTAGCCTATGAGACGGGGCCGTAAGAAATTAGTTGGCTTACCCTGTAATAAATTTTCTGTGGTGTATCGAATAAGCCCCTTTTCATAACCCATTTGGTCCATAACTGAATTACAAGCATCGATACAAAGCGCGCAATTTATACACTGGTATTGCAATCCATCGCGAATATCTATGCCCACAGGACATACTTGTACGCAAATCTGGCAGTCAATACAGTCGCCTAAGCCCAACGCAGCAGGATCACTACCCTTTTTACGAGGGCCTCGAACTTCGCCGCGCCGCTCATCGTAAGATACTATCAAGGTATCCTGATCAAACATAACCGACTGAAACCGCGCATAAGGGCACATATACATACATACCTGCTCCCGCAACCAGCCCGCATTGATATATGTTGCCCAAGTAAAAAAGTTTATCCAGGCAATCTCCCACCATCCCAATCCCCAGTGGAGAGCAAAGCCTGCTGCAGATTGATCAATATTGAACGTGAATAGATTGACCACCAATTCACGTATCGGCGAAAAGTAACCAACAAAAGTTAACCCAGTAATAAACGCAAAACCAATCCATATCCCATGCTTAGCTGTTTTGCGCAGCAGCTTCTGGGCACTCCAGGGCGCTTTATCCAATTTTATTCGCTGGTTTCGACTCCCTTCGCAGAACTGTTCCGCCCACATATAAACCGCAGTCCACACTGTCTGCGGACAGGTATAACCACACCAAACCCGTCCTACCCAAGCAGTTACGGCAAACAAAGAAAAGGCCGCAATAATCAACAACCACGCTAACAGCGGGAAATCTTGCGGCCAAAAGGTAAAGAAAAAAATATGAAACTGCCGACTAGGCAAATCAAATAAAATGGCCTGACTACCATTCCAGTTTAACCAAGGTAAAAAGAAATACCCAAGCAGTAAAGGCCAACCTGTGTACATACGAATACGCTGATAAAATCCCTCTATTTTTCGCGCATAAATTTTTTCACGTCGCTGGTAAAGATCCACCTCATCAACACCCGCCGGATGAAACTGCTCAACCGGCGACTCGGTATCCATAAGCTTTACAGGGATGTGATTACTGTCATTTTCAGTGGTGCTAGATTGTTTGTTGGACACAGGGCTAACCTAATCAAATGAGTAGAAATAATTGACGGCTATAGTCAAGAAACTGAAATTCACCCCATCCTGAAGATACTAATTAGTCGTTTCTTTAAGGGACAAACTATAGACATAAGCTGTCAGCAAATGGATTTTATCTTCACTCAATAGATCCTTATGAGTCGGCATCACGCCACTGCGGCCAGACCGGATTGAACGCTGAACCAAACCCGGCGAACCACCATAAAGCCAAATATTATTACTCAAATCTGGAGCACCAAAAGCGACATTACCCTTACCATCATTGCCATGACAACTGCTGCACATCATCTCGAACTGAGCTTTACCTTGCTGAGCTGAGCTAACATCAACATCGCGACCACTTAAGCTGAGTACGTAGTTGCTGACATGAATAACACCCTTTTCACCTAACACCGCTCCCCATGCCGGCATAGCACCAGTCCGCCCAGCAGTTATTGAGGTTTTAATTTGCTCAGGACTGCTGCCATAAAGCCACTCGCTATCGGTTAAATTAGGGAAGCCATAGCTACCCCTCGCATCACTGCCATGACATTGAGCACAATTATTAGCAAACAAACGCTGCCCCATTTTCAACGCCTTAGGATGTTCGATCACCTCTTGCACTGACATATTATGGTACGCCGCAAAGATAGCGCCGTATTTAGCCTCCGCTTTATCTACTTCTTTTTGCAGCTGCCCTACCTGAGTCCAATTTAATACACCTTTAAAATTTCCCATTCCTGGGTAGGCAATTAAATACCCTATCGAAAACACAATACTCAACACAAATAAGTAAAACCACCAAGCTGGCAATGGATTATCGTACTCTTCGATTCCATCATAAACATGCCCAGTAGTGGTATCCTCACCGGTATTTTTACTCTTACGATTGGCTAACAATACCCATGTCACACCGATCAGCGTTACTGTTGTTAAGACAACAACCCACCAATTCCAGAAGCTACTCATTTAATGCCTCTCACTCGTTAAATATCTACAACTCATTATTAATTACACTTAAACAGCAAAGCACCTTATTTATCCTGAGCTTCATCGTCTGCATTCTGGATATCATCATCTGCAAAAGGTAAATTAGCCGCCTCATCAAAATCTTTTTTGCGATTCTTACTGTAAGCCCAAAAACAGATACCAAGAAAAGCAACCATCGCGAATATTGTTGCCAAGCCTCTCAGAGTATTTATGTCCATGGAGCCATCACCTTGAAATTTTGCTAAAAAGATTATCGCTTGCGCTGTAACAGCGTGCCCAGCTGCTGCAAGTAAGCAACCAAGGCATCAATTTCTGCATTTCCCGCCGTAGCCTGCTGCGCACCTGCAATATCCTCATCGGTATAAGGCACCCCCAAAGCACGCAGTGTTTGCATCTTTTTAGCCGTATGCTCACCGGTCAGTTTGTTTTCAAACAACCAGGGGAAAGCAGGCATATTAGATTCAGGAACAACACTACGTGGATCCATTAGATGAGCTCGATGCCAATCATCACTATAGCGCTTACCCACTCGAGCCAGATCTGGACCAGTTCGTTTTGACCCCCACAAGAATGGGTGATCATAGACAAATTCACCCGCTACTGAGTAGTGGCCGTAACGCTCTGTCTCAGCCCGTAGCGCCCGAATCATTTGCGAATGACACCCAACACATCCTTCTCGAATATAAATATCTCGCCCTTCTAACTGCATAGCAGTCAATGGTTTCAAACCATCGATGGGCTCGGTAGTTTCCTTCGCGAAAAATAATGGCACAATTTCTACTAAGCCACCAAAACTAATAGCCAGCAGCGTCAGCAACATCAACGTGCCGATATTTTTTTCAACAATATCATGGTTCATAAAAGTCTCCTCAACCTAACGTTTGAGCCAATTAGGCGGGTTGCGCACCAACACTGATTAGATTATTTTCGCCCTTCTCAGTCTTACTCGCCTGAGCAGTTCGCCACATGTTATAAGCCATCACTAACATCCCAGTGAAAAACATTATTCCCCCAGCAAGACGAACCATATACCCAGGGTAACTAGCTTGTACTGACTCAGCAAAACTGTAAGTTAAAGTCCCATCGATGTTATAAGCACGCCACATTAAGCCCTGCAAAATACCGTTAACCCACATTGAGCTGATATATAACACGGTGCCAATCGTAGATAGCCAGAAGTGCGTGTTAATTAAAGCAATGCTGTACATCTGCTTTTTACCGAACATGATCGGCAACAAATGGTAGATGGCACCAATTGATACCATTGCCACCCAGCCCAAAGCACCAGAGTGCACATGGCCTATAGTCCAGTCGGTATAATGCGATAACGAATTAACCGTTTTTATCGCCATCATTGGCCCCTCAAAGGTAGACATACCATAGAAGGACAGTGATACCACAAGAAATCGAAGAATGGGGTCAGTTCGCAATTTATGCCAAGCGCCACTCAAGGTCATCATGCCGTTGATCATTCCGCCCCAACTCGGCGCCAGCAGAATTAATGACATCACCATACCCAAACTTTGCACCCAATCTGGTAGCGCGGTGTAATGTAAATGGTGCGGCCCAGCCCAAATATAAACAGCGATCAGCGCCCAAAAGTGCACAATGGATAGCCGGTAAGAATACACCGGACGCCCTGCTTGCTTTGGCACAAAATAATACATAATGCCCAAAAAACCCGCCGTCAGAAAAAACCCTACCGCATTATGTCCATACCACCACTGCACCATCGCATCGGTAGTGCCGGCATAAGCCGAATAAGATTTAGTCAGACTCACAGGCAGTGCAGCACTGTTAACTATATGTAGTACTGCAATCGTGATAATAAACGCGGAAAAAAACCAGTTCGCCACATAGATATGGCTGGTTTTACGCTTCATGATAGTGCCAAAATAAACCACGCCATAAAGTATCCAGATAATGGCTATCAAAATATCAATAGGCCACTCCATCTCTGCATATTCTTTGGTGGAGGTATAACCTAGCGGCAGGGTAATAATGGTGAGCACTATGACCAATTGCCAGCCCCAAAAAATCACCGCTGCCAATTTGTCTGAGATTAAACGTGCCTGACAAGTACGCTGCACGACATAGAATGAGGTAGCAAATAATGCCGAGCCACCAAAGGCAAAAATAACGGCGTTGGTGTGCAAAGGGCGTAAGCGCCCAAAAGACAACCAGGCAGTATCAAAGTTTAATTGCGGCCAAACTAGCTGGGAAGCGATCAACACGCCTACCGCCATGCCAACAATACCCCATATCACAGTCATAACAGCGAACTGTCGAACCACACGATAATTATAAACAGGATGTTCAAAGGGCTGATTCATAGCAAAACCCGTTGTGAGAATTAAAAGTTATTAAAGAAGAATTTAAAGCACAAGTGATAGTATAACAATGATCCACATCAATTGTTGAACAGGCCAATAATATTTTGAAGTCAAATGGAGAAATAAACAGCCGTAAAGCTAAGCTTAATCGTTATCTGTCACATGGGCCACTGCTTTAAGCGCCTCAATATCCAACAATGTTACCTCTTTACCTTCAACAGCGACTAAACCCTGCTTATTGAAGCGGCTCATCACTCGACTGACTGTTTCTACCGTCAGCCCAAGAAAATTTCCCATATCTGTTCGAGACATTGGTAGACGAAAATGCGTTTTGGACAATTTGCGCCGAGCATTACGTGCAGAAATACTAATCAGCAACGAAGCAACACGCTCCTCAGCACTGTTTTTACTTAGCAGCGTCATCAATTGTTGATCAGTGGCTATTTCCTGGCTCATTAGCTGGAAAAAATGCCGCTGCATACTGGGAATCTCTGTGCTTAATTCTTCAAAACGATGAAAAGGTATTTCACAAACAGCAGATGTCTCCAGCGCCTTGGCTGAGCTTGCGTATCTCGCCTTGCTGATGCCATCCATACCAATAATTTCGCCGGGGAAATAAAAGCCAGTTACCTGCTCCTGGCCATCATTGGTTACTCGATAAGCTTTAATTGCACCCGACCGAACAGCAAACACCGAACCAAAAGGGTCTTTATCACGGTATAAATGCTCCCCTTTCTGAAGGGGGCGACCGCGCTGCACAATTTCATCAAGTTTCACAACCTCATCATTTTCCAAGGCCAGCGGTAGACATATCGCACCTAAGCGACAATTACCACACTTCACCTCAATATTATGTGGGCACGACTTTTGCTCCACGATGTGAGTTTGATTATCTGTAGTTAGCATGGCGCCAATTGCCCTCATTTAAAACTCCGTATCGTATCGTCATTCAGACAACGGCATCCAGAAAGGTCTGGTCTACAACATAAAAACAGAAAAAGACCCATACAAGAACACATCTCGCCATCGAATACAGGAGCAATATAGCGTATTACTCAGAACAGTTATAGCCACAATCGTCGATTACGCCCCCTCTGCAACTACCCCTGTTTCAACAAGATCTAAATGAGCATGGCCAAATAAGCCACAAAGAGCTGCAAGGCCTAAGCGCACAGGCTTGGCGACCCTCAACACCCGCCCTTGCCAAAAGATCAAACCCTCCTGCTCCAGTGCTGACAACGCCGCCATTTCCCGACTAAAATAGTCGGAAAAGACAACTGAAAATGCTCTTTCGACCTCCCCAATATCGCACCAGTGATTACAAACAAGCTGGGAAACCACGTAATGCCGTAGTTTTTCGTCCGCCGATAGCTTTACACCTCTCGCTATGGGTAATTCATTATTATCCAAGCGCTGAAAATAACTTTTAATATCACCTTCATTTTGAGTATAGAAAAACTGTAATGCGCTGTAGGATGAGACCCCCAAACCAGCAACGCCCATCGTTTTACAGGCGGTGTAGCCATGACCATTATATTGTAAAAACCCTCGTTGCTGCGCCCAAACCAGCGAATCAGTCGGTTTTACATAGCACTCCATACCAATCGATTGATAACCTGCAGCCAACAACTTTTCATCAGCCACCGCAAAGAGTAATTGTTTCTCTTCCTCAGAGGGCGCACAACTTTGATGGAAGTTTTGATTTTCGGCTGCGCAGTACGAATAAAAACTGAGCGCATCACGTAAAAATATGCGATCTGGCGACAAACTTATAAGCTGGTCCAAGGTCGTCGCCAAAGCGCTCATCGTTTGACCCGCCAAACCATAAACCAGATTATAATTGAGCGAAGAGAATTGATGTAACCTTGCCGCTTCAGTCAGTTCTTTAACGCTATCAAATGAGTGCGAGCGGTTAATACTTTTACCCAAAGGTAGAGAAAAGTCAGATACGGTAAAATTCAAATGATTAAACCCAAGCCCTTTATACAAAGCCAAGCTATTACGAGTCGCTGCTTGAGTGTTAATTTCGATACTATATTCTCGCCGCTTATCATCTACCAGATGATAACGACTTGCCAGATAATGCATTAACTCGGTAATCTCCGCACCCTCCAGGCATGATGGTGCGCCAGCAAAATGCAACTGCAAAACAGCGTGGTGGGGCCCCAACCACTGCGAGTGCAAATCTATTTCGATCATTAGATGATCTAAATACTCCCGAAGACTCGGTAAATTAGCTGCTACGATCTTATCGTGGTAACAGCACCGGCACCCCTGTGCACAAAACGGCATAGCTAAAGCCAGCGACAAGGGCGCTATACTCTCCTTCAAAGAACTGCGAAGTTTTTGCTGAAACTCTAGCTGATTAAAAGTCTCACTAAATCGCGATATTTCTGGGTAGGCAAACTGGCATTGTTTGCTTATCGGATAAGATGACATGGCAATTAACTCATTGCGAGATTAACAGTTCATATCTGAACATCTGCGGCCTAACAAGTAACCACAGAACTATTCGCGATCAACTGATAGCGGCTGGTATATTCCTGTAATTTAGAATCATCCAGTGGCTGCTGCTTTTTAAAACGGAGCGTTACTTCTTCCCAGTCCTTTGGCCCAAAGTTCGAAGCTAGTAATGGAAACAACAATTTCTGCTCCTGCTCCATATGATGCAACTGTCGTGTCACATAATGGCTACAGGCTTTAAGGAAACGCATTTTCTGGTAACCAACCACGGCTGTTTTCGTCAACCCATTCACCATGAGATGTAAGTTATCGGTCAACAACTCAAGCGTTTCGTGCTCCGCCATCAAATCCGCCAAAACTGACGCCTCAACGGCATCTTTTTCCAGTAACACCTGATAGATGACATCTTCGATTGGGTGGTGCCATATCTCTGGGTATACCTGAACATAATCGAGGATATCCAAAATAGTTTCTAAACAGGCCTCTGTCCTATTCAAGCCCATGAAGGCTTTAGCCTCACGCTCTAAGTGATAAAGAATTCGCACTAACTGCTTGTGGTCAGCCTGCAACTGCTCAACAATCAAATTCATTTTGCTCTCGCTCCCTATACCATTTAACAGCCTTGCGACGGATTATAAGGAGTAGATGCCAATACCATGGTTGATACAAATCAATAAACCAGCAATCATTGCAGCTCACCATAGCTTGCATTAGAGTGGAGGTTTGCCACTCTCTATATAACCTCATCCACCAATACTCGGTGGAAAACGGAGATTAAAATGGAAAACAACATCGTTGACCCGCCAGCAGACGCTCATTCACCTGATAATATGGAGCAAGTAAAAACTATCAGCCAAGATGCAAAGAATATTGCCGTGATCATCTGGATTGGCACTATCTTTTTTGGTTTTATTCCGGGCCTGGTCTTTTATCTGATTTACAAAGATGATGACTACATTCAAGATCAATCGAAAGAAGCACTAAACTGGTCTATTACTGCGATTATTGCTTACGCTATCGCCCTGCTACTAACCTTTGTGGTTATTGGTGTGTTACTTCTCCCACTGGTCGGCCTGTGCCACTTGATATTTTGTATTATGGGAGCTATTGCCACGTCGAATGGTAAAGCCTTTCGCACACCTTTTGCCCTGCGTCTCTTACAGTGATCACCAGCTAAACGCTCTTATCACGCAGTAGCACTGCTGGCATTCGCAAAGTCGGATATAACACATTTTGCGATCTATAATCCCAGGCAAAAAAATGGCCGCGCTATGCGCGCGGCCATTCATTTAAAACTCATCAAACACAGATACTGATTAACTTACCCGTTTTTGACTATCACCACCCCTATTGGGTCTACCGGACCGATTAGCGTTAGCCCGGCTTGGCGTAGCCGCTCTATTACCATTAACCTCTCTTGCCTGACCACCCTCACGACTGCGATGCCCGGCCTTATGCCCTTGTGCATTTTCTCCTGAGCGCTGACCATCCCGATGACCTACTTTAGGTTTTTTAGCTTGACTCGGTCGTGGCCCGCGGGTGTTGAGGCGCGATGCTTGCAGCTCATTTATCGGCGCAAAACCCTCTACCACTCTACGCTCCAGCAGCTCGCCAATTAGCCGCTCTATATCCGCCAGCTGTTTATACTCATCAGCACTGACCAACGAGACGGCCGCGCCAGTGGTACCTGCACGCCCAGTACGACCGATGCGATGCACGTAATCCTCAGGCACATTGGGCAAATCAAAATTCACCACCTGTGGCAATTGGTCAATATCAATACCGCGCGCGGCGATATCAGTAGCCACCAACGCTTGAACTGTACCCCGCTTGAAATCCGCCAGTGCTTTCGTCCTTGCTCCCTGGCTTTTATTACCATGAATAGCCGCCGCTTTAATGCCTGCAGCCTCTAAGAGCTTGGTCAATTTGTTGGCGCCGTGCTTAGTGCGAGAGAACACTAACACCTGGTGCCACTGCTGCTCCTTAATCAGATGAATCAGCAAAGAAGCTTTTTTACTTTTATCGACCGGGCAAATCCAGTGCTCAATGGTTTCAACTGTGGTATTAGCCGGGCTTACTGATATCTCTACCGGGTTATTGACCAAGCCTTTCGCCAAACTCCGTATCTCATTAGAAAATGTTGCTGAAAACATCAGGTTTTGCCGCTGCTTGGGGAGCAAAGCCAGTATTTTTCGAATATCGTGGATAAAACCCATATCCAGCATGCGGTCAGCCTCATCGAGCACTAACACCTCAAGCTGATCAAATTTAACCGCCCGCTGGTTGTACAGATCGAGCAAACGGCCAGGAGTCGCTACCAAAATATCGACACCTTGGCGCAACCTCATCATTTGCGGGTTAATTTTGACCCCACCAAAAACAACGGTTGAACGCAATGGCAAATTTTTACCATATAGCGAAACGCTCTCCGCCACTTGCGCGGCTAACTCTCGAGTAGGAGTCAAAACCAAGGCTCTGGCTTGATTAGCGCCAGCCAGTTTTCCTTGTGCTAATTTTTCTAGCAACGGCAAGGTAAAACCAGCGGTCTTACCGGTACCAGTTTGGGCTGCAGCCATAACATCTTTGCCTTCAAGCACAGCGGGGATAGCCTGAGCCTGAATCGGTGAGGGGGTATCGTAACCCTGCTCGGCGACAGCTTTAAGAATAGGGGCTGATAAGCCCAGTGAGGCAAAACTCATAGATTAATCTCTTTAAAACACTTTTAGATTGGATGATCCAATGGAGGATTGAACCTCTGGCGGGATTGTCCGATAACTGGACTGGGCAAAATCAATGGTCTTGAGCCAAGCCCTAGGCGGGCGTGCAGCTTACAGCAAGCGGCGTCTAACTACCAGCCAATACCGACTCGTAGCAACACTGCAAAACCGACGATGAGTCGATAGCACCAGACTAAAGCTGCTGCAAACAAACCGCGATAGCTAAACTCACGCCCATAACTCTAACGGTGCGCGGTTGACCAATGTACGCAAAATATCCGAGCGAGAAACAATCCCTACCAATTGTTCACTGCTATCAATAATAGGAACCGCACCAATCTCCCGGCTACACATGACTTCGGCAATAGCTCTTACTTCCGCCTCATCGCCCGCACTGATAACCTGTCTCGACATCAGCCGTTCAATTGGCGTGTCACCCACCTGACGACTACTGTTAGCGGCAAAACGCAATATGTCCCGATCAGAAACAATACCCTGAATGTGCTGCTGATCGTCAAGCACTGGCAAGTGATGAAACCCCTGCTTCGCAAACAGCGACCAGATCTCGGTTAGGGTTTGACCCATTGTTGCGGTCACTACAGGACTACTCATAAGTTGATGCGCATAAATAATTTTGCTGCGCTCATGCGTCGAACCCGCTTCGCCTTGCTCATACTGATGAGCCTTCTGCTGGCTATCATAAAGCACGTTATAATCATCGACTTTAGGGCCTACCTTTCTACTGGCACTCAATGCAGATACTGCCGCAATATTTTTCTGCTTCAGTAAACTGTCAATCGGAGTTTGAATTCTGGCACCTTGCTCGATGATATAAAACATACGTCACCTATTTAAAATAGTCTCGATATCACCCATAAAAGTCAGGGCAAGCACTCATAACACCAGACACCGCCTTCAATAGACAAACGATGACGCGGTCCAGCCTGCTCATAATCCCCCCCCTGGTAAGCGATATCATTGGGGTATAGCATAATCCGCCCAGACTCAGTAACAACCGCCTTGGGATGAATCTGCTGCACAGGACGATTGCGGTACATGGCCAATGCATCTGCCACCGTAGAGCAACCCAGCAACTCTGTTAGAGTAACAAAAGCTGGCGGCATAAAGCTTAGCAAACCAGCGCGATGGTCGGCCAACGCCTGCGTCGGTGTACACCAACGATGCGCAACAATCTCACTACCATCCACACTAACGGTTCGGTCATGATCACCAAACTCACAAATAAAAAACCAGGTGGAAAAACGTTTACTAAATCCTTCCGGCGTAGTCCAATGCGAAAAATAGTGCATATCTTGTTCAGCAATAGGCAAATTGGTTTCTTCTAATGCCTCTCTCACCGCTCCGCGTCTAGCGGCCACCTCCACGCTCTCAAACTGGTCACCATAATCGACAGCATCAATTTTTCCGCCTGGAAATACCCACGTATCAGCGCCAAAGCTCAAAGCCTTAGAGCGTTTTAATAATAACGTTTCTAAACCTTCAGCGGCATCCCGGATCAAAACAACTGTAGCTGCTGGAAACACCTTCGACATGCTGCACTCTACCTTCAATTTTGTACTTGCGTTTATAGCCACACACTGACTCAATGATTGAAACCATAGTATAGTAGTTAGCAAGCGGGGGCCCAATGATTTTCACTTGCCCACCAGGGAGCACATAAACCATTCAACAGATTAGCGGCAGGCGGCACTTGTACAGATGTAAATCTAGTAAAACTGCCCACTACCCTGTAAATATCTGCTATTTTAATGATTTTTAGATTAAAGCTCTCGATATTCCTCTCACCAACAAGAAAATGGGCTACATTTATACCGCTACCCCATTGAAACCAAGCATAAGCTAAAAACCGGATTTGCTCTTAATGGAATTACTGCAGTACTGTCAGGGCCACGCTCATACATTTTATCGTGACTTATTATTAGCGGCCGAAAAAACTCTGGCCAACGTTTTATTTGAACATGCATCTGCGGCAGTCAATAATGAAGAGCAGCGACACTTCTATGAAGCTATGCAACAGCTTAAAAATCGCAGCAATATCATGCATAGCGTTTTTGCTGATGAGCTCAACAAAGCCCTTGACTATTATAAAAAAAATGAACCTGAAGCCCCACCGATAAACGAGAAAATCGATCCCAAAACGCTCACTTTAGTTCCTCCTGACGATCTGGAAAATGAGCTAGCCATCTCGGTGATTGTGTCAAAAGCCAATAGCCGAAACTCAGAATCACTTTGGAAGTTAAACCGCCGCTTGGCAGTGTTACGAGGTGGTAATGCGGTAAACGATGAAACCAACCCCTTTGCTCCAGCCATGGTCTGCGCGGCCTTGCATCAGGCAACACTCCAGTTAGGTGTGAGCGGCAAACCCCAAATACTGATTTATAAACAACTGGGTAAAGTGTTTGTCATCAGTTTTGCCAAGGAGCTGGACGCCTTGAATGCGCTTCTAGCCGAAAAGGGAATCCTACCCAACCTGCGATTTAGTATCAGCACAAAACCAGCACCATCTAAGCAGCTGGAAAACGCCCGAGACGGCAGCCCTCCTCAAACCGAAGCCCAGACCGATCCTGGCGGCCTAGTGCTTGACTCAGCCAGTAGCATCGCCCATCAGCAGAAACTGTACAGTGCTATCCGCAACCTGCAACTAGCCCAAAGTACGCGCACCGAAACCGCCAGCGGCGTAAGTTTTCGAGGGATATCAACTGACGGCACCGGCACCGATTCGTTCTCTGCGATGGATTATGCGCTAGCACTGACGGCGATCCAACAATCCAGAGCTATCCTATCCGCCGCCAACATGAACCGGCCGTTGGATATAGCAAAAATTGAAGAGCGACTATTTAGCCATTTAGCCAAGCACAGCAATGAGCTAGCTCGTCATAAAATGACTACCGATGACGCCAATACCGTCGATCTAGTCGGGATGATTTTCCGCTATATGCTGGACGACCCAGACTTACATGATACGGTTAAATCCCTGCTCAGCCACCTACATACGCCCTACTTAAAACTGGCCTTGATCGATAACACCTTCCTCGATGATTACCAGCATAGCGCTCGCCTATTACTGAACAATATGGCCGATCTAGGCAGTAAATGGGTCAAAAACAGTAATGATCGCAATGTACTACCCAAAATAAAATCCACTGTTGAACATATTCTGCAAAGCTTTGTTGAAGATACCAGCCTGTTTGACGAGTTATTAGACGATATATCTCGTTTTAAAGAGCATATTGAAAAACGCTCTCGAATGGTGGAAAAACGCAACACAGAATCCCTACTCGGCCAGGAAAAACTTGAGCTATCCAGGCAGCAAGCAACTAACGCTGTTAATCAGCGACTAGAGCAAGCGCATATTAACGACAAAGTTGCCGATTTGCTGCGCAAGCCTTGGGCTGATTTTCTCGCCTTTAATTTGCTGCGTCACGGCGAAGAAAGCCTTACCTGGCAATCAGCCCTAAAGGTGGTAGACGGTGTTGTTTGGAGCGTCCGCCCCACTACCGTCGCCAATAACAGAGACAACTTTCAACGCCATCAAACTGATTTGGAATTATCTGTGTCAGAGGGGCTGAGCACTATAGGCTACGCTCAAGATGCAGCCAAAGACCTATTAACCTCACTCAAGGCAGCGCAAGAACTTGCTTATCACAACCTGGGGATGAAAGTTCACGAAAGCCAAAATAATGTAGAGCTATCTGCCACCTCCATAAGGCAGCAAAAAACGCTTAAACCCCAACCAATAACACTGAGCCCTGAAGAGGCCAAAATCGCTAATATACTTAAAGATATCGCCTTTGGTACATGGTTTGAATTTGATCAAGACCAAGCCTCTGTTGCACTAAAACTAGCCTGGTTTAGCCGTATAACTTCGCACTATATGTTTGTGGATCAAGCTGGTGTTAAGCAAACCGTCGAAACACAAATCAACCTTATAAAAGGCATCTGTGCAGGCCGCATACGGATAGCCAAACTCAGCAAAAAAACCTTTATGGAACGTGCTCTGGAGGCAGTGCTGGAGCGATTAAAGCTAGCTCGTTAATCACCCAAGGTAACCCAAGCCCCCCTGACGCTAAAACGGGGGCAACTTGCGAATATCAGCCACTGCTTTTTCTAAATCGGCGTAGACCTCGCTAATATTCACCTTAATTCCCACCTCAGCTTTACGCGAAACCTGAGTAACCGGAAAGATAAACTCTTTTTCAAAACCCGGCACCTGTAAAGCCCGAGAGCGACCATATTTATCAATATAGACGACCCAGCTCAAACCCTGCTCTTCCTTAAGCAGCTCACCCAGCACCACGCCCATGGCTTGTAAATTCGGCACCTGATCGCTAGTGACTACCTGCTCATCTAACAAACGCTGCATCACAGCAATATCATTAGCCCTATTCCCGTTAAGCTGACGGCCAAAATTGCGACGCGACAAATCGTCGATACGCTCGCGCAGGTCACTCATAAACTTGAGATCGGTGACGGATATTTTCTCGGTACGCCACTCATCTGCCTGCAAAGAAGCAGGCAACAGGCATATCAAGACCAAACAAAACAATCTAGGAAGGTAACTCATCGAACTGTTCATCAGCTGACTCCTTAAGCAGTTTAGATTTAACCCGTTATCAATACCTAGTAAACAACACTCAGTAAAGCAATGTTGGACAATATAAGGGGAGTGTAATTCATCAATCAACGCAAACAAGCCCTTATATCAACTTTAATGAATAAATAGTTCCACAAATCTCTCATTCTGCTTGAGCTTAAAGAGGTCGGTCAGTACCATTAGCCCCCCTACATTTTAGCGGAGACGAGTAATGATTACGGGTAGTATGGTTGCTCTAGTAACCCCCATGACCATCAATGGTGATATTGATTGGCCAGCACTAAAAACCTTGGTCGATTTTCACCTCCAAGAAGGTACTCGTGCGATTGTCGCAGTGGGCACATCCGGCGAATCAGCGACTCTCAGTATGTCTGAGCACTGTATGGTCATCAAACACGTTGTCGACCAGGTTAACGGTCGAATCCCCGTCATTGCCGGCACCGGTGCCAACAGCACTGCAGAGGCGATAGAACTTACCGCGTCCGCCAAAGTCGCCGGGGCTGACGCCTGCCTATTAGTCACCCCCTACTACAACAAACCGACGCAAGAAGGCTTGTACCAATTTCACAAGTATATTGCCGAGCGGGTAGCCATCCCTCAAATTCTTTATAATGTACCAGGCCGTACCGCCTGTGATATGGCAAACGACACCGTAGTGCGCTTATCCTGCATCGACAATATCATCGGCATCAAAGACGCGACCGGTGATTTAAGCCGCTGTAAAGATCTCATTGAGCGCTGCGGCAATGATTTTGCTGTATATTCTGGTGACGACATCACATCAATGGGACTAATGCTACTAGGGGGCAAAGGCAATATATCGGTAACCGCTAATGTTGCTCCACGTTTAATGGCACAGTTATGCGAAGCAGCAATAGCGGGTGATAGCGTCTTGGCAAACAAAATCAATGATCAACTCATGCCCTTGCATCAAAACCTGTTTTTAGAGTCCAACCCTATTCCCGTTAAGTGGGCACTGCACGAGATGGGCATGATTACCGAAGGCATTCGCCTGCCGTTGACAGTGTTTTCAGCAGAGCACCGACCAGCGCTCAAACAAGCTATGCAACAATCAGGAATTATTGAATGAAGTTATTGTTAAAGTTGGTGATCGTCGCCGTTGTGCTGCTTAGCCTTAGTGCATGCAGCTGGCTGCTTGGTGATGATGGTACTTTTCGTGACCGTGGTAACGATTACCGCAAAGCCACCATCGAAGCTCCGCTAGAGCTACCTTCAGGTATGGATAGCGACTCTATGGATGATAGTTATGCTATCCCAACGATTAGCGACCGCACCAGCCTTGGCGATAAATTTGAGATTCCTAAACCGGAGCCTCTGGCAGAAGATATCGACCAAGATAGCGTGCGCATCAACTCCCTCGGCAATCAAACCTGGATTTTAACCGATGGCGCACCGGGCCAAATCTGGCCAAGACTTAGAGGGTTTCTCAGCTTAAATCAATTAGGCGTACAACGCGCTGATGCGGCTGCAGGAATCATTGAAACGACCTGGCTGCAACCTGCCGGTGAAGAAACTTTCCGCGAACGCTACCGTTTGCGTATAGAGCAAGGGGTGCAACGCGGTACCAGTGAAGTCTATGTTTTACAATCCGATACTCGCTCGGGCAGCGAAGACTGGCCTAGTGTATCGAACAATCCTGAACGCGAGCAAATCATGACCAAGGAGCTTGCGCAATACTTGGCTGACCGCTCAGCAGCCGTTGCTGTTTCTATGTTAGCCCAGCAAACTATTGATTCATCGGGGAAAATAACCCTTGAAGAAAGCAGCAATGCCGAAACCTTCATTAAATTAACTCTACCATTTTCCCGTGCCTGGGCCTCAGTAGGCTTAGCGCTAGAGAAATCCAAGTTCAAGGTAGATGACTTAGACCGTAGCGAGCAAGTTTACCGAGTACATTATCTTGATACTGTCGAAGCGGAGAAAAATAGCGGCTTCTTTTCTTGGTTGTTTAGCTGGGCAGATAGCGATAAAGACGCTGACGAACAAGGTATTGCCTACTATGTCCGGGTCAAAGAGATTGACGACAAGTCCGCCGCCATAACCATTGAGCGGCAGAGCGGCAAAACCATGGACAAAGTCGAGACCGAGCGCCTGCTAAAACTCCTGAAACGTCACATTACTTAGACACTATTAATGACACTGCAGTTTGCATCACTAGGTAGCGGCAGCCGCGGCAACGCTACCCTAATTAAATCCAGGCAAGCGTTGTTACTCATCGACTGCGGCTTTACCATCAAAGAAACTGAGCGCCGACTAGACATACTCGGACACAGTCCCAACGATATTAGCGCTATTCTAGTCACTCACGAGCACAGCGATCACATCAAGGGGGTTGGCCCCTTTGCTCGTAAACACCAACTCCCCATCTATGCCACACACGGCACAGCCCAATACCACGGCTTTACTAAATTACCATCACTAACCGCCATTAATATTCAACAACCATTCAACTTGGCCGACATAGAAATAACGCCGGTAGCCGTGCCCCATGACGCCCGCGAACCATGTCAATTTGTATTTCGCAGCGCGAAAAAAACGGTTGGCTTACTCACCGACCTTGGCAGTATCACCCCTCACGTCACTGAGCAGTACCGGGACTGTGATGCACTTATGCTAGAATGCAATCACTGCCTGCAAATGCTCTCAATGGGCCCATACCCACCTTCATTAAAAGCACGCGTCAGCGGGCAATGGGGACACTTGAATAACCAACAGGCGGCTAATTTTTTAGCTGAGATAAACACCGAACGTTTACAGCACCTCGTTATTTCGCATATCAGTGAAAAAAACAATACCGAAACTCTCGCCAGACAAGCCATCGCTGCCGTATACGGAGAAAGACCCTCGCTAATTCTGGCAGAGCAAAATAACGTATTAAACTGGATGACCGTGCAATAAAAAAGACGAAGCCTGAGGGCGTTCGCCTTTTTATCACGCAAAGCTATAGACTAATCAATCAAGCCATATTGATTTGATAATATATCGATAATTTCCGCTTTAGGGTTGTCTGACAATACAATTTTCTCACCGGTAATTTTTTCTGCGATACTAATATAAGTCGCTGAAACCTGCATCATCACTGACTCAGGCAGCGCATTATTACGCGCCAAAGCATAGCGCTCTTCCATCCGGTTTTTATCCAACAAAATATCCGGCTCTGGAAAATGGCTCAATAATAACTGCCGAAAACCCTCTTTAGAATTCTCTACAATCTCACCCTTTCTATACGCAGCACCATCCCATATCCTTGAAGAATCAGGCGTCCCCACTTCGTCCATGTAGATAAGTTTTTCTTTGCCTTGTTTATCTGTAACGTAACCAAACTCAAATTTAGTGTCGACAAAAATCTGGTCAAGCTTTGTCAGTGCATCACTGATCACAGCAAAGCCCTCTGATAACAATTGCTCGTAATAGGCAACATCATCAATCGACTTAAAGTTAAACGCAGCGATATTATTTACAATATCATCGCGCGTGATATTAACGTCATCAACTTCCGGCACACCGGGAATATCTTTCAATATACCTTTGGTGGACGGCGTTATTAGCAGCTCAGGCAGCCGCTGATCTTTGTTCAGACCGTCAGCTATATGAATACCACAAAACTCACGCTCACCCTTATTATAGGCGCGCCACATAGAGCCTGTTATATATTGACGTGCAATTGCCTCAATCATCACCGGTCTGGCTTTTTGTACAATCCATACCAAAGGATGTGGGATATCAAGGATATGACTATCAGCCAAACCTTGCTCACGAAATAATTTAAACCAGTGATTGGAAATGGCATTCAAAGCCGCACCCTTGCCAGGAACACCCTGCATACCGCCTTCACCGTGCCAGATGCACTCAAACGCAGAGATACGGTCGCTGATCACCATAATAGCGAGGTCAGCATCAGCGGCCACGTCGTAGCCCTTTTCTTTAATTAAACGGCTACTATCAGCCTTAGTTAACCAATAAACGGAGCGTACTTTACCACTATGAATAGCCTGCTCAGTACGAATGGGAAGATCATTATTAACTGCTAATACCTTATCGGCAAGACTCATGGCTAATGTCCTGTTTCTAATTTATAGAAAACGTAATTTATAAAGTGCAACGTTAAAAAGCGTTTCAAAAACCCATGCTAGATGATGAGTTCATAAGGAATGATACTGCGAATAAAAGGAGATTTTACCAGAAATGACGTAGTACGCCAGCATTCCTTAGTAGCCGAGCGCTGATTATTAATTCAGCACTAGCTAAGCCGCGGGTAAGATCAACACTACTCCGTAGTTGTTGCAAACATGGCCAGCTGAATCGCCTCAACGATGGCTTTATTCGCGGCGGGAAATTGGTAGTCAGATAATTGCCCAGCAGTTACCCAGCGAACTGCCTGTCCCTCTTTGCCCTGCGCCTCACCCTCAAAACCATCCACCCAGTAAACATCGAGCAGCACGACCTTGTCGCTATAGTCATGCTTGATTTCAACCAGCGGTCTTAAGCCTGTTAACTGGATCCCAAGCTCCTCAAACAACTCGCGCTTCAGCGCCTGTTCGACGGTTTCAGCGTTTTCCAACTTCCCCCCAGGAAACTCCCACAACCCTCCCTGATGAACATCATCAGGGCGCAAAGCGATTAAAATACGCTGCTGAGCATCAGTAATGACACCCACGGCAACGTGAATTAACTGATTAGGGGAAGCTACCACGGTATCAGCTGCGATAATCGGCATTGATACGAACATACTCATCAGAAAGATCCGTAGTCCACACCGTTGCACAAGCATCGCCGCGATCAAGGTTTATCCCGATAGTGATTTCTTCTGCAGCCATCGCTGCAACGCCCTGCTCTTCAGTATAAGTCGCAGCACGGCAGCCATTTTCAGCAATTAATACATCATTGATATGAATACTGACTCGATTAACATCTAGCCGCTCCAAGCCTGCTCTGCCAATAGCGGCCAGCAAACGCCCCCAGTTCGGGTCGCTGGCAAATAACGCCGTCTTCACTAAAGGCGACTCTGCCACAGTGTAAGCCACTTTGAGGCACTCATCCTCTGCTACACCACCATTAACCACTACACTGACAAATTTATTCGCACCCTCGCCATCACGTACTAAACCCTGCGCCAACTCAATAAAAACAGTACAAATAGCATCGAGTAAAAGTACATACAGCGGATCATCGGTGGCAGTGACTTTGGCTAAAGTTGTTTTAGCGGTAGCCACTAACATACAGGCATCGTTAGTCGAGGTATCGCCATCAATGGTGATTCGATTAAAGGATTGGTTAACTGCCGTTTGAATCATATTCTCAAGCAGAGACTGATCAATAGCTGCATCGGTCGCAACATAGCCCAGCATAGTGGCCATATTAGGCTTAATCATCCCAGCCCCTTTGGCGATCCCTGTCACGCTAATGGTTTCGCCCTGATATTCAAACTGTAGCGACGCTCCTTTCGGGCGCGTATCTGTAGTCATAATACCTGTTGCTGCAATTGCCCAGTTATCATCGCTCAATGCGCCAATCGCTGTGGGTAAAGCTGCGTAAATTTTTTCTACCGGCAATGGCTCGCCAATAACCCCAGTAGAAAACGGTATGATCGCTTCCGGTGTTATTTTCTGCAGTGTCGCTAAAGCCTTACAACTGGTGATACAGTTTGCCAAACCTGACTCGCCAGTACCAGCATTGGCATTACCGGTGTTAACCATAAAATAGCGCGGTGGATGCTGACCAAGATGCCGTTTGGCTATTTGAACGGGCGCTGCACAGAACGCGTTCTTAGTAAACACCCCTGCTACCGAAGCCCCTTCGCATATTTCCATCACAACCAAATCGACACGACCAACTTTTTTAATCCCTGCCGAAGCGGTGCCCAAACGAAAACCATTGATCGGATTTAACGTCGGAAGCTTGCCTTCACCTACTGCCATTTTACATCTCTTCTGTATGTTTTAGTGAGTAACAAGGTATACCTTTGTATCTGCCTTGGAGCCGACACTGACCACCTTATCTATTCAAGATAGCTTACCGTGGCATTGTTTAAACTTTTTCCCCGAACCGCAAGGACAATCTTCATTGCGCCCCACTTTTCTGCCTTCACGCACAAAGGGCTCTGCTGACTGCTCAGAAACTTCCGCTGAATCATCAGCCTCATCCATCACCGAAGCATCAGCATGTTTAAACTCCATTGGCTTGTTGGCTTGCGCCTCACGACGCTGCTGTTCTAATAGCTCAAGCTCGTCTTCACGCTGAACCCGCACATTTGACAAAAACCGCACCACATCATGTTTCAAACTATCCAGCATGGACTGAAACAAATTGAACGCTTCACGCTTATATTCCTGTTTCGGATTTTTCTGAGCATAGGCACGTAAATGAATACCCTGACGCAGGTGGTCCATGGTAGCAAGGTGTTCTTTCCAGAGGTTATCCAATACTTGTAGCATAATATGCTTTTCAAGTTTACGAATATCAGGGCCAACTTCTTCGGCCTTGGCTTCATAGACTGCCGTTAACTCGGCAATAATTTTTGCCTTCAGCAACTCTTCGTGTAAATTTTCATCCTGATCCAGCCATTCTTGGATTGGCAGATCAGCAGCAAACTCTGACGCTAAACGAGATTCTAAACCGGCGATATCCCACTGCTCCTCCAAACTCTGCGGTGGAATATGCTCATTAATCACCGAGCTAATAACATCTACACGGATATCATCTATCGTGTCTTTAATATCCTCGGATTCAAGCAAATCACGTCGCTGCTGATAAACAACCTGGCGCTGATCGTTGGCAACATCATCGTATTCCAATAACTGTTTGCGAATATCGAAGTTGCGACCTTCAACTTTGCGCTGCGCCTTCTCAATCGAGTTGGAGACCATCTTGTGCTCAATCGCCTCACCCTTCTCCATACCCAAGGCTTTCATAAAGTTGCGAATGCGCTCAGAAGCAAAAATACGCATTAAGTTATCTTCCATGGACAGATAAAAACGCGTCATACCCTCATCACCCTGGCGGCCAGCACGGCCACGCAGCTGATTATCTATACGGCGAGATTCATGTCGCTCTGTACCAATAATATGCAAGCCGCCTGATGCCAACACTGCATCATGGCGTTGCTTCCACGCTTCACGCAGCGCTTTGATTTGAGCTTCATCCGGGTTATCCAGCGCGGCAATTTCAACATCGACATTACCACCCAAAACAATGTCTGTGCCTCGGCCAGCCATATTAGTAGCAATCGTCACCACACCTGGCCGGCCTGCTTGCGCTACAATTTCCGCCTCATTGGCATGAAACTTGGCGTTGAGCACTTTATGCTCAATCTTGGCTTTTTTAAAGCGCTTGGATAGTTCCTCTGAAGTTTCAATTGAAGCTGTCCCTACCAAAACTGGGGCGCCTTTAGCCGTGATGTGATTTACATCAACAACAATGGCATCGTATTTTTCATCCTTAGTTAAGTACACCAAGTCATTTAAATCTTTTCTACGCAACGGTACGTTGGTGGGCATAACCACCACATCCAAACCGTAGATTTGACGAAACTCAAAAGCCTCAGTATCAGCAGTACCAGTCATACCTGATAATTTATTAAATAGACGGAAATAATTTTGGAAGGTGGTAGAAGCAAGAGTCTGACTCTCGGCCTGAATAGTCACACCCTCTTTAGCCTCAATCGCCTGGTGCAAACCCTCCGATAAACGGCGACCGGGCATAGTGCGACCGGTATGCTCATCAATCAATACGACTTGGTTATCCTGAATAATGTACTCCACATCTTTATGGAATAGCTTGTGCGCGCGCAAACCCGAATAGAAATGCTGCAGCATCGACAAATTAGACGCCGAATATAAGCTTTCACCTTCATTCAACATGCCTGCCTCGGCCAACAGCTCCTCTACATACAGATGCCCCTGTTCGGTCAATTCAATTTGTCTGGCTTTTTCATCAATAGTAAAATGACCTTCATTATCCTCTGTTTGTAGCTGTAATTTCGAAACCATCGCATTGATACGGCGATACATTTCAGAGCTGTCTTCTGCTGGCCCAGAAATAATCAGTGGCGTCCTAGCCTCATCAATTAAAATAGAATCGACCTCATCCACAATGGCAAAATTTAGTTCGCGCTGGAACCGCTCTTCAAGCGTGAACGCCATATTATCGCGCAGATAATCAAAACCAAATTCGTTATTAGTGCCGTAGGTAACATCACACGCATAAGCGTGGCGCTTAGTCGCGGAGTCTTGCCCAGAAAGCACAACACCCACACTAAGCCCCAAAAACTCATAAACAGGCCTCATCCAGTTAGCATCACGTTGCGCTAAATAATCATTCACCGTTACAACAAAAGCACCCTTACCACTCAATGCATTCAAATACACCGGCAGAGTTGCCACTAAAGTTTTACCTTCACCAGTGCGCATCTCAGCAATCCGCCCCTGATGCAGGGTGATACCACCCATCATCTGCACATCAAAGTGACGTAAACCCAGGGTTCTTTTGCCGGCCTCCCTAACCACAGCAAAGGCTTCTGGCAAGAGCTGATCAAGACTCTCGCCCTGCCCTAGACGAGATTTGAATTCGCTCGTTTTAGCGCGTAAGTCTTCATCGCTCAGAGCAGCAATAGCGTCTTCAAAATCATTGATAGTCTGGACAATTTTGCCCATACGTTTAATTTCACGGTCATTTTTACTACCGAAAATTTTCTTAGCGATATTTCCCAACATAATTAGTAACTACTGTCTTGGATGTTATTGTTGAACAAAGATGATTGGTGGGTGACTACAAATCACCGAGAACAAGGCTTAGAACTAGGGGGGTTCACCGACTGGCGCGATGAATATAACTGGCAGGGTCAACAGGTCGACCATGCTTGTAAACCTCAAAATGAACATGCGGACCAGTGGAGCGACCACTAGTACCCATCAAAGAAATAACCTGACCTTTTTTAACGATATCGCCAACCACCACCTTGTTTTCAAGATTATGGGCATAACGGGTCATATACCCGCCGCCGTGATTGATTTCAACCATCTGGCCATAACCGTAGCGTTCACCTGCCCAAGTCACAACCCCAGAAGCCACGGCGATGATATCGGAGCCCAACTTTCCGGCAAAATCGACCCCTTTATGCATAGCTAAACGGCCATTAAAAGGGTCGGTACGAGTGCCGAAACGAGAAGACATCCAGCCTTTTTTAATCGGCCTACCGGTCAGAAAAACTTCATCTTCAATCTTTCGATTAGCCAATAATGTTTCCAGTACACCTAACTGCTGCTCGCGATTATCAACGCGCTCAACCAGCTCATCGATAGCACCAACAAAACTAGGGTTAGTGTAAACACTCTCAGCCTCGGTTGCTTCAGGACCACCAAGTGCCGGTAACTGACTAAAGTCGAATTCGCCTTGATCAAGCTTGGCCACCGTAGTCATTCGCTCACCCAAAGCATCTAAGCGCACTAAACGCGCCTGTAGCTCAGCTAAACGCAGAGTCAATGCCTGCATGTGCTGATCAGTATGCTCTTTAGCTTCGGTAACTCGCTGCTGCTGCTTGAATGCCTGTTGTTTTATCGCTGAAAGAGCTTGAGAATCAAGTATTTCACCTTCGCTATTATTAACTGAATAGCCAATAATAGCGCCGACCCCGAGAGGGGCTCCCAGCAGGCACAAAGATAATAATGTACGGGTCCACACGCCCAGAGATAACGATCTCGATTGGCCGTGCTTACCACTAATGATGATGACTTTCATAAAAGGTTTCAGCTGATCTTAGATAGATAACTAATTCTGATTTATACAACTGTCAAATATGGCATATAAATCAAGCTATTACCAATAATAAGCCACATCACTTGGTGAGGCAGTTCATTTTTTGAACAAAAAAACCACCTCTACATGACTGCTTTACGCTAAAGCAACCGGTGACATATAGGAAATTGGCGCTTTCGCCTTATCTTCAAAGGTAACGACCTCCCAAGCCTCAGTATCGGCAATCAGCGCACGCAGAGAAGCATTGTTCAGCGCATGGCCTGATTTATGTGCCTTAAATTCGCCAATTAAACTATTACCCAATAAATAAAGATCGCCGATAGCATCTAATACTTTATGTTTAACAAATTCATCTTCATAGCGCAGGCCATCTTCGTTAAGGATCCTGTATTCGTCGACGACTATCGCATTATGCACACTACCACCCTGAGCCAAGCCCTGAGATCGCAGATACTCAAACTCATGCATAAAACCAAAGGTTCTCGCGCGACTAACCTCTTTAACAAATGACGTACTGGAGAAGTCCAAAGCCGCTTCACCGGTGCGATCACGAAATACTGGGTGATCAAAATCAATGGTAAAGGAAACCTTAAAACCATCAAAGGGTAGAAAGCTTGCGACTTTATCACCGCTAGTCACAGTGACCGGGCGCTTGATACGAATAAACTGCTTGGCCTTATCCTGCTCGGCAATACCCGCCGACTGGATCAAAAACACAAAGGGACCAGCACTTCCGTCCATGATGGGTACTTCGGCAGCGCTAAGCTCAACAAAAGCATTATCGATGCCCAATCCCGCCATTGCTGACAGCAGATGCTCCACTGTAGAAACCCGCACATCCCCCTTCATTAAGGTTGTAGACAGCGTGGTATCACCCACATTTTCTGCCCGCGCAGGAATTTCAACCATCGGATCAAGGTCAGTACGACGGAAAACAATCCCGTTATCCACTGGCGCCGGCAACAAAGTCAGATAGACTTTTTCACCTGAATGAAGCCCCACTCCAGTGGCACGGATCGCGTTGCGTAGTGTACGTTGTTTAATCATTGCTATTCTTCATAGTTGTCTTGTTCAATTAACACCCTGTAAATTGTAAGCCGAGCGTTAATGGCTAGCCCTGCTCGTGCCTTCCCCGTATAACGTTAACGGCCAAGCTATCACCACAAAAAGCATAGCAGCAACGTATAACTGCTCTTGCGGCATATCTCATTTAGAGTAAGTACAAAAGGGTCCTAGATCTGAAGTGCGAATACTAACAGAGAACCCTTATATCACCAAACCTCTAAATCCATTACGCAGAGTCAAAAAATCCAATAAAACTCCCATAAAGCGCGCATAAAATATCGCTTTAATCTGCCTGACGACGTAAAAATGCTGGAATATCTAAATATTCCATATCTTTATCACCAGCGGTTGCCAAGGTTGCCGCTGTCGAACGACTCGCCGCAGACTGCGCGTTATTACGCATTACTGTAGGTCGATCAAGGTTTCTGTAGTCTGGGTTATTAACGTCTGCCACTTTATTTTCAACAACTTTCAGCGGAACCTCGATGACTTCCCCACCCAAACCAGTGGCTACAACAGTAACCCGCAGCTCATCGGCCATGTCAGGATCAATAACGGTACCCACAACAACTGTGGCGTTATCAGAAGCAAACTCTTCGACGGTGTCACCCACTTCAGCAAACTCACCCAGGGTTAGATCCAGACCAGCGGTAATATTAACCAAAATACCGCGAGCACCCTGCAAGTTGATATCATCCAACAGTGGACTACGGATGGCAGCTTCTGCCGCTTCACGAGCACGGTTCTCACCGCGAGCACGACCAGTACCCATCATCGCCATACCCATTTCAGACATCACTGTACGCACATCTGCAAAATCGACGTTGATCATGCCTGGACGGATAATCAAATCGGCTATTCCCTGCACCGCACCTAATAAAACATCATTGGCAGTTTTGAACGCTTCTAATAAAGACGCGCCTTTACCTAAAACGTTCAATAATTTCTCGTTAGGGATAGTAATCAACGAGTCAACATGCAGCTGTAGCTCTTTAATGCCGTCCTCGGCAATCAACATCCGCTTTTTTCCTTCAAAGGGAAATGGCTTGGTAACTACTGCAACCGTCAAAATTCCCATTTCTTTAGCCACTTCCGCCACAACAGGTGCCGCACCCGTTCCAGTGCCGCCACCCATGCCTGCGGTAATAAATACCATATCAGCACCTTGTAAAGCCTCGGCGATACGGTCACGATCTTCCATCGCTGATTGGCGACCTACTTCAGGATTAGCACCAGCACCTAAACCTTTAGTAATTGTGTTGCCAAGTTGCAGCACTGTAATTGAATGAATATCGGTCAAAGCCTGCGCATCCGTATTGGCACAAATAAAATCTACGCCATCTACATTGCTGGCGATCATGTGCTTAACCGCATTACCGCCGCCGCCGCCAACACCGACAACTTTGATTACTGCATTTTTTGGCACGTTATCAACTAGCTCAAACATAGGTCTCTCCCTTTGGGTTTCATTGCTTTTGTCAATATTATTGACGCCAGCGGTTTCACATTTAAAATTAAAAATCGATTAAAAATTATTTTGGATCCATTCTTTTGCACGTCTAAAAGCACTCGTCGGCTGCTGCGACTTGGAGCCTTTAACAACCGCACCACGGTGTTGTTTTAAACCATATAACAACAGCCCTACACCAGTGGAGTAAATCGGATTACGAACTATGTCCGTCAACCCGGCAATATTTTGTGGCGTACCTATACGAACTGGCGTATGAAAAATCTCTTCCGCCAGCTCTACCACGCCTTCCATCTTTGCAGTACCACCTGTTAATACAATACCCGCAGCAATCATGTCTTCATAACCGCTACGACGTAACTCTGCCTGCACCAAAGTAAACAGCTCGTCGTACCTTGGCTCGACCACCTCAGCCAAAGCCTGTCGAGATAAATCTCGTGGTGGCCTATCACCCACGCTGGGTACTTTTATAGTTTCATCAGCACCGGCTAACTGGGTTAAGGCACAGGCATATTTTATTTTGATTTCTTCTGCATGCTGGGTCGGTGTTCTCAGCGCCATAGCAATATCGTTTGTCACCTGATCCCCAGCAATAGGGATAACCCCCGTATGACGAATTGCCCCTTCGGTAAAGATAGCAATATCGGTAGTACCACCACCAATATCCACAATACAAACACCCAACTCACGCTCATCGTCAGTAAGCACTGCATAACTGGATGCCAGCTGCTCTAGGATAATATCTTCCACTTCCAGCCCGCAGCGCCGAATACATTTCTCAATATTTTGCGCTGCGTTTACCGCACAAGTCACCAGGTGTACCTTTGCCTCCAGTCGCACACCAGACATTCCCAAAGGCTCTTTAATACCCTCTTGAGTATCGATGACATATTCTTGCGGCAATATATGCAGCACTTTTTGGTCCGCGGGTATCGCAACCGCTTGTGCGGCATCTATCACCCGTTCTAAATCTAACGCGTAAACCTCCCGATCTCGTATCGCCACGATACCGTGAGAGTTCAAACTACGAATATGGCTGCCTGCAATTCCCGCATACACCGAATGAATCTGGCAACCAGCCATTAGCTCGGCCTCTTCAATCGCACGTTGGATCGATTGCACAGTGGATTCAATATTCACCACCACGCCTTTCTTCAATCCCCGTGATGGATGCGAACCAATGCCGACGATTTCCAAGCCGCCTTCCGGAGTAATTGCGCCTACGATAGCCACAACTTTCGAGGTACCAATATCAAGACCGACAATCATTTTATTGTCTGCTGCGCTGCCCATCTGTGAACATCCCCCGTTTAACTTGCTTTGTTAATTGCATTTAAATATGCCTCTATGCCGCAATTTATTAAGACTTCTGCTGCCGCCACGCTACCGAAAAGCCATTGCCGTAACGCATATCTATAGTTTTGATGCTGGCAAAATCTGCCGCCAACCCCAAGTCATAAACCGAGATCAACCGCGTTAGTTTTTCTGCTACTTCGGTATGACCTAAAACCACTTCTACTTCATTGCTCAGCAACAACGACCAGTTACCACGACCATCCAAGCCGAGCTGTTTTAAGGCCATACCTCTTGGCGCTAACATTGCAGAAAACTCTCTGAAATGTGTCATAACCTGTACCGCATTGCGTTTAGGTCCATACAATTGTGGCAACCCATCAATCTCTGCAAAACCAGTCTCCGGCTTAAATAATTCACCTCTATTATTGAGATAACTATTCATACCCCATTGGGCAATTGGCGTTTGCTCTACTACCGTAATAATAATCTCATCAGGCCAATTACGTTCTATTGATACATCAAAAATCCATGGCTGCTGAATCAGTTTTTCTCGTACCGCTGCCAAGTTAAGCATGACAAAACCGGCATCGAGAAAAGCTTCGACATCTCGTTCTACAACTTGTTTTCCTACCCGCTTAAAATCGCCCTTTACAACTACGCGGCTCACTGGCTGTGACAAAACCTGACTCGTCACCTGATAAATCCCTGTACACACCATGATCAACAACAACACCAAACAAACGGGGATCAAACCACCCCAATTAACGCTGCGCGAGGGCTTAGGTTGCTGCCGACTAGCCCCTCGCGTTTGATTAATTTTTTTGCTTGCTTTAAATAATGCCATTAGCTTATTCGCTATCACTCGTTTTAGTTAACAGCCTGCCGCAGCAGTATTAAGACTCAACCGTAAAATCTCCACGACCAACTGATCAAAGCTCACACCTGCAGCTTTCGCCGCCATCGGCACTAAACTGTGGCTGGTCATGCCCGGCACTGTATTTACTTCCAACAAGTAGAGCTTGCCTTGCTCATCCTGCATAAAATCAACTCGCCCCCAACCACTACAACCCAAGCTATGAAAAGCTGCCAAGGCGAGGGTTTTTAATTCTTGTTCTTTTTCCTCATCCAAGCCACAGGGGCATATATAACGCGTGTCATCAGCAATATATTTAGCATCAAAATCATAAAAACCATGATCTGTTTCCAACCGAATAACTGGTAAAGCCTCGGCACCTAATATAGCGACTGTAAATTCGGCACCTTGTATCCACTGCTCCACCATCACAGCACATTGATATTGACTGGCGAGTTCATAAGCCTGTTGTAACTGTGCGGCACTGGTAGCTATAGACATACCAATACTTGAACCTTCCCGTGCAGGCTTGACAATAACCTTGCCCCACCGCTGAATAATTCCAGCCCAGTCGCTATCAACACTAAGCTCTGCAAACTGCGGCGATGGCAGTTTCATTCCCTGCCAAATATATTTGCAGCGCACTTTATCCATGGCCAGGGCTGATGCCATTACTCCACTGCCAGTATAAGAAACACCAAGCTGCTTCAAGGTTCCCTGCATCGTCCCATCCTCACCGTCACCGCCGTGCAAGGCGATAAAGCAGTGCTGATAATTATTTCGCAATTGATCCAACCAACCTCTATCTGCTGTATCAATAGCTACCGCATCGATATTCTGGGCCTGCAATGCTTTAACCACGGCCCCACCACTTTGCAGTGAAATCTCTCTCTCCGCCGAACAGCCACCTAGCAGCACCGCCACTGGCGTATTTAACTGCCCCAGCCATTGCCGGTTTGTATTCACCACAGTACTCATCAACCTTTTACCTTGCTTGCTATCAATATTGCTTTTATTACTGCCTTAGCGCTCATGCTAATTTTCCCGCTGCCAAAGTGGCGGCAATACCACCAACATTACCGGCACCTTGAGTCAACACAACATCACCTGGCCGCATTACATCTTTTAATACATCCGCTATGGTTGCTATATCTTCAACAAAAATCGGATCCACTTGGCCGCGGTTTCGGATACTACGACTTAAGCTACGACCATCCGCCCCCGTAATTGGCTCCTCTCCTGCCGAATAAACCTCCAGCAATAACAGGCTATCGACTGTAGATAGAACACGGACAAAATCCTCATAGAGATCTTTAGTCCTGCTGTAACGATGAGGCTGATAAACCATCAATAAGCGGCGCTCTGGCCAAGCTTGCCTGGCTGCAGAAATAGTTGCAGCAACCTCTGTAGGATGATGGCCATAATCATCCACAAGTAATACGCTACCGCCTTCAATCTCATAATCTCCATGCACTTGAAAACGGCGACCAACGCCTTCAAATTTTTTCAAGCCACGCTGAATAGCAGCGTCATCAATACCCTCATCACTTGCCACCGCAATCGCGGCTGTTGCATTCAGTACATTGTGATCGCCCGGCATATTGATGGTAACGTCAATCGGCGCCATGCCACTGGGACGCACCACCGTAAAGGATGTACTCAGACTGGCTTTGTTTATATTTTTAATAGAAAAATCAGCGTCTTCACTAAAGCCGTAAGTCAAAATAGCACGGCCTATAGCCGGTATTAGTTCACGAATTACATCGTCATCGATACACATCACCGCCATACCATAAAATGGCAGGTTGTGTAAAAACTCAACGAAGGTTTTCTTTAATCGTCCAAAGTCACCACCATAAGTCGCCATATGATCGGCTTCTATATTAGTAACCACTGAAACCATTGGCTGCAGATGTAAAAAAGAAGCATCACTTTCATCCGCTTCAGCTACCAAAAAACGGCTCTCACCTAATCGCGCATTTGTACCCGCACTATTTAACAAACCTCCAATCACAAAAGTTGGGTCTAAACCAGCCTCGGCAAAAACAGAGGCAATTAAACTAGTCGTCGTGGTTTTACCATGGGTGCCTGCTACCGCAATACCGTGACGATAACGCATCAACTCAGCTAACATTTCAGCTCTTGGAACAATGGGGATACGGAATGCCTGCGCAGCAGTAATTTCGGGATTATCACTTTTTACCGCAGTTGAGCTAACAACCACATCAACCCCGGTAATATGACTTTCAGCATGACCGATAAACACCGTGGCACCCATATCTTTCAGCCGTAGCGTAACTTTAGATGCTTGCATATCGGAGCCAGAGATGGCGTAACCCATATTTAATAACACTTCTGCAATGCCGCACATACCCGCACCACCGATACCAACAAAGTGTATTTTTTTAATTCTGCGCATTTCAGGCACAATAAATGCCGAAACCGGCTCCAGATTACGACTCACCACAAGCCACCTCCATGCATGTTGCGGCAACTTGTTCGGCCGCATCAACTTTAGCAAGGGCTCTTGCCGCGATCGACATTGTTAATAAATACTGACGATCGCTCGCCAATTCACTCAGCTGTGCAGAGAGCGCCGCCGGTGTTAATAATTGCTGAGGCAGCATAAGGCCAGCATTGTTTTCAACCAGCCAACGTGCATTCTCGGTTTGATGATCATCGATAGCATGAGGTAGCGGTACCAACACCGAAGCCACCCCGGCAGCAGTCAATTCTGCCACGGTCAAAGCGCCTGCTCGGCATAACACCACATCGGCCCATTCATAGGCTGCAGCCATGTCGTCAATAAACGCATCAACTCGGGCCTTAAGCCCCAGTTGCTGATAGGTTTCATTCACGATTTCATCATGTGCTTTACCAGTTTGATGCCAAATCTCTGGACGCTGCTCTGCACTCATAGCACAGACGCCATAGGGTACAACGTCATTAATCGGTTTGGATCCAAGACTGCCACCCAGCACCAATAAATGCAGAGCACCTGAACGATGACCGAGGCGTTGCTCTGGACTCGCTAGCTGCGCAATCGCAGCTCTAACCGGATTGCCAATATAACGGGATTTCCTATTACCTAATTCAATCGGATAACCTAATAATATTTTATCGGCCAACTTCGCCAATAAGCGATTGGTTGTGCCAGCTACTGCATTTTGCTCATGGATCACCAATGGCCGACGGCTTAACCAAGCCGCCAAACCACCAGGGCCAGAAACAAACCCTCCCATGCCTAAAATACAAACAGGCTTTAGCGTAGCGATTAACTTTATCGATGCGTATACCGCGCCGAATAATTGGAACAGGGAGCTGACAATAGTCACCACATTCTTTCCACGTAAACCCGACACCTTAATCATGTGCAGAGGTATATTCGCCGCAGGCACTAAATGAGACTCGATGCCTTGACGAGTTCCCAGCCACTCCACATTAATACCTTGAGCACGCAAACACTCGGCAGCTGCTAAAGCAGGAAATACATGGCCACCTGTACCACCAGCCATAATTAATACCGTGCGGGATGAAGAATCCGTCATTGACCCCGCCCCCCGCTCATAGCACCCAACTCTTCGAGAGCTGATGTTTCGCGCTTAGCTGTCTTTTTCTTCGCAGTTTTTGCTGGGCTATTTTTTGTACCGTGTAGCAACTCGTAGGACTCAGCATTGATCCGCAACACCACCGCTAATAATGCACAGCAGACAATTAAACTACTGCCGCCATAACTCAGGAAAGGTAAAGTCAGCCCCTTAGTGGGTAATAAGCCTGTATTAACACCGATATTGATAAATACCTGCCCACTCAGCATCAAGGCGATACCATAAGCAATATAAGCACCAAATAACTGACCAAGTTTTTCGGCAGTGCGACCTGCTTGTAAAATACGAACCACTAACAGTGCAAACAAACCAATCAACACCATCGCACCCACAAAACCAAATTCCTCAGCATAAATAGCAAACACGAAATCAGTATGAGACTCAGGTAAATAAAACAATTTCTGAATGCTATTACCCAAACCGACACCAAACCATTCACCACGGCCAAAGGCGATCAGCGACTGCGTAAGTTGGTAACCTGAATTAAACTGGTCGGCCCAAGGATCAGTAAAGGCCGTTAAACGCTGCATGCGATAAGGCTCACTAACCACCAAAATAACCAGTGCCGCCAGTGCCGCCAAAATCACCAAACAAAACTGCCACAGGCGAACCCCTGCCAAAAATATCATCCCAAAGGCCGTACCAAGGGTTACCACTGTGGCACCAAAATCTGGCTCCAGCATTAATAGCAATGTTACTAAAAACAACACTGCCATGGGCTTAACAAACCCCCTCCACTGCTCTCTTACTTCGCCTTGACGCCGCACCAGGTATCCCGCTAAATAAATAATCACACACACTTTTGCTAATTCTGAAGATTGTAGCGTTAGCGGTCCTAGAGATAACCAACGACGACTACCATTAACCTCGCGCCCGACTCCTGGTATCAATACAAGCAATAACAAACCTAAACCGACCAACAACCAAAACCAATCCGTGCGCTGCCAAAAGCTCATGGGGATGCGGTACACCACCAAACACCCAACCAGAGCCAGGCTTAAGTGAAATAGATAACGCAGCACATGAAAAAAGGGGCTACCGTACTTTTCTGCTGCGAACTCGATAGAAGCCGAACTCATCGCGATAAAACCAATGACAATCAAAGCCAAGCCACAGCCGACCAATACTTGATCAAAGTGACGAAGCGGCATCGACATTAGAGCGGCTGGTTTCTTCCTCGTTACCGCACCCATTAGGCAACCCCTCTATTGATTAGAGCGGTTGCCGCCTGGCAGAAACTTTCACCACGGTGCTGATAATTCTCAAACATATCAAAACTGGCACAGGCAGGGGATAACAGTACTACATCACCCGTTACACTCTGTGCCGCCGCCATCTCAACCGCCTGCTGCATTGTATTCGCGCGCACGGTGACCACATCAGAGCCACATAATTGTGCTAATTGTTGTGCTGACTCACCAATCAATACCACCGATCTCACATGCTTACGCAACACGTCCAACAGAGGAGAAAAATCTGCTCCCTTGGCAACACCACCAGCAATCAAAACTATCTTATTGGCACCATCAACCAAACCGTGAATAGCAGCAATAGCCGCACCAACATTGGTACCTTTGGAGTCGTTATAAAATCTCACCCCATTTAACTCACCGACAAACTGGCAGCGATGTGATAAACCACTAAACGCTTGCAGCGCTTCAAGCATCGGCGCCATTTCCAAACCGGCTGAATGCCCTAAGGCTAGTGCTGCCAGTGCATTTTCAATATTGTGTCGACCAACGATTTTTAGCTGGCTGACCGGTAGTAGTACGTCAAAACGGTAAGCAAGATACTCAACCCCCGCTTCAACCAACAAACCAAAATCATTGAAGCCGGGCCGATCTAAACCGAAAGTGACAACGCTAACACCTTCCGCTAACAGAGGACGCGTCAATGGGTCAGCGCGGTTGACGACAACCTTATTACAGCCACGGAAAATTCTGTGCTTGGCTTGATGGTAAGCCAACAAGTTAGGATATCGATCCATGTGGTCGGCACTGATATTAAGCACTGTCACCACATCTAGATTTAAATTACCCGCCCGCTCCAATTGAAAGCTAGAGAGCTCTAATATATATAAATCGGGAGTAGTTTCTTTTAGCAAATCCAGTACCGGCGTGCCGATATTGCCGCCAACTGCAACACGCTTGCCAGCTCGTGCGGCCATTTCACCTAACAGCGTCGTCACAGTTGATTTACCATTAGCACCGGTAATACCAATAATCGGTGCTGTCACCTCGGCACAGAATAAATCGATATCCCCACACACGGGCACCCCCGCTGCCATCGCTTTGGCAATCGCCGGCTCATCAAGGGCGACACCCGGGCTGACGATCAATTGTGCAGCTCCCGCTAAAGCCTCATCAGAAATAACACCTAGGCTTAGCTGCACAGCGGGAAATTCCGCTTTAAATTCTGCCAAGCCAGGTGGGTTGTCTCTGCTATCAACCACCGAAAAAACCTGCTTTTTACTCGCCAAATAACGGGCACAGGAAAGCCCGGTCAAACCGAGCCCCACTATAACTTGCCTGTTATCTGTCGCTATTAATTGCACGCTTTCACTCTTCTCAATCGTTTAACGAAGTTTTAATGTAGCCAAACCAATCAATACCAGCATCACCGTAATAATCCAAAACCGCACGATGACGCGTGGCTCTGGCCAGCCTTTCAATTCAAAATGATGGTGAATCGGTGCCATCCGGAAAATTCTTCTGCCCGTTAACTTAAACGAAGCTACCTGTAAAATAACCGATACAGTTTCCAGTACAAAAATTCCACCCATAATAAAAAAGACGATTTCGTGCCGTACGATTACCGCAACTGTACCCAGTGCAGCGCCCAGCGCCAGCGCGCCAACATCACCCATAAAAATTTGTGCGGGGTAGGTGTTAAACCATAAAAAACCAAGCCCGGCGCCCGCTAAAGCGGTGCAAAACACCACCAACTCCCCAGCACCTTCTATGTAAGGAATAATCAAGTAATTAGCAAAAGTAACATTGCCGACCAAGTAAGCAATAAGACCCAGTGCAGCACCAACCATGACGCTAGGCATAATCGCCAAGCCATCTAAACCATCGGTTAAATTAACTGCATTGCTAGCACCGACGATGACGAAGTAACTTAAAACGATGTAAAAAATACCCATATCTAAAGCGAAGTGCTTGATGAAAGGGAAAAAGAGCTGAGTTTCGGCTGGCGTCGAAGCCTGCGTATATAAAAAAATAGACGCACCCAAGCCCGCGGCAGATTGCCAAAAATATTTCCAGCGTGCAGGTAAACCGCGGGAATTTTTCTCGATAACTTTTCTATAATCATCAACCCAACCCACCGCGCCAAAAACAGTCGTCACTATTAATACTGTCCAGATATAAGGATTTGTTAAATCAGCCCACAATAATGTGCTTAAAATAATGGCCACTAAAATCAACGCCCCGCCCATGGTTGGCGTGCCTGATTTACTTAAATGTGACTCTGGGCCGTCATTACGAATAGATTGACCTATCTGATGATAATTCAACCGCCGAATCATATAAGGGCCGAAAACCAGACAGATACTTAACGCTGTCAGGATGCCTAAAATGCCGCGAACAGTCAGATATTTAAATACCTGAAAAGCATTGATGTACTGCGATAAAAAATCTGCCAACAGCAGTAACATTACTGTTTCCCCTTATTTTTTTTGAGCAGCGCTGTAACTACACGCTCCATTCGTGTACTGCGCGAACCTTTTACCAGCACTACATCAACAGCACATAGCTGCTTTATTTCATCCAAGGCAATTTCATCTAACAGTGTCATTTGTTCTTTATACGCTCTTGCGCCCACGCCAAAACTGGCCGCCATTGGTGCCGCGTACTCACCTACTGCCAATAACTGTTCAATACCTTGTTGCCGCGCATATTGCGCCACTTCCAAATGGCTCTGTAGAGCTTGATCACCCAGCTCCCCCATCGTGCCAAGCACCAAACAACGCTGCCCCGCAAAACTGGCTAACACATCAACCGCTGCCTTAACTGCTCCGGGACTAGCGTTATAGCTATCATCAATTACTGTTAACGCGGGAAAAACATGTGGATTTAAACGCCCAACCATTGGCTGAACTTTTTCCAAACCATTTTTTATTTGTTCAATGCTAGCACCTGCAGCCGTTGCCGCCGCAGCTGCAGCAACAGCATTGACAACATTATGTTCCCCCAGCAAGGCACTGTTCACAACAATTGCTGACTGCGGTGTATGTAGCGTAAACCTTGTTAAAGCCTGAGCATTAACAGTAATAGCACTAGCATAAAAATCAGCCGCCGAATTTAATTTACTAAAGCTATAAACCTTGGCCTTGCCTGCTTGCTTATACCATTGCAAATAAAATTGATCGTCTTGATTAATAATAGCCACGCCTTTGTTGTCGACGTTATGAGCCAAGGACTCAAAAATCTCACCTTTGGTTTTGGCTACGGTTTCCAAGTCGCCAAAGCCTTCGATATGAGCGGACATGGCGTTGGTCACCAACGCGATATCAGGCTCAGCAAAACGTCCCAAGTAAGCGATATCACCAGCGTGACTAGCACCCATTTCAATGACCGCAAACTGATGATCAGCATTAATCCGCAACAAGGATTGCGGCACACCAATTTCATTATTTAAGTTACCTTGTGTCGCTAACACCGCGCCTGCCTCGGCCAAAATAGCAGCAATCATTTCCTTGGTCGTTGTTTTACCCGCGCTACCGGTCAAGGCAATGACTGGCTTATCAAAACGGCGACGATTAGCTCGCGCAATTAAGCCCAGTGCTAATCGTGTATCTGCTACTTTTAGTTGTGGTATCGCCGCGACCATTTCTTTACTGACAACTGCAGCCACTGCGCCCGCATTGTGAGCCTGCAACAAAAATTGATGGCCATCAAAGTGTTCACCCTGTAACGCAACAAATAGGTCGCCGGCGATAACACTACGAGTATCACTGCACACCCGCTCAAAACTGGCATCGCCGAATAACTCGCCGCCCGTGTCAATTGAAAGATCAGATAAAGTCATGGCAGCAATCATTACAGGGCAGCCCCCGCCATACGCTTAAGCAACGCTAACCGCGCCTGCTTGCTGTCACTAAAAGGAATCCGTTGTTTGCCGACTAACTGGTAGTTTTCATGGCCTTTCCCCGCAATTAATATGCTATCGCCGGGCTGTGCATTGGCGATAACAAAATCAATCGCAGCATCACGATCCTCTTCAACAAGCGTTGGACGATCAACGCCACCAAGCACTTGATTGATAATATCGGCCGCCGATTCAAAACGCGGATTATCGCTGGTAACCACCACATGATCAGCATGGCGCTGGACGACCGCCCCCATCAGTGGGCGCTTACCCTGGTCACGATCACCGCCACAGCCAAACACACACCACAACTTACCCTGGGAATGCTGCCGCATAGCTACCAGCGCCTTTTCCAGCGCATCGGGGGTATGGGCGTAATCAATAACCACCGTCACATCAGCCTCTACCTTTAATTGCTCCATGCGTCCATCAATAGGCTTAAGGTGTACAACTTCAGCAACCAGATCAGCCACCGGCAAACCCATAGCACCAAAGCAGCTGATCGCTGCCAACAGGTTACTCAGGTTAAAAGAACCTAGTAGTGGACTATCGATCGAAAACTGCCCCCACGGTGTATGTAAATCCGCCCTAACGCCTCGGCTATGGTAAACAATGTTTTCTGCCCACACCTCAGCAGCTTTATTACCAAGCGTTTTTCCGACAGAATTTCCGCTAACGCTATAACGCAGAACATTAACACCCTCAGCGATAACCTCGCTCAAGTCATTAGCAAAAACATCATCTGCGTTAATAACAGCCTGCTTTAATCCCGGCTGTTTAAACAAGCGTATTTTGCTATCGGCATAGGCTTGCATACTGCCGTGATAATCGAGGTGATCTCGACTTAAATTAGTAAACAGCGCTAAGTCAAATTGCAGCGCCGCTACTCTTTTTTGCTCTAAACCGTGTGATGAAACCTCCATCGCCACAACATCAACCTGTTGATCACGCCATTCAGCTAATAAACGCTGAATTACCACGGCATCAGGTGTGGTATTCACACTTTCGCTGAGTTTGCCATTAACACCATTACCCAACGTACCGATCACACCACAAGATTTACCCAGACAACTGAGTAATTGCATCATCAGTTGCGTGCAACTGGTTTTACCGTTTGTTCCCGTTACACCGATCAACGCTAAGCTATGTGAAGGGTGATTATAAAACTTGCCGGCAATATCGCTGACTTGGCCAGCAAGACCAACCAGAGGAATAATCGCTATACCTTTGCGTTCGATAATTTCAAGCCAGTTGTCATCCTTTTCAACTAACACCGCCGCCGCTCCCGCAGCGATAGCTTTATCAATATAGTCGCGACCATCTACAGCAAAACCAGGCAGTGCCAGAAACAAATCACCCGGCATAATAGCGCGACTATCTAATTCAAGACCGGATACTTCAATTGACGCCAAACGCTGATCGTCAATCGCGATCAATTCACCTAATAGCTTGTTATAGTTCAATTGCGTTGCCACCATCATGCGGACTTGCGCCTCCCCGCTTCAACACTTATTGCAGGAGCTGTGTTCGCGCTTATCGTGGTTGATGAGTTAGTTTTTACCAAATGACTGGCAGGTAAAGATTTATCCGGCTGCACATCCAATATACGCAAGGCATCTGAAACCACACTAGAAAACACCGGTGCTGCTGACTGGCCACCATGATATTTATCTAAGTTGGGCTCATCGATCATCACCACAGTGACAATACGCGGGTTTGACGCAGGTGCTACACCGGCAAAAATCGCTCTGTAACTACTATCCGCATAACCATTTTTACCCACTTTATGTACCGTTCCAGTTTTACCTGCAACCGTATAAGAAGCGACTTGCGCACGGGTTCCAGTCCCGCCTTTTTCTGTCACAGTCTCCAGCATATCAACCAAATGCTCCGCCATATCGTGGCTAATGACCTGTACACCATCAACAACCTTCTTCTGACGTAGCAGCGTTGCCGGCCGTAACACACCACCACTAGCAAAAACCGAATAAGCCTGAGCAAGTTGTAACGGCGTTACTGATAAACCATAACCAAAAGCAAAGTTTACTTGCTCAATAGGACGCCAGCTGGCCTTTCCAGGCAATACGCCAGCGCTTTCACCAGGGAAACCACTGCCCGTGCTAATACCTAAACCAAACCGACTGAATACTTCCCGCACTGATTGCGGCTCCAGGTCCAAAGCCATTTTACTGATGCCGACCTGGCTAGACTTGGTGAGGATACGCGTGACACTTAACTCGCCGTAATTAACCGGATCCATCAGAGTTTTTTTGCCAACACGGATATAACCTGGCGCGGTGTTAATAATCGTGTCCGGGGTATATTTGCCCGACTCCAGCGCGGCGACCACAGTAAAAGGTTTGACCGTCGAGCCAGGCTCAAACACATCGGTCATAGCACGATTGCGCAAGCTAGCAGGATTAAGCACACGACGATTATTAGGATTAAATGAAGGCTGATTGACCATCGCCAGCACTTCTCCGGTAGCGCTATCTAACATGACTACCGAACCTGACTTAGCCCCCACCCGCTGCATCGTTGCTTTCAATTCGCGATAAGCTAAATACTGCAACCGCATATCGATACTTAAGGCTAAATCTTTACCCGAATGGGCTGCTTTTCCCTGGTCAATATCGCGAAAAATATTACCGCGCAAATCTTTTAACACCCGCTTAGAACCCGATACTCCCTGCAACCAGGAGTTATATGCCAGCTCCATACCTTCCTGTCCGCGGTCATCAATATTGGTAAAGCCCACCAAGTGAGCGGCAACTTCACCAGCAGGATAAAAACGCTTGTACTCGCGCTGAACATTAACTCCCTTGATTCCCAACGCCACAATTTTGTCTGCATCCTGCGGCGATAACTGTCGACGCAGATACACAAAACTTCTGGTTTTATTACTGTTTATTTTATCCTTTAACTGCTTATAACTCATGCCGACAGCCACAGCCAACTGGCGCCACTGACCCTTGTCGTCAGACATACGCTTAGGATTAATCCAAATTGAAGCCACCGGCGTGCTAACCGCTAGCGGCTCGCCATTACGGTCGGTTATAACACCGCGATAAGCCGGAATGATTTCTGTACGAACAGTACGCGCATCCCCCTGATCTTGCAGAAAATCATAACCACGCTCAGTATCCAGCACCTGCAATGACAACACGCGCCAAATCAGCAGCAACACTAGTACTGCCAACAAAGACATCACTAATGAAAAGCGCCAGGCTGAAACTGCTTGTGTTGACACGCGGGTCATTGTTCTACCACTATTGTTGCTTCTGGTGACGGCGCCACCATGTTTAACTCGGTCTTCGCTAAAGCCTCTATGCGCGAATGTGAAGCCCAGGTGCTTTGCTCTAGCAACAACCGCCCCCACTGCTCTTCCAACCGTACTGTTTCACTGCTGTGCTGCTGCAGCTGACTAAATAATTGACGACTTTTATAAGAGCTGTAAATCACTCCTAACGCCGACGTAACCAGCAATAATAAAACCAGCAAAGTCACCATCAACAACCGACTAGTACCGCCGGCACTCATCAGAACAACAATCATCGATTTCTTTTCGCTAAGCTGTTTTTTCATCGCGACTTCATGTCATTGTTATCGTCAGCCAGTAAAACAAGAGACTCTGGACAATTTTTATTGATACCCTAACCCAGACAAACTCTAAAGACTGAGTTAACACCTTAGCTTTCAACTCAGGCAATTTTCTCCGCCACGCGCATAATGGCGCTGCGTGATCTAATATTTCCATCGATTTCTGCCGCGCTAGCCCGGACCGCTTTGCCTATTTCTTTCAATCGGCGATTTAACTGATCTACTGTAACTGGCACGCTGGCTGGCAACTCGTCGCCACGTACATGTTTCTTAATAAAACGCTTTACCATACGGTCTTCCAGCGAATGGAAACTAATCACCACCAAACGACCACCAACTGGCAACACCCCCAGCAACTGCTCCAGCAATAGCTCTAAATCGCCCAGCTCGTTATTAATAAAAATACGAATTGCCTGGAATGATTTGGTTGCAGGATTCTTCCCACGCTCCCAAGCGGGATGCGCATCGGCAATCACCTTGGCAAGACGCAGGGTGGTTTCGATAGGAGCAACAGCCCGCTCAGTGACCACTGCCTGCGCCAAACGCTTGGCATAGCGCTCTTCACCGTATTCTTTTAATACCCGAGCAATTTCGGCAGCGCTAGCCTCTGCCAACCACTGCGCCGCGCTTTGACCCGCTTGCGGATTCATCCGCATATCTAACGGACCGTCACGCATAAAACTAAAACCGCGCTCAGATTGATCAAGCTGTGGCGACGAAACCCCAAGATCCAACAAAATACCGTTTACTGTGTCCAGCGACTGCTGCTTTACAATCCGCGCCGCCTCAGCAAAGGAACCCTGTACCAGAGTAAAACGATTATCTTGCCTGGTTAGTTGCACTCCCGCGGCTATCGCCTGCGGGTCTTTATCAATACCAATCAGACGCCCCTGATCGCTAAGCCGCGCCAATATTTCACGACTATGACCGCCACGACCAAAAGTACCGTCTATATAGACGCCAGCAGTATCAGTAATCAGCGCATCGACGGCTTCTTTCAGCAGTACGGTGTCGTGGCTGAACGCAGTGGTGGTTTCAATCATCTTCATCACCTACAGCGATAACGCGAGAACTTCTGAGGGGATGACTTCGTCATCATCTTCAGTAGCATCAAGATAATTAAACCACTCGGTTTCGCTCCACAACTCCAACTTTTTACCCTGCCCAACCAGCATGAGCTTTTTATCTAGCCCGGCGTAATCACGCAAAGTCGGCGGCAACAGAATACGACCGTTAGCCTCATCAATTTCCAAACTAGTGGCATAACCCAATAACAGACGCTGCATCTTGGCCGCTTTGCGATTAATATTCGGGAGGTTTTCGATTTGTGGAAGCAATTGTTCCCACTGCTGCTCGGGATAAATGAGCAAACAACGCTCTTCGGTATGGGCGGTCACAACAATGCGACCACCACAGGCAGACAGCAGCATATCCCGGACTTTCGCCGGTATAGCAAGACGCCCTTTCGCGTCCATACTGATTGCATTGCTACCTAAATACATATTTACCCACAAGACACTGAATTAAGGAGTTAAAATACACAAAAACTCACTTTTCGACACTTTTTTCCACTTTTGCAACTATAGAGATACGCCCCATATAGATCAAGGCAAAAAAGTGGAAACATCAGCGAATTTCGGTAAAAAAACCGGCATCTTGCGGGGATATGCTGCGAAGTTAGCTTAACTAATTATACTAAAACCAAGAAAATCAATGCACTGCAAAGCAAACTTAAAGTAAAGCATTAAGTTAAAGACTACTAAGTCATAAGAAAGGAGGGGATAATTATAAAAATGCCTGAAATCAGTTGAAAAGCTCGAAAAACAACCGGCGACAACGGGTACAGATTAGCGCAAAACTAACCAAAATCAAACACTAAATCTCGCCAATATCAGCCAAATAAAAATAACGGCGGGCAGCCACTATGAACTGCCCACCAACAACAGCCGAGCTAACTCACCAACACACCACGATTGTAATCGCTAATCGCCTGCTCAATTTCCTCTGCGGTATTCATCACAAACGGGCCATACTGCTTGATCGGCTCATGCAGGGGTTGCGCCGCTAACAGCAACATACCCACGCCTTCACTTCCTGCCTGAATCGTCACACGATCTCCCCCCGTGTAAAACCCCATCTGCCGATGCAACAGCTCAGAGCTTGCACCACGATACACATACAGCATCAGGTTATACGCTTGATTCACCCTGTACTGATAACACTCGCCAGCAGCCAAACGTATATCCAACAAGGTCGGCGACGTAGTACCTACCGCGACCGGACTTTTGCCTCCCTCCAGCTCACCCGCCAGTACTTTAGCCGAGCCCCCTTCAGGCAAACTGACTAAAGGAAACTCGCTACTACGATAATCCCTATAGCGTGCCGCTTGCATTTTTTCTGCCGCAGGCAAGTTCAGCCACAACTGAAAGCCGTGCAGCAAACCATCTTGCTGCTCAGGCATTTCCGAATGAATAACCCCTCGAGCCGCCGTCATCCACTGCACATCACCGGCACTGACTACACCCTCATTACCCATATGATCCTGATGGCGCATGGCGCCCTCCAGCATATACGTTATCGTCTCAAAGCCACGATGCGGATGGGAGGGAAAGCCACCGATATAATCAGCTCCGTCCTCAGAACAAATTTCATCCAGCATTAAAAACGGGTCCATCCGGGTATGCATATCGCTACCCGCAACGCGATAGATTTTCACACCGTCACCATCGGATGACGGCCGGGCATCGACCACTCTGGTCAGCTTACGCTGTGCATTACTCATCATTCACTCCTCCAAAGACTGTTCGCTCACCGCGAAAAACACCCACTAACTGCTAGCATTAAAATCAAAACATCGTCGCCCGCTGATGAGCTAAGTCCAGATTCAAGTCTGGCCCCAGCGGTACCACACCACTGGGATTAATTGTGCTATGGCTACCATAATAATGCTGCTTAATATGTGCCATATTGACCGTCTCGGCGATGCCAGGCTGCTGATACAAATCTCGCAGGTACTGAGATAAACAAGCGTAATCGCTAATACGCTGCCGATTCGTTTTGAAGTGGCCAAAGTACACCGCATCAAAACGAATCAAGGTGGTGAACAGGCGCCAATCCGCCTCAGTGATAGCCTCACCCAATAAATAGCGCTGCTTCGCCAAACGACAGTCAATCACGTCGAGGGCATCAAACAATTCGGTATAGGCCTTTTCATAAGCCTGCTGCGATGTTGCAAAGCCAGCACGATACACGCCATTATTGATCGCTGAATAAACCATCGCATTGAGCTCATCGATTTGCCCCCGAAACTGCTCAGGATAAAAATCCAGTGTATTACCAGTGATGCCATCAAACGCTGAATTAAACATCCGAATGATTTCCGCTGACTCATTACTGACGACCACTTGCTGCTGCTTATCCCAAAGCATCGGCACCGTTACCCGCCCCGTCATCTCAGGAGAAGATTTAGTATAAAGTTGATGCAGACATTCGAACCCATACAGTCCATCGCCTTGCTCAGCAAAAACCCACCCCTTATCCAACATCAATGGCTCAACCACCGACACACCGATATGCTCAGTCAAGCCTTTCAAATGCCTAAAGATTAAAGTGCGGTGCGCCCAAGGGCAGGCCAGAGAAACATATAAATGATAGCGCCCAGACTCTGCTTTAAATCCACCCTCCCCCGACATCCCCGCAGCGCCATCAGCGGTAACCCAATGCCTAAAACCACTATCTTGACGAATAAACTCACCACCAGAAGACTCTGTGTCGTACCACTGATCAACCCACTCACCTTTCACCAGCAAACCCATTACACTTCTCCTCATTAGCTTAGCAATAACTACGAACAAAAATCCTCGATACCCTAGCGGTACCTTAACCACACCACCCAGCCGCAACAGCGGTCCCAACCAGCTGTTATCGCTACAGAAAACAGCAAAACTTTACATATCGGCTATACCGATATCAAAACAAGTCAAATTTATTGATTTGTTACATCCAAGAATATACTTGCTAAAAAATTTAAAAACCGATATTTTCTATTCAGTTAGTTCAATTTTTTTGATCATTATTTTAATACCCTATGACAAATCCATTAACCCTCGACGCATTGGAAGTCCTCGACGCCATAGATCGCAAAGGCAGCTTTGCCGCCGCCGCCCTGTCGCTGAACAAAGTTCCCTCCGCTATCTCCTATACCATGCAAAAACTGGAGCAAGATCTGGCCATCACCCTGTTTCAGCGTCAGGGAAGAAAATCAGTACTGACCAGCGCCGGGCAATACCTGCTGCAACAGGGACGACAGCTGCTCATCGCCGCTAATGAACTCGCAATGAGCACTCAACAAGTAGCCACCGGCTGGGAGCCTCAACTACGCATCGCAGTAGACCACCTACTCCCCGACGATTACCTTTTTCCGCTGATTAAACCCCTCTATCAGCGACATCCCAGCATCAATATTGATATACATCAGGAGGTACTAGCAGGCACATGGGAAGCGTTGATCAACAATCGAGTCGATTTAATTATTGGCGCGGTGGCTGCACCGTCCAGCCTTCAGGGTATTCGCAGCCTGCCATGGCAATCTATCGCCATGGTGATGGTTGCCGCCCCAGATCACCCCGCCTGCCAACAACCAAGCCCTTTAACTGATACTGCCCTACAGCAATACCGCACGATTATCGTACGGGATTCTTCGACCACCCTGCGCAGTCTTAACCGGGGAATCAGCGGCAATAAACACAGCCTCTATGTACCCAATATGGCAATGAAAATTCAAGCTCACTGCCAAGGCCTTGGTGTAGGCTCAGTACCTCGACACCTGGTTACACAACAATTGCAACAAGGTGATCTAATAGAATTGCACAGCGAGCGCTCGGTAGAGCCCGCGTCCACCCACATCGCATGGAAAACCAGCAATCGCGGCCAAGCCTTGCAGTGGCTGGTAGAGCAACTACAAAATCAACCATCATTGGCGTGATAAACCACGCAAGCACTGTTAGAATCCCTCCTCGCTTTTAGGACACCCACAAATATTATGCCGATCGACCAGTATTACACCGAAAATAACAACCAAATCACCATCACCCGCCAGCAAGCCAGCGATTTCGCTAAATTAGTTGCCGATGATTTCAATCCACTTCACAACGTGGACGCCAAACGATTTTGCGTGCCCGGTGATTTATTATTTTCAATAATGCTAAAACACTACGGCGTCACCAAAGATATGCGGTTTAATTTTTCCGGCATGGTTACTGAAGATGTCACCCTCACCCTGCCCGCAGCCGCCCCGCGGCTTAGCTTTGCAGGCAACAATGGCAAAGAGTACTTAAGTATTGAGCTACTTGGCGAACACTGTCACAACAAGCAGTTTATCGACGCTCTCACCCATAGTTACGTTACTTTTTCCGGTCACACCTTTCCTCACATCCTGATCCCCTTGATGCAAGAAAAAAATGTGATGATCAACCCAGAGCGACCTATGGTGATGTACCAGAGCATGCTGATTGATCTTGAGCGGATGGATGTCACCAGTGTAGAACTGGAGTTCGACAAGGAAAAAACCGTGCTTGAAGTCGACGGTAAACGCGGCAACCTTTGCCTGGCCTTTAACTTGCTGTCAGCAGGTGAAATAATCGGCCGCGGTGAAAAACATATGGTCGTCAGCGGACTGAGAGCTTTTGAACAAGCCGTCGTCGACCAGGTAATTACCGATTACGCCCAGAGCCGCAAAAACTATAAGCTATAACAATCTCGACAAGCTTTACCTACACCTACCCACCGCCCCCCGTTAACGCGGGGGCTAGCCGACCCCACATTACAATTAAGACCTTCTTTCCTGCCGCACCGCCGTCATCAAAACGTAACACTAAGTTCATAAACTCCTATCGCTAAACTGCAGTTGCGCCTTTCCAGTGGAGTGATATGACGCATGAAACTTTCAACCATTACCAACCTGAGCACCTCGGCCTTTGTACTGTTATTAGCCTTACTTGCCTCAACGCTTTTCTATGGCATTGCAGATATTGAAAAACCAATACAACTCAACAATCAATTTGGCGCCATCTCATACAAACTACAGGTTCAACTGGTCAATAGTGTCAACCGCTATCTACAAACCGGCGATGCCAACCTATTAACTGAAACCGAACACATACTGCAGCAGTCACAACAGCAAACTGAACAAATGGCCAGCAACTCTAAGGCCTCGCTACTTGATCTAATCAAACAATTTAACACGTATACTCAACTGGAATTACGTGCCGCCGGTAAATTGTCTGGCGACCCATTTGTTCTGCTGGCACAGAACGAACGTGAAACGGTGTATGCTATCGCAGACTTGCGCGACTATGTTATTCAAGCTCGCGCGACAGACAATCTTAACCACACGCAATACTGGCCGCTATTGACACAAATGATGGAAACAGTCGCCGCACGCAGCCAACTGCGCACTCGTTTATTACAATCCAAAAGCAACGAAGTGGCAGAACAAATCAATCTCAACATTGAGGCGATGACTGAACTAATCACCGCGATGAAACGGCTACCAACGCTGGGGGTTTTTACCGAAGTTGAAGCCAATGAATTTGATTTATCAGGACTAGGTAGCGATACCGTCACAGAAAAGAGAGAAGCCATCATCAGCGACTTAGCCTCACTTAACCGTCGCTACCTCAATGAACTAAAGCATACACAGGAGCAGCTGCAAGCGGTCAACAACTCCCGCCAACGCAATAGCGAACTTACCGAACAGATTCAAACCGCACTGCATAAAATACAGCTTGAGATCATCCAGCTACAAGAGGCAGCGCTAATGCATCTACAATTATTGATTGCCGGACTACTGGCTATCACCGCAGCAACGGTATTTTTAAACGATTTCATTCAACGCAGCGTATCTCGGAGCATCAGCAAACTCAGCCCTTATCTGCAAAGCTTCTCCGACGGGAATTTCTCAAAAAAAATAGACATCAATGTTCGCGGCAAAGAACTCAAAGAGCTCATCAGCCATAGCAACCAGGTACGGCAATATATTCTCGATCTGGTTGAAAGAATCCGATCTCAATCCGGTCAACTACAACTAGCTAACACCAATTTAAGTACAGCCAATGGCGAGATCGACCAAGCCAGTAAAGAGCAAGCAGAACAAACCGAGCACATCCGCGATGCCATTACCGAGATGACTGAATCATTTTCCATGGTGGCAGGTAGCGCCTGCAATGCCGCAGAAGCAGCCAACTTTGCCAACCAATCCGCCCAACAAACCCGCAATATGATTGAAGACACACTGAAACGTATTCAGCAACTATTCAACGACGTCAGCAATATTACCCACAGCATGGAATCCCTCGACCACAAAGCGCAGCAAATCGGCTCCGTGGTTTCCGTTATTAGTAACATCGCCTCGCAAACTAATTTACTCGCCCTCAATGCAGCTATCGAATCTGCCCGAGCTGGCGAACATGGCCGAGGGTTCGCAGTGGTTGCCGATCAGGTTAGGCAGCTTTCACAAAACACCAGCTCTTCCGCTGAAGAAATAAACCAAACTGTAGGTAGCCTGCAAGCCGAAGTATCGGCAATTGTTTCCACCATGCAGGCACAAGCAAAGTGTATGCACAACACTCGTGAAGAAATCAGCCGTGGCATCAGCGAACTGGAACAACTCAGCCACGCCATTGAACGGATTTTAAATACTAACGATCAAATCGCCTCAACCACCGAAGAGCAAACCACCGTGATCAATAATATCCATAAAAATGTTTTGATTATCAGTGAGCACAGCCAACACACGCTCAGCACCGTACATAAACATCAAGCGATAAATTCCGAGCTCGAACAAGCCAACGACGGCCTACTGCTTGAGATCAGTAAATTCCGCACCGCATAAATAAACATCCTGCCCTAACCCCGTTTGCAGGCCGCCAGCTCACTAGTCACTTTCAAGTTTAAGATAATCATTATCAGCGACAAAACGTAGCGCCATACAATCGCTATTTTTACTAACGATCATGGATGGATCAACACGCAAACCGCTGCCAGCGTAACTGCCCGCCGCGGTAAATGTGCAGACCTGCACATAATAACCATCCACTTGAGGCAGCGGGAACAACTGCTGATAAATCTGATCCTGCGCCGCAAAACCACCCTCCGTTTGCTCAAGCAGCTGATCATTTTTATCTATCAACTGAATATTAGCGCCACAGCGACCGACGATAGGTTTCACTACATAACCCGTTGCCTGTAACTCAGGGGTTAAATCAAAACTGGTATTAAGCAGTAAAGGATGATTAGGAAACAGCGTCCACAACACCGGCAAGATCGCTTTATTACTGGGAATTAATGTCCAAAGCGGTTCAAACACCATGACATTTTTACGCAATAAAACATCAACCAGTCGCGGAGTCTTCCCTTGCTGCCAAGCTGGCTCATAGGTTTCAACCTCCAGTTGCTGTAAAGCTTCATCAGCCTCACACTCTTGCCGTATTTGATCCAGCGCTGTTTCCCAAGCCCAGGTTTTCCACACCCAATTAACTTGCTTACCCTGTGAGTCAATAATATTACCCTGCGCATCCCATACCAGCGTTTTTAAATCGCTAATAAGCTGACTCTGCAACCCTGCCGCCTGAATAACATCCTGCATAAACAAAGCATGGTAGGTTTCTTCCGGATCATCATCTTGTAAAATATGGATAAGGCCTTTGACTTCACTTTTTCGCCACGCCCGCACCAGATCATTAAACAAAACCCTGCCGGCATCTTCGCCTAGATCAGCGCCGAAATGTTGCCCCCACTTACCTTGTATTTTACCACTCTCCATAAAACATGAGGCTGAATCGCAGTTATATTCGTATACCTTTAAACCCTGATCCGACATGGAAAAATCAAATCGACTGGTAATCAATTGATTTAAGCGGTTATCCCAAGACTGGCGTATTTTAGCGAGCAACGATCGTGGTAAATTAAATTTAGCTAACAGCTCATCATTTTCCAACACATAATCAGTGGCATGCATAAATAAACCGTGTAGCTCATCAGTAGCACGCTCTAATTCGCTCTGAGCAGTTTCGGATAAAATATAGTAACGGTATTGATCCGCGGCAACACTGGTAAGTTTATGCCCCCCCATCATATCGACGTAAGCGGCTTCATCATCATTGGCAACATTTAACCAGGCTTTGTGGGCTTGGCCTTTATCTTCAACGTGACAACTTTTTAAATTAAACAACTGCTTATCGGCTTGATCACCCGGCTCAGCAAATTCAGCTTTATCAGTTTGCATAACCCAGCCCAAAATTGTGGCATCACCATAAGAACATTCCAGCCAATAATCACCTTCTGGCGTTACCTTAGCTCGCAACTCTCGACAGTAGGATTGCCCCTCTGGCCACAACTGATGACCCACGTTTTGTTCTGCTAATCGCAATTTATCTGGGTAGACCTCTGTGACCACAGCAACATGGCCAGTGCGCTCAAACTCGCCGCCATCATCCCAGATCAGTAAACTACCCGGCTCAGGATGTTGTTTAGCGCCATTACGAAAAGCGTGTAACGGTAACAACGTATTGCTGCTGACAACTCTCACCGAGCGCAAATTAAAGATCTCGTAGGCCATCGAAACATCATCAAAAATATAACCTTTATTGAGATACATCCAGCGGCGGGCAAATTCTACACACTGCCACTTATAGCCCATGTAAATACCGTCAATATGATTGCGAAAAGAGCGTCGCCGAGGGTAGTCCTCATCACTAGCCGTAGCATAATCTGATGAGTAAGCACCAACACCACCTGGCGCATAACCTAACAAAGCACCAAAAGGCGCAGCAGCAAGACCTGATTTTTGACTCAACACCACCACCCTTTGTACAAAAATAAAACAATTCAATAATGCAGCAATATAGCGACAGCCGAGAGAAAGCGCAATGAAGCCAAACACGATACAATCAGCTATTATCAACGCTGATCAGTGTATGGAGCTTGGTATCTAGCCGCCAATGTTTATTAGTTTTAGCTATTAACTCAATTACAACATTCAATTTTACCTATTGGCTAACAAGCCTTATAGTGAACTCCACAAACGTTGCTACTGCAACAAACCAGTAATCTATTGACGATCAACCAAAAGGAAAAGACTATGACTAATCGCGTACCTGATGTCACTTTTAAAACTCGCGTTCGAGATGAAAGCATTGGCGGTGACAACCCCTTCCGCTGGCAAGATCTCACCTCTAACGAAATCTTCGCTGGCAAAAGTGTGGTGGTTTTCGCTTTACCTGGCGCCTTTACGCCAACTTGTTCTAGTACTCACTTGCCCGGCTTTGAAGCCAAGTATGATGAACTGAAAGCCAAAGGCATTGATGAGGTTTACTGCCTAAGTGTCAATGATGCATTTTCCATGTTCCAGTGGGCAAAAAATCTGGGCATCAGCAAAGTTAAATGCTTACCTGATGGCAACGGTGAATTCAGCCGCGGTATGAACATGTTAGTGAAAAAGGAAAACCTGGGATTTGGAAGTCGTAGCTGGCGCTACTCCATGCACGTAGTTGATGGCGAGATCAAACAACTATTTGCTGAACCCGGCAAAATAGATAACTGCCCTGAAGACCCATTTACCGTTAGCGATGCAGACACCATGCTTAAATACCTCAGCAAATAGTCATTAACGGCTAGAGATTGAACGCTAAGCCGTGATACCCCGTGGTATCACGGCTTTTGTTTAACCACCCTCCTGAAAATTCGAGGTCAATGGTCACGGCATGATTACTCAGCAGTATCGATATCGTGTATTTTGCTCAGAAATAGCTCTAATGCTGCGCGGTTAGAAAAATCAAGCGTGTAAGTATTATGAAAATCTACTGACAATTTAACGTAATCATCATGCAGGTAGACTCTATAGCCATCAAAGTCTTCGCTGGCGCATAAACCATGCAGGCTATATTCGTCGTCTTTTTTCTCCCCTTTACTCACCACTTTAGCAATCACACGCAGTGCTTGTGCTACATCAAATTTCTTATCCATATTCACTCCTAGCAGTCTGTGGACTTATGTCTAACTTGCTCCAAGTAAAGTTATAGCAGTGCTCGAGCACCGATTACTCCTCATAGAGCCTTTCCAGACCCCCAGTGCAGCCATAAGTTCGACAAGCTGCTAAATGAGGTGACTCAGCTTAATAATAGTAGCATGCAACAACTGACAACGCCCCAAAGCCTGCGTCCGCCTATAACTTTGCCTGCCTTGTCAGAGTAAAAAATAGTTAACTACACAAGAATAAAGCACTAACATGCAATATTAGGCTTAATTAACAAACAATCGTTTTATAGGGCATAGGCCGTGGAAGAAAATTTGGGTAAAGAGCTGGAACAAGCTCAAGAGATCTACGCATTAATTGTTGAGTTTTTTGTAAATTACAGTTTTCAGATACTCGGCGCACTACTGATTTTCATAATCGGCCTACTGGCTGCGAGAAAAGTCGGTAATTCCATATTTAACTTATGTCAAAAGAAAGAGCTGGACATAACTCTCAGCCGCTTTATCGCATCCACCACCAAGATCATTGTTATGGTCATGGTCGCGATTATTGCCCTTGGCAAACTCGGCATCAGTGTCACTCCCTTTCTTGCCGCCATAGGCGCACTCTCATTAGGCGCCGGTCTAGCCGTGCAAGGACTGCTATCCAATTATGGCGCGGGCCTTAACATCATTTTGACACGTCCCTTTGTGGTTGGTGACACCATTAACGTTCAAGGGGTTTCTGGCCAAGTTAAAGAGGTTCAACTGGCCTTCACCTTACTCACCAATGAAGATGGGACTCAAATAACCATACCCAATCGCCACATCGTCGGCGAGATCATCCACAATTCATTTGAATACACACTGGCCGAGTTAAGTATTGGTATCGCCTATAGCGAAGACCCCGATCACGCTATTGGGTTAATTTTAAACGCCCTGGCTGATCTTGAGGGTGTGACTGATGACAAGCGCCCTCAAGTTGGAATTGAGAGCTTTGGGAGCCACGCTGTCCATATCGGCATTCGTGTCTGGCTACCAACTCAGCAGTATTTTGACCTACTCTATGCAGCCAATCGCCGAGTATATGCTGCACTAAAAGAAAATAATGTAGTGATTCCACTCCCACAACAAGAAGTAAGATTGCTTAATAACACGACCCCAGCCCCTACTTCGCAGGACCGACCGCAAAATTGAACCCGCCAGATATGGCTCGATTACGCTGGCAACCAGACATCCAAAACCGCACTGGCTTCGTAAGTATTAGTTAATCTATCCATTACTTAGCCAGCCATGCTGGCCCACTCTATTGAGAGGCATATGCAAAATAATCGAGCATTAATGTGGTTTCGCTCCGACCTGAGAGTATTCGATAACACCGCCTTACGCGCTGCATCGCAGGCTTGTGATGAACTGATCGCCTGCTTCTGTATTTGCCCAGGGCAATGGCGTGCGCACGATATGGCACCCATCCAAAGTCATTTTATTTATCAAAACCTGCTGGCATTAGCTCAACAACTGTCACAACTGAATATCCCATTAAAAATCATCAAGGTTGATCATTTCAGCCAACTCCCTGCTCACCTACATCAACTTTGCCAGCAATTATCGATCGGGGATGTTTACGCTAACCAACAATATGCGATTAACGAAAAGCTACGAGACGAAAAATGCCAACAACTATTCGAGAACAACGCAATAAATTGCCACTGGTACCATGATTTCTGTGCTATTGCCCCCGGTCAAGTCCTCAAGGCAGACCTGAATTATTATAAGGTTTTTACTCCCTTTAGCCGCCAATGGAAGCAACAATTCCAGTTTGGTATATCGCTGCCACCGGCAAAACAGCAAGCGAGCTCGGTAAACTCAGATCCGTTGCTTGAGCATGATTTTAAGTTGGGCGATCACCCGAAAATATCATGGCAAGCCGGTGAACAAGCAGCACAAGCCGTATTGAAAACTTTTGTCGCCACCACAGTCGCGCACTACAAAACTGATCGAGACATCCCCTCAATTGAAGGAACCAGTTCACTCTCCCCTTATTTAGCTTTAGGTGTAATCTCCCCTCGGCAATGTCTATCCGCTGCCTATCAAGCACTAAAAAGCGCAACAGCTAGCGCGCAGGAAAGTATTTATTGCTGGATAAATGAATTGATCTGGCGCGATTTCTACCAGCACATTGTTGATAAAAATCCGCATATATGCCGCCACCAAGCCTTCAAAAGGCCCACTGACCAATTACCATGGCGAAAAAACACAGCTGACTTTGAGCGCTGGTGTCATGGGCAAACAGGGATTCCCATCATCGATGCCGCGATGCGGCAATTGCTGCAAACTGGTTGGATGCATAATCGTCTAAGGATGATATGTGCAATGTTTCTCAGTAAAAACCTGTTTATTGACTGGCGCTGGGGCGAGCAGTTTTTTATGCGTCATTTAATCGATGGCGAATTCGCCGCCAATAATGGTGGCTGGCAGTGGAGCGCATCCACCGGAACCGATGCAGTGCCCTATTTTCGTGTATTTAACCCCGTCACACAAAGCCAACGCTTTGATCCTAATGGGCACTTTATACGCCGGTTTGTACCTGAACTATCAGCATTAGATAACAAAAGCATCCATATGCCTAAGCCAGAACAACTCGCTAATATCACCTATCCGGCACCGATGGTAGATCTTAAAAACAGCCGTCTTGAAGCTATCAGTCACTTTAAAATGCATTCAGGCCACACTAAAACAACTACGGCGAATTAAAAGCAGCCCCATTAACTCCACAACACCCTGCTCTGGTTGCCCTATGCGAATAATATAGCGCTGAAGTTGGCAATGTCGGCAACTTGCTTGAAAAACGCCGTACTGTTAAAGTTCGGCGATAACTCGGCATATAAAAATGCCATCAAGTAAAACCATAAATTAGTGAAAGAGAATAGATGGAGGCGTTGAAGTACAGGCGTATCTTGATAGTTGACGATGAAGATGCCGATCGCATGCTACTCTCCGCTTACCTTCAACGATACGATTGCCGTCTATTTTATGCGGGTGATGGCCTTGACGGTATCGAGCAAGCTCGTGCCCACCAACCTGACATCATTTTGATGGACTCGGCGATGCCACGCTGCAACGGCCGTGACGCCTGCAAGGTTATCACGCAAGATCCTAGAACACAGGATATTCCAGTTATTTTCATCTCTGCGATGACATCACCAGAGCAACGAGTTCGAGGCTTGCTCGCCGGTGCGGTTGACTACATCAATAAACCCTTCGATTTTAATGAAGTTAAATTGCGACTGGTTATTCACCTGAGAAACCGGAATCTTTCAGCCGGAAATCAAAAGAACTCCGAGATGGCCTCGCCGCCAACCAGCAACCTGCATACCATCCTGTTCCACTCCGCGCGGACACACCTTCTAAAATCGCTGCCTACGACCCTGCCCATGAAAGAATTGGAAAAACTGACTGGCACCAACAGCAAGCAGCTCAATACAGCATTCAAAGCTTGCGCCGGCGTTACTGTCTATGAGTATCTTCGGGAGGAGCGTATGAAGGAAGCAAGAACGTTACTGCAACAAACTCAGCTCGCCATACAGGACGTCGCGTATCAGACTGGTTTTAACGATAGCGCCAACTTTGCCACCGCATTCAAAGATCGATTCGGGCTAACGCCCAGAGAATTTCGACAACAATACAACTAATCTCAGAGACGATTTTTGATCAAAAACAGTTGGATAGCAGTATTCACCGCCGTTATTATGACGCTATTTTTTGTTATTGCGTCGCCAGTGCTGGCTGAATTTGAAAGCGCCCCAAGTACACTTATAGATCTGGCCAAAACGCCGGATAACCGTGAACTCACCGGCGCCATGCTCACAATCCCCAGAGGCAGTGATACTCAAAACCTCGATGATGCCCTGGCTTTCAGCAACTGGATTCAGCTCGATAAAAATACACTAAGCGCGCCACGCCAGCATACAACCACTTGGCTAAAAACCTCTTTATACAACAGCAGCGACCAAGCATTGATCCGCTGGCTAGTACTGGAACCATGGCGGTTAAATCGGGTAGATGCATTCTTGCTCAAGCCAGCCACTAACGAAATCCTTCGGCAGAAAACTACAGGGCTGACTATCCCGCTGCAGGATCGCACCGTCAGCAATGGCAAAACCATTATTCCGGTGCAGCTCAACGCAGGAGAAACGCAACAGCTGTTACTAAAAATATACAGCGACAGCCTTCCCTTTATCAGCGTTACAAACTGGGACCCGGTCGCATATTCCCAAAAGATCAATAATAGCCGGATATTTCAAGTCGCTCTTTTTTCCGGCATCGTGATGTTACTGGTGATTTTGGCACTCCAGCTAAACATCAAGTTAATGATCACCGGTATATGGTTACTGGTCGCTTTCATTTTTGAAACGGAGAAAGATGGATTTTTCAGCAATTACTTGTTGAGTTTTCTCGAAGGCTATTCTACCAACCTGAGAGTCTCTGCATGGATACTCACAGAGCAACTGTTTCTAACAACTTCGGTTTTCTTACTGGGGCTTAACCGCCACCGAAGCTGGCGCATATTTTTGATGATCACGGCCATCTCTGTGCCCGCCATGGCCAGCCTCAGTTTTATACTGGATGGTGCCAGCATCCGTAATTGGGGAATTATAATCACCGGCCTATACGCCGGCAGCTGGCTATTGATGATCGCGCCAGCCCTTCAGTCTAAGCGCCCGTGGCAAAACACTCTGCTATTGCTGCTATTGATTTACTGGTTTGTATCAACATACTTATTGCTAGGCTATACCTTCAACTTTTACTACACTGCAACCTTCGCTGTTGCGAGGATTTACGTCGAAATTATGGTCGCACTGGCGTTGATGCTAACTTACAGTTCCCAGCAAAAACATCAACTAAAAACAGCGACAAAGGCATTAAAGGAGCAACAATCCAAGAGCCGTGAAACACTTGAACTGACAGTCAAAAAGCGCACGGAAGATCTAAACAGCGCCTTAGAAACGGCCCGAAAATCCAGCAGGGCAAAAGTGAACTTTCTGGGGCAAATCACGCATGATTTAAGGTCACCATTGACCGCCATTCTGGGCTACGCCCAACTCCAGGCTACCGACTCAATCTGCGCTCAAAAAGCAACGCAGGTTATCCAAAACAGAGCACTGTATATGAAAGACCTGATAGATGGTCTGGTTGATTATGCCCATGACATCACGGTAGATGACAATGAATTACATGACATTTACCTGATCGCTTTCATCGACAACTTAGTCAACCACGCTCACATTATCGCCAGCAAACAAAACAATCGCTTTCAACTTAAAATCGAAACTGATCTGCCAACGGTCATTCGCTGTAGCAGTAAACAGCTGCAACGAATTTTGCTCAATCTGTTGGATAATGCTGCTAAATATACCCATCAAGGTAGCTTTTCTTTATCCATTGCTATTGCCAGTAACCCAGTTCAGAAACAGTCACTTATTTTTCAGGTCAGTGATAGCGGTTGTGGCATACCGAACGATCAGCTCGAGAAAATTTACACCCCCTTTTACCAAGGTTCTGAAAACAACCCCGGAGCAGGTCTGGGCTTAGCTATCTGTTTTGAGCTCACCGAAAATCTTGGCGGCAACCTTGAGCTAGAAAGTGAACCGGGTAAAGGAACAATTGCTACCTGTACGATTCCCTATATCGCGGGAGATGAGCAACTTGTATCGCCATCTCTGCCGGCCGCGCAAGACTTACTACCTTCATTTGATGCAAAGGCTCAGAAGGCCTGGATTATCGAAGACTCGCTGCTTATCCGTGAATTACTGGATAGTGAACTCACTGATATGGGCTTTGACGTTGAACTTTCGGAATCAGCGGAAGCGCTTATAGAGACAGTAGCTCTTGGCACAGATATGCCCGCCGTTATTATCACCGATTACCATTTACCTGGATCTTCTGGAGCAGAAGTGCTTCGTATGGTCCGCTCTCAATGGCCTAGTGTGCCGGTAATTCTGCTGTCAGCAACCCATACCAAATCACACTCTGTTAAAAACTCATCATTACGTTTTTGCGCTTACTTATCCAAACCCGTCGACCTACTAGAACTACGCCTAAAACTGGCAGAACTATGTAAACTCTCGCCAATCAACTAAAGCCATCCCTGGCCAATATTTTTAGCACTAATCCACCATGGTGATACTGGTAATTTGATCTGATATGCTCAAGGACGCCCCACTGCTTGCATCGGTATAGAGCACATAGCCGTCACTCGTACCACCGCTTGTCCATTCGCTGTTGTTCAAGAACACCGCATCATTCCCATCCCCTTCAATTTTCAAAGAGTTACCATTGTCGGTAATATCCAACACGTCCTGGATACTTAAACCTATCGTATTATCACCAATCGCATTACTACCATCGATATCGAGATCTAGCACCTCAATATTTGTCAACCTGGTAGTTAAATCGTTCGCTGACAAATCCTCACCAAAGCGCAGCTGAATGGTATCGTCGCCACCTCGGCCATCGATGCTCTGGCCTGTCCATAGAAAATTATCATCGCCTTGGGTGGCCAGTTTATCAGAGATGTTAATGGCTACGGTGTTCGTTACCTTGGCGCTTGAAGCGACTATTGTCCCAGCGGCATCTACCTCTTGAGTTTGAGCGGTAATGTTTATGGTTTGTGAACCGTTGGTACCCGCGTGCAAGAACCCGAGTCGATCCAAATCTGCCTGGGATAAGTTATTGATGGTGTGTGTATTAGACGTTGCATCAAAGCTTACGCGGCCATCGGTCAACGCCTCATCGCCAATGTAAAATACGGTTTTTGCACCATCTGGAAAGCCCTTAAGCTCTAACTGTGTCAACTCAACATACGCGTCAGAATCATTGGCTTTGATGGGGTCTTTCATATCTGCATTCAGGTTGAGAGACACGATGTCGCCCGCGTAGCCAAAACTGAGGGTCGGTAAAAGCTCAAGGCCGTCCGCTTTAGGATCTATCGTGAGATCAAATTCTATCGGCCAAGCTGTAGAGCTATTGCCAGTCTCGCCACCGACTAAATACATTTTCAAATCCTTTAATGTGCCACTCCAATGAGCTGGAGGCTGAATGCCGATATAAGCCGGTAGCGCATTTTCGGTCAAAGGAATCGTCCAGTCGTTAGTCGTCCCACTGCCCCCGACGTTAGCAGCCATCACGGCCTCTGTTCCATCTGCATTCGCACCGTAATAAACCGTAAAGTCCGTTGGCAAACCCTCAATAAAGGCTAATTCAAGCACCTCATTGGTATCAGGCAAGACTGTACCGCTAATTTCTAACTTCGCTCGGGTTATCGTTTCACCATCATGTTCTGACCCCACTGTGGTGATGGTTACATTAGGCTCAGTATTAGTCGGTTTCACTGTCAGGTCTTGCTCCCCCTGTGAAACCATCGCCACACTCCCCGTTTCCTGATTTTGCACCCAACCCTTCAGCTGAACACTGCCACGGTCATAAGCCCCAGCAGGCGTGTAAGTGAGCTTCAGTTCCGTATCTGGCGCAACGCCATCAAGAACGTAATATTGTCCATCGGTCAGCCCCGATAGCCCTGAAACAGACTCAAGAATAAGGTTTGCGCCATCTTGGCTTAATACACCGGGTATTTCTGTACCCTCAAGCTGCAAATAAAGTTTATCACCAACGATGCTCCAATCGCCGGTCTTATCCGCCGAGTTAGACACAGTAATGGCAATATTTACAGGCTGCCCTTCCTCAACGGCTGCCGCTACGATTGCAACGGTTGCTTCGTCGGTGGCAGGCGATAGTTCAACAACCGGCTTAAGTGAATCTTCGCTCTGTACGCCGTTGCTATGCAGGGCTACTGTCACATCCAGAGGTAAGTTTCCGGTATTATTAGTATTGTTATTGGCATTTTCAGGAGGGCTAACGATTATTCCTGCCAAGGCATTGTCTAGAGCACTTTGCGCTGAAGCATTGCTAAGGCCTGTAACTGTTTTGGTCCAAATAACTTCAACCACATTGCCCGCATTATCTAGCACCTCTGTACGAGTCATGCCTGGAGAGAAGCTCGTTTCATCATCAAACGCGGTACGCAAAGTAATGGTCATATCAAAGATGCCGGCGTTAGCATTGGCCGTATCGATGCTGCCGACTACAATTTCATTGAGCGCAAACGGGCTGTCTTCTGTCTGAGGTGTATTAACCGCACCTAAATCCACTTGCGGTAATTTGTCTATGCCACCCCCCGCAAAGTCAGTGCTCAAATTCCAAGTGATACGACCCTCTTCTGTTTTGACCGCATCACCATCCCGAGTCACCACAATAATCGTAATAGGTGCATCCTCAATACTGCCACTCTGACTATTTACATTGAAGACGATATCCTGGCTCATAGCTCCAGTAAAAACACCAGTGGCGGGCAACAGCCACTGACCTGCACCGGTAGGTTCACCTCCTTGCACAACCACCCCATTTGGTACACCTTGAACCAGTATATGAGTTAGTTTCTCACTACTGTCATAGTCGTTTTCATTACCCGCATTAGCGTCAGGATGCTTGGCAATATTCAGACCAACGATGACATCACCCGCCGCAGTCAACTCATACGAAGAAGAACCTATTTGTCCGTTAATTGCTGTCAAGGTAAGGTCTACAAAGTCAGTGACTGCTTGTACAACAAGATTATGCCCAGTAACTATATAGTCGCTCTCGACTGGGATTGTGGTAAGGTCAGCTGCAGTATCAGACACCTTATACTCGACATTCAGGCTGATAGTGCCACTGGCGTTTGGCGAAGCTTGTGCATAAATGCTTTTCACCTCTTCTACACCAGTCACTTCATACCAACCGCCAACTGCCGTCAAAGGATTGGTTCCCGCCGCGTCACTATAGAAAGTCACTCCATCGACACTCTCAAAACGTATAGCACTGATTTCTTCGTCGTTATCACCGTTTTTATAGTTTGGTGAAAAATCGACACGGCCGAGCTGATCTTCAGTCATCGTGCTGCTGATATTTAATTCAGCCTCCGGCGCAGGGATGACCTTGAATTGAATGTTCTCTGGAACAAAGAATGTTTCTGAGGGGTTATCGCTTTCCGTTACAACAGGCTCAGCGCTGAACGTCACCGTACCACTGTAATTTTCGGGCACTTGAATTTTCACTGACCCATCAGCGAGTTTCTCAGGCGTCACCACCCAAACTCGATCAGTGCCACTGCCACTACCTACCGGAGGCCCTACACCAACCACACTGAAGTTTTCATGCAAACTGCTAATCCGCAAGGTAACAGTTTCTGAGCCATCGCTTGTTGTTTCACCGGATTTAAGTTCGGTGATCAGATCTTTGAGTGCTACCGTGTTACTGCCATTGTCTAGCAAGGCTTCGTTATATTCTTTGCTATTATCCCAAACCATATCCGGCATGTCCGGCGCGCCTTGTACAGTAATAGTAATAGGCAAGATATGTGGGTCACTCTCAACAGGTATTGTTGTCTGCACGCTGCCACTGGCATCGATATAAGTCATCTGATCCACAGAAACTGTCTCGACCACCAGATTAATTGTTTCATTACTGTCTTGTGGTGGCGTGAGCTTCGGCTGATTATCGATGTTAAATTTCTCAATTTTAACTGAAAACGTGCCGTCGGTTTCATTTGTAACAGTTACACCCGAGCCTATATCTGGCGTGGAGCCAGAATGATAGTCAATACCATCATAGGTAATAACAGCACCATTTTCTCCACCGCCAGGAATACCTTTGATGGTGACATTAAAGGTTTCATCAGAATCGTCGCTGCTCGGGATAATATTAAGAGCAATTGCGTCAGTATCAGGATCCCGCCCTGAATCTTCCCTGGCCGTGATGCGCGCACCTACTTTTAGCGTCACTTGATCGGCCATGGGGTCAATAATGATGTTGGTGAGCCATGATTCACCGGAAACAGCCATCTCGGTCGCTACCCCGTCGTCCTCATCGTAATCAACAGTTCCCGCCTGCACCTTGATTTTAACTACACCGCTAAAGTTTTCCGGGCCTTTAAACTGAACAGTGTCTAAGTAAGCCACAGGTATTTTTATTGGCGTACCGTTAAAAACCAATGTGTGGGTTACGCCGCTGGAATCGATGTACTGAAAGTAGGAACCGTCCAGCTCACCATCCGTACCAGCATCAGCCATTGCGCTATTACCCACGGTTTTATACGGTGTAAATATCCCATAGGTTTCTTCGCTACCGGCGCCATCGACAAAGCCAGTACCATCAGTATTGGTTTCCTTACCGTCTTCGTTACCCCAGTTATCACTTAACTTGAAGGTTTCACTACCTACAGCGCCTTCCGTTCCTAACTTGAAATAGTGGTCTTCCTCACCTCTACCAACGTAGATATGATTTAGATTGATGGTGACGTCATCACCTCCAGGACTGGCAGTATCTTCATCAACACTTTCGGCAACAGGCTTGACTACGACGGTTAACGTTTCTATTTTGCTTACAGGATCACTTAATGAACCACCGAAAATAATACTGTGGTCAACACTGGTTACCTCTACTGCCAGATCAATATCCTCACTGCTATGCGCAGGCGGTGTGAGTGTAAATTCTTGGAGAATAGCCTCGCGCTGTGTTTCAGTCAGCGTATTATTAGTAAAGATAATGGTGTAGGTGTTGCCATCCCAAGTGCCTGTCCACCCACTGTTATCTACAGGTGTACCCATCGACCATGTTTGTCCCTCTTGAGCCCAGGTATCAGCACCAGCAGCTATTGTCCAGCCAGCTGGAACGGTGAACGAGACCTCGGCAATTACCTCACCTAATGTTCCATCCACCGTCGATCCATCAGTTATTTTAATATTTTCAAGAAACTCTATGGCGGTATCTTCAAGACCCTCAACATCATCTACTGCCACATCACCCGCTATAGGTTTTACGTGTAAGTTGAGGGTGACGCTGTCAGTTTCCAACTCAGGCGTAGTAAAACCAGTGTTACCTTCGCTATCTTCGTCAGAATCAATAGCACCCAAGATAACCTCAATATCGGTGAGGTCACCGCTAAAGTCGGCAGGTGGTGTGATTGTAATATTAGGCAGCCCGGTTTCAGTTCCCGCAATCATAAGTGCAGGAATGTCACCAATAACGCCCCCGAAATTGACTGTTGGCATGCCTGACTGACCAATAAGATATTCTGTCTCACCAACAGTGACAAGGGTGTCATCGGGCAAACCTTTCAGCCCTATGAAACGGGTTTCACTGCCATCGGTATCTTTAAATCCATCTGGATTAAGGATGTTCGTGAGGTTAAATGAGGTATCTTCATCAAAGGTGATGTCAGCGGTTTTATCGCTGTTTGAAACAACGACTGTCACTCCATCTTGAGTCGTGTCTTCTTGGACCTTAATAGCAATATCATCAGTAATTGCTTCCACATCAACGACAATAGCTTGCGTGCTGTTAGCTGAAGCAACGCCAACTAACGGCTTGCCGTCGCCATCCACTTCATAACTATCAACTGAAGCCACCACTTCAAAGTTTTCATGGCGATGTAACGGAGGCAGAGCCTGTAAAGCTTCATAATCAGCTTCAGTAATGTAGTGAACGCCAGCGTCTGTCTCAAGTGGCAATCCTTCCTTGATATGGAGGCCAATCGGATCACCCGAGCCATCTACAATCACAAAGTGATATTTGCCATTACCATCATCCGCCAACGCTTCATCATTCTTGTCCAGCAGGATAGGCGCGTAGCCGGTCACACCTGGGGCAGTCGTAAAGGATAGAGTGATCGCGCCCAACAGCTCTGAATAGTCCGTGCCGGAATAACCCGGATCAGTTTGATCGGCAGCCCCTATATCCTTAATCTCAGGTAATTTTAGAAACAGTGTAGCTGCGGTATCTTCTGGGGTTACTACAACACCGTTATCGGCGCGGTCTTCAAGGTTTTCGAACCATGCGGCATCTGCCACTGGGTTAACGGTGATTTTAACGTCACGCGTATAAATGCCACTGGCCGTCGTTACCTGATAAGTAAAGCTGTCTTCGCCACGATAATCTCCATCAGGGGTATAGGTTATTTTACCGTCATCACCAATATCTACGATGCCGTTAAATGGCCCTTTACCAGTTTCAAGGCTAGTTGTGCTCTTGTTGATATCCGCATTACTGAAAAATACAAAACCCTCTTCATCGACAACTAAATCACGTACATCACTAGAAGGCGTATCATCAGAGACCTCTACGTTAAACTTCAAATTAACACTATCACCATCACCATCAGTGGCGGTAACTTCGAAAGCTAAGACGATATTTTCAGCGCTATCATCTGCTAACAAAACATGATCCAGCGGGCCTTGCAGGATGAATTCATACTTAGGGACTCCGCCTACCGTACTAAGCGTGATCACGAAAATCGGTTTACCATCAGCCGTAGCTGCGATGGTGCTCTCATCACCGTTGAGCCCATAAATGACAGGCTCCCCTGAGGATTTTAGTTCCAGATCACGTAGTTGATCGAGTGTGTCGCTAGTAAACGTTATATCTTTAACGGCGTCCCCGCCGAAATTAATGGGCAGGTCCTTTCCAACAATTAATGCGCCAGAATCAGGTGTACTACCTGAGTCCAGGTTTTCCTCTTTAACAATCGAGTTATCGGTAAACGTACCATTGCCAACATCGATATCGACACTGGATTGATCCAGCGTGGGACCGTCGTCTTGGAAAACTAAATTTTCGCCAATATTAATCGTTTTGCTATCGGAGGCCGTATCACCATCACCGTCAGTAATGGTGGCGGTGCCAGTGAGCGTGATTAAATCAGCCGCTAATGTTTTGATGTCTGAATTGAAATCTGGCCCGCTATTAGCAGTATCGTGATCAATCGCCAGCATCTGTGTGAGCGTGACCTCACCATTAGCTGCAACCGTCGTGGTAAAAGCAGTATTCTCATCATTAATATCTTCGGCTACCGCCGCAGTAGAGCCGACGATCTCAGTACCTACTATATAAAGGTTAATACTATGATTATTGGTTGTTAATCCTGATGAGATAGAGGTAGCTCCGCCGTCCAACTCCAGTGTATAAGCCCAGGAAACTTCGCCATCACCATCAGCGCCGTAGTTAGGTAGCGCATCAAAAGCATCTTTGAAGCTTACGGTAACCTCACTGATGCCGGTCAAGGTGTCTGCATCATTTGTTACTAGCTCACTTAACACAGCACCAGTAACCGTCGCTGTAATGCTTGGGCCATCATCCAAGAAGGTAAAACGATCACCGATTTCCAGCGTACTTGTTGCTTTGTCTCCATCACCATCAGTAGCAGTGGCATTGATACTGATAGCGCCAGTATTAATAGAGACAGAATCATTATCGTGGGTTTTGATTGGATGCTTAACAGCGCGATGCTGATCTAAAGTAATAGCACCGCTGGCGCTATCGATAGTGATCGTAAATACTGCCTGACCATCTGCTGTACCCGTAACCTCAGTACCTTCCGTATTAACCATAAGCGTAACCGGATCACCTGAAGCGGTATCTACCAAGCCACTCACTGCATCAATACTGAGCGTGTAAACTGTATCCTCTGCTGCCGCACTGTCAGCACCGTAATTAACAACAAACAGCTTGCTGAAGTCATCGGCTACATTAGTTGTAAAGTCACTTTCATCAACCGTTAACGCCACCAAATCTGCTGTTTGATTGATAACAGGCAAATCATCAACGATGCGCACATCCACAGCGCCAGCGGTGGTGTCACCATCCATATCGGTCAAGTTGACCTGAAAGCTTTCAAACAAGTCATCCTGCCCTTGGGCGCTATGGGTTTCATCATCTATCAAGATATAGGTGTAATTCACCTTACCAAGGTCTGCGTCATAAGCTGTGACTTTTAGTTCATTACCCAATGCCGTAGTAATAGTTGGCAAAAGTTGAGCAACATTATCCAGCACTAAATGATAGGTCGTGCCATCGTGAGTGATACTTAGCTCTGCAATACCATCAGGCGAAGTGATGGTAAAAGTGTTATCAGCAGTGAGGCTGCCCGCATCAACACCTGTACCGGCATCACGACCACCGACATCAGTAAAAGCACTTTCATGCACGACCACATCACTGCTGCCAGGGGTGCTTGTTAAGCCATCGATGCTTACATCAGTGGTGTTATCAATGCTTATAGTGAGTCTGGCGGTATCGGTATCATTGTCACCGTCGGCAAGGGTGTATTCAAAGATATCTTCGCGATCTCCAGGCGTATTGGCATCACGTTGATAGCTGTAACTGCCATCACTCTGAATAGTCAGCACACCGAACGCACCATCAATTGTAGTCGTAGCGTTACCAGCAGGCAGCGATACCTCTGTTTTATTATTGGTAACAGGATCAGTGAAGGTGACTAAGGCAACCGTTGCCCCGTCTGCCCCCAGTACATCAGGTTCGTCACTCGCGTTTGTGCTTCCGCCAATGACGTTACCAGTGACAGCTGTATACGAACCACTGCTGACACGGTTAGCGTCATCAACAGCTATGGGTTTATCGTCTACGATCTTGATGCGCAGTGTTTCAGTACCAAGGTCACCATCACGATCTTTCGCAGTGATATTAAACGACTCGGTAACATCACTTGCGTCAATGTCAGGTGCTTTGTTTAAGATATATTCGTAATCGACAATGATGGTTCCATCGACGGCTTGTGTAAATCCATAAAGTTTCAGTTCACCATACTCAGAACTAATGATTTGAGCAGTGGTGCCCAAATCTTCTATGGCAGCTTTGCTTAACACTATGCTGGCAGGAGATCCGCTAATATCGTTATAACTAATAGTAATGGTCCCGTTTTGATCTAGGCCATCTAGCGCTTTTAAGGTGAATTCAGATAGAACTCGAGTGTCATCAACCTCAGGCTCGGAGCCTTCTAATAAGCCACTCTCAAAGACCACTTGATCGCTGATAACAGCATCAGGCATGGTAGCCGTATCGATAATCGGAACATCGACAGTGACACCATCATTTACACCATTAATGGTGATCTTTAATACGGCATCATCTTCACCACCTTCACGGTCAGTCATGGTGTAGCTAAAGATGTCTTCTAATGTTTCGCCGTCTTTTAGAGTTCGAACGTTAAGGTTATTTTTGTCGGGGGTATAAACATAACTGCCGTCTTCTTGCAGTTTTAACGTGCCATATTCACCTGGTATGTCAGTATCAAGCCCACCTGATCCAAAAGGCTTACTACTGCCAGCGACTACGCCCGTCAGAAAAAGTTTATCCCCATCCGGATCTACGTCATTTTTAAGGATGCCATTGAAAGCATCTACAACCAAAGGTGTGTCTTCATCTGTACTGCCGATGTCGTCCTCAGCTGTCGGTATTAGATTAGTCACTGCCCAGGTAAAACTATGCTGGCTGCTATTTCCAGCAGGGTCAGCAACAGTGATGATTACCTCGTATTGGCCCTTACCTGCATTACCATATTGACTGGCAGAGCTATGAATCTTGCCGCTGATAACGCCCGTATTTGAATCTATTGTTAATCCGTCAGGCAGGTTAGCCGCACTATAAACCAAGCTGCTACCGCTAAAGGTATCGTTAAATTTTCCACTGAGATCAAGGTTAATACTGTCAGCATCTTGATCGTTTTGAGGGTCTAATGAGCCCGTTAGTAAAGGCGGAAGGGTATCCACCGGCTTTTCATCACGGCCGCTGCCGCTGTTTCCCGTTGGGTCAGTAATAGTGGCTTCAACGCTTACATTCCCCTGTCCAGGGTTGACCGGAACCTGTACAGGTACGCCGTTGTTGATATCTTCCTGGGTAACCGGGCGCTCAAGCAAAACTTCACCATCCGGCGTGGTAACTTTCAGGATGTCTCCCACATTAACGGTGCTGTCGTCCAAAATGACCTTGGCGGGCACTTCATCGTTAGTGATTTCCGACCTGTTGTAAGTACCGTCAGGGCCAGCACCTTCCAGCTCAACACTCAATAGCGGCGGTGTCGTTTCTACATCGTAAGGGCGCTCTGCAGCTGCAGTAATAGGCTCATCGGCCGGATGACTACTGGTGACAGTTGCTTCAACAATATTGTCTTGCACAAGCTCGCTACCGGGAACATCTGTATGCCAGGTTTTGCCGTCTGGATTCACAGTTGTCTCATAGCTTCTACCGTTTACTGTGATGGTAACTTTATCACCGGGCTGAGCATCACCTCCTACGGTTCCTGTCAGCGTAATAGTCTGTTCTGCCTCAGCTGCGTTGATAATGTCATCGTCGGCAATCACATTAATAGAAATACTCAGTTCTGGGTGGCCCACTCCGCCCTCAGACTGTTCATCGCTATTACCTGACTGTTCACCGCCTCCCTCGGTGTGTTCATCGTCATCACTTGGCTGATTGCCTCCATCACCAGAGCGCCCCGCCTCCCTATACTCATCACCTCTATTCGGGCTTTCACCCAAGTGCTCATAGCGGAAATCTTTATCAAGCTCGCTCTCAGGCAAGGCTATACTCAGCGAGTGCAGCACTTCCTGAAGTCGCACAATGGTAAGCGGGGTTATGCCATCTGCTTCAATAATTTCGGCGATACGCACCAACTGTACAAAGCCATGCCCTTCAGACAAGACAATCTGTCCAGGCTGCGTCGATGTCACTTTATCTATTGTTGATTGTTCACTGGACTCAAATCTCGACAAGTTTTCAAATTGCTCTGTGAGGCTCCCGCGCTCTTCAGCTGTGACCTGATGCTCGCCTAAAAAAGTCAGCTGCTGATTGTCACCAAAGTCCAGATCAACACGCGCCCCTTCCGCCATTATTAGCGTTTCATCAACACTCAACTGATCGCCCACCTCAAGCGCACGACGCTCACCGTTAGCGTTTTCAGCCCAAGCTTGTCCGACCATGGATACAACAATTGCCAGAATAGTCATAAAGACCTCAAAAATAGTTATTCATGCGATTTCAACGCATATAGCAGATCGATTTCAGCGTTCGCTCAAAGCATTGGCTTTGGCACGCAGCAATGGTTTGAGTAAGTACGATAAAATACTTTTCTTACCAGTCATGATGTCTAGTTGTGCGGTCATTCCGGGGATAACGGATAAATGCTGTGCAGAGTCTTTTTCAGTGGTCACGGCACGCACAAGGTAAAAAGTGTTATCTCGGTCATCAGTTATGGTGTCGGCACTGATGTGCTGGATCGTTGCAGAAATCCCACCATAAATAGAAAAGTCATAGGCATGCAACTTGATCGTTGCTGGCAGCCCAGGGCGTAAAAAGGCGATATCTTTGGGTGCAATTTTCGCCTCGACCAGCAGGCGGTCATCGGTGGGAACAATCTCAACGAGTGCATTTCCAGGCTGCACTACTCCGCCTAAGGTATTCAGCAGCACGCGTTGAACCGTACCGTTAACCGGCGATCGAATTTCAGAGAGCTTTACCTTGTCCGCCAGCCCAGCAACGCTCTTTTGCAGACTGTTTAGTTGTGAACTTGCATCGCTGAGTTCTGCTCGCCATTGATTGCGCGTAGAGGACTCAACTTCTAACAATCTGGATTCCGCCTCTTGAATACTGGCCTCTACCTGTCGGGTGCGGGCAGCGGCCTGAAGATATTCACCATCCGCAGCGACCTGATCGCGTTGCAAACGCAATATTTCTATCTCTGAAACAGCCCCAGAAGCTAACAAGGGCTGCGTTGCCTGCAACTCTTGTGTCGTCATGCGATAGGTCTGCTCTGCAGCCGACACTCGCGCTTGCACTTCGCTTAATTCCTGCTGTCGTTGTTCACGCTGCTCACGGGCGACCGAAAGTCGCTCAGCCAACTCTTTCAGGCTGGCCTGGTAATAAGCCTGCTCTTGAAATAAAACCTGTTTCTGTTCTGCCGTTTCAGCGCCATCAAAATCCAGCTGAAGCGGCTCATTGTGAATCTGCGCTCGCAACCGCTTCACTTTCGCCATCAACGCAAACACGCGCACGCTGCTTTCCTGAAAACTGGCAACAAAACGCGTAGAGTCTATACGCACCAACAGATCGTTTTTGCTTACCTTTGCGCCCTCTTCAACAAAAACTTCCTTAATAACACCACCATCCGCTGACTGTATAATCTGAAGCTGTCTTGACGGGATGACCTTGCCCTCACCGCGAGTCACTTCGTCTACCTGTGCAAAAGCCGCCCAGATAATCAACACAATAAACGTCAATGCAATACCGTATAACAGGCTGCGTGCACGAAGCGTACTTTGCTGCTCCATTGCTTGATCGGCATCAGCAGACCATTGTTGTGCGTTGTTGCGAAACGCTGAAAACAAACGCCGAAATAGTCGATCAATAAAAAAATTACCGCGAACTTCCATGGTATGAGCTATGTTCAAGCGCTCAAATGCCTGCTGTTCAAGCTGTTTCTGAGTAACTGTATCTGTAATCTTTGAATCGTTACTCATTGTGCACCCCGTTGAATACTTCCCTGCTGGAGCGCCTGGAGCACACTCTTTTTGGGGCCATCGGCAACAATTTTTCCCGCATCCATCACAATCAAACGATCGACCAGATCCAGTAAACTGGTGCGGTGGGTAATCAGCAACATGGTTTTACCCTGACTAATCTGGCTCAAGCCTTTGCTGACATGGTTCTCCAGCATACTGTCCATGGCGCTGGTGGGCTCATCAAGTAACAAAATACTGCTATCTGCCATCACCGCGCGGGCGACTGCTATGGTCTGACGCTGCCCACCGGATAAGCGATTACCCCCCTCCCCGACTTGCATCGACAGGCCATCTGCATGATCACCCACCAAGCCTTTCAAACCAGAAATATTGATCGCCTGTATCAGGCGCTCGTTGCTGGGATGCTCTATGCCCAAAGTGACGTTGTCATACACCGTACCACTGAGCAGCTGAACGTCTTGCGGGATGTAACCGATATTACGACGCAGCTCAACTGGATCAATCTGGCCGATGTTCACACCATCTACTAACAAGCTGCCAGAAGTTGGCCGGTACAAACCAAGAATAAGTTTTTCCAGCGTGCTTTTCCCCGAGCCCACCCGGCCGAGAATACCTACCCGTTCGCCAGCCCGGATATGCAGCGACACCCCGGTTAACGCCTCGCGTTCTTCTCCCGGATACTGAAATGACACATCACGCAGTTCAATTTCACCACGCAGCTTGCCCCTGCTTATAAGCTGCTTGCCTGACACACGATCCTGCTCGGCATCCATGATCTGATCTACAGATGCCAGTGCTGTGGCCGCCTGGTAATACTGGGTAAGCAGCGAAGCCGTTTGCGAAACGGGCGCCATGGCGCGAGAGGACAGCATATAGGCCGCGATCAGCCCCCCCTGACTCATATCCCCATTAATGACCAGATAAACCCCTGTGATAATCATGACAACAGAAACAACCTGTTGCATCCAGGAAGCTCCCGCCCCAACAGACATGCCAAGCATGCGTTGCTTGCCCGAACAGCCCGACAAAAACCGGGTAGATTGCTCCCAGGCACTTTGCATCCGACTGCTGGCGTTGAATATTTTGATCGTAGGAGCGGCTATCAGGCTTTCAATCAGGCCAGAATTGCGCTGGGCACTGGCCTGACTCATGGTATCTGAAAGCTGGTGCATGGCGGTCTGCACAGACAGGGCGTACAAAATAATCAGCACTGCACCGATCAGCACGGGGATTACCATCACTGGGGAGATCAACGCGATGATGACCACAAATAGTAAGAAAAAAGGTAAATCGATGAGCGCAGTAACAGTCATGGAGCCGATGAAGGAGCGAACCGATTCAAAGGATTGAATATTGGCTGCAAAGGAGCCCACAGAAGGTGGCGCATGCTCGAGACGGGTGCCCAAAATCCGCTCCATAATACGCGTCGATAAAGTGATATCGGCGCGACTTGCCGCCAATTCCACAAACCAGCTACGCAGCAAGCGCAACGTCAGATCAGCACAGATGATAATCAGGACACCAAGGGCAAGAACCCAGAGCGTCTCCACCGCGTGGTTTGGCACCACGCGGTCATACACATTCATAACGAACAGCGGCATGGTCAAGGCAAACAGGTTGATAAAAAAAGCCGATATCAGGATGTCTCGGTACACGGGCCGATTAGCCTTAATCACCCCCCAAAACCAGTGGCCTTCATCAGTCGCAGCACCGGCCCCTGTTTTACGCTGATCTAGTCGAAAATCCGGGCGGCAGTACAGTGCAATACCCGTGTACTGTTCTTTAAAATGAGCAAGTCCTAGCTCTTGTGTGTGCATATCCAATTCCGGCAACAGCACCTGCACGGTCTGTCGCTGGGTGTCTATACTTTGCAATAGACAGGCGCGATTCCCCTCCAGCAACACCACACAAGGAAAGAGTAAACTGTTCAGCCGCGCTAAAGGCTGCTGCACCAGCTTTACCTTCATATCCACCCGCTCCGCTGCGCGAGCAAATATGGACGGCGAAAGCCTACCATCAATCAATGGCAGGCCTGCGACCAACGCCTCATAAGTCGTTGCCGTGCCATTTTCAGCAGCCAGCCACAGCAGACAAGCACTTAAAGGGTCGTAGGTTAGATTCATAACAACCTTTTACACTCACTTACTGACATAAATAACACGCACTTCAACACGACGGTTCAATGCCCGACCCTGGGCAGTATCGTTGCTTGCAGTAGGCTGGTAGGCGCCTGCGCCCGATACTCGCATAACGGTATCTGCAACGCCGCTGCTGGCCAAGGCCTCTCGCACCGCGACTGCCCGAGCCAAGGACAATTTACGATTCAGTGCATCTGTGCCGGTGCTGTCAGTATGACCAATAATACTGACCGATTTCGGCGTTCCACGCTCCAACAGGCGCTGGGCAAATTGCTGCAAGCGAGCAACAGCCTCAGGTTTAAACTCGGCACTGCCGATATCAAACAAAGTATCGCTACCGAGGCTCAGCAGCTCTTCCGCATCAGCCACTTGCAGATAGCGATCAAAACCGCTGGCACCGTCTTCTGGCAGCGTACAGTAACGACTGGAGCCAGGATTGATTGACCGATCGATATCCCCCAGGTCGGGCAGCTCTTCACGGTTGACAGCCAAGGTATCCAGCAGGCGTCCCATACTGTGAAGAGTTTGCAAGCGATGAATCTCTAAATCATAACTGCCGCTGACGTAGGCGCGCTCAGCTTGAAAAAGCTCGTTTTCAGAGTCGAGCACATCAAGTAACGAGCGACGGCCGATATCGAACTGCTCACGATAGGCAGTAAGTACTCCCGCAGCCTGCTCGCGATGTCTGGCCAAAGAGGCTAGTTTGACCTGTAAATTAAGCACATCACTGTGGGCAATAGTTGCGGTCTGGCGCAAATCAACACAGATTTTATCCCGCATGCTTTCAGCCTGATTGATACGGCGACCTGCCGCACGCTCTGCCGCACGATCACTCCCCCCGCGGTACAAGTTATAGCGCATACGCAACTCTATAACTGTGTCATCTCCATAGGAGTGTGGATCTGAGCGCTGGTCAAAACTATTGTTGTTTTTGTAAGCACCATGGCGAGCACCTAACTCAAAGGTAGGGTAGCGACCAGCCTTTGCCTCTTCATAAGAAGCATCGGAAGCCTGAATTTCCTCAAACGCAGCAAATAGTGCCGGATTATTGGCATAAGCTGTTTTGAGCACCTGCCTTAGCTCCTCCGGCACGGCCCCATCCCGAACCTTGTAAGGGCTTAGATTTTCTGCGGGGAAACGGCCAACCAGACGCTGAAAACGGGCAGTAACGCTCTGCAGGTTAGCAATTTCGGTCATTAAATTAGAGCGTGCCAGCGATAAACGCCCATCAATCTGTTGCAGGTCGCCTCGGTTACTTATGCCTTGCCCAACACGATCACTAACATGGCGCTGGACTCGCTGATGATTGGCAACATTTTTCTGTGCAAGGGTAACCAATGCTCGGTGCCTGAGAACACTCAGATAGACCTCACTGGACTCGAGCGCCTTAGTTTCAGCCTCCTCCAAAAATTCATAATACCGCGCTCGGCTACTATGCTCTGCTCTTGCAACAGCATTGCGCACTCGGAATCCATCAAACAACATTTGAGTAAGTGACACTTCAGCATAGTTACGACTATAACTACCACGACCATCATAATCACGGTCACCTCTGCCGCCAGAAGCATTAAGGTCAAGAGATGGCAGGTACCCGCCAAATGCCTCCCGCTGATCATGAGTTGATGCTTGAAACGCATGCAGGCTAAATTGCAACTCAGGATTAGTTTCCAGTGCTTCCTGCACAACGCTCAATAAATCGTCTTGAGGCTTTTCTGCAACAACAATAGCCGGGGTAAAGCACAAAGAAAGCACAAAAGTAAGCTTTGCTACGAAGGGTGTTCTAACCATAATATCCTCTAAACAATCCGCATAAGCTGCAAGCTTTGAAACGGGTGTGGTCTTCACGCTGGTTTTTAGGGGTTAAAAGCACTTGCTCCGTAGCTTAAAAATGCACCCGAGGGCACAGATCCAATAGCATTCAACACAGAGCAACGAGCTTATAAAAACCGAATCAGCCAACCTAACACTACTCGAGAAGAGAACCTTTGGTGGTGCGAAAAAACCTGTGCACGCGGGAAATACTTTTCCTAAAAACGCCCAAAACAACCACAAAAACAATCAACAAATCTTGTTTTCAATAAGCGTAATACTTCACTACAAACACGACTCACTAGTTTCATCCCCCCCCCCTCCTATTGAATTCAGAGCGAAAAACCTAGCCCCACCCTGTGGCGACAAAAAAGATGAAAGCAGCTGGTTTTCAGCGTATTGGTAGATACGGGAGCCATTTATCATTGACAAACAACGCTTATACTGATATGTGTCTGCATGAACCCTACAAAAAATAAGGATAAGGCCATGTATAGGAACTCCCTCTTCACCCTGACTCCAATCGCGTTGACACTGTGTATCAGCAATGCCTTCGCCCAACCTCCCAGTAGTTACTCACCCGTTGTCGAGGCCGAATCTTTCGACAAAGTCAAAACCCGCATGGAGCGAGAGAAACCGGGCATCGAAACCCGCTTCAACGACCTGCTAAAGCAACGCTACGACCTCTCTGATAAACCTCTTAAAGGTGTGACCATGAGCCGAGGTAAGGCGGTTCAAGGTGGCGTGCGGGTTAAGCTACCCCGCAACACAACATGGGATGATCTTGCGTCCATGTCACCTGAGCAAATCAAGCAGAAAAATCTATGGCCAGCCGGTTTTTACCCCCTGCCCCACGAAAATCACAAAGAAGGGGGCATGCTGTTTCCCCAGTTCCACATTGACAAAATGATCAAACAGGATGGCAGGGATCTGACGAGATTCGACCTCTCCTATCAAATGCCCGATCACTTTCTCCCTGAATACCCACCCGCTATCTTCCTCACCACGCGCTCTGATCTCGGAGACGTGTCTCAGGGGCAGGTAGTTTCCATCGACAACTATTACGAGCTGTTCAATGGCATTATCAACCCCAAGCAACTGGACGGACTGCGGTTACTGGTCACCCCCACCATGCAACAGCAATTCAACGCTACTGCCGACCGGCGCTCTGCAAAGGCCAGCCTTGGGGTGACCTGTCTGGACTGCCACGTAAATGGCCACACCAACGAAGCTACCCACTTGGTGGGGGATATTCGACCCCAGTCACGGCGCCACAGGATCAACACCCCCACTCTGAGGGGCGTCAATGTCCAGCGTCTTTTCGGCTCGCAGCGCGCACTGAAAACCATCGAGGACTTTACCGAGTTTGAGCAGCGTGCTGCCTACTTCGACGGTGACCCAGTGATTGCCACCAAGAAGGGCGTCAACATTCTCGAGCGCGGCAGCGAGGTTCACAACATGGCAGAATTCCAGGCGCTATTAGATTTTCCACCCGCTCCCAAGTTGAATGTGCTGGGTAAACTAGACCCTGCCAAGGCAACCGAGGCGGAGTTGCGAGGCGAACAGATATTCCACGGCAAAGGACAGTGCGCTGAATGTCACGCACCACCCTATTACACCGACAACTCCATGCACAACCTACAGGCTGAACGGTTCTTCAAGGACAAAGATATTCTTGGCCGCTACGCCACTGCTGACGGTCCCATCAAAACTTTCCCTCTTCGGGGACTTAAAGAAACTTCACCGTATCTGCACGATGGCCGACTACTAACCATTGCCGATACTATTGAGTTTTTCAATCTGGTACTGGGCACGCAATTAACGACTGACGAGAAAAAAGATCTGGAGCAATTTCTTTTTACCTTGTGAGCTAACGTCGTGAATCAGCTCTGGCAGACTGCCATCCTCACGTCTTGCCAGAGCATGATCACTTAGCAGCAATAACAATGTTTAAAGTCCGAACTGAAGCTGTTTTGGTTTCGAGTATTTTTATCTTTCGTTATATTTTTAGCTGTCATAAATCTTTAATTTAACATTCACGTTAATGACATAAGTAAAGCTTAAATTTATCACTATGAAATATAGCGATAAAACAATACGCAACACCTCCAAAGCCTTTTTCAAGACACTGTGGTTATCCGACATTCACTTGGGTAACCGTGATTGTCACGCCGACTACCTACTGCAGTTTCTACAACATATCGACTGCGAGAAACTTTATCTGGTCGGCGATATTGTCGATATGCTGGCCATGAAAAAAAGAATTTACTGGCCAAAGGAGCACGGCGCGGTACTCAAACAAATCCACTATATGGCGCAAAACGGTACCGAAGTAATTTATATACCCGGTAATCATGATATGCCGCTGAGACACTTTGAGACTGGCTTATTACTCAACATCCAACTACATCATCACTATATTCACGAAACCGTCGACGGCAAAAAACTACTGGTTGTGCATGGCGATGAATTCGATCACGCCGTGCTATACCGGGCAATGAACCGTTTGATGGGCGATTCGGCCTATGACTTTATGGTTTTCCTTAATCGCTGGATGCATCGCTTTCGCAGCATTTTAGGCCTGCCCTTTTGGTCACTAGCCAGTTATTTAAAAAACAATCTGACACAGGCCAGAGCAACCATTGAAGCATTCGAAGAAGCCGCTGCGGCCGAAGCAAGACAAAGACATCTCGATGGTGTGGTCTGCGGGCATATCCATAAAGCCTGCTTACGAGAAATCGAAGGGGTATTGTATTGCAATGACGGTGATTGGACCGAAAGCTGTACCGCTCTGAGCGAAGATATCCATGGTCAACTCAACCTACTGCAGTGGCAGGACATTGAGAAAATTATTGCTGACAAAAAAATAACCCTTGTCAATGCAGCATAGCCAACGCAATAAAATTGCTACCAGGTGAATAGATTATGATAAGCATAGAAGCCGTCATTGAAAGCAAATACCCCGGTTTTACTCAGCGCAGCCCCATCATCGGAAAAACTCTGCTCAACCTGTTGCGTATTTTATGCCATGAGCGTGAGTTCAAAAATTTTAAAGAAAACTATCCCCATCTAGAAGGCTTCGATTTTGTTGAGCAGGCATTAAATTACTTCGATTTTTCTTATCGGGTTAAAGACAGTGAAATTGAACGCATTCCAACCCAAGGACGCGTTGTTATTATCTCCAACCATCCTATTGGTAGCCTGGATGGTTTAGCCTTATTAAAAATGGTGGGGGAAATAAGGCCCGACGTTAAAGCAGTAGCTAACGAAATCCTCTACGCCATCGAGCCACTGCGTTCGTTATTACTCCCGGTCGACAATATGACTGGCCGCTCAGGCAAACAACAACTCCGCGCTATACGCAATCACCTTGATAACGAAGGTGCGTTGATTATTTTTCCTGCTGGCGAAGTATCTCGTATGGGCCCTACCGGCATTAAAGATGGCCGTTGGAATAACGGATTTTTACGTTTTGCCAATGCTAAAAGCGCACCCATTTTGCCGGTATTTGTCGATGGCAGAAACTCCATCTTCTTTTACGGCTTATCACTATTGGCCAAACCTATTTCCACCCTTTGGTTGATCCGAGAGATGTTTAAGCAATCAAAAAATCATGTTGATATCAGCATCGGTCATATGGTTTATCCTGAGCAGCATCAACAATTGGATTTAAAACCTGATGCAGTTGCCAAGTTATTCAAAAAACACCTTTACCGTTTACCTAAAAAAAATAAACGTCAATTAGGTTTTATCCCTGAATACGATGCGGTGGCCCACCCTGAAAATCGCCAATTACTTAAACAAGAAATAAAACAGTGTGAGCTGCTGGGCCATACCAAAGACGACAAAGCCATTTACCTATACAACTATCAAACCAATTCCGCAGTCATGCGCGAGATTGGTCGCTTGAGAGAGTTAACCTTTCGTGCCGTCAAAGAAGGTACCGGCAAGCGTCGTGACATCGACCGCTACGACAGCTACTACGATCATCTGATTTTATGGGATGATCAAGAGCTGGAAATTGTCGGCGCTTACCGCATGGTACAGAGCCAAAAAGTCGCAGACAGTGGCGCCGCTGATCATAACCTTTATACCCAAACCCTATTTGAATACAGTGATGACTTTGCTCCCATGCTCGCCAACGGGCTTGAATTAGGCCGTAGCTTTGTACAACCAAAATACTGGGGAAAGCGCAGCCTTGAATATTTGTGGCACGGTATTGGTGCTTATCTACGCAAGTACCCTCAGCTGCGTTACCTATTTGGCCCAGTCAGTATCAGCCACGACTACCCCGAGAAAGCTAAAGATCTACTGATCTGTTTTTACAGCATGCACTTTGCCAGCGCCAAGCATTTAGCTACTGCTAAAAACCCTTACTTATTAAATTTCAGCGATAACTTTGAATTGGCAGAGCGATTTGCCGGCGAAGATTACTCTGCTGAGTTCAAACAGCTAAAAGGCGCACTCAACCACATGGACGCGGCGGTACCGACACTGTACAAGCAATACACCGAACTATGCGAACCCGGCGGTGTTGAATTTGCCGCCTTCAATGTCGATGGTGATTTTGCCAACTGTGTCGATGGCTTAATTGTGGTTGATTTGGCTAAAATTAAAGACGAAAAACGTAAACGCTACCTGAGCAAATCCTGATTACTATCGACGAACTGCACGCCCTGGCTCCAGAAATAGCGCAACTAGAGAAGCTCGTTATTCAAGCCACCCCCATATTGCGCAGTCAGGTGATAACCACCTTAGCGTATCGTGGTAAAACACTACCGGTACGCGCTTGCTATTTAGGTAGCGAAGAACCCAATGTACCGGTACTAGCTTTTATCGGCGGTGTTCACGGCGTAGAACGAATTGGTAGCCAAGTTATATTAGCCTTTTTAGAAACTTTGGTAGAGCGTTTAAAGTGGGATAAAAGTTTATTATTCGGGCTGCGACACCTGCGATTGCTCTTTATACCCATCGTCAATCCTGTCGGAGTTATTAATCAAACTCGCGCGAATAAATCTGGTATTGATTTAATGCGTAATGCGCCGATAGAAGCGCAGAGCCAAGTGCCCTTTTTAGTAGGTGGCCACCACCTAAGTTCAAAACTACCCTGGTACCGAGGCAAACGAAATACCGCGATGGAACCCGAAGCTCAAGCCCTGTGCACCGCTGTACAACAGCAGCTACTTAACTCACCGTTCACCATACTACTCGACGTTCACTCCGGCTACGGTTTTAAAGACCAGCTATGGTTTCCATTGGCCAGTAGCCATGAGCCCATTGAAGTACTGCCTGAAATTTACGCGCTCCACCAACTATTAAATAAAACCTACCCGCATCTTAATTATGTATTTGAACCCCAATCACATCAATATCTAACCCATGGCGACCTCTGGGATTATGTCTATCTACAAAACCCCAAAACAGCCGGAATCTTTCTGCCACTAACCTTGGAAATGGGATCTTGGAACTGGATCAAAAAAAACCCACTGCAAATCACCCGTTTTTCTGGTTTATTTCATCCAACCAAACCACATCGTACCCAACGGGTATTGCGCCGTCACACGGTGTTACTGGAGTTTTTAATCCGCGCCACCAGAGCTTACTCAAAGTGGATACCGCAACCCGATCAACGCGAACACCTTCGTCAACTAGCGATAAGCGCATGGTATTCAGTGGATAAGGACTAATCATGGCTAAACGTGTTATCGATAACATTAAACATTGGATACTGTTACGTGGACTTGCACGGGAGCAGCAACACTGGGGGGACTTTGTTGAACGAAGCCAGCGGGTATTTCCTGACCGACAGTTTTATTGCCTGGACCTACCCGGCTGCGGTGAATGGTTTAAAATATCTTCACCCCTAACAATCCAGGCTATCCGCCAGCATCTGCAGCAACAAATCATCTCAAATAATATTAGCGAACCATTCGGGGTTATTGGTCTGTCGCTGGGAGGAATGGTAGCACTTGACTGGCTAGAAAAAGACGAGCAATGCCTTGCCGCCGTGATTATTAATACCAGCAGCAACGACTTCCCCTTGCACTGGCGCCTGCAACCGAAAATTCTCTGGAGAGGCCTCGCGGCACTCCTGTCACCCTCGGCAAAAACCAGAGAAACCAACATTCTGGCGATGTCAAGCCGTCAACATCGGTATAACAGCATAGTCATTAATCAATGGGTAGACATCCAGCGACAGCGTCCAGTGAGCGCATCAACCATGCTTAGACAGCTTATTGCTGCCTCGCGCTTTTCCGCACCCAAATCAATCCCCAATAAATATGGGCTGGTGCTCTATAGCGACAAAGACCAGATGGTCTCTTATCGTTGCAGCAAAAAACTGGCTAAGCGTTTCAAATGGCCGCGCCAATGCCATCGCCATGCCGGGCACGACATCCCCTTGGACGACCCCAAATGGATACTCAAGCAAATTAAACGCTGGCATGAATAACTACGCAGCGTTTTCGCAGTTAAAATTATCTACTTGAGCCTCATAATAACCATGGAGCAAGATCTACCCTACCCCGGTATTTTTAGCTTAAAAAAGTGCTATTTGCACAGTTGCAAATCCATTTACAAACCGCGCCGAACAACAAACGCAGTTGGCCGTGCTGTTTGAGAATCCATACCTGCGCGTGATGCCACCGACATACCAAAAGCTCGCTCGCTTTGCCAAAACCGCCCGTATAACAGGGCCTGGGTTTATTGTGCCGGAGAGTCCATGAGAGCTAACGAGGTTTATCATATACGGCAAGATAATGGCCCTCACTGGAAGAAGCAGGCCATTGCTCAATCAGGTGCTTGCAGGCGGATTACTGGTCGGTTCGGTGATTAGCGCCATGATTGTTTTACACCCGCAGGTGTTGTCGTTGCTATTGTTGTTGCTGGTGGCGCTGCTGTCGTAGGGTGGAACTTGTTCCACCAGAACCCGCACCCATAAAATAAATTCGCCCCTCAAAATAATTTTAGACTGTTAAGAGCCGTACTTATTCCCCTGCATCTTCATTATTGAAAACCTGCTCTTTCCAGTTTGTACCCAACCCTTGTTCAATATAGTCGCGCATAAACTGGCGAATTTTCTGGGATGGAGTGACGTCCTCCTGCTCACAAAGCTTTTCAAAGGCCATTTTCTTTTGAGGATCAACCAAGACGGTTAATCGTGCAGTACGTTTTTCCATGGTGAAGCTCATTATTAAAATATCGATGTATTCATTGGATTAATATAAGCGCTTGCCGAACCAGAGTATTGCAACTCAGATACTTTGGTTCGGCAAAATAACCCAGATTACGATTTGACCACTATCGAGGGGCCTGCGCTCACCAAGGCTTTACCCTCAGCAGTATCGGTAAATTGCTCAAAATTACTGACAAATTTTTGCGCCAGAGACTGTGCCTTCTCGGCCCATACAGCCGCATCATCGTAAGTTTGTCGAGGGTCCAATAAATTTTCATCAACACCTGGGAGCGCGGCAGGAACCTCTAGATTAAAGTAAGGTAAAACCTCAAACTCAGCCTGCTCAATTGATCCATCCAGGATGGCATCGATAATGGCGCGAGTCGCTTTAATGGAGATGCGTTTGCCACTGCCATTCCAGCCGGTGTTGACCAGATAGGCTTGAGCACCTGATTGTGCCATACGCTTGTTCAGCACCTCAGCATACTGAGTTGGGTGCAAGCTAAGAAAAGCTGCGCCGAAACAGGCTGAAAAAGTCGGCGTGGGTTCAGTAATACCGCGCTCGGTACCCGCCAGTTTAGAGGTGTAGCCCGAGAGAAAATAGTAACGCGCCTGCGCTTCGGTCAATCTGGAAACGGGGGGTAAAACGCCATAAGCATCAGCGGTCAGGAAGATAACTTTGCTAGCGTGACCACCAACGGAAATTGGTTTAACAATATTATCAATATGATAAATGGGGTAGGAAACGCGAGTATTCTCAGTTTTAGAGGCATCGGTATAATCAATATTACCGTCTGCATCAACTGCCACGTTTTCTAACAGCGCATCGCGTTTGATCGCCGCAAAAATATCAGGCTCTTGCTCTTGGCTGAGGTTGATAGTTTTAGCATAACAGCCACCTTCAAAATTGAATACGCCGTTGTCGTCCCAACCATGCTCGTCATCGCCGATCAACGCTCGTTTAGGATCGGTAGACAACGTGGTTTTACCGGTACCGGACAACCCGAAAAAGATCGCCGTATCGCCATCTTTGCCAATATTAGCCGAGCAATGCATAGACGCGATGCCCTTTTGTGGCAGCAAATAGTTCATCACTGAGAACAAGCCTTTTTTCATCTCACCGCCATACCAGGTACCACCGATTAACTGCACCCCCTCGGTCATATTGAAGGCAACAAAGTTTTCGGAGTTCAGCCCCTGCTCTTTCCAATGCGGGTTAACGGCTTTAGCACCATTTAACACCACAAAATCAGGTTCAAAGTCTTCCAACTCTGCTTCGCTGGGACGGATAAACATATTCTTGACGAAGTGCGACTGCCAGGCGACCTCTGTGACAAAACGCACTTTTAGTCGGCTGGCTGGGTTTGCCCCGCAAAACAAGTCATTAACGAATAAGCGTTTGCCGCTGAGCTGATCGCCAACTACGGCTTTAAGCGCACTCCAGGTTTCCTGTGTGATGGGCTTGTTGTCGTTGTTACCCTGATCGGACCACCACAGAGTATCGCTGGTGGTGCTGTCTTTAACGAAATACTTATCTTTAGGTGAACGACCAGTAAAGATGCCAGTATCAACAGCTACTGCACCACTGTTAGTCAGGTGTCCAGCTTCATAACCTTCAAGATCAGGATTCATCTCTTCCTGAAATAAGGTGTCATAATCGGGGTTATAGATAACGGCTTGTGGCTTGCGAATACCATAGTTCAAAAGTTCTTGCTGTAAACGGGATTGGGCCATTGGGATATCCTTTATTCAGGTGGGTTACTGACACTCACGACAACTGTTCTCATATTCTCACGACAATTCACCACAATAAATGAATCATTGAATGATAATTATATTATCATATAATGTGCGTGTAGCAACCCTCTAGGTTTCAAGCAACCTTCCAACACCCTCATACAGCAAGATTTACAGTTTGGTTGGTTTTGGCTACGAACTTTTGGTAAGTCTATCGAACCATTTCAGCTTCAGGAGAGTCGCCAATGTCTCACCGAAAACATCTTTTTTCATTACGAGTAGGCCATGCGCTACGCGAGGTTCTCGCGGAGGGCTATAGCCGCCATGATCTGCTGAAAGACATCATCGCCGGCATGACAGTGGGCGTAATCGCGATCCCGCTGGCGATGGCTTTAGCTATCGCCAGCGGCGTACCCCCGCAATACGGCTTATATACGGCGATTATTGCTGGCGCCATCATCGCGCTCGCCGGCGGTAGCCGCTTCAGCATTTCCGGGCCCACTGCGGCGTTTGTGGTTATTCTCCACCCCTTGGCAGCGCAGTATGGTTTAGCGGGGCTGCTACTGGCCTCACTGATGTCTGGCGCAATCCTCGTAGCCATGGCGTATGCCCGACTTGGTCGTTTCATTGAGTACATTCCCGAGTCAGTGACACTGGGCTTTACCGGGGGGATTGCTATTGTCATAGCGGTGTTGCAGATTCCCGACTTTATTGGCTTAACTAACCACGAGTTACCGGAACATTTTATCGATAAAGTCATAGCGATAACGAGTAACCTGCAACAACTCGATATAGCGAGCACATTGATAGCCACATTCACACTTGCAGTAATGATTATCTGGCCACGACTACGCACGCCGATCCCTGCGCATTTGCCGGCACTGGTATTGGCCAGTGCGCTCGGGATGGTATTAGCAGCGAACGGGGTTGATGTGGACACCATTGGCTCACGCTTTCACTATCTGCTGGCCGATGGCACTGAGGCGGCCGGTATTCCCCCTTATCTTCCCAGCTTTGAGTGGCCTTGGAGCCGCGCGGGGGCAGATGGGCAACCACTAACGCTGTCTTTAAGCTTAGTGGCCGAACTACTACCAGCGGCCTTTGCTATCGCTATGCTCGGGGCGATTGAATCACTACTCTGTGCGGTGGTGCTCGATGGTATGTCTGGCAAACGCCACAGCGCTAACAGCGAATTGCTAGCCCAGGGGATGGCTAATATAGTGACACCCTTCTTCGGCGGTATAACTGCCACTGCAGCCATTGCGCGCTCGGCAACCAATTACAAAGTAGGGGCAGTCTCACCTATTGCCGCGCTCGTTCACGCAATGGTGGTACTGTTTGGACTGTTGCTGCTTGCCAAAGCACTAGCCTATGTGCCAATGCCAGCAATGGCGGCTCTATTGATGGTAGTTGCCTGGCATATGAGCGAGGCCCATAAAACCAAAAAGCTGCTGAAGAAATCCCCCCTAAGTGATGTACTGGTGCTACTCACTTGTTTGCTGCTCACAGTGCTGTTTGACATGGTGATAGCTATCACCACCGGTATTCTGCTGGCCTCGATGTTATTTATGAAAGAAATTGCCACCCTCACACAGGTGGTTGAAGTAACTGAAGATCACGACTTTGTACACCAATCGTTGCCCAGTAATTGGAAGGTGTTCAAAATCAACGGTCCTTTATTTTTCGCCGCAGCTGATCGTATTTTGGGGGAATTGGCGCAACGCATTCAGGGACTTGATGGTGTAATTATTCACATGCACTACAGCGCCTACCTCGATGCCGGCGGATTTTCAGCTATCGAAAAGTTGATTAATCACTGTGAAAAAAACCGCATCTCAATCCGTTTTTCGGCCTGGCAGTTTCAACCCCTAAAGACGCTTGCCAGAGCTCGCGGCGAGGCGAAAGGCCCCCTGGACCTATCGTTTTCAAGCCTTGACGACGCGATTAATGATGCCATGAACAAGGGTAAAGATAACATTTATGAAACTGAATAATGCTATTGCCATGGGCGAAACAGGTGCCTGGAAAGAGGCACAAATAAGAGCGAACCCAGGCAGTCGAAGCCAATGGTTCGTGACACTGTACAACGATCAAAATAAGTCCTTTATTCTCGCGGATAATGACGACAACCCCATTACCGTGGATGATATTAATGTACTGACTCAGCTGATTAAATCCATTGGCCTAAAAGAACTAACTATTTTTTTGTAACCCTGATAAGGAACTAGCTATGAGCAATTACCCCCCCTGCCCCAAATGCCACTCTGAGTTTACCTATGAAGATCGCGATCTACTGGTCTGCCCAGAGTGTGCCCACGAGTGGCAAGCCACTAGCGATGAGAGTGACGTTGAAGAAATTGCCGTAGTCAAAGACGCTAACGGTAACGATCTTCTTGAGGGCGATAACGCTACACTGATTAAGGATCTTAAAGTCAAAGGCAGTTCAAGCGTATTGAAAATGGGCACTAAAATTCAAATCAATCGTATTGTCGATGGCGACCATAACATTGATTGCCGTGTCGACAAGGTGGGTGAAATGATGCTGAAATCGGAGTTCGTCAAAAAAGCCAATGGCTAATAGATGAAGTTGCCAGCCTGCAATTTCGCAGGCTGGCATTGCGATTCAGCCAGTCAATTGGATGACTATTAATTAGTTTTTTCATATATAAATCGGTGCTACTTTTTGATAAAACTAAGCGATCTCCTCAGCCCCCCCTTCCGAAAGAGTGAAAAAATCATTCATCTTACTCAAGATGACTATGGGCGCATTTTAGTCATCGACGACGGTGATCACCGAGTATTAAATTTTAATTCTTTATTTGAACAAAGCAGTATGCAGCTTTCTTATCCTTATCAACTGGTACATGAATACACACAGTATATGCTGCTCGCGCTTGCTTTTATCGAACCCAAAAAGATCACCCTGCTAGGCCTTGGCGGCGGAAGCTTGTTACGCACACTCCATCACCTGCTGCCGAATTGCAACTTCAACGTAGTCGAACTCAGGCAGGCAGTCGTTGATGTCGCACAGCAGTATTTCTCGTTACCTGATGATGATCGAGTAGTGATTAGCGTTAACGACGCCCTAGAAGAAATAACACAAATCAAAAACGCTAGTAGCGATATTATTTTTTCTGATATCTACGATGCTCATCAGATGGTACCAGGGCAATTACACATGACATTTTTAACCCAATGCCATAGAGCATTGAGCCCCCAAGGTTGGTTAGTGGCTAACTTACACAGCCTTCCAACCGACAAGGAAGTATTTTTTGAAGAGCTGCGCAGCCTGTTTCCCACTGTTATTTTAGGCACTATTGCTGAAAACATTATCCTATTCGCCGCTAAAACTCAGCCCCAACAGACTAATCCAAACCTTGAGCGTCTTGGAACTATCGAAGGGCTATTACAACAACGTCTTACACATCTTATACCGAAACTCCGACCGCTCGAGCTTCAATTCAAATAAAAAAAGTTATCACTGCGCTGAAAAACGCTCGAACTGCATCGCCTGCAAGCGACTGAGGGTACGTCGAAATGGCATAGTCAGATGACCCTCAAGATACAGCGATGCCAATGGCACGGCCGCTTCAATATACAGAGGTATACCACGGTCATAGCATTCATCGACCAGCGCAATAAAGCGCCGTACACTATCATCTGTAATCGACAGCGCAGGTAGCTCACGATCACCTGCTGCGACACGCTCCACACCATCTTCGGTGCCGCGGGCAATCTTCGCTGGGCGCTGACGAGCACTTAGCTCAGGCACACCGCCCAACAGTATCATCGGAAAACGATCACACAACACAATAAAATCCGCCGCCGAAAAATGCTGCCCACAGAGGTCGGCAAAACGCAGCCATACGGCTGCTACGCTATGACGCACCACCGGCAACGGGCGACCATTAAGTAATACTGCAGTATCAACAATAGCTAGCGAGCCACTGACACGATCAAACACTGCTGACAGTGCATCGGGATCAGCAACCCAATAACGTTGATGACTAACACCTGAGTGAAGGCGATGATCTTGCCCTCCATCCACCTTAATCACCTGCATATGTTGCTGCAAAGCGGCTATTGTGGGTAAAAATCGCTCACGGTTAAAACCCTCTGCGTACAACTGGTCAGGTGCTTGATTGGAAGTGGCGACCATAATTATTCCTGCGTCGAACATGGCTTGAAATAAACCACCCAGCAACATCGCATCACCAATATCACTCACAAACAACTCATCAAAACACAGTACCCGCAGCTCTTGGGCAAGCTCCGTAGCCAACACCGTTAGCGGATCAGCCACACCGGTCAAGGCAAATAAGCGGCGATGCACCCATTGCATAAAATGATGGAAATGTTGCCGTCGAGCAGGCACTTTTAAGCTGCGATAAAATGCATCCATCAACCAGGTTTTACCTCTGCCAACGGGGCCCCATAAATAAACCCCTGAACCCACATTGCGAGGATTGTTATGCAAAACACGCCAACAGTTTTCAAGCGCCGTTACCGCTTGTTCCTGGGATGAGTCATCGACAAAACCCTTTTTTTGCTTTGCTTGATGGTAGGTCTGGAGAGGAGAGAGAGAATACATCGAACGAATAGTAAGAGGGAATCAGCCGATAATCAAATTGACCGTTAAAACTCCGCTATTTCAGCCCCCCATAATTAGGCTTGCTGAACACATAAGCCTGATGCGAGCCTGCCAACTACACATTGGTAAAATAACAACTTGGGGCGACTGAACCGAGCAATATATATTTGCATTATCAATATAACTCAATTAAAAATTAATCTTAGCTGAATCAAAAAGCTACACCTTACTCAGAACCAGCGCCCTCCCCTTTCCTTTTTATGCAAATGTTAGTCTAGACAAGATGCCCACCCCACTTTAAAGTACACCCTTTACCAATATTTTGGAGCTCTACAGCCAGTGAATAACTAAGCCTCTTCCAAGCGTTACCTCTTTTGCTTAAATGGAAACAGGATTAGTTTATGCAGGCTCGTCAGACCGCAGCTTTAGCCGTTCAACACCTCTATTATCAACTGAATAACGGCAACTATTTGTTCCGAGATCTCAACGTCATTTTACCCAACCATATTCAAGGGCTAACAGGCCGAAATGGTGCAGGTAAATCCGTGCTCGCTGAATTGCTCATAGGACAACGACAACCACACACCGGACAGATCCAACGTTATTGCTCCATCGGCCTACTACCACAAGCCCTGCCGCCCTCAAGCACTCAAACGATTGCTGATTATTTATCTGTCAATGTCGCTCTCAAGGCGTTAAAGCGTATTGAAAGGGGCAGCAACGACGCAAAAGACTTCGAGCGTGCAGGCGACAACTGGCTAATCCGAGAGGCACTTTGTGAAGCACTGGTAAACTTCGAGCTACCTCATTCATTATCAACCCCCATCGCCAGCCTCAGTGGCGGGCAACTTACTCGATTAGCATTACTAAAACTTGATCGAGAAAATGCCGACTTTCTAATTTTAGATGAGCCCAGCAATCATCTGGATACCGCAGGAAAAAGATGGCTCGTCAATTGGTTACAGGAACAAAAAAAAGGCTCATTGCTCATCAGCCATGATCGAGCGTTACTACGTGCGGTAGACAGCATGTGGGAGCTAAATTCTTTGGGTATAACCCATTATGGGGGGCACTATGACGCTTACTATCAGCAACAACAATTACAACATAAATCCACGCAAGCCAAATTAGAAAAGGCACACGCCAATACCAAAAAAATTGAACTCGCCAATAAACAACTGCATGAACGAGCAGCCCAAAAGTCCGCAAAAGGTTGCCGGGACCGTCGTACAATTAATCAAAGTAAAGTCCTTCTGGATATTGCAAAAGAACGATCAGGTAAAACAGATAGCCGACTTAAAGCAACACTTCAAGCCAAACTCAATCAGGCACAAGAATACGCCAGAAAGGTTAACTCACAAGCTCAGACCCTTTTGCCACAAAACTTCACCGTAGCATCTCCGGCAATAACCCACGGCCGACTTTTGACACTAAACAACGTGATGCTACCGTATATATCATCCTTGCAGCATCCAATTTCTTTCACAATATCAGCAGGTCAACGGATTGCCATCACCGGCCCCAATGGTTCGGGAAAATCAACATTATTGACGGTTATTATGAACCAGCTTCAGCCATTATCAGGCACTACCTCTCAACGCCGGGGCTACTTTGCTCTGCTCGACCAACATTGCCAGTTACTCAACCAGAGCCAGACGGTACTCACCAACCTACAGACCCTTGCTCCCGGCTGCGACCTACAGGTTTATCACACGCTGTTAGCTCAGCTGCGTTTTGCGCGTCACCAAGCGGATGAGCCTGTTTCCTGCCTCAGTGGCGGAGAACGAATGAAATTAGCAATAGCTGCTTTGCTGAGCGGTAGCAAAGGACCAGATCTATTGGTATTAGATGAACCGAACAATCATCTGGATTTAGACACCCTGGGTATTCTGGAGCAAGCGTTAAAGCAATTTACTGGCGCACTCATTATCGCCAGCCATGATGACGACTTTATTCAGTCGCTTGATATTAACCAGCACTATTCACTTTGCCCAGGCGGGCTTTATCCAACGCAGGCAGTCTCTAAATCCCCCTAAATATCTGCCCATAATATTTCGACAGCATTGCAATAGGCGAAACGTTCTACTTCATCCTATACAAAGCTGGATAGCTCTGCTCGAACAGCACGGGGACGCCCAATTCAGGCTACCAAGATACTGCAGCGTATTTCCCCGCCGGCCTCGATGCAGCACTGGCTTGTGCAATACTATAGGTTGGGTACGTTTGGGTTACTGTTAATATAGCCTCAAACCTTCTCAGTCCACCATACTGAGAAGCAAAAGTTGGATCAACGGAGCCAAAGGAGCTTAAAGGTACCTGTGAATATATCTCAAAGCTGTCGCCAACCTTAACACCACTCTTTTAATTTTTTCCCTGCACCACCGAACCAACTTTGGTTAAAATATTCACTAGGATTAACCATAGACATATCGACAATTGATCCCGATACAACAAACTGAACTTGATAAATCTAAAACAAGATTTATTTATATCGAACACGCCTATGAAGGCACGGCAGCCTCTACGGCTATATCAAAGACTAATGTTTAAATAAGTGGATTGATGGACGGCTAAGCCTATTTACCAACAGCCAAGCATCAACAACAAAAAAGGTAATTATTTATTCTCTGTATTGCACTGCGCCAGAATATGAATATAACGGCCCAACCGCATGTAGGGCGCTTGATTAGAATATACCAGCTCCATCGCCAAAACTTGATCTTCACACTGATGCCCGCCACGCTTGTCGACCACGTAATCAGTAAAAACCCGAATACCTGCTTCCGACAAGATGGTAAAATTTGATGCCGATAACCAAGCCTCAACCTGCGGTATAGCAATAGCATTATTGGGCGTTAGGCTGCGCTGATTGGCACGGTAATGTTGACTTTGATTAACCCAGTCAAAGTTACCGCGAATTAAATTTCGGTACACCATACCCTGGGGATTATAAAAGCAAAACGATAAATAGCCGCGGGGCAATAACAGCGCCCGTAACGCAGGGATAAGCTCAGCAGGTTGCGCCAACCACTCCAACAAAGCGTGACACAAGATCAAATCAAATCCGTGTCCGGCTGGCAGTGCCTGATTCAGCTCCTGATAAGGGCCGGTATGCCAAGTAATATTATCGTATACACCAACAGCTTTGGCCGTTTGTTGTGCTTTAGCCGTCATGACGCCAGAAAGGTCATTAAACACAACTGTATGCCCCAACGCAGCGAGCTTTATCGCAAAATAGCCCAGCCCACCGCCCACATCCAAAACCCTTAATGGTTTTAAGCCCGCCGTAGCTAGTGCTCGAGGAATGAAAGCGTCTAAATCTCTACTGATAACTGCCTGACGAATTTTACCTTTAGCGCCCCCATACACCCTATGCGCAAAACGTTCGGCCAAATCATCAAAGTTTCTGTCTGTAGTCGTAACCACAAAAAATCTCCAGTGCCATAGCACTAACGCACATTATTAAAATGTGGCTAAGATATCCGCAGTGATGAATAAGTGCTAGCTTTTAATACGCTTAGCACCACAAGGGTAATGACAGACTAAATCACACCGCTATTGGCCGCTGCCAGCGACAGTTAGCAGAGAATTGTTTACTCAAAAATTCCGCTTGATCAGCCAATATCCGACGGCTATTAACCAAAGCTAAATATTCGGCGGGATTAGGGCGGTAAGGCAATGCGAGTAATTCCATGTTCGCCTCAGCGAGGGTGCGGCTGCCTTTATGCTGATTACAGCGACGACAAGCGGCGACGACATTCCTCCAACTGTCCCTGCCTCCACGTGAGCGCGGCAGAATATGATCTCGCGTTAGCTCCTCTGCAGGGAAAAAGTGCCCACAATATAGGCATTGGTGATTATCTCGTTCGAATAGAGCACGATTGCTTAACGCGGGCCGCCCTCGTGGCCGCCCTAATTTATCTCCCCCGCAAGCAATAATACTGGGTAGCTCTACCACTGTGCGCAGCCCTGTATTACGGTTATAGCCACCACGGATATTGAAGATAGTTTCACCTAAGCTCCAACAAACAAGCTCGCGGGAATACAAGCAAACGGCTTCCTGCCAGTTGAGCCAGTCGATAGGTTGACCTGCTTTGTTTAATCGCAATATTTGCATTAGCCCGACCTATTCAAAGTAATAGACGTGATTGCTATGCCAATTAACCAAAAAACTATTCTACTACGATATCTTATTCAGACATAAAAATCAGTACATGTCTTGCACATAGACCTCGGTGCAGCATAGAGAAAATCTATAAACTTTAGCAGCGATAATAGGCTCTATAAAAAGCATTCGCCGATATGCTATTTAAACACTTTGTCCACGCCGACGCTGCTTCAAAACAGCCGACTGCCGTTTCATTATATGCTGAATCAATAGCTCCTGATCGTGGGGGTTGATCTCACTAAAATTCAGTCGCAAATAATACCGTTCCTGCTCAGTTGGCGTAACTGCTACCGAGTCCGTCGGCAATGAAGCACATTCAATAACCTCAGCCATAACCACCACATGCAATTCGGACGGCTGCAACACTATGTCCAACTGTAACTGCTGCCCTTTTTCCAAATACTCTTCGTTGACGAAAGCTATCCCGCAAGCACTAACATTGACTTCACGAACGGTATAGGCAACCTGATGAATCAACTCCGTATCTATATCCATTTGCCGAATGACAAAATTGAGCTTTTTGTTGATTAGATCTATCAGCTCAGCAGCAATAGGAGCCTGAATTCGACAGCTTTCTAATAGGGTCTGAATTCGATTATCAAAATTAGCGGCAAAGTCAAAATTACTACCATGCTGCTGCGTTTGTAAAGCAAAGGCTTTCGCCTCTTCTGGGCCGAGTTTTCGATAGGTAATACCCATCGAGTCATCAATACGAAAATACCGGCGACGTTCAATCTGTCCATTATTCATTAGAATATCTCGGTACTGTCCAGGTTAAACAAAGGTGTTACTTTATCACTCTCTAACTCCAATGAATCAAACAACGCCGGATCATTTTGCTTTAGCTCTCGTAACCCCTGCTTAACATCTTCGCCACCTAAGCCTTGCTGAATAACAATTTCAACGCGTCGGTTTCTAGCTCGCCCCTCAGCACTGGCGTTACTGGCAATGGGCCGGGTATCGGCAAAGCCACTCACCTCAACCCTATTGGGATTTAAAATATTCCCTTCAAAAATAGCCATCGCCACTGAAACCGCACGACTGCTGGATAACTCCCAGTTAGACCGAAAACGAGGGGTGCTAATGGGAATCGTATCAGTATGGCCCTGAATCGAAATACTACCCTCTTTAGTGGCTAGGACATCACGCATTTCCTGCAATAGCGGTAAATAATTACCGGACAACTCAGCAGACCCTGAAGCGAAAGAGCCTTTCTCGCGAATACGGATAATTATCTTGCGCCCGGTAGTTTCAACCTCAACCTCTCCCCTGGCAATTTGCACCTGTAAGGCCTTAGCTAAATCCCTCGCATCTTGTTGGGTTTGCTGGATCATCTGCTCGATTTTTTCAAGCACTACTTGCTGCTTTTCTGCTTCGGCCAGCGCTTCTTTAGGCTGGTTATCACCCGCCTCAACATCGTATTCCTGCGCAGTTTTTACCTCTAATGACAGCTCGGTCAAATCATCAGTATGCTGATATATTTCGTTGATCGGGGTGGGGTCGGGGCGACCTGGGCTAAAATCTTGAGCAATAATGCTGGTTCCTTTGGGGGGATCCTTCACCTCCAGTACATTTTGCACCCCAAATGCCTGGGTCATAGAGCCCGCCAACCGCTTAAATTTCATTGCGTCTATCTCAGAAAACGATAGCAATAGCACAAAAAAGCACATTAGCAGCGACATCAAATCGGCGAAAGTCCCCATCCATGCCGGTGACCCTGGCGGTGGACAATCAGGACAGTTGGCTTCGTCGTTATTCATAAGACCAGCCGCCAACCCTTATGGGCTTGCTTACTCATCAGCCTTCGCCCGCTGATTTCCTGGTAAATAATTGCGCAACATCGCATCAATAACACGAGGATTTTGCCCACTCTGAATCGCCAGCAGCGCATCAATTACCAAACTCTTATTCATCTCCTCTTCGGAGCGGCGCAAAGTCAGTTTGTTTGCAATCGGGATGGCAACCATATTAGCCAGCATCGCACCATAAAGCGTCGTCAACAGGGCCACCGCCATCGCTGGCCCAATCGACTTAGGATCATCCATATTCGATAACATCGCTACCAAACCAATTAAAGTCCCAATCATGCCCATCGCCGGGGCGACATCACCCAGCGCAGTAAAAATATTAGCCCCTGCCTGGTGACGCTCTACGGTTTTATCTTTGTCTTTGGACAACAAGGCTTTCAGCACATCAGGATCATGGCCATCAACCAGTAACTGGATACCGCTCTGTAGAAAATCGCTACTTAACTCCTTACCTTCTAAAGCCAGCAAACCACCTTTACGCGCCTCGTCAGCCAGACCTACGATTTCTTCAATCAATTCAACCGGATCAGTAACCTTAAATATAAAAGCCTTTGCTGCCACTTTGCCGGCCCCAAGAAATTGGCCCAAGCCAAACTTAGACATCACCACAAAAATACTGCCGACAATAACGATCATCACTGATGGTATATCGGCAAACATACCGACTCCACCACTGAGCATCATAGAAGCAAAAATGACGCCCAAAGCACCGATCATGCCGATAAGAGTTGCTAAATCCACGCCTTGACTCCCAATTCATCCACTCGCTGTAACTATTTACTGTCACAAACCTAACCGCATCTTACGACGGCGATAGGTAGGTACGTTATTGTTTTACTTGTATCGACTCAATACCACAATGAGTCCACTAACAAAGCAGATTATATTTTTAGCCGTTATTTACCGCCAAGAATTTTTTAACTGCTTCCTTTTCAAATACTTATCCTTTAGGCCTAGGCAGACAGTTTAGACCTAAATATCAGGCCGTGCAGTAGAAAGCACTTAGGTGAACCGCTGATACATATTTTTATCGACTTGCTTCACACTGTACAACGCCAACACAGAGCCTATAAAAAAGCAGCCAAAAGTATACGGCCTCCGCGGCACAATAAAAATATCAACAAGCTCTTAATTAGCGGCTAACTGACAATAATCTTTAACCAACTTATCTCCTCTGTAAGCTTTAGGGATTGACCAAGGTAATCACCTCAGTTACCTTTGCCACGCATAACTGCCTAGATTTTTATCCTAGCCCAATACTTTTACGCGCGGAGTAACCAGCCATGGCTAAAGCCAAAAAAAGCCTCGACTTTGAAGAGGCTCTGGATCAACTTGAAGAGCTAGTAGAAGATATGGAAAACGGCGATTTATCCTTGGAACAGTCGCTAAAAGCATTTGAGCAAGGCATCAAGCTAACCCGCGAATGCCAGTCGGCATTAACTCTGGCCGAGCAAAAAGTACAAATTTTAATCGAAGAAAACGGCAAACTTAAAACCGTCGAGTTTGACGATGCCGAACTTGCTGAGGATGACCTCGAAGCATGAGCGAAAGCTTTAAAGCCCAACTAACACACGCCAAGCAACGTATCGACCTTGCCCTTAGCCATTATCTGGGTAGCTGCCGCTCCCCTTATACCGCGATCGATAGCAGCCCCTATCTTGACCAGCTACAACAAGCCATGCGCTACAGCCTCGTCAATGGCGGCAAACGTATCCGCCCACTACTCACCTATGCGGCGGCCACAGCTATAGACAGCCAGCAAAACCCAGCTGATCTTGATCGCATTGCTGCTGCCATTGAAATGATTCATGCCTACTCACTCATCCATGATGATTTACCTGCAATGGATGACGATGACTTGCGGCGGGGCCAACCAACCTGCCACCGCGCCTTTGACGAAGCAACGGCTATTTTGGCCGGGGATGCGCTACAAGCAAGAGCCTTCGAGCTACTAACAGAGCTAGAACACTGTGCCGCCTCACAACAGCTGGACCTAATTAAGATCCTCGCCGCAGCCTCCGGCCCACTCGGCATGGTTGGCGGCCAAGCCATCGATCTCAGCTGCGTCGATCAAACCATCGATATAGACCAACTTGAAACCATTCACCGACTTAAAACCGGTGCACTAATACGCGCCGCTATTGCCATGGGCGCAACGTTTGCAGGGGCAAGCGCCCAGCAGCTTCAGGCTTTAGATACTTATGGCACTGCCATCGGCCTGGCCTTTCAAGTGCAAGATGATATTCTCGATGTCGAAAGCGATACCGCGACACTCGGTAAAACCCAAGGTGCCGATCAAGCTCTCAACAAGCCTACCTACCCCTCTTTATTAGGCCTGGACCAAGCCAAAACACTGGCGCAACAACTACATCAACAGGCACTTAGCGCACTAGAGAGTTTCGGCGAGAAAGCCAGCCCACTCAGAGAACTATCCAACTATATTGTTTCTAGAAATCATTAGCTGACCGCTTGGCAGGCTTATTTTAGAACAAGTAAATAGTGCAACTTTGCGTTACAATTCGCTCCTTCACCCTCTAGACACCACAGGGGCAAATCAACCGGACTCTAATAACGCCGTATGTTCACAGAAATACCCTCCTTACGTCCAAGCACCCCCTTGCTGGACAACATTGATGAAACCAGACAACTACGACTGTTAGACGAACAACAGCTGCCACAACTGGTGTATGAGTTACGTGAATATTTATTGTATTGCGTCGGCCAAACCGGCGGACACTTCGGTGCTGGGCTGGGCGTCGTTGAATTAACCGTTGCCCTGCATTATCTTTATAACACGCCTGATGATCGCGTGGTTTGGGATGTTGGCCACCAGACCTACCCACATAAGATACTCACTGGCCGCCGTGATCAGATGCATGGCATGCGCATTGAAAATGGTTTGGCGGGATTTCCTAAGCGTACAGAAAGCCAATACGACGCCTTTGGCGTTGGCCATTCCAGCACCAGTATCAGTGCAGCGCTGGGCATGGCCATGGCGGCGCGTCAGCAGGGCATTGATCGCAAAGCCGTAGCGATTATCGGTGATGGTGCAATGACCGGTGGCATGGCTTTTGAAGCGCTTACCCACGCCGCCCATGTGAACGCTAATCTATTGGTTATTCTTAACGACAACCAAATGTCTATCTCTCACAACACCGGCGGTCTAAACACATACTTTTCTAAAATATGGGCCAGCAAAACCTATACCAACCTGCGCGCCAACAGCAAAAAAGTGCTCTCAAAAATACCACCAGCCTGGGGTTTTGCCCGCCGCTTTGAAGAACACATGAAAGGCATGGTAGCACCGGGGATGATTTTTGAAGAGTTAGGGTTTAACTACATTGGCCCAATTGATGGCCACGATCTGCCCACGCTCATTAGCACCATCGGCAATATGCGCGAACTACCTGGCCCCCAGTTTTTACATATCATCACGCAAAAAGGTAAAGGCTTCGCCCCCGCCGAGCTTGATCCGGTCGGCTATCATGCCATCAATAAAATTGAACCTAAACCCAAGGCAGCCTCGACAACAAGCAACAAAGTCATACCTAAACCCAAATACCAACAGGTCTTTGGTGACTGGTTATGTGATATGGCTCAGCTTGATGATCGTTTGGTAGCCATCACCCCGGCGATGGGTGAGGGCTCCGGCATGATTCGATTCTCCCATGAGTTTCCTGATCGTTATGTCGATGTTGCGATTGCCGAACAACACGCGGTAACCCTGGCTGCAGGCATGGCCTGCGATGGTTTAAAACCCGTAGTCGCTATTTATTCAACTTTTTTACAGCGCGGCTATGATCAATTAATTCACGATGTCGCCCTGCAAAATTTAGATGTATTATTTGGTATCGACCGCGCAGGCCTAGTTGGTGAAGATGGCCCAACCCATGCTGGCAGTTTTGACCTGAGTTTTTTGCGCTGTATTCCTAACATGCTTATTATGGCGCCCTCGGACGAGAATGAAACTCGACAACTCCTGTACACCGGTTTTCAACATTGCGGCCCCGCAGCAGTGCGCTACCCTCGCGGCACTGGCCCCGGCGCAGTTATTGAGACGCAGATGTGCGCACTAGCCATAGGCAAAGGTATTATTCGCCGCGAGGGTGCCAAAATCGCCATCCTTAACTTTGGCACTTTATTAACAGAGGCAATGATCGTCGCCGACAAGCTCAATGCCACGGTCGCCGACATGCGCTTTGTTAAACCCCTCGATGAACAGCTAATTAATCAACTGGCCGCTGAGCACGAGCTTATTGTTACCCTGGAAGAGAATGCAATTGCGGGGGGGGCTGGCTCAAGTGTCAGTGAATACTTGAACAGTAAAGGAATTATTGTTGCGATGATGCAACTGGGCTTGCCTGATAGTTTTATCGATCATGGCAAACACCACGACTTGCTGGCTTCCTGCGGCCTAGATCATACAGGCATTCAGCACGCTATTGAGCAACGTCTAAAAACACTGCCTGAGCAACCCTAATGACGAAGACTGGCGCTTAAACGCCAGACAAGCTACTCCTCCATTAAATGACCCATTTTGCCGATTTTGGTCGCCAAGTATTTAGCATTGTGAGGGTTTTGCCCTGTATGTAAAGGGATACGCTCAACCACCTCAACACCTTGATCGTTCAGCGCTTTTACTTTGCGGGGATTGTTAGTCATCAACCGTAACTGCTTAATATTTAGTTGATCTAACATCGGCTTGCAAATACTGTAATCACGCATGTCGGCACCAAAGCCCAACAGCTCATTCGCTTCAACCGTATCTGCACCGTTATCTTGTAATTTATACGCACGAATTTTATTCAGTAAACCAATACCTCGACCTTCCTGGCGTAAATACAGCAAAGCTCCACGACCTTCTTCAGCGATTTTTTGCAACGCAGCATTAAGCTGAGCACCGCAATCACAACGCATACTAAACAGAGCATCGCCGGTAAGACATTCTGAGTGAACACGAGCTAATACCGGCTCACCACTACCTACATCACCCAAGCTCAAGATCAGGTGCTCTTTATCGTTGCTTGTATCTTCAAAGCCATGCATATCGAATTCAGCCCAAGGGGTAGGTAACTTGGCAGACTCAACAAAACGTATGGGCACTTAATTCTCCTAATTTATACACTATAGCTACGCTATATCTAGACTATACCTAGGCTATAGCGACACTATAACCACAACTACAGCAGGCCCTAAAAAGGCCAACATTCTAACAGCACATGGGCCATGAGGCGAGTTTACTGTGTTGATTAAAGGAGGCTTTGCAACTTAACGTCTGCAGATAATCGATCGACAGGAAAGGGTGATTAATATTTCGCTTGTAGCAACAAAGTGCCATTTTGTTCGCGCATATTAACATGCTTCAAATAGCTCATACCCAGTAATATCATGACCGGATAATCGCCTTCTACTACAGAAGCCAGCACCGAACCAACCTCAATACCACCCACATTTAAGGAATTAAGCGTGAGCTGATAAGCTGCAGCCTCACCGCTGGCAGTAATCACCCGGGAAGGTACGCCCTGCTTATAATCTAAACCGAGACGCTGTGCATGCAAGCTACTCATCGCCACACTCGTGGCCCCAGTATCAACCAACACACTGACTCGGCGGCCATTAATACTCGCGCTGGTTATATATTGATTAGCCGATGTACGCGGTATAGTTAATTCGGTCTTGGTCACAGCAGTAAAATTACTGGTAATCAATTTACTTAAGGTGAGCTGCTGGCGCTGGCCGTTGACTTCAATAACGGCCAGCTTGGGATTGGCGGTTACCAGCAACACCCCCTCAGGGCTGCGCTTACCCGCCTTCAACATCCGCTGCCGACCATCAATCATCAGCACCGCAGTGTTTTTAAACAGAGCCTGCGCCTGGATTTGCATGCTGGATGCCACTGGGCTGAGCAAGAACAACAGCAGCGAACTAATAACAACTATTGCCCGTCTATTGGTCACTATCAAGCTAGGCATATCCCTTTCCTCACTCTGAACACTCTTTACGCCAAAGACAAACTGCCTATACCGGTGCTTGCTTGGAAAACTCTGGCATATGATCTTCGCTGGTCGGCCAACCCAAATGCGCCACAGCACCAGGGCCATTACCCACCTGATGAGCACCAGAAATACCCTGAGTAACATAAGCCTTAGCCAAGCCTAGCGTCTCTTGCATTCCCATACCGTGACCAATCCCCGCGGCGATAGCAGCCGACAACACACAACCCCCACCACGATTATTAATCGTCGCGTAAGCATTGACAGAAATCCACAGGCCCTCATTACCATCAGACCAATAATCAAAGCGCTTACCCTCTACAGCAGCAAACTGAGCACCGGTAATTAATACCATATTGCTACCGCTGGCCAACAGCGACTCAGCGGCAGCCACAATCTCAGCTGGACTACTGACGGCAGTTCCAACCAGAGCACTGGCTTCCTCAAGATTAATAACCAACAAATTCACTCGAGGAAGTAACTTCGTACGAACCAAATCACCGGTCTCAGCCAGCAAAGCCTCACCACTGGTTTCCAACTCTAGATCATAGACCACAAAGCCTTTGTAATCGTCCAAGTACTTAATAACAATCTCTACCGTCTCCCGATTAGGTAGCGCACCTAATTTAATTGCATTAGCGGGCACATCGCTGTCCAAAGCATTAATTTGAGCAACTACACTCTTTCGCTCTATCGCCAAGGAATAACCCAAAGCAAATGAGTTTTGTGCTGTTAGCTGGGTAATCACCGAACAGCCCTCAACCTCAAAATCTTTAAAGGTTTGTAAATCAGACTGAATGCCAGTACCACTAGAGCAATCAGAGTTAGATATTGTCCAAACAACAGGTAATTTCATAAATTTAAACTAGGCTCCAGCCTGTCCCAAAAAAATAATCATGTTTCAAGCATACAATAAGCAGCTGCATAATTGATAGTCTCAACAGCGCCCCACGCCCATATTGTAACGATAAAAGGCGTTACAAATATTACATTTTCAAATTTAATATAATCTACTCATCTAATCAGCCGATACTGTACGACCGGCGGCCCAAGCTTTTAACTGGCCCACTTTCTCTGCCATAACTATCGACAGAGGGTAGGTGTTTGCTATTTGCTCGCTGATTAAAGCTGTCGCTAAAGGCTGCTTCTGCGCAGAGGCAGTATAAAGTGCCGCGACCACTGCCTGTTCAATTTCTGCACCAGAGAAGCCCTCTGACTGCTCAGCCAGACTCATTAGATCAAACTTTTCCGGATCAAAATTTCGCTTGCGTAAATGGATAGAAAAAATCTCTTCTCGCACAGGTAGCTTAGGTAAATCAACAAAGAAGATCTCATCCATACGCCCCTTGCGCATTAGCTCAGGAGGAAGCTGTGTGACATCGTTAGCAGTTGCCACAATAAATACATTAGCCCGCCTCTCCGCCATCCATGTCAACAATGTACCCAGAATACGTCGCGAAGTGCCATCATCGCTATCACTAGTAGCAAGGCCTTTTTCTATCTCATCTATCCACAGCACACAGGGAGACATCAACTCAGATTGTTGCAGTGCCTTGTTTAAATTTTTCTCAGTCTCACCAATATATTTGTTATAGAGTGCAGCCATATCCAAGCGCAATAAGGGCACACCCCACAAACCGGCAACTGACTTAGCTGCCAGGCTTTTCCCTCCGCCTTGAATGCCCAACAGCATGAGACCTTTCGGCCGGTCTACCGATTGACCCTCTGCATTCAAAAAGATGGCTTCGCGCTGCTTGACCCAATGCTTTAACCTATCCAATCCCCCTACCGCAGAAAACCTGGCGGTATCGTACTCAAAACTGAGCACCCCCCCCATATCAATTAATTCAAACTTGGCCCTGTTTACCTCAGGCAAGTCTGCCTCGGTAATAGCACCATCATCACGAATGGCACCACGAGCCAAACGCCGCGCATCCTGGCGGCTCAGGCCGCGTAAGTTTTTAATTAATTTTTTAAAGGTAAGCTGATCAGTTTTTACCCTGGCATTGGTATTCTCTTTAGCCCACTCTGCCACCTCCTCTCTAACAATAGACATAAGCTGGACGTCGCTGGGCAAAGTCATGGTGAATTTAGCACAATGATGATGTATCTCAGCAGGAATATCTAACTCATGACTGATCAGTACCACTGTGTGCTGCAGGCGCTCATAATTAAGCGCCACGTCTTTTAACAACCGAATATGCTCGGGATTACCGGCAAAAAATGGATGAAAGTCACACAGTGCATAAATTGAGGGCGCGCCAGAGCGTTTGATAGCTTTTAATACCGTCGACGGTGATTCAGGCTCTTCACTAGGCGATAGGTCTTCGCCAAAACCCACCCGATTTAAACCCTCGGTTATCGACCAGCAATGAAATCCCAAACTTTTTTTAATCGCTACCCGTGTTAACAACTCCAGCGCCCGCTGTTCATCATGCGTTTCTAAAACAATGATCGGAACATTCGACTCAATGATTAAACCTAAATCAGCAACATCCTGCAAAACACTCTCTCCAAGTGGTTAATTCACCTTTAGCCAACCCACACCTAAGCCATTAAGTTCGCCGCTAGCTGCAAAATAATCAACGCATAGACTCCAGCCAATACATCATCGATCATAATACCCATGCCGGTCTCAAGGTTGCGATCGAAATATTTAATCGGCCACGGCTTCCATATATCAAATAGGCGAAACAGGGCAAAACCGGCAACCAGCCACCACCAGCCCTCAGGCGCTGCAATCATCGTAATCCAAAAGCCGACAAACTCATCCCAGACAATTCCAGGGTGATCATGGACACCTAAATCCTTAGCTGTTTTACCGCAAAGATAGACCCCCACAGCAAAAACGAGCAGCAATAAACCGAGATACACGGGCAATGAACATTGGCTCAATAATAGGTATAAAGGTACTGCCGCCAAGGTACCAAATGTACCAGGTGCCTTAGGCGCCAAACCACTGCCAAAACCAAAGGCGCAACAGTGTATAGGATTGCTGAGTATTGCTATGCTATTCAGTTTTTTTATTGGATCACTCATCAATTATACCGCTCAATTATTATCATCAGCTGGACTGAAAGTGCACATAGCCCGCTTTTTCAGGCACAACAATAGTGCCTTGACCATCCACACAGCTGACACCGCTGCCGGCAGTAATTTCGCCTATTTCAGTAATAGGTATATTCAATAGTTGCGAACAAGCAGCTATTGCTTCGCGTTTATTTTTAGCCGCAGTAAAACAAAGTTCATAATCATCACCACCGGTCAGTGCATAACCAAGTGCATCATCGCAAGCAACTTCGGTAACGACTATCGATATAGGTAATTTGCTTTGTTCGATACGTGCAGCTACGGCACTAGCTTTGCAAATATGCCCTAAATCTGCCAGTAAACCATCTGAAATATCTACCGCCGACGTTGCAATAGCTAATAGCTGCTGCCCCAACTCTACCCGTGCACGAGGCTGGTAAAATCGCGACTGTAAAAACTGTCGCTGCTGCTCATTAACCTCAAGCCTGCCTTGAATCATCGCCAGCGCCGCAGCATTATCACCCAAGCAGCCACTCACAAAAATCGCATCGCCTATTTGCGCGCCGCTACGAAGCAAAGCAGTATTGATTGGCACGCTACCGTGTACTTGCACAGAAAGCGTCAGTGGCCCTTGCGTGGTATCGCCACCAATCAAAGGAATCGCATACACAGCCGCAGCATCACTTAAGCCTCGGCTAAACTGCTCTAACCATTGGGGGTCAACTTGCGGTACGGTAAGTGCCAGAGTAAATGCTAAAGGTTTAGCACCCATGGCAGCCAAATCACTAATGGAAACAGCCAGTAAGCGCTGACCAATATCATAGGGGGCGGCATCTTCTGGAAAATGCCGGCCAGCTACCATGGTATCGATAGACAGCGCCAAACGCTGACCTGGGGGAATTGACAAGATGGCGCAGTCATCACCAATGCCAAGGTCAATTGCAGAGCGCGCAGTATTCGATGAGTTATAACCTATCGAGGAAAAATATCGCGAGATAAGTTCAAACTCGGTTAATGCGTTAGAGCCAGCCATCATTCAGCCCCATCCCTTAGATCGGCAATCGTTATTTACCCGCTCTAATCTCAACCGAACGTACTTGGTGGGCTAATTTATCTAACACCCCGTTGATATATTTATGCCCATCTGTTGCACCGAATTTCTTTGCTAAAGCAACGGCTTCGTTGATGATAACGCGATAGGGAATATCAATACGTTTGATTAATTCGTAACTGCCTAAACGCAACAATGAGCGTTCAATAGGATCGAGGTCATCATTAGCGCGATCGAGAAAAGGCTCAAAGGCGCTTTCTAGCTCTTCTAAATTAGCGGGTACATGGTGAATAATATCGTGAAAATATTCGATATCGACTTTAGCGAAGTCGTAATCCGCTAAAAATTGTAATTCAATCTCTGCGACCGGGTATTTGGTCATCTGCCATTGATACAAAGCTTGCATCCCATAGTGACGAGCCTTACGGCGGGCGGCGGCATTAATTCCTGATGTATTGGGTGCTTTATCAGACACAGACTTATCTCATTTTCAATATGGCTAAAGAACAATCACGAAGGCAAAGCTTCGTATTTATGGAACCGCTTTTACACTAAATTTTATTGCAACAGAACTACTAAAGTAGAACTACAGCTTACCGATCAAACATAACATTTCCAAAACACAGGCAGCGGACTCTTCGCCTTTATTTTCTGCATTTTCACTCTGTCCACAACGGTCCAGTGCCTGCTGTTCGTTATCTACAGTTAATACACCAAAGGCAATCGGCAAACCGCTATCAAGACTGACCCGCATCACGCCGCTAGAGCACTCGCCTGCCACATACTCAAAATGTGGAGTACCACCACGGATAACCGCACCGAGGGTTATGATCGCATCAAAGTTTTTAGTGGCCGCCACATGCTTGCAAGCAAGTGGAATTTCATAAGCACCAGGGCACATAATGACTTCTATGTCGGCAGCACGTATACCATTACTGGTTAAATGCTGCTGCGCCGCAGCCAATAAACTATCAACGATAAACGTATTCCAACGGGTAATAACGATTGCTATCTTTTTACCCGCCAAAATAGCTTGATCATATTGCGGAAACTCAATGCCTTTCATAACACTCTCTCTATCAACATCTGCTCAGCCAATTTTATTCCGGGGCAACAAATTCAACGACTTCCAAATCAAAACCAGAAATAGCATTGTATTTAATCGGTGCTCCCATCAAGCGTATTTTACTGACACCAACATCACGTAAAATTTGTGAGCCTAAACCCACTGTCAAATAAACATTGCTATTGCTACCACCTTCGCTAGGCGTAAGCGGGGCCGCTTTTTTACCTGTAGCTATTTCAATACTGGCCAAAACTTCTGCTGGCGTTTCCTGATGAGCCAACAAGACCACAACGCCCGAGCCCTCTTCGGCAATTCGCTTAATACAGCGTTGTATATTCCAGCTGACAGTATCGCCAGGCTGAGTACCAAATAAATCACGTATTGAGGCAGCGGATTGCACCCGCACTAAGGTAGCCTCTTCAGCAGCGACATTGCCTTTGACTAAAGCGTGGTGTAAATCGCCAGACAATAAATCTTTATAGCTATGTAGGCTAAACTCCCCATGGTCTGTGTTCACCAAGCCTTCACTCAACTTCTCAATCGTACGTTCATTAATCACACGATAGTGAATCAAATCAGCAATAGTGCCAATTTTAAGATTATGCTGTTCGGCAAATTTTTCCAGCTCAGGTCGACGAGCCATGGTACCGTCTTCATTCATGATTTCGACAATAGTGGCCGATGCTTCAAAACCCGCAAGACGCGATAAATCGCAACCCGCCTCAGTATGACCCGCACGGGTTAAAACTCCCCCTGGTTGCGCCATAATCGGAAAAATATGGCCTGGCTGCACAATGTCAGACGGCTTAGCGCCCCGAGCAACCGCCGTGCGAACTGTATGAGCACGATCGGCAGCAGAAATACCGGTGGTAACACCCTCTGTCGCTTCTATCGACAGGGTAAACTTGGTGCCAAACTGGGTGCCTGTAACACCATCAACCATCAACGGCAAAGCCAACTGACGACAGCGATCTTCAGTAACTGTCAGGCAAATAAGACCACGAGCGTTTTTAGCCATAAAGTTAATATCCTGAGGCTTCACACACTCAGAAGCCATCACCAAATCACCTTCGTTCTCACGGTCCTCGTCATCCATCAAGATCACCATTTTACCAAGGCGAATGTCCTGAATTAATTCTTCAACGGTATTTAATGCCATGATGACTACCTTTATATATTTGAATGTATCGACAGTAAATTAAACGGGACTTGTATCTATCCGCCAGTCGTCCCCTACTGGAGTTATTGCTTCGATAGTTAACCGCTGCTGTTGGTTCATACTAGCCAATGGCAGCTGCAACAAGGGACGTGCCTCGCTACCTAAAAAAGTGGGGGCCATGTAAATCGAGTATTGGTCGACTAAACCCGCTTGAGAAAATGCGCCAGCCAATGTCGCACCTGCCTCTACCATAATTTCATTGCACTCACGATGCGCCAAGGTCCACAGCATTTTCACCAAATCAACCCTGCCATCCGCGCCGGGAATATAGATAACTTCTGCACCCGCCTGCTCCAACTGCTGCTGAGCCTCAATATTTTGCTGCGCAGCTACCACTAACGTCTTACCCGGCTGCGTCAATATTTTTGCGGTAGGAGACAGACGCAAGCTTGAATCCAGTATCACGCGTAAAGGCTGTTGCTGCACGATTTGCTCGGCAAAATCAGACGGCAAACCAAGCTCATCACACCTGACCGTTAGCGACGCATCATCAGCTATCACCGTATCAACACCTGAAACTATCGCGCTACTCCTCGCTCGCAGGCGCTGCACATCTTGCCTGGCTTGGGCTCCGGTAATCCACTGACTCTCACCCGATGCCATTGCGGTGCGGCCATCCAAGCTCATCGCCAATTTAATCCGTACCCACGGCATCGCCGTTTCCATACGCTTTATAAAACCAGGGTTTAGCTGACGAGCCTCTGACTCTAACAAACCTGTTTCGACCTCGATACCCGCGGCCCGTAACGCAGCGATACCTTTACCAGCTACTAAGGGATTCGGGTCTTGCATCGCAACAATGACGCGAGTTACTTTGGCGGCAATAAGCGCTTGGCAGCACGGCGGCGTCTTACCGGTATGACTACAAGGCTCCAGCGTCACATAAGCGGTAGCACCACTAGCATCCCCGGCATCGGCAATAGCGTTGACCTCGGCATGCCCCTCACCCGCTCGAATATGATAGCCCTGGCCAATCATTTCTCCATCACGTACCAACACACAACCCACCCGAGGATTGGGCGCAGCGGTATATAAACCACGCCAAGCCAAATCAATAGCTAGCTGCATATATCGACGATCTGCTTGCTGCTGCTCTGATGTAGTCGTCATGATCAAATCCGTTTAGTCATCACCGCTAACAAGGGAGGGCTCCTGTGCCAGACGATCAAGCTCCTCGCGGAATTCATTTAAATCTTTAAAATCCCGATAAACAGAAGCAAATCGTACATAGGCCACTTGATCTAGCTGCTTTAATTGCTCCATAACTTGCTCACCCAACACCAGCGATTGCACTTCACGCTCTCCAGTCGCCTGCAAGTTATGTTCAATTTTAGAGATAATAGCCTCAATTTTTTCGACGCTGACAGGGCGTTTTTCCAGTGCCCGCACAATACCAGCCCGCATTTTCGCCTCATCAAAGGGCTCTCGATTACCATTTTGCTTGATAATCCGGGGCATCAACAGCTCGGCGGTTTCGTAGCTGGTAAAACGCTCTGAACACGCTAAGCATTCGCGGCGACGGCGCACCTGACCACCCTCAGCCACCAGCCGAGAGTCAACCACCTTGGTATCGTCATGGGAACAAAAGGGACAACGCATGAATGCGGCCTGCTATGAGCTATAAAAAGTGGGGGGAGTTTAGCATAAAAGCCGTCGCGGTTGGACCCCAGAAAAACTGATGACCAACCACTACCGCCGAACAAACAAGGGGTTATTTATATACCGGGAAGCGCGCGCAGATCTCCAGCACCTTAGCCTTAACCGCGGGGATCACCTGCTCACTCGTACCTTGCTCCAATGAATCCAATACATCACAGATCCAATTGGTCAGCTCACGGCACTCGTCTTCCTTAAAGCCACGCGTGGTAATAGCTGGCGTACCCACACGCAAACCTGAAGTAACAAAGGGTGAGCGAGGATCGTTTGGCACCGCATTTTTATTCACAGTGATATAGGCTTCACCCAAAGCAGCATCAGCATCTTTGCCGGTGTATTCCTTGCCGATTAAATCAACCAGCATCAAGTGGTTTTCAGTACCACCAGAAACGATCTTTATACCGCGCTTAATAAAGGTTTCAGCCATCACCTTAGCGTTTTTAACAACCTGCTGCTGGTATATTTTAAATTCAACGGTAGCGGCTTCTTTGAAGCTAACTGCTTTTGCCGCAATAACGTGCATCAACGGACCACCCTGACCACCAGGGAAAACCGCGGAATTGAATTTCTTTTCCAGCTCTTCGTTGTGCTTGGCCAAAATGATACCACCACGAGGACCACGCAGTGTTTTATGCGTAGTAGAGGTGACTACGTCGGCGAATGGTACGGGGTTAGGGTATACGCCCGCCGCGACCAAACCGGCAACATGTGCCATATCAATCATTAGATAAGCACCAACTTTATCAGCGATTTCGCGAAAACGCGCCCAGTCAACGATACCGGAATAAGCTGAAAAGCCCGCTACAATCATCTTGGGCTTATGCTCCAAGGCCAAGGCTTCAACTTGATCATAATCGATCAACCCAGTCTCTGGGTTTAAGCCATACTGTACGGCGTTATAAAGCCTACCGGAAAAATTAGGTTTAGCACCGTGGGTTAAGTGCCCACCAGCATCCAGGCTCATCCCTAAAACCGTGTCACCAGCCTGCAATAACGCCAAATAAACTGCCGAGTTTGCCTGTGAACCAGAGTGTGGCTGCACATTAGCGTAATCCGCACCGAATAGCGCTTTAACACGCTCAATAGCTAATACTTCTGCTTTATCAACAAACTCACAACCACCATAATAACGCTTACCAGGGTAACCTTCGGCATACTTATTGGTCATAGAGGAGCCTTGAGCTTCCATCACTCGTGGGCTGGTGTAGTTTTCAGAAGCGATCAGTTCAATATGCTCTTCCTGACGACGATTCTCTTCTTGGATAGATGAAAATAGCTCGTCATCAAACCCTTCAATACGCATATCTTTGCTAAACATTGCTTACCCCTATCTACCAATAGAAAAATGGCCATTAAGAAAACCGCGCATTGTACATTATTGCCCCAATTTAGGCAGCTGATTTTTAGCAGATATGGCGGATAAATCCCAGCTTAAGGCCAAACCCTAAGAACTCAAGCCGACAACCTACCGAGGTAAAAACTGGCATATAGCAAAGACGTCAACACAGACACACCAACTGGACAGCCCCCCCCGTTAAGTGGGTAGAGCCAGAGCCGTTTGGCTCTTCATCATTAACGGGGGACACCGGCATTCATTAAACTGATTTTGCGAAGATCATTTTAATGGAGAGTACCGATGCCCCACGCAAGTAGAATTATAGGCATACCAGGCCTAGAAATAGA